>Ga0209270_1000031_pt1 | contig 376612 bp, 274 predicted proteins | sample MTBAKSrepl1MetaG_FD_187456 | JGI IMG/M metagenome (GOLD analysis project Ga0209270, IMG submission 187456) | Enrichment culture microbial communities from Arthur Kill intertidal strait, New Jersey, USA, that are MTBE-degrading - MTBE-AKS1... | ecosystem: Environmental > Aquatic > Marine >... | reverse complement strand
GCCAGCCAGATCCTGCGTCAGCTCCCCCAAACGCACCCGTTGGATCACTTGCCAGCGTTCCAGCTCACGCTTAGTCATCTCAACAATGTCCTCTCTCATACCGGTTCTCCTTGCCGGAGAACCTTATACCAACAAGACTCCTAATAGGACATTTTTACTTTGCTAAGAGAGGACATTATCACGTTGCTGCAACACGGACCCGCCGGATGAACGCGGGTCCCTTTTTTCTTGACAAAGGAAAAAACGGGATGGTATAGTCCGGCCGAACAGCGGTTATAGGCACCGCAGGGAAAGATGTCATGAGGATACGGGGGACAGGATTCCTATTGTCGTTTTTCGCCGACCGGGTCCCCCGTTCGGGCCTTCCCGCATCACATTCTAGGACCGGACAGGGGGATCCATGACCGAGGCCGCTCCATGCCGTCACAAGTGGGCGATGACCAACGTCCGCCACGGATATCTCGTCACCGAGGGCTGTTTTCACTGCCGGAACAGGACCTCGTTCTTCTCGGAGGAGCCCGTGCCGCCCATCGACGACTACCACGAGGGGGAGCATTTCTGGAGCTACCTCGGCAGCTCCCAGGCCTCCCGCTTCGATCTCAAATGCGGGCTCTGCGGCGAGGAGGCCCCTCTCAAGGAGCTCATGGCCCTGATGCTGTGCTGGAAATGCGATCCGGACTGCGGGGTCTACAAGGCCGGTGAACGGGAAAAAGGCCCCAAGACCTGGGTCTATGTCGCCCTCTGCGCCGATTCCTCCCATGCTTCCGGGCAATGCGTTCACGAGGGCGGCATCCGGGCCTTGAACGAATACTTCAACGCCGGGCTCGAGGACCCGGAGAAGCGCATCCTGGTCGTCCCCTGCAAGCTGCGGAAGTCCGTGGATTCGTGCCAGGGGATCGTCCTCGCGGACATCGGCTTGACCGAACTTTACTGAGAAGGGAAGAGGTCCACATGAAAATTTCCGAAGTCTCCGCCAAACTCGGTCTCAAGGCGTTCAACCAGCACCCCGACAAGGACATCCGGGGCGTCTATATCTCGGACATGGTCAGCGACATCATCGGCATCAAGGAGGGCAATCTTCTCGTCACCCTCCAGACGCACAAGAACCTGATCGCCGCCGCCAACCTCGTCGACGTGGCCGCGGTCGTGTATTCCCGCGGCAAGACGCCCCCCGAGGACGTCGTCGCCCTGGCCGACCGGGCCAGGATCGCGCTGTTCGGCTCCCCCGACGACACCTGGACCCTGGCCAAGAAGCTCTACGAGCTCGGGATCCGCTGACCGCCGGTCGACCCATGGCCCGCACCGAGCCGCGCACCCTGACCATGGAGATCGACGGGCGGCCGGCCGCCTTCCCCGAGGGCGTCACGGTCCTGCGGGCGGCCGAGCTGAACGGCGTCTCCATCCCTTCCCTTTGCTCCCATAAGGACCTTTCGCCGTTCGGCGGCTGCCGTCTGTGCATGGTGGAGATCGAGGGCATGCCGGGATTCCCCCTGTCCTGCAGCACCCCGGCCGCCGAGGGGATGAGGGTCCGCACGGAATCCGAAGCCCTCCGGGAGCACCGGCGGGAGATGCTCAAGCTCATCCTCAGCGAGCATCCCTCGAGCTGCCTCATCTGCGAGGAGAGCGCCGCCTGCCGGAGCTTCCAGGGGACCATCCGCAAAGCCGGGGTCACGACCGGCTGCCGCTTCTGCCCCAATGACGATCAATGCGAGCTGCAGGACGTCATCGACCGGATCGGGATGCCGGAGATGGACTACCCCATCCTCTACCACGGGTTCGAGCCCGAGCACGACGATCCTTTTTACGACCGGGATTACAACATCTGCATCCTCTGCGGCCGGTGCGTCCGGATGTGCGCCGAGGTCCGCGGCAGCTCCATCCTGGCCTTCACCCACCGGGGATCGAAGACCAAGATCGGGCCGGCCTTCGGCCGCAGCCATCGGGAAGCCGGCTGCGAGTTCTGCGGCGCCTGCGTCGACGTCTGCCCCACGGGGGCCCTGACCGACAAGGCCTCGAAGTGGGAAGGCAAGCCCGACGGCGTCCTCGTCTCGACATGCCCCGTCTGCGCCATCGGCTGCCGGATCGAGCTCCACCACAAGGGCGGGCGTCTGACGAGGGCCCGGGCCCACGCCGATCCGGAGGTCAACGACGGCCAGCTGTGCCTCAAGGGCCGCTTCGGCCTGCCCGAGGCCACCCATCATTTCGCGCGGGCCCGCAGGCCGCTGCTCAAGAAGGGAGAGTTCGTCCGGGAAGTGACGTGGGACGAGGCCCTGGCCAAGGTCGCCGGCGAGCTCCGCGGCCTCGAACCGGCCGAATTCGCCATGCTCGTGTCGCCGGACCTGACCAACGAAAGCCTCTTCGCCGCCCGGAAATTCGCCCGGGAATGCCTGCGCAGCCCCCACATCGATTCGACGGCCCGGGCGGAGCTGGCCGGCGGGCCGGCCCTCTGGTCGTGGCTCTTCTCGCGGCCCGTTTCCATCAAGGACATCACCCGGTCCGATGTCATCCTGGCCGTCGACCTGGACAGCCGTTTCGATTTTTCCGTCGTCGGGACAAAGGTCCGCCAGGCCATCGACGCCGGCGCCAAGCTCGTGACCATCGACCCGCGGGACAGCAACCTGGCCCGATACACGGACGACTGGCTCCGGCCCGTCCCCGGCCGTGAAGGCTTGCTGCTCGGGCTCATCGCCGATCATCTGGCCGGGGAAAAGCCCGATCGCCGGGCCGCGGCGGCCGCCGCGGGCGTCGATGTCAAGGCCCTCGAGCAGGCCCTCGACATCGTGTCCTCGGGCTCCCGCCTGACCGTCATCCTCGGCCCCCAGGTCTTCCATTATGGGGACACTTCGGAGCTGGCCGGGGCGCTGACCGTCCTGGCCGGGCGCAGGAACCTCAACCTCCTCCCTCTCTATTTCGGGGCCAACAGCCGGGGCGTCCTCGAGCTGGGCGTCCTTCCGGAGGCCGGCCAGGGAGAGACGGCCCCGGAGGATGCCGGTTTCCGCTTCATGGACCCGATCGAGGGGGCCCGTCGCTCCAAGGTCCTTTATCTCGTCGGCGACGTCCCGTTCCTCGAGAGGCCCGACTGCGACTTTCTCATCGTCCAGGACACCTACCGGCCGTCGTTCGCTTGCGACGCGTTCCTGCCCGCCGCTTCGTTCGCCGAGGACGGGGGCACGATGATCAACATGGAGGGGCGCGTTCAGGAGATCGTCCAGGTCGAAAAACCGCCCGAGGGGGCCTTGACCGGGTTCCAGCGGCCGGACTGGCGCATCTTCGCCGATCTGGCCGTTCTCCTCGGATGCCACACGATGGCCTACAGGAGTCCCCAGGATGTCTTCAAGGACATCCGCAGGGAATTCCACGACTTTCCGGCCGGCGCCAGCCGGCGGCCGCGGCGGATGCCTGCTCCGGACGGGTGGCGGGCCCCGCGGGCCGGCCGGGCGAAGAAAGAGGGCCCCGCGGGCGACGGCTTCCTTCTCGTCGCCCGGCCGGGCGGCTACCGTCACCGGGGCGTCGATCTCGTCTCGAAGGTCGGCGGCCTGGCCGAGCTGGCCTTGGAGGAGGGCTTCCGGATGAATCCCGAGGACCTGGCCCGGCTGGGCCTCGCCTCCGGGGACGTCATCCAGGCGCAGGCGGAGGGCGTCAAGGAGAAAGCGCTGGGGCCGGTGACCGCGGACGGCGAATGCCCGCCCGGGACGGTCTATTTCACCCGGCCGGTCGTCCTGGGGGGCCTGGAGCATCGCCTCGGCCTCCGGCCGCTGTTCAGGCTCGGCGCGAATCCCGCCCGTGTCGAGGTCAGCCGGGCGCCGGACGGGCCGCCGCCCGGCCAAGGGAGGGAGGACAGGCATGTATGAGATCGTCGAACGGCGGATGATCGTCCCGAACCTGCACGAGCTCGTCGTCCGGGCCCCGGCCGTGGCCTCCTCGATCCGCCCCGGCCAGTTCGTCATCGTCCGGCCCGACGAGCCGGGCGAGCGCATCCCGCTGTCGATCGCGGACTGGGACGCGGAGGCCGGCACGGTGACCTCGATCTTCATGCAGGTCGGCGCCTCCACGGCCAAGCTGGCCCGCCTGACGCCGGGGCGGACCATCCCGACCTACGCCGGGCCGCTCGGCAAGAGGACGCCCATCGAGAGCGTCGGCACGGTCCTCTGCGTCGCGGGCTGCTACGGCATCGGCTCGATCCATCCCGTGGCCCGGGCCCTCAAGGCGGCGGGCAACAAGGTCTATGTCCTCGTCGAGGCCCGCTCCTCTTACCTCGTCTATTGGGAGGACAAGCTGGGCGCGGCCTCCGACGGCGTCTTCGTCGTCACCCGCGACGGGACCCGGGGCCGGAAAGGGCACATCGACAAGATGCCGGCCATGATGGAGGAGGCCGGCATCAAGCCCGACCTGGTCATCGTCAACGGATGCACGTTCCTCCTCATGCGGACCTCGGAGCTGACCAGGCCGCTCGGTTGGAGGACGGTCGTCAACATGAACCCGATCATGATCGACGGCACGGGGATGTGCGGCGTCTGCCGGCTGTCGGTCGGCGGGAAGATGAAGTTCGCCTGCGTCGACGGCCCCGACTTCGACGGGCACGAGATCGATTGGGCCGAGTTCCTGGCCCGGCGCAAGAGCTACTTTCCGGAGGAGATCGACCCGCTCCGCCGGAGCAGCTGCGGCACGCATTTTTAGGAGGACGGGACGGGAAATGGCGGAGGAGGTTGCCGAGCGTGAGTGACGAAAAACCGGTCAAGAAGAAACTGGACCTGAAGCGGCGGCCGATGCCGAAGCAGGACCCGTTGGAACGGGTCAAGAACTTCGACGAGGTGGCCCAAGGCTTCCCCGTCGAGACGGCCGTCGAGGAGGCCCTGCGCTGTCTGGACTGCAAGAAGCCCTTCTGCCGGGACGGGTGCCCGGTCGGCATCGATATCCCCGGCTTCATCCGCTCGATCGCCGCGCGCGATTTCGCCGCCGGCATCCGCAAGATCAAGGAGACCAACGCCCTGCCGGCCATCTGCGGCCGCGTCTGCCCCCAGGAGGAGCAGTGCGAGAAGATGTGCGTCATCGGCAAGAAGGGCGAGCCCGTGTCCATCGGGCGTCTCGAGCGGTTCCTGGCCGATTGGGAAGCGGCCTCGGGGAAGCTCGAGGTCCCGGTCCTGGCCCCCAAGACGGGCAAGAAGGTGGCCATCGTCGGCGCCGGGCCGGCCGGGGTGACCGTGGCCAACGACCTGCTCATCCTCGGCCACGACGTGACCATCTTCGAGGCCCTCCACGAGTGCGGGGGGGTCCTCATCTACGGCATTCCCGAGTTCCGGCTGCCCAAGAGGATCGTCCAGCGCGAGGTCGATTACGTCAGGGGCCTGGGGGCCAGGATCAACATGGACTTCATCGTCGGCACGACCCGCACCGTCGACGAATTGCTCGAGGAGTACGACGCCCTGTTCGTCGGCTCCGGGGCCGGGCTGCCCTGGTTCATGGAGATCCCGGGCGAGAACCTCAACGGCGTCTATTCGGCCAACGAGTACCTGACCCGGGTCAACCTGATGAAAGGCTTCCGCTTCCCGGAGTACGACACGCCGATCAAGCAGCCGTCCAAGGTGGCCGTCGTCGGAGGGGGCAATGTGGCCATGGACGCCGCCCGGACGGCCGTGCGCCTCGGCGCGGACGAGGTCCACCTCGTCTACCGGCGGGGGCGACACGAGCTGCCGGCCCGCGAGGAGGAGGTCGAGAACGCCGAGGAGGAGGGCGTCATCTTCAACCTCTTGACACTGCCCGTCAAGCTCATCGGCGACGACAACGGCTGGCTCAAAGAGATGGAGTGCTTGGAAATGGCCCTCGGCGAGCCCGACGATTCCGGGCGGCGGCGCCCGGTGCCCATCGAGGGCTCGAACTTCCGGATGCCGGCCGACGCCGTGGTCATCGCCATCGGCAACAGCCCGAACCCTCTCGTCCCGATGACCACCCCGGGACTGGAGATCAGCCGCAAGGGGGGCATCGTCACCGACGCCTCCACGGCCAAGACGTCGAAGGCCAAGGTCTGGGCGGGCGGGGACGTCGTCCGGGGCGCGGCCACGGTCATCAGCGCCATGGGCGACGCCCGGATCGCCGCGGCCTCCATCCACAAGTACTTGACAGGTCAGGAGTGAGATGAGGCTCGACGAGGTCCGGGACGTCCTGAGGTGCGAGGTCCTGGCCGGCGAGGAGGACCTGTCGATCGACGTCCAGTATGTCGTGGCCTCGGACGGCATGAGCGAGATCCTGGCCTTCGCCAACTCCAAGGAGCTGATGATCACCGGGCTGACCAACATCCAGTCCATCCGGACGGCCGATATCGCCGGGTGCAGCGCCGTCGTCTACTGCCGGGGCAAGAGGCCCGACAGCAAGGTCATCGAATACGCCAAGGCCAAGGGGATCCCGGTGCTCGTGACCCGCATGGTCATGTTCGACATCTGCGCCGTCCTGGCCGGGAAAGGGCTCAAGGGGGTCTCGTGACGGCCGCCGAGCTGATGCGCGAGGAATACGAGATCCAGGGCGGGAACTTCGACCGGGCCGGGGAGATCTCCAGCGAGATCAAGGGCACCCTGCGGGACCTCGGGATCGCCGCCCAGAGCATCCGGCGGGCCGTCGTCGTGGCCTTCGAGGCCGAGATGAACGTCGTCATGTACGCCCGCAAAGGGACGCTGACGTTCATCCTGACCGAGCAAGAGGTCGAACTGAGCATCCGCGACCAGGGACCGGGGATCCCGGACCTCGAGCAGGCCTTTCAGGAGGGCTTCACGACGGCCTCGGACGAGATGCGGGAGCTCGGCTTCGGTTTCGGGATGGGGCTGCCCAACATGAGGAAGAACTCCGACGAGCTGCGGATCGAGACGGAGGTCGGCAAAGGGACGTCCGTCTTCGCCCGCATCCTCCTGAACTCCCATGAATGAGCTGACCCACGGCTTCAAGATCGTCGCCGACGCGTGCAACGGGTGCCTGGCCTGCATGCGGGCCTGCCCGACCCAGGCCATCCGTGTCAAGAACGGCCGGGCCCAGGTCCTCCCCGAGTTCTGCATCGACTGCGGATCCTGCCTGGCCGTCTGCCCGACGGGGGCCATCGCGCCGACGACGCTGTCGTTCGCGGAACTGGGTAAGTTCAAGTTCAAGGTCGCCGTGGCCTCGCCGGCCCTCTACACCCAGTTCGCGCTGAAGGACACGCCGGCCCAGGTCAACCGGGCCCTGCTCGATCTCGGCTTCGACGCCGTGTGGGAATACGCCGTGGACATCGAGCTCATCGACCTGGCCATCCGGGACTACGTCAAGAACTGGAAGGGGCCGTTCCCGCTGATCTCCAATTCGTGCCCGGTCGTCGTCCGCCTGGTCCAGGTCGCCTATCCGACCCTCGTCGAGCAGCTCATCCGGGTGGACGCGCCGAGAGAGATCGCCGGGCGCGAGCTGAAGCGCCGCTATTCGAAAAAGATGGGGCTGAAGCCCTCCGAGATCGCCGCCGTCTACATCGCCCCGTGCCAAGCCAAGACGATCTCCATCCTCCAGCCGGCCGAGGGGGGCGGAAGCCACCTGGACGGGGCCGTCGGCATCTCGCAGATCTACAACGACCTGCTGGCCATCCTGCGCCGCAACGCGGCCCAGGGGGATCCCCCCGGCGGCAAGGCGGCCGGCGAGTGGTTCCACTGGGGGGCCCCTGAGGGAGAGTTCCCAAGCCTGTCGAAGGAGCACTACCTCCCTCTCCAGGGACTTTCGGACATCATCAAGGTCTTCAACGACATCGAGAAGGGCAAGATCCGCAACATCGACTTCCTGGAGTGCCATGCCTGCCAGGGGGCCTGCATAGGCGGGAACCTGACGGTCGAGAACCTCTATGTCGCGCGGACCCGGAACCTTCGCCTGATCTCGGGGCTGGACCGCCCGTCCCCCGCGCTCGGCCGCGAAATAGCCAGAAGGTTCTCCAGCGAGGATTTTTCTCTGCGGGCGCCCCTCAGGCCCCGGGACATCGAGGGCCGCGACATCGACCTCCGCGACCGGGTCGCCCGCAAGAAGCGGTCCGCGGAGCTGCTGAAAGCCCTGTCCGGATTGAACTGCGGGCTGTGCGGGGCCCCGACCTGCAAGAGCCACGCCGAGGACGTGGCCCACTCACGGGCCGATCTCCGCGATTGCGTGTTCCTGTCGCGCGAGCGGATCGACGAATTGAGACACATCTATCAACGACCGAGAGGAGACTGACATGGCGGGTGCAACGTCCCATTTCAGCCGCGCCGACATCCGTGACCGCCGGAGGAGCCTGCTGCCCCTCCTCAAGAAGATCCATGAGACCGAGGGATATCTGTCCCAGGAGTCCATCGGCCGGCTGGCCGTAGATCTCCGCATGTCCGAGAACGAGATCTACGGCGTGGCCACGTTCTACCCCCAGTTCCGCTTCACTCCCCCCGGCAAGTACCATATCCAGGTCTGCCTGGGGAACGCCTGCCATGTCGGGGGCGCGCCGAACTTCATGACGGGCATGGAGATCGAGCGGGGCCTCGGGGACGGCCAGACGTCGGCCGACGGCATGATCAGCCTGGAGGGGGTCGGGTGCCTGGGCTGCTGCGCCATGGCCCCGGTCGTCCTCGTCAACGGGGAGCTCCACGGGAGGATGAACCGGGTGACGTTCATGAAGCTCGTCGACGAGCTGGTTCCCCGGGAGGAGGGGTCATGAGCGCCGCCAAGGTCCGCGTCCTCGTGTGCGAGAGCACGGCCTGCCTGTCCTCGAAGTCGCACGAGATCCGCTCCGACCTCGAGCGCGAGGTCCGGCGGCTCGGCCTTCAGGGCCGGGTCGAGGTCGGTTTCACGGGCTGCCACGGCTTCTGCCAGATCGGCCCGATCGTCGTCGTCGAGCCCGAGGGCATTCTCTATTGCCGGGTCAAGCCCGCCGACGCCGGCGAGATCGCCGAGAGCTTCCAGGACGGGGGGCGCCCGGTCGAGCGCCTCTTCTACCGGCACCCGGTCACCAAGGAGGCCGTCCCGCGCTACGAGGACATCGTCTTCTACAAGAAGCAGCGCAGGGTCATCCTCCGCAACTGCGGCCTGATCGATCCCGAGCGGATCGAGGACTACGAGGAGCGCGGCGGGTACGGGGCCCTGCGCAAGGCCGTCACGTCGATGACGCCCGAGCAGGTCGTCGACGAGGTCAAGCGGGCCGGCCTCCGCGGCCGCGGGGGCGCCGGCTTCCCGACCTGGGCCAAATGGGATATCTGCCGCCGCCAGCCCGGCGACGAGAAGTACGTCATCGCCAACGCCAACGAAAGCGCTCCGGGGGCCTTCATGGACCGCAGCCTTCTCGAGGCCGATCCGCACACGGTCATCGAAGGGCTGGCCCTGCTGGGCTTCGCGGTCGGGGCCCATCGGGGCTATCTCTACTGCCGGGCGGAGTATTCGTTGGCCGCCCAGCGCGCGCGGCGGGCCCTCGAGCAGGCCGCGGGCAAGGGATATCTCGGACGCGGCATCTTCGGCTCGAGTTTTGACTTCGACGTCGAGATCTTCGAAGGCGGGGGGACCTTCGTGTCCGGCGAGGAGACCGCCCTCCTGAGCTCTCTCGAGGGGTCCCGGAACATGCCGCGGCCGAGGCCTCCCTATCCGGCGGTCAGGGGGCTGTGGGGCAAGCCGACCATCATCGACAACGTCAAGACCCTGGCCAGCGTCCCGCCGATCATCAGCGAGGGGGCCGCGTGGTACGCGGCCATCGGCAACGGCGGGGCCCGGGGGACGACGGTCTTCGCCCTGACGGGCAAGGTCGCCAACACGGGCATCGCCGAAGTGCCCCTGGGGACGCCTCTGTCGACCCTCATCTACGAGATCGGCGGCGGTGTTCCCGGCAAGAAAGGGCTCAAGGCCGTCCAGACGGGGGGCCCGTCCGGGGGGTTCCTGCCGGGGAACAAGATCGAGATCCCGCTCGACTTCGACGCGCTGCAAGCGGCCGGGTCCATCATGGGCTCGAGCGGCGTCATGGTCATGGACGAAGGGACCTGCCTGGTCGACGCGTGCCGCACCTTCCTGGGCTTCGTCCAGAGCGAGTCGTGCGGCAAGTGCGTGGCCTGCCGGGTCGGCACCCGGCACATGCTCGGGTTGCTCGACAAGATCGCCGAGGGGACGGCCGCCGAGGACGACCTGGTCCGGCTGGAGAAGCTGGCGACCATCGTCCGGGACAGCTCGCTCTGCGGGCTGGGCAAGACGGCGCCCCTGCCGGTCCTCACGGCCCTCAAGTACTTCCGGTCGGAGTTCATCGCCCACGTCGTCGACAAGCGCTGCCCGGCGGCCGTCTGCCGCGACCTCATCACCTTCCGCATCATCCCCGACCGGTGCACGGGGTGCCGGATGTGCGTCAAGGTCTGCCCGACCGGGGCCATCTCCGGGCCGCGGTCGCAGCCCCACAACCTCGATCAGAGCAAGTGCATCAAATGCCGGGCCTGCTACGAGGTGTGCAAGTTCGACGCCGTCGCCGGCGAGGCCATCATCATCGTCTCGTAGCGGCCGCTTCGCTGAACAGTTCGACGACCGTCTTGATGGCGGCGAAGATGACCAGGATGATCAGGTCCGCGGCGGGGGAGAACGATCCCACCGAGCCGACGAAGCCCCCGAGGATGATCGTCAGGTGCATCGGCACGATCCGGGCATAGGGCGCGAACATCATGGCGCCCAGGTTCGGCACGTCCGCACGGCCGCCCGCCCGTGACCGGATGAAATCGATGAGATAGCGGGCGAAGAAGACGGCCGCGGAATAGAGGATCACGTCCTTCGGCCCCCCGCCGAAGGGGCCTTGCGAGGTTCTCGAGAACGTCCCGAGGAACAGGGCGTAGATGGCGTGGAAGAACCCGTAGTGGAAAAGGAAGAACAGGGCCGTGGAGATCTTGGCGACGCGGGTGGGGGGCACCGGGCGGCCGCCCTGCTTGAAGCCCTCGGTCGAGAACTCCTTGAGGGCCAGCATCCCGGCGACGTTGAAGAGCCCGATGATGACGCTCTGCGTCCAGTAGATCCAAAGCAGGTCCACGGCCGGCAGCCTGTCGACCACGGCGAAGATGATGACCAGAAGGTTCGATGCGATCAGCGAAAAGGCGGAGAACCCGGTCAGGCCGGCCCTTTTCCATAGGCCGGATGGTCTCCTTCGCGTTTCCGTCTCCACGGCCGCTCCCCGGCCGGGGATGATAATCCGGCGCCGCCGCCGGCGTCAAGCCGGGACGCCCGGCCTGACGGCGAAGCGCCCGGCGCGGGAAGAACCCAGGCTCCTCGGGGGATGCGCGGCGGGCGGGCGTTCGAGGAAGCGCTCGATGCGCCGGAGGGCCTAAGGGGCGGGCGCCGGTTCCGGGGCGGCGGACTTTTTCCGGCGCGCGCGGATCTTGTCGAACAACAGCCGGAAGACGAAACCGATGCCGCGCATCATCCGGGTGCCCAGCCAGAGCAGGCCGAGCCCGATGGCCGCGATGAGCAGGGCCCCGACGATATAGATGACGGTGTTGAACGTCGGGTCCGAGACCAAAGGATAGATGTCCATGTAGGGCTCGAGGAACTCGGGCCGGATGAGATAAATGAGCATGATGATCGCGCTCAGCCAGCCGGTCAGGATCATGCTGAAGGCCAGGATATAGAAGGCGATAATGAAGGCCAGGACGCCGATGATGAGGCTTACGGCCAGGCCCAAAACGCCCGTTCCGAGCGGCACGCCGAAAAGGGCGATGAGGACCCCGGCCAGGATGAGGAAGGGCAGCTTCTTCTTCTTGCCGAGGGTCACCATGGCCTCCGGCATGCGGGCCGAGATGACGGTCGACGGCTCGCCCAGCTTGTCGAGGACCTTGAGGATCCGGGCGACCTCGTCCTCGGTCGGGTCGCCGCGGAAGGACTCGTAGATGTGGGAGTGGATCTCTTTGACCAAGTCGTCCTGGTCCTTGGCCGGGATCCCCTTGAGGCCGGCCCGAAGCCGCCCGAGGTAGTTGTCGACGATCTGGGCGACGGGCCCGCTGAAACCGTTAGCCATTGTTGGTCTCCTTGGTCACGGAAAGGACGGGCTGCTCCTCGCCGGCGTCCGTGGCCCGCAGATCAGGGGCGCTCCGGGCGTTGGCGACGATGGCCGAAAGCTTCCGGAACTCCTGCTCGAGGATGCCGAAGATCTCCTCGCCCTTGAGGGTCAGCGTGTAGTACTTGCGGGGAGGCCCCTGGCTGGATTCGACCCACTCGGTCTGGACCAGGCCCTCCTTGGCCAGGCGGCCGAGGATGGGGTAGATCGTCCCCTCGGTGAGATCGATCTCCGTGTCGCCGGAGATGGTCCTGACGAGCGAGTACCCGTAGTGGCGGCCTTTGGACAGGCAGCCCAGGATGGCCAGCTCCAGGATCCCTTTTCTCAATTGAGTGATCTTGTTTTCCATTATTATTACCAAATACAATGTAATACATAGTAGTATGTTTGTCAAGTCTTTTTTTTAGCTTTCCTTTACTTGCGCCTCTTCTTCCCATATACTGACCCCTTTTACGTCGCTGGAGGCCGACCCGGAAATGCCCCTAAAGACGACCATTCGCGCCGCCGCCGGGACTTCGCCGGCGGGTCTCAGGCTTCAGGAGTCCGTTCCCTCCGCTATCCGCTCCGTCACCTACTGGGACGAGTACGCCCCTTGGTACCAGCTCTGGCTCGACCACACCGACTACCATCAGGGTATCAAGGGCGTGCTCGAGGGCCTCGTCCGCCCGGGATGGCGGGTCCTCGACATCGGCGGGGGAAGCGGGGTCCTGACCCTGCCGATGGCCCGGGCCGGAGCGGCTGTCACGGTCATCGAGCCCTCGGAGGTCATGCGGGGATACCTGCGGGCCGCGATCGATGATCAGGGCCGGCCGGGCATCGCGGTCATCGGCAAGTCGTGGGAAGAGCTCCGCCCGGACGAGGTCCGGGGCTTCGAGCTGGCCGTGGCCTGCAACAGCCTTCACCTGACGAGCGTCGGGGAGGCCCGGGCGCTCGGGAAGATCATCGAGGCCCGCCCCGCCCGGATCTTCGTGGCTTCGGAGCGGGACCTGCCGCTCGTCCCGGGCCCGGATGGCGCAAGGGATTATGAACTTGCGGCGGGCGGTTCGTTCGACGCCGACAACTCCTTCCGGTATCACAGCGTGGAAGAGGCCCTCCGCCATCTCGACCTCAAGGACCGGCACGGGCAGGATCATCCGCCGCGGGAGGAATTCGTCCGCAGCCTCGTCTACCGGGACGGTCATTTCGTCCGCGAGCGACGGACGACGGTCCGTTGGTCCCTGCTGCTCCGGGCCGGCCGCTGAGGTCCTTCGTTTTGGATTTGACTTCAAGGGCCCCCGATGCTAATTTTCCCATGACCTCGACGGATCGTCCGCTTTCGGAGGTGATGGATGAGCGTCCTTCTGATCGTGAACGACGCCCCCTATGGTACCGAAAAAAGCGCACAACGCGCTGAGGATGGCCCATGCCGATAGGTTCATCACGTTCTGAGCGGACGGACCAGGCGCCGGCCGGCCGCCCCGCTGTGTTCCTGGACCGCGACGGGACCATCATCGAGGACCGCGGCGATCTCGCCGACCCTTCCCAGGTCGAGTTCTTCGAGGATACGGTCCCGGCCCTTCGTCGCCTGGAGGGGTGTTTCGATCTGTTCATCGTCACCAACCAGTCCGGGGTGGCCAAGGGGACCATCTCGGCCGAGGACGTCGAGCGGGTCAACGCCCACGTTCTCGCCCGGCTGGCCGAGGCCGGCATCGGCATCGCGGCCGCCTACGTCTGTCCCCATGAGCGCCGGGACGGATGCGGCTGCATGAAACCGAGCCCGCACTTCCTGCTCAGGGCGGAAACGGAGCACGGGATCGACCTGCGGCGGTCCTTCGTCGTCGGCGACCACCCTCACGATGTCGAATTCGCCAGGGCCGCCGGAGCCACGGGCATCTATCTCCTCTCGGGTCACGGGCTGAGGCACCTGGAAGGTATCCCCGAAGGTACGCCGGTCGCCGCCGGCATCCGGGAAGCCGTGGAGCTCATCCTCGATACGACGGATGCCGGGTGCTGACAGAGGACAGGATCTGTCGATAGGCTCGCATCGAGGCCTCAACGCCGGCCCTCCGCCGTGTCGAGACCGGGATGGGGGAGCAGCGCTCCGCTTCAAGGACGCCGCGGGTTATAATGGGCGGGCCGCGCGAGCTTTGTGGACGAAGGAGGCCTTGACATGGAAACGATCAACCGCCGGGATTTTCTGGCTTACGCGACGATGGGCGCCGCGGCGGTGGCCGCCCCGGTGATGAACGGGGCGTGCGACCGCGGAGCGGGCCGCGGCGCGGCCTCCGCCGCAGCCGCCTCCCGCTCCTCGGCGTCTTCCGGGCTCCGGCAGCCGGCATTCCGCTCCGTGCCCCTGACGTCGATCAAACCCCGGGGCTGGCTTCTGCGCCAGCTTCGCGTCCAGGCCGACGGGCTGAGCGGCCATCTCGACGAGTTCTGGCCCGACGTCGCCCGCAGCCAATGGATCGGCGGCGACGCCGAGGGCTGGGAGCGGGCGCCCTACTGGCTCGACGGGGTCCTGCCGTTAGCCTGGCTGCTCGACGACGACCGGCTCAAGGGAAAGGTCCGCCGCTTCATCGACGAGATCCTGGCCCGGCAGCGCGATGACGGCTGGTTCAGCCCCTTCCCCGAGAACTGGGATGCCCCCGGGGTCAAGCCCTACGACCTGTGGGCCATCCATCTCGTCGACAAGGTCCTGGCCGAGTACCACGCCGTGACGGGCGACGAGCGGGCCCTGCGGGCCGTCGAGCGCAGCCTGAGGGCCATGGGTGCCCATCTCGACAGACAACCCTTGTTCAACTGGGGCCGGTACCGCTGGTTCGAGGCCCTCATCCCGGCTTTTCACGTCCACGAGCGAACGGGCGAAGCTTGGATCCTCGATCTGGCGCGAAAGCTCCACGACCAGGGCTTCGATTATGCGGGATTCTACGGAGGCGAGGACGTCACCGTGCCCACGCCGCGGCGCGGCTTGTGGAAATGGGCCAAGCACGTCGTCAACACCGGCATGGCGGCCAAGGCCGGGGCCCTGTGGTGGCGCGTGAGCGGCGCCGAGTCGGACAGGCGGTTCCCGGCCGAGATGATCGCTCTTCTCGACCGCCATCACGGGCAGGCCAACGGGATGTTCAGCGGCGACGAGTGCCTGGCGGGGAAGAACCCGCTGCAGGGGACCGAGCTCTGCGCCGTCGTCGAGTTCATGTACTCGCTGGAGCACCTCGTCGCGGCCCTCGGGGACCCGGCTTTCGGCGACCGCCTGGAGAAGGTCGCCTTCAACGCCCTGCCGGCCACGTTCTCGCCCGACATGTGGGCCCACCAGTACGACCAGCAGACCAACCAGGTCCGGTGTACCGTCAATCCCGACCACATGTGGACGACCAACGGCCCCGAATCCAACATCTACGGGCTTGAGCCGAACTACGGCTGCTGCACGGCCAACATGCACCAGGGCTGGCCCAAGTTCGCCGCCCACCTGTGGATGAGGAGCCCGGACGGCGGGCTGGTCGCGGCGGCCTACGCCCCGAGCGCGGTCTCTTTCGAGGCCGGCGGCGGACGGGTCGAGGTCGAGCTCGAGACCGATTATCCTTTCCGTGAGGAAATGCTGTTGCGGATCAAAGCGCCCGTTTCGACGCGCTTCCCGCTCCGGCTCCGGATCCCGGCCTGGGCCGAGGGCGCTTCGGTCGAGGTCGCCGGCGGGAAGGAGAAGGATCCGAGGCCGGGGACGTTCCACAAGATCGACCGTGTCTGGAGGGACGGCGACGAGGTCCGGCTGCGACTGCCGATGAAGGCCGCGGTCAAGTCGCGCTACAACGGCGGCCTGACCGTCGAGCGCGGGCCGCTGGTCTACGCCCTGGCCATCGGGGAGAAGTGGGTCCGGGTCAACGAGGACAAGCCCCACCGCGAGCCGCCCCACGCCGATTGGGAAGTGCATCCGACGACGGACTGGAATTATGGGCTGCTCGTTGAGGAAGGAAGGCCGGAGGAAGGTTTGCGCTTCGAGGAGCGCCCGGTCGGCGAGCGCCCGTTCTCGCCGGAAGGGGCGGGGATGATCGGGCGGGCCAGGGGGCGTAAGATCCCCGGCTGGGGGACCAAGCACGGGTGGGCGGCCGAGTTCCCGCCGGAGCCCCAGGAGTCGAGCGGGCCGGACGAAGAGCTGGCCTTGCTGCCCTACGGGTGCACGAACATCCGGGTCACCGAGTTCCCGCGGCTGAAGGCCGAGAAATCATTCAAGGAGGAGAACAGATGAAGCTCGAGAGAGACAAGCTGGCCCGCATCTTCGCGGCCATGGCTCTGTCCGTGATCATGATCGCCTTGTGTCCCGGGGCGACTTCGGGGCAGACCCCGGTCAAGCGGCCTCAAGCCGCCTTGAAGGCCAAGAGCCTTCAGGTGACGAACTATCTCCTGCGGCTTCCCGACGCCTATATCGTCTACGAACCGTCGCGGGACGTCTTCCAGATCGCGGCTCTGGGGGCGGTCCTCTCCTACGGGGAGGGCTGGGAGCGCGCCCAGGTCAAACCTTATCTTTTCCATCTCAGGCACGAGACCTGGAAAAATCATTTCTGGAAGGTCAACACCAGCCGCAAAGAAGCTTACCTCGTGTGGGGTGGCGTCTTCGGACGTGTCGGGGTCAACCCCGGGGCGGAGCCGGCCCTCCAAGTCGACGGGGACCGGGAAGATATCACCGTGGAAGTCGTCGGCGGGAGCGACACCCAGGTCCCGCAGAGGTTCCTCCTGCGCTTCGCCGAGGCCCGTCTCTATTTCGATCCGGGGGCCGGGGACCTCCGTCTGGCCGCGGCGGGGATGACCCTGTCGCCGTGCGACGACTGGGAGGCCTGCTCGCTCAGGGACTATCTTTTTCATGTCCGCTTGAGGACGTGGAAGGGCTTCCATTGGAAGATCAACACCAGCCGGATGGCGGCCTGGAGGACGACGGGCGGCGAATTCTGCCGGCTCGGCGGCGAGGACAAGGAGCTGGCCCTGACGATCACAAGCTTCCAGAGACCGTTTTCCGTGGCCCGCTTGCGGCCGACCGTTTCCGCGGCCGAAAGACCCCAGCTCCGGGCCATCGCCGGGATGATCGAGGCGGGCCGGCCTGTCGTCGAGATCAACAAGGCCGCCGCGGATTTCATCCGCAAGTCCCCCGGGCTCAGCGTGGAGGCCGCAGTCGCGGAGATATCGAGGAGCATCAAGGGCCTCGAGGCCCGAGCGGAGGAGACGAGGAACAAGCGCCAGGAATTCCAAACGATGTTCGAGAACTTCGATCAGAAGGCCAACCAGCTTTTCAACATCCTGTCGACGGTCATGAAGACCATGAAGGAGACCCAGTCGAGCATCATCCGGAATCTCCTGTAGGTGCCTTGGCTGTTGTAAGGCGCTGATAATAAATATTTTATTTTAATTTTAGGCCCCTCAAAATGGCCTTAATCGCTCTTTTTGCCCCAGAAAAGGGTCGGTTTTTGATTTGTCGGATCCCATGCGCCAAGAGATCATTGGGCGGGTTTTTCGGGTCCCAAAATACCCCTTTAAGCAGGTTGGCATTGATTGAAGAATGCCCTTAATCTATCATTATCAATGAGTAACAACAGCCAAGGCGCGTTAAGCGGGTCACGCGGTACCCGCGGCTGAACAAGAGCCGGGAAAGATAGGACATCATGCCTCACTTGGCCGTCGTTGTTCTCATCATCTTCCTTCTCACCGTCGTCATGATCATGAGCGGGCGCGGCGGCGGCAACTTCTATATTATCGCTCTCGTCCTGGCGGGCGTTCCGATGCACGCCGCCGCCACGACCAGCCAGTTCATCCTGCTCGCAAGCGCGCTGGCCGGGGCCCTGATCTTCGGCAAGGCGCGGACCATGTCGTGGCCGCTGGCCTTCTTCTTCGGCGCGCTGAACGCGTCCATGGCCTTCGTGGGAGGGTTCCAAGCCCATCTGTTCAGCGGGACGGCCTTGAAGATCGCCCTCTCGGTCGTCTTGGCTATGGCCGGGGCCGCGATGCTGCTCCCGGAGAAAGAGGCCCGTAAGGCCGCGGCGTCGCGCCTCGGCTATTGGAACATTGTCGAGAACGGCAACAGATGCGTAATCAACTTATGGCTGGCGGTGCCGCTGGTCTTGCTCACCGGGTTTTTCTCCGGCATGGTGGGGATCTCCGGCGGATCGTTCCTCGTTCCGCTGATGGTCGTCGGCTGCGGCGTGCCGATACGGACGGCCGTAGGCACCGCGACGGCGATGCTGGCCGCCACGGCCCTGGCCGGTTTCGCCGGCCATGCCTTGCACGGGGGGTTCGACCCGGCGCTGGCCGTCCCGTGCGGGGCCGCGGCGGTCGTCGGCGGATTGATCGGCGGGAAGCTCGCGCTCGGAGCCAAGCCGAAAAGGTTGAAAAGCATCTCGGGGGCCATCACGATCATCGCCGCGGCCATCATGATGGCCAACGCCCTGGCCGGGAAGTGATGCCGCGGGATAATTGACTTTGCCGGTGACGGCTCCTATGATTCGGGTATGTCCAAATTTCCGCTCGATGTTCTCGAGAGATGCGTCTTCCCGTTCACCGGGACGGACGACGCCGATGTTCTGCTGGGGGCCGCCTTCGGGGAGGACGTGGCCCTGACCAAGGTCGGGGACGACATCCTGGTCTCCCACGTGGACCCAATCGTCGGGGCTATCGGCGATATCGGATCGCTGGCCGTCCACGTGGCCTGCAACGACATCGCCACGGCTGGCGTCCCTCCGCGATGGGCCCTGCTCCTCGTCCTAGTCCCCCGGCCTGAGGACCAGGACCTCCTGGAAGGGATCATGCGGGACGCCGGCAGTGCGGCCAAGGACATTGGGGTCTCCATCATCGGAGGCCACACCGGATACTCCTCGGGCCTATCGCGTCCCCTGGTCGCCGTGACCGCGATGGGCACGGCGTCCGGTCGAAGGCTCATCAGGACGAAAGGCGCCCGGGTCGGCGACCATATTCTGGTCACCAAAGGCGTGGGGTTGGAGGGGACAGGCATCCTGGCCTAGGATTTCGCCGATGTGGCCCGCCAAAAGGGCCTCGGCGAGCGGGACCTGGAGGAGGCCCGGGCTCTTATGGCCGGGGTCAGCGTCATCCCCGAGGCTCTGGCTCTCGCGGAAGCCGGCGTGACGTCCATGCACGACGTGACCCGAGGCGGGCTCCTGGAAACACTGTTGGAGATAGCCCGCCTCTCGGGGGTCGGCATGGAGATCGACGGCGCGTCCGTGCCGGTCCCGCCGGTCGTAACCCGCTTCGCCGAGGCCATGGCCTTCGATCCCATGAAGATGATCTCCTCCGGGACGCTGGCCGCCACCGTTCCCCCTGCCCGAGTGGAAGAGGTCCGTCAGGCCATGACCGAGCTCGGCTCGAAGTTCTCTTTCGTGGGGCGGGTCACCCAGGGTTTCGGGGTGCGCATTTTCAAGGAGGGGACCTCCGTCCTTCACTCCGAGATCCGCTGCGAGGAGGACGAGCTGGCCCGCCTCTGGTCCCTCTACCCCCGTTAGGGATGCTTTGGCTGTTGTAAGGCGCTGATAATAAATAAAAAAAGTGCTTAGAAGGGGGCCTAAATAGCCCTTAATCGCCCTTTTTACCCCAAAAAAGAGCCGTTAAGCCGTCCACGTTGTTCTCCCCGTGATGAAAGCCAATAGTCGCCCTTTTAATCCCCCAAAAGCCTCATTAAGCCGGTTGGCATTGATTGGAGATTTGCGTTATTTGTTTATTGTCAACGAGTAACAACAGCCAAGGCACGTGAAAGATTGACCCTCAATTGATAAATTGGTATTCTCCCACCCGGCTTATATGAGGGGACCGTGAGAAAAATTTGCCAAGAGTGTCAGCAAGAAAATCCCGAAGGCGCGGTTTTCTGCGCCAGATGCCGGGCCCCTTTAGAGCCTGCCGAAGGGGTCTCCATGACCAAAACGTTCACCTCCCCTGAAGAGGCCTCGAAAAAAGGGAGTACTCTGGCGGGAAGATACGCCATCCTAGGAGATCTGGGAAGAGGCGGGATGGGCGTGGTCTACAAGGCCGAGGACACCAGGCTGAGACGGACAGTGGCCCTCAAGTTCCTGCATCCGGAATTGATCAGCGACAAAGAGGCGAAGGAGCGCTTCATCCGGGAGGCCCGGGCGGCCGCCGCGCTCGATCATCCCAATATCTGCACGGTCTTTGAGATCGAAGAATCCGGAGGTCAAACATTCATCGCCATGGCCTATGTGGAAGGCCAAAACTTGAACGAACGGATCAAGGACAGGCGGCTCGATCCGGAGGAAGCCGTGGATATCGCTTCCCAGATCGCCCAAGGCCTCCGTGCCGCTCATAAAAAAGGCATCATCCACCGCGACATAAAGCCGGCGAACATCATGTTGACGGAAGAGGGGCTGGCCAAGATCATGGACTTCGGCTTGGCGAAGCTGACCTGGGGAGTCGACCTGACGAGGCCTTCCTCGGTCATGGGGACGGCCGCCTACATGTCCCCTGAACAGGCTTCCGGCAGCCGCGTGGACCAACGGACGGATATCTGGTCGCTGGGATGCGTCCTCTATGAGATGGTCACGGGCCGCCGTCCGTTCCATTGCGCTCATCCTCAATCAGCCATCCATGCCATCCTGAACGATGAGCCCGAGCCGATCCTCCGCCTGCGTCAGGATGTTCCGGCGGGCTTGGAGAGGATCGTGAAGATGTGCCTGCAGAAAGACCCGCGGGACCGTTATGGAAACATCGAGGATCTGCTGGCCGACTTGAGATCCGTGGCGAGGATGGGCAAGACCCAAACGGCCCGTCCCGACGGCGCCGCGGAGGAGCCCGCGTCCATCGCCGTTCTTCCTTTCGTGAACATGAGCGTCGACCCGGAGCAGGATTATTTTTGTGATGGCTTGGCCGAGGAGCTCATCAATTCCTTGACCAAGATCAAGGACATCAAGGTCGTCGCGCGTACCTCCGCTTTCGCCTTCAAGGGCCAAACCATAGATGTCCGGGAGATCGGCCGGAAGCTCAATGTCGGGAAGGTCCTCGAGGGCAGCGTCCGCAGGTCCGGGAACAGGCTGCGTATCGCGGCCCAGCTTATCGATGTCGCGGACGGATACCATCTCTGGTCGGAAAGATTCGACCGCGAGATGGAGGACATATTCGCCATCCAGGACGAGATCTCTTTGGCCATCGTGGATCACCTCAAAGTCAAGCTGCTGAAAAAAGAAAAGGCGGCGCTGCTCAAGCGATACACCGATGATCCGGAAGTCTACAATCTTTACTTGAAGGGGATCCACTTTTTGAGGAAGTACTCGGCCGATGGATTCCAGGAAGCCATCAAATACTTCCAGCTCACGCTCCAAAAGGACCCGAATTACGCGCTGGCCTATTACGGGCTGAGCGAAGTGTTCTATGCCATCTCCTATTGGGGAAATGTGGCTCCGCACCAAGCGTATCCCAAGGCCAAGGAATTCGCGATAAAGGCCGTCGGGATCGACCAGGACGTCGGAGAAGCGCACGCCGCGCTGGGCCTGGTCCACACGTTTTATGACTGGAACTGGAAAGAGGCCGAGCGGGAGCTGATCATGGCCCTCGAGCTGAATCCGAGCTCGGCCATTGTTCATATGAGCTATTCGTGGTTCTTGTCGCTCACGGGAAAACACCGGGAAGCCATAGCCGAGGCCAAGCGGGCCCAGGAGCTGGATCCGCTCTCCCCGCTCATCATTTCGCATATCGGCCTGGCCTGCATTTGGGGCGGGGAGTTTGACCGGGCGATCGAAGAGCTGAAGTCCGGGATGATCCTGGCTCCCGAATTCTATCTGATGCACTATTATCTGGGATTGGCCTATCGCGCGAAATCGATGAGCCAAGAGGCGGTCGCCGAATTCGAGAAGGCTGTCGATCTGTCAAGAGGAGCCCCTTGGCCGGCGCTCATTTTAGCCAGCAACTATTACGAGTGCGATAGGGTCGACAAAGGAGATGTCCTCCTTCAACGTCTGGAGGAGAGGGCCCGTCAAGAGTATGTGCCATCACTGGGGTTATCCTATGTCTATTTCGCACGCGGCGATCTGGATAGGGCCCATTCGTGGTTGGCGCAAGCTTGTGAAGAAAGGGACAGCTTCCTCCCTTGGTGCGCCATCATTCCTGTCGAGGGATATCAGCTTCACAACCATCCGCGGCTGAAACCTCTATTCCAAAAATGCGGACTCTTGTAGGTGCCTTGGCTGTTGTAAGGCGCTGTTAATAAATAAAAAAGGTCCTTAAAAGGGGGCCTGGAGAGGCCTTAATCGCCCTTTTTGCCTCCAAAAAGCGCCGTTAAGCCGTCCCCGTTGTTCTCCCGGTGATGAAAGCCAATAGTCGCCTTTTCATCCCCAAAAAGCCCCATTAAGCCGGTTGGCATTGATTGGAGATTTGCGTTACTTTTTTATTATCAACGAGTAACAACAGCCAAGGCACGTGTGAGGTTGACGCCGCCCCGGTCCGGAGTTATCCTCGGCCCTTCGGATCCCGGAAACGTGCCAGGAGGCAGCCATGATGATGCATCGATCGGACCTTCCATCGCTTCGCAGAAAGGGGCCGGGCCCTCGCGCCACGCTGGGCCTTGTCGGCTTCTTGACCCTGAGCCTGCTGGTCCTCTCCGGCCTCTTCTCCGGCCAGGAGCGGTCGGCCGGCGATGCCGCCCGCCAGCGGCTCGAATACACCAAGGCCCACTACGTCAAGCACGAGCATCTCATCCCGATGCGCGACGGGGTCAAGCTCTTCACCATCGTCTATGTCCCGAAGGACACCGGCCGGGACTACCCGATCATGATCCAGCGGACGCCCTATTCCGTCTCGCCGTACGGCCTCGACAACTACCGGTCGCCGCTCGGCCCTTCGGAGCTGTTCGAGAAAGAGGGCTTCATCTTCGTCTACCAGGACGTGCGCGGCCGCTACATGTCCGAAGGGGAGTTCGACGACATCCCTTACCACAAAACCCGCTTGTCCGGGCCCACCGATACCGACGAGGCCACCGACACCTACGACACCATCGACTGGCTGGTCAAGAACGTGCCGGGGAACAACGGCCGGGCCGGCATCTGGGGCGTCTCCTACGGAGGGTTCTTCGCCGCCTTCGCCATGATCAACGCCCACCCGGCGCTCGTCGCGGCCTCGCCCCAGGCGCCCATCGGGGACATCGCCGACGGCGACGACGCCTTCCACAACGGGGCCTTCTATCTGGCCGCGAACTTCAACTTCTACCGGTTCTTCCGGCCGCGGACGGGCGGGCCGGAGGCGCCCGGACGGAGGTCCATGGACAGCATCGGACGTGTCCCCGACGCCTACGACTTCTTCCTCCGGATGGGACCGCTGGCCAACAGCGAGAAGCTCTATTTCAAGGGCGAGAACCCCTATTGGACCTATAACCTGGACCACGCGACCTACGACGACTTCTGGCAGGCCCGCTCGCTCGTGCCGCACATGAGGGACATCAAGCCGGCCGTCCTCTTCGTCGGCGGCTGGTACGACGCCGAAGATCTGGCCGGGCCGATCAAGCTCTTCTACGCCCTCGAGAAGAACGGGCCCCGGGCCCCGAACACGCTCGTCATGGGCCCGTGGCGCCATGGCGGCTGGTCGCGCGGGGACGGCGACGCGCTCGGCAATCTGAAGTTCGGCTCCAGGACGAGCGAGTTCTACCGCGAGACGATCGAGTTCCCGTTCTTCCTCGAACACCTGAAAGGCAAGGGAGACGGCCTCAAGGGAGCCGACGGCAGCGCTCCGCCGAAGGCCTGGGTGTTCGCAACGGGGATCAACGTGTGGCGCCGGCACGCCACCTGGCCGCCGGCCGAGGCCCGCGAGGCGAGCCTCTACCTCCTGCCGGGCGGAAAGCTGGCGTTCGAGCCGGAGGAGAGCGAGCCGGGCGCTTATGACGAATACGTCAGCGATCCGGCCCGTCCCGTGCCGGTCATCGGTCACGCCGGCGACGGCATGCCCGGCGACTACATGGCCGAGGACCAGCGCTTCGCCGCGCGCCGCCCGGACGTCCTGGTCTACGAGACGGAGCCGCTTGAAAGCGACGTGACCATCGCCGGGCCGGTCATGCCGTTCCTTCGCGTTTCCACGTCGGGCACGGACTCGGATTTCGTCGTCAAGCTCATCGACGTCTACCCCAACGACCACCCCGATCCGGCGCCCAACCCCTGCCGGGTCCGCATGGGCGGCTACCAGCAGCTCGTCCGCGGCGAGCCCTTCCGCGGCAAGTTCCGCAACAGCCTGGAGAGGCCCGAGCCGTTCACGCCCGGCCGCCTTGAGACGATCGACTTCAGCATGCCCGACGTCTATCACACCTTCCGCAAGGGCCACCGGATCATGGTCCACATCCAGAGCTCCTGGTTCCCGCTCATCGACCGCAATCCCCAGACGTTCGTCGACATCCCCAAGGCGACGGAGGCCGATTTCCAGAAGGCCACGCAGCGGATCGCCTTAGGCGGCCAGCAGGGCTCGCGCCTCCGCGTCCTATTAATGGGGGACATGATACCTATTTCCCAATTTTAATTAGCGGTTCTCCCCTGGGAAATAGGGAAATGAGTATCATGTCCCCCATTTCCCCCCCATTTCCCCTGAGGGGCCGATAGGCGTACCCCTGAAGATCCCCATAGCGGAAGGGGGTCCGCCGGCCGCCGGCGGGCGAACCGTCGGGACTGGTTCCCGGGGGCGTGGCGGGCAAAGGGGGATGCCTATCGGCGAACCTCGTGGCTTACAGTTCCCCGGAAACGGGAGATGGACCCTTTTTGTTTCGGATCCTGAAAAAAATCCTTGACGGCCGGCCCCAATTAGTTCCATAATCCGGAACAGGCAGGAGTCAAGGAGAGTCATCATGAGGCTTCTGTCGCGGTCCGAGGAGCTCGTCCTCCTCTCGGTCTGGAACTTGCAGAACGAGGCGTCCTGCCTCCCCATCCAGCGCAAGCTCGAAGAAGTCACCGGCCGCACCTGGTCCTTGGGTTCGATCTTCGATCCCCTCGAGCGCCTGGAGCGGAAGCGTCTTCTCGAATCCCGGCTGACGGAGCCGACCAAGGAGCGCGGCGGGCGGAGCAAGCGGGTCTATCGCCTAACCGTCCCCGGCCGGCGCGCCCTTCACGATCTGAGGTCGATCCAGGAAGCCCTTTGGACCGAGGCCCTGCGGCTCGCGTCCGAGCCCGAAAAGCCATGAGCGCGCCCCGCCGCCCCGATCGCCCGCTCCAGCCGCCGCGGGCCGCCGAGTGGCTTCTACGGCGCTTCTTCGCCGACGGCGGCGACTTCACCCATCTCGGCGATTTCGCCGAGACCTTCACCGCCCTCGCCGCCGAAAAGGGGAGCGGCCCGGCCAGGCGCTGGTACTGGAGGCAGGTCTTGCGCTCCCTTCCGGGGTTCGCCGCCAACAGGCTCTACTGGAGCCTGAGCATGCTGCGCAACTACGCCGTCATCACCTACCGGACGATCGTCAAGAACGCCGGCTATTCCCTGATCTCGCTCCTCGGCCTGGCCGTCGGGCTGGCCGCGTTCATCCTCATCCTGGCCTACGTCCGCTTCGAGACGGGCCACGACCGGTTCTTTGAGAGAAAGGACAGGATCTTCCGGCTGCTCAACGCCGACGTCAAGCCCGGTGAGAAGCCGGGCGAGTTCGAGACTTGGACGCCGGATCCCGTGGCCACGCTCCTGAAGACCGAATTCCCGGAGGTCCGGCATGCCGCCCGGGTCATGCGGCAATTCAACGATCCGGCCATCCTGAGCTACGAGGACCGGTCGTTCTCCCAGAGCGGCCTCTTCGCGGACCAGGACTTCCTGGAGATCTTTTCATTCCCCTTCGTCCGTGGCGACCGCTCGAGGGCGCTCGCGGCGCCCGGCTCCATCGTCATTACCGAGGAGGTGGCCCGGAAGCTCTACGGGGGCGAAGACCCGGTGGGGAAGCCCCTTTCCTATGGGGTCCGGCGCGCCAAAGGCGATCTGACCGTGACCGGGGTCGTCCGGAACGCCCCGGCGGATTCCCACCTCCAGTTCGACTATCTCCTCTCCGTAGCCACCCTCGAGGCCGACAAGTCGAACGCCTATATGTTCAAGAACTGGAACGTCGGCAACTTCACCATCTACGCGGAGCTGGCCGACCCCGCCGGCCGGAAGCCCTTGGAGGAGAAATTCGCCTCCTGGATCGACAGGAACCGCCCCTCCAAGACCGAGGCCAAGCTCCGCTTCTACCTCCAGCCCCTGACGGACATCCACCTCCGGTCGAACATCAAGGGCCAGTTGGCCACCAACAACGAGATCCGGACGGTCTCGCTGTTCATGGCCATCGCCGTGCTCATCCTCCTCATCGCGGCCGTCAACTACACGAACCTGGTCACGGCGCGGGCCTCGGCCCGGGCCCGGGAGATCGGCGTCCGCAAGGTGACCGGGGCCGACCGCGGCCAGCTCGCGCGCCAGTTCCTCGGGGAATCGGTCCTGTTCACCGGCCTGGCCTTGGCCGCGGCCTTGGCCCTGGCCCGATTGGCTTTGGGCCGCTTCAACGCCGTGGCGGGGGTCGCGCTCGGCTTCCGCGATCTCGTCGATCCGTCCTTCATTCTTCTCGTCGCCGGCGTGACGCTCGCCGTGGGGCTGATAACCGGGGCCTATCCGGCGCTTGTCCTGTCCTCGTTCCAGCCGTCCGTCGTCCTCAAAGAGCACGCCGCCACAGGCCGAAAGAGCTCGCGTCTGCGCGACGCCCTGGTCGTCGGCCAGTTCGCGGCCTCGGTCGCCCTGCTCGTCTGCGCGCTGGTCGTCTCCGTGCAGCTGCGCTACATCGGGAACCGGACGCTGGGATATGACCGGGAGCATGTGGTCATCATCCCGATCCGCGAGCCCGGGGCGGCCGCCATGGCCGACGGTCTCAAAGCCGAGCTCCTTCGCCTCCCGGAGGTCGAATCGGTGTCCCGGACCTCGGGGCTGCCGACCAACATCCGCAGCCGGATGATCAACCAGAAGCTGGTCACCGATCAGGGCGAGACGATCACGACGGCCTACCATTTCGACTACATCGACGAGAACTTCATCGACGTCTTCAGGATCGAGCTGGCCGCGGGACGGAATCTGTCGGCCGGCGAAGAGAACGCCATACTCATCAACGAGGAATTCGCGAGGACGGCCGGCTGGAAAGACCCGATCGGCAGGGAGCTCCACAAGGCCCGGGTCGTCGGCGTCGTCAAGGATTTCCATTTCCAGAGCTTCCATAGTTCGATCGAGCCTCTGGCCCTCATCCCCCTGAGCGGCAATATGCTGGCCGTTAGGACCCGGCCGGGGGACGTCCCGGCGACGATCGCCCGCCTCCGGCAGGTCTTCGAAGCGAACGTCCGCAGCCAGCCCTGGGACTTCTCGTTCTTCGACGACGAGTACGACGCACTCTACCGGAAAGAGCGCCGGTCCGGCGAGATCTTCGGGGCCTTCGCGGCCCTTGCCGTCTTCATCGCCTGCCTGGGGTTGCTCGGCCTGGCCGCCTTCGCCGTCGAGCGACGGACGAAGGAGATCGGCATCCGCAAGGTCCTCGGGGCCTCGGCGCCACGCTTGGCCGCGAGGCTCAGCCGGGAGTTCGTCGGGCTCGTCCTGCTGGCCAACGTCATCGCCTGGCCCGTGGCCTATTACGCCATGTCGCGCTGGCTCCGGAGCTTCGCCTACAGGATCGCCCTGGGACCGGGCGTCTTCGTCGCGGCGGCCCTCGGCGTGCTGCTCGTGGCCGTCCTGACCGTGGCCACCCAGACCCTCCGGGCGGCCTCGGCCGACCCGGTCGATTCGCTGCGCTGCGAATAGGGGGACATGATACCTATTTCCCAATTTTCGGACCGCCGGTAGCCGGCATTAATAGGGAAATAGGTATCATGTCCCCCATATTGGTTCGTCCGCATTCGGACACTCCGTCGCACAAGCGGACATCCCCAGGCCTCTCGCGTCGGCAAGCATTTCCCCCGTTGCGATGACGGTCGCCGTGCCGAGCTCCGCCCGTCGTGCCTGTCCGCCCATGGGACCTCAGCTCATGATCCTGTGGCTCTCAACTCCGCCCCGCCGGCTGGCACGCCTTTTGCATACCGCATAGTGTGAGGTATCTCGAGACTTGAGGCAAGAAAGGACCCGTCATGATCTCTAAAGCCCTGGTCGCCGCGTCGACCAAGCCCATGATCCTGTCCATCCTCGTCCGGGGGGAGGATTACGGCTACCAGATCATCCAGCGCGTCAAGGACATCTCCGGGGGAACGCTGGAGTGGTCCGACAACATGCTCTATCCCGTCCTCCACAGGCTCGAGAACGACGGTCTCATCGTCTCGCGCTGGAGGCTCTCCGACGGCGGCCGCCTGCGCAAGTACTACCGCCTCACCGACAAGGGCCGGGCCGAGCTCGAGGTCGAGCGGGGCCAGTGGCTGGACGTCCACAACGCCCTGAGCAAGCTTTGGGAGCTTGTCCCGGCCAGGCATTGAGCCGCGCGATGGCAAGGAAGCGAACGAGGAGCTGACCATGTTCGACCCTGAAAAAGCGATCCGCGATTGGCGAATATCCCTCCAGAAGAACACAACGCTCAGCGAAGGCGACATCGCCGAGCTCGAATCCCATCTCCGCGACGAGATGGACCGGCGCGCCGCGGCCGGGGAGAGCCCCGAGTCCGCCTTCCGGTCCGCCCTCACGCTCTCGGCCTCGGCCGACGCCCTTGGCGCCGAGTTCGGCAAGAGCCGGCGCCGCCCGCGCGGCCCCCGGAGCGCCCTCCCCGGCCTCTTCCCGGCCTATCTCCGCCTGGCCGTCCGGCGCACGGTCAAGCACAAGGGCCATTCGCTCCTCAACGTCCTGGCCCTGACCGTAGGCCTGGCCGCCTGCGGCCTGGTTCTCCTCTACGTCCGCTTCGAGACGAGCGTCGACACGTTCCGCAAGGACGCCGACCGCATCTACAGGGTCAACCTCCTTCGCAAATCGGCCCAGGGCGAGGACGTCATCGCCGGCAACTACACGCCGCTCGCGCCCACCCTCAAGGAACGATATCCCCAGGTCGAGGCGGCCGCGATGGTCTTCTCGGGGGGCTTCGAGCCCCAGCCGGTGGTCTATCGCGACAAAGCCTTCAAGGAAGCGAACATCAGCTCTGCCGATCCCGACCTGCTCCGGGTCCTCGACATCGCGCTCCTGCGGGGCGATCCCGGCGACGTCCTCGTGAGGAAGGACACCGTCCTTCTCTCAGCCCGGACGGCCCGAAAATATTTCGGCCCCGAAGATCCCCTCGGAAAGACGATCCGCATCAACGACAGGGACTGCGAGGTGACGGGGATCATCGCCGATCCGCCCGCCAACACCCAGTTCCAGCATGACATCGTCATGTCGGCCCGGTCCGAGATCGAGCGGGAGGAGTTCCTTCAGGGCTGGCGGCCCGGGATCCACGGGACCATGACGCTCGTCAAGCTCAAGCCGGGCGTCGACGCGGGGGGCTTCGAAGCCTTGATACGGGACTTGCCCCACGAATACGCGGCCGAGGACCTCAAGAAGCTGGGCGCGGTCAACAAGATGGTCTTGCAGCCCCTCAAGACATTCTACCTCTACGACGCGACGGTCGAGGGCCTCGTGCCGTCGCCGCGGCTGGTCTATCTCTACGTCTTCTCGGCCATCGCCCTGCTGATCCTCCTCCTGGCCGGCATGAACTTCATCAACCTGTCGACGGCCCGGTCCATCCGCCGTGCCGGGGAGGTGGGCGTCCGCAAGGCGGCCGGGGCAACGCGCCGCCAGCTCGTCCTCCAGTTCCTCGGCGAAGCGCTCGTTACGGCGTTCCTGTCGCTCGGCCTGGCCGTCCTGTTCATCCTCATCGCCCTGCCGGCCTTCGAGGGCCTGGCCGGCGTTGCCATCGAGGAGTCCGCCCTCCTCGAGCCGGCGATCGTCGCGGCCCTCGTCGGGCTGACCGTCCTCGTCGGCCTCGTCTCGGGTCTCTTCCCGGCTTTGTTCCTGGCCTCGTTCCATCCCGTTGTGGTGCTCAAGGGCCGCCTGCGGACCGGGCCGGGAGGGACCCGTCTGCGCCGGGCCCTGGTCGTGGCCCAGTTCGCCATCTCCATCACCCTGATCATCGCCACCCTGGTCGTCGCCGGGCAGGTCGGCTACATGCGGCGCCAACCCCTCGGTTTCGCCAAGGAGCAGAGGCTGGTCATCAACTTCCGCACCTGGGGGATGATGGAGCAGAACTACGAGACGGTCAAGGCCGAGCTCCTCAGTCACCCCTCCATCCTCGCGGCCACGGCCTGCTCCGGAGTCCCGGGCAAGGGTATCAATAGGACCTACTATTACCCGACGGGGCTTCAGGCCGAGAAGGGCCAAGCCCTGCGCAGCCTGCGGGCCGACCACGATTTCTTCAAGGTCTTCGAGATCCCCGTCGTGGCCGGCCGGGGGTTCCAGAAGGACATCGCCACCGACACCCACGACGCGCTCATCTTCAACGAGCAGGGGGCCAAGGCCTTCGGCTGGGCGACGGCCGAAGAGGCGATCGGCAAGACCATGACCGACCGGCTGGTCCCCGTCGTGGGCATCGTCAAGGACTTCCACTGGTGGGGGCTGCAGCGGCCCATCGAGCCCATGGTCGTCCGGGTCGCACCGGGCCTTTTCCGCTACATCGCCATGAAGGTCGAGACCAAGGACCTCCCCGCGACGATCGCCCACGTCAAGTCCGTGTACGACCGGCTCTATCCCGGCGAGATCTTCGAGTCCTTCTTCGTCGACGAGGCCTTCGACCGGCAGTACGCGTCCGAGGTCCGGATGGGCGCCCTTTTCCGGGCCTTCACGGGGGTGGCCCTGTTCATCGCCTGCCTGGGGCTGTTCGGGCTGGCCGCGTCGACCGCCGAGCAACGGACCAAGGAGATAGGCATCCGCAAGACGCTGGGGGCCTCGGTCACGGGCATCGTCAGGCTTCTCAACTGGGAGTTCGCGAAGTGGGTCCTGGCGGCCAACGTCATCTCCTGGCCGGCCGCTTACTTCCTCAGCCAAAAGTGGCTGGAGAACTTTGCCGTCCGGATGCCCATGCCCTGGGCGCTTTTCGCGCTGGCCGCGGTCCTGGCCCTGGTCGTCGCCCTGCTGACTGTGAGCTATCAGTCCGTGCGGGCCGCCGCGGCCAATCCCGTCGAATCACTGCGGTATGAATAGGCTTATTCGAAGCGGAGCGTCGAGGCGGGGCTGGCCGAGGCGGCCTTGACGGATTGGGCCCCGACGGTCAGCAAGGCTAAGACCAGCGTCGCCGCTCCCGTCGCCAAAAAGCCGGCCCAGCCGATCCCCGTCCGGTAGGAGAAATCCCGCAGCCAGGCCGACATCATCAGGTAGGCGACCGGCCAGGCGATGAGGTTGGCGACCGCGACCAGGACGACGTATTCGTGGACGAGCAGCCTAAGGACGTCCGGCACCGTCGCGCCGAAGACCTTGTGGATGCCGATCTCCCGGGTCCGCCGCGCGGCCGAGTAGGCGGCCAGGCCGAACAGGCCCAGGCAGCCGACGAAGACCGCCAGCCCGGCGAACGTCCCGAAGATCCGGCCGGTCCGCAGCTCGGACTCGTACATCCTGTCGAAGCGCTCGTCGAGGAAGCCGTACTCGTAGGGCTCGCCCGGGGCGAAGCCGGCCCACTTGTGCCGAAGCGTCTCGATCGTCGCGGCGACGTCCTCGCCCTTGACGCGCAGGACGAGACGGCTCCCGGTCTCGCCGAGGCGCAGCATCAACGGCTCGATCGCGCTGCGCAGCGAGTCGTAGTTGAAGTCCCGAACGACGCCGATCACGGTGAACTCGCTCTGGACGGTCTTTCCGCCGTCCGGCTCGAAATCGGACAGGATGACCTTCTTCCCGACCGGCTCGTCGAAGCGGAAGTGCCGGACCGCGGCCTCGTTGAGGATGACGGCCGCGGCGTCCGTCCCCCTGTCCCTCGCGAAGTCACGCCCCGCGGCGAGGCCCATGCCCAGGGTCCCGATGTAGTCGTGGTCGACCGTCCAGACGCCGATCGGCGGGGCCGTCGAGCCTTCCGGATCCCCCTCCGCCGCGACGATCATCCTCGCCCGGCTCGACGGAACGGGAAGGAAACCCGAGAGCGACGCGGCGACGACGCCCGGATAGGCCAGCATCTCCTCCTTGAGCGCCACCGCCCGCGGACCGAGGAGATGGGTGTTATCGAGGACCAAAACGTGCTCCCTGTTGAAACCCAGATCCCGGCTCTGGATATGGCGGAGCTGCCGAAAGACGACGATCGTCCCGATGATCAGGACGACCGACACCGCGAACTGGAAAACGACGAGGGCGCGCCTCAGGGATCCTCCCCCGGCGCCTTTCGCGAGCTCCCCCTTGAGCACCGGGGCCGGCCGGAAGGCCGAGATGTAGAACGCGGGGTAGGCCCCGGCGAGGATGGCGATGGTCACTACAAGTCCGAGGACCGCCCCAGCCACGCCCGGCGTCACCAAGGCCGAGATGACCATCTCCTTGCCGGCCAGCTGATTGAAAAGGGGCAGGGCCAGCCAGACGAAGACAATCGCCAAGAAAAGCGCAAGCAGGCTGAAGACCAGGGACTCGAGAAGGAACTGGCCGACGAGGTCCCGGCGGGCCGACCCCAGGACCTTGCGGACGCCGACCTCGCGGGCCCGCCCGGACGACCGGGCCGTGGCCAGGTTGACGAAGTTGGCCACCGCCAGCAGGAGGATGAACAGGGATACGGCCGTGAAGATGCGGATGTACTTGATGTCGCTGTTGGCCTCGAACTCGGCGATGCCTTGGCCCGCCCGGAGGTGGATGTCGAGGAGCGGCTGCAGCCGGTTCTCGATCCTCATGCCCGCGCGCTTTAAGAACTCCTCGACCGAGACGCCCATGCTCTGCTGGACCTCCGGGGCCATGCGGGACATGATCAGCGCGTCGAGCTTGCCCTCCAGCGGGCGCGGCGAGGCCCCATCCCGGAACAGGATGTAGGTCTGATAGTTGAACGACATCCAGGAATTCTCCAGCGGGTCGCTCTCCAGGTCGAGCGACACGAACGAGAGAAGAAGGTCGAAGTGGAAGTGGGAGGTCCGCGGGATGTCCTCGAAGACGCCGGTCACCGTCCACTCCTGCTTGCTGTCGATGAGCAGGGCTTTCCCCAGGGGGTCGTCCCGGCCGAAGTACTTGGCGGCCGTCGTCCGGCTGAGCATGAGCGACCGCGGCGAGGCCAGGGCCGTTGCGGCGTCCCCCCGGAGGAGAGGGACCGTGAAGACGTTGAAGAAGGACGGTTCGGTGAAGACGGCCCTCGTCTCGCGGAAGCTCTGCTCGCCGGCCTTGATCCTGATGCTCCCTTCCTCCCGAAAGCGGACCGCGTCCTCGACCTCGGGGAAATGCTCCTTGAGATAGGGGCCGACGGGCGCGCCGGCGCCGCTGATGTTGAGCTCCTGTCCCTGACGGAACAGCCGGACGCTCAAGCGGTGGATCCGGTCGGCCTTGAGGTTGTACCTGTCGTAGCTGAGCTCGTCCCTGATGTAGAGCAGGGCCAGGAGGCAGGCGGCCAGGCCGATGGCCAGGCCGACGACGTTGATGAAGGTGAAGGCCCGCTGTTTCCGGATGTTCCGGACGGTCGTGACGAAGTAGTTCCTGATCATGACGCCGCTCCAGTAGATGATGTGGAAGAGGAAGGCGGGGAGAGACCGGACGACCTGGCCCCAGAACCAGGCCCGGGCGCGCAGCGGACCCTTCTCCCCGGCGATCTCCTCGTAGAGCTCCTCGAGATCTCCGACCACGGCGAAGTGCTCGCCCCGGCCCAGGACGGCCGTGAGGGCCTTACGGGCCAGGCGCGTCAGCCTCTCCGGGGGCCGGCTCAACGGCCCTCCTTCGGGGCCAAGGCCCGCCCGGCGGCGAAGCCGGACCACATGACGTCGGTGACACGCTTGGCGTCCTGGAGGGCCTCGAGACCCGTCTCGGTGAGCTCGTAGTACCTCTTGCTCAGGCCCTTCCGCTCTTCGGTGGCCGGACCGTAGTAGGACCTCAGGTAACCTTGGCGGGTCAGACGCTCGAGCGGGAAATAGACGCCGCCCAGGGAGAGCTTTTGTCCGGTGACGGACTGGATGTGGCGGAAGATGGTCGTGCCGTAGGCGTTCTCTTTCAGCTTCCACACGGACAGAAGGATCAGCTCCTCGAGCTTGGTCAGCATCTCCATGGTCTCGACCTCTCGCTTTCTCTCCACTTGGCAAGACGAGCAAGTGGGCGAAAAAGTTTCATATTTTTAGAAAATAGTTATCAATAGATGATGCCTTGGCTGTTGCAAATCGCAGATAATAATAATATTAGCCCATAATTAGGACCGTTTTTTGCCGCTTAATCGAGTTTTCTGACCACGAAAATTGGCCCATAGATCATCACGGCAATTTTTTATGAGCTAGCCCGAAATCCGGATTTTTGCCGCTTAAAAAGGCCGAATAAGCCTATTGGCATTGCTTGGGGATGATGCTAAACGATTTATTATCAATCGATAACAGCAGCCAAGGCACGGATGACTCGAATGGATGGGAGGGCGGGGAGAGAGGCGCCCGGAGTCATCGCGATGTTCGCAAACGAACAAGGCTTGCCCGTTCCTGAACAGATCCACCGTTCCCTCTGCTGAAAAGCGTGGCACGCTTTTCGCATATCTAGTTCATCGACATATGTCGATCAAGGAGCCATAGAGAATGACGACACGAGCCCTCGTCGCCGCCTCGGCCAGGCCCATCGTCCTGGCCCTCCTCATGAGGGGAGAGAGCTACGGCTACCAGATCCTCCAGCGTGTCCGCCTTGTTTCCGGCGGGACTCTGAGCTGGTCCAGCGCTATGCTCTACCCGGTCCTCCACCGCCTGGAAAAGGACGGGCTGATCCGTTCCGATTGGAAGCCGTCCGAGGAAGGCCGGATGCGCAAGTACTATCGCTTGACGGACCGAGGCCGTAAAGAATTCGCGGCGGAGAAGGAGCGTTGGTTCGACGTCCACGCGGCCCTCAAGAAGTTCTGGGCTCGAGCGGAAACCATCAATTGAATCGGTAGAGGAAGAGCGATGTTCGATCTGGAGGCTGCCATCAGGGAGTGGAAGAGACGCTTGGCGTCGAACCCCGGGCTCGAGGATGGTCAGCGAGCGGAACTGGAAGCCTGCCTGCGCGACGAGGTCGCCGACCTCGTCCGCCGCGGGCTCAGCGCCGAAGAAGCCTTTTCTCAGGTCGTCGAGACCATGGGCGGAGCGGATGAGATCGGCGGCGAATTCTTCAAGGTCTACGCGAAAAATCGCCTGGCCCGACCTTCCTGGACAAGGACGGGCTTGTCTTTGGGCCTGGTCTGGAATTACCTCGTCGTCGCCCTTCGCAACATCCGGCGCCAAAAAGGCTATTCCGTCATCACCATCGCCGGGCTGGCCGTCGGGCTGGCGTGCGCCATTCTGATCGCGCTGTGGATCGACGACGAGCTGCGTTTCGACCGTTTCCACGCTCGAGCGGACCGACTTTTCCGGGTCGTCACGGAGCAGCGGGAGACCGGGATGTTCGATCATTACGCGGTCACGCCGCGAGCCTTGGGCCGGACGCTCAAAGAGGAATGGCCCGAGGTCGTCCATGCCTCCCGTTTCATGGACACGGAGTTCCGGTTCCTCCACGAGGAGTCCGCGGTCGCCGAGAGCGGCGCCTACGTCGATCCCGACTTCCTCCGGATGTTCAGCTTCCCCCTGCTTCAGGGGGATCCCCGGTCCGCTTTGGACGAACCCCTCTCCATCGTCCTGACCGAGAGCCTGGCCCGGAAGTACTTCCGGGATGAGGATCCCCTCGGCCGTTCGCTCACCACGGCGAGCCGGACCGGCCTGCGGGTGACGGGCGTCATTCGGGACGTGCCCCGTCGATCGCACCTTCGATTCGGATATCTCGTCCCCTTCCGACAATTCGAGGACCGGCTCCCCGAGGAGAACCGGTGGAACGACGTGTCCTATCACACCTATATCGAGCTCAGCGACCGGAAGGCCCTGAGCGGTCTCGAGCCCAAGATCACGGCCTTGGTCAGGTCCCATAAGCCCGGGGCCGCGAAGACCGAGTACCATCTCCAGCCGCTCCGGAGAGTCCACCTGCACTCGTCGTTCAAGTTCGACCTCCCGGGACATGGAGATATCGCTCAAGTCATTCTATTCGGCGCCGTGGCCGTTTTCGTCTTGACCATCGCCGGCCTCAATTTCGTCAATCTCTCCACCGCCCGTTCCTCGTCCCGGGCCAAGGAGGTCGGCGTCCGCAAGGTGGTCGGCGCCGGACGCTGCGAGCTCATCCGCCAGTTCATCGGGGAATCCGTGCTCCTGACCTCCCTCGCGCTCCTCTTCGCCCTGCTGCTCGTCAAGACGATCCTGCCGTCCTTCGCCGCCTTCGCGGGGAAAGCGATCTCTCTGGGCCCGAACCTGGGGGCCCCGTTCTGGGCGGGGCTCCTCGCCGCCGTGATACTCGTCGGGCTGGCCTCTGGTCTCTACCCGGCGGTCCTCCTCGCGGCGTACCCAGCGGCCTCAACCCTCAAAGGCGGCCCCAGGAAGGCGGCCGGACGCGGGCGGCTGCGTCGGGTCCTGGTTGTCCTCCAATTCACCATCTCCGTTTTTCTCATCATCTGCACCTTCATCGTCTCCCGCCAGATCGCGTACCTCCGAAGCCGGCCGCTGGGATATGAGCCGGACCACCTGCTCGCCATCCGCCTCGAGGGAGGGATCTCCCGAATGCCGCAGGCGGCGAAGATGGAGTTCCTCCGGGACCCCCGCGTCCTCGGGGCCTCCCTGCTCGATATCCTCCCCATCCACGAGGGCAGCGGCACGAATGATGGTATCTGGGAGGGCAAGCCGGAGGACCTGAAGCACCAGATGCGGATAGGATTCGTGGACGAAAGCTACCTGGACACGTTCCGGATCCCGATCGCCGCGGGCCGTTTTTTCAATCCACTGGCTCAGGACGGGTCGCAGGACGCCGTGGAGGAGATCGTCCTCAACGAGTCCGCGGTCCGGGCCATGGGCCTGGAGGATCCCGTCGGGAAGCGGTTCTCGAGAGAAGAAGGCCGCCCTGGGCGGATCGTCGGCGTCGTCAAGGATCACCAGCTCCGTTCCGCCCACTACCCGATCGAGCCGCTCATCCTGGCCCACGATCCCGGACGGTTCCGAAGGATCTGTCTCCGGATCGATTCCGAGGACGTCCCCGGGACCCTCGCGGCGCTCGAGGCGACATGGAAGACCTTCAGCCCCGAGATCCCCTTCAGCGCGATCTTCTTGAACGGGGCCATCGATGAGCTCTATCGCGGCGAGATGAGGTTTCGGACCTTGTCCGGGGCGATGTCCGCGGTCGCCATCGTCATCGCCTGCCTGGGGATGTTCGGCTTGGTCTCCTATCTCGCCGAGCAGCGGGCCAAGGAGATCGGGATCCGCAAAGTCCTGGGGGCCTCGGCCCCGAAACTCTTCCTGCTCGTCTCCATGGAGTTCTTTCAGTGCGTGGGGATCGCCAATCTGCTGGCCTGGCCTCTGGCCCTTGTTTTCATGAGGAGCTGGCTCCGGAGCTTCGCCCACCGGGTGCCCCTTGGCCTCGATGCCTTTCTCCTGCCGGCCGGGCTGGCCGTCGGGATCGCGATGCTCACGGTCGGCGGCCAGGCCTTCTCGGCGTCGCGGGCGGATCCCGTCCGGAACCTCCGGTATGAGTGATGGATCGATCGCGGTCGTCGCTTGAGAAGCGACCGCAGAGAAAACAGAGGAACGATGTAGAGAAAAATGAGAGCCCCAGCAAAGTCGGACGAATCATCGGTTGCGAAGCGCTTCGCCACCCAGAACCCGGTTTCCTTCGCCCTCATGACCACGGTCGCCTTTTTTATCCTCATGTCGGGCGCTTTTATTCTCGGGGCGCGGATGTCGGACATTCCCCACGGGAAGGACATCGGTGAGCTGATCGGCAAAATTCTTGTCTCCATTGTTTTCATACTTGTCCTCTGGCGATTTCATTGGCTCAGGGGCGCAGGATTGACGCGTTTGGGCAATTGGAAGATGTGGCTGATCTTGCTCATTCCCCTCGTCTATGCCGTTTTATCGACAACATACGCGCTGACAGGAAGCCTGGAGCTCTCGTTTTCGGATCCTGGACAATATTTTTGGATCACCGCCAATATGATGGGCGGCGGTTTGGCCGAGGAAATCGTCTTTCGAGGTTTGATCTTTTTCTGCCTGCTGACGGCTTGGGAACGTAAGACCAATGCCTCACTTTTGAGCGGGATCATATCGGCCGCCATTTTCGGTTATTCCCACCTGGTTTGGGTTCTCCTCGGCAAGGAGTTCTCATTGGGCTTTCTTCAATCCACCGCCGCGTTCTTGTCAGGCCTCTTTTATGCGGGAGTCTGGATCCAGACGAGAAGTCTTTGGCCACCCGTTGTGATTCATGGGCTGACGAATGCCTTGGCTTATATCAAGATCTCCGAAATGCCGGATTTCAGCGAGACAATCACCGGCGGCATCATGGATATTGCGCTCGGCCTGCCTTTGGCTATCTACGGGCTGTTCTTTCTCTGGAAACATTCAAAAAGAGGTGCATTATCGCTTTCTTAGGTCCCGATCCCCCGGAAGGACGAGATGACGATATTCATGGCCTCAGCCCGCTGGCTGGCCGCCATGTCGGGCTTTTTCTCTCTCGTTTTTCTGGCCGCGTTTCTTGCGGATATCCTGCCCTTCAATCTCCTCCTCAACAGCGGGATGTCTCATCCGCTGGCGGTCTTCGAAGTCTTTCTGGGAACAAGATTCCTCACGGTTGTATCCCTCCTTGTATGGATTGTGGGGTTTCTTGTTATGGTTCGATCGATGTTCATGGTCCTGGCCTATAGGAACAAGTGGTGGTCGGCCTGGCAGAGATGGCATTTTGGGGCGATGACGTTGGCCGTTTGTTATCTCGCCGCTGTCTTGTTGTGGAGGGGGTTCGGCAAAATGCCCTTATGAGTCCGTTGTTATTTCAGAATATCGATCCGCCGGCTTTCAGCCGATATGCAAAACGTAATGGATGTGCCGTCGTAAATCTCTCTACGAGGAGAAATCAATGAAACGAATACTTGCCCACCTGACGTTCATTTCGGTCCTTATTTTTTCCGAATTGGCAGGGATGGCCTTCGATCAAAGCGGCGGCCGGCCCTTCGAGAAAATCACGCCCGAGAAAGCCGGGTTTTCGTCAGAGCGCCTGTCCGAAGTCACCGACTACTTGGACAAGATAGGCTCGGCGGCCTTTCTCGCTCTCCATGATGGAAAGGAGCTCCTGTCCTGGGGCCATGTCGACAGGAAGTATTGGTGTCATTCGATCCGGAAAGCCCTCTTGAATTCCCTCTATGGGATCTATGTCGGACGGGGCCGTATCGACCTCAACAAGACGATCGCGGAGTTGGACATCGATGATCTTCCACCGGGCCTGACCGAGGAGGAAAAACAGGCCAGGGTCGTTGATCTGATCAGGGCCCGGTCGGGCATCTACCATCCGGCCGCCGCGGAGAGCGAGGACATGACCGCCGGCCGGCCCCAGCGCGGCAGCCACGCTCCGGGCACCTTTTTCTACTACAATAACTGGGATTTCAATGTCCTGGGAACGGTCTTTGAAAGGGAGACCGGCGAAAGGGTCTTCGCCGCCTTCGAACGGGAGATCGCCGAACCGCTCGGCATGAGGGATTTCAGGGCCGAGGACTGTGAATACCAGTACGAAAAGGCCAAGTCGATCCATCCGGCCTATCATTTCCGAATGACGGCGCGCGACCTGGCGCTCTACGGACTTCTCTACCAGAGGAACGGCGTCTGGGAAGGCCGGCAGATCGTTCCGCGGGACTGGATCGAGGTAAGCACGAAGGCCCATTCGGTCATGGATGAGAATATCGGGATCAGCTACGGCTATCTATGGTATGTCCTTCCCGAAGATTCGGGCTTCGGCCGCGCGTTCTTCCATACGGGGGTGGGCGTTCATATGGTCATGGTCATCCCGGACAGCCGGCTTGTGATCGTTCATCGCGTGGATACCGAAGCCCCCTATTCGATAACGAGCCAGAACCTTTACGAGCTCCTGGACCTCATCATGAAGGCCCGGATCCAGGAATAGTAGATAATGCCTTGGCTGTTGCAATTCGATGATAGCAATAATATTAGCATCAAATAAAGGCCGTTTTTTGCCGCTTAATCGAGTTTTCTGACCACGAAAATTGGCCCATAGATCATCACGGCAATTTTTTATGAGCTAGCCCGAAATCCGGATTATTGCCGTTCAAAAAGGCCGAATAAGCCTATTGGCATTGCTTGAGGATGATGCTAAGCTATTTATTATCAATCGATAACAGCAGCCAAGGCACCTATTCGTTAAGGCACCTATTCGTTATTCGTAGCGCAAAGAGTCGACCGGATTGGCCCGGGCCGCGCGCAGCGTTTGCACCCCGACGGTCAAGGCGGCCACGGCCAGGGCCGAGAGCGCGGCGGCCGGGAAGATCCACCAGCCGATCCGGACCCGGTACGCGAAGTTCCGGAGCCAGGCGCTCATGGCGAAATAGGCCACCGGCCAGGCGATGATGTTGGCCAGGACCACGAGCCAGAGAAATCCCCGCGACAGCTGCGCATAAAGGCCCGTGACCGAGGCCCCGAGGACCTTGCGGATGCCGATCTCCTTGGTCCGCTGTTCGGCCGTGAACGAGGCCAGCCCGAACAGGCCCAGGCAGGCGACGGCGATGGCCAGGACGGAGAAGACCGAGAACATCTCGCTCATCCGTTGCTCGGCGTTGTGCATCTGCTCGAAGCTCGCGTCCAGGAACATGAGATCCAGCGGATAGGAAGGGACCAGGGATCGCCACGTTTCTTGGATATGGGCCAGGGTCTGCGGGACGTTGCGGGTCTTGATGCGCACGGAAAGATAGTTGTGCCTGGCGATTGGGGACACGATATAAATGATGGGGTAGGCGGGCCTGTGAAGGGAATAGAGGTTGATGTCGTTGACGACGCCGACGACGAGACCTGGTTTTTCCTCGGCGATCTCGATACCTTTCCCGATGGCGTCCTGCGGCGAGGCGCAGCCGCCCTCTTTTGCGCTCCCTTCGCTGATCAGCATTTCCCAGGGTCCGCCCTCAGCGGCCGGACGCTCCGGCGTCCTCCCGGCCAAGAGCCTCAGGCCGTAGGTGTCGACGAACTCCTTGTCGACGAAATAGACGACCTGGGTCAATCCTTGGGGCCCGCCCACGAAATTCGTCGGGTAGTGGGCGCTTCCTCCGGTGGGGACGAAAGCCGACGTGGCCGCGTTCTCGATGCCCGGGTTCTGGAGCAGCCCGCTCCTGAAGGTCTCGTAATTGCGGCGGACCTCGCCGTTCAGGGGGATGACCAGGATCTGGTCCCGGTCGAAGCCGAGGTCGCGGGAGCGGATGTGCCTCATCTGGTCGCGGATGACCAGGGTGGAGCAGATGATCCCGATCGACAGCACGAATTGGAAGATCACCAGGGCTCGCCGAAGTCCGGCTCCCGCGGCCGTGCGGCCGGCCTTTGACTTGAGGGCCTGGACCGGCTCGAACGCCGACAGGAAGAACGCGGGATAGATCCCGGAGGCGAGGCCGACGGCCAGAGCGACGGCCGCGGCCGCCAGGAGCAAGGACGGGTCCGCGAGGGAAGCGGGGGTCAGCCCTTTGCCCGTGAGCCGATTGAACCAGGGCAGGGCCGAAGCGATGATCAAGAGCGCCCCTCCCGTCGCGATCACGCTGGTCGACAGGGATTCCCCGAGGAACTGGCGGATGAGCTGGGCCCGCGGGGCCCCCACGGCCTTGCGGATGCCGACCTCCTTGGCCCGCTTGGCGGACCGGGCCGTGGCCAGGTTCATGAAATTGATGCAAGCGATCAGCAGCACGGCCAGGGCGATGGCCGAAAAAATATATATGTAGATCACGTTCCCCACGGGCTCGATCTCCGACCTCAATCCCGAGCGGAGATGGATGTCCGGGAGCGGCTGGAAGCTGATCGTGTACCAGGGGTCCTCCTGCCAGTTCCTCTCGAGGAAATCGAGCAGTCGGGGAGCCGTCAGGGCCGACGCTGAAGATCCGTCCTTCATGAGAACGTAGGTGTAGTGTTGGTTGATGCCCACGAACCTGCCCGTGTCTTCCCTGAGGCTGCTGTAGGAAGCCAGAAAGTCGAAGTGGAAATGGGATTGCCGGGGGACGTTCTTCGCCACGCCCGTGACCCGGAAGAGCATGAGCTTTCCGTCGTTGTAAGGATCGGCCTCGAGGACCTCGCCGATCGGATCATCGTCCCCGAAGTATTTTTTAGCCGTGTCCTCGGTCAGGACGACGGAGCCGGGTTCGCGAAGGGCCGTGGCCGCATCGCCGCGCACCAACGGGAAATCGAAGACCGTGAGAACGGACGGCTCGGCGAAAAAGAACCGGGACTCGTAGAATTTCCTGTCCTGGTATCCGACGTATCGTTTCGGGTTCTGCTCCATCTTCTTGACGCGGACGGTCTCGAGGATCTCGGGGAAGTCCTTTTTCAGGGCCGGCCCCACGCCGAAGGACCCGTTGGCGTTGGTCGGCCGCCCGTCCTCGGAGGTCGAGAACACCACCCGGAAGATCCGGCCCGCCTTCGAATGGAACCGGTCGAAGCTCCATTCATCCCGGACCCACAGCATGATGAGCAAGGCGCAGGCCAGCCCGAGGGCCAGACCGCCGATGTTGATGACCGAATAGGCTTTCTGGAGCCGCATCCGGCGGAGCGCGATCCGGACGCTGCCCCAGAGCCGGCCGGGCGAGAAGCGGGCCTTCGTCCAAGGAAAGCGCCGGGCGGGCCGCGCGGCCCGAGCATGTCCGTAAGCGGCGTCGAGCGTCCCGGCCCGCCGGAACTCATCCTCGGCCTGACGGAAGGCCTCCTCTTGGCTCAGGCCGCCCGCGGCGGCCAAGTCATCGACCTTGTCACGCAGGTAGCGCTCGAGCTCGGCCAGGTCGGTGTCCTCGATCGACGGGCTCCGCCGCATGGCCCGTTTCCACTCCTCGATGGCTTCTTCCAGGTTGAACATGTCAGCTCCTCAGGGTCACCTATTCGTAACGCAATGAGTCGACCGGGTTGGCCCGGGCCGCGCGCAGCGTTTGCACCCCGACGGTCAAGGCGGCGAGCGCCAGCATCGCCAATGCCGCCAGGGCGAAGGGCCCGGCCCCGAACGGCGCCCGGTAGGCGTACATTCCCAGGATCTTCCGCGTCGCCCAATAGGCGAGAGGCAGGGCCACGACGACCGCCGCGCCGACCCAGAGCAGGAACTCGCGGGCCAGGCCCAAGGTCAACCCCGGAGCCGACGCGCCCATGACCTTGCGTATGCCGATCTCCTTGGTCCGCCGCTCCGTCAGGAACGAGGCCAGGCCGAACAGGCCGATGCAGGCGATGAAGACCGCGGTGACCGAGAGGTATTTCGAGATGGTCCAGATCCGCTGCTCCACGTAGTACTGGCTCCGGACCATCATGTCCTCGAACAGGACCGGCTGAGGCACGGTGTCCGGGTCGAGGCGCTTGACCGTCTCCGAGATGGCGCCGAGCGACGCGGCCGTCGTTCCCGGGGCGATGCGGATGAAGGCCGACGACCTGGCCGAGGGCCGGAGCTCGAAGACGATCGGCTGGATGGCCACGCGCAGAGGCCGGAAGTGGAAATCCTTGACCACGCCGACGATAGGGCCCTCCCGCCGGAAAACCCGCATCTTCTGTCCGACGGGGTCGGCGAGACCCATGAGCCGGGCCGCGGATTCGTTGACGACGAAGGCGCCCTGGGCGTCGGACGGAAAGTCCCGGGAGAACGGCCTCCCCGCGGCGAAGGACGTCCCCAAGGTCTCGAAATAGTCGTAATCGACGTAATCCCAGTTGAAGGTGACGTTCATGGCCGGGTCCTTCCCCGGCCAATCGAGGGCCTTGCCGAAGACCGTTGACCCGATGTTGACGGGGTTTTGCATCCCGGCCGTCACGCCGACGATGCCGGGACGGCCGAGAAGCTCGGCCTTGAAGCTCTCGAAACCCGAGTCGAGGGCCGGGCCCAAGCGCAGGACGACGAGGTCGCCGCGGTCAAAGCCCAGGTCTTTGGACTTGATGAAGGCCAGCTGACGGCCGACGACCGCCGTCCCCAGGACGAGAACGAGCGACAGGGCGAATTGGAAGACGACGAGCCCTTTCCTCAATCCGGCCGAGTGGCGAAGCCCGCTCCCGGCCCGGCCGGCCAGGACGGTCCTGGCCTGGAACGACGACAGGGCCAGGGCCGGGTAGGCGCCGGCCGCGACCCCGGCGAGAACGGCGATAGCCAGGAAGCCGAAGAGGCTCGAGGGCCTGAGGACGGCGTCGAAGGCCAGCGTCTTGCCCGCGATCCGGCTGAAGACCGGGAGGAGCAACGCCACGAGGAAGACGGCCGCCCCGAGGGCCAGGAACGCTGTCGCCAGCGATTCGCCAAGGAACTGGCGGACGATGTCGGCCTTCCGGGCGCCCACGGCTTTGCGGACCCCGATCTCCTTGGCCCGGGTCATCGCCCGGGCCGTGCTGAGATTGGTGAAGTTGGCGCACGCTAAGGCCAGGATGAACAGGGCCGCTCCGGAGAAGATCAGGATCGACCGGATGAGGCCGGTCCCGTCGGGGGCATACAGCCTTTTGCGGAGAAGCGGCTGGAGCCGGAAGTCGACCCGTCCGGCCGCCTTGGCGAAATGCGACGCGGTGACGGACGTGATCTTGGCCTCGACGGACCTCGGGTCGGCGCCGGGGGAGAGAAGGACCCACGTCTCGAGCGGGTTGCCGCCCCAACTCGTCGGCTCCTGGAAAGAGGGCGCGAACTGAAGGGTGAAGGGCACGACGGCGTCGAAACGCAGCGAGGACTGGGCGGGGACGTCCCGGACGACGGCGCTGACCCGGACGTCGAACTCCCCGTTGACGCGAAGCGTCCGCCCGACAGGGTCTTCCGTGCCGAAGTACTTGCGGGCCATGCGCTCCGTGAGAACGACGGCGAACTTGTCCTCCAAGGCCGTCGCCGCGTCGCCGCGGACGAAGGGGAAGGTGAAGATCTTGAACACCGACGGGTCGGCCAGGGCCACGGCGTCCGTATCGGACGTCTGGGTCTCCCCCCGGATACTCAGGCCCTGTTCGATCTGGATCCGGGCGGCCTCGACGACCTCCGGACATTGTGCCTTGAGGGCGGCCGCCAAGGGGTAGAATGATCCCATGTGGACCATGCTTTCGCCGTCGCTCTGTTCGAACGTGTTGTAGACCTGGGCGATGGATCCCGCCCGTTCATGGAAGCGATCGTAACCGACCTCATCCTGGACCCAGAGGAAGACGAGAAGGCACGCCGTCAGGCCCAGGGACAGCCCTCCGATGTTGATCAGCGAATGCCCTTTGTGGAGGCGCAGCCGCCGCAGGGCCATCCGTACGTTGCTCCAAATGAGACCGGGCGAGAAGCGGACCGTTGTCCAAGGGAAGCGCCGGGCGGGACGGGCGGAGCGGGCCTGACCGTAGGCGGCCTCGAGCGTCCCGGCCCGCCGGAACTCCTCCTCGGCCCGCCGGAAGGCCTCCTCCGCGCTCAGCCCCTGGCGGCCGAGGTCCTCGACCTTGTCCCGCAGGTAGCGCTCGAGCTCGGCCAGGTCGCTGTCCTCGATCGACGGGCTCCGCCGCATCGCGCTTTTCCAATCCCGTATCGCTCTTTCGATGTCGAACATTTTGGCTCCTAATGGGGGACATGATACCTATTACCTTATTTCCGGCTCGTGGCTAGCCGGAAAAAATTGGGAAACAGGTATCATGTCCCCCATTTATCATCAATGCTCCCAGAGCAGGGTCAGCGCCGAGTGGACCTTGAGCCACTGGCTCTTCTCGCTCTCCAGCTCCGCTAGCCCGGCGTCCGTCAGCCTGTAGTACTTTCGGAGCGGCCCCTTGTCGGACATCCGCCACTGGGATCGGACCAGCCCGTCCCGCTCGAGCCGCTTGAGGAAGGGATAGAGCATGGGCTCGGACCAATCCAGCTCCCCGCCGGTGATCTCCCGGACCTGCTGGATGATCTCGTAGCCGTAGCTTTCGCCCCTACTCAGGATGGCCAGGATGATCGGCTTGGTCGAAGCCCCCGTCAGCGCTTTCGATATCATTTTCTACCTCGCCGCATTAAGTACCTCATGCCGTTAGGGAGCAAGTTTTGTGCCAGGGCCCGTCTTCGGTAGGAGGGTCAGAGAATGTCCGCCCGCGCGACAAGGCTGTCCGGATACGGACGAAATGGGCAGGCAGAAAAGATCCTTTCTCCTCCCCTGCCCGCGGGATAGCGGGTCGTCAAGGGCCAGGGGGGACTCTGACGAGAAACCTCGTGGTCGTGAAATCCCAAAAGCGGGAGAAGTAAAAAAATCTTCCGGCGCAGCGAACATTTTGACCTGGCCGCGCGTACATAGAATCAGAAGGTATCTTCGAGCGCGAGGTATGAGATGGTCTCCAAGCAGCTGATGGCGGCCTCGACCCGCCCGATCATCCTGGCCATCCTGGCCAGGGGGGAGGATTACGGCTACAGCATCATCCAGCAGGTCCGCGGAATTTCCGGCGGACGCCTGGAATGGACCGACGGCATGCTCTATCCCGTCCTCCAAAGGATGGAGATGGACGGGCTGATCGCTTCCCGTTGGCGGGCTTCCGGGGGGGGCCGGCCCCGGCGCTACTATCGCCTCACCTCCGCCGGCCGCCTGGAGCTCGAGTCGGAGCTCTCCGGATGGCGCAGCGTCTGGGAGGCCTTGAACGCCTTCGCATCGACCGTAACCGCCGAGGATTGACGCGGACAGAGGACAGGAGGAGAAAATGTTCGACCTGGAAAAAGAGATACGGGGCTGGACAGCGAAGTTACGCCGACACGAGGCCTTCGAGGACGCTCTCGTCGTCGACCTCGAAACGCAGCTTCGTGATTCCATTGACGAGCTGAAGCGGGACGGCCTGGACGACGAGCGGGCCTTCCAAGAGGCCGCCGCCCGGCTCGGGTCCCCCGAGGCCATCGCCGCCGAGTACGGCAAGAACCGGGCCGTGGCCCTAGACCGCCGCCGTCCCTTCCGTCCGGCCCGCTTCTGGCCGGCCCTCGGCGCGAGCTATCTCAAGACCTCTTGGCGCAAGATGAGGAGACAGAAGGGCTACGCCTTCATCAACATCGCCAGCTTGGCCGTCGGGCTGGCCGGCGCCCTGTTCATCTGGCTCTGGGTCCAGGACGAGCTCAGCTTCGACCGGTTCCACGCCAACGCGCCGTCGCTCTTCCGCGTCGAGCAGGACCAGATCGGGGGACAGGGGACCTTCCATGTCAACGTCACGCCCTACCCCATGGGACCGGCCATCCAGGACGCGATCCCTGAGATCAAAACGTCGATCCGCTACGCCCGGACGTCCGGCCTGCTCGTCCGTTACGGGGACAAGAGCTTCTTCGAGGACTCGGTCCGGGCCGTCGATCCGGCCTTTCTCGAGTCCTTCACGTTCCCCCTCGTCCGAGGCGACCGGGCCGGCTCCCTCTCCGGCCCGCGCTCCATCGTCCTGACGGAGAAGTTGGCCGTGAAGTACTTCGGGTCCGAGGACCCCATCGGCAAAACCCTGGTCGTCAACAACGTCCATTCCCTGGCCGTGACCGCGATCGCCAGGAACGTGCCCGCCAACTCGACGGTCACCTTCGACATGCTGGTGCCGATGGAGTTCCTGCGGTCGCTCGGCACCGACATCGACCGCTGGGGGGCCAACGCCATCATCACCTTCGTCGAGCTGGGCGATCCCGGCGCGGCCGTCGCCGTCGGCGAGAAGATCACCGGCTTCGTGACGGACCTTTTCTACGAATCGTTGAGGGACAATCCCGAAGCCTTGGCCAGGGCCAGGAGCCGCCGGATGCCCCAGTTCATGCTCATGCCCCTCACCGACATCCGGCTCAAGGCTGTTTTCGGGTTCGGCCGGACGACCGGCACGATCCAGAGCGTCAAGAGCTTCTCCATGATCGCCCTGCTCGTGCTCCTCATCGCCTGCATCAATTTCATGAACCTGGCCACGGCCCGGGCGGCCGGGCGGGCCAAGGAGGTCGGGCTGCGCAAGGTCGCCGGAGCCCTGCGAGGGAACATCGTCACGCAGTTTTACGGGGAGTCGGCCCTGACCACGTTCTTGGCCCTCGTCGCGGCCTTTCTGACCGTGACCTTTCTCCGGCCGGCCTTCAACGCCCTGGCGGGAAAGGAGATCCCTTTGGCCGCCCTCTTCTCCCCGCCATTCCTCATTGGTCTTTCGGCGGCGGCCGTGCTGACGGCCCTGGTCGCGGGCAGCTATCCGTCGCTCCTGCTCTCGTCCCTGCGGCCGGCGACCGTCTTCCGGGCCGGGGCCTCCAAGAGGGGCCGGAGCCCGCTCCTCCGCCGGGTGCTCGTTACCGTCCAGTTCGGGCTGTCCATCATCCTGCTGGTCATGATGGCGGTCGTCTACCGCCAGATCGACTTCATGCGGACCAAGGCTCTCGGGTTCGACCAGGAGAAGCTCGTCTACATTCCCCTGAGGGGCGAGACGCAGGCGTCCTACACGGCCCTGAAGGCCGAGCTCCTCCGCAGCCCGCTCATCCCCGGAGTGACCGGCACGAGCCAGATCCCCACCTACATCTCGGCCAATTCGTGGGGGGCGGAGTGGGAGGGCAAGGACCCGGAGAACCGGGTCCTCATCGGGATCACCCAAGCCGATTTCGATTATCCCGAGACGCTGGGGATCGCCATGGCCGCGGGGCGGCCTTTCCGCCGCGAATACGCGACCGACGAGGGAGGGGCCTTCCTGGTCAACGAGGAGACGGCCAGGCTGATGGGACTCAGCCCCCAGGACGCGGTCGGCAAGCCCTTCACCTTTCAGGGCATCCAGGGGCCGATCGTCGGGGTCACGAAGAACTATCACTACTCGCCCGTTCAGAACCCGCTCGAGCCCATGGCCGTCATCGCCCAGCCCGGCGCCGTGAGTTTCGCCATCGTGCGTCTCGGCGGCGGCGATGTCCCTGCCGCCATGGCCCAGGTCGAATCCGCCTGGCGGACCGTCAACCCCCAGTATCCCTTCGACTACAGGTTCTTCGACGACGACTACGACCAGAGCTACCGCCAGTACGAGAGGATGGGGGCCATCCTGAGGTGGTTCGCCGGGCTGGCCGTCGTCGTGGCCTGTCTGGGCCTTTTCGGCCTGGCCTCGTTCCTGGCCGAACAGCGACGCAAGGAGATCGGCGTCCGCAAGGTTCTGGGCGCTTCGTCAGGGCAGGTCGTCCTGCTCCTCTCGAAAGAATTTACCCGCTGGGTCCTGCTGGCCAACCTCATCGCCTGGCCGGCGGCCTATTTCGCGGGCTCGTCCTGGCTGCAAAAGTTCCCCTACCGGACGGGCATCGCTCCGGGCCTTTTCGTCCTGGCGGGTGCCGCGGCCCTGGCCATCGCTCTCCTGACGGTCAGCGGCCAGGCCCTGAAGACGGCCCGCCGGAATCCCGCCGACGCCCTGAGATACGAATAAGCCGTTCGATTCCGAACGCACTAGCTCCGGAAGCGGACAATTCAGGGCACACGGCGGAGGCCCTCCCGCCAGAATGCAGGCGAGGTTATGGCACGATCCTTGCATATGTCATTTTTCGACATATGTAACCCAGGAGAGGCAAAATGAGCTCCAAAGATCTTGTCGCGGCCTCGGCTAAGACCATCATCCTGTCCCTCCTCCTGACCGGGGAGAGCTATGGCTATCAGATCATCAAGCGCGTAAGGCGCGTCTCGGAGGGAGAGCTGGAGTGGTCCAGCGCGGTCCTCTACCCGGTCCTCCACAAGATGGAGCGGGAAGGCCTGATCCGCTCGGAGTGGCGGATGTCGCCGGAGAACCGAATGCGCAAGTACTACAAGCTGACCGACCGCGGCGCGGCCGAGCTGGTCGAGGAAAAGGTCCGCTGGCGCGGCGTCCAGACCGCCCTGCGCAAGCTCCTGGGACCAATTCCGATGGCCGACCAGGCCGAGTAAGCCGATGAGCGTGTTCGACCTGGAGCGGGCCGTCGCCGAATGGCGGAGGGGGCTCCGCCGGAACCCGGCCCTCGAGGACGGCCAGGCGGCCGAGCTCGAGGCCTCGCTGCGTGACGAGATCGAGGAACTCGTCGGCCAGGGGATGGACCCCGAGGCGGCCTTCCACCAAGCCGTCGCCGCCATGGGCCCGGCGGCCGACGAGGGCCTGGAATTCTACAAGGCCCGAAGGACCCGCCGCTCAATCCGCCCGTCCTGGCAGGTGCCACGCTTCATGCCGGGGCTCGCCTGGAGCTACGTCCGCGTCGCATGGCGCCGGATCCGCCGCGAACGGGCCTATTCGTTCATCAACGTCGCCGGCCTGGCCGCCGGGCTGGCCTGCGCGATCCTCATCCTTCTCTGGGCCCGGCACGAGCTGAGCTACGACCGGTTCCACGAGAATGCCGGCCGCATCGGACGCGTCCTGCGCAAGCCCGACAACGCCGACTGGCTGTCGGACAGCGGGCCCGGGCCGCTCGGCCCGGCCCTGCAAAGGGATTATCCCGAGGTCGTCGCGGCGACCCGGGCCTTCGGCGCCCCGGCCCCGCTCCGCTTCGGGAACCGGGCCTTCAACGGCAGGGTCCTCGGGGTCGATCCGACGTTCTTCCGGATCTTCTCGTTCCCCTTCGTGCGGGGAGGCGGCGGAGAGCCGCTCTCCGATCCCGATTCCGTCGTCCTCGGCCGATCCATGGCCGACAAGTTGTTCGGGGACGACGATCCGCTCGGCCGGTCGGTCTCATTCGAGTGGTGGGGGAGCTGGCACGATCTCCGCGTCGTCGGGGTCGTCGCCGACGCGCCTTCGAACTCGAGCCTTCGTTTCGACTACCTCCTGCCTTTCAACTTCGTCACGCGCTCGGGCATGAGCATCGACGACTGGGACGTCAACGCCTACCAGACGTACGTCCTGATCGCCGACACGGCTTCCCTGACGGACGCCGAGAGCAAGGTCGCCGGCGCCGTCAAGCGGGCCCGGCCGGAGTCGCGCTTCGAGCTTCGCCTGCAGCCCCTGACCCGGATGCGCCTCCATGATCCCGAGGGAGGAGGCCCGATCACGTACGTCCGGATCGTCGCCCTGATCGGTCTCTTCATCCTGGCCATCGCCGGCATCAACTTCATGAACCTGTCCACCGCCAGGTCCCTCAAGCGGGCCAGGGAGGTGGGGCTGCGGAAGACGGTCGGCTCGAGCCGCGGGGGCCTCATCCGGCAGTTCCTCGTGGAATCCCTCGTCTTCACCGCCCTGGCCCTGGTCCTGGCCCTCAGCGCGGTGGGCCTCCTGCTGCCATGGCTCAACAGGGTGTTGGGCGCCTCTCTTGATCTCCGCTTCTCGACGGGCCAGACGCTTGCCCTGCTGGTGATGACCCTCCTCACGGGGGTTCTCTCGGGAAGCTATCCGGCCCTGTTCCTGTCGAGGTTCGAGCCGCTCCAGGTCCTCAAGGGAAGCGTGACCAAGGGCCGAAGCGGGGCCTCGATGAGACGCCTGCTGGTCGTCTTCCAGTTCGTCATCTCGATCGGCCTCATCGTCGGGACGCTGACGGTCTCCCGCCAGCTCTCTTTCATGCGTCACCGGGACCTCGGCATCAACACGGACTGCGTCGTCAATCTCGAGCTCCGCGGCGACCTGAGGAGCAACTATCGGGCGATCAAGACGAGGCTCCTGGAGAGCCCCGATGTCCTGGCGGTCTCGGCCACCAACGGCTCCTTCACCAAGAGGTTCGCCACGGACGGGGCCGATTGGGAGGGGAAGGACCCCGAGGCCAAGGTGACCACGGCCATCCACGCCGTGGATTTCGATTACGCGAAGATCTTCGACCTGGAGATGGTCGAAGGCCGGTACTTCTCCAGGGACCGCCCCACGGACGCCACGACGGGATTCGTCGTCAATGAGACGGCCGTCCGGGTCATGGGATTGAAGGAGCCGCTGGGCAAGAAGCTGCGCTGCCCGATCCCCTACGATTCCGGCCGGGAGGAGTGGGGGACGATCATCGGCGTCGTCAAGGACTTCCATTTCCGCTCCCTGCACAGCCGGATCGAGCCGTTGATCCTGGCCATCGCGCCCGGCTGGTTCACGGACACCTACATCAGGATCAGCCCGGCCCATTTACCCAGGGCCCTGGCGTTCGTCGAGAAGACGCTGCGGGAAGCGGCCCCGGGCTTTCCCTTGGAGTATACGTTCCTGGACGAGGCCATCGGCCGGCTTTACCGGACGGAAGCCCGGATCGGGGACATGATGGGATCGGCGACCGCCCTGGCCGTCTTCATCTCTTGCCTGGGCCTCTTCGGGCTGGCCTCCTATACGGCCGAGCAGCGGACGAGAGAGATCGGCATCCGCAAGGTCCTGGGCGCCTCGGCCGGCGGCGTCGTGTCGCTCCTGACCGGCGAATTCATCAAGTGGGTCCTGGCCGCGAGCCTCGTCGCTTGGCCCGTGTCCTATCTGATGATGCGGAGCTGGCTGAAGACGTTCGCCTATCGGGTCGACCTCGGATGGGAGGCGTTCGCCCTGTCGGGAGCCCTCGGCGGCGCCGTGGCCCTATTGTCCGTCGGCTTCCAAGCCGCCCGGGCCGCCCGGGCCAACCCGGTCGATTCCCTGCGCTACGAATAGACATCGACGGCCGCTTTCGGGGGACGATCGCCTCCCGCCTCATTCCTCTTCGGCGGCCGAGGTCAGGATCGCGTTGAACAGCAGCTTGAAGGTGCCGTGGGCCTGGGCCCGGTTCAGGACCTTGATGGGCAGCAGGACGACCCGGCCCCGCCCGCACCGGACCTCCACCGCGGCGGCACGGCCGGCCAGGTGCTCCTCGCCCTGAAGCCAGCCGCTCCGCAGCAGGCCCTTCTCCGGGTAGATCGCCGCGAACGAAACCGCGGCATCGGCGAAGGACGGGACGGGCTCGAAGGCCATCGAGTGGGAGAAATAGACATCCGTGTCCGGTCTCATCCCGTAGGCGAGGGGGTGGGCGGGATCGACCTTCGCCCTCAGGATCGAGCCCGGGCAGATGAAGACGTCTCGGCCCAGGCCCTGCAAGGCGTTGCGGACCGGGAGCTTCAGGCGGTCGATGAATAACTCGGCGCTCCGCCCCATGGCGACGACGGTCCCGCCGTTCCGGACGAACGCCTCCAGGTCCTTCGCGCCCGCCTCTTCGATGCCGCCCCGATACTCCTCCGGCACGCTCTCGGAGGTCTGGCCGCGCAGGATCTGGCCCCCGCCCATGTCGGGAAAGATGAGGCAGTCGAAAACCGCGGCCCCGCCGGACTTGCGCAGATCCTCCGGGTGAACGGTCTTGAACGGGAACTCATGCTGCTCCAGGGTCCAGCGCGTCCAGCCTTCGTCCATGCTGCCGCCCCAAGGCTGATAGAGCCCCGTCCGTGGCTTCCGGATGCGCAGCGCCGGAGCGTCGGGCGGCGTGGCGGCGACGGCGTCGATCCCGAGCTCGCGGGCGAGGCCGGAGATCGCGGTCCGCAGACCCGATCCGCCGCTCACGACGATGGCCCCCGGCGCGTAGCTCCGCCCCCGAACGTTCGCGGCCTTCCGGAGCCGCGACACCTTGTATCCTTTTTCGAGCAATCGGTTGACCGCGACGAGGCTGTTATTCGCGGCGTGATCGAGGATCCAGGCCGGCCCGCCGCTCTCGGCCGTCCCCGGCTCGAGCGGGACCGTCTCGAGGCGTTCGAGCTCGGCCGCGAACGGCGCCTTCACGAACACGGTCTCGACGCCCATCTGCATCCCCAATGACCAGCCCGCCGCGTCGTAGGGCGGGCGGGCCGGCACGCCGGGCGCCGGCGAGATCCTCGGATAGTCCTGGGCCTCCAGCATGTCCTTGGCATAGGCCCGGAACGGCTGGGCCATGAGGATCACCCAGGTCCCCGCCGGATAGTCGACGCCGTCCGCACAGAACGCCGCCTTGGCCCGATGGATCTCGACACCGCCGAGCGCCAGCGTCTGGAGCATCTTCACGGCGACGGGCCGGTCCGCCTGCTTCGCGGGCACGACGACGGCGAACGGGTCGCCCGCCCGCCCGGCCTCGATCTGGCGGCGGCCGACGGCGTGGAGGTCCTCCAGGAGCTTCGAACGCATCCGGGCGGCGGCGTCGAGGAGCCCGAAGGCGGCGATGTAATCGTAGTCGACGATGTCGCGCAACGTCCACTTGCCGCCCAGCCAGGGCCGCGGATATTGGGCGCGGAACTGGATGTCGCGTGGGGGCGGCAGCGGAGCGCCCGGCTCCGCGCTTCTGCCGCCCCCCCCGCCGCGGCCGCCCTCGGTGTCCGCGGGGGGCGGGGCGTTCGGATCCGCCCGGCGCTGCTCGACGGACGTGGCGGTCCGGACCGAAGCGAGCTCGGTCAGCATGCCGATCTGGTTGTGCCACCAGCCGGCCCAACCCATCGCGCCCTCCCACCAATACGTGTATTGGGCGCCGTGGATGATCCCCGTCTTGCCCTCGCGTTCCAAGGCCGCGGCCTGGGCATAGCCGAGCAGGCCCGCGTTGCGGTAGACCAGGGGATCGACGTTCGGGTTGATCGGGTCGTCCGCGGGCATGACGAAGATCCGGGCCCCGCTCGAGCCCATCTGGTGCATGTCGAGCCACACCTGGGGGAGCCAGTCGCGGAAGGCGATCGCGGCGATGTACCGCGACTCGACCTGGGTGAGCATGTAGGCGTCCCGGTTGTTGTCGTGGCCGACGTAGCGGTGATAGAGCCAGGGCATCGGCGCGTTCTCGTGGGGCGTCCCCAGCGTCTTGCGGTACCAGTCGGTCACCATGATCTGCCCGTCCGGGTTGAGACAGGGCACGAGCAGGAGTACGACATTATCCAGGATGAGGCGGGTGTCGGGGGAGTCGTCGGTGACCAGCCGGTGGACGGCCTCGACGGACATCTGGGTCGCCCCGACCTCGGAGGCGTGCATGCTGCAGGTGATGAGGACGAAGACCCGGCCCTCCGCCGCCAGCGCCTTGGCCTCTTCGCCGGAAGCGATCGTCCGCGGGTCGAACAGCCGGCGGTTGATGGCGCGATAGCGGTCGAGGTCGCGCAGGTTCTCGGCCGAAGAGACGACCATCAGCAGGAAGGGATTGCCGTCGGTGGTCGGCCCCGGTTCGAGCAGGAGGACCCGGTCGGAGCCCTCGGCCGCGAGCCTCATATACTCCACGATCCGGTCCCAGCGGGCCAGTTTCCCCTCCGCGCCGATCGGATGGCCGAAGAAGGCCTCCGGCGCCGGAAGGGCGGTCTGCCCCGATGCCGGGACGGGAGCCGTCAACAGGGCGGCCGACAGCGCCAAGGCGGCGACGATGGACACGCGCGAATCGGCGCAACGTGAAGCGGCGGGACCGGTGCGAGCCGGGGCCGGGGATCGACCCGGCCGAGCATCGATGCGGTTCTCGAGGGCAGGCGGCATCAGGACCTCCATGGGCGCAAGGAGTGGGCCGGCGGGCTTGATAGCCCGCCCGCTCCGGGCGTATGGCATGTTCCCTATTCTAATAGGATCGCTTGCGGAATCTCAAGGGCGTCCGGCCGGCGTGATCTCCCCGAAATGGGGGACATGATACCTATTTCCCTATTTCCGGACCTCACTGGACCCAAAAATAATTAGGAAATAGGTATCATGTCCCCCATTTTTATTCGTAGCGGAGGGCCTTGACCGGGTCGGAGAGGGCCGCCCGCACGGCCTGGTAGCTCACGGTGATCAGGGCGATGGCCAGGGCCAGCGAGGCCGATATGACGAACGGGGAGAGGCCGACGGGCACCCGATAGGCGAAGCCCTGCAGCCATTGCTTCGTCGCGAAATAGGCCGCCGGCCAGGCGATGAGGTTGGCGGCCGCGACCCACTTGGTGAACTCGCGCGACAGCAGGCCGGCGATGGCCGGCGACGAGGCCCCGAAGACCTTGCGGATGCCGATCTCCTTGATCCGCCGCTCGGCCGAGAAGGCGGCCAGGCCGAACAGCCCCAGACAGCCGACAGCGATCGCCAGCAGGCTGAAGAAAAAAAACATCCGCATGGCCCGCTCCTCGCCCCGGTAGAGGGCCGCCAGCCGCTCGGTCAGGAAATCGTACTTGACCGGGCCGGCCGGATGGATGCTGTCGAAGACCGTTTGGACGTGACGGACGACCTTACCCAGCGACCCCGGGGCGATCCGCAAGGATAGGGTGTTGGCCTGATTGGGAGCGATGTAGGTCACGATGGGCACGATGGGCCGGTGCATGGACTCGTAATTGAAGTCGCGGACCACACCGATGATCCGGCCCGTCTTGTCGGGAGCGAAGGTTCCGAACTCGGCGCCCACGGCCGCCTCCGGGCTCTTGAACCCGAGGCGCCGGACGGCCGTCTCGTTGAGGACGAATGCTTCGGCCGCGTCGGACGCGATGTCGACCGAGAAGTCCCGGCCGGCGACGATGGTCATCCCGTAGGTCCTGAAGAAATCGTACTCGACCCGGTTGTGGGGCATGAAGAAGGCGCTCTGGATGCGGGCGCCATCGACCTCGGCATAGAAGCCCGGCGAGTCGAGGAGCTGCCCTGCGGGGGCCCGCTTGGACAGTGTCGCCGACAGGACGGCCGGTTCGCGGAGAAGGGCGGCCTTCATGTCGATCCAGCGCCGGGAGACGGCCGGCTCGACCGGGACGCAGATGATGTTGTCCCGGGCGTATCCGAGGTCGGCCGTCCTCAGAAAACGGGTCTGGCGGGTGATGACCGTCACCGAGAAGATGAGGGCGATGGAAATGGCGAACTGAAGGACGACGAGCGACTTGCGGAGGGCGGCGCCGCCCTTCCCCTTGGTCAGCTCGCCCCGGAGGATGGTCGAGGGACGGAAAGAGGCCAGATAGAGGGCCGGGTAGACGCCGGCGGCCGCGGCCGTGACCAGGAATCCGGCCAGCAGAAGTCCCAGGCCGCCGGGAGACAGCAGCGAGCCGGCGCCGAAGGGATGCCCGACGAAGCGGCCGAAGGCCGGCAGGACCAGAAGCACCAGGCCGGTCGCCAGCAGGAGGGCGAGGAACGTGATCAGGAAGGATTCGCCGAGGAACTGCGCGGCCAACGTCCGGCGCGCGGCGCCGACGACCTTGCGCAGCCCGACCTCGCGGGCCCTCTTGACCCCGCGCGCGGTGGACAGGTTGACGAAGTTAACGCAGGCGATGGCCAGGATGAACAGGGCGATGGCCGTGAACAGGCGGACGGTCCGGATGTCGCCGGCCGGCTCGAAATCGGACCGGGTGTGGGCGTAGAGGTGGATGTCCTTGACTATCTGGACATGGAGGAGCGTGGATTCGCTGGCCTTGACCAGACGCCCCTGCTCGTCCTCTTGCGCCGGGAAGTGCTGGTCGAGAAAGGCCGGCATCTTGGCCTGCAGGGCCGGGCCGCCGCCGGGCGTCGCCAAGCGCACGTAGACGGCCGTCACGTTGTCGGAGAAGTTCCGCGTGCCGTGAAAGTAATCCTCGTCGCCGCTTCCATACAGGCCCTTCAAGGTGATATAGGACGCCAGGAAGTCGAAGTGGATGTGCGACCGGGGAGGGACGTCCTCGATGACGCCCGTCACCCGGAATTCCATGTTGTTCCGCGACGGCAGGACCAGGCTGCGGCCCATGGGATCGCCGTCCCCGAAGTACCTCCGGGCCGTGGACCTCGAAAGGACGATGCCGCCGACATCCTGGAGGGCCGTGGCCCGGTCGCCCCGCAGGAAGGGCAGGGTCAGGATGTCGAAGATCTCCGGTTCGGCGAAAAAGAAGCGCTCTTCCGTGAACGTCCGGTCGCCGGCCTTGACGACCGTGCCGCTCGGGTTCCAGGTCCGGGCCAGGCGCTCGATCTCCGGGAAATCGTTGCGGAGCAGATTGGCGAAGGAAGGCGCGAGAGTGGGGAACTCCCCGCGGATGGAGCCGTCGGGATTGAGCCAGGCGTTCTGGATCCGGTAGATGCGATCGACGTGCTCGTGGTGCGCGTCATAGCTCGTCTCGGCCCGCACGTAGATCATGATGAGCAGGCACACGGACAGGCCGATGGCCAGGCCGGCGATGTTGAGGAGGGAGACACCCTTGGACCTCAGGATGTTCCTCCAGGCCGTGACAAGGTAGCTTTTGAACATGTCGGTCATTCCCCCTTCGAGGTGGTCAGGAGATCCGGCTCTCCATCCAGAATTACGCCCCGTCGAGGGTAAAGGTTTCACGGCCGGGCCCGCTATGATGATCAGCTGCTTGCCGCCTTGTCAATCTGTCCGCTTGCGGACAGCTTTTGCGCGTTTCCGGACAGGGGAGGCCCTGGCCATCGGCCTTTTCACGGCCGGGCCGGCCGTCACACGCATGGCATGTTTCTGGCAAGGAAAAAGGCATCATGTTCAAGAACTACATCTTGACCGCCCTCAGGAATATCCGGCGGCATCGAGGCTACTCCTTTCTCAACATCGCCGGCCTGGCCATGGGCATGGCCTGCTGCGTCCTCATCCTCGTCTGGGTCGTCGACGAGATCGGGACCGACCGGTTCCACGAAAAAGCGGATTCCATCTATGTCGTCCGGACGACCCAGCATTACGGCAGCCGGACGGTGACCGGCACCGGCTCGGTCCCGGCCCTCGGGCCGGCCCTCAAGGCCGAGTACCCGGAGGTCCGCAACGCGGCCCGCATCCAGAACGGGCAGGCGGAGCATCTCCTGGAGCACGGGGACCGGGTCTTCCGCGAGACCGTCCAGATGGCCGATGCCGGCATCTTCGAGATCTTCAGCTTTCCGCTGGTCAAAGGGGACCTCCAGGACCTCTTTTCCGGACCGGGCGTCATGGTCCTCTCGGAGAGCGCGGCCCGCCGGATGTTCGGCGGGGAGGCCCCCCTCGGGCGGACCGTGATCCTGGACAAGACCTACGACTTCCGCGTCGCGGGCGTCATGAGGGACATCCCGCGTAACTCCTCGATCCGGTTCGACATCTGGGTGCCTTTCGAGCTGGCCCGCAGCCTTTACAACCGCCCGAACTATCTCTCGACCTGGACCAACATGGCCTTCTGGACCTATGTCGAGATGGCTCCGGGGACCGATATCCCCGCGTTCAACGAGAAGATCAACGACCGCATCCGCCGCTCGGACCCGAAGACGATCCTCGAGCCTTCCCTCTATCCCTTCAAGGACCTCTACCTCGAGATCTGGGGCCGGATGGACAGCGTCCGGATCTTCTCGGCCATCGCCCTTCTCATCCTGCTCGTCGCCTGCATCAACTTCATGAACCTGGCTACGGCCAGGGCGGCCCGGCGGGCGCGGGAGGTCGGACTGCGCAAGGTCGTCGGGGCCGGCCGCGGCCAGATCATGCGCCAGTTCTTCGGCGAGTCCCTGGTCTTCACGTTCGTCTCCCTCGCCGCGGCCCTCTTCCTGATCGCCCTCGTTTGGCCCGCCTTCGCCCAGCTCACCGGCAAGGCCTCGACGATCGGCGATTTCCTGCGGCCGTCCGTCCTGGCCGGCATCGGGGCCGTCGCGCTCCTGACGGGGCTGCTGGCCGGGGCCTATCCGGCGGTCTTCCTGTCGTCCTTCCGGCCGGGGGCGATCCTCAAGGACGGTCCGGGCCCGGGCTCGCGGGGCGGCCTTTTCCGCAAGGCCCTGGTGGTCTTCCAGTTCGCCCTGAGCGGGGCCCTGATCGTCGGGACGATGGTCATCTTCGGGCAGGTCCGGTTCATGAAGACCAAGTCGCTCGGGTTCGACCGGGAGCACCTGGCCTATCTGCGGCTCGAGGGCGCCCTGCTCAACGATATCGACTCCGCCAAGCAGGAGCTCCTCCGCATCCCCGGGGTCCGGTCGGCGACGGCCGCGGCCCATTCGCCGATCGGCATCTACAACAACGGCAGCGGCTGGAACTGGGAAGGCCGCGACCCGAACGTCGATCCCTTGGTGACCTATTGGGGAGTGGATGCCGATTTTCTCGACACCTTCGGTTTGCGACTGTCGAAGGGCGAGACGTTCAGGCCCGGCGGGACGGCCCTGGCCCCCGACGTCGTCATCAACGAGAACTTCGCAAGCCTCATCGGATCGCCCGACGTTCTCGGCATGCGTTTGAGCCAGGGAGCGCTGAGCCTGCGGATCATCGGCGTCGTCGAGGACTTCCACTTCACGCCCGTCAATCGCGAGATCGGGCCGGTCCTTATCTACAACGACCCGAGCTACCGGGCCTTCCAGGCCTATCGCTTCATGTTCCTGCGCCTCGAGCCGGGCAACCTCGGGGCGACGTTGGCGGCGGTCGAGAGAACCGTACGGGCGCGCAATCCGGGATTCCCCTTCGAGGTCCGGTTCTTCGATGACGACTACGACCGGCTTTACCGGACGGTCGAACGCGAGATGGGCCTCGTCCGGGCGTTCACCGTCCTGGCCATCCTCATCTCCTCGCTCGGTCTCTTCGGTCTGGCGGCCTATACCGCCGAACAACGCCGCAAGGAGATCGGCGTCCGCAAGGTCCTGGGGGCCAGCGTCCCCGGGATCGTGGCCCTCTTTGCCGGCGAGTACGCCCGCTGGGTGCTGGTCGCCAACCTCGTCTCCATCCCGGTCTCGTATGTCCTCATGAAAGGCTGGCTCCGGGACTATCCCTACCGGATCCCGCTCGGCTGGGGGATCTTCGCCGGGGCGGCCGCGGCCACCCTGTTCATCGCCCAGCTGACCGTGCTCTGGCTGGCCGTCCGCGCGGCCCGCACCAACCCCGCCGAAACGCTCCACCATGAGTGAGCGGCGGCTGCGCTGAAGCCGGCCGCTTTCGCCGTCAGTGCTTGAAGCGGAGGGTGAAGACGGTCTCTTGGCCGGGCTTGGAGGCCACGCTGATCGTCCCGCCGTGGAGCCTCATGATCTGCCGTTTCCATTTTCCTGGCCGAGTGTCAACGCAGGTGGACGTTCCTGGGGGCCTAATTAGCCCTTGCGGGCCGCGGTCATCGCCTCTTTCCAGGGAGACGCGGTCCGATTCATGACCTTGGCCCGGTTCTTGAGGCTTTTCTCCTGCTATGGCGGGAGTTTATCGTCCTCGACATCCGGAGCGGACGGTCCTTTACCGGGTACTCTTCCATCATTTCGACAGGTTCCTGACGGAGTATGAGAGTCGTTTCGAGCGGGAGTACGGTTTCTTCCGGCCGGTCGTCAAGGAGGTGGTCGAGAAGTATCTTGACTGCGGCAATCCCCGCAGCGGGTTCGCCCGCATCAGGTGTCCCGACTGCGCCGAGGAGCGGCTCATTATGTTCTCTTGCCGCACCAGGGGATTCTGTCCATCGTGTCATGCCAAGCGGGTCGAGGAATGGGGGGAATGGATGCGGGAGACGCTTCTCTTGGATGTGCCGCATCGCCAGATCGTCTTCACCATCCCCAAGAGGCTGCGGGTCTTCTTCAAGTTCGATCGCCGCCTCCTCGGCGATCTCTGCCGCTCGGCCCTCCGGTCCCTGAGCCGTTATTTCGAAGTTGTGACCGGGAGCGCGCTTACGCCCGGGGTCATCGCCGCCATCCAGACCTTCGGCGCCCGGATCAATCTCCACGTCCACCTCCATTTCCTGGTGACGGAAGGCGGGGTGGACGAGGTCGGCGTCTTCCATAGGATCCCGCGGATCGATGACGCAAGGCTCGAGGAGATCTTCGCCCGCGAGGTGCTCAAGCTTCTTGTGGACAGGGGATTGCTGACTCCGGAATGGGCCGGGAGGATTCTCACCTGGCGGCACAGCGGCTTCTCAGTCCACAGCCTGATCCGGGCCAAGACGAAGCCGGAGGCCGAGCGGATCGGAAAGTACATGATCCGGCCGCTCCTGGCTCTGGAGCGGCTCTCCTTTCTGGAGCAGGAGGCCAAAGTGGCGTATCGATACGGACAGGCCGCCCGCGAGACAGAGACGATGGACTACCTGGAGTTCATCGCCCGGGTGACCGCTCACATTCCCGACAAGGGGCAGGTCATGGTCCGCTACTATGGCCTATACGCCAACGCCCATCGGGGGAAGGTCAGGAAGGCGAGCCTCCAGGCGGCTCCTCTGCGCATTGTCGAGGAGGAGCTGCGGCGCGTCCCCTCCAAGGGCTGGGCGGCCATGATCCGCAAGGTCTACGAGGTCGACCCGATGGTCTGTCCTCGATGCGGCGGCGCGATGCGCGTCGTCGCCTTCCTCACGGAGCACGCTGTCGTCGATAGGATCATCGAGCACCTGAAGCTCGCCTTTGTAGCGGCAAAACCCCCGCCGCCTCAGGCCGCCTTCCAGGAGCTCCTTTGGGAGGCCGACCCTCCGGCCGGGTTCTTTCCCGACCCCCCGGCCGAATATGTATCGTGATCGTTGGCCCGGGCGGCGAAGTGCATCCGGAGAATCGCCCCGCGGCGGCCGGAGCCGGCCGCTCTCGCCCGTCCGGACCGCTTTCCCGGTGCACCGGGCCGCGTTTGACTTCGCCCGGGGGCCGGAATACACTCGTTGACGAAGTCAAGATGGGTATTCAAGCCGATTCCGGACGCGTCCCAAGCTCCGGGCGGAAAAGGAATTTCTTATACTTACGAACGCCAATCAATATTCCGCACAGGGCCGGGATGTGACCGGCGCCTTTCACCTCACCTGCTGAATCGCCTGTTCCCTGACTGGAATTCCGCCCGCCCCGGGTCTTATTTTTTCCGGATATAAACGGTCTTTAAACGGGGAACCACTTCACCGGAATCAGAGATCCTCGAATGGATCTGATTGAAGCCACCATTCTCCCGAATCATGAAATCAATAATTGTTTTTTCGCCCGGGGTGAAGATGTTCAGCCTGAGTTGGCCGGGGGATATCCAGTTGCCGTAATGGGGCAAAGGCTCGGGATCGAAGGGGTTGAAGGAATAAAAGGCGTATTTTCCTTTTTTCAGGTCGAAATTGATCATTGTCATCACTTCCACCCATCCACTATCCGTTTTTCCCCGGTATTTCCATTGCATCCAGGTCCCTCCGAGGGTCCACTTAACCGTTGAATATCCTTCGGATGTTTTCCCGGTAATCAGGTTCGTACTGGTACTGACCCACTCCCCTGCAAGAAAACCCAGTTTCCCGTGGGCTTCCGATTGATTCAGTCCGGGATGTAAAAGGCCAACGCTGAAAAGTAACATCATGATCCGTAACATATTTTTCATGTTTCCCTGTACGTACTTATGCTGCCTCCATTGTAATGAATTCCGTTTGAGTTTTTCAATATGAAAAAGGTAATGAATTCACGGAAGAAGAGGCCCCCCCGACCCTTACCCCTCGCCCAATGACCAAAAATGACAAGTTCTAAAATTCTTAATGACAAGCTCTGCAATCCCCCAATAAAAAGAACTTCAATTTCTTAATGACAAGCCCCGAAAGTTCCTAATGACAATTTCTGAAATCCCTTCATGACAAGCCCTGTAATCCCTACATGACAAGTACTATAAAAAGGAATGATAAAGAAACTTTTTACTTTTATCTTTTTACTTTTTCCTTGAATGCCGGTAGAACCCTTCTGGCGAACTTCCACAAAACCGATCTTCCTAAGCAAAGCAACGACCTTAACCGGCGCAAGAACCGGATACTTGCCCATTATCGATCGACCATGATGCTTTGGGTGCCCACGAATTCCGTCTCAATGTGGAGCTCTTCATCCTCAAGCAGCATTTCGATGACCTCGCGAAGGTTGCCCTGCAACTCGTCCAGGGTTTCTCCCTGGGAATGCGCACCCGGAAAACCCGGGACATATCCGACATAAAGGCCGGTATCCGGACATTTCTCAATGACGGCGGTAAACGTTCTCATTTTCTCCTCACAGGGGCATTTTACCACATTTTCTCTCCTTGGCTATTGGCTGTTTCCTGACTCAGAGGACGGTGCGCTCCGGATGGCGAGGGCGAAAGACCCCGGCATATCAGGAAGGCTGAAAGGCTGGCTCCGGGACTATCCCTACCGGATCTCTCTCGGCTGGGAGATCTTCGCCGGGGGGGGGGCGCCGCCACCCTGCTCATCGCCCTGCTGACCGTGATCGGCCAGGCCGTCCGCTCGGCCCGCACGAACCCCGCTGAAGTCCTGAAGGTCGAGTGAGCGACGTTTTCCTTTACCGAAGGGCGTTGACATCCGCCGGGGCGCGGACTATTTTGTAAGAGGACGACCGAAAGAACGATTTGTCACAAGACGAACGTGGCTCCCTTCTTCGATGGTGTTTCCTGGCCTTGCTGGCGCTCGGCCCGATGACGATCGAGGCCCCGTCTGCCCCGTCGATCACGATCGCCATCCAGCCGTTCAATGACCTTGACGCCGGTCTGCTGCTTGAGGTGAGAAAGGGGATCGAGAAGGCCTTCGGGCCGATCGACATCGTCGTTCTGAAGCCTTGCGAGCTTCCGGCGATGGCCTATTACCCTCCCCGTGGCAGATACCGGGCGGAGAAGCTCCTTCAGTACCTCGATGCCGTTCGGAATAGGGCCCACACCAAGATCGTCGGGCTCACGTCGAAGGACATCTCAACGACGAAAGGCGAGCACGTGGATTGGGGGATCTTTGGATTCGCGAATCTCAATAGCACGGCTTGCGTCGTCTCCACGTTTCGGCTCAAGTCCGGGCCGCCTTCAGAGGCGCTCTTCTTTCAGAGGGTGCGCCGGGTCGTCAATCACGAGCTGGGGCACACGTTCGGCCTTCTCCATTGTGACCAGGCCGGCTGCCTGATGCGGGACGCCATGGGGTCCATCAAGACCGTCGACGACGGCCCGGGGGAATTCTGCATACGTTGCACAAGGCACATCCGGCAGGCTCTCGGCAGACGCGGCTGAGCCTCAGTGCTTGAAGCGGAGGGTGAAGACGGTCTCTTGGCCGGGCTTGGAGGCCACGCTGATCGTCCCGCCGTGGAGCCTCATGATCTGCCGCGACAGGCTGAGGCCGATCCCCGAGCCGCCCTCCTTGGTCGAGAAGAAGGGCACGAACACCTTGTCCAAATTCTCCGGGGGGATGCCCCGGCCGTTGTCCCGGACCTGGACGACGGGCCGGCCGCGGTCGTCGAGGCTCGCGGAGAGCTCGATCCGGGGGTCCGCCTGCCCGCGGACGGCGTCACAGGCGTTGAGGATGAGGTTGATGAGGACCTGCTCGAGGAGATCGGGGTCGGCCAGGACCTCCAGGCGGGCGGGATTCGAGACCACTTCGAACCGGACGCCGCACTCGTCGAGGCGGCCCCCTAGGAACTGGGCGACCTGAGCGAAGAGGTCGGCCGCCGGGAAGAACTTGAGATCGGGCTTGGGGACCCGGGCCAGGTTCCGATAGCCGTCGACGAAGTGGAGGAGGCCTTCGCTCCGCCTCTGGATGGTCCGCAGGGCGCCGCGGATGTCGTCGAGGCTCTCCGGCTCGCCTTTTTCGCAGCTCTTGCCGATGAGGTCCTGGACGGTCGTCGCCAACGAGGAGATGGGGGTCATGGAGTTCATGATCTCGTGGGTCAGGACGCGGATGAGCTTCTGCCAGGCCTCGATCTCCCGCTCCTCGAGCTCGCCGCGGATGTCCTGGATGGAGACGAGCGTGAAGTCCCGGCCCCGCTGCTTGAACTCCGCGGCGTGGAGGAGGAGCTGGAGCTGGTCGTCGCCGTCCTCGAACCGGACCAGGGAGCGCTCGCGCGGCTTCAGGCCCAGCAGGGTCTTGGCCAGCGCCGGATGGGTTCCTTCCAGCTCCCGAACGTTCTTGAGATGCGGGGCCTTGAGGAGCCGCCGGGCCGCGCCGTTGATGAGCTCCACCTCGCCGTCCTCCTGGAACACCAGAAGGCCGATGCCGATGTGCTGGACGATCGTCTGGAGATAGAGGGCCTGCTCTTCCTTTTCCGCACGGGCCGAGCGAAAGGCCTCGATGACCCGGCCCAGGGCGGCGTGGAGCTCGGTGAACGACCCCCCGGGGCTCTGCCCCCGGAAAGTCTGGGAGAAATCGGCGAATTGCACCGAGTCGAAAAAGCGGGCCAGGTCCCGGTTGGTCCGGTCGACGGCTTTGAAGAGCCCGGCGACCTGGACGGCGATGAGCAGGCCGAGGAGGACGGCGGCCGCCGGCAGCTCGGCCCGCAGGAGGACGTAGAAGAACAGGCCGATGAGGACGACGAGGGCCGCCACGCGCAGGGAGACGGCGAGCCGGAACTTCCTATAGACCATGTTTCTCCAGCCGGCGGTAGAGGGCGGCCCGCGACAGGCCCAGCTCCCGGGCGGCCTTGCTGACGTTGCCGCCGTGCTTGCTGAGGGTGCGCTCGACGAACCGGCGTTCCATGTCCTCGAGGCTGGCCGGCGCCGCCGCGGCGTCCCCGCCGGCACCCTCGGCGGCGCTGAACAGGAAATCGTCGGGCTGGAGGACGTCCGCCTCCGACATGATGACGGCCCGCTCGACGGCGTGCTGCAGCTCCCGGACGTTGCCGGGCCACCCGTAGCCCTCGAGCTTGCGCAGGGCCGCCGGGCCGGCCGTCTTCAGCGGCCGGCCGTACTTGTGGCAATACGCGGCCAGGAAATGGTCGGTGAGAAGAGGGATGTCATCCCTCCTCTCGCGAAGCGACGGCAGGCGAACCTCGATCGTGTTGATGCGGTACAGGAGGTCCTGCCGGAACCTGTTCTCGGCGACCATCCGGTGGATGGGCCTGTTGGTCGCGCAGATGAGCCGGACATCGATGGCCACCGGGCGGTTCGAGCCGACCCGGAAGACCCGCCGGTTCTCGAGGGCCGTCAGGATCTTGGCCTGCAGGGGCAGGGTCAGATTGCCGATCTCGTCGAGGAAGAGGGTCCCGCCCGAGGCCGCCTCGAAGCGCCCGGCCCGGTCCTCGCGGGCGTCGGTGAAGGCGCCCTTGACGTGGCCGAAGAGCTCGCTCTCGAAGAGCGTCTCCGGGATGGCGCTCATGTCCACGCCGACGAAGATCTCGCGATGGCGGTGGGAGCGGCGATGGATCTCGCGGGCGGCCAGCTCCTTGCCCGTCCCGTTCTCGCCGAGGATGAGGATGCTGGCGTCGGTCCCGGCGACCTTGTCGATGGTGGCGAAGACCTCGGTCATGGCCGCGCTCCGCCCCAGGAAATCCCGGTAGGGCCGATCGAGGTCGGCGCTCAAGTGGCCCTGCTTCTGGCGAAGGGACTGGGCCTCGACCCGGGACGCGCGGAGGTTGAGGGCGGCGCCCAGAGTGGCTACGAGCTTCTCGTTCTGCCAGGGCTTGAGGATGAAATCGGTGGCCCCTTCCTTGATGGCCCGCACGGCCATCCCGACGTCGCCGTAGGCCGTTATGAGGATGACCACGGCCATCGGGTCGGCGGCCAGGATGCGGCGCAGCCAGGCGAACCCTTCCTCCCCCCCGGTCGCGCCCTTGGCGAAGTTCATGTCGAGCAGGATGACGTCGTAGCTCTCGTCCTTCATCAGGGCGGGTAGCCGTTCGGGGCTCTTTTCGGTCTGGACGAGGGCGACGTGCTGTTTGAGGAGCAGGCGGGCCGCGCTGAGGATATCTTCGTTGTCGTCGACCACCAGGACCTTGCCGCTCTTACGCTCCATGACCGGCTCCTTTCGTGCGATCCTCCCCGCTCGTCCCTTCCTCAAAGGACCTTGCAAGTTTCGTGCCCCGCGTGCCTGCCTGTTGGCCAGGCGGCATTATACATCAAGTGTCCGCTAATGAACACCTGGTGTCATGGGCGCGAACAGTCCGGACCGCCCGTTCCCCCCGCGAACCGGAGGGGCGGCGGGTCTGGGGCGTTGGCACGCTTTGTGCATTAGACAGGGCCTGACGACAAGCGACTTCACGCCAGGAGACCGACCATGGGCATGGACAGGCAGATCGAGAAGAAGAAGTGGCCGCCGCGCAAGATCGTCGCGGTCGCCGCCGGGGCGGCCTTCGTCCTGTTCGTCCTGTACCTCTTCCTTTTCCGGTTCAACGAGTCGACGCTCAACGTCGACACCGAGAGGATCACCATTTCGACCGTGAGCAGGGGACCGTTCCTGGAGTTCATCCCCCAGCAGGGCACGGTCATGCCCATCATGCGCTACTCGCTCGAAACGACCGAGGGGGGGCGGGTCGAGAAGCGCTTCCTCGAAGCCGGGACCATGGTCAAGGCCGGCGACCCCATCGTCCAGCTGGTCAACACCAACCTCCTTCTGGACATCATGTGGCGGGAGGCCGATTTCGTCCAGCAGAGCAATTCGCTCCGGCAGACGCGCCTGAACATGGAACAGTACCGCCAGACGCTCCGCCAGCAGATGAACCAGGTCGAGAACGAGCTGGCCAAGCAGAAGACGACCTACGAGCGCTACCTCAAGCTCCACGAGGAGAAGCTCGTCTCCGACCTCGACTTCGAGCGCATCCGGCTGGATTACGAGTACCATGTCCGCAACCGGGACATCGTCGCCGAGAGCCAAAAGAAGGAGCTGGAGTACCGGGAAGAGCAGCTCAAGTCGCTCGAGGACCAGCTCAACCGCATGGAGGAGAACCTCCAGACGTCCAAGCGCAAGCTCGACGACCTGATCATCCGGGCCCCGATCGCCGGGCAGCTGACCCTGCTCGACGCCGAGATCGGGGCCTTCAAGACCCCGGGGTCACCTATCGGCCAGATCGACGTCCTCGATGCCTACAGCGTCCGGGCCCTGGTCGACGAGCACTACATCACCCGGGTCGAGGCCGGCCTCAAGGGCGAGTTCACCCTGGCCGGCAAGACCTACGAGCTCAAGGTCCGTCGCGTTTTCCCGGCCGTGCGCGAGAACCGCTTCGAGGTCGACTTCGACTTCGTCGGCGAGACGCCGCCCGACCTTCGCCGCGGCCAGACCCTCCACATCCGCCTTCAGCTCGGCGACATGAGCGAGGCCGTCCTGCTCGCCCGCGGCGGCTTCTGGGACGCGACGGGAGGGAACTGGGTCTACAAGCTCGACGCCTCGGGCAAGACGGCGGTCAAGCACCCCGTCCGGCTCGGGCGTTACAACCCCGAGGCCTACGAGGTCCTCGAGGGCCTCGAGCCCGGCGACAAGGTCATCACCTCGTCCTACGAGAGCTTCGGCGACATGGACCGCCTGGTCCTGAAATAACCCGGTGACAACGACAAAGGAGAACGGGATGCTCATCCAAACCAAAGACCTCAAGAAGATCTACACGACCGAGGAGGTCGAGACGACGGCCCTCAACAACATCGACCTGCAGATCGAGCAGGGGGAGTACGTGGCCATCATGGGCCCTTCGGGCTGCGGCAAGTCGACCCTCCTCAACATCCTCGGGCTGATCGACAATCCGACGAGCGGCGAGTACAAGTTCCTCGGCAAGGACGTGGCCGACTCCTCGGAGCGCAAGCGGGCCGGGCTGCGGAAGTCGAACATCGGCTTCATCTTCCAGAGCTTCAACCTGATCGACGAGCTGACCGTCTTCGAGAACGTCGAGCTGCCCCTCCTCTACCTGGGCTTCTCGGCCGCGGAGCGCAAGAAGCGGGTCAGCGAGGTCCTCGAGCACATGGCCCTCATGCCCCGCAAGAACCATTTCCCCCAGCAGCTGTCGGGCGGCCAGCAGCAGCGGGTGGCCGTGGCCCGGGCCGTCGTCGCCCGGCCCAAGCTCATCCTGGCCGACGAGCCGACCGGCAACCTCGACTCGACGCACGGCGAAGAGGTCATGAACCTCCTCGGCGAGCTGCACGGCGGCGGCACGACGGTCGTCATGGTCACCCACTCCCAGGCCTACGCCGAGTACAGCCAGCGGATCATCTATCTCTTCGACGGACAGGTCGTCTCCGAGAACATCCAGAAGAAGTTCAAGCTGTGATCAGGCTGCGCGGCATCACCAAGTACTACTCGACGGGGTACGTCAAGACCTTCGTCCTGCGGAACATCCACCTCGACGTCGCCGCCGGGGAGTTCGTCACCGTCATGGGCCCTTCGGGGGCCGGCAAGTCGACCCTCCTCCACATCCTGGGGATGCTGGACACGCCCTCGGAGGGCGAGTACTTCTTCGACGACCAACCGGTCCATACCTTCAACGAGAAGATGCTGACCGAGCTCCACAAGCATCACATCGGGTTCGTCTTCCAGAGCTATCACCTCATCGACGACCTGACCGTCTACGAGAACCTCGAGACGCCCCTCCTCTACAAGAAGATCAAGGGCTCGGAGCGCAAGGGGTTGGTCGCCGAGGCCCTCGACCGGTTCCGCATGGTCGCCAAGAAGGACCTGTTCCCCCACCAGCTGTCGGGCGGCCAGCAGCAGCGGGCGGCCATCGCCCGGGCCATCATCACCAAGCCCCGGCTCATCCTGGCCGACGAGCCGACCGGCAACCTCAACTCCCAAGAGGGCAAGGAGATCATGGAGATGTTCGCCGAGCTCAACGCCGGCGGGACGACCATCGTCCAGGTCACCCACTCCGAGCGGAACGCCGCCTACGGACGGCGGACGATCCACCTGCTTGACGGATGGATCCAGGCTTGAGCCCGGGGGGAGAGGACAGGAGAACGATCATGAGAAGAATCGCCGCCGCTTTGGTCCTTCTCGCGGCCCCGGTCATGGCCCAGCCGCAGGGAGGGGAGAGGGCCTTGACCCTCCAGGACTGCATCCTGGAAGCCTTGCGGAACAACCTCAGCCTGGCCGCCGAGATCCTCGGCCCCGAGGTCGCCGCCTCGACGGCCGCGCGGGCCGGGGAGATCTTCTTCCCCAAGCTGTCCTTCACTCTGGGGACCCAGACCTCGAACCAGGCCTCGTTCTCCTGGCTCGACGCCACCGACCAGGTGACGACCGATTTCGCGGAGTACCAAGGGAGCCTCGAGCAGCGGCTGCCCACCGGGGCCACCTTCTCGGCCAATCTCTACTCCTACAAGAACGAGACCAACCGCAGCTTCCAGACCATCAACCCCCGCTACGGGAGCACCTTGACCTTCGACTTCGCCCAGCCGCTCCTCCGGGATTTCGGTTTCAAGATGGCCCGCCGGGAGATCATCGTGGCCGGGAACAACCGGGACGTCTCCGAGAGCCGCATGAGGCAGGCCTTGATCGACACGGTCTTCGATGTCGAGGAGGCCTACTGGGAGCTCGTCTTCAGCCGGGAGGCCCTCAAGGTCCAGGAGGAGTCTTTGAAGCTCGCCCGGGACCTGCTGACCAAGAACGAGAAGGAGCTCGAGGCCGGGGTCATCCCGCCGATCGAAATCCTTAGCGCCCAAGCCGAGGTCGCCAGCCGGGAGGCCGACATCATCCAGGCCCGGGCCCGGGTCAGGAACAGCCAGGACACGCTCCGGACCTTGCTCAACGTGGCCGGGGAAAAAGGCGCCCCGCCGCCGGTCATCGTTCCTTCCGAGATGCCTGGGCCCGAGACCGTCGCTCTCGACCTCGAGGAAGCCCGGACGCGGGCCCTGGCCCATCGTCCGGACCTGGCCGCTTCCCAGGTGGGGCTGAAGACGAGCGCCCTCGATCTCAGCTACGCCCGCAACCAGACGCTGCCCGACCTCAGGCTCCGGGCGAGCTACTGGAGCCCGGGCGTTTCGGGGACCCAGATCCTCTATCAGGACGACAACCCCCTCACGGGCATCATCATCGGGACCATCCCCGGCGGCCCGTCCCTGGCCTTTAAGGACGCTTTCCGCTTCAAGTACGAGAACTGGTTCGTCGGCGTGACCCTGGACCTTCCCCTGGAAACGGTCGTGTCGCGGGCCCGGGTCACCGAGGCCCGCCTCGCGTCCGAGCAGGCCGCCCTGCGGCACCGGGACCTCGAGGCCCAGGCCCTGCTCGAGGTCGACATCGCCTTTCGGGCCGTTGAGACCGACCGGCAGCGCGTCCAGGCTTACCGTCTAGCCCGCGAGCTGGCCGAAGAGAAGCTGGCCGCCGAGGAGAAAAAGCTGGCCGCCGGCCTGTCGACCAACTACACCGTCCTTCAGCAGCAACGGGACCTGGCCGTGGCCCGGACCAACGAGACGCAGGCCCTGATCGATCACGCCCTATCCGTGGCTCGTTTGCAGCGGGCCATGGGCACGACCCTCGAGGCCAAGGACGTCCGGCTGGCCGATCTTCCCGACCGCTCCGACCGGCCTTGACCTTCGCCCGCGCCCGGGCCTATCATCGTCTCGCGAGGTGAGACCGATGACCTGGTCGTCCCCATCCTGGCCCATTTCGAAAGCTACACGTGTGAGCCGGCGACCCGATTTCGAACGGCACCCATGAAGAAACTCCTCCGGGGATCGATCTACGCCCTCCTTGTTCTGACCTCGGTCCTAGCCGTCCTTCTCTATGTCAAGCGCCCTCGTACGCCGGCGATCCGGGATGAGGACGGGCACCGGCCCCCGAATTCGGTCTCCCAGCTGATGAAAATGAGGATCGGCGGCGTCGACCAATGGATCTCGATCCGCGGCCACGATACGGGGAACCCGGTCCTCCTTTTCCTCCACGGAGGGCCGGGGATGCCCATGATGTATCTCTCCCACGCCTTCCAGAGGCCCCTCGAGGAGCACTTCGTCTGCGTCCAGTGGGACCGGCGGGGAGCCGGAAAATCCTTTAGCCCAGCGACTTCCCCGGACAGCCTGACCGTCCGCCGGCTCCTGGACGACCTCTACGAGCTAACGGGCGTCCTCAACACCTGGTTCGGGAAGCAGAAGATCTATCTGGCGGGTCATTCCTTCGGCAGTTATCTCGGGATGCTGGCCCTCCGCGAGCACCCGGAGCTCTTCCAGGTCTATATCGGCATCGGCCAGGTCGTCGACGACGTCCGGGCCTCGGCCCTCCAGGACCGCTTCATCCGCCGGGAGGCGGCCGAGCTCGGCGAGCCGGACGCACTGGCCGATCTCGACCGAAACGGGCCGGCCGCCCACGAAAAGTGGCTCTTCAGGTTCCGGGCCGAGCTCCATGCCTCGAAGAGCTATGCTCCGTTCATCAAGGCGGGGCTTCTCTCCCCAGAGTACGGGCTTTTCGACATTCCCAAGGTGGCCAAGGGGTCGGCCTTCTCCTCCAAGCACATGAAATACGATGTCATCGACGGCCCGCTCATGGACCATGCCCGGGAGATCGACGTGCCCGTGTACTTCCTGATGGGCCGGTTCGACCAGGTCACGCCGCTCGTCTTGGTCGAGGAATACGTCGAAGCTCTCGACGCGCCGCACAAACAGATCATTCTCTTCCAGCGGTCGGCCCATTTCCCCTTTTTCGAGGAACCGGCCGCCTTCGCCCGGACGCTCAAGGCCATCCGGGACGCCCACGAGAGGTGAGAGCGGAAGCGCGGCGAGGTTTACCCGGGATCAGATGAAGATATCCATGGTCGGACCGCCCTTTTGCCCAACATCCCGGACTTACTCGTATCGCAGGGATTCGACGGGGTCGGCCAGGGCGGCCCGGACCGCCTGATAGCCCACGGCCAGCAGCGCGGTGAGCAGGGTCAGCCCGGCCGACATGGCGAAGACGAGAGGCCCGACGCTTATCCTGTAGGCGAATTGCTGCAGCCAGTGGCTCATCACCAGATAGGCGGCCGGCCAGCCGATCGCGTGAGCCGCGATAACCCATTTGAGGAAATCCCATGTCGTCAGGGAGATGATCCCGGGAACGGAGGCCCCGAGGACCTTGCGGACGCCGATCTCCTTGGTCCTCTGTTCCGCGGTGTAGGACGCCAGCCCGAGCAATCCGAGGCACGAGAGGGCCACCGACAGCAGGCCGAAGCCCCCGAACAGCGCCCCCGTCTGACGGTCAGAGGCGTATTGACGGTTGAACGCCTCGTCATAGAAGAGATGCCGGTAGGGATAGCCCGGCGAGTGACGGTGGAAGGCGGCCTCGATGGCCTGCAGGGCCGCGGCGGTGCGGGCGCCGTCGATCTTGATGAACGCGTACTGGTGCCAGGGCCGGTACATCCGGAAAACGAAGGGCCGGATGGGCGTGTGGACCGAACGGGCGTTGAAATCCCGGACCACGCCGATGATCCGGGCCCGGCGGAAGGATTCCGGCCAGGCCGGATGGGCCATGGAGAGCGTCATGCCCAGGGGATCGGCCACTCCCATCCTCTTGGCGGCTGTCTCGTTTATGACGCAGGAGCCGTCCTCGTCGGCCGGGAATTCTCGCGAAAACGGGCGGCCGCGGACCATGGTCATGCCGAAGGTCTTGAAAAAGTCGTAGTCGACGACCGTGTAATCGACCGAGAGCGGCTCGCCGGAGGGATTGCCCTCCCAATCGACCGGGATGTTCTCTCCGACCCACGTCGGGCCCTGGGCGGCCGAGGTCACGGACTTGATGGCCGCGTCCCTCAGCAGGTCGTCGCGGAAGGCGTCGAAGCGCGGCCGCAATCCCGGGTTATTGAGCAGGATGACGACGTTCTCCCGGTCCAATCCGAGGTCCAGGGTCTGGATGTGGCGGAGCTGGCGCAAGGCCACCAGGCTGCACGTGATCAGGCCGATGGATATGGCGAATTGGAAGACGATCAAGGTCTTCCGGATGACCGGGCTTCCGCCGCGGCGGCCCTGCCGCCTTCTGACCAGGGTCTCGACCGAAGAGAACGAGGATAGGAACAAAGCCGGATAGCTGCCGGCGAGGATCCCCGCGGCCGGAACGATGAGGGCCAGCGTCAGGAGCATGGGCGGCCCGTCTTTCGACCAAAGCGTCAGGGCTTTTCCGGCGAACTGATTGAACGACGGAAGCGCGACCTCCGTGAAGACCAAGGCCAGGACCAGGGCTAAGGCGCTCGTCAAAAGGGATTCGCCCAGGAACTGCCTGACGAGCTGGGGCCGGCGGGCCCCGACGACCTTGCGGACCCCGACCTCCTTGGATCGCAGAGCCGATCGCGCCGTGGACAGGTTCATGAAATTGACGCAGGCCATGACCAGGATGAAGACCGCGACCAGCGAGAAGAAGAGGACCCGCCGGAGGCCGGCGGCGTTGCCGGCTTCGTGGAGGCGGACCTGGGTCAAGGATTGGAGGACGGGCACGTAGGTCGTCTCCGGGCTCACGTGCCTTTGATAGATGTCCGCGATCTTTTCGGTGAAGGCGCCGACCGGAACACCCGGCTTGAGAAGGACATAGACGGGACCGGTCCATTCCTCCCAGCGGGCCAAGCGGTCTTCGCCGAGGAGCTCGACCCGGGCGACCAGATCGAACTGCAGGTGGGAGTTGGACGGGATGTCCTTGATGACCCCGGTGACCTTGAATTCGGACGCGTATTGATCGAGGACGAGGACCTCCCCGAGCGGCTCGGACTCGCCGAAGTACCTCCGGGCGGCACTTTCCGTCAGGACGATCGAGCTCTTGTCGGCCAGGGCGGTTCGCGGGTCCCCTTTGAGGAAAGGGAAGGTGAACATCCGGAAAAAGCCGGGATCGACCAGGCAGATCCCGTCCTCTTCGAACATCCTGTCCCCGTAGCGGACGAGGGAGCCGGCATAGGGCCAGACGCGGGAGGATTCCTCGACTTCCGGATATCCCTCCTTCAGCGCCGGCGCAAGAGCGTAGGTCGGGCTGGGGTAAAGATCGCCGCTCTGGACCCTGTTGAGGACCCTGAAGATCCGGTCCTTCTTCTCGTGGAAGCGGTCGAAGCTCAACTCGTCGGCGACCCAGAGTCCGATGAGGATGAAGCAGGTCAGGCCCAAGGCCAATCCCCCGATGTTGATGAAGGAATACCCCTTCTGGCGGCGGAGGTGTCGCCAGGCGATCTTTAAATAGCTCTTGAACATCGTCCACTCCCGCCCCGTAATGAGCAATATTCATGCCAATCAGACTTCGCGTCCGGGCCGGGTTATGATGCCTTTCCCCTCTGGGCGTTCGCGGATCCTCCTGAGTGGGGGGCGCGCATTTGTGCGCTGGTGGGACATGGAGTGTCCGCGTCCGGACATCGAACTTGAGGCTAGAGGAGGACGTTCCTGAGAGGCGTCTCCGAGAGGACCCGGTCCAGTTTGCCGACGAGAAGGCCGGCGTCGGCCGCCGTGAAGCAGAGCGGCGGTTTGATCTTGATGACGTTGCGGTCCGGACCGTCCGTGCTGAGGAGGACGCCCTCCTCGCGCATCCTCTCGACGGCGTAAGCGGCCTGGAGAGGCGCCGGCTCGCGCGTCGCCCGGTCGAGGACGAGCTCGACGCCCAGGAAAAGGCCCGGCCCGCGGACATCGCCGACAAGCGGGTGCTTTTCCATGAGCGAGCGCAGGCCTTCCGCGAAACGGGCCCCCGTCGTTCGGGCGTTCTCCTGCAGGCCCTCCTCCTCGACGACGTCGAGAACGGCCAGGCCGGCGGCGCAGGAGACCGGGTTGCCCCCGAAGGTGTTGAAATACTCCATCCCCCCGGCGAAGGCGTCGGCGATCTCGCGCGTGGTGACGACGGCGCCCAGAGGATGTCCGTTGCCGATCGGCTTGCCCAGGGTCAAAATGTCGGGAACAGCGTTCTGAAGCTCGAAGGCCCAGAAGTGCGTCCCGCAGCGGCCGAAGCCGACCTGGACCTCGTCGGCGATGCAAAGGCCCCCGGCCTGCCGGACCAAACGGAAGGCCTCCTTGAGGAAGCCGGCGGGCGGGACGATCTGCCCGGCGCAGCTCATGACCGGCTCGGCGATGAAGGCGGCCGGGGGGCGGCCGTCTCTTTTAAGCTCGGCGAGGATCTCGCCGACCCGGGCGGCGTACTTTCCGCCGGGCCGCGGGTCGTCGCGGAACAGGCCGCGGTAGGGATCGGGCATGGGAGCGACGTGGGTCGAGGGCGGGCGGCCCGCGCCGCCCGGCCCGTTGAACTTGTAGGGGCTGATGGCGATGAGCGAGCTCAGGTTGCCGTGGTAGGCCCCGTCGAGGACGACGATGTCGCGGCGGCCGGTGTACGCGGCGGCCAGCCGCAGGGCCAGGTCGTTGGCCTCGCTCCCGGAATTGACGAAGAAACAGACTCTCAACGGATCGGGCAGGTGTGCGGTCAGGCGCCGCGCGTAGCGGACGATCGTCTCGTGGAGATAGCGGGTGTTGGTATTGAGGATGGCGGCCTGCCTCCGGACGGCCTCGACGACCTTCGGATGATTGTGGCCGACATGGGGCACGTTGTTGACGGCGTCGAGGAAGACGCGCCCGGTGCGGTCGATCAGATGCTGCATCGAGCCGCGGACGATCTCGAGAGGTGAGCGATAGGACAAGCTCAGGTTCCTGCCGAGATGCTCCTTGCGCAGGGCGGCGATCTCGATGGGCTCGAGGGAGGCGTCGCGGAAGAGACCCTCGGGGACGCCGAGGAGGGGAGCGGGATCGGGCGATAAAGCCAGCCAGAGGTCGCGGTCCCGGTCGGCCGCAACGCCCGGGAAGTCCCCGCTTTGTCCCAACATGTCGACGATGACCTGGAAATGGAGATGAGGGGGCCAGCCGCCGTTCTCGCCCATGGGCCCGACGGCCCCTATACGGGCGCCCTTGGGGACGGCCTCTCCGGTTTTGAGCCGGGCGAGGGAGGCCCGGCCGAGATGGCCGTAAAGCGTGTAGAACTTGATCCCCGGGGCCGGGGCGTGCTCGAGAATGACGGTCGGGCCGTAGTCGAGGCGGGCCGCGTTGTCGCGGAAGCTGTGGACAACACCGTCGAGCGGGGCCAAGACGTCCGCGCCGGCCGGGACGAAGACATCCACCCCCAGGTGGACGGTCCGGCCCTCGGCGTGGGGATCGTGGGCCGGGCGGAAGACGGGCGAGGCGTAGATGAGACGGGCCTCGTTGTAGCGTCCGATGCCGGCTCTGGCGCCGGCCCGGGATATCTCGGCTTGAAGACGTGAGCCGAGCGCTTCCATGTCCGTCCAGTGGTCCTGCCGCTCGAAGAGGGGGCTTGCGGGCCCAAGGTCGAGGACCGTGACGTTGTTCTCGTCGAGCGGGAAGCCCATGACAGGGGCGAAGGAACCGCAGTTGGCCTCGAGCCATCGGGCGACGGATCCAGCCTCCGGGAAAGGAGTGCGCCCGCAGGCCTGACGGAAGGCGCCTTCGGCCAGGCCCGGCGGGACGTCCTTCAGGCGTTCAAGGAGCCGCCAGGCGGGCTCCTCGGAGATCGTCAGGTAGGGATTGCCGGGATCGAGCTTCTTCTGCATGGCGGAGATGGCGACGCTCATGCACAGGCGGAGGCAGACGAGCGGGAAAAGGGCCCGCAGGTCCGTGTCGGACAGCGGACGGACGGCGTCGTAGCCGGCGGCCACGGCCGCGGCCGCCCCGAGCGGATCCTCCTTGTCCAGCATGGCGTAGGCCGCGACGACGGCCGGGTCGGAGAGGACCCAGGAGCGGGTCATGTCGCCGAAATCGATGAACCCGGCCACGTGCATGTTCCCGAAGGATCCCGGGGTGCGCTCCGGCGGGGCGACGATGACGTTGTAATCGTTGCCGTCGTTGTGGACGAGGCCCTCGGGAAGGCCCTCGAACCAGGGCGCCCGGTCGTCGACGGCCCGAAAGACGGCTTCGAGCGTCGCCCGGCGGCCGGGGTCGGCGATCAGGGACGCGTTCTCCCGGACGACGCGCCGGCCGTTCTTGAGGTTCCAGATGAGGTCCGGCTGGTAGTCGCGCGGCGGCAGGGCGGCCAGGGCCCGATCGATCCGGGCGGCGAACGCTCCCAGGTCCATGAGCAGACGGGGGCTGTGGGGGCGGGCCTCGCCGAGAGGCAGGCCGGGGATGTATTCGACGAGGCGGACATGGTGCGGCTCACCGTCCCGGCCGGGGACGGTGACGATCGAGGCGCCGTTCCCGGCGGGCAGGGGGCGCGGCGCGAGAGGGCCTCCGGCGTCGTCGGCCAGGCGGGCCATGACCTCGTTCTGGAACTCGAGCCGTTCGAGGGTTTCGCCGGGGTTGGCGATCTTGAGAACGAACTCCCGGCCGTCCGGTGTCCGCAGACGGAAGTTCTGGTCGCGCTCGCTGGGGAGCTCGCGGACCTCGCCGTCGACGCCGAAGGCCTCGCGGGCGACCCGGGCGGCCTCGTCGGCGGAGAAGCGCGGGGCGTTGTCGACGGAGGGCACGGGGGCATTGTAACGCCGGGAGGGGGGCGGGTCAATTTGGCGTCGCCCGGGCTTCTTGCCTCGGGCCGGATTCGGATATAATGACCCGAGCATGGAAGACCTCAGCCGGGGCGTCCGCTCCTTCACCCTGGGCACGGCCGTGAGCCGGGTCATGGGCCTTGTCCGCGAATCGGTCTTCGCCCACCTGTTCGGCGTCGGGGCGGCCACGGACGCGTTCAACGTCGCCTTTCGTATCCCCAACCTCCTACGCGACCTGTTCGCCGAGACGGCCCTGTCGGCGGCCTTCGTGCCTGTCCTGGCGGGAGAGAAGGCCAAGGGCAAAGAGGCCGAGAACCGGCTGGCCTCCAATATCCTCAATGTCCTTTTCGTCGTCACCGGGGCCGTCTCGCTGGCCGGGCTGCTCCTGGCGCCGGCGATCGCCAAGACCGTGGCCTTCGGCTTCGGGGACGTGCCCGGAAAGATCGGCCTGACGGCCCGGCTGACGGCCGTCCTGTTCCCGTTCCTCCTGTTCGTCAGCCTGGCGGCCTGGGCCATGAGCTATCTCAACACCGAGAAGTCGTTCTTCGTGCCCAGCGTGGCCCCGGCCCTGTTCAACGCCTTCTCGATCCTGTTCCCTTTGCTGACCTACGGGTGGTACGTGGCCCGCGGGAAGGAGCCCATTTTCGGCATGGCCGTGGGCGTCCTCATCGGCGGGCTGATGCAGTTCCTGGTGCAGATGCCTGTCGTGCGGAGGAAGGGTTTCCGCTGGAGCCCCCTTCTGAGCTTCCGCGATCCCGGCTTCCGGAAGGTCATGGCCCTGTTCGTGCCGGTGGCCGTGGGGCTGGCCGGGACGAGGATCAACGTCCTGGTCAACACCATCCTCGTGACGCCCCTGGCCGAGGGCAGCGTCAGCTGGCTCAACTACGCCTTCCGGGTCATGCATCTGCCGCTGGGCCTGTTCGGCATCGCCGTGGGGACCGTCGCCCTGCCGTCGCTTTCGCGCCTGGTCCACGACAACGACCTGGGGGCGGTTCGCACCACGCTCGCCGACTCTCTGAAGATGGTCCTCGTCCTGACCGTGCCGGCCACGGCCCTGCTGGCCTTCCTAGCCGTGCCGGTGACCCGGGCCATCTACCAGAGGGGGCGGTTCACCGCCGAGGACACGGCGGCCACGGCCGGGGCCCTCGTCCTCTATGCCCTGGGGATCCCTTTCATGTCGGGGCTGAGGAACGTCGCCGCGGCCTTCTACGCCTTCAAGGACTCCCGGACGCCGATGGTCGCCAGCCTGGTCTCGATCGCCTTCAACATCGGCCTCAACGTCTCGCTCATGAACGTCCTCGGATTCATGATCTTCCCCCTGTCGACGTCGCTGGCGGCGGTCCTCAACGTCGGCATCCTCATGGCCCTTCTGCCGAAAAAGGACGTGGGCGTCGCGGCCGCCCCGCTGGCCCGGTTCTCCATCAAGCTCGCAGCGGCGTCGGCGGCCGGCGGAGCGGCCGCCTGGGCCGTCAACGGTCTCGCCGAAGGGCGGTTCGGGACGTCCTTCGCGGCCACGGCCGCGGGCCTCGCCGCCGCCGGCCTGGCCGGCCTGGTGGTCTTCTTCGCCGCCTCGCGCCTGCTCGGCCTTGCCGAGGTCGGCGAATTCCTCCGCCGGTTCTCCGGAGGGGGCCGGATCTCCACTCATTGAATCCTCTCCCCCCGGCTCCCTCTCCGACGCAGGGAGCGCCGTCGACGTTAAGGAGTGGAGATTTGACCTCCTCTTGATATAATAACCGGAAAATGACCGAACGGGACAAGTCGCTCCAGCGCACGGCCCTGCTCGTCTCGACCATGGCCTCGTTCCTGACGCCGTTCATGGCCTCGGGACTCAACGTCGCCATGCCGGTCATCGCCAAGGAGTTCTCCCTGAGCGCCGTGGCCCTGGGCTGGGTCCCGACCTCCTACATGCTGGCCGCGGCCATGTTCCTCGTCCCCTTCGGCCGCCTAGCCGACCTTGTCGGCCGCAAGCGCATCTTCGCCGCCGGCGTGGCCGTCTTCGGCATCGGCGCGCTCCTGTCGGCCCTGGCCCCGAACGGCGTCTCCTTCATCGCCTCCCGGGCCGTCCACGGCATCGGCGGGGCCATGATCTTCGGCACGGGCATCGCCATCCTGACGTCCGTGTTCCCGGCCCGCCGGCGGGGCCATGCCCTGGGGATCAACACCGCGGCCGTGTACGTGGGGCTGTCGTCCGGCCCCGTCCTGGGCGGCTTCCTCACCCAAAACCTCGGCTGGCGGAGCGTCTTCTGGGCCACCCTGTTCCTGGCCCTGCTCGTTCTCCTCTTCACCTCCCTGAAACTCAAAGGGGAATGGGCCGAGGCCCGCGGCGAGCGGTTCGACGGCCTGGGCTCCTTGGCCTACGGCGTCGGACTCATCCTGCTGATGTTCGGGTTCTCCCGCCTGCCCTCTCTTTTCGGGTTGTCCTTGACCGCGGCCGGCCTGGCCGCGCTGGGCGGCTTCGTCCTCATTGAGAACCGCGTCGCCTCGCCCGTCTTCGACCTGCGCCTCTTCCGCGGGAACCGGATCTTCGCCTTCTCCAACCTGGCCGCTCTCATCAATTACAGCGCCACCTCCGCGGTCAGTTTTCTGGTCAGCCTCTATCTCCAATACATCAAGGGGCTGCCGCCCCAGAAGGCGGGTCTCGTCCTGGTCGCCCAACCCGTGGTCATGGCCGTCTGCGCGCCTTTCGCCGGGCGCCTGTCGGACAAGGTCGAACCCCGCGTCCTGGCCTCCCTCGGCATGGGCTTCACCAGCCTCGGCCTGGCCCTGTTCATCTTCCTCGCTCCGGGCACGCCGTTCTTGTTCGTGTACGGCGGCCTCCTCCTCCTGGGATTGGGCTTCGGCCTGTTCTCCTCGCCCAACATGAACGCCATCATGGGCTCGGTCGAGCGCCGGCATTACGGCCTGGCCGCGGCCTCGGTCGGGACCATGCGCCTGTCGGGCCAGATGTTCAGCGCCGGGATCACGATGATGATCTTCGCCTTGTTCATGGGCCGCGTCCCCATCGAGCCATCCGTCTATCCCCTCTTCCTGAGAAGCATGCGGACGGCCTTCACGCTCTTCGCCCTGTTCTGCGCGGCCGGCATCTTCGCCTCCCTGGCCCGGGGCAACCGCCCGTCCCCCCCGTCGGGCCGGACGGCCCCGCTTGAAATGCCCGCCCCCCGGCTATAGAATGGAGGCCAGGAGGCCCCCCATGTCCCTGTCCCGCCAGCAGTTCTTGAAGATGTTCGGGCTGGGCGCCCTGGCCGCCGGCTCCCGGGCCTACGCCCTGTCGCCCGCCGCCGCCCGGGCCCAACGCGCCTCCGCCGGCCGGCTCAAGATCGAGGCCGTCGAGCTTTTCCTCTTCGACATCCCGCTCGTCGTCCCCTTCCGCATCGCCATCGGCGAGATGAAGGCCGCCAACCTGCTGCTCGTCCGCATCCGGACCGACCAGGGGATCTTCGGCCTCGGCGAGGCCTGTCCCTTCCCGCCGATCACCGGTGAGACCCAGGCCGCCAACGCCGCCGCCGCCCGGGCCATGCGCGACATGATCGTCGGCAAGGACCCCCTGGCCATCGACGGCCTCCTCCGCGGCTTCGGGCCCCTGGTCCACTCCAACCCGAGCGCCGTCGCCGCGTTCGACATGGCCCTCCACGACATCCTGGGCAAGGTCGCCGGCCTGCCCCTCTTCCGCCTCCTCGGAGGGTCCGACCCGTCCTTCGAGACCGACATCACGGCCGGGCTCGACACGCCCGCCGTCATGGCCGAGCGCATCCGCGTCTTCGTCCGCGACGGCTACCGGACCGTCAAGGTCAAGGTCGGCCTGGACCCCGACGAGGACGTGGCCCGCCTCCGGGCCGTCCGCGAGGCCGTCGGCGACGCGATCGGCATCCGCATCGACGCCAACCAGGGCTGGTCGGTCCCCCAGGCCGTCTACGCCCTGCGGAAGATGGAGCCGCTCCGCATCGCGTTCTGCGAGCAGCCCGTCCGGGCCTCCGACACCGCCGGACTGCGGGCCGTCCGCGCTCAGAGCCCCATCTCGATCATGGCCGACGAGTCCCTGTTCCTGCCGGACGACGCCGTCCGGCTCATCCGGGCCGAGGCCTGCGATTCCTTCAACATCAAGCTCATGAAGGCCGGCGGCCTGCTGAACGCCGTCCGCATCGCCCACATCGCCGACGCGGCCAACATGCGCTGCATGGTCGGCTGCATGCTGGATTCCAAGCTGGCCCTGACGGCCGCCGCCCACGTCGTCGCCTCCCAGGCCAACATCGTCTACGCCGATCTCGACGGCAACACCGAGCACGTCGTCGATCCCGTCGTCGGCGGGATGACCGTCAAGGGCGGCGTCATCACTCTGCCCGAGGGCCCGGGCCTCGGCTGCGACATCGACCCGGCCTTCCTGAGGAAGCTGAATAAGATCTGATAGACGGTCCGGGACGGAGCCGGGCCGGTGGAGAGAGCGCATGGACCGCAAGGTCAGGTGGGGGATCCTGGGCTGCGCCTCGATCGCCGATAAGGCCCTCATCCCGGCCATCGCCGGATCGTCCAACGGCCGGCTCCAGGCCGTCGCCGCCCGCGACCCGGACCGGGCCGCCGACTGGGCCGCCAGGTACGGCTTCGCCCGCTCACACCGCGACTACGGGTCCCTCGTCGAGGACCCCGAGATCGACGCCGTCTATAATCCGCTCCCCAACCATCTCCACGCCGAATGGTCCATCCGGGCCGCCCGGGCCGGCAAGCACGTCCTGTGCGAAAAGCCCATGGCCATGAACGCCGGGGAGGTCCGGGACATGAGGGCCGCGGCCGAGGCGGCGGGCGTCCTTCTCATGGAAGCGTTCATGTACAAGTTCCACCCCCAGATCGGGAAGGCCCTCGAGCTTCTCGGCTCGGGCGCCATCGGCGAGGTCCGCACGGTCAAGTCCTCGTTCACTTTCCAGTTCGAGCGCGGCGGCGATAACTACCGCTGGTCGCCGGCCATGGGCGGCGGGGCCCTCTACGACGTCGGCTGCTACACCGTCAGCGCGGCCCGGCTGGTCTTCGCCGAGGAGCCCCTGACGGTCTTCGCCCGGGCCCGGAAGGATCCCCGGACGGGCGTCGACCTGACGACGGCCGCCCTGCTCGAATTCCCCGGGGGGCGCTTCGCGATGTGCGACTGCAGCTTCGAGTCGCAGTTCCAGAGCCGGCTCCTGGCCGTGGGGACCCGGGGGACGGTCTATCTCGACCGGGCCTTCTCGGCCAAGGACCACGACGCCGCCGTCAAGATCATCCGGGGCCAGGAGACGGAAACGCTCGTCGTGCCCCGGACCGACATGTTCGCCCTCATGGCCGAGCATTTCGGCCAATGCGTTCTCGAGGGGAAGGCGCTCCGCTATCCCGCCGCGGACGCCGAGAATAACATGCGGGCGATCGACGCCGCCTTCGAGTCCATCCGGACCGGCCGCCCGGCCAAGGTCCGGCCGGAGGGCCCTGAATGAAGGACATCGCGCCGGCGCCCCGTCACGGATCGCTCTGCAAAGGAGGCTTGACATGAGGATCTCACGAACGGTTCCGATCTTGTCTGCCCTGCTCCTGGCCGCCGCCTGCTCGTCGTTCTACGAATCCAGGCCCGCGCTCAACTACTATCACGGCCCGAACGTACCGGAGGGCTACATCAAGGTCGTCCGGGCTTCGGTCTCCGAGATCGAGTTCGAGATCAGGGTCAATTTCGCGGAGGCCCGGCTCTACCATTTGGTCCTCGATGGCAACGACCCGGTGGCCGAGGGCTGGTATCCGACGACCCGGGCCGGCTTGCAGTATTACCGGGTGACCCTCAAGCCCCGCAAGGGGCTTCAGTTCGAGGTCGGCAAGACCTACCGGCTCTGCATCGGCAGCCAGAATCCGGAGCAGGTCCAGCTGACGTCCGTCAACTACCAGTGCATGGCCGATTTCGAGTTCGTCTTCGAGGAGAAGTCCTGACCGCGGGGGCCGGGATCCCGGGTCCCGCGGTCATGGTCCCGCCGGCGGGTCGCCATGAGTGAACTCGTCTACCGCAAGGAGTACCGTGTCCACACCTACGAGGTCGACGTCCGGGCCGCGGCCAGGCCCGTCGCCCTTCTCAATTATCTTCAGGACGCGGCCGGCGAGCACGCCGCCCGGCTGGGGTTTTCGGTGGCCGACCTTCTGCGGCGCGGCCTGACCTGGGTCCTGTCGAGGAACCACGTCCTCGTCCACCGTTACCCGCGCGTGGGCGAGCGCCTCGAGGTCGCGACCTGGCCGTCCGGCAAGCACGGCTATTACGCCCTGCGGGACTTCGAGGTCGGCGGCGCCGGCGGCGAGGCCGTCCTGTCGGCGACGACGTCCTGGATGGTCATCGACGTCGGCCGGAAGCAGCCGGTCAAGGTCGACGAGCTCCTGAAGCCCGGGTGCGTCCTCGAAAAGAGGGCCTTGCCCGATGCGTTCGGCTCCCTGCCCGTGCCGTCCGCGACGGAGCACGAGGCCCGCTTCCGGGCCGACTCCGGCCATCTCGACCTCAACCGCCACGTCAACAACGCCGTCTACGTCCACTGGGCCCTCGAGGCCCTGCCCTCCGAATTCCTTGGAAAGCGCCGGGTCGTGGACCTCGAGGTCTCCTACCGGGCCGAGGCCTTCCGCGGCGAGGAGGTCCTGTCGGTCGCCCAGGCCGTCGCCGGCGGCGATGGCGGGCCGGCCTTCCTCCACCAGATCCTCAACGCGGTCTCCGGCCTCGAGCTGGCCCGCCTCCGGACGGGATGGGAATGACGGCAGGGGAGGCCCGGGAAGGCTGAGGCCCGAGCGGCCATGGGGCGGCGATCCGTGCCGGGGGTGATCAGGACGGGGTGCCCGCGGCCGTCCGGCCGAGGACAACGCCCTCCCGGGCGTAGACGATGCCCATTTTGCGCAGGAGGACCTGGAACTCCCCCTCTTCGGGATCGGGGAGGATCTCGGCCTGGACGCGCTTGCCGACATAGAGCTTGGCGTTCATCTCCTCGATGAGCGACGAAACCCGGATGTAGTCCTTGGCCGGGGCCTTGTCCATGACCACCGTCATCCGGTCCTCGCCGCTGAAGACGGCCCGGACCGAGGGGACTTTGGCGGCCTTCTTGGTGAAAGCGGCGATGAGCCGCTTCTTCCGGTTCCGGACGAAGCGGTAGCCGAAGAGGGCGATGAACGCCGGGCCGATCAGACCGCCCCAGTTGATGTTCAAGGCGACCAGGGCGGCGGTCAAGGCGACGGCCGCGATCAGGATGAGGAGGCCCTTCTGGCCGAAGGGAAAAGAGGCCCTGATCCAGTCGATCCACCCCCGCAGCCGGTCGCCGGCGGGCAGGCGCGTCCGGGTCCCGGACTCGATGTCGCGCTTCAGCCGCCGGAGGTCCTCGACCAGGACCCTGGCGTCGGGGTAGCGGTCCTCGGGGCGCTTGCGGAGGCAGCGGAAGACGATGCGGTGGAGCTCGGGCGACAGGTTCCGCCGGACGATGGTCACCGGCCGGGCCTCCTCGTAGGCGATGGCGTGCATGGTGTCGAGCGGCGACTCACCCTTGAAGGGCAGCTCGGCCGTGACCATCTCGTAGAGGACGATGCCGAGCGAGAAGATGTCGCTGCGGGCGTCGAGCTCCTTGCCGCGGGCCTGCTCGGGGCTCATGTAGCTGATCGTGCCCATGACCGATCCCGGCATGGTCAGTCCCCGGCCGCGGGTCAGGGTCCGGCTGAGGTCTCCGGGCGCGACCTCGGGAGGCTCCTCGTCATCGCCCGGCTCGAGCAGCTTGGCCAACCCGAAGTCCAGCAGCTTGGCGTGGCCGTCCCGGGTGACCATGATATTGTCGGACTTGATGTCGCGGTGGAGGATGCCCTCGCCGTGGGCCTTGGCCAGGCCGTCGCCGACCTGGATGGCGACCTCGATGGCCCCCAGGAGGTCGAGCTCGCCGTCGGTGATCAGGCGGCTGACCGTGCGGCCGTCGACGAACTCCATGGCGATGTACATGTTGCCGTCGATCTCGTCGATGTCGTACACCTGGGCGATGGCCGGATGCGAGACGGCCGCGGCCGAGCGGGCCTCGATCAGGAAGCGCTTGCGGCGGGTCGGATTGGCGACGATGTCGGGGGTCAGCATCTTGAGGGCCACGGGCCGGTCGAGCCGGGTGTCCCGGGCCTTGTAGACGACCCCCATCCCGCCCTTGCCGAGCAGGGCCTCGATCCGGTAATGCTTCAGCGTTTGACCGACGATCTGATGGTCCAACTGTTCGCTCCGTCCCCCGTTCCCTCCCGATATCATACGGATTCGCGGAGGGATCCGTTCACGGCTAGTCTAAGCGCGACGGCCGTCAAGGTCAAGCGGACCGGTCCTTGAGCCAGTTGTCGGCCAGCTCCCGGAGACGCGCGTCGGCGTGCTCGAAGATCATCTCGTAGGCCCGGCAGAAGTGGTTGAGGCCGGCGTCGCGCGGATCGCGGAGCCGGTCCTTGGGGCACCCCCCGCGGCAACGCGGGAGCCAGCGGCAGGCCCGGCATTTCCCGGGCAGGTCGGCCTTGCGGCGCCCGAACTCCCGTTGACGGGCCGAGTTCAGCATGTGGTCGAGACGGCCCGACAGGACGTTGCCCAGCTTCCAGGCCTCCTCGACGAAGAAATCGCAGCTGTAGACGTCCCCGTTGTGCTCGACGACCAGGTAACCGCCGCATTCGGCGAGGAGCGTGCACTCGGGCGGCGTCAGGCCCACGTAGGAATAGAACACGGAATCGAAGAAGCGGACAGAGGTCGTCGCGACGCCGTCCACGATGTCGCCGCTCCAGAGGTCGAAGACGGTCCGCAGGAACGGCCCGAACTCCTCCCCGCCGACCGAGAACGGGGCGGCCCGCCCCGGGTCCTCCGGGTCCGCTTCGACGCAGGGGATGAACTGCATGTGGGTCAGGCCCAGCTCCTTGAGGAAGGCGTAGATCTCCCTCGGGAACTTGACAGAGTGATCGTTGACGACGACCAGGGCGTTGGTCTGGACCTTTTCCTCGAGCAGCATGCGGGCCCGGTCGACGACGGCCCGCCACGTGCCGACCCCGCCGGCCGACCGGCGGTAGCGATCGTGGACGTGCTCGGGGCCGTCGAGGGACAGGCCGACGAGGAAGCCGTTCTCGCGCAGGAACCGGGCCCATTCCCGGTCGAGGAGCAGGCCGTTGGTCTGGAGGCCGTTGGCGGCCCGCCGGCCTTCCGCGTAGCGGGCCTGCAGCTCGACGGCCCGGCGGAAAAAATCGAGCCCCATAAGGGTCGGCTCCCCGCCCTGCCAGCCGAAGTTGACCTGGCGGGCCCCGGCGGCCATGGCCTGCCGGACGGTCTCCTCGAGGACCTCGAGACTCATCCGGTGGCGAGGCGTCTCGGGGAAGAGGCCGGCCTTGTCGCGGTAGAAGCAATAGCCGCAGGCCAGGTTGCAGTCCGGGCCGGCCGGCTTGATGAGCAGGGAATCGAGAGTTTTCCTCTTGAAACGGGCGCGCTCCGGCATGGCTTTCGGGCCTTTACGGCTTCCATCATACCACGCCGGAGGCGCCGGCCGTAAGCCGAAAAAAAAGCTTGATTTCCATTCTGATATCTGATATATTACGCTCGCATTTATTCTGTAATCATTTAATTAGGGTTACGGGAGGAGCGTCTTTTGGTGACCGGGCGGGTCTTCGACATCAAGCGCTACTCGATCCATGACGGACCGGGCATCCGGACGACCGTTTTTCTCAAGGGGTGCCCTCTGCGCTGCGCCTGGTGCCACAACCCCGAAAGCATCGCTCCCGAGCCCGAGCTCATGCACTGGCCGTCCCGCTGCGTTCGCTGCTACGCCTGCGTCGAGGCCTGCCCCCTAAAGGCCATCTCCAGGGACCCCGGCGGGGCCGTGGTCATCGACCGGGCCCGCTGCGACCTCTGCGGCCGGTGCGCCGAGGCCTGCCTCTCCGACGCCTTACAGGTTGTCGGCGCCGAGATGTCCGTGGACGAGGTCGTTCGCGAGGTCGAGAAAGACCGTCTCTTCTTCGAGCAATCCGGGGGAGGGGTGACCTTTTCGGGCGGCGATCCCTTGGCCCAGCCGGCCTTCCTCGAGGCCCTGCTCGAAGCCTGCCGCGGCCGGGGCCTCCACACGGCCGTCGACACGGCCGGTTCATCGCCGAACGGCCTGCCCGAGCGGATCGCCTCCCGGACAGACCTCATCCTGTTCGACCTCAAGGTCATGGACGCCGGCCGGCACCTCGAGCTGACCGGCGTTTCCAACAAGCCCATTCTGGATAATCTCCGCAAGCTGGCCGCGGGCCCGGCCGAGGTCTGGGTCCGCATCCCGCTCATCGCCGGGGTCAACGACGGCGACGACAACACCGCCGCGGCCGCCGCGTTCCTCTCGACGCTCGGAACGGTCCGGCATATCGGCCTGTTGCCCTACCACGCCGGCGGGCTCGAGAAGGCCGCCCGGATCGGGCGGTCCGGGCCTTTCCGCAGGTTCGAGAGCCCTTCCGAAGAGCGGCTGGCCGCCGTCGAGGCCGCCTTCCGGCGGGCGGGATTCGAAGTCCACCGAGGAGGATGACCGTGAATGAACGCATCAGCAAGCTCCGGCGGCAGTCCCTCGATGCCCGGCCTTCCATCAGCGCCGAGCGGGCCCTGCTCATGACCGAGGCCTACGGGCGTCCCGACGTCCAGGCGGCCTCCTATCCCATGCAGCACGCCCTGGCCTTCAAGCACCTCATGGAGAACAAAACCGTCTGCATCAACGACGGCGAGTTGATCGTCGGCGAGCGCGGCCCGGCCCCCAAGGCCACCCCGACCTACCCCGAGGTCTGCATCCACTCCCTCCAGGACCTCCGCTACCTCAACGACCGCAAGAAGACGGCCTTCGCCGTCGACGGGCCGACGCGCGCGGCTTATGAAAAGACGGTCATCCCGTTCTGGACCGGCCGTTCCCAGCGCGAGCGGATCTTCGAGGCCATGACCCCGGAGTGGAAGGCGGCCTACGAGGCCGGCGTCTTCACCGAGTTCATGGAGCAGCGGGCCCCCGGCCATACTGTCCTCGACGGCAAGATCTACCAAAAGGGTCTCCTCGACTTTAAAAAGGACATCGAGGCCTCCCTGGCGGCCCTCGATTATATGAACGATCCCGAAGCCTACGACAAGCGGGAGGAGCTCAGGGCCATGGCCGTAGCCGTCGACGCCGTGGTGGCCTTCGCCCGGCGGCACGCCGCGAAGGCCCGGGAGATGGCCGGGAGCGAGAAGGACCCGGCCCGCCGCGCGGAGCTCGGGCGGATCGCCGAGGTTTGCGAGCGGGTCCCGGCCGAGGCCCCGCGTGACTTCCAGGAGGCCCTCCAGGCCTACTGGTTCGTCCATCTTGGGGTCATCACCGAGTACAACACCTGGGACTCGTTCAATCCGGGGCGGCTCGACCAGCACCTTTGGCCGTTCTACGAGAAGGGCCTGGCCGACGGCACCTTGACCAAGGACGGCGCCCGCGAGCTCCTCCAGGCCTTCTGGGTCAAGTTCAACAACCAGCCGGCCCCTCCCAAGGTCGGGGTCACCGCCGAGGAGAGCGGGACCTATACCGACTTCGCCTTGATCAACGTCGGCGGGCTCAAGCCGGACGGTACGGACGGGGTCAACGAGCTGAGCTACCTCATCCTCGACGTCATCGAGGAGATGCGCATCCTCCAGCCGAGCTCCATGGTCCAGATCAGCGCCAAGGGCCCCGACGATTTCCTCCTGCGGGCTTTGCGGATCGTCAAGACGGGCTTCGGCCAGCCGTCCATCTTCAACACCGACGCCATCGTCCAGGAGCTCGTCCGGCAGGGCAAGAGCGTCGTCGACGCCCGCAACGGCGGGGCCAGCGGCTGTGTGGAGGCCGGGGCCTTCGGCAAGGAAGCCTACATCCTGACCGGCTATTTCAACCTGCCCAAGGTCTTCGAGATCACCCTGAACAACGGCGTCGACCCGCGGACCGGAAAGAAGATCGGGTGCGAGACGGGCGACCCGGCGGCATTCAAGACCTTCGACGAGCTCTTCGAGGCGTTCCGGCGCCAGGTCCGGCATTTCGTCGACATCAAGGTCCGTGGCAGCAACGTCATCGAGCGGCTCTACGCGACCTACCTGCCGGCCCCCTTCCTGTCGGTCCTGGTCGACGACTGCGTCCTCAAGGGCAAGGACTATCACGCCGGCGGCGCCCGCTACAACACGAACTACATCCAGGGGGTCGGCGTCGGGACGATGACCGACGTCCTGAGCGCGGTCAAGTACAACGTCTACGATCACCGGCACGTCACGATGGCCGGGCTTCTCGAGGCCCTGCGGGCCAACTTCGACGGTCACGAGTCGCTGCGGCAAAGGGTCCTCAACCGGACGCCCAAGTTCGGCAACGACGACGACTACGCCGACGATCTGATGAAGAGGGTCTTCGAGGCCTACTTCGAGGCCGTCGACGGACGGCCCACGCCGCGCGGCGGGGCCTACCGCATCAACCTCCTGCCGACGACCGTCCACGTCTACTTCGGCAAGATGACCGGGGCCACGCCCGACGGACGGCTGGCGGGGGAGGCCGTCTCGGAAGGCGTCTCGCCGGTCCAGGGCGCCGACCGCAAGGGCCCGACGGCGGTCATCAAGTCCCTGGGCAAGATGGACCATATCCGCACGGGGGGCACGCTCCTCAACCAGAAGTTCACGCCCCAGCTGCTGGCCGACGAGGCCGGCATGCGCGGCCTCAAGGACCTCGTCCGGTCCTATTTCCGGCTTATGGGCCACCACGTCCAGTTCAACGTCGTCACGGCCGATCTCCTGCGCGAGGCCAAGGCCCATCCGGAAAAGCACCGCGACCTCATCGTCCGGGTGGCCGGCTACAGCGACTACTTCGTCGACTGCAGCGCGGAGCTCCAGGACGAGATCATCCGCCGCACCGAGCATCAGGAGATGTAGCTCCGCGGGCCGCTAGGGCGCCGGCCGGGAGATACCCGGGGCGTTTCCTGGACGATCGAGACCGCTCGTGAGAAAATTCTGTCCGGGGTGCGTCTCTTTATATGAACGAGATCCAAAACAGGGAAAGCCGGTTGACATATCTTCTATATGCTAATATTATATGCATAGGAGATATGCATGAGAACGACGTTGATCATTCCCGATAACTTGATGAAGGACCTGATGGCCGAAACCGGGGAAACAAGCAAAACCGAGCTCGTCCGCCGCTCGCTCGAGGAAATGCTTAAGCGCGTGCGCCGCGAGAACCTGAAGCGCCTCCGGGGGAAAGTCCGGCTGGACCTTGACCTGGACTCCCTGCGGAAGAAGGACCTCCTGTGAAGCCTGAGTACTTCGCCGACACGAGCGTCTGGATCCCCTATTTTCGGGAGTCAGGCTCGGAACACGGCGACCTGCTTGACGAGCTTATCGACGACGGCCGGGTCCACATCAACGGCATCGTCCTCGTCGAGCTCCTAACGGGGGCCCGGAGCGAAGCCGAGTTCGACCGGCTGGCTTCCGCTTTGGCCGGGCTGAAGTTCGTTCCGAGCGATCCGAGATCCTCTCGGTCCGCCGGGCGGAACGGCCGCGCGTTGAAGCGGAAGGGCATCTCCGTACCCCTGAGCGACGTGATCATCGCCACCGACTGCATCGATCACGGCCTCGTGCTTATTGAGAACGACAGGCATTTCATCGCGATCGCCGCCCACCTGCCTCTTGAGCGGTGTCCCGCCGGACAGCGGGCGCCCAAAGGAGAATAACAATGGCCAAGGAAGTCCGCACGGAGATCGTTTTTCACGGCGGGATGCTGTTCCGGGCTGCTTCGGACCGGTCCGGGGCGACCGCCGAGATCGATTTCGCACGCGAAGGCCAACCCCTGGCCGGTTTCACCCCCCTCGAGCTGCTGCTGACGAGCCTCTGCGGCTGCAGCGGCCAGGTCGTCGTCGGGCTTCTCAAGCGGATGGGTCAGGAGGTCGAGGGCCTGACCGTCCGGGCCCGCGGCGAGAAGCGCGAGGTCCACCCGACCGTCCTGACGTCCGTCGAGATGGAATTCGAGTTCCGGGGCGGGAAGGTCGAGGCGGCCTCGGTCGAGAAGGCCATGGAGCTGTCGGAGGACCGCTACTGCCCCGTCTGGGTCATGCTCAAGGCCTCGGCGCCCATCAAGGCCTCCTACACGATCCTGGCCGCTTGACGCCCCGGCCTCCGGTCCGCCCCCGCCGCCGGCCGCTCACGCGGTCCGGTAATTCCGCCGGACGTAGACGTAGCCGAAGGCGATGATCAGGGCCAGGACCGTGAACACGACCAAGTCCCGCCATAGGAAGGTCGGGTCCTTCTTCAAAAACATGACCCAGCCCATGGCGTTGACGGCCAGGATCTGGGTGAAGAAAAAACCGTAGAAAAGGCAGACGACCGGATAGGCCTTCTCCGGCCGGGCCCACAGGAGATAGACGCTGATGAGGCCGAGGGGGATGGAAAAGCCGAGATCGAAGACCCGGACGAGCCAAAAGGCCGTCGGCGCCAGATCGTATCCGCGCGCGGTCCCCGTGGCGATGACCTCCCTGATCTCGTTGGCCCACATGGCCCCGAAGATGAGTAGGAAGAGCGAAAAAACGGCCGAGTAGACGACCAGCCCCGCCCGCTTGAACCGGGCCACGGCGTTCTTCGGGAAAACGGCCAGCGTGTAGAGCAGGATGATCAGGGCGGCGATCAGGACCAGGAGATAATGGAAGGTCAGCTCCTCGCTGTTGCCCGTATATCGCGGCGAGCTCCACTCCCAGCCGATGCTGTAGCTCAGGGCGTAGTACATGAGGAACAGCGGAGTGGCGATGAGCAGGTCCTTGGCGTAGGCCTTCCGGAGCAGGAGCCCGATCCCGCCGATGATGAGCAGCGGGGTCAGGACGACAAGGTTGACGAGGTCCTGGCCGACGAGTTGGTTGTTGATGGCCTCGGCCGTCTTGTATCGGATCGAGTCGAGGATGAGCGGGCCCCGTAGGGCCAGGAAGACGAGCGTCGATCCGGCCAGAATGGCCGTCAGCCCGACGAAGATCCTCTCGAACGTCGTCCCGAAGTCGTGTTCCGTCGATGGATGCATGCTCCCAACCTCCTGAATGGCCTTCCGGGTCCGAGCGGGGCCTGAACGGAACGCCGAAGACAAGGCGGGCCTGGAACCGCGATCTATCGGTGTTCCGGTCGACCCCGCGGAGTCTTCCGGGTCAGGGCGCGACCATGGCCTTGATGACGCCGTCACGGCGCCCGGCCGCGATCTCATAGGCCTCGCGGGCCTCCTCGAGCTTGAAGAAGTGGGTGGCCAGGAAGTCGACATCAATCCGCCCGGCGTGGATCATGCCCACGGCCCGCTCCAGGCACTTGTTCTGGCGCCGGACGCTCTGGACGCGGATCTCCTTGCGGCGCAACCGGCCGCTGTCGAACGACACCCGGGGCTCGATCGGGATGCCGACGACGACCAGCGTACCCCCGGGCTTAAGGAGCGAAACGGCCTCGTCGAGGGCGGCCTGGTCGCCGCAGCACTCGAAGACGAGATCGAGCCCGAGCGGTTCGTGGGCCAGGATCCCGGCGACGATGTCCTCGCGATCGGGATTGCCGGTCCAATCGGCCCCGGCCTTCTTCGCCGCGACCTCCCGGGCTTCGACCTTCTCCGTGGCGAAAAGGGGGCCGGCCCCGTCGGCCTTGAGGGCCATGAGCGCGCACAGCCCGATCGGTCCGGTCCCGAGGACGGCCGCCGCCTTGCCCCGCAACACGCCTCCCAGTCCGGCCGCATACAGGGCGATCGACAGAGGCTCGGCCAGGGCCCCGCGGACGACGGTCATCCCGGCCGGCAGGGGGACGCAGTTCCGTTCCGGGGCCAGGGCCAGCTCGGCCATCCCCCCGGTGAGCTCGCCGTAGTGGCCGAGGAAGAGGAGGTTCCGGCAGGTATGGGGCCGTCCCGACCGGCATTGGTCGCACGTCCCGCAGGACACGGCCGGCTCGATGACCACGGCGTCGCCCGGCTTGACCCGCTTGACGCCGCCGCCGACGGCCTCGACGATCCCCGCGCATTCGTGGCCCGGGATGAAGGGATAGGCCACGCGATCCGTGCCCACGGAATCCGAAAGATAGTAATGGAGGTCGCTGCCGCAGACCCCGACCGCCCGGCTGCGGACGAGGACCTCGTCGTCGCGCTTGATCTCCGGGGCCGGGACCTCGCGGATCTCGATGGTCCGGACGCCGGTCAGCAGGGCGGCCTTCATCGTCTTGGCCATGGGAAAGGAAGCATAAGGCACGCCCCCGGCGAAGTCAAATCGGGGGTCTTCAAGGGGATATCCTTCGCCATCTCCTAAAGATATTTCCCCGGAAATAGGAGAAGAACCTTTATCGGGCCTTTAATCCGCCGAATCGATGATCCCGCCTCCGACAACGATGTCGCCGTCGTAGAAGACGGCCGACTGGCCCGGGGTCACGGCCGCGACGGGCTCGGCGAAGCGGACGAGCGTCCGGCCGTCCTCGAGCGGGGAGATGACGGCCGCGACGAGCTTGCCGGCCGAGCGGACCTTGACCTCAACGGGCATTTCGGCCGCGAGCGTAATGAGAGCGATCCAGTTGCAGTCGGCCGCGACGCAGGATCGCTTGAACGTCTCGTCTTCCGGGCCGACGATCAGCCTGTTGCGGGCGGCGTCGATCTCCAGGACGTAGAGCGGAACGGGATGGGCGATGCCCAGCCCCTTGCGCTGACCGATGGTGTAGTTCCAGAAGCCTCGATGCCTGCCGAGCACGCGGCCGTCGCGGTCGGCGATGTCGCCCTCCCGGTCCTGGCGGCCGATGATGTCGGCGAGGTCGCCGCTGTAGAAGTCCTGGCTTTCCTTGCGGTCCCGGACGGGCAGGCCGGCCTCCTCGGCCAACCGGCGCACGCGGCTCTTGGTCAGCCCGCCCACGGGAAAGAGGGCCGTCGCCAGCTGGTCCGGGGAGAGGCGGTAGAGGAAATAGGACTGGTCTTTACGGGTGTCGACGGCCCTTTTCAGCAGGAAGCGTCCCGTTCGTGCGTCGGTGTCGACCCGGGCGTAGTGTCCGGTGGCCAACCGGTCGAAGCGGAGGCCTGCGTCCTTGGCCAGCCGGGGGAGCATCCCGAACTTGATGAGTACGTTGCAGCGGACACAGGGATTGGGGGTCTTCCCGGCCAGGTATTCCTCGCTGAAATAACGGAGAACGAGGTCCTCGTAGCCCGCCGAGCAGTCGATGACGGAATGAGGAATGTCGAGATGGGCGCAGACCCGGCGGGCCGCCTCGATGTCCTCGGCCTCGTCCGGGCCGAAGCAGGCCTTCTTGCCGAGCGCCGGGCCCGTCGCGCCTGCCCACAGCTTCATGGTCATCCCGGTGACCTCATAGCCGTCGCGCAGCAGGAGCCAGGCGGCCACGGAGGAATCGACCCCTCCGCTCATCCCGACGGCGACTCTCATGTCATCCAACCGGCGCCTTTCCCGTCACTCGATCCACTTCTCGGATCCGCTTTTTCTTCCATGGAGGGAGTCCCGGAAGGCCTCGAACTTCTCGGTCATCCCCTCTTTGGCCGACCATTTCTCGATCTCTCCCATGTCGATCTCCCTATCCAAACAGACAAGGATCGATTGCTCCAGAGACTGCCGGTCGTTCCAGTGATAGAACGCGGCCAGCCGGTCCTTGACGCAATCGGTCGGGGAGAGAAGCTTGAGGACCAGGCCTCCTTTCCGGATCTCCTCGATCTTTCCGATCGGCTCTTCTCCCACGGACGGGGGAGGCGCCAGGAATTCAACGATGAATGGCGTGTCGGTGTGCCGGAAGTGTCTTCCGTCTTCTTGGAATCCGACGCGCTGGAGGCACGATACGATCTTCTTTCGGCTGACATAGTTCAGCAGAACGAAATCGAGGTCGTACGATAGATACTTATTTCGCGTATAGATCGACACGCAGGCTCCGCCGGACAGGACGGTGTCGATCCCGTGTTTGGCCAGATGGGCCGACAGGAAGATGGCCAGGTCTTCGAGCGGGAGGCCTTTGAACGTCATGAGGCTAAGGTTTCCCGGTCCGCCGCGGTCTCAGTCGGGGCGTGTAATACCTCTCCCTTTCCGCGTCAGGGATGAATTGGAGGGCTTTGGCCAACAGGGATCCCAATTCCTTCTTAAAAGCGTACCTAGGATTGAAACCGAACAAGCGGACTTTTCCTTTGAGCCGGCTATAGAGAACGCCACCGTACTCCAGCTTCTGCAGCTGGTTTTGCACCGTATTGACGTAGTACCCGAACGCCCGGGCGATCTCCATCGGGTAGGCCTCGCCGCGGACATGGATGTAGAGGAGGATCTTTTCCTTTTTTTCCGATCCCATGAGCGGTTCCAGCATCCGACGCCTCCCTATTTCTTTGGCTCGTCTTATTACCTATTAAATAGGTATTATAACCAATACGATCGGTAACATTATGTCATGTGAACAGGGCTCAGTCAATGGTGACGTTGGCCTCGGAGCAGGCCGTTTAAACGGTGGGGCGGCCCTCCCGAGGGCGGGAGGCGTTGGGCAAAAAAAAGGCCGGACCTCGTGGAGGTCCGGCCTTAAGGGAAGGGATTGGATCAGAAGCGAATGATGACGCCGGCGACCAGGTCCCTTCCCTCCGAGCCCTTCAGGCGATGGATGGAGACCGCCTCTCCGGCGCCGCCCTTTTCATCTCGGGTCGTGCCGCGATGTCGAGGATGCGCCCCGTAGCGACGGGCAGCAGAAGGAAATGCCGGCCCACGAAAGACCGCGCAGCATCGAAGGCCCGGTCGTCGAGCGTTTGGTCGTCCTGCATGGGCATCCGGAGCGCGTACTTCAAGGCCTTGTAGACCCCTTCCGTCACGGTCACGCTGTAGAGATGGTCCTCCAGGATCTTGTGCCAGCCGACCCACACGGATCCGGGGACGATCAGGTGTTTGGCGCCGAAGGGATCGCCTTCGTAGGGCTCCGTGGCCGAGGAGTCATAGTGGAACCGCAGGCCCGAGACCTGGGGAAAGTAGTCGCCGCCCAAGGTCAGGGTCGTGTCCAGCACACGGATGAGCGCGGCCCCGGTGGCCCGGAACGTGACCAGCCGCCAGGGTCCGGCGATCTTCGTTCCGCCGATGACCTCGGGATTCCCGTAGCTCATGGCGCGGAAGACGTCGGCTCCGACGACCATCCCCTTGGGCAGCGGGTCCCCTATGTAGCCCATGGCCTCGATGGCGATATCGGTACCGGTACCGGCCCGGTAGGCATCGGCGAGGAGATTGCCGAGCGGCGTGTCGCGCACGGCTCCATTCGGCTTCCCATCCAGGGTGATGTCCTTGGGCGCCCAGGCCAAGGGCCGGCGATAGACGTCGCCGTAGCGAGCCACGATCCCCGCCTTGAGGCCTTCGACGGCCGCCTGCAGGGCCGGGTCCGGCGGGGTTTGAGCGTCCGCAGAGAGGAGCCTGTAATCCGACAGGCTCACCCCGTCGCCCGCCACCAACAGCCGCAGCCGACCGACCCAGCGATAGTGCCCGCCCGCCGAAACGATCCACGTGGTTCCGCCCCCCGGATTTGTCACCCCTTCCGGCTGTTCCAGCACGGCGTGATCGTGGGCGTTGACGACGACGTCGATGCCGGACACGGCCGCGGCCAGGGGACGCATGATATCCAGGCCGGCGTGGGACAGGCAGACCACGACCTGGGCCCCTGATCCGCGCAGCTCGTTGACGGCCGCCTGGGCCAGAGCGTAGTCGGTGATCTTCTGGATCTTGACCGGCGCCGGGCTCATAAGCGCGGCCTTGTGGGACAGAAGCCCCAAGAACCCGACCTTGACCCCGCGCGCTTCCAGGATCAGAGTGCGGGTCAGCCAGGAGCCGAGCGCGTGCCCTTGGGGATCGATGTTCGTGCCGACGATGGGCGCGCCCCCTCCCGGCCAGACGCCCTGGAGCACTTCGACCAGAAAGTCCGGCCCCAAACGGAACTCGTGGTTGCCGAGCACCAGCGCATCGAGACCCATGGATCCCAGAAGCTGGAGCTCGGCGACACCGAGGTACTCGTTGAAAAAGAGGTCCCCGTCCATGAAATCCCCGGAATGGACGAAGAGCGCCTCCGGGTCCAGGGCCTTTTCCGCGGCCAAGAGGGCCGCCGCCTTGGGAAGGCCGCCCAGCGTCCCGTTGAGCCCCCTGTCCTTAGGGCCCCAGGCGTCCATGTGGGCGTGGGTGTCATTGACATGGAGCAGGGTGATCTCGACGGCCTGGGCGGCCGCCGGCGGGACGGCCGCCAGGCCGAGCCCCGCGAGGATCACGGCCGCCGCCAAGAGCCGGGCCGTCCAGCCCCTTAGGACCGCATGTCCTTTTCCGATACACATGATATCCCCCTTTATTAAAGGATTCGGGCCGGCCTATCGGCCTGCATTTTCAGGATACGCGGCCGGCCCTCGGGCGCCATAGCGCCGGCCTTGACTTAATATTGTTTTTTTCTTACCGTATGGGAGAAATCATCATGATCTCTTAGCTCGAGGCCGCCGCGGCCTTCCGCCCTCCAAGGGGCGGATAGGGGAACAGGGACAACGGGAATGTGGAGAACGGTCTCTCCGCCCAAGGGCTTCCGCTTCGGGGAATTCGAGGTCGATCGGGAGACCGGCTCCCTGTTCAACAGGGGGGTGAAAGTCCGGCTGCGCGGGCAGCTGTTCGAGGTCCTGACCGCCCTTCTCGAGCGCGCCGGGCAGGTCGTCACCCGGGAGGAGCTCCAAAAGAGGCTCTGGCCGGGGGACACCGTCGTCGATTTCGAGGTCAATCTCAACACCCTGGTCGCCAGGCTCCGGGAGGCCATCGGGGACTCGGCCGCGCGTCCCCGCTACATCGAGACCCTGCCCAAGCGGGGCTACCGGTTCATCGCGGAAGTCGCCGAACGCCCGGCCCGTGAGGCGGCCCCCTACCCGCGGACGAGGCTCGCCGTTCTGCCGTTCGTGAACGCCGGCGGCATCCCAACCGAGGAGTACTTCAGCGACGCCATGACCGACGAGATCATCACCGGCCTGTGCCGGACCGCGCCCGGGCAACTGGCCGTCATCGCCCGCACGACGGCCATGCACTACAAGGGCAGCGGGAAGGACGTCGCCCAGATCGGGCGCGAGCTCGACGTGGACTACGTCGTGGAAGGCGCCGTCCGCCACGACGGCGACCGGGTCGCGATGAGCGTCCAGCTCATCCAGGCCGCCGACCAGAGCCACGTTTTCGCCGGGAAGTACGAGGCCGAGATGGGCGATATCTTCAATGCGGTGACCGACGCGGCCTCGGACATCGCCGGGAAAATCGTCGCTCCCGCGGCGCGGGGCGAAGCGCCGGCGGCCGGGCCGGCCGGCGGGCGGGCCCCGCGGAAGCCGACCGGGAACCTCGTGGCCTACAACGAATATATCCGGGGCCGAAGCGAGTTGGGAAAATTCACGATCGAAGGCTTCGTCACGGCCAGAAAGCATCTGGAAAAGGCCGTAACCCTCGATCCCGAGTTCGCCCTGGCTTATGAAGCCCTGGCGGAGATCGATTGGCTGCTGGGCTATCTCGGCTATATCGAACCGCGTAAGGCCTTCTCCGACGGCGTCATGCGGGCCCTTCGCGCCCTCGAGATCGACGGCTCCCGGGCCGAGACCCACGCCCTGCTCGGCTCGTTCCACAAGACCCTCGAATACAACTGGCCCGAGGTCCGCCGGGAAATGGCCCACGCCCTTCGGTTGGACCCGGCCTCACCCCAGGTCAGGCTCCACTACGCCGTCAGCGAGCTGATGCCCCACGGCCGGCTCGAGGAGGCCATCTTCGAGATCCAACAGGCTCTCGATCCGGACCCCTTGTCCCTGCTGGTCCAGGGCTGGCTGGGGATCATGCTCGTTCTGGCGCACAGGTGGGATCAGGCCCTCGAGCAAGGCCGCCTGCTCCTTGATCTCTTCCCGGACGCGTTCTGGGGACATTTCGTCCGCAGCGTGGCCTTTCGTGGCAAACGCCTCTACGAAGAGGCCATCGCCGGCCAGCGGGCGGCCCTCACAGGCACCGGGGGGGCGTCCGCCATGATTGGCTGGCTCGGGCTTAATCTAGGACTTGGCGGGAAGACCGCCGAAGCCCGTTCGCTCCTCGAGCGCCTTCATGCCAGGACCAAGGACGACTATGTTCCCCCGACGAGCTTCGCCTGGACCTATTTGGGGCTCGGGGAGGTCGACGCCGCTTTCGAGTGGCTCGACCGGGCCGTCGACGGGCGCGATCAGCTCATGATGCCCATCAAGAGCTACGAGTTCTTCGATCCTATCCGCTCCGACCCGCGCTTTCTCGCGCTCCTGCGCAAGATGAACCTGGAGCCCTGAGCGCCCCGATCACCAGGCCGGCTCGGTGAGGCCGGCTTCGGTCCGGCGATAGGGCAGCCAGGCCAGGGCGAAGGTCCGCAGGAGGACGTCCTTTTTCATGGGCTTGACGCGGACCTGTTCGAGCTCCTCGGTCAGCGGGTCCATGGACTCGCTCAGCAGCTCGGTCTCGCGCCCGAATTCCTCTTCCAATTCCTGCAGATTTTGACGCTGCGCCTCGAGGGTTTCCATGGCCCTCTTGACGTCCCCCGCCCCTTTCATGGCCCGCCCCGCGCCCCGGGCGGCCGTGGTCGCCCGTCCCAGAGTGGAGGCGCTGACGGCCTTGCGGCCGAGGAACGAGCCGAGGATGGTCGAGCCGATGGAGATGGCCGTCTGCATCTTGTGCTGCTTGGCCTGTTCCTCCCGGCTCCGGACGGTCTGCTCGGCCCGGCGGACCCTTTCCTCGAGGACGGCCATGCGCGACCGGTATTTTTTGCGCAGCTTGTCGGCGGCCTGATCGCGCTGTTCCCGGGCGATCTGCTGAAGCCGGACCCGGAAGTCGCGCTCCGACTCGCCCGGTTCGGACACCTGCTTGAACGTCCGGCTCTGCAGCAGGTCGATCGTCTCGTTGCGGGCCAGCCAGTCGCCGAATTCCCGGGACCACTTCGTGTAGTTGCGGGGGTCGCCGGCCGCGGACGGCAGGTCCTCGAACAGGGCCCCGCCGGCCGGCCGCGATTCGAGATCGGCCGCGTCGACAGCCATTTTTTCGGCCTTGTCCCAGTCGACGGCGAAGACGTCGTCGGTGATCGGAGCGGCCAGCATCACTTCGCGGCTGGTGCGCAGGTTCAAACGGTCGTTGGCGAAACCGACCTGGGCCGCGCCCAGGGCCATCGGCCGGTAGAGGATGGCCTCGCCCGGATCGGGCCGATTGCGGACGGGAACGAAGGCCTGGTTGATGTCCGGCGGCAGGACCGGCGCTCCCTGCCCGGCCTCCGTCCGGGCGACGGCTGCCGGCTGATAACCGCTCGCCGGGCGGGCCGACGCGGGCTCGGCGCTCGTCGCGGGCCCGGAGACCGGCGCCCCCGCCGGTCCGGCCCGGCGGGCCTCCGTGAGCGCTTTGATCTGGCCGCGGGTCAGGGGGCCGCGGAGGTACGACATGCACCACCGGGTCTCGAAGACGACCGGGGCGTCCTGGTGGACGTTGTTCATCAGGAAGACCCGTTGGCCGAGACCGGAGATCGTCCGTTCCATCTCCTGGCGGTCGAAGGCCCCGCCTTGGGCGGCCGTGGCCCCGGCCAGGCCGTCGATGAGCCTCATCTTGTCGCGTTCGGTCTGCAGGCGCCCGACGAACCAGGTGCCGGTGTTGGCCAGCCCTTTGTAGTCCAGGTCGACAGGATTCTGCGTGGTCAACATGACCCCGACGCCGAAGGCCCGGGCCTGTTTGAGCAGCGTCAGGAGGGGCGCTTTGGAGGGCGGATTGGCCACCGGCGGGAAGAAGCCGAAGATCTCGTCCATGTACAGCAGGGCCCGCAGGCTGGTCGTCCCCGACTGCGAGCGGGTCCAGCTGAGGACCTGGTTCAGAAGGAGGGAGACGAAGAACATCCGTTCGCTGTCGCTCAGGTGGGCGATGGAGAAGATCGACATCTTCGGCTTGCCGGCCGGGGTGTGGAGGAGGGCGTCGATGTCGAGCGGCTCCCCCTGCAGCCAGCCGGCGAAGCTCGGCGAGGCCAGCAGGTTGTTCAGCTGGGCGCTCAGAGTGAACCGCTCCTTGGAGGGGAAGAAGGACTCCAGGTTCATGACCCCGACCTGGCTGAAGGGCGGGCTCTGGATCTGCTGAATGAGGCCGGCCAGGTCGAGATCGCGCCCCTGTTGCCAAGCCTGGGACAGAATGGTCGAGATCAGGATGTGCTCCCGGCTGTTGATGGGGTCGGCGGTGACGCCGATCAGCCCGAGCAGGCTGCCGGCCGTTCCGCCGACGCGGTCCTGCAGCAGCTCCAGGTCCTCGATGATGGCCGGCGGGGGAGCGGCGAAGGAATCGAGGATGGAGACGGGGATGCCGGCCGTGCTTCCCGGCGTATAGACGACGAAGTCGGCGGCCTCTTTCAGGAGGCGGATCCTCTCGCCGTCCTGCCGCCACGAGGCCAGGCCCTTGCGCCAGAGCTCGGCCTGCTTGGCGGCGTATTCGTCGGGGGCCAGCCCCTTCTTGCGGGCGTCGTCCTCGTTGATCCAGGGCCGGAAATCCTCCGGCCGCAGCTCGGGGAAGGTCAGCAGCATATTGGACAGATCGCCCTTGGGATCGATGACGATGGCCGGGATCTTGTCCAGAGCCGCCTCTTCGAGCAGGGCGATGCAAAGGCCCGTCTTCCCGCTTCCGGTCATGCCCACGCAGACGCCGTGGGTCACCAGGTCCTTGGAGTCGTAGAGGAGCAGTCCCTCGCCGGGCTTCTTGGCTTCCAGGTCGTAGGGACGCCCCAGATAAAAAACACCCAGCTTTTCATAATGTTCCATGCGGACCTCTCCTTTTCTTCAGGAAATCCTTGCGCTTCATGGCCGTCTAGAACGGGTTCTCTTCGGGATAGAGCGTGCCGGCGGGACGGTTGAAGAAGACGTCCTCGACGCCCAAGGTCCGCATGGCCGCCCAGAGGGTCTTGCCGGCCGGAGCGAAGGCCACGGCCGTGTGATGGGGGAAGCGCTTGCCGATGAGGACGTGGCGGTAGAAGCGGCCCATCTCCTTGATGCCGATGACCCCGATGCCGCCGAAACTGCGGGGATCGACGTCGAGCACCTCGCCCTCGGCCATGTACGACCGCAGGACGGTGTCGGCCGTCGACTGCAGCCGGAAGATGGTCACCCCGCCCGGCCGGATGCGGCCCTCGAGCGTGCCCCGGGTGACGGCCGGCTCCTTGCCGGGCTCCATCAGCCTGTGCATGATGAGCTGGTAGCGCATCTCGGGGGCCACCATGCAGGGCGCCGGGGTGTTGCCGCAGTGGAAGCCCATGAACAGGTCGGTCGGCTTCCAGCCCTTGAGGGCCTTGCGGGCCCCGGCGATCAGGTCGTAAGGGACGGTGTTGTTGACGTCCAGGATGGTCGCCGGCAGCTCCGTGGCGCACGTGCAGATGTATTCGCTGAGGGCGCCGTAGATGTCGACCTCGCAGGCCACCGGGATGCCGCGGGCGGCCAGGCGCGAGTTGACGTAGCAGGGAACGAAGCCGAAGTATTTCTCGAACGACGGCCAGCACTTGTCGGCGAAGACGCCGTATTCGGAGGCCCCGAGGTTCTTGTCCATGAATTCGAGCAGGGCGACCTCGAACTGGGCCAGCTTGACGAGCAGGTCGGGGTAGGTGTTGCCCGCCCCGAGCTCCTTGGCCATGTCCGCGGCCACGGCCTTGACGCGGCGGTGGCCGGCGGCCTGGAGGAAGATGTCGTAGAGGTCGAGCTCGCTGTTCTCCATGATCTCGACACCGAGGTCGTAGAGCGGCTTGATGGGCGCGTTGCAGGCCAGGAAGTCCTGGGGCCGCGGCCCGAAGCCGAAGATCTTGAGCTTGCGCAGGCCGAGCAGGACGCGGGCCACGGGCACGAACTCGGCGATCATCCGGGCGACCTCCTCCGGGGTGCCCACGGGGTACTCGGGGACATGGACCTTCAGCCGGCGCAGGCCGGTGTTGTAGGAGGTGTTGAGCAGCCCGCAGTAGGCGTCGCCGCGTCCGTCGACGAGGTTCTTGCCGGATTCCTCGGCGGCGGCCGCGAACATGACCGGGCCGGCGAACTTCTGGGCCAGGAGGGTCGTCGGGCCCTCGGGCCCGAAGTTGCCGAGATAGACGACCAGGGCGTTGACGCCTTTGGCCCGGATCTCCTCGAGGGCCCGAAGGGCGTCCTTCTCGTTCTCGACGACGGTCGGGATGCGGGTGACGGACAGGCCGGCCTTGCGGCACTCCTGGGCGACCCGCAGCTGGCGCTTGCGCGAGAGCTCGATGGGGAAACAGTCGCGGCTGACGGCCGCCAAGCCGAGGTGGACCTTGGGGATGTTGGTCATGCCCTTTCTCCTTTTTTCTGGCCGTAGGTGGCGTTGGGCCCGTGCTTGCGGCGGAAGTGCTTGTCCTGGATGTGGGGTTCGAGCACCGGCCGGTCCGGGGCCAGGGCCAGCGTCCCGTAGGCCATCTTGGCCACGTGCTCGAGGACGACGCTCGTCTCGACGGCCTCCTGGGGCGTCGCCCCCCAGGCGAACGGCCCGTGCCCGGCCACCAGGACGGCCGGATTCTCCAGGGCGAAGTGTCCCGAGACCCGCTCGACGATGATCCGGCCCGTGTTCCGCTCGTAGCCGTCGGCCACCTCGGCCTCGGTGGGCGATCGGGTCACCCGGACGGGGCCGTGGAACTGGTCGGCGTGCGTCGTGCCCAGACAAGGGATCTCGCGGCCGGCCTGGGCGAACATCGTCGCGTACGGACTGTGGGCGTGGGCCACGCCGCCGATGCGCGGGAACGCCCGGTAGAGCTCGATGTGGGTCGCTGTGTCGGAGGACGGGTTGAGCCAGCCCTCGACGACCTTGCCGTCGAGGTCGACGAGGACGATGTCGTCGGCCTTGAGGGCGTCGTACGCCACGCCGCTCGGCTTGATGGCCACCAGGCCGCGCCGGCGGTCGATGCCGCTGACGTTGCCGAAGGTCAGGATGACCAGGCCCGAGCGGGCCAGCTCGAGGTTGGCCTTCCAGACGGCGTCCTTCAGTTCTTCGAGCATCTTCATCCTCCGTGCCGGCGGTCCTTGAGGGCCAGGAGGTCCTTCATGACGTGATGGAGATTCCCCGTCCATTCCTTCGTGCCGAACGCGTCGTGGAGCGCGCGGTAGAGCCCGTAGAGCTCGAGGTAGACGGCATGTCGGCGCTTGTCGGGCTTGTAGGACTTTTTACGGACGCCGCCCATGGCCTTTTGGGCTTCGCCGAAGGTGTCGTGGCCGCCGCCTTTCCTCCGGGCCGCCACGGCCCCGGCCATGGCCGCTCCCAGGGCGCAGGTCTGGGCCGAGCGGGCGACCTTCATCTCCAGGCCGGTCACGTCGGCGTAGATCTGCATGACCAGGGGGCTCTTCTCGGCGATGCCCCCGCAGTTGACGACCTCGCGAATGGGCACGCCGTACTTCTCGAAACGGCGGATGATGGTCAGGGCCCCGAAAGCCGTGGCCTCGATGAGGGCCCGGTAGATCTCCGCGGGCTTGGTGCGGAGCGTCAGCCCGACGACGAGTCCCGTCAGCCTCTGGTCGACGAGGACGGTCCGGTTGCCGTTGTGCCAGTCGAGCGCGAGCAGGCCCGACTCGCCGGGCTCGAGTGCCGCCGCGGCGCGGGTCAGGGCCTCGTGGGAGCCCTTGCGCGGCCCGCCGGGCTGGATCTCGTTGACGAACCAGTTGAAGATGTCGCCGACGGCCGACTGCCCGGCTTCGAGGCCCAGGCAGCCGGGCAGGACCGAGCCGTCGACGATGCCGCAGAGCCCGGGGATGTCGGGCAGCTTCTTCGAGGCCGGCCAGACACAGACGTCGCACGTGCTGGTTCCGACGATCTTGACGAACCGTCCCGGGCCGACGCCCGAGCCGACCGCGCCCAGATGGGCGTCGAAGGCCCCGACGGCGACCGGGATGCCCTGGCGGAGGCCGAGCTTGCGGGCCCAGTCCTTGGTCAGGAAGCCGGCGACGGCGTCGGCGGTGTGGGTTTTCTTGTAGAGCCGGTCGCGCAGCGCGCCCAGGCGCGGGTCGAGCTCGCTCAGGAAGGCCTTGGCCGGCAGGCCGCCCCAGCGGTCGTTGAACATGGCCTTGTGGCCGGCGGCGCACCGGCTCCGCTTCATGACCAGCGGATCGGTCGTCCCGGTCAGGACGGCCGGGATGTAGTCGGCGCACTCGACCCATGAATAGGCGGCCGAGGCGACCTTGGGATCGGTCCGCAGGCAGTGGAGGATCTTGCTCCAGAACCACTCGGAAGAATAGGTCCCGCCGCACTTGGCCAGGTACTCGGGGTGCTTTTTCGCGGCCAGGGCCGTGATCTCGGCCGCTTCGCCGTGGGAGGTGTGGTCCTTCCACAGCCAGGCGTGGGCGTTGGGGCGGCGGCGGAATTCCTTGTAGAGGGCCAGGGGCTTGCCGGCCCGGTCGACGGGCAGGGGGGTTGAGCCGGTGGTGTCGACGCCGATGCCGACGATGCGCTCGGGCTTGAACGCGCGGCTCTTTTTTTTGGCCGCGGCCAGGGCCTCGGCGACGGACTTTTCGATGCCGAGCAGCCAGTCGGCCGGGTTCTGGCGGGCGAGGTTGGCGTCCTTGGCGTCGAGGATGATGCCGGCGTCGCCGGTCGGATAGGGGAAGATGGCCGTCCCGACCTCGTCCCCGCTATGGACGTCGACGACCAGGGCCCGCACGGAGTTGGTGCCGAAGTCGAGCCCGAGCGCGTACGTGGATGCTTTCATGCCGCGAACCTCCGCCTGACTGCGATCGCCGCCCGCTTACAGTCCTTATTATACTCGCCGGGGGGTCGGGGGCAACTCCCGGCTGCGCAAGGCCTTGGGGATCCTCCTCGGTCGCTGCGGTGATCCTTTTCGCCTCCCGGCGGAACGGACGCGGCGGCTCGCGAAACTCGCGGGATCCAGACCAGTCCTCTTAATAGCAGGCTCAGACATCGCGAGCCCTCCTCTTCGAGGATGCCCTCGTCCGTTCCACCGTCCGGCTGGATCACCGCTTTATGCTCCCTTAGAGGATCCGTCCTACGACTATCTCGGCCGGAAGGGGGTCCAGGGGGATATCTCCTCCTGGTCGCAGAACGCCGCAGCGTTCGAGAAGGGGAGACAGGAAGCGGAATAGCGGAGGGGGGCGGGTACCGCGGCCGGATTCTCTTTGATAATAAAAGCGGATGAAATATAATATTTCAGCCCCTAGGCGACAGAGGCCGATCTCGTCCGAACGACAGCCCGGAGAGAGGAATGTCCCGGGACCGGATAGATATCCAGAGACGGGAGGCGTCATGAGGACAAGGATTTTTGCGGCGGCCGTCGCGGCGGCCCTGTTATTGATCGCGGCCGGACAGGCGGGCCAGGCCCCGGGGGCGCTCACGAAGGGCCTGCTCGAGGGCTTCTCCGCGCGGGCCCTCGGCCCCTACCGGGCCGGCTCGTGGGTGACGGCCTTCGCCGTGCCCGAGTCGCCGGCCCGGGACCAGCTCTACACGCTTTACGTGGGAACCCGCAACGGCGGCGTCTGGAAGACCGTCAACAACGGCACGACCTTCGAGCCCATCTTCGACGCCCAGCCGAAGCTGTCCATCGGGGACGTGGCCGTGGCCCCCTCCGATCCGAACGTCATCTGGGTCGGCACGGGCGAGGCCCACTGTGCCCGCAGCTCGAGCTCGGGCGACGGGGTCTGGAAGTCGACCGACGCCGGAAAGACCTGGACCCATATGGGCCTGGCCGATTCCCACCACATCGCCCGGGTCGTCATCCATCCGGCGGATCCCGACATCGTCTACGTCGCCTCCATGGGCAGGCTCTTCTCGGCCAACGCCGAGCGGGGCGTCTTCAAGACGACCGACGGGGGAAGGAGCTGGCAGAAGGTCCTTTACGTCAACGACAGGATCGGGGCCGTCGACCTGGCCCTGGTCCGCTCGGTCCCCGACACGCTCTACGCGGCCATGTACGACAAGGTCCGCCTGCCCTGGCACTACGAGATCGGCGGTCCGGAGAGCGCCGTCTACAAGACGACCGACGGCGGCCGGACCTGGGCCAGGCTCGGCGGCGGCCTGCCGACGGGACGCATCGGGCGGATAGGGCTTGACGTCTATCAGAAGGACCCGCGGATCCTCTATGCCGTCGTTGAGAACGGCAACAGGCGGCCGCCGACGTCCAAGGAAGCCGAGCTGGACAAGCAGCGCGGCGTGACGCCGCCCGCCCGGACCATGGGCAACGAGGTCTTCCGCTCGGACGACGCCGGCCGGACCTGGCGCAAGGTCAACGCCGGCCACGAGGACGCCCTCAACAAGGCCCCCTACTCGTTCAACCAGCTGCGCCTCGACCAGAACGACCCGGGGACCGTCTACATCACGGGGGTCTCGGTGGCCTCGACCAACGACGGCGGCAAGACGTGGAAGGGCCTGGGCTGGCCGACCGACGGGGTCATGCCCCGGGCCTTCGGCGACTGGCGGGCTTTGTGGGTCGACCCTCTCGACTCCAACCGGCTCATCTTCGGCTCCGACGGCGGGGTCAACTATTCTTACGACCGGGGCAAGACCAGCCATCACGCCTACAACCTGCCGCTCGGCGAGATCTACGCCCTCGGCGTCGACATGGAGGACCCCTACAACGTCTACGTCGGGCTGCAGGACCACGAATCGTGGAAGGGGCCGTCGAACGGCTGGTCGGGGGCCATCACCCTGGCCGACTGGGTGACCGTCGGCGAGGGCGACGGCATGTACAACGTCATCGACCCGTCCGACTCGCGTTGGATCTACAACAACCGCGAATTCGGCGCGATGTGGAGGCTCGACCAGAAGACGGGCGAGCGCAAGACAATCACGCCGGCGCGGCCGGCCGGAGCGACGCCGCTGCGCTTCAACTGGACGCCGCCGATCGCCCTGTCGCCCCACAATCCGGTCATCGTCTACGTCGGGGCCCAGGTCGTGTTCCGCTCGCTCGACCGGGGCGACGCCTGGCGCGAGATCAGCCCCGACCTGACGACCAACGAGGACGCCAAGCAGCACGGCGAGGGCCACATATCGTTCTGCACGCTGACGACCCTGGCCGAGTCGCCCGTCGAGCCCGGGGTCATCTGGACGGGGGCCGACGACGGCAAGGTCCAGGTGACCCGCGACGGCGGGGCGACGTGGACCGATAGGACGGCCCGGCTGGCCGCGGCCGGCGGGCCGGCCGATTTCTGGGTCAGCCGGGTGTTCCCCTCGCCGCACGCGGCGGGCACGGCCTTCGTGGCCAAGACGGGCTGGCGGCTCGACGATTATCGCGTCTCGCTGCACAGGACGAACGATTACGGAGAGACGTGGACCTCGGTCGCCGGGGACCTTCCGGACGGCAAGCCCCTCAACGTCGTCGTCCAGGACCGCAAGAACCCGGACCTGCTGTTCGTAGGTACGGAGTGGGGCGTCTATGTGACGCTCGACGGCGGGAAGAAATGGCTGCCGTTCCGGGCCGGGATGCCGTCGGTCAAGGTCACCGATCTGGCCATCCACCCGCGGGAGAACGACCTGGTCGTCGGCACCTACGGCCGCGGGGCGTACATCGTCGACATCTCGCCCCTGCAGGAGATGACGGCCGAGACGATGGCCGCCGACCTGCACCTGTTCGACATCGAGCCGGCCACCCAGCGGATATACGGCGGGCTGGGCAATTATCAGCTCCTCGGCGACAGCCATCTCTTCACGCCGAACGAGCCCAACGCGGTCGTCGTCAACTATTATCTGAGGGCCAAGGCCGCGGGGCCGGTCAAGGTCACGATCGCCGATCCGTACGGTACCGTGATCGCCGAGCTGACGGGCCCCGGAGAAGCCGGGCTGAACAGCGCGGCCTGGAACATGCGCCCGCGGCGGACGGGACGGCAGGCGCCGCGTTTCCGCGGGCCGGGGGCCGGCATGGTCGAGCCGGGCGAGTACGTCGTCACCGTCGAGGCCGACGGCCGGAAGGCGGTCAAGAAGGCCGCGATCCGCTATCGCCAGGGCTGGACGGTCGGCGCCGTCCCCGTCAAATGGGGGACATGATACCTGTTACCCATTTTCTCGAAAATGAGGGACATGATACCTATTTCCTATTTTTTCGGCCGGAGGGCATCGTGCCCGGACAGGCATGAAGAGGCCTGCGGGAGGCATGTCCCCGGGGCCCCTGTCCCCGCTTTCAGGACCAAGGTCCTTAAAGAGGTTGCTTGACCACGACGGGTGCGGGTATCATAGGAAGCCCGGCGATCGCGGATGAACACTTCGGATAGAAAGGGACGCGTCGCATGCCCCGGGAAAGGGCGCGCAAGCGTCGCGGCCGTTGTTACGATTTTTCTTCTATTCAGCTTGGCCTGTACCGGCGGGCGGCCCGCGCCCGGCGACTACCCCATCACCCCCGTTCCCTTCACGGCGGTCAAGGTCGCGGATGGATTTTGGGCGCCGCGCATCGAGACCAACCGGGCCGTGACCATCCCGGCTATTTTCGAGAAGTGCGAGGAGACCGGGCGCATCGACAACTTCGCCATCGCCGGGGGGCTCATGGACGGCGAGTACAAGGGCGAGCGCTACAACGACACCGACGTCTACAAGACGATCGAGGGCGCCTCGTACTCGCTCATGGTCCACCCTGACCCCGAGCTCGAGGGCTACCTCGACGCGGTCATCGCCAAGATCGCCACGGCCCAGGAACCCGACGGCTATCTCTTCACGCCGCGCACGGCCAGCCCCGAACAGATCCGGCCGGGGGCGGGGGAGGAGCGCTGGTCGGAGCTGCTCGTCAGCCACGAGCTCTACAACGCCGGGCACCTCTACGAAGCGGCCGTCGCCCACTTCATGGCCACGGGCAAGCGCGCGCTCCTCGATGTCGCCCTCAAGAACGCCGATCTCGTGGCCCGGACCTTCGGACCGGGTCCGGGCCGGCGGCGGGGATTTCCCGGACACCAGGAGATCGAGCTGGCCCTGGTTAAGCTGGGGCGCTTGACGGGGGAGCGCGGCTACATCGACCTGGCGAAATACTTCCTCGACCAGCGCGGCCGCGACGTGACCCTGAAACAGTATCCCCCGGGGAACCGCTTCGCCATCTACAACGACCCGACCCAGATCCAGGCCCACCGGCCCGTCCTCGAGCAGGACGAGGCCGTCGGGCACGCCGTGCGCCTGACCTACATGGCCGCCGGGATGGCCGACGTCGCCGCCCTGACCGGGGAGGAGGCCTACTTCGAGGCCGTCCGGCGCCTTTGGGAGAACGTCGTGGGGCGGAAGATGTATCTGACGGGCGGGGTCGGCTCGCGCCACGACCGCGAGCGGTTCGGCGACGACTACGAGCTGCCCAACCTCACCGGATACCTCGAGACCTGCGCCTCGATCGGCATGGTCCTCTGGAACCACCGGATGTTCCTGTCAACAGGTGAGGCCGGCTATCTCGACGTCATGGAACGGGCCATGGTCAACGGCGTGCTGGCCGGGGTTTCGCTCGACGGGACGCTCTTCTTCTACCCCAACCCGCTCGAATCCGACGGCACGTACCGGTTCAACAAGGGGCGGGCCGGAAGGGCCCCTTGGTTCGGGGTGGCCTGTTGTCCGGGTAACATCAGCCGGTTCCTGCCCTCGGTGCCGGGATACGTCTACGCGACGCGGGGCGACTCGCTCTACATCAATCTGTTCGTGGCCGGCGAAGCGGCGGTCGAGGTCGGCGGGCGGGTGGTCAAGGTCGTTCAGGAGACACGCTATCCTTGGTCGGGGGCCGTACGGGTCTCGATCGAGCCGGAGAAGCCGGGGGCCTTCACCGTCCGTGTCCGCATACCCGGTTGGGCGACCGGAAGGCCCGTTCCGACAGACCTTTATTCCTATCGGGACGGCGTCCGGAGCGAGGTCTCGCTCCGCGTCAACGGGGAGGCCGCGCCGGCGGCCATCGACAAGGGTTTCGCCGTGATCCGCCGCTCCTGGAAAAAGGGCGACACGATCGACCTCGACCTGCCCATGGAGGCCCGCCGCGTCGAGGCCCACCCGGCCGTCGAGGATGACGTGGGGATGGTGGCCGTCGAGCGCGGGCCCCTCGTCTACTGCGCCGAATGGCCGGACAACGGCGGCCGGGCCCTGAATCTCGTGCTGCCTGAAGAGGCCGAGCTGCGGCCCGTGGAACGTCCCGGCCTTCTCGGCGGGATCGTCGTCCTCGTCGGGCGGGCTCTGGCCGCCGATCCCTCGGATGTGTCGATCGACCGCGAGGCCGGCGCCGGCAAGGACGCCGCGGCCGACGACGAGGACAACGCCCCGCCGGTTGGGCGGCGCCGCCTGGCCCCCGGGGCCCGGCTCGAGCCGCACCCGCTCGTCCTCGTACCGTACTATGCCTGGGCCCACCGCGGCGACGGCGAAATGGCGGTCTGGCTTTTTAAATGGGGGACATGATACCTGTTTCCCATTTAGCCGGGAGGCGGCCCGGCCGTATTCAGGCGCCTGATTTAGCGCCCGGCCCTATTCGTGTTAGTATGACCTTCGAGAAAATAGGAAACAGGTATCATGTCCCCCATTAAAAGGAGGCAGCGATGAAGAGAATGCGACTGGCGCTGATCATCGGGGCCGCGGCCTGCGGCCTCACGGCCTGCTCCGGGGCCAAGCCGGACTATCCGGCCAAGCCCGTTCCGTTCACCGATGTCAAGCTGACCGACGCCTTCTGGGCCCCGCGGCTGGAGACGAACCGGACCGTGACCATCCCCCACATCTTCGCGCAGAGCGAAGAGACGGGCCGGGTCCGGAACTTCGAGCTGGCCGCGGACGCCCTCCACGGGGCCGCCGACGGCCAGTACTGCTCCCGCTATCCCTTCGACGATTCCGACGTCTACAAGATCATCGAGGCCGCCTCCTACGCCCTGGCGACCCATGCCGATCCCGAGCTCGAGGCCACCGTCGACGGCCTCATCGCCAAGATCGCCGCGGCCCAGGAGCCCGACGGCTACCTCTACGCCGCCCGGACGATCGGCGGCCCCCCACCCCAGCCCTGGCTCGGCGAGGACCGCTGGTCGCACCTCTACATGAGCCACGAGCTCTACAACGTCGGCCATCTCTATGAAGCGGCCGTCGCCCACTACCAGGCCACCGGCAAGAAGAGCCTCCTGGCCGTGGCCGTCAAGAGCGCCGACCTCGTGGCCCGCGAGTTTGGCCCCGGAAAGCGCGTCAACCCGCCGGGCCACCAGGAGATCGAGATCGGTCTGGTCAAGCTCTATCGCGTCACCGGCGCCCGCAAGTACCTCGACCTGGCCAAGTTCTTCATCGATGCCCGCGGCAAGGCCGAGGGGCGCGTTCCGTACCGCCGCAACGCCCGCTCCGGGAGCGACGAGCTCCTCTATGGCGAGTACGCCCAGGACCATGTCCCCTTCGTCGAGCAGACGACGGCCGTCGGCCACGCCGTCCGGGCCGGCTACATGTACGCCGCCGCGGCCGACATCGCCGCTCTGACCGGTGACGCCGGCTACCTCGCCGCCCTCGAGAGGATCTGGGCCGACGTCGTCGGCACCAAGCTTTACGTCACGGGCGGCATCGGCGCGGCCGGCTCTTGGGAGGGCTACGGCCCGCCCTACCGCCTGCCCAACGCCAGTGCCTACGCCGAGACCTGCGCCAACATCGCCACCTTCCTCTGGAACTCGCGGATGCAGCGCCTGGGCCTCGACGCCAAATACGCCGACGTCATGGAGCGCATCCTCTACAATGGCGTCCTGTCCGGTATATCGCTCTCGGGCGACCGGTTCTTCTATCCCAATCCTCTGGCCTCCTTCGGCCAACACGAGCGGGTGCCGTGGTTCAGCTGCGCCTGCTGCCCGCCCAACGTCGCCCGCATCCTGACCTCGGTGCCCGGCTACTTCTACGCGGCCTCCGGCGACAAGGTCTACGTCAATCTCTTCGCCCAGGGCTCGGCCAAAATGAAGGCCGGCGGCACCGACCTCGAGCTCGTCCAGACGACCGAGTACCCGTGGCAGGGCGACATCCGCATCGAGGTCAAGCCGGCCGCGCCCGCCGCCCTGACGCTGGCCGTGCGCGTTCCGGGCTGGGCCCTGAACCGGCCCGTGCCCTCCGACCTCTACACCTATCCCGAGGAGGCCGAGGGCGGACCGGTTCTCGAAGTCAACGGCGAGGCGGTCGACCTCCAGCTCGACAAGGGCTACGCCCTCATCACCCGGACCTGGCAGGCGGGTGACACCGTGGAGCTCCGTCTGCCCATGCCCGTCCGCCGGGTCGTCGCCCACGAGGCCGTCGAGGCCGACCGCGGCCGCGTCGCCGTCGAGCGCGGGCCCCTTGTCTATTGCGCCGAATGGCCGGACAACGACGGCCGGGTCTCGAATCTCGTCCTGCCGGACGGCGCTGCTCTGGCGGCCGAGCACCGCCCCGACCTGCTCGGCGGCGTCACCGTCATCACCGGCGAGGCCGAGGCCGTCAGCGAGACGGGCGGCCGAACGGTCTCCGAGAAAAAAACCGTCACCCTCATCCCGTATTATACGTGGGCCAACCGCGGCAAGGGCGAGATGGCCGTCTGGCTGGCGCGCGACCCGGCCAAGGCCCGTGTCGCCCGCGAGCCCGGGCTCGCGGCCAAGGCCAAGGTCACGGCCTCCGAGGGGGCTGTCAATCCCGAGCGCGCCAACGACCAGTTCGAGCCCGAAAGCTCCGACGACGCCGCCGGCTACATGCACTGGTGGCCCAAGAAGGGGACGGTCGAGTGGATCGAGTACGAGTTCGACCGCCAGATCGCTGTTTCGGAGGCCTCGGTCTACTGGTTCGACGACACGGGCGGCGGCGAATGCCGCGTGCCCGCCTCCTGGTGCGTCTACTACAAGGCGGGCGGGGCCTGGCTCCCGGCCCGCAACACCGGCCCCTACGGCACGGCCAAGGATGCCTGGAACACGGTCCCGTTCGCCTCCGTCCGGACGACCGGCCTGCGGCTCGAGGTCCAGCTCCAGGAGGGCTGGTCGGCCGGTGTCCACGAATGGAAGATCAAGTAGGGTGATCAAGTAGGGTCGGACCTCAGCATAATTATTATTATGAATTAGATAAATACGATTTTTCAGGCTAATTTCAGTTTTAAATCGACGTTTTTAACCCCAAAAATAGAAAGCAGGTTGATTCGACGAACGAACAAACAGATTTTTGACCCCGAAAACGCGAAAAAAGCCCCCCGTCCAAACTGATGATCATGGGCTCGGATTTATTATGATGTTGATAATAATCGAGATGCTAAGGTCCGACCCCATTAAATTCTAATTTGGCCGTGGCCGAGGAGCGAAAAAAAGCAGCGGGCGCAGGCCTCGAGGTCGCGCGCGGCGTCATGGGCCCCATCGTAGGAGAAGCCGAAGACCCAGGTGTGGAGCTCGGTGAGCGTCGGCCACTTGTAGCCGAACCCGCCGCCGGGCCGGGGCAGCCGGACAAGATCGGTCGTCGACTTCATGGTGCAGATCCCGGTCAGCTCCAGGAACGCCAGAGGTTTCATCGCCCTTATAAGCTCCCCGGAGACGACGTTGCGGTCGTATTCGAAGTTGTGGGCCACGAGGACCGTCCCGGGGGCCGTCGCCGCCTCGAGGAACTCGTCCAGCACCTCGGCCGCGCCCCGGCCGACCCGCCGGGCCTCGGCGTCGGAGATGCCGTGGATCCGGGTCGAGTCGGGCGGGATCTTGAAGCCATCCGGCCGGATGATGGAATTCCGGCCCTCCAGCACGTTCCCCGCGGCATCGTAGCGGGCCCAGGCGAGCTGGACGAGCCGGGGCCACCGGTCGACGACCTCAGCCGAAAAGAACCGGACCTGGGGAAGCCCCGTCGTTTCGCAGTCGAAGAACAGATAGCTCGAGGGCGGCATGCGTGAGATCCCTATTTTCTCAGGCCCCAGGATTACCCCGTCCCGGCCGGGATGTCAAGGGCGGTTGATGGACGGCTGCCGGCGTGCTATATAGAGGGCGGCCGGACCACCCGGCAAGGAGGGATCCATGGCTCTGCGCTTCAGATCTGTCGGCGAGTGGGTAGGGCTCATCGCGGCCGGCTCGATCCTTGTGCTCCTGCCCGCTTGCAAGTCCGAGACGCCCCCAGTCGAGGACGAATTCGCCGGCGTCACCCAGTTCGTCAAAAACGGCTCGTTCGAAGAGATGGACGGAGAGCGCCCCGAAGGCTGGGGATCGCGGCGCTGGCAGCGCGGGGAGGTCTCGTTCGCCGTCGAACAGCCGGGCCGCACGGGGGAGCGCTGCGTTTCGATCGCCTCGGCGGACGGCGCCGACGCCTCGTGGATCGCGGCCGTCCCCGTCAGGCCCTATTCGCGCTACCGCCTCAGCGGCTTCATCAAGACCGAGAACGTCGAGCCCGGGACGGGTCAGGGCGCCCTCATCAACGTCCACGGCGTTCGCGACTGGCGGACATCCGCGGTCACCGGCTCCCAGGATTGGACCGAAGTCGATGCCGAGTTCGACGTCGGCGCCAACGACGGCCTGGAGATCACCTGCCTGCTCGGCGGCTGGGGCCGGTCCACCGGTAAGGCCTGGTTCGACGATGTCGAGCTGACCTGGCTCTCCGGTCGCGAACCCGCCCCGCCCAAGGCCGTCATCGACGCCGAAAGGACGGGTCCGCCGATGTCCAAGTACATCTACGGCCAGTTCATCGAGCACCTGGGCCGCTGCATCTACCAGGGCATCTGGGCCGAGATGCTCGAGGACCGCAAGTTCTTTGCGGCGGTCGGCGAAGGCGAGTCGCCGTGGAAGGCGCTCGGCGAGGCCGGCCTCGTGAGGATGGACAAGGCCCGTCCTTTCACCGGGGCCCACACTCCCCGCGTCACGCCGAGCGGCCGGGGCCCGTCCGGGATCGCCCAGGGGGACCTGGCTCTTGTCGAGGGCAAAGACTACGTCGGCCGGGTCGTCCTGGCCGGCGACACGGGCGCCGCCCCCGTGACGGTCAGCCTCGTCTGGGGCGAAGGGCCCGACGCCCGCCGGACCGTCGAATTCAAAGGATTGACCGCCGCCTACAAGACGTTCCCCTTCGCCTTCACGGCCGGCGCCTCGACCGAAGAGGCGCGTCTCGAGGTCGCCTCGTCCGGACGCGGCTGGTTCAAGGTCGGCACGGCGTCGATCATGCCGGCCGACAACGTCGAGGGCTTCCGGCCCGACGTCCTGGCCCTGCTCCGCGAACTCGACGCGCCGGTCTACCGCTGGCCCGGCGGCAACTTCGTCAGCGGCTACGATTGGCGCGACGGCATCGGCGACCGCGACAAGCGCCCGCCGCGCAAGAACCCGGCTTGGCTGGGAGTCGAACACAACGACGTCGGCGTCCACGAGTTCCTCGACCTCATGCGGCTCATCGGCTCGGAGCCCTACATCACGGTCAACAGCGGCCTAGGCGACGTCGTCATGGCCCTCGAGCAGCTGGAGTACGTCAACGGGGCGGCCGACACGAGGATGGGCCGGTTGCGGGCCGCCAACGGCCGTCCGGAGCCCTGGGGCGTCACGTTCTGGGCCATCGGCAACGAGATGTACGGCGGCTGGCAGCTCGGCCATATGCCGCTCTCCGACTACGTCCGCAAGCACACCCAGTTCGCCGTGGCCATGAAGGAGATGGACCCGTCCATCCAGGTCGTGGCCGTGGGCGCCGTCGGGCGCTGGTCGGAGACCATGCTGGCCGAGGCCTCCAACCACATGGACCTCATCAGCGAGCACTTCTACGTCCAGGAGAAGCCGGGACTGCTGGGGCACGTCATGCAGATGCCGAACGAGGTCCGGCGCATTGCCGAGGCCCACCGCAGGTACCGGGCCGAGATCCCGACGCTCAAGCTCAAGGAGGTGCCGGTGGCCCTCGACGAGTGGAACTACTGGTACGGGCCGTACGTCTACGGCGAGCTCGGGACTCAGTACTTCCTCAAGGACGCCCTGGGGGTGGCGGCCGCTCTCCACGAGTTCGCCCGCCAGAGCGACATCTACGACATGGCCAACTACGCCCAGACCGTCAACGTCATCGGGGCCATCAAGACCTCGAAGACGGCGGCCGTGCTCGACACGACGGGCGTCGTCCTGGCGCTGTACCGCAAGGAGTTCGGGACGGTCCCGGTCGCGGTCGGCGGCGGCTTCGAGCCGCTCGATGTCATGGCCTGCTGGAAGGACGAGGCCCGCCGCGTCATGACCGTGTCGATCGTCAACCCGACCATGCGGACGATGACCCTGCGCCTCGACGCCGGCAAACTTCGGCTTCCCCGCAAGGCCCGTTTCTTCCTGATCGGAGGGCAGGACCCGCTGGCCCATAACGTCCCCGGCCGGCCCATGGCCGTCGACGTCCACGAGACGGCCGACGCTCCCTTCGGCAAGAAGCTGATGATCCCCCCTCTCAGCATCAATCTCTATTCATTTGGGGTCGGACCTCAGGAAAATTAACGATAGCAATAAGATAGAGCCATTTTCGGCCAGTTGGCATTGATTATAATGGCGCTTTTTGGGGCGAAAAAGAATTTCTGAGCAGGGCCCCTATCGGCCATCAATCGGTCGGCGAGTTCAATAGTGAAGTGCAACACTTGGAGTAGTTTTTCGGGATGGATGCTATCCTAAGTGCAAATGGCAAAACACTATAGACACCCGACAGTGAGAGAGCGGGAGCGGCTGGCGAAGCTTTCTCAGGAAGGTCGGACCCTGACAAATCGGAGGTGGCGGACGCGCCCGGCATAGACACGGAAGCCGTCGATACGGCCTGATGCGTCGCGCGTGAAGCGCAGGAGGTTCCCCTCGGACCCGAAGGCGTCCACGTAGGCCGGCGCCAGCTCGAATCCCTGCGCGGGCCGGAAGTGGACCTTGAGCTTGCCTCCCTGGACAAAGATCGTATAGGAAATGTCGATCTCTTCGCTGTAATAGACGCCCGCGAACGTCTCGAGCTGGGCCGGTGTCGGCGCGAACGCCGGCACGGCCTCCCACAGCCGCGGCTTGGTCCCCGCGGTCGTATCGCGCATCCTCATGGGCGTGCCGGCCGGCCCCGTCCCCGGCTCGAAGACGGCCCGCCGGGACCCGTCGGCCGTGACGAACGTCGTCTCTGACAGCGGGAACGCCTGCCGCCCGCCGATCCGCAACGTCTTGCCGTCCTTGTCGAGCGCAACCGAGGTCACCGCGTCGGTCAGCGGCTCCCTGTAGAGTCCGACGTATCTTTTCAGCGTTGCGGCCCCGAGCCGCACGACCGTGAGCTTCTCCGGTTCCTTGAACCGATCCTTGAGAAAGATCTCGGCTACCGCGTGGGCCAGCCCGGCCGGTCCGGACCCGCTCACGTTGCTCAGCACGACGATCGACACGCGCGCCTCCGGGTAGCGGGCCAGAAAGGTCTGATAGCCGGCCGTCGAGCCGCCGTGGCTGATCTCGCGAACGCCCCGGTATTCCGTGACGATCAGGCCCTGTGCGTATTCGTTCTCGAATCCGTCGTTGAGCCGGCCTCGCGTCTGGAGCTGGTCGACGAGGCCCCGTCCGCCGACCTTCGGATCGTCGAGGTTCTCGTTCCAGATGAGGAGGTCGCCTGCCGTCGTCAGCAGGCCACCGTTGCCGACGACGTCGGTGAAGGACCGGTTCGTGAACAAGGTCCCGTCGCTTCTCCGTCCGTAGGCGGTGACCCGGTCCGAGACGATCTCGGTGAAATCGTCCCGCCATTCTGTCCGGGTCATCCCCAGGGGCCTGAACAGCCGCTCCTGGCAGAACTCGTCGAAGCTCTTTCCGGAGACCCGGGCGACGACGACGCCGAGCAGCGTGTATCCCGTGTTGCAGTAGAGATACTCGTCCCCGGGCCGGAAGTTCAGCTCCTTCATCCGGCTGACGAGTTCCAGGATCTCGCCAACCGTGTGGACGACCCGGCCCGTCGGCCGGCCGGAGAGGCTCATCAACGGCCACTGGCTCCGAAGGCCGCTCGTATGGTTGAGCAGATGGCGGATGAGGATAGGCACGCCGAAGTCCGGCAGCTCCGGCACGTGCTTGCGGACGGGATCGTCAAGGGAGAGCTTGCCGTCTTGGCATAGCAGCGCGATGGCCGCCGCGGTGAATTGCTTGGCCACCGATCCCGACTCGAAGACCGAATCCGGTCGCAGCCGGACCCCGAGCTCGAGGTCGGCCATGCCGTAGGCCCGCAGGAGGACGGGCTTTCCTCCGACGGCCACACCAACGACACATCCCGGCGAATCGCTCCGGTTGAAGCGCTCGAATATCTGGTCGACCTTGGCCTCGACCGACAGCTCGGACGCCTTATCCGCGGGCGCCTGGGCCTGTTGCGGGATCGCTACGGGCGCTGTCGCCAGCATCATCCCGACGATCAAGAAGACGGCTCGATGATTCCTGCGGCTGCTCATAGGTCCCTCCTCCTGCATTATACCTTGGGGTCGGACCTCAGCAAAACCCATATTATCTGAAAGATAACCACACTGTTTGTGAGCGCCGCTTGTTATAATCGCCGATTTTTGGGGCCAAAAAGACAGAAAAATGGAATATAGCCGAGGACATTATCATCGATTTTTAGGCCAAAAAAGCGATAAAAACAAGCAATTGCCCGTTCTAAAATCGAGGCTAACTCACTCTTTGGAATGAACTTCCTGAGGTCCGACCCCAGTCTTAACCCCAGTCTTATTAAATCTTGACCGGGCCCCTGAAAATGAGTATGTTCCCGACTATCACCACCCTCCCGGAAGGAGAAGAACGATGAACCGCTCCAAGACCTCAACGATCCTCGTCTTCGCTCTGGCCGTCGTCCTGCTGGCCGGCCCGGCCGTCCTCTCGGCCGCTCCCCCGGCCGCCCCATCGACCGCGTCCCAAGCGCCGGCCCAGCAAAAGATCGACGAGGAATACACCAAAAAGATCCGCGAGTTCACCACCGACCCGCACTTCGCCACGAAATACGTGGACCATATGCCCGCCGCCGAAGGCGTCCCCACGCCGCTCGATGTCCTGGGGCACATCGCCGGCGCCCGCGACATCCTGACGTCGACCTCGGACGTCTACAAATACATGCGCGCGCTGGCTGCCGCCACCCCCCGGGTCAAGGTCTTCGAATACCCCAAGACCGAGGAAGGCCGAGACTGGCTGGTGGTCGCCGTCGCCTCCGAAGAGACCATCCGCGACCTCGACACGTATAAAAAGATCACCGCCCGCCTGGCCGACCCCCGCTCCCTCACCGGGCCCGAGGCCCAAGCCCTCCTCGCCCAAGCCAAGCCCATCTACTGGGCCACCGGGGGCATGCACTCCGGCGAGACCGGCTCGGTCGAGATGCTCATGGAACTGGCCTACCGCGTCGCCGTCGACGAGTCGCCCTTCATCAAGGCCATCCGCGACAACGCCATCGTCCTCATAACCCCCATCCTCGAGCCCGACGGCCGCGACAAGCAGGTCGACGTGGCCATGGCCCGCCGCAAGGACCCCAAGGCGTCCTTCCCCAGCCGCCTCCTTTGGTGGGGCAAGTACGTGGCCCACGACAACAACCGCGACAACCTCGGCCTGTCCCTGGCCCTCAGCAAGAACATCATGCGGGTCTTCTTCGACTTCCATCCCCAGGTCATGCACGACCTTCACGAATCGGCCTCCCATCTCTACATCTCGACCGGCACCGGCCCCTACAACGCCTGGCTCGATCCCATCGTCATCGACGAGTGGCACCTCCTGGCCTACCGTGAGGTCAACGAGATGACCAAGGCCGGGGTCCCCGGCGTCTGGACCCATGCCTTTTACGACGGATGGGCCCCCAACTACGCCTTCTATGCCGCCAACGGCCACAACGCCATCGGCCGCTTCTACGAGACCCAGGGCGCCGGCGACGGCTCGACCCGGGTCATCTCGGCCTCGGGCGACCGGACCTGGTACCGTCCCAACCCCCCGCTCCGCTCGACCCTCTGGTCCATCCGCAACAACGTCAACCTCCAGCAGAGCGCCCTGCTCATCGGCCTGAACCACGTGGCCACGCTCAAGGACAAGTTCCTGGAGAACTTCTATCTCAAGGGCCTCCGCTCCGTGGCCAAGGCCCGCGCCGAGGGCCCCGCTGCCTACATCTTCCCCGCCGACGACCCCCGCCCGGGCCAGGCCGCCCGCCTCCTCCGCCTGCTCCAGGAACAAGGCGTCGAGGTCCACCGCGCCGACAAGGCCTTCAAGGTCGGCGACGCCGCCTACGCGGCCGGCAGCCACGTCGTCCGCATGGACCAGCCCTATTCCCGGATGGCCGACATGATGCTCGACCGCCAGCACTTCAACATCAACGACCCGCGGCCCTACGACGACGTCGGCTGGACCCTCGGCCCGCTCCACAACGTCCAAACCGTCCGGATCGAGGACGTCTCGGTCCTTGACGCGCCGATGACCCTCGTCGCCACCCCGGTCGCCGCCCCCGGCGGCCTCACCCGCCTCGGCAAGGGCGCCGCCCAGGCCTATCTCATCGCCCACAACGCCGAGAACCCCCTGGCCGCTTTCCGCTTCAAGCACCGCGACCTCAAGGTCCACATCGCCCGCAAGGACTTCGAGGTCCAGGGCCGCAAGTTCCGGGCCGGCACGTTCATCCTCAAGCCCGCCGAGAACCCCTCCGGCCTCGAATCCCGGCTCGACGAGGCCGGAAAAGCCTACGGCTTGACGGTCTACGCCGCGCCGTCCGTCCCCGACGTCCCGGCCCACGAGTCCGTCGTGCCCCGCGTCGCCGTCATGCACACCTGGCAGTCGACCCAGAACGAGGGCTGGCTGCGGATCGCCCTCGACGAGTACGCCATCCCCTACGACTACATCTCGGTCCACGAGGCCCGCGACAACGCCCGCCTCCGCGACACGTACGACGTCATCATTTTCGGACCCTCCTCTCCCGATCCCCTGAGTCTCGTCAACGGCCTCTCCGGCGACAAGCCCATGCCCTGGAAGAAGACCGAGCTGACCCCGAACCTCGGCGTCCAGGATTCGACCGACGACATGCGCGGCGGCCTGGAGCTCGACGGCATCCTCCATCTGCGCGATTTCGTCCGGGACGGCGGCGTCTTCATCACCCTCGCCAACACCTCGGCCCTGCCCATCCACTTCGGGCTGGCCCAGGGCCTGTCCATCCGCGAGACGCCCAACCTCTGGGCCCGCGGAGGGGTCTTTCGGGCCGATGTCGGGGACGGCACCAGCCCGCTCGTCTACGGCTACGACGACACCCTCGGCGTCTACTTCAGCCAGTCGCCCGTCTTCGCCATGGGCGGAATGGGAGGCCGGGCGTTCGGCCGCATGCCGGGCCTGGGGGCCTCGACCGGACGCCCCTCGGGCCGCGGCGCGGCGACCGACCCCGACATCCCCCAGGGCCGGGCCCGCGATCTCGGCAAACAGACCATCGAGGAGTTCCGCAAGGCTCAGAAGGAGGCCGACGCCGCCCAGGCCGAGGACAGCCCGCGGCAGGCCTTCGGCTCCGTCGCCCGCCCGCGCACCGTCCTCAGCTTCGCCCGCAACGTCAACGACCTGCTCCTCAGCGGCGGATTGGCCAACGGCGAGGAGATGGCCGGCTCGCCGTGCCTGGTCGACGCGACGATCGGCGAGGGCCACGTCGTGATGTTCAGCTTCAATCCGGCCTGGCGCAGCCAGACCCACGGCTCCTACTTCCTGATCTTCAACGCCCTGCTGAACTGGAAGGACCTCGACGCCAAGGGGAGCTGACCGCGGCCCCCGCGCTCACTTGCCGCCGCTGACGAGGGCCACGAGGGCCTTGGCCTTGTCCGCGAAATAGGCGTGTCCGGCCGCGCTCCGGGCCCAGGCCAGGGCCTTGTCCGGCCGGCCCGCGTTGTGGTAGCCCGCGGCCGCGTTGAAACACGCCGTGGCCCGCGTCAGCCGGACCTTCTCCAGCTGGAACCTCTTGCGTGCCAGGAGCCGGCCCTTGCGGCCCTCCGGCATCGTCGACGCCTCGATGACGGCCATCTTCTCCCCGACCTGGTCCTCCTGGAACGCGTAGCCGTGGCCGGCCATCTCGAAGTTCAGCGCGGACTCCGGCCAATCCTTCCGCAGGGCGTAGAGCTTGCCGAGCAGGAAAAAGGCGTCGGTCTCCTTGGAGTCCATGTTGACGGCCGTCGTCAGGTCGGCTTCGGCGTCCCCGAACCGGCCGTCCTCGAAGGCGATCTTACCGGCCAGCGTGTAGACCCGCCCGACCGGCAGGGCCCGCTTGGCTTTCTCGATCTCGGCCGCGGCCCGCCCGTTGTCGCCGAGGTCGTTCAGGCAGGCGGCCAGCCAATAGAGGCATTCGCCCCCGAGAGCCGGCCCACGGGCCAGGAGGTCCTCGAACAGGGCCGCGGCCTCCTCCGGCCGCCCCAGACTGGCCAAGCAGACGGCCTTGCCGAAAAGGGCCTCCTTGTAGTCCGGCGCGAGGGCCAAGGTCTCCTCGTAGAACGCCAGGCTGCGGTCGTACTCCTCGGTCCCGAAATTGACCCCGGCCAGGAGGATGGCGATGAGCGGCGACTCGGGGATCCCTTCGCGCGCCCGAAGGAGGTCGTTTTCGGCCGAGAGGAGAGCCCCGCCGGCGATGGCCAGCCGGCCCCGCTCGAGGAAAGCCTCGTAGAATTCGGGGTCGGCCCGGATGACCTCTTCGAGGAGGGCGACATCGGGCATCGAGAGCTGCGCCCGTTTGAATTGCAGGAGGAGCGAGCCGGGGAAGGCCGTCAGGGCCTCGCCCAGGTCGGCCCGGCCCTCTTCGAGGCGCCCGTATCCTTCGAAGAGCAAGGCCCGGAAAAAGGCCAAGGCCGGTTCCGTGGGGCGCACGCCGGAGAGGTCGGCCCCCGCCTCCCTCAGGTGGGCGCAGCTCCCTTGGAGAGGGTCTTGGCCCGGCCCGTCGTCCCAGACGCCCATGGTCGCCACGGGCATGACCTCGACGATCGCCAGCGCCGGCGCCAGATGGGCCAGCGACGCGTCGGCGGCGATGAGCTCCCGGGCCTTGCCGAGATACGACTCGTTCCGGACTCCCATCTCTTTGGCCCGGGCGGCCAGAACGAGCGCCGTGCGGGCGTAGACGCCGCCCGACGGGTCCGCGCCGGGAGCGACGGCTTCGACGTACCGGTGGATGGCGAACGCCCGGCGCAGATGGACGAAGCCCCCCCGCTCATAGAGGGCCTCGGCCTCGGCCAGCTTCTCTTCCAGCCGAAGCGCCGGCGCCGCGGGCAAAGGCTCTACGCGAAGCGGCCGGGGGCCCGGCCCCAGGCGCGGCCCGGCGGCGCACGCGGCCAGGACCGCGACGGCACCGATCGAAAGGCACAGCTTCTGGATCATTCCCGATCTCCTTGAGGGCCGTCCTCCTCCTCCGGGGCCGACGCCCGCCGCCGCCGGCAGAGGAAAAGGGCGTCGTAAGCCGCCAGGAGGGCGATGGCCGAGAATTCGACGGCCAGCAGGCCCGTGTTCAGGTCGGTCCGGCTAGCGGCGATCTCACGGTTCCGTCTCAAGGCCTCCCGGACCTCGAGGTCGAAGGCGTCGGGCGCCCCGTCCCGGGAGCTCCCGAGAAAGCCGAGGATGAACATGTACCCGCCGCTTCGATGGGTCCGTTTCCAGACGGTGTTCGTCTCCGGGTCCCTGTTCAGCGTGACGTGGGTCGACCGGTAGGGGACGAAGAGGGCCGCGAGCAGAGCCAGCCCCCCGAAAATGTACATCGTCCGGCGCCGGCAGAGGTCCATGGTCCTGCCCTCATGAGAGAATTCGGCTCGGGGGCCGGGAACGTTTAGGGAGCCGTCCGTCCGGAGAGGCCCGGCATGGCCCGTCGGCGAAGGGACGAAGGGACGACGCCGGCCCTAGTACAGCACGGCCGCCTCGCCGCGCTCGGCGACCAGCTCGCCGATCTCCTTGAGGATGATGTCGCGGCGCACGAGGATGGCCTCGATTTCCTGGAAGGTCAGGTAGAACTCGACGGCCTTGCGGATCCTTTCGAAGGTCAGCCCCCGGACGGCCTCCACGAACGCCCGCGGCAGCTCGAGGAAGCGGCGCTCGGACTGCATCCCGTACTTGCCGTAGATCAGCTTTCCGGTATGCAAGGGGCCGTGGCGGAAGGACCGGGAGTGGTCGATGAGGACCAGGCGCCAGTCCTCCGTCCAGCGGATGTTCTGAAGGGTCCGGTCGGAGTTGGCGATCAGGCTGTCGAAGGCCCGCTGGAGATACTGCATGCGTTCGATGTGCCGGAGCTTCTCCGGAGGGTAGGGGATGTCGTCGCGGATGCGGTCGAGCTCGCTCGTCCCGAACGCGACCCACAGCTGGAGCGACCCCCTGCGCCCCCGATAGCCCCGCGCGACCGTGGGGGGGACCATGCCCAGCTTCAAAAGCTTGTCCAGGCGATAGGCCGCGACCTCGCACTCCCACTTGTCGGTCAGGCCGGCCCCCGGTCCCGAGGGGCTCTTCCAGACGGCGAACTGTTCGACCTGGCCTCTTCGCAGGGTCATTTTCCGGGGCTTGGTCACCCCTTCGCCGAGGGCCACCGCCTCGACGATCTTGGCCTTTTTCAGGAACGTCTCCCAATCCGGCCTTCGGGCCAGCTCCTCCGGCGTCAGCTGGGCGATCGAGAGCGAGGGAAGGGCGACGCAGAGCAGGACGGCACCGGCCAGGGCGGGCGTCAAGAGAAGAGCCTTCTCGCGCATCGGTCACCTCCCCCTTCAGCTCATCCGGGAGGAAGCATAGACCAGGGGGTTCGGGAAGTCAACGGCCCGGTCGAACAAAAAGGGGTGACTGTCCGTATAGTAATAAGAGACGCAAACCGACGCGGAGGAACCGATGAAGAAAACCTTTCTCAGAACGGCGACGGCCCTTCTGGCCCTGGCTTGCCTGGCGGCCCTGGCCGTCCCCGCGGCCGCCCAGGACAAGCCCGCGGACATGAAGAAGCTCCTGGCCGAGATCGTCGGCGACTACGACTTCTCTTTCGATGGCCAGTCCCTGCTCGTCCAGTTCATCGAGGTCGACGGCAAGCTCTTCGGCGCCCCTCCGGGCGAGACCCCCGAGGAGATCAGGCCGGTCGAAGGCCAGCCGCTCTGCTTCGACGTCACCGTGTCCACCAACGGCGAATACTACATGCTGCAGTTCGTCCGCAACGACCAGGGCGTCGTCGACAAATGCATCATGAGCGCCATGGGCATGGTCATCGAGGGCGTCAAGCTCATCAAATAATCCGCCCCCATCTCAAGGCGCCCGGGTCACGCGGAAAGCGACCGTCGCCCCCGCCCGCTGCAGGGGCGATTCGAGATAGCCCGTCGAGCGGGCGTCGACGTGGACGTGGAGCCGCCGCGCATCCCCGTCCTCCTCGACGGCCCAGGCGACCAGGCGATGGGGGACGGCCGTCCCGCCGGAGCGGACCTCGAGGCCCGAAACGTCCGCCGCCTCCCCCCAGCCCGGCGGCAGGTCCACGACCAGGTGGGCCCGGGCGTTGAACTGCCCCGTTTCCGACAGGTCGGAGAAGAAGGTGTCGGCGAAGGTGCTCTTGAGCTTCAGGTTCCGGACCGTCGCCTCGACCTCCAGCCCCGTTGCCGTTCGGCGCGCTTCGACGGCGAACGGCGGCCCGGTGAAGGCCTCGACGGGCATCAGGGCCGGGTCGCCGAACAGGACCCGCGAGGCCGTGCCGTAGAGCATGATCTCGGCCGGGCCCCAGGCCGGGCTCGGCGACCCGTCGGCGACGGCCGGGGGCTCGAACGGCGCCGCCCCCGCGGCCAGGATGACCATGTCGTGGGTCCCGCGCATGATCTCGCCCAGGGGCGCGCCCGTCCAGGCCAGCCGCTCCATCTCCTGATAGACGGGGATGCCGTGGTCGGGGTGGAGGGCGGCCAGGTAGGCGACGGTGTTGTTGGCCAGGACGCCGAGCGAGAAGCAGACCCCGGGCTCGACGCGCCGCTCCCTGATCCGGGCCCCGAACTCGAACCACCGGTCCGTGACCCCCGTATAGCAGGCGCCGTTGAAGAAGACGCACGGCGCGAGGTCCAGCTTCCGCACGTAGACGCCGTTCAGGCTGTCGACGACCCGGTCCGGGTATCCGTGACCCCCGTAGTGGATGAAGCCCGCGCCGCCCATCTCCCCGAGCCGCTCCTTGGCGAAGCCCTGCGCGCCGTGGGAGATGGTGGCGGTCGCGAAACGATCCTCATAAACGGGGACCATGAAAGCCCCCGGCGTTTTCCGCCAGGCCGCCTTTTCGGCCATGGGATTGGGGCCGAGGTTGTCGATCAGCCTTCCCGGAAGTCCGAGACGGCCCTCGGCCGCGTCGAGCGTCCGTCCGACGAGGGCCGCCGCCGCCCGGGGCGACTCCCCGGTGACGAAGCCGGTCCGGGTGTCGAGGAAGGGATCGCTGTCCAATGAAGCGGCGAGCTTGAGCCAGGCCCAGGCGAAGACGACGTCGAGCTCCGAAGGCTTCAGAACGACGAGAACGTAGCGCGGCCGCAGCCGTTCGAGCGCCGCCCGCGCGCTTTCGGGGCGGGCCGGGTCGAAGACGGCCGCCTCCGCTTCCGGGTGCAGCTTTTTCGCCAGCGCCAGAGCTTCGGCGAAGTCGGATTCGGCCGCCTCGGAGGCCAGGATCAGGTAGGGGCCGGAGCGGTCGATGCGGACGGCCGGGGCCGCTTCCGCGTTGCCCGGCCCGGCCGCGCTCGGTCTTCGCGAGCCCGTCCACATCCAGACGGCGGCGCCGATGCCGAGACCGAGGAGCCCCAGGAGAAAGCCCGCTCTTCTCATCTCAGGACCTCCCTTTCTTGAGCAGCAGACCCGGGCGGGCCCCGGTCATCTTGCCGCTCTCGACGGTGAACGCGCCGTTGACCAGGACATGGTCGATGCCGGCGGCGTGGCGGTGGGGCTCGAAGAAGGTGGCCGTGTCGGCGATCGCCGCCGGGTCGAAGACGACCAAGTCGGCCCGCATCCCCTCCCGGACGAGGCCGCGGTCCCGCAGGCCGCAGATCAGGGCCGGAAGAGAGGTCATCGAGCGGACGGCGTCCTCGAGCGAGATGATCCCGCGATCCAGGGCGTAATGCCGGATCTTGCGGGGGAAGGTCCCGTAGTAGCGGGCGTGGACCGGGCCGTCGGACGGCAGGGCGATCGATCCGTCCGACGAGGTCGCCACCCACGGCCGGGCGTAGAAGGCCTCGATGTCGGCTTCCGACATCGAGAAGCCGCGCAGCCGGGCCCCGCCGGCCCGGTTCGGATCGCCCTCGAGCTGGAGGCGGAGGGCCATGTCGATGTCGGACAGCCCGCGCTCCCGGGCCAGCTCCCCGACGCTCTTTCCGATGAGGGCCTTGTCGGGATGGTCCATGACGATGATGTTGTCCGCGCCGCCGCGCCAGTTGAGGGCCGCCCGGATGTCCTGTTCCAATGCCGCTCTCTTGTCCGGGTCAGCGAGCGTCCGTTCGAGGGCCGCCTTAGGCGGGCGCCCCAGGGCCCAGCGCGGGATGAGGACGACGCTGCCGTCGCTGCCCGACGTGTTGTAGGGGTAGCAGTCGGCCCAGATGTCGACGCCCGCGGCCCTGGCTTCGTCGATCATCCGGATGAGGATGGCGCTCGCTCCCCAGAAGTCCGCGCCGCGGGCCTTGATGTGGGAGGCCACGACCCGGGCCCCGGTCCGCCTGGAGATGTCGATGAGCTCATGGATGTTCTCGATCATCGTCGGCGGCCCCGGCGGGTCCTGGCTGGGCACGTACCACATCGGGGTCAGGCCCGAGGACCGTTCGTGGGCCATGAGCACGCCGTCGAAGGGCACGAGCTCGCGGGCCAGGGCGGCCAGCTCCTCGGTCGTGCTCCAGATGGCCGGGACGTACTCGAGGCCGGTCGACATCCCCCAGGCCCCCTTGTCCATGGCCGCCCGGACGAGGGCCGCCATCCGGGCCGTTTCGTCGGCCGAGGCGGGCCGCTCGTGGTCGTCCTTCATGACCTCGCGGCGGACGGCGTTATGACCGACGAGCAGCATGACATTGACGCCCGTTCCGCGTTTCTCCAGGGCGGCCATCTGGGCCGAAAGATCGAAGGGCCCGTAGCCGCAGGAGTTGGAGACGACCGTCGTCACGCCCTGGGTGACGTAGTTCGGGGCGCCGTAGCGGGCTTCCTGATCGCCCGACCAGCTCTTCTCGCCGGTGACGTCGTCGTAGGTATGAGTGTGGATGTCGATGAAGCCGGGAGCGACGATCTTGCCGCCGACGTCGACCGTCCGGGCCGCGTCGATCCTTCCCCGCAGCTTCCCGACGGCCGTGATCCGGCCGTCCGTGACGGCGACGTCGGCGGTGAAGCCGGGGTTGCCGGACCCGTCGACCAGCCGGCCGCCCACGAGGAGAAGGTCGCAGACCGGCCGCTCGGCGGTCCCGGCGGGAACGCCGGCGCCGGCGGCGGCCGCCAGGAGGATGATGACGGCCAGGGCCGGAAGTCTTTTCGTTTTCGATCTCATGCCGCCCTCCTCGGGTGCGTTTTGCATCCTTTCCGCGAATCTGATAATAATCGTATCCGAGACGGGGCCGGTCTTCAACCGGTTCTTGGAGCATCGATGTTCAACGCGTCCGATCTGAAGAAAGGCGACGTCGTCAGGATCGACGGCGACCCGCACATCGTCGAGGCCGTCAAGGTCCAGACCCCCTCGGCCCGGGGCGCGGTGACGCTCTACAAGGTCCGCTTCCGGAACCTCCGGACCAAGCGCAAGGCCGACCAGTCCCTCCGCGGCGACGACGTGCTGGCCGAGGCCGATTTCGAGCGGCGGCCCGTCCAGTGGCTGTTCGGCGACGATTCGAGCATCACCTTCATGGACCTCCAGGACTACAGCCAGTTCGCGCTCGCGAAGGAGGACCTCGAGGACGAGTGGCCCTATCTCACCGAGGGCGTCGAAGGGCTGGTCGCCATCTCCTCCGGGGGCCGCGTCCTGGGGCTGGAGGTCCCGACCTTCATCAACCTCGAGATCGTGGAGACCAACCCTTCGGTCAAGGGCGGCTCGGTCACGGCCCGGACCAAGCCGGCGACCCTGTCGACGGGCCTGGTCGTCCAGGTCCCGGAATACATGTCGGCGGGCGAAACGATCCGCGTCGATACGCGGACGGGCGAGTACGTATCCAAGGCTTGATGAAGAACCGCGGCTACGGGTATCCGGACCGCGTTTCCCCGGCCGACGAAGGCCTGACCGTCCTGGCGTTCTACGCGCTGCGATACACGCACTCGACCGAGGCCGAGTGGCTGCGGAAGATCGAGGCCGGCCAGGTCCTGCGGAACGGCCTGCCTGCGGCCCCCGGCGATCCCCTGGTCCGCGGCGACTCCCTCGTCTATCGCCGGCCTCCCTGGGAGGAGCCCGAAGCCCCGACGGATTTCACGACGCTTTATGAGGACGCCGACGTCCTCGTTCTGGGCAAGCCCTCCGGGCTGCCCGTCCTTCCGGGCGGTTTCTTTCTGGAGAACACTCTGCTCCGCCTGGTCCGCCGCCGCTACGGCGACGGGTGCTCGCCTCTCCACCGCCTCGGCCGGGGCACCTCCGGGGCCATCCTGTTCACCCGTAACGCCCGGTCCGCCCGCGCGCTGGCCAAGGCCATGTTCGAGCGGCGCATCCTCAAGGTCTACCTGGCCCTGGCCTCGGGGACCGCGATGCCCGACGCCTTCACGGTCGACGCCCCCATCGGTCCGGTCGCGCACCGTCTTCCGCGGACCGTCAACGCCTACCGGCCCGGCGGCCGCCCGTCCCTGAGCCATGTCCGCGTCGTCCGCAGGCTGCCCGGCCGGGACGCCGCGCTCCTCGAGGTGACCATCCCGACCGGCCGGCCCCACCAGATCCGCATCCACCTGGCCTTCGCCGGGCATCCTCTCGTCGGCGACCCTCTTTATGGGAGAGGCGGACTTCCCCGGAGTGACGGGATCGACGAGGACGGCGGCGACGCCGGCCCCGGCGCGACTCCCGGCGCCACCGGCTATCTCCTCCACTCCTGGAAGATCCGATTCCCCCGCCCGGCGACGGGCGAGGCGGTCGAGGTCGTCGCCCCTCCGCCCGCCGAGCTGGATCCCGGTGCCGCGGCCTAGGGCGGCTGACCCCGGCCGACCATCACCAAGCCGCGCTTTTTGCGCGCGGGCGCCGGAGCGCTCCCGGGTGACGGCGGCCCCGGCTTGCGACAGGTCATGGCCGACCAGGAAAGGACCCGCGGGGAAAAAGGCCTTTCGATGCGCTGTCCCGATTGACTTGGCCTCGCCGATTGCGTATGTAAGGAAGCGGAGGCGAACATGACGACCTGCACTCGCGAACCAAAGACATCCCGGGCCCGTTCCGCGGCGCCGGCCTGGCTCGGCCTCGGGCTCATGGCGGGCGCTCTCCTGTTCGCCGCGGCCGCCTGCCGGGAAGCCGCCGGACCGCCCCCGTCCGCCGAGGCCGTCGATCCCGTCCTGGCCGAGCTGGCGGGGTTCCTGGCCATCCCCAACGTTGCCGCGGACACGCCCAACATCCGCCGCAACGCCGAACACCTCGCCGGCCTGATGCGAAAAAGGGGGATGGAGGTCCGGCTGCTCGAGCACGAAGGCGCCCCCCCGGTCGTTTACGGCGAGCTCCAAGCTCCGGGGGCCAGCCGCACGCTGCTCGTCTACGCCCACTACGACGGGCAGCCTGTCGACCCGGCCCGCTGGGCGAGCGATCCCTGGGCGCCCGTTCTCCGGTCGGGGCGCCTCGAAGACGGCGCCTCCGTCGTCGCGTTCGAGGACCTCCCCGAGGGCCCCGACGGCGACGAATGGCGGCTCTACGCCCGCGGGGCGAGCGACGACAAGGGGACCATCGTGGCCTTCCTGGCCGCGCTCGACCGGGTCAAAGCGTCCGGCCTGCCGCTGTCGGTCAACATCAAGGCCCTCTTCGAGGGCGAGGAAGAGGCCGGCTCGCCGCACCTCGAGGGCGTCCTCCGGGCCCATCCGGACCTGTTCCGGGCCGACGGGATGCTCCTTTGCGACGGGCCCGTCCACCAGACGCGACGTCCGCAGATCGTCTTCGGCGCCCGCGGGGTCATGGGCCTGGAGGTGACCGTCTACGGCCCGGCCCGGGCCCTCCACAGCGGACACTACGGAAACTGGGCACCCAACCCGGCCGCCCAGCTCGCCGGCCTGCTCGCGTCCATGAGGGATGAGCGGGGGAAGGTCCTCATCCCGGGCTTCTATGACGATGTCCGGCCCCTGTCGGTCTCGGAAAGGGAGGCCCTGGCCGCCGCCCCCCGCGTCGAGGACGACCTTAAGCGCGAATTCGCCCTGTCCTGGAACGAGGGGGACGGAGGGAGGCTCGAGGAGCTCATCATGGGGCCGGCCCTCAACGTCCGCGGCCTTCAGAGCGGCGGCGTCGGCGAGAAGGCCGCCAACGCCGTGCCGCCCGAAGCCCGCGCTTCCATCGACTTCCGGATGGTCGCCGACCAGACCCCGGCCCGCGTCCGGGAGCTCGTCGAGGCCCACCTCCGTTCCCTCGGCTGGACGGTCGTCCACGAAGCGCCCGGCGAAGAGGCCAGGCGACGCACGCCGCGCCTCGTTCTCCTCGAGTGGGAGGCCGGATATCCCGCCTATCGGGCGCCCCTGGACGCGCCTTTTTCGAGGGCCCTCGTGCGGTCCCTGGCCCAGGCCGTCGGCGGTTCGCTGGTCGTCATGCCGGCCCTCGGCGGGAGCATCCCCATGGATCTTTTCGACCGCGTCCTCGGCCTGCCCATCGCCCTGCTGCCCATCGCCAACCACGACAACAACCAGCACGGGCCCAACGAGAACTTGAGGATCAGGAACCTGCGCGACGGCGTCGCCCTCCACGCCGCCGTGCTGACCGGCCTCGGCTCCGCCTGGGAATGAGCTCGATGCCGCTCAGGTCCCCCAGTCCGCCGTGACCTGGGCGAAGCAGGACAGCCCGCTCGGGATGCAGGCCCCGTATCCGTGGCCCGGGGCCGTCCAGGCGCCGGCGAGGTAGAGGTTCCTGATCGGTGTCCTCTGCGGGAACCGCCGGTTGCCCGAGTTGTCGACGGTCTGGTCCCAGCCGTAGATCGCGCCGCGCGGGTGGCCCGTGAAGCGCAGGTTGGTCAGGGGCGTGGCCACTTCGACGACCTCGATGGCTTTGCGGAGACCGGGCAGGAGCGTCCTCTCGACCCGGTCGATGAGGGTATCGGCCATCCGCATCTTCTCCTTGGTGTAGGCCTCTTTGCCGCCCCAGAAGTAATCGGTCTCGTACTTCTTCCAATAGTCGTAGCCCTGGGTGACGATGATGTTGAGGGTGTTCTTGCCTTTGGGCGACAGAGAGAGATCGAGGTTGTCGTAGACGGTCAGGCCGAATCCCCCGTCCTCTTCCACCCCGCCCGCCAGGATCGCCTTGTACTCCGCTTCGACGTCGTAGCCCGTGTAAGAGAAGATCTCGCTGTCCTCGAGCCCGACCTTGCGGACGAGGTCCGTCTTGAGGCCCAGCCAGACGAGGAACGACGAGAAACTGACGGACATCTTGTCCATGCGGGCCAGGTGACCCTGGAGGAACTCTTTCTCGTCGGGCATCATCCGGCTGAAGGTGTCGGGGGCGTTGGCGTTGGAGACCACGGCCCGGGCCCGGTACTCCGAACCGTCGGCGGTCCGGACGCCGACGGCCGCGTGGTCCCGTGTCAGGATCCTCTCGACCTTGGTGTTGAGCCTGACCTCGCCGCCGTGCTTGCGGACGAGGGCGGCCAATGCGTCGCTGATCCGCTGCGAGGTGCCGAGGGGATAGTAGCCGCCTTCCCGGAGATAACCCATGAGAGGCAGGGCGTAGTAAAAGGCCGAGAGCTTCGACGGAGGCAGCCCGAAGTACCCCCACAGTCCGGAGACGATCCCTTTCAGCTTGGGGTCCTTGATCCGGTCGTCGGCCATGGCCCCCCAGGTCCGGTTGAAGTTCTTGAAGACATGAGGGAAGCTTGTCGGGAACGTGCTCATGTCGACCTGGCCCCCGGCCTGGGCCAGCCTGCCGACCTCCTCGGTGAGCCCCCTCATGTCGGCGAACAGGCCGTCGATGCCCTCGGCCTCGGCGGGGAAATGCCTTTTCAGGAGCCCGATGTAGCCGGGAACGTCCCTGTGGGGGACACGGATATCGTGACCGGGGTAGATGGCCCGGTAGAGGGGCTTGTGGGGGACGAAGGTGATGTCCTCGATCTCGGGAAAGCCGGAGATGAGGTTGGGGACCCCGTCGCGGAGACCGACCGTCGTCGAGTGGAGCGAGACGTCGAAGACGAACCCGCCCGGGCGCTCGAACGAGGTCGCGTATCCGCCGGGGACAAGGTGCTGTTCGAGGACCAGGACCTTGAAGCCTTGGCGGGCGAAAGCGGCCGCCGCGCTCAGGCCGCCCAGCCCGGCGCCGATGACGATGGCGTCGTAGCTTCCCGGAGGGAGCCCGTCCCTGACGCCCTCGCCCCGCGGCCAAGCGTTCCAGTCCCAGCCCGTCAGGGGAAAAGCGGCCAGCAGCGACTTGAGGAATTCCCTTCGGTCCCAGATGCTCGGTGTCATCATGCCTCCCTTTGCTCCTCGAGGTTCGATCCGGGGCTTAGAATAGTCCCGAGCCGAGGGGGGTGTCAATCTCCGGCGGTCTTCCTCTGGCCGCTTTCCGCAGAAGGACCGGAATTCGACCGAAGCGGGGATGCCGCCTTTTCTTCCTCAGGCTTTCGGCTTCTCGAACTTCCCTTTGTAGGACCGCTTGGCCACGGTCGCGGACACTTCGCGGAGACCGGCTTCGGCGAGCAAGTCCCGGATCTGAGCGGGGCTCATCCCGTGCCCCGGCTTGGTCGGCTCCCAGACGAAGAACAGGCCCCGGGGCCGGAGCTTGGCCGCCAGGGCCGCGACCGTCTCGCCCCTCACTCCCGGGCCGATATCGTGGAGGACGTGGATGGCCACGGCGGCGTCGAACGATTCGTCGGGGATGTCGAGCAGGCGGATGTCGCCGTGGAGGCACTCGGCGTTGGGGAACCGGGCCAGGCGCCTGCGGGCCCGGTCGACCCAGTATTTCGAGGTGTCTACGCAGGTGACCTGTCCGGCGGGCCCGACCGACCGGAGCAGGGCCCGGACCTCGGAGCCGCCTCCGCAGCCGAGGTCGAGCACCTTGGCTCCGGCGGGCAGCTTGAGACCGCGGACGTAGGGCCCGTAGAGCAGAGAAACGCCCAGAAGCCCCTTGAGCTTTTCCTCGAGGACAAAGGGCCAGGAAGGGTTGTCGAAATCGAAAATCGGCCGGGGACCTTCTTGGGTCATGGACGCTTCCTGGAAGGGACGGCATCGCCCTCCCTGACCCAAGCTTAGGCAATCGGGAGGGGGGATGTCAAGCGCCGGGGCGCGCGGGCTCGGCTCGGCCGACTAAAGAGTGTTATAATCCGAACGATAAGGCGGACGAGGCCGGATGAGAAAAGGGCTGAAACGGGCCTTCAAGATCACGGGCATCGCCCTGGGCGGGCTGGCCCTCATCCTCGTCGCCGTCCTGCTCCTCGTCCTCTTCAACAAGTCCCTGGTCAGGAACGTCCTTCAGTCGCAGCTCGAAAAACGGACGGGGATGGCCGTCCGCATCGGGCGCTTGGATTACAAGCTTTTTCCCCTATGGGTCGAAGCCGACTCCATCGCCGTCGGGCTTGAGGACGACTATCTGAAAATGGACGTCGCCCTGGCCCGGCTCGAAGCGGAAGGGCATCTGGGCAGGCTCGTCAGGGGCCGGCGGCCGGCCTTCGACCAGATCGGCCTCGAGGGCCTCGAGGTCCGCTACGTGGAGAAGGCCGTCAGTCCCGAGCCGGTCGACATCGGGACCGTCGTCCGCCAGGCCGGCGACCTCGCGGCCCAGGCGGAGAAGATCGAGCTCAAGGGTGGCCGCGTGACCGCCTCGGTCTACGGCCAGGCCGTCGAGCTCGAGGATGTCCTGGTGGAAATGATCCCCTTGGATGACGGCCGTCCCGGAAGGGCCTTCCGGTTCGAATGCGGGGCCCTGCGTTCCGCGGCCGGCGACGGGAGCTATGCGGCCGAGGGCGGATTCCGCGCGGCCGGCACGGTCGTCCCGGGACCGGCGACGGCCGCGAGCTTGAGGGCGGCCTTGCTGTCTCCCCGAGTCTCAACGCAGGGGCGCGAGACGTCCCTCGACTCTCTTCTTCTCGAAGCCGACGGCATCTGGGAGATGGACGAAGGGCGCGTCTCGGTATCCCGGCTCTCGGTCGGAGTGCCGGGGCTCATGGATGTCACCGGGGCCGCGGCGGCGGCCCTCAAAGGGCCTCGAAGCCTCGAGGTCTTCGCCGCCGTACGGCTCGCGGACCTCGCCCGGGCGGCCGCTCTTTTCGAGGACCGTCTGCCGCCCGGGTTCCGCGGGGCCAAGCTCCGCGGCCGGGCCGGGGCCGATATCCGCTACGTCCTCGCCGGGACACCGGAGCGAGCGGCGCCGGACCTTCACGTGTCGTTGACCCTCGAGCGCGTCGAGCTCGACCATGCCGTTTCCGGGATCCCGCTCCGGGCCTCGCTCGAGGGCGGCCTGGAGATCGACCGGCTGCCCGTGGGCTTCGGCGTCGCGGCCGACCTCGGCGCCGCTCTGGCCGCCTTTTCGCTCCAAGGGATCGAGGTCGGCCGGTCCGCCCTAAGGATCCAGGGACGGGCGGATCCCGAGCGGGCGGACCTCACGAGGCTAGAGGCCCGCGTCGGCGGCGTGACGCTGCCCGTGGCGGAAGAACGGGACATCCGCTTCGAGCGGGCCGCCCTGACGGGCCGGGCGTCGATCGATCTGCGGGCAAAAACGCTCGATATCCAGGCGCTGCGGGCGGCGCTCGATCCCCTGCCGCCTTTCGACCTGGCGGGCCGGCTGGACCTCGGGGGCCGGGGCCCGGGCCGCATGAGGCTCGAGGCCAAGGGATTCGCCATCCCGGCCCTCCGGGAATTCCTCGGGCCCCTCGTGCCCGCCGAGCTCGCCGAATGGGAGGCCGCCGGGACGTTCGACCTCGAGGCCCGGGCCGCCGGCGCCGGGCCGCCCGGTGCCGGCTGGGAGGTTGCGGCCGCCTTGGCCTTCTCCGAGGTCGCCTTCAACGACCCGACGTTCACCATGGCCGGCGAAGGGCTGTCGCCGGCGCTTCGCCTGGAAGCCACCCTCGCCCCGCCCGCGACGGCCCTGCCTTTCTCGATGGCCCTGGCGCTGGACCGCGGGGAATCCCTTTTCAAGGCGTTCTATGTCTCCTGGGCCAAGCACCCGGTCCAGGTCTCGCTCGGCGGCCGGTATGCGCCGGGGGGGGCGGCCGTCGAAAACCTCAAGGGGAACATTCTCTTGCCGACCATCGGCCGGGCGGACGTCTCCGGCGAAGCCCGTCTGTCCCCGGCGCCGACCGTCGATCTGCGCCTCGACGCCCGTCTGGCGATGGCCCCGTTCTACTCCCTTTACACCCAGGCCGGGGTCGCCGAGGAGAGCCGGATGCGGCTCGAGGGGGACCTCGACGCCGGTCTGCGGATCGCGAGCGGCGAGAGCGGCGGCCTGGCCGTCCGGGGCCGGCTGCGGCTGACCGACGCGGCCCTGGAGAATCCCGCCTCCAAGATGCTCCTGACCGGAATGGCAGCCGACATCCCCGTCCACTACGATTCGGCGGCCGTCGGGTCCGGAGCGGCGGCCGGCGAGTTCCCCGAGCGGGGCTCCCTGCTCATCGGCGACCTGCAAAGCCCTTTTCTGAGCCTGGGCGGCCTGGAGATCGGACTGGGCGCCGGGGCCAACGGCTATCTCATCGATCCCCTCGGCGTCGACCTCTTCGGCGGCCGCCTCGAGACGGGGCCGCTTACCGTCCGCGTCGATCCGGCGGGCGGCGCGGTCCGCGGCCAGGGCTCCCTCGCCCTCCGCGACCTCGACATCTCGCTCTTCCCCATCGCCTCGCCCCAGTTCAAGCTGACCGGCCGGGTCCGGGCCGAGTTCCCGAGCCTGAGCTTCACCGCCGAAAGGATCGCCGTGTCCGGCCGCGGCGAGGCCGACATGTTCGGCGGCCAGATCGTCCTTCGCGACCTGGCCGTCGAGAGGCCGTTCAGCGAGGGGCGGACCATCTCGCTCAACGTCGACCTCCTCGACCTCGACCTGAAGAAGCTGACCGACGAGGTCCCTTTCGGCGAGGTCACCGGGATCGTCCGGGGCGAGATCCGCGACCTCGTCCTATCCTACGGTCAGCCCGAACGGTTCGACTTCCGCCTCGAGTCCGTTCCGCGCCGGGGTGTGCCCCAGACCTTCAGCCTCAAGGCCGTCGACAACCTGACCGTCCTCAGCTCGGGCGAGCAGGCCTCGGGCGGCACGAGCCAGTTCTGGATGCGCTTCATCCGCGGCTTCCGCTACGAGAAGCTGGGCATCGTCAGCACCCTGCGCAACGATACCTTCACCCTCAACGGGACCATCCACGAGGGCGGCGTCGAATACCTGGTGAAGAAGCCGGCGCTTTTTGGTATAAGTGTGGTGAACAGGATGCCCGACAAGGTCATCAGCTTCAAGGAGATGACGAGCCGGCTCAAGCGGGTCGGCCAGTCCGAAAAATAGCGTCCGCAAGACAAGGAGGACGGAGACATGAGAAGAAGATCCGCCGCTTACGCGCCGCTGGCCGCGGCCCTGGCCTTCGTGTTCTCGTGCATCACGGTCAACATCTACTTCCCGGAGGCCACGGTCCGGACGGCGGCCGAGGAGATCGTCCAGGAGATCCGCAAGAAGGACGGCGAGGACAAGGGCGCGACGGGCGCCGCGGCCGCCCTCCTCCGCGGCCCCCGCACGGGCGCCTTCTCGCTGGTCCCGGCGGCTTGGGCCCAGCAGGAGACGACGGTCTCCAACCCGGCCATTCGGGCCCTCAAGGAATCCCTCAAGGACCGCTTCCCCTCGCTCAAGCCTTTCTTCGCCGCCGGCAACATCGGCGAATCCAACAAGGGGCTGGTCGAGATACGCGACGAGGCCGCCCTCGGCCTCAAGGAGAAGGCCGCCCTTCGGGCCCTGGTCAAGGACGAGAACGGAGACCGGGGCAAGCTCTACGCGGAGGTGGCCAAGGCCCTCAACATCGAGGCCAGCCAGATCGAGCGCGTCCAGAAGATCTTCGCCGAGAGCTGGATCAAGAGCGCCGAGCCCGGCTGGTGGGTCCAGAACGAGGACGGCGGCTGGGTCAAGAAGGGCTGAGCGGCCCCGCTCAGACCTTCAGCCGTTCGCGCGTGATCCGGGCCACCATCCCGGCCAGGAACACCAGCCCCACGAGGTTGGGGAAGGCCATCAGGGCGTTGCCGATGTTGCCGATGTTCCAGACGATGTTGAGGTAGTTGAAGCTCTTGCCGGCCAGCGGGGTCAGGATGGCCCCGAAGAACAGGAAGGCGATGAACACGTAGCGGTACGGCAGGATGACCTTGTTGCCGCCCAGGTACTCGATGCATTTCTCCCCGTAGTACGACCAGCCGATGAGCGTCGTGTAGCCGAACAGGAACGAGGCCAGGGCGATGACGATCCCTCCCATCTCGAAGGGGATGACCGTGTTGAAGGCCTTCTGGGTGACCAGGATGCTGGTGATGTTGTCGGCGGCCGCCTTGCCCTGCCAGGCCTGGGTCTGCATGTAGGCCCCGGTCAGGACGATGGTCAGGGTGGTCATCGAGTTGACCAGGATGGTGTCGATGAAGACCCCGGTCATGGCGATCAGCCCGTTCTTGGTCGGCTCGTCGGAGGTCGAGGCGCCCTGGGCGATGGCCGCCGTGCCCAGCCCGGCCTCGTTCGACAGGAGTCCGCGGCTGACCCCGTTCTGGATGGCCAGCCCGACCGTGGCCCCGACCATGGGCTGGAAGCCGAACGCCGAGCGGAAGATCAGGGCGAAGGCCTCGGGGACGCGGCTGATGTTGGCGATGATGATGACCAGGGCGGCCGTGACGTAGAAGACGATCATGGTCGGCACCAGCCGCTCCGAGACGTAGCCGATCTTCTTGATGCCGCCGATGATGACCAGGCCGACCAGGGCGGCGACGACGGCTCCCAGGACGTAATAATAGACGGCCGGGGCCTGCTCGCCGGCCACCCCGCCGTGGAAGATCTTGTTGAAGGTGTTGGCCATGGAGATGGTCATCGAGTTGGACTGGGCCATGTTCCCGGTGCCGATGAGGCAGGCGATGGCCCCGAAGACGGCGAAGGCCGTGCCCAGGGCCCGGCCGAGCTTCCTGTTCTTCAGGCCGTTCTTGAGATAGTACATCGGGCCCCCGGCCATGGTCTGGTTGGGGGCCACCTCGCGCAGATGGACGCCCAGGAAACCCTCGGCGTACTTGGTGGCCATGCCGAACAGGCCGGCGATCCACATGTAGACCGGAGCCCCGGGACCGCCGATGGCGATGGCCGTAGCCACCCCGGCGATGTTGCCGTTGCCGACGGTCGCCGCCAGGGCCGTCATCAGGGCGGCGAAGGGCGAGATGTCGCCGCGGCCCTTCTCCGAGCGGGCCTCCTTGGAGAAGACCAGCTTGAGCGAGGTCCGGAACCGCCGGAACTGCAGCCCGCGCGTCCGGATGGTCAGGAAGACGCCGACCCCGAGGAGCAGGGCGATCATGGCCGGCCCCCAGATGACGAGGTCCAGCTCGGTCGTGAAGTGGAGGAGCTTATCGAAGAAACCCATGGGTCACCTCGCGTCTCGACGGTCTTCCCGGCGGCGAGGCCCGGTCACCCGAAGATCCCGAACAGGTTCAGCAGGATGACGAAGATCACCGCGGGGATGAAGAAGCGGATCATGAAGATCCAGATGTTGCGGGCCCGGGCGAACCCGGGCGAGCCGCTCTGGATCTCGTCGGCCGCCCGGCCGGCCCCCCAGACCCAGCCGACGAACAGGGAGATCAGGAAAGCCCCCAGGGCCAGGCTGAGGTCGCCGAAGAGGAAGCTCATGTGGCCGAGGAAATCGGCCGAGGCCAGCCGCCCGGGCAGGAGACCGAAGTTGGTGAAGAAATCCGAGGCTCCTTGCGACAGGGCCGACGGCAGGCCGATGAGAAAGGCCGCGAAGGCCGCCGCCCAGACCACGGTCTTGCGGCCGGCCTTCCGCTCGTCGGTCAAGTAGGCCACGGGCACCTCGAGGAGCGAGATGGTCGAGGTCAGGGCGGCGATGGACAGGAGCAGGAAGAAGAAGGCGCCGACGATGAGGCCGCCGGGCATCATGGCGAAAAGCTCCGGCAGGACGACGAACACCAGCGTCGGCCCGGCCTCGGGGCTCTTGCCCATGGCGAACAGGGCCGGGAAGATGACCAGCCCGGCCATGATGGCGATCATGGTGTCGAACAGGGCGATGGACAGCCCGGAGGTCACCATGTTCATCTTTTTCGAAACGTAGCTGCCGTAGGTGATCATCAGGCCCATCCCCAGGCTCAGGGAGAAGAAGGCCTGGCCCAGGGCGGCCAGCATCGTGCGCCCCGTGATCTTGGTCAGGTCGGGCTTGAGGTAGAAGCTCAGGCCCGCGGAGGCGCCCTTGAGAGTGACGGCGTAAACGACCAGGCCGACGAGGATGATGAACAGCAGGGGCATCAGGATCTTCGACCAGCGCTCGATCCCGTGGGCGACGCCGCCGTGGACGATGAGGGCGGTCACGGCCAGGAACAGGGCCAGCAGGAGGATGACCAGGAGCGGATCGGCGATGAAGGCGGCGAACCCTCCCGGCCGCCCGCTCAGCATCTTGGAGATGTAGCCGACCGTCCAGCCGGCGATGACGGCGTAGAATGACAGGATGCCGAACGCGGTCACCAGGCCCAGATAGCCGGTCGCCTTCCACGGCGAGCGGGGCTTGAGGGCCTCGATGGCCCCGACCGGGTTCCGCTGGGTCGAGCGCCCCAAGGCCATCTCGGCGAACATGTAGGGCAGCCCGATGATGATGACGAAGAAGAGATACAGCAGGACGAAGGCCGCCCCCCCGTTCTGTCCGACGACATAGGGGAAGCGCCAGATGTTGCCCAGGCCGATGGCCGATCCGGCCGCGGCCAGGATGAAACCGATCTTGGAGCTCCATTCGCCTCGGCTGTTGTCCATGGGTCCTCTCCGTCAGGAAGTCAGCCGCCCTCCGGGCGCAATTCCCGCCCAGTATACCACCGAACGCCGGGTCAAGGGAAACGCTCGGAACGGGGGGGGCGTCCATTCGCCGGATGCTCAGTGACGGCCGGCCGTCAGGCGGCGCAGCCGCAACAGGGCCAGGATGGCCAGGACGTCGAGGCCGACGGCGGCGAGGAGTATCTTCTCTGGAAGAGACCTTAATGGCCTAAAAGCTGGGCTAGCTGGAGAAGGATGTGGAGATGCTCAATCTTGTCCTTTTTTATTGTGGCAGAGCGATGCACTCGCCGGAGCAGCAGCTTAGCTGGATGAAGCCTTGCGTAGGATGGTTGTGATAACATGCTCCACAACACCCGCTTCCATGAGCGAATGAATCTCCATAACACCAACAACCCCCTTGGCAGGAATCATCGCACCTGAACTCCCAGGCGGCTGCCATGGAAACAACAACGATGGTTATCGCTGCCCACATCGCCCACCTTGCCAGCTTTCTCATTCGTTAACCTCCCTTAATTGAAGATATCGACCTTTTGCTCTTTAATATTCATGACCCGAAACTCGATCCGTCCTGATCGTCTTACAACGAGAAAATCCAAGCTCGTATAAGCAAAATCCTCTGCCCAGTAATAGAGCCCCGTGATCTCTCCTCTTGGATCGATTTCCGCAATCTCAAGACAGGGGTGGGTTCTGAGAACATAGAGTTTGCCATTCCAATATCTTGCCGCATTCGTTACGACAATGCGCGCCGGCGCCCGTTGGCCTGTTGGGATTTTCTCCCCTCTTCTGTTGATCGCGCTTTGGTCGGCCATGATAGGGTGTCGGATGGAAAATTCGCTCATTAGTTTGCCGTCCGAAGCATACATGCGAACGATGGGATAGTGCTTAAAAGCAACCCAGAGCTCTCCCCCTTCACCCGCCGAGAGCGAAGCCGCGTTGTCCAAGCTCTTTTCACGTAGATCAGACGAGAAGGCAAGACAGGTTCCGAAGGAATTCAGAAGCTGTCCCTTCTCTGAAAGCTTGTCAATAAGGGGAGTATCTTGTGATTCGCGGATGGCGGGGATTGCGTAGAATTGTCCACTTTTCGCCCGTTCGATCGCCGAATAGGTTTTATAAAGACGGAAACCACCGCGAGCACGCCCGTTCTCCTCGAATGTCTGGACTCTCATGTTTCCTAACTCGAAAACGTAGATAAGTCCCGCACCGCAAAAGGCCCGCGATGGCTGCATCAATTCACCGGGGCCCTGGCCGGCACGCCCTATGCTCCTCAAGGGAGCGCCTGAAGTGTCCAGGACTACTACCTGATTCAAGATCGTATCTGCCAATATCAGCCCACCAGCCTCATTTTGAGCGAGGGAGATGACGCCCTTCAAATGAATCCCCTTGGACTCTGATGCCTGTTCTGCGGGAATACGCGATAGCCGTTGAAGGGGATATATGCGGCCAGCATGCTGATTCTCCATCCAGGTCTTAAGTTTAGAAAATATCTTCCGCCTCTCTCTGAGGTACTGGTCGTTAGCGCCCTTGCTTGAGCCTTGGCTCGTTGAAAAAAACGGATAAGCTGCCAGGAAGAAAATAAGCGATAGCTTCGCGATTCTCACGATGTCGACTCCGAATGTCGTTCGGAAAATATGAATTTTCGGATATCCTTAAGCAGGTTCTCGTTGGATCCGAAGGACTCGATGATATTCCCTTGATGGTCGACGATAACCACTATTTCGTTCAATTCAGACTCCGAGTATTCGTCGGCGAGTGATTCCCATTTTGATTTGAATTCCCGAGATGAAGCAACTAGCGGAAAATCGACCTTCATCTGGGAGCGAAAATTCTCGATGTCTTGCTCACCGAGATCATCTTTAAAGACGATGAAACACCCCCATTGCGAAGGATTTATCCTGGTGACGTCCTTCATGAAACTTAGGATCCTGCCGCTTTGACACGCGTCGCAAAACGCATTGAAAAATGCTCCTAAGTGATATTCCTTCGAGGGGTGCAGAATTTCTTCAAGCCTCAGATGCCACGGTTCATTGCTTAAGTTGGCTTGCCGGGGGAAGAGATCTTGGGCGGTGAATCTCTTGTTTCTGATGCAGGAGTTGAGTATTTTCTTTAGGTGAGTTTCGTAGCGAACGCCGAGCAAGCCCGAATGGAGGAGAATCCCTTGGGCAGAAAACAGATAAAAGGCACTCTGATGCCTCGGCGCTCGGAACCTGTTCGCGGCTTCCTCATATGCTTCCTGGATGTAGAAAAAAGGGTAGGAAGCGGACTTGGCCTGGATTCTACTGATATCCCTGGACACGCCGATGATTTGTATGCCCTCTCCCTGAAAATCATGATAGGCTTTTTTCATGCACTCAAGGTCGGTTTCTATATCAGCATCAACGAATACGACAAGACAGTGGTGAACTCCCCGGTATTCTTCAGGCTTGAGAATGTTGCCCAAGGGGTCAATTACGGAAAAGTCGGGCATTGTCCAGAGTGCCATTTCTTGCCCAGGGAGTTCGGGGGAGTCTTTTTTACAGCCGAATTCTTGGGCCAATAGCACAAGAATAATCCCCAGGACATATGGCTTAAACTGCCCACCATCGAACCCTCTTCAGATCTGCGCTAATAATATATCGAGTCTTTTGTGTTGTCAACTGCCCGTAACCGCTCGTTATGGCTATTGTGATTGGGCGATTTTCTTAAATGTTTTTGCAGGAGCTTTGAAATGCTCCGGCGGTCAGGCGGCGGAGGCGTAGCAGGGCCAGGATGGCCAGGACGTCGAGGCCGGCGGCGGTCAGGGTGACGGCCCGGAACCCGGCGTCGTAGAGCCAGGGCGCGGCCAGCGACCCGGCGGCCCGGCCCAAAGAGAACGAGGCGGCGTAAAACCCGAGCAGGGTGGCCCGCGAGCGTGGCAGGATCTCGCTCATGACCGGGATGATGCTGACGACCGTGTATTCGAATGTCAGGTAGAAGAGGGTCAGGCCGGCCAGGGCGGCCGCGACCGACCCCGCGGCGAGGGGGAAGGCCAGGGCTACGGCGGCGTTGGTTGCGAGGCCGATCATCAGGGCCCGTGTCTTTCCTACCCGGTCCACGGTGGCCGCGACCAGGCTCTCGCCGCCGAACTCCGAGACGCCGATGACGGCCGAGGCCGCCCCGAGCGCGGCCAGCTTGAGCCCGAAGGAGTTCTCGAGCCAGACGCCGAAGACGACGTTGACGACCTCGTTGCCCATGCCCGCGAAGAAGATGACCAGCAGGCCCATCAGGGCGGCCGGTGAGCCCAGCACGGCCCGGTAGTTTTCGAGATGCCGGGAGCCGGCCGGCGGGCCCGCGGGCTTGGGGAAGGACAGGCGAAGGGCCATCGACGCGGCGAACCCCAGGCAGGCCAGGGCCAGGAACGGCGACCTCCATCCGAAGCGGGCCATCAGGAACCCGGCCGCCGGCACACCGACGACGAACGACAGCGACCAGCTCAGCTCGGTCAGGGCCAGGACCGTCCCGCGCCGCTCGTAGGGCACCGAGTCGCCGAAGTGGGCCAGGACGGACGGGTCGAAGACGTATTTGCCGACCGTCATCAGGATCAGCCCGGCGGTGAAGGCCGCGAACCCGGGCCCGAAGAACGAGGCCAGGGCCCCGGCCGTGAACAGGCCCAGGCCGAGCGTCAGGCCGAACCGGCGCCCCCGGCGGTCGGAGACGGGCGCGAGGAGCGGGCCGACGGCCCCCGAGGCCGACCTCAGGAACAGGGCGGCCGACATGGCCTTGAGGTCCACCCCCAGCCCGCGGGCCAGGACCGGCAGGAAGGGATAGACCATCCGGTAGGCGGTATTGATGACCGTCCGGGCCCCGGCGAAGAAGAAAAGCTGGGAGCGGAGCCGGGTCATGGTCCGCAGGCGTCCTTCACCCTGGGCGGTTCCTCTTGCGTCCGGCGCTTTCCGCGCGATCCCGTCCCCGGAGGGAGCCTCAGGTCGCCGCCGCCGCGTTCCGCTTCTTGCCGAACCTCAGCTTCATGGTCAGGATCTTGTCGGACGAGAAGACCTTGGCTGCGAAGCCGACCAGGACGACGAACACGACGAGCATGTAGGCCAGGCCGCCGATGATCATGCCGTAGTTGCCGAGGTACAAGTTCTGGGGCACGAGGAACGGGTGCGAGAAGGGGATGGCCAGGATGAGCAGCTTGACCGGCAGGGACAACGAGGCCATGTCGGCGAACAGGGAGATGAAATAGGGCACCATGACCATGAGGATGAGGGGCATGATCATGTTCTGGGCGCTGCGGAAGTCCTCGGCCAGGACCCCCAGGATCATGGCCATGGCCAAGGCCGTCAGGATGGCCAGGAACAGGGCCGCCCCCAGCACGATGTAGCCCGTGGCGTCGAAATAGAGGCCCAGCTGGCGCATGATGCTATCACCGGATTGTCCGGCGGCGGCCTGGATCTCGTCGGTGCCCAGCCCGCCCATGAAGCTCCGGAACCCGGCCATGTAGACGAAGGCCGAGATCAGCCCGACCAGGCCCGCCGAGAGCATCTTGGCGGTGATGATCGAGGTCCGCCGGATGGGCACGGTCAGCAGGGTCTCCAAGGTCTTGTTCTGCTTTTCCATGGCCACGGCCGAGATGACCATCTGCGAGGAGTAGATGACGATCATCATCAGGACGACCGGGATGAGCAGGGACTGGGTGGTCATCAGCCCGGCGACCATCTGGGCCGAGCCCTCGGCCATGCGCTCCCTGACGATGACGAAGTCCTTGGTCCGGATGGGGTTCTTGAGGCTGTCCGGATCGCGGTCGGGGAGCTTCTCCTTGAGGAACCTGTCGGAGACCAGGTCGTTGAGGGCGTTGATGACGGAGCGGATGATGACCTGGCTGCGGGCCCCGACCATGGAGAAGCTGCGCATGAAGGAATAGGTCTCGACCTCCCGGGGTTCCAGGTTCTCGAGGGATTCGCCGAAGCCGGCCGGGATGACCAGCAGGAGCTTGGCCTCGCTCTCCCCGGCGGCCTGGACGGCCTCGTCCTTGGTCTTCCCGGCCATGGACTCGATCTTGAAATTGGCCGTTTCCAGACCCATGGTGATACCCTGGGAGGCCGTCGACCCGTCGAGGTCGAGGACGGCGAGGGTTTGTTCGCCCATGGCCTTCTCGACCTCCTTGCGGCTCGTCCGGCCGATGAAATTGAAGAGGACCAGCATGAAGACCAGGGAGATGACCAGCTGGGCGGTGACCAGCTCGCGGATCTCCTTGCGGAGGAGGTTCATGAATCGTTTCATTGGACGGCGCTCCTGAAGACCTCTTCGAGGTTATGGGCCTGGTGCTTGTCCTTCAGTGCCTGGGGCGTTCCCGTGTCGAGGATGCGCCCGTGGTCGATCAGGGCCAGGCGGTCGGAGAGGAACTCGATCTCCAGCATGTTGTGGGACGAGAGGAGGACGGCCGTACCCTCCTTCACGTAGCGGCGGACCATGGACCGGACCTCGAGGGCGTTGAGGACGTCGAGGCCCGAGGTCGGCTCGTCGAGGATGGCCAGGACGGGCTTGGTCATCAGGGCCCGGGCCAGCAGGAGCTTGCGGGTCATGCCCTTGCTGAAGGTCCCGACCTTGTCCTGGAGGCGGTTGCCGAGGCCGGTGATCTGGACGGCCCGGTCGACGTACTCCTTCTCCTCGGTGTCCGTGCCGGCGTAGAAGGCGGCCATGAACTTGAGGTAGTCCAGGCCCTTCATGTTCTTGTACGCGCCGGCCTCCTCGGGCAGATAGGCGATCTTCTCCCGGACGAAGTCGGGCTCCTTCCGGAGGTCGTGCTCGAGGAAGGCGACCTTGCCGTCGGTCACGCTCAGGAGAGTGGCGCAGATCCGCAGGGCCGTCGTCTTGCCGGCCCCGTTGGGGCCGATGAGGGCGAAGACCTCCCCCGGCCGGACCTCGAAATCGATGCCCTTCAGGGCTTCCATCTTGCCGTAGGTCTTCCGCAGACCTTCGACGCGCAGAACGCTCATGGGCGCCTCCTTCTCTATGCGCTGGGCGCGGAAATCAGCCTTTATTGTATTTCATACGGGCGGGAGAGGCAAAGGTTCGCCGGATAACTTTGCTTTTCTTGGTTCTTCCCCCGGTGCCGGGGATGTATAGTTGAGCGACGCCGATGGATATCCCCCTGAAGACCCCCATAGCGGAGGGGGACCCGGCGCTTCGGCGACGGCGGAACCGTCGGGACTGGTTCCCGGGGGCGTGGGGGGCAAAGGGGGATATCCATCGGCGGAAGGACATCCAAAGAATCCCCGGCATCGGGAGAAGAACCACTTCAACGGTCCGGGCGGGGCTAGGGATCGAGGCGGACCTCTTCCCGGTAGTCGATGCTCAGGCGGGCCCGGGCCCCCGGCCGGGTCTTGAGGAGCTTGACGACCCGCAGGAACAGCCGGTTGCGCCGCTTCCACATCCGGTTGAGATTGCGGGCGTAGTGGGCGATGGCCAGGGCCAGCCAGTCGCCGGCCAGGACCTTGCGGGCCGACTCCTTGAGGGAGTAGAACTTCCGGTGGGCGAAGATCTGGGCTTTCTGCAGGTCGAACAGCGAGAAGCGGGCCGGCTGGAAGACGACGTGGTGGGCGTCGTAGAGGGTCCAGTCGTGGAACCGGATGCGGTTCTCGGCGGCGATCCGCTCGTAGAACTCCGAGCCCGGCAGCGGCGTCAGGATGAGGAACTGGGTGGACGTCAGCCGGGCCTTCTTGGCGAACTTGACGGTCGCCCGGACGGTCTCCCAGCTGTCCTGGTCGAAGCCGAGGACGAACATGCCGTGGATGTGGATGCGGTGGCGCCGCAGGACCTCGACGGCCCGGGTGATCTCTTCGACCGTCTGGTTCTTCTTCATCCCGGCGAGGCTGGCGGGGTTGACCGACTCGAAGCCGATGTAGAGCGTGTGGCAGCCGGACCGCTTCATCAGCCGGACGAGGTCCGGGTCGCGGGCCACGTCGGCCCGGACCTGGGTCGTCCATTTGAATTTGAATTTCTCGCGGATCATGGCCTCGCACAGGTCGCGGGTCCGCCGGGGGTCGGCCGCGAAGTTGTCGTCGTAGAAGAAGATCACGTTGCGCCGGTCGTTGTAGAGGCGGAGCTCCTCGAGGATGTTCTCGGTCGAGCGGAAGCGGTACTTGCGGCCGAACATCCCGGTCACCGAGCAGAAGGAGCAGTCGAACGGGCAGCCGCGCGAGGTCAGCACGGGGATCGACGACAGGCGCCGGCGTCCCGGGACGTCGGGCTTCAGAAGGCCGAAGTCCGGGAACGGGATGCGGTCGAGGTCCGAGGAGCGGGGGGCCATCGGGTTGTGGACGATCCGCCCGTCGGCGTCCCGGTAGGAGAGGTTGGGGACGGCGTCGAGGCCGCCGCCCTTCTCCCAGGCGCCGACGAAGGCCGCCAGGGCCTCCTCGCCCTCGCCGCGGACGACGAAGTCGGCGTGCTCCAGGGCCTCGTCGGCCAGGTAGGTCACGTGCGGGCCGCCCATGATGACCGGCACGCCCAGGGCTCGGGCCCGGTCGGCGATGGCGTAGGCCCGCGGGGCGGTCGAGGTGATGGTCGAGACGCCGACCAGGTCGGCCGAGGCCAGAACGTCGAAGTCGAGCTTGCGGAAGTCCTCGACGAAGACCTCGACCTCGTGGCCGCGCCGTTTCATCATCGTGCCCAGGATGAGCGTTCCCAGGCGGGGCAGGGGGAACTGGGAGAAGATGTGGAGGTTGGGGGCCTGTGGTTCGACGAGGACGATCCTATTCACGGCTTTTCTCTTTTTTCTTGGCGGGAGCCGGGGCCCGCTTGCGGTTCTTGGCCTGGAGGGCCAGGATATCCTTGCGTTTCTTCTTGGCGATGTCCTCCCAGCGCTCGAGGCCCTCGCGGAGGAGACGGGTCCTGTCGAGAAGCCCCCGGATGGCCTCGAGCAGCGAACCGAGCGTCCTCTCGACGTCGGCCGGAGGGCAGGCCTCGAGGTCGTCCTCGACGGCCAGGTAGGCCCGGGCGTCGGCCGAGACGGCCTTGACGTCCTCGAGGGTGTAGCCGAAAAGCTGCAGGTCGCGGATGAGCTTGCAGACCAGGACGTAGGACTCGGGGTAGAGCCGGAAGCCCCCCTCGGTCCGCATGTCGGGCCCGATGATGCCCTTGTCCTCCCAGTGCTTGATGGTCCGGGGGCTGACGCCCGAGCGCTCGGCCAGGGCGCCGACCGTCAGGAATCGGCCCTTGTCGGGGGATCTGTCGGCCTTGCGCTCGTCATGGGGCCAGCCGACCTTCTTGACGATCTTGACGATCTCCTCGGTGCCGTAGCCGAGGTCGGCGAGCTTGCGGAGGTGGGCGATGCGGTCGACGCTGCCGGCGGCGAACAGGGGCGTCTTGCCGTCGGTGAAGCCGGCCGGCTTGAGCAGCTTGGCCTTGGCCCACTCGGCCAGCGTCTCGCGGGGGGCGCCCGTCCGGCGGGCCAGGTCCTCGAGGGTCAGAACGTCTTTGTTCATCTCGCACCTATGCGTACAATTAATATATATTACATATATAACATGTACGTATACGAATATATTAAGCGGGGCGGCCTTTGTCAAGTAGATCTTTAGAGGACGTTGACTTGCCCGGCGGGCTCGATTAAAGTAACCCCTCCCCCAAAAAAAGATACGAGGAGGAACCCCGATGAAAAAGCCGCTCGCGATCTTGATTCTCGTGGCCGCCATCCTGGCCGGGGCCGCCGGGCTCTCCGCTCAGGGAAGGAACTGGGATATGGCCGGGGCCCGGGACTTCGACAACATCCTCCCCGAGCGGGAGCGGGCGGCGGTCATGAACCGCTGGCTCGAATGGCGCCTGGACAACATCATCCCCATGGTCATGAGGCGCGAGGGGATCGACCTCTGGATGGTCGTCAACCGCGAGTACAACGAGGACCCCGTCTACATGTCGATGGTCTCCGAGCCGGCCATGGCCGCCCGGCGGCTGTCCATCCTCATCTTCCACGACCGCGGCCCCGCCGGCTTCAAGAAGCTGACCGCCAACTGGCACGGGACGGGCTCGTCCGGGCCGTTCTACGAGCCGATCTTCAAGGACCGCTCCAAGGGCTGGAAGGGCCAGTTCGAGACCGTGGCCGCCTACATCCGGGAGCACAAGCCGAAGAAGATCGGCCTCAATTACTCCGAGCACTGGGCCTTCGGCGACGGCCTGAGCCACGGCCTGATGATGGAGCTCGAGAAGGCCCTCGACCCGGCCGACCGCAAGAAGATCGTCTCGGCCGAGAACCTGTGCATCGGCTGGCTCGAGACCCGCGGCCCGGCCGAGCTCAGCGTCTACCGCCACCTCAACGGCATCGCCCACGACATCATCGGCGAGTTCTTCTCCAACCGGGTCATCGTCCCCGACGTGACGACGACCGAGGACGTCGTCTGGTGGATCCGCCAGAAGATCACCGACCTCGGACTGGAAACCTGGTTCCAGCCGTCCATCAGCATCCAGCGGTCGCCCAAGGACCAGGCCCTGTACGGCAAGGGCGACCGTGTCATCCGGCGGGGCGACGTCCTGCACTGCGACGTCGGCATCTCCTACCTCGGGCTGAGCACCGACACCCAGCACAACGCCTACGTCCTGCGGCTCGGGGAGACCGATGCCCCGGCCGGCCTCAAGGAGGTCTTGCGGCGCGGCAACCGGCTCCAGGAGATCTTCATGGACGAGTTCCAGGCGGGCAAGACCGGCAATGAGATCTACCTGGCGGCCCTGAAGAAGGCCAAGGCCGAGGGCGTCGAGGGGCGCATCTACACCCACCCGCTGGGCATCCACGGCCACGCCGCCGGCCCGACCATGGGCCTGGTCGAGGCCCAGGAGGGCGTGCCCGTCCAGGGCGATTATCCCCTATACGAGAACACCTGCTACGCCATCGAGCTCAACTGCTCGCACACGGTGCCCGAATGGGACAACGCCAAGGTCACCCTGGGCCTGGAGGACGGCGGGGTCTTCACCAAGGCCGGCTGTCATTGGATCGACGGCTACCCGCGGACCTTCTACCTGATTTGGTGACCCACGACCGGCAGGGTGTCACCAGGGCCCGTCCCAAAGGCCTCACGGGACCTGAGCGCGCGAGGCTTGACAGCGATTGGGAATTGTCTGATGATTTTCTTTGGATGAGGTGAAAGGGCGTGCAGCGTCGGCCCGCAGCGAATTCTTTTTGGCCTAAGAACGGATTATTATTTAGAGCCATGAGAACGAAACGCGGGGCGGTCGTGCTTTTATCGTTGGGTCTCTCTTTTTGTAGCCACGATCCGCAGACATCTGGAGAAGAAATCAGCCTAGCGCTAATCCCGAGTTCCGTGTCCGTTTTTGCGGGCGATTCCTTGAAGTTCACGGTCACTGTCCTGAACTCTAAGGATAAACGGGTGACTTGGAGCCTGAGCGGGGCCGGGTGCACCGGCCCCCTCTGTGGCATGATCGATAACGACGGGGTGTACATGGCGCCAGTGACCGCGCCAAGCCCGGCCACGGTGACGGTCAAGGCCACCGCGGTGGCCGACACCTCAAAGTCGGCCGCCGCCACTGTCACAGTGCTGGAAGCCGTCAATGAATGGACGTGGATGTCAGGCAGCGAAGCCGTATGGCATGCGGGCGTCTACGGGACGAAAGGCACTCCGGACCCGACGAACGTCCCCGGGGCGAGGGAGATGGCCGTTTCATGGATCGATGCCGCCGGCAAGTTTTGGCTCTTCGGGGGGTTGGGGCGCGATTCGGCCGGCGATCACGGCAAGCTCAATGACCTGTGGAGGTATGATCCGGCCACGGCGGAATGGACGTGGATGTCCGGAAGCGATGTCATTGCGCAGGCGGGCGTTTACGGGACGAAGGGCACTCCCGATCCGGCGAACGTCCCCGGGGCGAGGGAGGGGTCCGTTTCCTGGGCCGCCGCCGACAGCCGGCTTTGGCTCTTCGGGGGATTGGGATGGGATTCAGCCGGCGATCACGGCAAGCTCAATGACCTGTGGAGGTACGATCCGGCCACGGCGGAATGGGCGTGGATGTCCGGAAGCGATGTCATTGCGCAGGCGGGCGTTTACGGGACGAAGGGCACTCCCGATCCGGCCAACGTTCCCGGAGCGAGGAATATGGCCGTTTCCTCGGTCGATGCCGACGGCAACTTCTGGCTTTTCGGAGGAGAGGGCTATGACTCGCTCTTCGGTAACATCGGAGCTCTTAACGACCTGTGGCGATATGATCCCTTAAGCCAGCTGTGGACGTGGCTCTCCGGGCGCCAGTGGACTTATCAGGCGGGCGTATACGGGACGATGGGCCTCTCAGATCCGCGAAATGTCCCCGGAGCAAGAGAAAGGGCAGTTTCCTGGGTGGACGCCGGGGGGGACTTCTGGGTCTTTGGGGGGATGGGCTTGGATTCGGTTGATAATATCGGGGATCTCAACGATCTTTGGCGGTTTTCTACGGCGACCCGAGAATGGACCTGGATATCCGGAAGCCCGCTGTTTTATGAAGCGGGTGTCTACGGGATCAAGGGCAGGCCCGCCCCATCGAATATCCCGGGCGCAAGGTCTGGGGCTCGCGGGTGGGCCGATCCGCAGGGCAAGCTCTGGCTCTTTGGGGGATGGGGCCTGGCGACGGCCCATGATTCAGGCTATCTCAATGATCTGTGGAAGTTCGATCCGGTGAACACGAGGTGGACTTGGGTTTCCGGGACCGACACAACCTATGCGGAGGGTGCCTATGGGACGATAGGCGTGCCCTCTTCTTTGACAACGCCCGGAGCAAGATCATTCCCAACGTGCGCGGTCGCCCTCGACGGAAGAGCCTGGCTGTTCGGTGGGTATGGCAGGGATTCGGGCGCGGGCCTGAGCGCGCTCAATGACCTTTGGATGTTCCGTCGTTGATGCGATGGGCATCGCCGGCTAGGGAATTCGGGCGCAGCGGCCAAGGGGGTGTGATGAAAAAAGCGGCTTTGGTTCTGGGCATCATCCCTATCGGGATGATGGCCCTCATGGCCCAGAAAGACGCGTTAATCATCTTTGGCCAGGGCTTCAGGTTTTCTGTCGTCGAACCGAAGGGCTGGCGATGCCATACGGATGACGCCTACCGATATAAGATGAACGCCTATTTCTGCTTGGGGAGCAAATCGATCAAGAGATCGCCGGCCATCATGCATATCACGATCTATGATAAGGGGGGCGACACAGTTCAGCAAAGCCTGGCTTTTGACATGGAAAACTACCAAAAACACTCCAAGACCATTGAATTCTTGGATTTCCCAATAGACAAGCTCGCCTACGAATTCGCGGCAAAGACATTCGTCATCGATGATAAAACGATGGACTATGTATGCTTCGTTGACCCCGATAAGGATTCTCCCCTATATGTTATTTTTGTGTTGCACGGGCCCAAGCAAGAAAGCCCTAAGCACGTCGAGGCCTTCCTTTCATTGATCAAAACGTTCCGCTGGTTGGTCCCTCCCGCGAAAGACGAACGGTTGCTTAAAAGCGGAACGACAGTCCGGCCTGGACCGTGAGCCCGGAGAATTCGAGGCGCACGGGCGGGTCGCCAGGCATGAAGAACGACGCTTCGAAACCTTCCAGCGTGGCCCCGCGGTATCCGCCGAGGAGGCTCAGCGACAGGCTGCCGCCCAGCTCGACCTCGGGGCCGGCGGCGACGCTCCATCCGATGGCGTTGTCGCGTCCCGCGGTCACGAAGCCGCTCTCTGTCTCCGTGTAGCGCGCGTCGCAATAGGATGCCCCGGCCCGGGCCGTAAGGCGCACGGCGGGCAGGATCTCCGGCGTGCGGGCGGCGAGATAGGCCCCGTAGGCGTTGACCGAGTGCTCGGAGCGGTAGGCCCCTCCGGTCGCGGCGAGCGTGCCCGAGACGCGCGCCGAGGTCCGCTCGAAGGTCAGGCCGGCCTCGAGGGCCGGCGAGAACCGCCAGCCGAGAGCGAACCCGAAGCCGTGCTCCCAACCGAAGGCCGGCACGTCCCCGTCCCAGGTTTCGTTCAGGAAGTCGATGTATTCGTTAAGCGCGTTCATCGAGGGCGAGGCCCCCAGGTAGAAGGCCGAGAAGACGAAGTTGCCGCGGGCCCCGGAACCGCCGCGGCCGGACGCTCCGGCCCGTCCTCCGGACGGCCCGGGCGGCGCACTCCCGAGCCCGGACTGGAACTTGACGATCTCTTTCTCGCCTCGCTTGCGGAGCTCCTCGGCTTGCCGCAGGGGAGGGGCCGGCCATTTGGCGCCCTTGGCCCGCTTGATGATCCCCTTGATGGTCTTGGGGTCGGGCGGCGTATCGAATTCGCAGTCGGCCCACCGGTTCCAGAGGTCGAGGTACTCCTCGAGCCCCTTGAGGAGCAGCTCCTGGCGCTGGATCTCCTGGCCGACGGCCGTGACGAAGTTCGTGACGGCCACGGCGATGGCGTCGATCTTGCTGCGATCCTGGGCGGGGGCCGTGGGCTTGAGGTGCTCCTGGCGGAAATTGCGCATCAGGCCCTGCATGCGCCGGCCCGACTCCTCGATCTCGCGCATCCGCAGCCGGATGAGGGCGATATAGGCCTTGATCTTGGCCTTGATGGCCTCGAGCGCGTCCTTGTCGGCCTGGCTCAGGGGTTTTTTCTTGCTGCGGAGCTTCTCGAGCTGCTTGAGGAGGTTGTCGATCTGCCTCCAGCTGGCGAAGATGTCGCCGACGGCCCAGTTGTAGAACCGGCCGTGATAGCTGATCTCCGCCATGTAGGCCCGCAGCTCGTCCCACTGGACCGGAAGCTTGCAGGCCTTGTACTCCTCCTGGATGGCCGCCACCTTGGCCGGGTCGTCCATCAGGGCGTGCATGCCCTCGTGGATGAGGGCCCCGGCGAACATGTGGTAGCCCTCGCGTCGCAGCGAATCGAGCAGGTGGTCGAAGAGCTCGCCGCCGATCATCTCCCGGAGCTTTTCCTTGGAGGTTTCGTCGTGAAAATAGGGCTCGAGCGCCCCGAGCTTGCGGGCGAACGAAGCGGCCCCGCCCGGGTCGTCGCCACGCATCCGGCTGTAGCTGCCCACGACGCCCTCGCGGGTGAACGTCCCGCGGTTCTGGACGCACCTCCTCAGGTAGTCGGAGTCGAAGATCTCGATCTCCTGATACCCGAGAGGGTTGAAGAAATGGGTCAGGAAGTACCTCTGGGAGGTCGTGAAATAGGCGCGCTGGGGGAAATATTGACTCGACCGCTCCCAGGCCCGGTGATAGTCGCCGGCTTTCCAGAGCGCTCCCCCCATGATGCCCGTTGTATAGTCGTCCGAGCGCAGCACCGTCTCGATGATCTCCTTCCGGGGATCGGTCGAGGGGACGTCGCCGTACGGCGTCCGGACGGGCGGCGGCGGAGGAGGGTCCTGGGCGGCCAGGATCATCGGCAGCGCGGCCAAAAAGACGAGCAGCCCGGCGAGGGCCGTTCGTGCGGTCCGTGACATGATGTGGTTGCGGATCATCGGATCTCCTCTCCATTTTTCTTCTTCTTGCGGAGGTCCCAGCTGACCTTCCAGTCGATCTTCCCGGCCAGGGCCGTGAAGAAGTCCTTCCACTCCGGGGGCAGGTTGGCCATCTCGTCGCGCGAGCCGTTGAGGCGGTCGGGCCTGTCGTCCTTGAACGTGCCGGTGATCTCGATCTGCTCGTTGACGCCGGTCGTGCCGCCCGTTTTCTCCCTTTCGTCGACGATGATCGGCTTGACCTTGACGTCGAGGCGGCTCTCGCCGTCGACGGCGATCCCGCCGATATCGATCTTCCCGCGTATGGTGTAGGTCTTCTTCTTGAGCTGGACGGCCAGCTCCAGGTCACATTCCTTCTTGGACAGCTTTCGGGAACGGGAGGAGGCTTCCTCGCGGCCGGACATCTCCATCCGTCGGCCCTCGCGCTCCCCGCGCATGGCCTTCATCTCCAGGGTCTCGGAGAACGATTCGAGCCGGGCCTCGTCGAGGGCGTAGACGACGACGTTCTCGTTGCCCCGGTCCTTTTTGAGCTTGACGCGGATCCTCCAGCTCTTGCCCGTGTCGTACTCGCCGCGGCGCAAGATCGCGGCCAGGGCGGATTCGTCCTCGCCGGCTTTCATCTCCCAGATCTCGGCGATCGTGCCTTCCCAGGCGTCGGCTTTAATCAGAAGGTCCTTTTCGTGCTCGAAGTCCTTATCCGGTTCTTCGAGCGGGCCATCGACCTCGTCTTCTTCCTTGTAGCCCTCGTATTCGGCCGTGATGGGGAAGGGCCCGCATGTCTTGTGGAGGATGACCTTTTCGATCTCGTATTTGCCGTCCTGGTCGGCCTCGACGATCCACTCGGTCCCGTCGTGGGGGTCGGTCACGGTGACGACCGCCCCGGAGGCGGGCTCCCGCGTTCCGTCCTCCTCCTCGAACTCGACCTTGCCCTTGAGCTTTCCGTAGAAACCCTCGATGTATTCCTTGGCCCTCTCGAGACCGTGGTCTTCGGCGAGCTTGAGGAAGAAGGCGTGGCCCCGGTCCCGGGGGAGCATGCAGAGGACCCGCAGTGGTTTTCCGTAGTAGAGATAATCTTCGTCTTTTGCCCGGAGGTACTCGTCCATGATATCGGTTGTGTCCTGGCGCTCTTCCGGCAATCCCCAGTAATCGCAGGTTTCGCGGATCATCTCGCCTTCCTCCATGGCCTTGTCCGCCATGCGGCGAGGATGGCCTTCGTCCAGGACGTGGGAGAAATTGCGCAGCTCGCAGCTGACGTCATAATCCCTCTTGGGAAGGCAGAGAACTCCTTCGGCATCGAACTCGCCGATGGTTTCCTCGCGGTCCCCATAGAGGCCCGTCAGTCCACCTTCCCAGTCCCCGTTCGTGAACCTGGCCAGGCATTGGGCGGCCGCACGGACATGGGAGGGATCGAAATCATATTTTAAAGCGCCTTCGTAGAGCCGGCGGCCGACGTGAGGGCCTGCCTTGAACAAGGTAGTCGACCAGGTGTCGGCCCTGCTCTTGGGCACATCGACGATGCGCATGAACAAGAAGACACCCTGCCAGAGGGTCAACTCCCCGGATTCCTGGGCCAATTTATGGAGATTAGTGAACTGTTGGTACCAATAGGGATTGCCGGCGTTCTGGGCGCGGGCCCCGAGGTCGGCGGCTTTGGCCCTGTCCCCAGCCTTGATCGCCATCCATAAGAGGTAGTCGTCGAGGTTCTTTGACACCCAATAGGAAGTCCCCGACAGGTAGTGGGGTTCGCTGAATTCCTTTTCGATCTTGGCCTTGAGGGCGTTGTACTCCTTCTGCCAGTCGACCTGTCCTCCCAGCGCAGACGCCTCCCGCCGAGTGCGCAGCGAGCGGTCCTCTGCCACCGCATGCCCATCTCCCGTGGCCAGGGCCGTCCAAGTGACAGCCAAGAGAAGACCCGCAACAGTTCTCATCGGCCCCGCCCCCGCGATGGATCTTCGCCCGGTTTTAGCGAACAAGACCATTCCTGTCCTCCTTTTGCCCAGCGACGCGTTGTCCAAGAGGGGGTCTGATCTCCACTCATTAAGTTTTGGGGATATGGCGTCCCGGGAACGGGTCATTTGTTAATAGGTGGAGATATGACCCCTTCTTCATTTTTGCCACGAGAGGCTGAGGTCATGGGTGAAGCGGCAGGCGGGCTTGCGGTCGCCCTCGTAGAGGTAGACGGCGATCTGGTCGGTCGAGATCCGGCCCGGGGCAAGACCGCCCTGGTAGATGACCTCCACCTGGGCCTCCCCGCGGTCGGCCTCGACGCGGCCCGGGCGGAATCCGAAGGCCGGCAGCTCCTGGCCATCGTCCAGGACCGTTGCCCCCACGAAAATGTCCCGCGGATGCGGCCTCCGGATTTCGTACGCGACCGTGACGACGGCCCGGTCGCCGGCCACCTTCTCGACGCGGGTGATCGTGATCCTGTCGAACCGCTCGTGGCGCTGGACCTGGAACTCCTCGGGATAGCTGATGGTCAGGGTCCCCTTGACGGCCGCTTCGGCCCCGAAATTGACGACCGATATCTTCCACTCGGTCCCCCGCTCGAGGATGTCCCGGCTGACGTCCTGGACGATGACCAACGGCGAGCCGTCCTCGAGGCGCTGGTAGTAGCCCGTGCGGCCGGGGCCGTTGAGGATCAGGGTCAGTTTCCCGGGCCCGCCCGTCCAGCGGGCTTCGGCCCGGATCGTGCCCGCGGCCTTGGCATGGAACGAGAACTCCTGGCGGTCGCCGGCCCCCCCGCCGAGCGAGAAGGAACGCGTTTCCGACTTGGCCGACACGAGGGCGGCCCCGACAACCAGCGCCAGGCATAGACATCCAGACACGCGTGACGGTCTCATCGTTCGCGACCTCCCGAATGGAATCTGATCCCCCGCTTGCCGGATGGGGACACCCATGCTCCTAACCTTGGCCAAACTATAGTCCCGGGCCCGCGGCCTTGTCAATGACGAACCGATCCCCGGGGGTCCTTTCGCTATGTCCCGTCCGGCCGCGCCCGGAGGCCCCCGGGATGCCCTGGGCGATCCTCCCGGGAGGGGCTTGACACGCCAGGCGGCTTTCAAGAACAATACCCCTATCAGCCTGAGGTCAAGGAGGTCCCTATGAGAGCCCTTTCCCGCCTTTCGGCCGTTCTGTGTGCCGCCGCCGTGGCCTCATTCGCCCTGGGAGTCGCCCTTTCCCTCGGCACTCCCGTATGGGGCCAGGACATCGAGGGGGCCAAGGACCATCCCCTGGTCTCGCGGCTGAAGGACTTCTCTATCACCGAGTACGAGGAATACGAGTTCGACGAGCACGCCTTCTACGACGCCGCCGACAAGGAATACATCATCAAGGGCCGCAAGTGGGTCATCGGCTACGATCTGAACGAAGGGGCGACGTCGCCCGGCCAGGCCAAGATCCGCGAGAACTACATCAACGCCATCCGCAAGATCGGCGGGGAGATCCTCTACGAGCGCGGCACGATGCGGGTCGTCCGGGACGACAAGGAGGTCTGGATCGAGCTCTGGGTCACCGGGGACGGGAACGGCTACCGCCTGACGATCGTCGAGAAGGCCATCATGAAGCAGGAGGTCGTCGCCGACCCGAAGGCCATGGCCGGCGATATCCGCGAAAAAGGCCGTGTCGCCGTCTACGGGATCTACTTCGACACGGACAGCGCCGTCATCAAGCCCGAGTCCGAGCCGACGCTCAAGGCCATCGCCGACATGCTCAAGGCCGACGGCGCCCTCAAGCTCTTCGTCGTCGGCCACACGGACTGGGTCGGAAAGCTCGACTACAATATGGACCTGTCAGCGAAGAGGGCCCAGAGCGTCGTCGACGCCCTCGTGGCGAAGCACGGCGTCGCCGCCGGGCGCCTGGTCGCCAAGGGCGTCGGGCCGCTCGCGCCGGTCAGCACGAACACGACCGAGGAAGGCCGCAAGCTCAACCGCCGGGTCGAGCTCGTGGCCATGCAATAAATACATCTCATCACATCCATCGCAGGAGGGAACGCATGAAAGTCAAGAGGATCCGTTTGGCGGGGGCGCTCGTCGCCGCTCTGGTCTTGAGCAGCGCCGCCCTGAACGCCGAGATCTACATCAAGCAGATCCGCAAGACCGACCCGTTCACGGTCATGGGCCAGACCCAGCCGGAGAAGCTCGAGACGATCGTCACCTGGCTCGGCAAGGACCGCATCCGGGTCGACACCGGCGAGGAGACGTCGATCATCGTCCTCGGCGACAAGAAGGTCATGTACATGATCAATCACGAGGACATGACCTACACCGAGATGCCGGTCGGCGGGGACATGTTCGGGGCCATGGCCGGGGAAGCCGGGGGCGAGGACGCCAAGAAGGGCATGGAGATGGCCAAGCGGATGGCCCAGTCGATGATGGGCAGCATGCAGGCCAAGGTCACCCCGACCGACGAGACCAAGAAGATCAAGGACTGGACGGCCCGCAAGTACCTCATCGAGATGTCCATGGGCAGCATGATGAAGGCCAACTCCGAGGCCTGGGCCACCGAGGACATCAAGATCGATCCGCGGCTCTATTACATGGCGGCCAACGCGATGATGGCCAGCATGGGCGGGCTCGACACGATCATCCAGGAGATGGAGAAGGTCAAAGGGATGGTCGTCTATCAGGAGACCAAGAGCGAGGCCATGGGGGCCACGATGAGGATGGTCGAGGAGGTCGTGGAAATAGGCGAGAAAGATGCCCCGGCCGGCGCGTTCGACATCCCCAAAGGCTATAAGAAGGGCTAATTGTGCCTTGGCTGTTGGAAAATACAGATATTAAATAAGATAACCTAAATTATAGGCTTATTTGAGGGCCTTAAACGGCTTTTTCAGGCCCGTTTTGGGCGTTTAAGCGTTTTATGTGTCAATCCGGGCTTCGCCAAGGGCGGGCCTTACGCGCGAGCGCCACGCGCGGGCGCCCGCCATACTCCCCGACGGTCGGACCAGGCCGGCCTTTCCGCCTTCCCCGCTAGTCGATCTTGTCGGGGGTCGCTCCCGCCTCATCGTCTTCCGGGGTCCCTTCTTCGTCCGTGCTTTCGCCGGTCTCTTCGGTCTCTCCGGAGCTCTCGTTCTCTCCGGTCTCCCCGGCTTCCCCCGTACCCGCCGGCATCGGTTCCTCGCCTTCGAGCGGCGGGCCTGAACCCTTCTGCAGGCGCCTCAGCCGCTTGGCTTCCTGCTTCTTGAGGCGCTTGAGTTCCTTGCTTCTTTTCTCGCTCTTATATGCTTTTCTTCCTCTGGCCACCAAACCTCCTTCCTGTCGGATTCGGCCCCATCATACAAATAATCACATCGCCGTTCAAGCGAAAGTCCGGCCGGCCGCCCCGGTCTCTCAAAGATGAAAGTCGCCCGACGCTTCCGGCTGGTAGAGGACCGATTCGACCTTGAGGACCCGCTTGCCGTCGGGAACGGTCAGCTCGATGACGTCCCCCGTCTTGTAGCCGAGCAGGGCCGTGCCGATCGGGGCCAGGACCGAGATCAAGCCATGGGTGATGTCGGCCTGATGGGGAAAGACCAGCGTGTATTCCTTCGTCTCGCCCGATTCGACATCGAGGACCCGGACCTTGGAGTTCATGGTCACGACGTCGGTGGGGACTTCCTCCGGCTTGACGATGTGGGCCTTTTCCAGCTCTTTAGCCAGGCCGGCCAAATGCTCGCGGTCACGGCCGCCTTGGAACGCGGCGGACTCCAGGATGGATTTGAGCCTCGTCAGGTCGAACTCGGTGATGACGAGATCCGGTCTGTCCATGATGTCCTCCAGGTGGTTTATCGGGGATCGGGACGCTCACCCCTCGGGCTTCTTACTATTCTACCTGACTTTGCCGTTATTACCAAGGGCTTTTGGGGGGGCGTCGGCCGAAAGTAGCGAGGAAGAGCGCGGTTGACTGTCTAAGCCAAGTCAAGATGTCCCCTTATCTGCCGAGCAAAAATGTCCCCATGGAGCGGGGGCAGGTGTCGTCTCGAGGTAAGTCTGGAGGATATGGCGGGCCCGCGGGTTGTCGTTTGGTTGACGGGGGCGCCGGGACCTAAGCGGTTCTCTCAGGGGTGTTGAAGCATGTCGGGCGATCCGGGTTTGACCGAGCCATACCGTCCAGGCTCCATCGAGGTGTTGTCGGACCAAGACCCTTTGACGGGCATAACTTTTTCGATACGGACCCGGGGGGATATCGATGACCAGTCCCCCGAGGCAGACCGTATTATCGTTGGCCACGGTGGCTTCGTAGGCGAACGAGACCTTGAGGTAGCGTTGGGCGGCGGTGATTCTTCGGAAGACCGAGCCCGGTTGTTCCGGCCGCTTGGCGAAGCGGGTGTTGAAGCGGTCAAGGAAGGTCGAGTCCAGCCATTCGTTGGCCTGATCGATCTCGGTGATGCCCTCCAGCGCCATCTCGGCGATGAGCCGATCCTGGAAGGTTCCTCCCTGCCGTTCGATGCGACCCTTGGCTTGGGCAGAGTAGGCCGTGATGGGCTCGATGGTGAGGTCTTGGAGAACCCGGCCGACGTGGGTGGGGAAGCGGATGCCCGCGAGCTCCTCTTCATGGCTCCAGTGGTCGTCGTTGCGGTACAGGGCCGCATGGCGGTCCTGATAGACGGCCACGGGGATGCCGTGACGACGCAAGACCTGATCCAGCAACTTGAGATAGCCGACGGCATCCTCAGTGGGCCGGAACTTCATCCCCAACACGGTGCTGGATGCGTCGTCGGTGGCATGCAGGAGTGTGCAGGGCGGCCGAGACGGCCCGAACCAGCGGTGGGGGCTGCCGTCCCATTGCATCAGCAGGCCTATCTGGGGGCGGCGAGGCCGGCGGCTGCGGTGGCGGGGCGGGCATCGCCGTCGTTTGGCCGAGATCCCCGCCTCCCGCAGCCAGCCGCGCACCGTCTCCCGGCTGATCCGAAGCCCCTCTCGTTCTCCCAGCATCTGGACGAAGTGGGTGTCATTGAAGTTCATATACCGTCCTTGACGAAGCCCCAGGACCCGATCCTGCAGCTCTCGGCTGTAGGCGTTGTGAGAGGGCTGGCCACGTCGCCGGTGGGCCAAGCCGCCTGCCCCTTCCTCACGATAACGGGCCAGCAGACGTTTTGCCTGGCGGTAGCAGACCAGCAACAAAGGCACCGCTTCTCTAAGCGTCAATGCCCCGCGGCAGACCCGCTCCAGAACGGCGATGCGCTGGATCTCACGAGAACTCAAGGTGACCGACTCCTTCATGCCCACCTCCTTCATTGAGGGGACATTTTAGCTTGGCAGTCTGAGGGGACATTATGGCTTGGCTATCACAGCCGAGGCCCCCGCCGCTGTCTAAGCCAAGTCAAGATGTCCCCTTATCTGCCGAGCAAAAATGTCCCCATGGAGCGGGGGCAGGTGTCGTCTCGAGGTAAGTCTGGAGGATATGGCGGGCCCGCGGGTTGTCGTTTGGTTGACGGGGGCGCCGGGACCTAAGCGGTTCTCTCAGGGGTGTTGAAGCATGTCGGGCGATCCGGGTTTGACCGAGCCATACCGTCCAGGCTCCATCGAGGTGTTGTCGGACCAAGACCCTTTGACGGGCATAACTTTTTCGATACGGACCCGGGGGGATATCGATGACCAGTCCCCCGAGGCAGACCGTATTATCGTTGGCCACGGTGGCTTCGTAGGCGAACGAGACCTTGAGGTAGCGTTGGGCGGCGGTGATTCTTCGGAAGACCGAGCCCGGTTGTTCCGGCCGCTTGGCGAAGCGGGTGTTGAAGCGGTCAAGGAAGGTCGAGTCCAGCCATTCGTTGGCCTGATCGATCTCGGTGATGCCCTCCAGCGCCATCTCGGCGATGAGCCGATCCTGGAAGGTTCCTCCCTGCCGTTCGATGCGACCCTTGGCTTGGGCAGAGTAGGCCGTGATGGGCTCGATGGTGAGGTCTTGGAGAACCCGGCCGACGTGGGTGGGGAAGCGGATGCCCGCGAGCTCCTCTTCATGGCTCCAGTGGTCGTCGTTGCGGTACAGGGCCGCATGGCGGTCCTGATAGACGGCCACGGGGATGCCGTGACGACGCAAGACCTGATCCAGCAACTTGAGATAGCCGACGGCATCCTCAGTGGGCCGGAACTTCATCCCCAACACGGTGCTGGATGCGTCGTCGGTGGCATGCAGGAGTGTGCAGGGCGGCCGAGACGGCCCGAACCAGCGGTGGGGGCTGCCGTCCCATTGCATCAGCAGGCCTATCTGGGGGCGGCGAGGCCGGCGGCTGCGGTGGCGGGGCGGGCATCGCCGTCGTTTGGCCGAGATCCCCGCCTCCCGCAGCCAGCCGCGCACCGTCTCCCGGCTGATCCGAAGCCCCTCTCGTTCTCCCAGCATCTGGACGAAGTGGGTGTCATTGAAGTTCATATACCGTCCTTGACGAAGCCCCAGGACCCGATCCTGCAGCTCTCGGCTGTAGGCGTTGTGAGAGGGCTGGCCACGTCGCCGGTGGGCCAAGCCGCCTGCCCCTTCCTCACGATAACGGGCCAGCAGACGTTTTGCCTGGCGGTAGCAGACCAGCAACAAAGGCACCGCTTCTCTAAGCGTCAATGCCCCGCGGCAGACCCGCTCCAGAACGGCGATGCGCTGGATCTCACGAGAACTCAAGGTGACCGACTCCTTCATGCCCACCTCCTTCATTGAGGGGACATTTTAGCTTGGCAGTCTGAGGGGACATTATGGCTTGGCTATCACAGAAGAGCGCGGTTGACTTCACCATTCGGCGCGGTTGGATTATAATCCCTGCGAACATGCTGGACCCGAAGGTCGGGAGATACGTGAATTGAGCCGCCCGGGGAGGGCCGGAACGGGTTGGGCGCTGCGCGCGGCGTCGGCGCTGGTCGCGGCCGCCGTCGGGGCGCTCCCTGTGCACGCCGCGGCGCGGACCGCGGGATGTTTTTCGCTCGTCGCTGATCCCGGCGGGCCGGGCCTGATCGATCTTACGGCGGGGCGAGGCGCCGGGCCGTTCACCCTTCGTGCCGGCTCCCGAAGGGAAGGACCTCCCGATCGCCCGTCACTCCCCCCGGCGGGCCTTGCGGCGGCCGCCGTCCTGCGGCTCGATCAGGACGCCGGTGACGCCTCGCGGGGCCGCAAGCGGCCCTGGCTGGCCGGAATAGAAGTCTTCGGCGCCAACATGGGCCTGTGGGTCTACAGCCGCTACGTCGCCAAGGAAGATTGGGCCTACATCAGCTGGGAGAGCGTCAAGGACAATTTCCGGAACGGCTTCGAGTACGATAACGACGGCTTCTTCACGAATTTCTTCATGCACCCGTACAACGGCAGCTTCTACTATAACGCCGCCCGTTCGCTGAACATGAATTTCTTGGAGTCGTCGCTCTACACCCTGGGCGGCAGCCTGATGTGGGAGATGTTCCTCGAGAACCAGTATCCGAGCACGAACGACCTGATCACGACGGTCGCCGGAGGGGTCTACGTCGGGGAGGTCTTCCACCGGATGTCGTCGCTCATCCTGGACGACGAGGCGACCGGCGCGGAACGGACCTGGCGCGAGATCCTGGCATTCCTCATCAATCCCATGCGCGGGCTGAACAGGTTCCTGCTCGGCGGGGGCGACCTGGCGAGTGAGCCCAACGGGCGGCCGCGTCCTTCCATGGAGGGGCATGTCGCGCTGACCAGCGTCTATGTCGTCGATCCGGCGGAGTCGTCGGCGACGGGGGCCGGCACGGCCCTGGAGATCGATTTCCTTTATGGGGAGAGGTTCAAGACCGGAGGCAGCGGGCGGACGCCGTTCGACCTCATCCTCTTCAACACGAGTCTGCGCATGACAGGGCGGTTGGCCCATCTGGCCGTCGATTCCCACGCCTTGATCGCGGGATGGGAGCGTCACAACGGAAGGGGCCGCGGGCATCTCTACGGCCTGTTCCAGCATTTCGACTACCTGGACAACGAGCTGATCAATATCGGCGGGACATCGCTGGCCGGCGGGGCGGTCTCGTTCTACCCGCTCGGCGCGACCGGCAGGCTCGAGCTGCGGACCTCGGCGCAGCTGGGCATCTCTCTCATCACGGCGACCGACAACATCTATTATCCGGAGGCCGTCAGCGAATACCATTACGGGATGGGCCCGATGGCCAAGTTCGAAGGCCGTCTGGCCCACAAGCGGTGGGGCTGGCTGAGCCTGCGGTTCAATCATTTCCGCAACTACGCCATCCAGGGGAACAACTCGGCGGACCGGCCGAGCCACGATTTCCTCAGCGTCCTGAAAGCCCAGTACGGAGTGGCCATCCGCAAAGGGATCGGGTTCCGCGTCGAGTACGTCTCTTATTTCCGGAGGAACGATTTCGAGGGCTATGATCGCGTTAATACCTCGCTGTCCCATCTCGGCCTGTCCCTCATCCTGGGTTTCTCGTGAGCCGGGATGGGCGCAAAACGAGTTTTTTTGCCGTGAAAAAGCCGATTAAGGCCTTCTCATCAGTTTGAGCGATTTGTTAACTTTAGCGTTATCAGTCAAATGCAACAGCCAAGGCAGCTGAGGAGGGCGCTGGGCCGCTGGGACCTGACGGCCATCGGGGTCAACCAGGTCATCGGCGGGGCCATCTTCCTGATGCCGTCGCAGGTGGCGGCCTTCGTCGGCAACTGGAGCCCCCTGGCCTTCCTGGCCATCGGGTTGGCCTCGATGCTCGTGGCCCTGTGCTTCGCCGAGGTCGGCAGCCGCTTCGAGGGCACGGGCGGGCCCTATCTCTACACCCGGGCGGCCTTCGGGCGGTTCGCGGCCTTCGAGGTCGGCTGGATGCAGTGGTTCACGAGGGTCACGAGCTACGCCTCGGTGGCCAACGGCATCGCCCTGGCCCTGGGCTTCTACTGGCCGGCGGTCAAGTCGGGCTGGACGCGGGCGGCCATGCTGACGGTCCTGATGGGGACCCTGGCCTTCATCAATGTCCGCGGCATCAAGCAGAGCGCCTGGACGGTCAACATCCTGACCGTCGGCAAGCTCGTGCCGCTCGCCGTGTTCATCGCCGTCGGCGCCTTCTTCGTGGATCCGGGGCGCCTGGGGCCCCTGCCGGCGGTCGACGGAGGGTCGGCCGCGGCCGCGGCCCTGCTGCTGATCTTCGTCTACGGCGGATACGATGTCGTCCCGGTGCCGGCGGGGGAGGCCCGCGCGCCGCGCCGCCACGTGCCGTTCGCCCTGGTCTCGACCATCGTCGTCGTGACCGCCGTCATGACCGCGGCCCAGGTCGTGGCCATGGGCACCCTGCCGGGGATCGAGGGATCGGCGACGCCGCTGGCCGACGCGGCCCTCCTGTTCATGGGCGGGGCCGGGGCGCTGATGATCGGCGTGGGCTCGATCGTCTCGATGACCGGCAACAACGCCGGGCAGGTGCTGACCGGCTCGCGGATGCTGTTCGCCCTGGCCGAGCACGGCGAGCTGCCGGGCTTCGTCGGCCGCATCCACCCCGTCTACCGGACGCCGGCCAACGCCGTGCTGATCACCTCGGCCGTGTCCCTCGCCCTGGCCCTGTCGGGGACGTTCGTCTGGCTGGCCATTGCCAGCGCCGTGTCGCGGCTGGTCACCTACACGGCCTCGTGCGCGGCGACGCTCGTCCTGAGGGGCCCGCGCTTCGAGGGCCGGGTGGCTCCGGCCACGTTCGTCGTCCCGCTCGGGCCGGTCGTGCCCGTCCTGGCCCTCGGCGTCTCGACGGCCGTCCTGGCCGGGGCCACGCTCGCCCAGCTGGCCGGCGGCCTCGCGGCCCTGGCGGCCGGCGCCCTCCTTTATGCCTTGGCTGCTATAAAACGCACAAAATAAAAAAAATAGCTCCGATTTAGGCCCCCTAAAAGGGCCTTATTCGACGTTTTTATGGCCAAAATGGGCCGTTCAGGCCTTTCTCCTCTGTGTCCGAGAGTGCGGCCCTCTCCTTGACCCGCCCGCACGACTGATGTATGAGCCATCTCATGAGCGCGCGCGGCCTTTTCGGCATCGTCAAGGGCGAGTACGCCCGGGCCTACAGCGGTCTGCCCCGTCGCGCCTGGTTCCTGTTCGCCGTCAACCTCGTCAACGCCTCGGGGGCGATGGTCATCTTCTTCCTGTCGCTCTACCTGACGCGCGAGCTGGGATTCACCACCGCCGGGGCCGGCCGGGCCCTGAGCGTGTACGGCCTCGGCTCCCTTGCCGGCGCCTACATCGGAGGGTGGCTGGCGGACCGTGCCGGCTCCATTCTGGTCCAGAAAGCGAGCCTCGTTCTCTGCGGCCTCCAGCTCATCGCCCTGAGCCAGGTCCGTTCGGCGGCGGGCATTCTGCCGCTCCTGTTCGGCTTCGCCCTGGCTTCGGGGACGCTCTATCCGGCCAACGCCACCTCGATGTCTCTCATCACACCCGCGGCGCTCCAGGTCAAAGGGTTCGCCCTCAACCGGCTGGCCAACAATTTGGGCGCGACCATCGGTCCGGCCGTCGGCGGGGTCCTGGCCATGAGCGATTACCGGCTCCTGTTCTGGGCCGATGGCCTGACCTCGCTGGCGGCGGCGGCCGTGTTCGTCGTTCTCTGGAAAGGGGCTTGGGCCGCCCCCGCTCCCGCCCCCGTCCCCGCTCCTGCCCCCACTCCCGTCCTCGCGCCCGCTACCCCGACGGCCCCGGCCTCGGCGCCCGCGCCGTTCCCTTCCCCCTGGCGCGACGGCCCGTTCCTCCTGCTCATGCTCGTTTTCCTGGTCTGGAGCTCGGTCTTCATCCAGCTCCTAACGACCTATCCGCTCTATATGAAGGGCGTCTATGGTCTGGCCGAAAACCGCATCGGCCAGCTGTTCGCCGTCAACACCATCCTCATCGTGCTGTTCGAGATGATCCTCATGGAGCGCATCCGGAAATTCCCGCTCGGCCGGATGATCACCTTATCCTTCATCCTGCTCGGGATCGGCATGGGCATCCTGCCCTTCGGGCGAAGCTTCGCCTTCGCCGCGCTCAGCATGGTCATCCTGACCCTCGGCGAGATGCTCAGCATGCCGCTCGTCGCGGCCCTCATCGCCGGGCGGGCCCCCGACGCCTCCCGCGGCCGCTACATGGGGATTTTCAGCCTGAGCTTCTCCTTGGCTTTCATCGTCGCACCGACGGCCGGCACCGCCGTTTACGAGGCCTTCGGAGGAGAAGCCGTCTGGGCCGCCTGCGCCGCCCTCTCCGGCCTCCTCGCCGGGGCCTTCTCGCTTCTCCGCCCGCGGCTGGAAGAGGTCGGTTCTCCACAGACGAAGTAACATTCTCCGGCCGCGCGGGAGGACCCTCATCTCGGAAGATTTAATGAGTGGAGATCCGGCCCCTTCCTGATATAATTCGCCACTCGGAGGCCGACGATGTATCCGTATTTCCGCGTCGCCCGCATCCTCGCCCGAGCGGCCCTCAAGCCCCGGATGGGGCTCGACGACACAAGCGAACTCACCCTCCGCGTCCGGCTGAGCGACATCGACACCTATCCCGAGATGAACAACGGCCGCTTCTGGACCATCATGGACCTCGGCCGCTACGACCTGGCCTTCCGCATGGGCCTCATGCAGATGGCCCGGCGCAACGGATGGTATTTCGTGGTCGCCGGAGGAAGTATCCGCTACCGGCGCCGCCTGCCGCCCCTGGCCCGCTTCGTCCTCCGGACCGAGCTCGTCGGCCACGACGGCCGTTGGTTCTACTTCGTCCAGGAGTTCGTCCATCGGGGCCGGATCGCCGCCCAGGCCGTGGTCCGGGCCGGCCTGCGGACAAAGTCGGCGGCCATCCCCTCAACGACCATCCTCGAGGCCTTCGGCCGCTCCGATTGGGCGCCGCCCCTGCCCGAATGGGTCCAAGCCTGGATGGCCTCCGAGGAAACCCGCCCTCCCCTCTAATTGGGGTCGGACCTCAGCATCTTAAATATAATAAAAGAGATAGAATGCTTTTTAGGCGATGCCCAAGCAATTAAACCTTGATTTTTTCGGGCAAAAACGTTACATCCGGTTTTCAGGGGCTTATCCCGAAGGAGGTCTGATGAAAAGACGGCAACGGCTTGCCATTCATTTTCCGCTCGTTCTCGCGGCCGCGGCCCTCATCCTGGGCTCGGCCTCCCCCTCGTTCGGCCAGTGGTTCGTCGACTTCGAGGACGGCCTGGCCCTCAGCGGCTACAACGACGTCCGCATCCCCAACGAGACGGGAACGCTCTTCTCGCTTTCCCGGGACCTCAAGACCAAACCCGCCTACTTCGTCCGGCTCCGTTTGGGCTATCAATGGAAATCCCGCCACACTGTCTCGGTCTTCGCCGCGCCCTTCCGGCTGCGGGCCTCGGGGACGGTCGACGAACCGATCGTCTTTTTCGAGGAGACCTTCCCCGCCGGCACTCCCCTGACCGGCTCGTACACCTTCAACTCCTACCGCCTGACCTACCGCTACGACCTCGTCCGCAAGGGCCGCTGGCGCGTCGGCCTCGGCCTGACGGCTAAGATCCGCGACGCCGCCATCCGCATCGAGGGCGGCGGCCTGTCGTCGACCAAGACCAACGTCGGTTTCGTGCCCCTTCTCCATTTCCGTGCCCAGTGGCAGTTCCACGACGCCTGGGGGCTGCTCCTCGAGGGCGACGCGGCCGCGGCCAAGCAGGGCCGGGCCGAGGACGTCCTGCTGGCCCTGCAGTGGAAGCTCAACGACAAGCTGACCCTGCGGGCCGGCTACCGCATCCTCGAGGGCGGCGCCGACGTCGAGGAGGTCTACAACTTCTCGCTCATCCACTTCCTCAGCGCGGGCCTGACGTTTGCTTTTTAGGTCCGGTTGGGATAAAAAAATCTTCCGCCGCCCAGATCCCGGAAGGAGGGACCGACCATGAAAAGAGCCGCGTTTCCGACAGCCGTCCTCATCGTCCTCGGGCTGCTCCTGCTGCCAGCGCTGTCCTGTAAGTCCGAGGCCCCTCCGCCCCCCGCACCGCCTTCAGCGGACGCCGCCCAGGGCAACCCGTTCTTCACGCCCTACGGCACGCCGTACAACGTCCCGCCGTTCGACCGCATCGAGACCGGGCACTTCCTGCCGGCCATCGAGGAAGGCATCCGCCGCGAGCAGGCCGAGATCGAGGCCATCGTCTCGAACCGCAAGGCCCCGACCTTCGAGAACACCATCGCCGCCCTCGACCGCACGGGGATCTTCCTTTCGGAGGTCAGCGCCGTCTACGGGGCGCTCCAGAGCGCCCACACGAACAAGGAGCTCCAGGCCCTGGCCCGGCAAACCGCCCCCATGCTGGCCGCCCACCGGGACAACATCGCCCTCAACGAGACGCTCTTCGAGCGCGTCAAGGCCGTCTACGACAAGCGCGACAAGCTCAAGCTCGACCGCGAGGAGCTCTTCCTGCTCGAGAACACCTACCGCGACTTCGTCCGGGCCGGCGCCCTGCTCGGCGAGGCCGACAAGACCCGCCTCCGGGAGCTCAACCAGGAGCTGTCGCTCGAGACCGTCAAGTTCGGCGAGAACATCCTGGGCGAGATCAACGCCTTCCAGCTGGTCATCGACAAGAAGGCCGACCTCGCCGGGCTCCCGCCGTCGGCCGTGGCCATGGGCGCCGAAGCGGCCAAGCAGGCCGGGCTCCCGGGCCAGTGGCTGTTCACCATCCACGTCCCGAGCATGACACCCTTCCTGACCTATTCCGAGCGGCGCGACCTCCGCGAGAGGCTCCACCGGGCCTACTTCATGAAGGGCGACAACGACGACGAGCGCGACAACAAGGCGATCGCCAAGAGGATTGCCGACCTCCGGCGGCAGCGCGCCGCCATCCTCGGCTACGCCAGCCACGCGGCGTTCGTTCTCGAGAACAACATGGCCAAGACCCCGGAGCGGGTCGATGCTTTCCTGCGCCAGATCTGGGAGCCGACCGCGGTCAAGGCCCGCGAGGAGGCCGCCGCGCTCCAGGCCCTCGCCGACCGCGAGGGCGGCCGGTTCGAGCTGGCCTCCTGGGACTGGTGGCACTACACGGAGAAGCTGCGGCAGGAGAAGTACGCCCTCGACGACACCGCGCTGCGTCCCTACTTCAAGCTCGACAACGTCCGCGAGGGCATCTTCGCCCTGTGCGCGAAGCTCTACGGCCTGAAGTTCGTCGAGAAGCCGGACCTGCCCCGGTATCATCCCGAGGTCCAGGTGTTCGAGGTCCAGGAGGCCGACGGATCGCACACGGGCATCCTCTACATGGACTTCCATCCCCGGCCGAGCAAGAGGAGCGGCGCCTGGTCGGGCGGGTTCCGGCGCGCCTGGTACGACAAGGGCGAGCGCGTGCCGCCGGTGGCCACGATCGTCTGCAATTTCACGGCGCCGACGGCCGACGCCCCGTCGCTGCTCTCGACCGACGAGGTCGAGACTTTCTTCCACGAGTTCGGGCACGCCCTGGCGACGCTCTTCTCGCAGGGCCGCTACCGGAGCCGCACCGTGGCCCGCGACTCCGTGGAGCTGCCGTCGCAGATCATGGAGCACTGGGCCTTCGAGCCGGAGCTGCTGTCTCTCTACGCCAAGCACTACGTGACGGGAGAGGTCATCCCGGCCGAGCTCGTCGAGAAGCTCGAGCGGAGCAGCCTCTTCAACCAGGGCTTCATCACCGCGGAGTATCTGGCCGCGTCGATCCTCGACATGGCCTGGCACACGCTGCCGAACCCGGCGGAGATCGATGTCCGCTCCTTCGAGAAGGACCTGATGGACGGGATCGGCCTTATCCCGGCGATCCAGCCGCGCTACCGGTCGACGTACTTCAACCACATCTTCAGCGGCGGGTACTCGGCCGGGTACTACGCCTACATCTGGTCCGAGGTCCTCGACTGCGACGCCTACGAGGCCTTCAAGGAGAAGGGCATCTTCGACCGGGCCACGGCCGAGTCGTTCCGCAAGAACGTCCTCGAGCCGTTCGGCACCGAGGACCCGATGGTCCAGTACGTCCGCTTCCGCGGCGCCGAGCCCAAGATCGGCGGACTGCTTCGTCACCGATTTGGGGTCGGACCTCAGGATAATTAATATTATCAACAAGATAAAGGTCATTTCGGGCCGCCCTCAAACTGTAGGCGACACGTTTTTGGCCCCAAAAACGATAAAGCCTAGGCCCGCGTCTGGAGTTCAAAACATGAAAAAGCCTCTGGTCCCCATCGCCTCCCTGGCCTGTCTCTGTGCCCTGCTCCTGATGACCCTGACGTCCTTGGGGGCCACTCCCCGCATGCAGACTTCGCTCCCGGATCAGGGCCATGACCGAACGCCACCCAGGCCCTCTCCTTCGAGCCCCTACGCTCCGGACATCCCCGAGCCGGGCTCCGTCGAGGCCATCGCCAGGTTCACGACCGAGCCCCGCTTCTCGAGCCCATGGGTCGCCTACGTGCCGGCCTCCGACACGGTCGTCTCGCCGACCCGCTACCTCGGGCGCGTCGTCGGCGCCGCCGGCGAGCTGTCCTCAATCGCCCAGATCTACGGCTATTTCCGCATGCTCGCCGAGACCTCCCCGCGCGTCCGCGTCGAGACCATCGGCCGTACCGAGGAAGGCCGTGAGATCCTCCTCATCGCCGTCTCCGACGAAGCCGGCATTCGTGGACTCGACCGCCTCAAAGCGGCCACCGCCGCCCTGGCCGACCCGCGCCGCACGACACCCGAGGCAGCCGAGGCCCTCATCGCCGACGCCCGCCCGATCTACTATTTCAACGCCGGCCTCCACTCGCCCGAGCTCGGCAGTCCCGAGATGGTCATGGAGCTCGCCTACCGCCTGGCCGTCTCCGAGCAACCGATGATCCGCCGCATCCGCAGCGAAGTCGTCGTCCTCATCAACCCCGTCTCCGAGCCGGACGGCCGCGACAAGCAGGTCGAGTGGTTCTACCGCCACCTCAAGGGCAAGACCGATTACGAGAGCCTGCCTCCCGTTTCGCCGCCGTACTGGGGCCACTACGTCTTCCACGACAACAACCGCGACAACCACCAGGCCGCGCTGGCCCTCTCCAAGGCCGTCCGCCGGATGTTCTTCGACTACCACCCGACCGTCTTCCACGACCTCCACGAGTCCATCCCCCTGCTCCAGACCTGGAACGGCACGGGCCCGTTCAACGGCAACCTCGATCCCATCCTCATCAACGAGTTCTTCGCCATGGCCTTCGCCGAGGTCGGCGCCCTAACCTCGCTCGGCATGCCCGGCGTCTGGACGTGGGGCTTCGGCGAGGGCTGGGGCCACCATTATCTCGACTCGATCGCCGTCAACCACAACAGCATGGGCCGCGGCTACGAGACCTTCGGCAACGGCACGGCCGAGACCGTCGAGCGCGTCCTGCGCCCCAACGAGGAGCGCTACGTCGGCCGCCCCGTGACCAGCCGCGAGTGGTACCGGCCCCTGCCGCCGCCCCGCAAGTTCTTCTGGTCTCTCCGCAACAACGTCAACTACATGCAGAGCGGCTGCCTGGCCATCCTCGACTACGCCGCCAAGAACGCCAAGGAGATGCTGCGCGACTTCTACCGCAAGGGATACAACTCGTGGCAGAGGGGCGTCAAGGGCCAACCCCACGCCTTCGTCATCCCCGCCGACCAGGGCGACCGCCGCCGCGTCGCGGAGATGATCGAGCTGCTCCTCGCCCAGCGCATCGAGGTCGGCCGGGCGACCCGGGCCTTCAAGGTCGCGGAAGGGGAGTACGAGGCCGGCGTTTACGTCGTGCGGCTCGACCAGCCGTACCGGAACTACGCCGTCGATCTCCTCACGCCTCAGGTGTTCCCGCCGGACGCCGCCTATGAGCCCTACGACGACGTCTCGTGGGCCCTGCCGGTCCACTTCGGGATCGAAGCCAAGCGCATCGACGACGCAGCGATCAAGGACGTGGCCCTGGCCGCGCTCGATCCGGGCTTCGAGGTCGGCGGCACGGTCGAGGGCACCGGCCCGGTGTTCCTGATGAAGGACACCGGCCAGGAGGCCGTCTTCGCTCTGCGCCACCGCCTGGCGTCCTTCCGCGTCGAGATCGCCCGCCAGGCGTTCCAGGCGGGGGGCGTCGACTATCCCGCAGGCTCATGGATCATCCCCGAGCAGAAGGGCCTCGTCGAGGTCCTGCGGCGGGCGGCCGCCGAGCTGGGCGTGGATCTCGCCAGCGTCGAGGCCGTGCCCGACGTGCCGCGCCACGAGTCCAAGGTGCCGCGCCTGGCCGTGTGGCACACCTGGGCCGATACCGAGGCCGTCGGCTGGGTGCGGCTCGTCCTCGACCGCCAAAAGATCCCTTACGCCTACATCCGGGACGACGATATCCGCGCCGGCCGGCTCAACGCAAAGTACGATGTCATCCTGTTCGCCCACAACTATCTCAGCCTCCAGGACCAGATCCACGGCATCGACAAGAAATACGGGCCGATGGCCTACACCAGGACCAAGGACCATCCCAGCCATGGCGCCCCCGACGCCTCCGAGGACATCACGGGCGGGATCGGCTGGGTGGGGATGGCCAACCTCGAGCGCTTCCTGGCCGGCGGGGGCACGCTCGTCACGCTCGGGAACGGCTCGGCGTTGCCCCTCGAAGGCGGGCTCGTGCGTGACGTGAGGCGCAAGTCGGGGACGTTCTTCACGCCGGGCTCGGAGCTGCGGGTCAAGTTCGTGAGGCCTGACCATCCGCTGGCCTACGGGATGCCGGCGACGGGCTCGGTGTTCCGGACCTCGCTTCCGGTCTACGACGTCGCCGTGGCGGAGCGCGGAGCGGTCGTCCTCCAGTGGGGCACCAAGTCCCGCAAAGAGGACCGCCAGGACGAAAGCCCCGAGGCCATCGCCGCATTGCCGAAGGAGGAGCGGGAGGCCAGGGAGAGGGCCAAGAAGGACGAGCCCAAGATGCTCGTCAGCGGAGCGGTCAAGGGCGACGATGAGCTCGAGGGCCGGCCGGCAATCCTCGACTTCGCGGTCGGAAAGGGCCGGGTCATCGCCTTCAATTTCAACCCCGTCCACCGCGACCTCAACCGGTCGGACCACCGTCTGCTCTGGAACGCCCTCCTCAATTATTCTGCCTTGGCTGTTGCAATTGACAGATAATAATATAGATAGATAAGAAATAAGGGGTTTTTTAAGGCCTTAATCGGGCTTTTTGGACCTAGAAAGCGGATTTAGCACACTTCTTGCCCGCTCCTGACCGCCGGCCGCAGCCAGCAAAGGCCATTCTCCTCGCAAAACACGCTTTTTTGCCGCAAAAAAACGCGATTAAGCCCGAAAATTTGGCAGCTTAAATGCCATATCTGTTTTTATATCAGTTGGTTACAGCAGCCAAGGCAGAACTAGGAGCCGCCGAGCTTGACGTGGCTCACGGAAACGGTCGGGGAGCCCAGGCTCTGGAACCAGGTCAGGTCGCTGCCGACCTTTTCGACCGACTTCAGCAGCTCGAACAGATTGCCGCCGATGGTCACGCCCCGCACGGGGTAGGTCTTCCTGCCCTTCTCGATCATGAAACCGGCCGACGGGATGGAGAAGTCCCCCGACGCCGCGTCGATGGCCGCGAAAAGGCCCAGAACCACCGTCAAATAGAAGCCGCGGTCGATGCCGGCCAAAATGGCCTCGGGCTCGATCTCGCCCGGCTTCAAATAGAGGTTCGTCGTGCCGACGCCGCCCGACGAGCTGTATCCGCCGCGCGAGCGGTTGCCCGTCGATCTCGCCTTGCCCTTCTTGGCCGAGTAGCAGTCGTAGAGAAAGGTCTTGAGTGTGCCGTCGACGATGAGCGGCGTCGTCTGGGTGGCCACTCCCTCGCCGTCGACCGGCGCCGTGCCCGTGCCGCCCTTGAATCGGCCGTCGTCGATGAGCGTGAAACTCCCGGCCGCGACCGCGGTGCCTTCCTTGCCGGCGAACAGGGACCGGCCCTTCTGGACCTCGTCGGCCGACAACATCCCGGCGATGAACGACCACAGCTGGACGCCGATCTCCGGCGAGACGACCAGCGGCATCTCGGCCGAGGCCACCGGCTTGGCCCCGAGCATCGACACGGCGTTCTCGGCCGCCCTCCGCCCGATCGCCTCGGCGTCGAAGTCGGCCCACTTGACATAGCCGTTCTGATAGGAACCGGATTCGCGCGCTTCGCCCTCGGCCGCCGTGAACTCGGCGCCGGCGCCGACGCCGGACTGCCGGAACCAGCCGCCGACCCCGTTCGAGTTGGCGATGTAGGTGTAGGATGTCCCGTCCTGATAGACGGCCATCATCGAACCGGCGATCCTGGGGCTGTACGCGAGCCCGGCCGCTTCCATGCGCAGGGCCATCCGGATCTTTTCCTGGACCGGCACCGCGGTCACCTGGTCATCGTAGGAGCCAAGGTCCGTGTAGCCTGCCGTCCCAGCCGAGAGACCGCCCTCAGCCGGTCCCGGGATGACGTTGAACTCGTCGGCGGTGTGGTAGACGACCTTCTTGACCAGGCCGTCGACGAGCTCGCCCACGGCCTTCTTCGACAGGTCGTTGGTCGATCCGAAGGCCATCTTGCCCTCCCTCAGGACGCGCACGCCGATGCCGGCCTCCTTGACCGCGTTCATCTGCTCGACGGCCCCGGCGCTGACATTGACCTGGATCGACTCGGTGTCGCTGACGTAGGCCTCGGCCTCGACCGGGGCGCCGGCGCTGCGGCCCGCTTTTCCCGCCCGTTCGACGGCGTAGCCCGCGATGTCCAGATATTCCTTCTTGTAGTCCATCACTTGCCTCCCTTGTCGCCCTCGATGTCGGTCCAGGCCTCGCCCTTGCCGCCGACGAGGATGTTGCGGACCCGGATGGTCGGCATCCCGAAGCCGACCGGGGCCGACTGCATCTTGCCGCACCGGCCGGCGCTCGGGAACAGGGCCAGGTCGTCGCCGACCCTATCGATCGACTTCATGGCCTCGACGCCCATGCCCGAGATCGTCGCGCCCTTGATCGGGCGGGTGATCCGGCCGTTCTCGATGAGGTAGCCCTCGCCGACGCCCATCATGAAGTTGCCGGTGATGACGTCGACCTGCCCGCCGCCGCTGACGTCGGCGATATAGATCCCGCGCTTGGTCCCGGCCACGATGTCGGCCGCCGGGACCGGGCCCTTGTCGATGAACGTGTTGCGCATCCGGGGGATCGGCGGGTATCGGAAGGATTGTCGTCTGCCGCTCCCGGTCGATGGCAGGCCCAGCTTGGCGCCCCAGATCTTGTCGCACATGTAATTACGCTGGACGCCGTCCTCGACGAGGACCGTCCGCTCGGATGGCGTCCCCTCGTCGTCGAACGCGTAGGATCCGGGGAATTGGGGGATCGTTCCGTCGTCGATGAGGGTGACGCCTTTGGCGGCGGTCTGCTTGCCGATCTGTCCCTTGTAGTTCGAGCCCTTGAAGACCAGGTCGGCCTCCATGCCGTGACCGCAGGATTCGTGGAAGAGGACGCCATTCATGCCCGGGCCGAGGACCACGGGGAAGACCCCGCGCGGCGAATCGACGGCCTCGAGGAGCTTGACGGCCTTGGCCGCCGCGGCGTCGACGATCTTCTCGAAGGCGTTCGGGCCGGTGAAGAAGTCGCGGCCCGCGTAGGCCCCCCGCTGGTCCCAGGCCGCCTGGAGCTGGCCGTCGGCGCCCTTGACGTAGGTCTGGGCGATGATCTCCGTGAGGCCCAGCGTCTGGCGGACGATCCGGCCGTCCGACGTGGCGATGTTGACCTGGCGGATGATCTCGCGGAGCAGCTGCAGGGCCTGGACGACGCGGGGATCGGCCGACCAGGCCCGGTCCATGAGGGCCTTGAAGGTCTCGATCTTGGCATCGACGGCGATCTCGGAGGGCAGGGGGGTGATCGGGAACGACAGCGTCGAGGAGAGCGGGGCCAGCGTGATGACCGGGGGAGCCGAGGAAGAGGCCGGGGCGGCGGCGGCGTCGGCGACGTAGCGGGCCGTCTCGTAGATCCGCTCCGGCTCGAAGCTGTCGGTGTAGGCGTAGAACGTGCGGCCTTCCTTGACCGCCCGCAAGCCGACGCCTTTCTCGATGGTCGTCGTCGTGTTGATCTTGCGGTCGTCGCTCATGACCGAGTCGAAGGCGGCCCGTTCGACGTAGACGTCGCCGAAATCGGCGCCCTTGGCCATCAGGTGAGAGACGGCCTTGGCCAGGATGTCGTCGGGGATGATGACGTCCGCGGCGGCCAGGCCCCCGGGTCCCGTTTTGCAGCCCGTGGAGCTGAGAAGCGCCTCGAGGAGCGCCGAAGAAAAGGCGATCGAGGTCAGGCCCGCGGCGCCGCTGCCGATGAACGCGCGCCGGGACAGGAATTTCTTGGACATGAACAGCCTCCTCCCTGAAGTGGGATATCAATGGATTATACGCCGAGAACAATCCGTTGGTTCACTTTCCGCCTAGGCTGTTGCAATTGACAGATAATAATATAGATAGATAAGAAATAAGGGGTGTTTTAAGGCCTTAATCGGGCTTTTTGGACCTAGAAAGCGGATTTAGCACACTTCTTGCCCGCTCCTGACCGCCGGCCGCAGCCAGCAAAGGCCATTCTCCTCGCAAAACACGCTTTTTTGCCGCTAAAAAACGCGATTAAGCCCGTAAAATGGGCTGCTGGAAAGACCTATCTTTATTAATATCTGTATTTTGAAGCAGCCTAAGCATGACCGAGGGGGTAGTGTCTCAGCACTTCGTCGGCGATCTCGTTGCCGTGGTCGATCCCCTTCTGAATGTTCTCGCGATTGAAATCGATCGTATCGCAGATCGGAAAGCGGGGAATGTAATCAAAGATCCGGACCAGGCGCTTGCCGGGGATCATATCGCCCAGGTCGTTGCGGAGCATCCGGTTGTAGAGCTTGGCCATCTTCAGATCGTCCTGGAGGACCTCGTTGACCATGAGGTCGATAGCCCGGATGGACACGTCGATGAGCTTCTTGCCGACCGGCTCGGGGATAGGCAGCACGGGGCTGAGGCAGATGACGTGGATCTCGACGACGCCCAACGGATCGTCGATCAGCCTTTTCAGGGGCAGGATGTCGCGCACCCCGCCGTCAACGCGCACCTGGCCCTTCACGCGCTGGGTCTGCATGACGAGCGGGATGGTGCAGCTGGCCTGGACGGCGTCGAGGAACTCCTTCTTCGGCACCTCTGTGCTCGCCACGTAGTGCATTCCGCCGCCCGCCAGGTCGACGAAGCCGACCGATCCTTTGAGCGCCGGTTTCGCGCGCGGCAGGCCGTCGAGCTTGCGGCGCATGGTCTCCATTCCGTAAAGCCCATCGGCCCGGCCTCGCCCGAGGAGCTGGGTGATCAGGGTCTTGAGCCACTGGGAATCGAGGACATCCTCCTTCCGGCGGATGGCGAGAAGCGTCTCCTTGAGGAAATGAAGGTCGCCGTAGCAGAGGGCCGCCGTGCAAAGGCTGCCGCTCGAGATGCCGTAGACGAGCTCCGGCTTGATGCCTATCGCGAAGATCCGTTCGAGGACCCCGACCGCGAATCCGATCCGGGCCCCGCCCCCCGAGATGCATATTCCGACCGTGCCGCTCATGGGAGCATCTTACCAATATGCTTTGGCTGCTGCAAGAATTAGAAAATAAATAAGATATGTTATCGAAGAGGCCGCTTTTATGGCCTTAATCGGCCTTTTTCGTGCTGAAAAGAGCTAATTAACTCTCCTCAAGATCGAGCAGCCGATCGAGCGAGCAAAAAACGTGTTCCAGAGGTTACGGGATCGCAAAGAGCTGTTTTGGCCACAAAAAAACGCGATTAAGGCCCAAAAAAGGCCCGTTCATCAAGCTTATTTTCTTTTGAATCTGGAAGATGCGGCAGCCAAGGCACGGGCTTTGTCCGTGCGTTCCCATGTGAAATCGGCATCCACGCGCCCGAAGTGCCCATAGGCCGAGGTCTTCTCGTAGATCGGACGGCGCAGCTTCAGCTTGTCGATGATCTCCCTTGGCTTGAGCGGGAAGTGCCGCTTGATGAGCTCCACGATCGCGTCCTCCGCGATATTGCCCGTCCCGAACGTATCGACGTAGATGGCCATCGGTGAGGCCACCCCGATCGCGTACGACAGCTGCACCTCGCACCTGTCGGCCAGCCCGGCCGCGACGACGTTCTTGGCGATATACCGGCAGGCGTAGGCCGCGCTCCGGTCGACCTTGCTCGGGTCCTTGCCCGAAAAACACCCGCCGCCGTGCCGGCCCATCCCGCCGTAGGTGTCGACGATGATCTTCCGCCCCGTGACCCCCGTGTCACCCTCCGGCCCACCGATGACGAACCGTCCCGTGGCGTTGATGAAGACCTTGGTCCGGCGGTCCATCCACCGGCCGCACACCGGCTCGATGACCTTCCGCCGGATCTCCTTCTTCAGGCGCTCCTCGCTCATCTGCTCGATGTGCTGCTGGGCGATGACCACGGCCTCGACCCGGGCCGGCTCGCCGTCGTGGTACTCGACGGTCACTTGGCTCTTGCCGTCCGGCCCCAAACTTTTGACCAGTCCCGTCTTGCGGACCTCGGCCAGCCGCATCGTCAGCCGGTGAGCCAGCATGATCGGCAGCGGCATGAGCTCCGGCGTCTCACGGCACGCATAGCCGAACATCATGCCCTGGTCGCCTGCGCCCGGCTCCTTGCGCCGTCCCGCGACGCCGCGGCCGATGTCCACGCTCTGCCCGTGGACCGATACCCACACGCCGGCGTCCTCGCAGTCGATGCCGAACCGGGGGTCCGTGTAGCCGATCTTCCTCAGCGTCCGCCGCACGATCTGCTGGACGTCGGCGAAGCCCTGGGTCGTGATCTCGCCGGCGACGTGGACCGTGCCCGTCGTCGTCAGGCACTCCACGGCCGTTCTCGAGTACGGGTCCTGCTTCAGCAGGTCGTCGAGGATGGCGTCGCTGATCCGGTCGCAGATCTTGTCCGGGTGACCCTCGGTGACGCTCTCGCTGGTGAAGAAGGTCTTTCTCATGGCCGCACCTCCCGCGGAACACTCCCGGCGCCAAGGCCGCTGCTTCAGGTCCCCTGAAGACGGTCTATCATAGACCAAATGTCCCGGCCTGCCAAGTCCGCGGTCGAACATAAAGCCGATCGCGCCGCGTCAGGGTCAGCGTCAGCGCCCGCCCCCCGCCGTCGCGACACGCCCGCGCGCGACGAGCAGCACGCCCAGCCCGCAGGCGTAGCCCGCGGTCAGGGCCGGGCCGATGGCCGCGGCCCCGACGACGTCGAGCCCGAGGACCATGACCGCGAACACCAGGGCCGTGGCCGCCAGCTGGAATCCCACGGCGACGCTGATCGGCGCTGTCTTGTGGGCCCGGACGAGGACGGCCCGCTCGTAGGACAGCACGGATTCGAGGAAGGGCAGAAGGACGAGGAGCGCCCCCGGCAGCACGGAGAAGGCCGCCAGCTCCGGCGGCAGGCCCGAGATCGTCCGGTACCACACCCCGGCAAGCGGCGTGAACACGACGGCGGCCAGCCCGGCCGCGGCCGCCGCCCCGAGCCCCAGGCTGAAGCGCCGCAGGGTGCGCTTGTTCTCATCGCCGTCGCCGGCCAGGGCGATGACGACCTCCTGGAGGGCGATACCGCTCGTCCGGAAGATGAAGGCCAGTCCGACGATGACCGGCAGCACGGCCAGCGACTCGATCGGCTGCCGCCCGCGGGCCAGGAAGAAGGTCGTCAGCGGATTGACGAAGAACGACAGGAACGAGGTCAGGGCCAGCGGGGCGTAGAACCGGACGACCCGCGCCTGGGTCAGGGCCCGCCCGAACCCGCACGCCTCCTCCGGCATCGCCCGCAGCCGCCGGGCCGACGAGCGGGCCATCGCCCAGCTGGCCGCCCCCTCCGCCAGGACGCCGGCGCCCAGCGCCCCCGCCCCGACGCTCGCGCCGGGAAGCCGGAAGGCCAGGGCCAGCACGAGCCCGGTCGCGGTCATGGTCGTCAGACGCACGACCGTTCCGTAGGTCACGGCTTGGGGCCGGCCGTCGCGGATGAGAATGCCCTGATAGAAGCGCCGGAAGCCGATGGCCCCGGGCCACAGCAGGAGCCAGACCATGGCCCGGCCCGCCAATCCGGCGACCTCGGGTGTCAGGCCCATGATCCGCCGGGCGACGAGGTCGAAGACCGGCGGGACGATGAGCACGGCCATGACCACGGTGACGCCCGCGTTGAGGGCGTTGGAGAAGCGCAGCAGCTTGCGGTAGGCGACGCCGTCGCGAACCAAGGCGTTCGAGGCCGACAGCATCATGACGACCGGCGACTCGACGATCCAGGCCAGGGCCGAAGCCACGGCGAACGCGGCCAGGTTCTCTTTAGCCCCGGGGAGCCTGGCGATGACCGCGGCCAGGAACGGGCTCTCGGCGGCCATCATCAGCCAGGTCGCCTGGAGAGGGAGCCAAAAGCGGAGGATGAGGCCCGTCGTCAGGGGACGGCTGTCGGTTGCCGCAGCGGCAAGCGGGGCGGAAGCGGCGGAAGAGGCGGATGCGGCCATGGTCAATCCGCGTGGCAGCTCCGGTCCTGGAGGAGCGTGCGGGCGCCGGCCGTTCCCGTCTCGACGACGGAGAACGACTTGCAGATGCGCCCGTCGACGAGCTCCAGGATCCGGTCGGCCCTCAGAGCGATCTCCCGGTCGTGGGTGACCATGATCAGCGTCGATCCGTGCTCCCGGACGGTCCGGGCCATGGCCTCCAAGGCCGCGAAGCCCGTCTCGCTGTCGAGGTTCCCGGTCGGCTCGTCGGCGAAGACGATGGCCGGCTCGGTGACCAGGGCCCGGGCGATGGCCACCCGCTGCTGCTCGCCGCCGGAGATGCTGTTGGGGTACTTGTCCTTGATGCGCAGGATCTCGATCTCCCTCATCAAGGTCAGGGCCTTATCGACCATGGCCTGAGGGGGCCGCCCCCGGCCGATCCAATGGGGAATGAGGATGTTCTCAAGGGCCGTGAACTCCGGCAGGAGGTAGTGGAACTGGAAGACGAAACCGATGCGGGCGTTCCGGTAGGCCGAGTGGGCGTTGATGTCCCCCGACGAGAAGTCCCTCCCGTCGACGATGAGCCGGCCCGACGACGGGCTCTCGAGAAGGCTGAGGATGTTGAGCAAGGTCGTCTTCCCGGACCCTGAGGGCCCGATGACCGCGGTAATCGCGCCCCTCTCGAAGGAGGTCGTGATGCCGCGGAGGACGTCGGTCCGGACGACCTCCCCGAAGTGCTTGGTGAGGTCCGTGACGGCGATGATCTCAGCCATTGCGGATGACCTCGATGGGCGAGAGGCGGGCGGCCCGCCGGGCCGGGATGAGCGAGGCCGCCGCCGAGCCCAGCACCGCGAGTACGGCCGGGGTGACCAGGTTGAACGCCTCGAGCTGCAGCCCGAACGTCCCCGGCCCGAAGTACCTGATGAACAGGACTCCGAGCAAGTAGCCGAACCCGATCCCGAGGATCGAGCCGAAGAAGCCGAGGGCCAGGCCCTGGATGAGGAAGATGCGGGCCGCGCCGCGGTTGTCGACGCCCATGGCCTTGAGGATGCCGAGCTGGCGGGACTTCTGGACCGCGGCGATGCCGAGGACCGAGGCGATGCCGAGCGAGATGGCGAAGAGAACGAAGAACTGGATGATGTTCGACGAGCCGCTCTGGGACCGCAGGGCGGTCAGGAGCTCCTGGTTCCGCTCCTGCCAGGACTCGACCTTGACCCGGCTGAACTCGTTCCGGAGCCGCGCGGTCAGGGCCTCGGCGGCGAACACGTCCCGGACCTTGGCCTCGATGGAGCTGACCCCGTTGAGCCCCAGGAAGCTGCGGGCCCGGTCGAGCGACAGGAAGACGACGGCGTTGGCCTGCTCGGCGCCAAGGTCGACGACACCGGTCACCGTGAAGAAGTCGCCCGTGCCCCGGCTGTTCCGGACGAAGAAGGGATCGCCGAGCTCGAGCCGGAACCTGTCGGCCAGCGCCAGGCCGACGATCGCGCCGTCGCCGGCCAGCTCGAGGCCGCCCGCGCGGAGGTTGCGTTGGAAATTGTAGATCCGGGCGCCCTCCGCGGGCTCGATCCCCTTGACGGCCACCGTGTCCGAGGCGCCGCCCCGCTCGATGAGGCCCTGGCCCCCGGCCACGGGGCAGGCGGCCGTCACGTCGGGGAGCCCCCGGACGAAGTCGAGGTACCCGCCCCACGACAGGATCTCGCGGTTCTCGGTGTAGAGGACGCGGCGCGAATCGACGGCGGCGCCGTCGCCCCGAAGGACGCTCGTCGGGATCGAATCGGACGGGAGGATGAAAACGTGGGGGGCCGAGCCGACCGTCCTCTCGATGAGGCTGAGCTGCAGTCCGCCGATGAGCGAGGAGAGGAAGAACTGGACGGCCACGCCGACGGCGATGCCGGCCAGCAGGAGAACGGTCTGCCCCCGGCCCTTGAGGAGGAACCGGAAGGCGATGTGGGTTTCGTAGGGTCGGACGATCATCGGATGCTGTCGGCGCGGACCTCGCGGCCGGGCCTGAGGCGGGCGGCCGGGGCGTCGAAGGCGGCGTCAAGGAAGATCGCGCCTGCGGCGAAGCCCTCGACGAGGACCCATCGCTCGCCCACAGGCGTCACGGCGGCGGGCAGACGCTCGGCCTGTGCGCCGTCCCACGACCAGACGTAGGGCCGGCCCGCGTCCCTTTTGACGAACCGGGCGGGCAGGGCCAGGGCCTTTTCGTATGTCGCGGCCAGGATCTCGGCCTTGCCGGCCATGCCGGACTTGATGAAGGGGACGTCCCGCGGGATCTCGACGCGCAGCTCGCAGGTGTTCCGTTCCTTGTCGACCTCGGTGCAGATGTACGAGACGCGGCCCTCTATCCGGGTGTCGGGATAGGCGTCCATGATGACCACGGCCGGGAGGTCCGGCTGCAGGAACGGCAGCTCCTTCTGATCGACGTTCAGCACGAGCTGCCAGCTGGCGCTCTCGAGGAGGGTCACCGCGGGGGCCGCCGGCGTGGCCCGCTGACCCGGCTGGACTTCGACCTTGATCACGGTCCCGTCGAACGGGGCGGTCAGCCGGGTGTTCTCGAGGTCGCGCCGGGCCAGGTCGAGTTGGGAGCGGGCGATCGACACCTGATAGGCCAGGTCGGCCAGGCGGCCGCTCCGGGAGTAATTGTCGAGCTCAAGGCGCTGCTGGTTGTAGCGGGCCAGCGCCGTCTGGTACTCCCGGTCGGCTTTCTCGAGCTCGGACTTGGAGATGCCGCCGGCGGCCTCGATCTGCCGGTATCTCTCGAGCGTCCGTGCGGCCTGGTCGCGGACGGCCTCGGATTCCCGGAGCTTCTCGACCAGGGTGGGCAGGACCTCGTCCTGGGCGTTGCGGAGCTTGAGCTCGGCCGACCGGAGGCTGTCCTCGCGGATCGTCAAATTCCGCCGGGCCTCGAAGTCGTCGATCCGGACGAGGGTTCGGCCGCGTGAGACGGATTCGCCGTCGGCGACCTCGACGGCGGCGACGACGCCGTCCGTCTGGAAGCCCATCTCGAGCGGGCGCGGGTAGTCGACGGTGCAGTTGGCCAGGATGGTGTAGTTCAGGTCGATGGGCGAGAGGACGTAATGATCGACGTCGGTTCTCCGGTTGGCCCGCCAGACCAGGAGGGCGGCGGCGAGCAGGAGGGCCGCTGCGAGGGTCATGAGGCGGGCGCGTTTCTTTCTGTCAAGGGTGGGCATGCGCAGGATGCTCCTCATCTATGGCCCTCTATAATAGCACAGACCGGGTTCGCCGTGTGCGGCTGCCGCCGGCGGGGGGGAGCGGAGAGCGCGCAGGGGACCGAGGCGAGGGAGGCGGTTAGATCAGCGCCCCGTGTTGAGTGGGGGCGAGCCTGCAGAGGGGATCTGTCAGGGCAATACGATTATCTTCGATAGGCCTTTTCTTTTAGAATTCCAGGTCGTCGCGCTTGCAGTAGTAGCCGTACGGGGAGATCTCGCAGCCGCCGAGATAGACCTCGCCGCGGTCGGCCTTCAGGAACATGGCGTGGGTGGGCATTCCATAGATGATGGGGATGACCTCGTCCGACTCGTGGCAGTAGGGGCAGACGGGGACGCGGCTTTTGCCGTTACTTTTCGCGGGCGATGGCCTGTGGGCGTGGGCCCGGCCGTTGCTCCGCCCGTTGCTCCGCCCTGTGGTCTGACCGTTGCCGGTCCTGGGCTCGTAATGCGTGCTTTCCATTTCGCACCTTCCTTCACAAGCTCCCGCTCATTTCCGGCCCTATGCTAAAAGCGGGCGGACTAGCCTCCTATCGCCTCGAGGGGTGATTTCGAGGGGGAGATTCTCCGCTTGGCGTGGCTAGATTGGGGTCGGACCTCAGCATTTTATTTAATATCAGTCTATTATGATTATGCAGAGACATGTCATTAGTTTGCCGGGAGCCATTTATTTGCGTTTTTGGCGGCAAAAACGCAAATAAAAATAAGAAGGGGGCGGGTCCATGTGCTGTAATAAGTGTCAGTTACATTTTCGCCCTTGAAAAAGCAGAATTAATGCCTCACGCAAACCGATTGAATGACCGTCTGATGAGCTAAGATAATGAAAATAATTGATATGCTGAGGTCCGACCCCAATCAGCCCTATCTCAGCTCTTTCCGAGGTACGAGCTCGTCGGCCGTGGCCGCATGCCAGGCGAAGGCGGCCATGATCACGGCGTTCTTGATCAGGTCCTGCGGTTGGATTGTGTCGAGGAAATCGAGGTTCGTGTGGCCGGCCGTTCCCGGGATGCGATCCTGGATGAACTGGAAGCCGGGCAGCCCGGCGCGGTCGAAGGAGACGTGGTCGGTCGATCCGACGCTCTGATTGGAAATGGCCCAGCAGCCCATGTCGCGGAACGGCGCGATCCAGGCCGCCATCATCCGGCGGGCCCGCTCGTTGCCCTGAAGGTAGATCCCGCGGAAGGCGCCGGCCCCGTAATCCATGTTGAAATAGGCGGAGAAATTGTCGTAATCGGGCTTTTTGCCGATCTTGGGATCGCGCGGATCGCCGAAGTGCTTCTTGACGTATTCGCCGGATCCATAGAGGCCCTGCTCCTCGCCGCCCCACCATGCCACCCGGATGGTCCGCCGCGGCTTGGCCCCGACGGCCTTGAGAATGCGGGCGGCCTCGAGGGCCACGGCGCAGGCGGCCCCGTCGTCGCTCGGGCTGGGGCTGGCATGCCAGGTGTCGAAGTGGGCGCCGATGATGACGACCTCGTCGGCCAGGTCCGTGCCGGGGATCTCGCCGGTCAGGTTATGGGCCATCTCGCGCTCCTTGCCGATGCGGTTGCGGACCTCGACCTCGACCTTGACCGGCAGGCCGCGCTCCAGGATGCGGTACATCCGGTTGTAGTGCTCCGGGGTGATCGACAGGATGGGGAGCGACGCCATGGTGGCCTCGTAGGACCACTTGTCGTCCTTGGTCCCGGGGCGGGCGAAGCCCCTGACGGCCCCGATCCGGCCTCCTGGGCACTGGAAGACGACGGCCGCGCCCTCGGCCTTGAAGAAGGCCAGCTGTTCTTCGGGCTTGACCAGGTCCGGGTTGGCGGGAGGCTTCACCGGGACGGCGCGTCGGGCCGGAAGGACGGTCTCCTCCAGCCGCTTCAGGTCTTCGTCGGTGTATCGGTTGACAGGCGCGTGGATCGCGTAGGGATCGATGGCCAGGGGCGGGGTCATCAAGACGGCCGCGCCTTTGAGCTTGCCCTTGAGCTTGGCCAGCTCGGTCCTGGTCTGAACGTCGGCGATCACGGCGTGGACGGTCAGCTTGCCTCCCGTCCCGGGCGTGTGGGTCAGCGGGAACCCGACCATCATCTGATAGGCCGGCTCGATCATGTGGACCGAGGTGTACTCGTTGTCCCAAGGCACGCCGTAGTCCATGAACGGCTCGAGCGTCACGTTCTCCAGGCCGAGCTTGACGAACGTCTCGCGGGCCCAAGCGTGGGCCCTTTTCATGCTCTGCGACAAGGTCAGTCGGGGACCGATGACGTCGGTCATGTAGCCCACAATGTCCATGACTTGCGAGCGCTGCAGTCCTTCCTCGCGGATGCGGGCGACCATGTCCCAATCGGCTTGGGGTGCGGCAGCTTGGGCCAATGCCAGGATCGGCCCGAGAGCCAGGATGGCGAGCGCCATACGGGGAGTTCGTTTCATGCGGACCTCCAACAGCGCGGTGTTTGCCGCCCATTATATAAGATTTAATCCCATTTGGGGTTCAATTTGGGGCAACTTGGGGTCGGACCTCAGCATCTTATTTAAAAACAGTTTGTTAGCGCTTTTTGGGGACATGCTATCAGTTTGCCGAGGGTGGAATCTTTCATTTTTTTATAGGGAAAACGTTAAGCGGCTTTAGAAATACACCGGTCTTTTCGCTTTTGCCCTCAAAAACGAAGAAAAAGGCTGCCAGCCAAACTGATGCGGGGCTTTATGTCGAGGCTATCTGATTGATAATGATTATATTGCTGAGGTCCGACCCCAATCGAGGGAAGCGAGGAGGGATTCTGTGGTGACCAAGGGCGAGACGGCCACGAAGCGCAGCGCGGTGCGGCCATTGATTCGGGTGATGCCGACCGACCGCTCCCCGCTCTCCTTCATCCGTTCGTAGATCCGCAGCTGCAGCGCGTCGAGCCGCTCGTCCGCCACGCCCTCCGGCACGAGGCGCACGCACAGGATGCCCGTGTCCGGGATGTGGCAGACCTCGACGTCCGGCGCGTCGGCCAGCGCTTCGGCGAACCCCGAGATGGCCAGAAGCGGAGCCCGCAGCCTATCCCGCACCCCGGTCAGCCCCTGATGCTTGATCGACGCCACCAGCGCCAGAGCCGACATCGGCCGCGTCGACGGCGCCGACTTCAGCCCCGGGTTCGGATGGGGATCGTCCGCGCGATTGAAATATTCCCCGTGGATGGCCATCCTCCCGAAATCCTCCCGCCGCTTGACGAACAGGACCGAGCTGGGGATGGGCACCCCGAGCTGCTTGTGGGGGTCCCAGCTGACCGAATCCGCCCGCTCGAAGCCCTCGAAAAGCCGCGCGAACTCCGGCACCAGCGCATACGCCAGGCCGTACGCCCCGTCGGCGTGGACCCACGTCCGCGTCCCTTCGCACAGATCGACGACCGCGCCCACGGGGTCGACCGCTCCCGTCGATGTCGTCCCGACGGTGGCCACGACGGCGACCAGGTCCTCGCGGATCCTCTTGTTCGACAGGATCTCCTCCAAAGCCTCGACGTTCATCCGCTGGCGCCCGTCGACCGGCACCCGGATGAGGCTCTCCTCGCCGAGCCCCAGCATGCGGACGGCGTGACGGACCGAGAAGTGGGCCTGCTCCGAGACGGCCACGGCCAGCCGCTCGGGCCTCCGGAACCCGCGGATTCCTCTTTCGGCCAGGTCGAACCCGCAATCCTCGGCCTTGCGGTGAAGGGCCATGTACAGGGCCTGCTGATTGGCGTACGTCCCGCAGTACATGAACGTCGCCGCGCCCGTCTCCGGGAACCCGAACAACGGGCCCAGCGCCTCCCCGCACATCTCCTCGAGCACGGCCCCTCCCGGCGAGACCTGCCAGTTGGTCACCCCCTGATTGTGGCGCAGGGCGACCGCCGCGCCCAGCTCGGCTCCGGCCTCGGGCGGCGTATTGAAAAAGGAATGGAACGACGGCAATCCGTAATCCGCCAAGTGCGGCACGAGCCGCTCGTCGATGAGCTGCCCGACCTCCTCGAGCGGCACCCCCTGTTCGCCGAACTCGACGAGTGGTGCGAGGTCGCCGGCGACGGCCTCGGGCGTCGCTCCCGAATAGATCTTCTTATTCATCGGCCGCCTCCATCCTCAGTCCTCGATCCATCACTTCCTGAAAGACCATCCCGCGCCTCACATCCGCCGTCCACCGTCCGCCGCCCGCCACCTGGCGTCTGGCACCTATCGCCTGCGCCCTTTCACCCGCCCCCGTGCGCCCCGACCTGCCCTCCCGTTCGAGTGATCCGTCCCGGTGACCGGGCTTCTCACCCGCGCCCGGACACCCGTTTCCTCGGCCCCTGACGCCCTGCTTCCATCGCGGAGCCACCATCAACCGTCAGGCCCGTCATGAACCGGGATCGTAGCGCCGGGCCTTGCTCGTCCCGACCCCGTAGCGGGCCATCCCCGAGGCCATGATCAGCGCACAGACGACCCCGTCGAGCACGGGCACGCCCAGCCGCTTCTCGAGCCGCTTGTCGAGGCCGGCCAGCCCGGCGCAACCGAGGACGATGACCTCGGCCCCGTCCTCGTCGATGGCCGCCTTGGCCGTCCAGAAGAATTTCTCCTCGAGGTCGCCCTCCGTCCCCCCGAGCCCTTCCTCCTCCGGCGCCCGGACCGAGGCCATCTGTCCCCTCAGCCCATAGCGCTCGATCAAGGCCTCCTTGTTGGGGATCGAGCGGGCCGCCGTCGATAAAACCGAGAACCTGTGCCCGAGCATGGTGGCCATCTTCATTGAGGCCTCGCCGATGCCGACGACCGGCTTGCGCCCGATCTCCTTCATCAGGTCGAGGTTCGGGTCGCAGTGGCAGGCGACGATGAAGGCGTCGAACGCCTCGTGATTCTCCCGCAGCAGCCGAGCCATCCCCGGCGCGGCCAGGGCCTGGTCCTCGTAGGTATCGATGAACCGCGGCGCGCCCGGCGTCGCCAGGCACACGACCTCGAACGTCCCGCCCGCGAATGCCCGCCCGGCCTCCTCGATCGTCCGGGTCATACCGGGGTCGCTGTTGGGGTTGATGATCAGGATCCTCACGTCGCCCTCCTCCCGCCGGCGCCGGCCGTCCGGATGTATTCGCGCGTCCTGTCCGTTGTCTCCGTGGCGTACACGTTGCGGCCCTCGAGGAAATCGCGCATCAGGGCGAAGAACACCCCGCTCAGGGCCAGGATGGCCACCAGGTTCGGCAGCGCGCAGGCGCCCACGGCGATATTGGCGAAGACCCACAGGCGGTCGACGTCGGCGAATCCGGCGAAGAGCACCCCCGGCGCGAGATAGACCCACCTCAGCCAGCGCATCGACGCCCCGCCGAAGACGTGGGACGCGGCCGTCTCGAAGTAGATGAAGAACCCGATCTGGGTCGTCACGCAGAACGTCAGGATGGAGAACGAGACGACGGCCGAAGCGACCCCCGCCGGGAGCGACGTCCGGAAGGCGGCCAGGACGAGTTCGATCCCGGTCCGCCCTCCGTCGAGGGCCCCCGTCGACAGGATGGCGAAGGCCGTGATCGTGCAGATGACGACGGTGTCGACGAAGACCTCGAACGCGCCCCACAGGCCCTGTTGGAACGGGTGCGGCGTGTCGGCCGTGGCGTGGGCCATGGGGGCCGTGCCCAGCCCGGCCTCGTTCGACAGCATGCCCCGGGCCATCCCGTACTTGAGGGCCGCGGCGACGCTGTGGCCGGCAACCCCCGCGGCGGCGGGCACGGGCGCGAAAGCGTGGGTGACGATCATGGCCAGGACCTCGGGGACCCGGCCGCTGTTGATGAGGAACACGGCCAGGCCGGCGGCGATGTACACCAGCGACATGGCCGGCACCAGCCGCTCGCAGAACCGGCCGATGCGACGCAGGCCGCCGAGGATGACGACCCCGGCGACCACGGCGATGACCGACGTCGTGACGTACGGGTTGAGGCCGTAGCTGCCGAGGAAGGCCCGGCCGACAGTATGCGATTGCAGGAGGGTGGCCGTGAACAGGGCGTTGACGACCACCCCGACGCTGAAGGCCTTGGCCAGCGGGCCCCAGCCCAGGCCCTTTCGGATGTAGTGCATGGGCCCACCCCGGACCGGCCCGCGGCCTTCGTCGCCGCCGGCGTCGCGGTAGTGGACGGCCAGAGTGATCTCGGCCGTCTTGGTCATCATCCCGAGCAAGGCCAGGACCCACATCCAGAAGACCGCACCCGGGCCGCCGAGCGACAGGGCCGTGGCCACGCCGGCCATGTTGCCCATGCCGACCGTGCTGGCCAGGGCCGTCGAGACGGCCTGGAAGGGGGTCAGACGGCCGGCCCGGGCGTCGTCGCGTTTCTTGAGGGCCGTGCCGGCCGTGCGCCGCAGGATGAAGCCGAATTTGCGGAACTGGAAGAAGCGCGAGCGCAGGGTGAAATAGATGGCCGTCGCGGCGATGAAGGCCATGGTCCACGGGCCCCACAGGAGGGCGTCGACGCGGGCGGCGAAGGCGAGCAGGTGTTCTATCATCGGACCGGACCGGGCTTGGACTGCGCCGCAAGCTTATCCAGTCGCCGGAGCCGTTGTCAAGCCGTGAAGGCCTCCGTTCAGCTTTGTGAAGGATATCGCCCCTAGCCCCCCGGCCCCCCGGGAACCAGTCCCGACGGTTCCCCCGTCGCCGAAGCGACGGGCCCCCCTCCGCTACGGGGGTCTTCGGGGCGACATCCTTCACCGCTGCACTCCGGCTTTCTTATGCCGCAAGCGGGGATAGACGGTGAAAAGTGGGGACATGTACTTGAGGTACGTGTCTCCAGCTTATCGCGCGGAGGGCATCATATAGCTAAAAGGGCAGCGACCGATGCAGGTAGCGGCCGCGGCCCGGGCGCCCGCAAAGCTCCTCGCCGTCGACGATGAGCTCGCCGCGCGACCAGACCTTGACGACCCTGCCCGTCACCGGGAGGCCCTCGTAGGCCGACCAGTCGGCGGCCATGTGGAGAGTGTCGCGGCCCATGATCCATTGGGCGGCCGGGTCGAACAGGACGACGTCGGCGTCGGCGCCGGGAGCGAGGCTGCCCTTGCGGGGCGCGAGCCCGAAGAGGCGCGCCGGGGCAGCCGCCGCGATCTCGACGAGGCGCGTGAGAGGCAGCCCGCGCTTGACGACCCCTTCCGAATGGAGGAGCGGCAGGCGGACCTCGACCCCCGGGATGCCGTTGGGGCAGAGGTCGAAGCGCTCGGCGCCCATCAGCTTGGCCTGCCAGGAATAGGCCGCGTCGTCGGACGTGACCTGGGCGATGCGCCCGTCGGCGACGGCCTCCCAGAGCCGGTCGCGGATCGCGGCGGTCCGCAGCGGCGGCGAGCAGATCCACTTGATGCCGTCGTCGCGCTCCAGTATGTCCTCGGTGAAGACGAGGTAATGGGTGCAGGTCTCGGCGCGGACGTCGAGGCCTTCCCGGCGGGCGGCGGCGACGAGATCGATGCCCTCGGCCGTGGCCATGTGGACGACGAACAGCCGGCCGCGCGTCTCGCGGGCGGCGCCGACGGCCTGGGCGATGGCCGCGGTCTCGACCTCGGGCGGCCGGCTGCGGGCGTGGTAGATGGGCGCGACGCGCCCCTCGGCGATGAGGCGCGGGATGTTCTTTTCGAGGGCGTCGTTGTCCTCGGCGTGGACGAGGAGCATGCCTCCGGCCCGGCGCAGGGCCTCGAGGACGGCCGCGAGCTCCTCGGGCCCGACCATCAGCCCTTCCTGGCGGTAGGTCAGGTAGCACTTGACGGTCGGGGCGCCGGCGGCGACGATCGCGGGGATGCCGGAGATCGTTTCGGGCGAGGGGCGGGTGATGACCGGGTGGACGCCCCAATCGATGAGGGCCTTGCCCGCGGCCTCGTCCTTCTTGCGGTCGATCGTCCGCGTCAGGGGCTCGCCGTCCTCCTGGTTCGAGAAGTCGATGACCGAGGTCACCCCGCCGAAGGCCGCGGCCCGCGTGCCGGTCGCGTAGTCGTGGACGCTGACCGTGCCCATGAAGGCGTCGTTGAAGTGGACGTGGGTGTCGATGGCGCCGGGCAGGACCAGCAGGCCCGCGGCGTCGATGACGCGTTCGGCACCGTCGAGGTCCTCGCCGCACGCGGCGATGGTTTGGCCTTCGATGAGCAGGTCGCCGGGCGCGGCGGAATCGGGCGTGACGATCGTCCCGCCGCGGATCAGGGTGCGAGGCGTGCGGCGGCTCATTCCGTGCGCCCTTCCCTCGCCCTCATCGCCCCGATTTCTCCACCGCGCGCACCGACTCGGCGAAGATCTCCAGCCCCTTGCGGGCGTGGGCCTCGGTGACGACCAGGGGCGGCAGGAAACGGGCCACGTTGAAGTAGTGGCCGCCGACCTCGATGAGCAGGCCGTGGCGGTGGCAGGCCGTGCGCACCTTGGCGGCGAGCTCGGGCGCCGGCTTGCGGGAGGCCTTGTCCTCGACGAACTCGACGCCGAGCATCAGGCCCCGGCCGCGGGCCTCGCCGACGATGGCCGAGTCCTTCTCGATACCTTTGAGCGTCTCGAGCATCGTCCGGCCCAGACGGTCGGCGCGGGCGGCCAGGCCGCGATCGAGCATGAAGCGCAGCGAGGCGGCGCCGGCGGCGTAGGCCACGACATTGCCGCGGAAGGTACCGATGTGCTTGCCGCGCGGCATGGTGTTGAGGCGCTCCCGGTAGGCGATGGCGGAGATGGGGAAGCCCAGGCCGCCCAGGGCCTTGCTCATGGTGACGATGTCGGGAAGGGCGCCGGAGTGCTCGAAGGCGAAGAACCGGCCGGTGCGGCAGAAGCCGGCCTGGATCTCGTCGACGATGAGCGGGACGTCGTGCTTGTCGCAGACGGCGCGGACGGCCGCCAGCCAGCCGTCGGGCGGGACGATCGAGCCGCCCTCGCCCTGGACGGCCTCGACGATGACGGCCGCGGGGCGGGCGATCCCGGAGTGGGGGTCCTCGAGCTTGTGGTCGAGGTAGGCGGCACAGTGCAGGCCGCAGCTTTCGGGCGACTTGGCGAACGCGCAACGGTAGCAGTAGGCGTAGGGCAGGAAGTGGGTCTCGGGGACGAGGGGCAGGAAGTCGGCCCGGAACGGCTCGCCGCTCGTCAGCGAGAGCGCGCCGGCCGTCATGCCGTGGTAGGAGCCCTCAAAGGCGACCACGGGGACGCGGCGCGTGTTGTATTTGGCCAGCTTGACGGCGCTTTCGACGGCGTCCGAGCCGGTCGGTCCGGCGAAGAACAGGCGCGAGAGCTCGGCGGGCAGGACCGCATGCAGGGCCTCGACCAGGGCCTGGCGGGGCGGGCTGGGGATGTCGAGCGTGTGGGTCAGGTCATCCAGCTGGACGCGGGCGGCCTCGAGGACGTCGGGGTGGGAGTGGCCGACGTTGAGGACCCCGGCCCCGCCGAAGAAGTCGATGTAGACGTTGCCGTCGACGTCCTCGACCGTGGCCCCGCGGCCGCGGCGCAGGGCCATGGGCAGGCCGCGCGGGTAGGAGACGGCCGAGCTTTCGTGGCGCTCCTGGAATTCGAGGAAGGCGCGGGATTTGGGCCCGGGCGGGGGCGCGGCGATATGGGGGGCGCGGGGATCGGAAAGCCGCTCGAAGATCTCCTCAGGCAAAGCATCGGGAGAAGGGGCCTTTCCGGGGGAGGATGCGGGGGGCTTCGGTTCGTTCATCGGGGCCTCGTGTCGTTAAAGAGGTGTGCCGCGGGGCGCCCAGCGCGATGGGCGTGCGGCGCGATGGGACCGCGGGCCGACCAAATTGTCGTGCCCGCGGCGCGAATTGTCAATCGAAAAAGAGCTTCTTGAGCGCGGCGTCCATCCCCTTGGCTTTGGGAGACGGGCCGTTGATCAGCATGATCAGCGTGTCGCCGCGGTCGACGTAACGCACGATCAGGCTGCGAAACCCCACCCAGGAACCGCCGTGGGACACGACCCGGCCGTTCTCATGAACGCCGAAGCCGAAGCCGTACTCGAGCGGGGTGCCGTCGTTGAGGCGCCCGGAGGTCAGCATCTGACGGACGGTCTCACGCTTCAGGATCCCTTCGCCGTAGAGGGCCCGGTCCCACTTGAAGAGGTCCTCGACCGAGGAGTGCACGTTGCCGTCGCCCCGCATGCCGTCGCAGTAGATCAGATCGTTGAGACGCCACGATCCGTTATCCCATCTCATCCCGTAAACCCTGTCCGGGCGGGGATAGTCCTTCATGGTCAGGTAGTAGGCGAAGGAGTCCTTCATCTCCAGAGGGGCGAAGATCCGCTCCTCGAGGAACCTGTGAAAGGGGAGTTGCGAAACCTTTTCCACGATGCTGGCCAGCGCGATATAGCCGGTGTTGCTGTATTGGAACTTCGCGTTGGGCTTGAACAGCGCCTTGGGCCTTCGCGTGGCGAAGATCTCGAGCATCTGTTCGTTTCCGGCGATCTTGGCCTTGTCCCAGTCGCGCTCGAGGATCGCGTAGATGTCCGGGAGGCCGGAGGTGTGGTTGAGAAGGTGACGGGTGGTCACTCCGGGAAAACAGGCCAGCTCCGGAAGGTGATCGGCGACCGGGTCGTCGAGCTGCAGCTTGCCCTCTTCGACCAGGATCATGACCGCGGCGGCCGTGAATTGTTTTGAGACCGAAGCCAGATTGAAGGACGATCTCGTCGTGAGGGCGAGCTTGCCGTCCGGGTCCGCGAATCCCCGGGCCGACCTGCAGACGACCGCGCCGTTCTTCGCGGCCAGGACCGCCCCGTTGTACTCCCGTTGCTCGAGGAGGCGATCGAGGTCGCGGCAGACATCCGTGCGATCCTGGAGGACGCCGGCGCCGATCGTGGCCGTTATGAGCGAGAGGCAGATGGCGACGATAAGTGCGAAATGGCCTGTGACGGGAGTCGATCTGTTCATGCCGGTATTATATCTTATTTGGGGTCGGACCTCAGCATATTTATTGATATCAATTAGATAGATGCTCGCTGAGTCCGCGCATCAGTTTGGACAGCACCATTTTTCCTCATTTTCGTGGGCAAAAATCGAAATCGGGATCCGGAAATAGGTATTGTGTCCCCGAATTAGCGGATTAGCGGGGGCGGCCGACCTTGGTCTCCCAGGTGGCCCAGGGGCCGCCGAAGGGGCGCAGGCCAAGGTCCGTGGGGCTGGTCGGGGCCGGCTCGAGGGCCTCGAGGACCTCGCGGGCGTGGGCCTGGGCCCGGGCGAAGAGCGACGCGGCCCGGCCGTAGAGGGCCAGCGCCCGGTTCTTTGACGCCCCCGCCGCGCTCTCCTTGGCGCCCGCCGCCTCCATCTCCAGCGCCGCCCGGTTGAATGCGTTGCGGCCCTCGAACATCTCGGCCACGGCCAAGCCGTAGAGCGCCTTGAGGTCGCCGTAGCCCGTGTCGCGATAGTTCATTGGCATCAGCTTGGCGTAGGCGTTGGCGATCTCCTCTTCGGCCGCCTCCCTCGCCGCTTCCGCCACTTCGGCCGGCCCCGCGGCCAGCCTCAGGCGGTAGAACGTGTGGGTCCCCGCCGCGTAGCGGTAGGTCGGCTTCATCATCGACCCGTCGCCCGCCATCGAACCGTGCAGGACCCGCCCCGGCGGCCCCGTGCAGATGTGGGCGACACCCTCGTCGCCGTCGTGGGGCTCGACCACGGCCGTCCACAGGTTCGTCGGCCGGCAGAACATGGCCTCCCACCCCCCGGCCGGCGGCCACGGCGGCGGCGCGCCCGGGAACCTCAGGACCATCTTGGCGAACTCGACGTCGATCGACCCGTGATAATTGTGGAACAGGTCCCAGATCATCTTGTTGCGCGGCGCGGCGTAGGCCCCGTACCCTCCGTGCCCGCCGACGAAGCCGCCCTCCTTGGTCACCTGCATGTCCGGGTGCAGGTAGTTGTTGGTCGAGAACATGAAGTCCCGCTCCCCGAAATCCCCCGGCTTGCGCACGGCCTGGACGGCCGCCGTTTTCTCCACGACGCAGGCCTCGCCGCGCACGTCGACGAAGTGGAAATTCTCGGGCACGTTGATCTGCCAGGACATGATCATGTCGCGCGCCGCGAAGGCCCCGTCGGCGAAGCGCACGATGTAGGGCAGCGAGCAGGCCCAGCCGATCCCGTAGCCTTCGTCCTCGGGCCGCGGCGAGCCTCCCCCGCCGGAGTTGCCCAGGAACAGGCCGCGATCGTTCATCAGGAAGTGGTCGCCAATCTCGCCGGCGTCGGCCCCGCACATATAGGCATTGCCGCGGTCCGGGAAGGCGACGATGACCACGGCGTGGGCGACGTCGGAGGTGTCGAGCGTGTCGAGCCCGATGAGCCGGCCGTCCTTGGTCGCGCTCCCCCAGGCCGAGGCTACCGAGCAGCGCTTGGGCGGCAGGGCCTCCCGCTCGGCGCCCTCCGGATATTCCGAGGTCGCCGGGTCGGGCAGCGTGCCGTTGATGAGCAGGATGTCCGTGTAGGTCATCGGATATCCGGCGCGCGTGGCGCCGTCGGCCATGCCTCGCATGAAGTCGATAAACTCGGGCGTGTAGCGCCGGATGAACGATTGGTTGGCCCGCAGGGCCTGCATGACCTCGTCGCGGCTGAAGCGCCGCAGGGCCGCGGCCCACTTGTCCTCGCGGGTCCGGTCGATGTAGGCGCAGGCCTGCTCGCCGTACTGGAAGCCCATCTCGTAGTCGGAGCCCTTGAGGATGACGACCGGCAGGATGGACGGCGGCAGCGAGTCGCGCGAGGGATCGTCGGCGGGAACGCGGGAGGAGAGGAACGGGTCCGCCGGGGCCTGCCCGGAGGACGGGTTGGCGAGCGCGTCCGTTGCCGGTCCGGAGAAGGGGGGCCGCGAAAAAACCCCTGTTCTCGCTCCTGAGGCGCTCGGCCCATCGCTCGGGCCGGCCTGGATGGCTGGTAGGACGACTACGATGATGACGACGGCTACGACGACCAGGATGATCAGAATAAGGGCGAATATCCCCCAGGCGGCGGCGATGCGGTTGGTCTTCATGGATCCCTCCTGATGAGCGAAAAGCAAGCCCGATGGGGCTGTCGATACTATATAATGGTTTTAGCAAAGGCCGAGGGGGAAATTCAAGGGCGCGCTGGATGAGGAGCGTCGCCGGCGCCGGCCCCTTCACGGGGCCGCGTCTTGGCAAATTTTACGATTTTACGCCCAAAAACACGCAAAAACTCGCTTGGTCAAGCTGATAAGCGACCCTTGTTTCTTTCTAACACGCTGATTATGAATGAAATACTGAGGTCCGACCCCAATTATTCATAACGGAGCGAATCGATCGGATTGGCGCGGGCGGCGCGCACGGACCTCCACCCGACCGAGAGCATGGCTATGGCCAGGGCCAGCCCGCCGGCCGCCGCGAACGTCCAGACCGACGGGGCCGCGCGGTAGGCGAACCCGCCCAGCCAGCGGTTGACGGCCAGCCAGGCCGCCGGCCAGGCGAACACGTTGGCGGCGACGATGGCCACGGCGAATTCCCGCGCCAAAAGCCCCAGAATGCCCGGCACCGAGGCCCCCAGGACCTTGCGGATGCCGATCTCCTTGGTCCGTTTCTCGGCCAGGAACGACGCCAGCCCAACCAGGCCCAGGCAGGCCACGAAGATGCCCAGCCCGGCGAAGGTCGAGAACAGGGCCGTCGTCCGCTCCTCTCTGGCGTACTGGCGGGCGAAGTCGTCGTCGAGGAAGAAGAACTCGAGGGGCCGGTCGGGGACCATCTCCGTCCACGTTCTCCGCACGTGTCCCAGGACCTCGCCCGTCCGGCCGGCGTCGAACGTCAGGCTGACCATGTGATAGCCGTCGGCCCGGCGCCCGATGATCAGCGGCCGGATCCGGGCCTGGAGGCCCTCCATGTGAAAGTCGCGCACGACGCCGACGACCTCGAACTCCTCGCCGCCGCCCGAAGCGAGCTTTCGGCCGAGGGCCGCCTCGGGCACGGGCCAGTCGAAGAGCCGCATGGCGGTCTCGTTGAGAAGAACCTCGCGTCCCTCTCCGCCCTCCAGGATCGGGCGCCCGGCGGCGAGCGCGATCTCGTAATCTCCGAGAAAACGGGCGTCGGCCATCAGATAGTGGACGGGCTTGGAGTCCTTGCGGTCCTGGCCCGCGAGCCGCGTGCCGTTGTAAGAGAACCCGCGCCCCGGCACGCTCGACGACAGGGTCGCCGACAGGACGCCCGGATGCCGCTCGAGCGCGGCCTGGATCGACGCCTGGAGCCCGGCGCGCACGCCGCTCGGCAGGCTGCCGCTCCCTCCCGGGAAGACGACGACCAGCTTCTGCTCCTTGTCGAAGCCGAGCGGGGCGTTCTTCATGAAGCGTACCTGGCGGTCCATGCCCAGGGTCACGGCGATCAGGGCGACGGCCACGGCGAACTGCCCGACGACGAAGACCCGGCGCAGGGCCCCGCCCCGCAGGCGCACCGAAGCCTCCCGGCGCATAACGGCCACGGGACTGAACGAGGCCAGGAAGACGGACGGATAGAGCCCGGCCGCGGCCGCGGTCACGATGATCAGGGCCAACTCGACGGGCAGCAGCCCTGGGCGGACCAGATCGCCGAGAGCGAAAGCCGTGCCGGCGAAGCGGTTGAACAGGCCCAGGGAGGCCGCGGCCAGGACCAGGCCGGCCGCGAACGCGACCAGGGTCACCAGGAACGACTCGGCCATGAACTGGCGGACAAGCCTCGGCTTTTCGGCTCCGACCGCCTTGCGGACGCCGACCTCCTTGGCCCGACCGGAGGCCCGGACCGTGGCCAGGTTGATGAAGTTGAGGACGGCCAGCCCCAGGATGATCAGGGCCAGGGCCGAGAGCAGGACCAGGGTCCGGGTGCTGCCGGACGGTTCGAGGTTGCCGGCCACTTCACTGTCGAGGTGGATGTCGCGGACGGGCTGAAGGACATATTCCTGGGGGCTGCGGGCGAAGGCCTCCTTGCCGAGAAAGGGTTCGGAGAGGCGGGCGACCTTGGCGGCGAAGGCCCGGGCGTCGGTCCCCGGCCGAATCTTGAGATACGTGTGGGGATCGTAGCGGGTCCAGTCGGGGGATCGTCCGGAGGCCTCGAGGGCGTGATAGGAGAGGAAGGCCCGGTACCGGAGATGGGAGTTCGACGGTGCGTCGCGGACGACGCCCGTGACCTCATAGGGGGTCCCGTCGACGAGCAGGGTCCGGCCGAGGGGATCGTCCCCGCCGAAATGCTTGGCGGCCAGGGATTCGGCGAGGACCATGGTCGCGGGGCGGGTCAGGGCGACCTCGCGGCGGCCGCGGAGAAAGGGAACGGTCAGGATGTCGAAGAGGGCCTGGTCGGCGTAGAGGACCCCGGGCTCGGTCGAGAGGCGCGTTTCGCGGCCGATCGCAGGCGCGCGCCAAGGCCGCTGGACGCGGGCGGCGACCTCGACCTCGGGATGATCGCTCATCAGCGTGGGCGCGGCCAGGTCGCTCATCGGGGCCGCCGGACGGCCCTTGCTGAAGTTCGACTTGACGAGCAGCCGGTAGACGCGCCGCCCGTTTTGGTGGAAGTCGTCGTAGTTGAGCTCGTGATGGACGTAGACGGAGATGAGCAGGCAGGCCGCGGCCCCGACGGCCAGGCCCGCCGTGGTGATGAGGGTGTGGGCTTTGTGCCTGACGAACGAGCGCCAGGCGACCTTAAGATCGAACAAGGGCATGGACGGACTCCGGCGGATCGTTGGGCATTCGAAACTTAGGACTCGAAAGAGGAGCCGAAGGTTGCACGGTTGCCCGGGAATTATATGCTATAATCCCGGCAAGATAACGTCCGCGGGTCCGTTCAGATCGGAAGATTCGGAGGGCGACCTTAGGACCGAAAGGAGAGGGGAATGGCGATATTCTTCGCGGTCTTGGCCCTGGTGTCGGTGGGGGCGGCCGTCGTCTTGACCATGATGATCGTCAACGAGGTTTCCAAGCGGGGGGTCAAGATCAACTTCTTCCTCCTGCGGCTGTACATCCCAAAGTACATGCACGAGTATCGGCGGCTGACCCTGCAGGAGACGGGCAAGGTCGGGCCGCTCTTTTGTCCCTGCGTCGGGTCCTATCTGCTGGCCTTGATCTTCACGGTCGCATACCTGATCTTCAGGTGAGCAGGTGGGGCGGGAGGGGCGGGGCGCGGAGGATCGTGCCACGCATCGCGCTTCTTCGCCTCCTATTTTTTCTGTGTTTTTACCCTAAAAAACACAGAAAAACCTCCCCGGCCAAGCTGATGGGCGATCCCATAGAGTGGCTAACAAACTGATAATAAATAAAATACTGAGGTCCGACCCCAATCTTTGAACTTTCCATATCAGAAGGAGAATTTCATGAGAAGAAAGCCCATCTCACGGCGACGGATCGTCCGCCTCGTTACCGGTGCCGCTTTAGGCGCCGTCCCGCTTCTCGTCGCGGCCGGCCTCGTGCTCGCCTTGCCGGCCTCGGCCGCCGCCCAGACTCGAGCCGAAGACCGTTCCCAAACCCGACTCAACCCCTTCCGCCAGCTCGGGCCCGAGCTGCCGACGCCCAACGACCAGCGGACGGCTTCCGGAGCGCCCGGGCCCGCCTACTGGCAGCAGAAGGTCGACTACGAGATGGCCGTCGAGCTCGACGACGCGCGCCAACGGCTGAGCGGCGTGGAGACCGTCGTCTATCACAACAACTCCCCCGACCCGCTCTCCTACCTTTGGGTTCAGCTCGACCAGAACCGCCGGGCGCCGGATTCGCTCTCGGCGCGGGCTTCGACCGGCCGCCTGTCGCCGGCCATGTCCTTCCGGGCCCTCGAGCGGCTCCACGACGATTTCGACGGCGGCTTCAAGATCGAGCACGTCCGGGGCGGCGACGGCAAGGACCTGCCTTACACGGTCGTCGACACGATGATGCGGATCGACCTGCCGGCCCCGCTCGGGCCCGGCGGACGGTTCTCGTTCGAGATCAAGTGGTGGTACAACATCAACGACCGCTCCCGGCAAGGCGGCCGGTCCGGCTACGACCGCTACGAGAAGGACGGCAACTACGTCTACGCCATCGCCCAGTTCTTCCCGCGCCTCGCGGTCTACGAGGGGGCCTCCGGCTGGCAGCACAAGCAGTTCCTCGGCTCCGGCGAGTTCGCCCTGCCCTTCGGCGACTACAAGGTGGCCATCACCGTCCCGGCCGACCACATCGTGGGAGCGACCGGCGAGCTGCAAAATCCGGGCGAGGTCCTGACGCCCGCGCAGCGCGAGCGCCTCGAGCGGGCCCGCCAAGGCACCAACGCCCCCGTCCTGATCGTCACCGAAGCCGAGGCTGTCGCCAACGAGAAGGCCGCCGATCCCGCCCGCAAGACCTGGATGTTCGAGGCGAAGAACGTCCGCGACTTCGCCTTCGCCAGCTCCCGCAAGTTCATCTGGGACGCGTTGGCCACCAAGTTCGGCGACCGGGCCGTCCTCAACATGTCGTTCTATCCCAAGGAGGGCAATCCGCTTTGGGGACAGTACTCGACGCGGGCCGTGGCCCACGCCGTCGAGATGTATTCGCGCTTCACCTTCGACTATCCCTATCCGGTGGCCATCTCCGTGCTGACCGGGGCCGGGGGAGGCATGGAATACCCCATGGTCTCCTTCAACGGCGGCAAGCCCGAGCCCGACGGCACCTACAGCGAGGGGCGCAAGCACAGCCTCATCGGGGTCATCATCCACGAGGTCGGCCACAACTTCTTCCCGATGATCGTCAACTCGGACGAGCGCCAGTGGGCCTGGATGGACGAAGGCCTCAACACGTTCATGGAGTACCTGGCCGAGCAGGAGTGGGACCGCCGGTTCGCCGAGCGGGAGGGCCCGGCCTACACGATCACCGAGTACATGAAGGGCGACAAGTCGCGGATGTACCCGATCATGACCGACGCCGACATCGACCTCAACGTCGGGGCTAACGCCTACGCCAAGACCGCGGCCGGGCTGAACATCCTGCGCGAGACCGTCCTGGGGCGCGAGCTGTTCGACTTCGCCTTCAAGGAATATTCACGCCGGTGGATGTTCAAGCACCCGACGCCGGCCGACTTCTTCCGGACCATGGAGGACGCTTCGGGGCGGGACCTCGACTGGTTCTGGCGCGGGTGGTTCTTCGGCACAGAGCACGTCGACCAGTCCATCGAGGACGTCCGCTGGATGCGGGCCGCAACCGGAGACCCGAAGAAGGACAAGGCCGCCGCGCACGAGAGGGCCGACCGCGACCGGAAGCGCTACATCAGCAACATCCGCAACGCCGAGGAGATCGAGAAGACCGCCGTCGAGAAGGACGCCGCCCTGCGGGATTTCTACGACAAGCACGACCCTCGGGAGGTTTTCCCGCTCGACGAGAAGGAATACCGCGAGTATCTGGCGTCCCTGACGGCCGCAGAGAAGAAGCTGCTCGAGTCCGGGGCCAACTATTACGAGATAACCCTGGCCAACCGCGGGGGGATGATCATGCCGGTCATCCTGAGGTTCAACTACGAGGACGGCTCCGAGGAGGTCAAGCGCATCCCGGCCGAGATCTGGAGGCAGACCGCCGAGCGGGTCTCCAAGGTGTTCGTGACCAAGAAGCCGGTGCGGGCGATCGAGCTCGACCCGTTCCTCGAGACCGCTGACGTCGACGAGCGCAACAACCGTTGGGTCGTCGAAGGCGGGCCGGACTACTTCAAGGTCGTCAAGGACGACCGGCCCTCCCCGTTGAACGAGATGCAGCGGGCCATCAAGAAATAACCAAATTGGGGGACATGATACCTGTTTCCTAATTTTGCGGGCTGGCGAGCCGCGTTTGACGGGACCTTGCGGCCCCTCGACGGGGAGGGGCAGCCGGGCTGTCGCGATCGACCGGCGGCCATCCATAGAGAGGGAATAGAAAAGGGACATATGCCGCGGGGGGCGTGTCGCTCGTATTTTCCTCGCTTTTTTGCCCGAAAAAACGCGAAAAAGGGCCGCGGGCAAGCTGATGGACCGGACAGAAAATAAGATAACCAGCTGCTATTAAATGATTTGCTGAGGTCCGACCCCAATGGGAACAATCGGGGAGCGGTTTTCGTCAATCCATATGTCCGGCGATGGCAGCCCGCCCGGAAGCCGTGGGTCGGCCCGCTCTACCTTACGCGGATCGGAGGCCAGATGCTCAGGAACTACTTCAAGGTCGCGGTCAGGAACTTCCTCAGGCGCCCCGGATTCTCCCTTATCAACGTCCTGGGCCTGGCCGTCGGCGTGGCCTGCTGCCTGCTCATCATGCTCTTCGTCCGGGACGAGATGAGCTTCGACCGGCACAACGAGCGGCTCGACCGCATCTACCGGGCCGGGCTCAGCGCCTTCGTCAACAACAACGCCCTCGAGGCCGTCTATACCCCGTCGCCCATGGCCAAAGTCCTCGTCGACGAGGTCCCCGAGATCGAGGCGGCGTCCCGGGTACGGCGCTTCGGCTTCCCCGTGTTCCGTCACGGCGAAAAGGTCTTCAGCGAAGAGCGGGTCTACTGGGTCGACAACGCCTTCTTCGACATCTTCACCGTCCCCTTCATCGCGGGCGATCCCCGAACGGCGCTCAAGGACCCTCTGACCCTCGTCTTGACCCGGACCATGGCCCGCAAGTACTTCGGCGACGAACCCGCTCTCGGCCGGGTGCTCAGCGCGGACGGGGGGCGGGATTACGTCGTCACCGGCGTTGTCGAGGACCCGCCCCGCAACTCCCATTTCCACTACGATTTCCTGGCCTCGGTCGAGACCTATCCCGACAGCCGCAGCCCGATCTGGATCAACAACAGCTACCTCACCTACTTCTTGCTTCGGGAGGGCGCCGCGGCCGGGGCCGTCGAGGCCAAGCTCGCCGGCCTCGTCGGCAAGCATGTCGGGCCCCAGGTCCAAGCCGCCACCGGGGTCACCCTGGACGAGTTCCTGGCCTCAGGCGGGCGGTACGAATACTTCATCCAGCCGGCGAAGGACATCCATCTGCGCTCCCACTACGACGGCGAGCTGGAGCCCAACAGCGACATCGCCTACGTCTATATCTTCTCCGTCGTCGCCCTGGGCATCCTGGCCGTGGCCGTTGTCAATTTCGTCAACCTGGCCACGGCCCGGTCGGCCCGCCGGGCCCGGGAGGTCGGCATCCGCAAGACGCTCGGTTCCTACCGGGGCCGCCTCGTCCGCCAATTCCTCGTCGAATCGGTCCTGACGGCCTTCCTGGCCGTCGTCCTGGCACTTCTCCTGGTCCAGGTCCCGCTCCCGGCCTTCAACCAGGTCACGGGAAAGGCCCTGGCCATGCCCTACGCCGACAGCCCATGGACCGTTCCCGGGCTGCTGGCCCTGGTCCTGGCCGTGGGGACCCTGGCCGGGACTTATCCGGCCCTCTTCCTGGCCTCGTTCGACCCCGCCGCGGTTCTCAAGACCGAGACCGCCGGGCGGTCGCGCAAGTCCCGCCTGCGCAACGTCCTGGTGGTCTTCCAGTTCGCCGTGTCCGTCGTCCTCATCATCGGGACGTTCGTCGTCCGCCGGCAGATGGACTACGTCCGGACGCGGGACCTGGGTTTCAACAAGGACCAGATCGTGGTCGTCGAGAATGTCGACGACATCGGCGGCCAGATCCAGGCCTTCAAGCAGGCCTTGCTGGCCAACCCCCGCGTCCTCGGCGCCTCGAACTCGGGAGACCTCATCGGGGACGATTTCGACGGCTCCGTTTTCAAGCTGGCCGGCGCGGCCGGCGAGGAGAACCACCTCTTCAATTCCTTGGCGACCGACGAGGACTTCGCCGAGGTCTACGAGATCGAGATGGCCTCCGGCCGGTATTTCGAGTCCGAGCGAAAGGCGGACGCCCGGGCCGTGGTGATCAACGAGAGGGCCGCCCGGGAGCTCGGCATCACCGAGGCGGCCGGGCAGCAGATCGTCGCCCCCGGCCCCACCCCGGAGCGGTCCGAGACGCTGACGCTCGTCGGCATCGTCAAGGACTTCCATTTCCAGAGCCTCCACAGCGAGATCCGGCCCCTGATCCTCGGCTGCTACGGCGAGCGCGAGTTCGGGCAGTTCCTCTCCGTGCGGGTCAGGCCGGAGGGGATCCGCGAAACCATCGACTTCATCGACAGGACTTGGCGCGGCTTCGCCGGGAACCAGGCCTTCGAATACCGGTTCTTCGACGACCACTTCGCCCGGCTCTACCAGGCCGACGAGAGGACGGGCCGGGTGTTCCTGGCCTTCTCCGTGCTGGCCGCGTTCGTCGCCGGGCTGGGCCTGTTCGGCCTCTCGGCGTTCGTGGCCGAACAGCGGACCAAAGAGATCGGCATCCGCAAGACCCTCGGCGCGAGCGTCGGCGGGATCGGCCTGCTTCTGGCCGGCCAATTCGCCAAGTGGGTCCTCGTGGCCAACCTCATCGCCTGGCCGCTCGGCTATTTCCTCATGCACCGTTGGCTCCAGAAGTTCGCCTACCGGGCCGCCCTGTCCCCGCTGCTGTTCCTGGGCGCCTCGCTCCTCGTCCTCGTCTTCGCCCTTCTCACCGTGAGCTACCAGACGGTCAAGGCGGCCACGGCCGATCCGGTCAAGTCCCTGAAGTACGAGTGATCCGCTTAGCCCGGCTGGGCCCGCCGTCTTTTTGTGTCCTCCCCCGATGCCCGAGCCGTGCGGAAATTGGGAAATAGGTATTGTGTCCCCCCAATTTTGGTATACTCACGACGATAACCCTGCCGGAGGTCGAACCATGAAGAACGCCGTTTCCGAGAACGTTCGGGCGCAGCGGGCCCGCCGCCTTGCTTTGGGCCTGGCGACCCTCACCGTTATCGCGATCACGACGCTCGGGGCCGCGGGCCACGTGACAAAGGCCGTGGCCAACGATGCCGCGAACGCTTTAGACGTGGCTTCCCCCGATGCCGCCGTGACGCCCGCAGCGAAAGCCTCGGCATCAGGACCCGCCCAAAGATCGGCCAAAGCCGCGTCGAAGCCGGCCGCCGCCGCCGCAGCCGCTCCCGCCCCGGCCGTCGATCCCGCCCTCTACAGCGCCATGGAGTGGCGCCTCATCGGGCCCTTCCGCGGCGGGCGCGTCACGGCCGTCGACGGCATCCCCTCCGACCGCCTGACCTACTACTTCGGGGCCACGGGCGGCGGCGTCTGGAAGACCGACGACGGCGGGCTCTCCTGGCGCCCGGTGTCCGACGGCTTCTTCAAGACCGGCTCGGTCGGGGCCATCGCCGTGGCCGCCGCCGACCCCAACGTCGTCTACGTCGGCATGGGCGAGGCGCCCATCCGGGGCAACGTCTCGCACGGCGACGGCATGTACAAGTCGACCGATGCCGGCAAGACCTGGACGCCCATCGGCCTCCGCGACACCCACCAGATCTCGCGCGTCCGCGTCCATCCGCGCGACATCGACCTCGTCTACGTCGCGGCCCTCGGCCACATCTACGGGCCCAACGAGGAGCGCGGCGTTTTCCGCTCGAAGGACGGCGGCCGGACGTGGGAGCGCATCCTCTACCGTAGCCCCCGCGCCGGGGCCATCGACCTCGTCCTCGATCCGAACAATCCGCGCGTCCTGTACGCCGCCCTCTGGGAAGCCTGGCGCACGCCCTGGAGCCTCAATTCGGGCGGCCCCGCAAGCGGCCTATTTAAGTCGACCGACGGCGGCGACACCTGGACCGAGATCTCGCGGCGCCCCGGCCTGCCCAAGGGCGTGCTGGGCAAGATCGGTGTCGCGGTCTCGCCGGTCCGCGCCGACCGCGTCTGGGCCATCGTCGAGGCCGAGGACGGCGGCGTCTTCCGCTCCGACGACGGCGGCGAGACCTGGACCAAGCTCAACGACGACCGTTCTCTCCGCCAGCGGGCCTGGTACTACAGCCGCATCTACGCCGACACCGGCTCGGCCGATACCGTCTATGTTCTCAACACGGGATTCTACAAGTCGGTCGACGGCGGCCGGACCTACGCGGCCATCCGCGTCCCACACGGCGACAACCACGACCTGTGGATCGACCCCGGCGACCCGCAGCGGATGATCAACAGCAACGACGGCGGGGCCAACGTCAGTCTCAACGGCGGGCGCTCCTGGACGGCCCAGGACAACCAGCCGACGGCCCAGTTCTACCATGTCGCGGTCGACGACCGGTTCCCCTACTGGGTCTACGGTGCCCAGCAGGACAACTCGACCGTGCGCATCGCCAGCCGCACCGACACGGGCTCGATCGACAAACCCGACTGGTATCCGGTCGGCGGCGGCGAGAGCGGCCACGTCGTGCCCAAGCCCGGCGACGCCGACATCGTCTATGCCGGTAGCTACGGCGGGCTGATCACGCGCTGGGACTACCAAACGCGCAGCCAGCGGGTCATCACGGCCTGGCCCGAGAACCCCATGGGCTGGGGGGCCGCGGACCTCAAGTACCGCTTCCAGTGGACGGCGCCCATCGTCGTCTCGCGCTTCGACCCCAAGGTCCTCTACCACGCCGCCCAGGTCCTGTTCAAAACGACCGACGAGGGCCAGAGCTGGGAGGTCATCAGCCCCGACCTGACGACCAACGACAAGACGAAGCAGCAGTCGTCGGGCGGCCCCATCACCCAGGACAACACCAGCGTCGAGTACTACTGCACGATCTTCGCCCTGGCCGAGTCGCATCACGACGCGCGGACGCTGTGGGCGGGGACCGACGACGGGCTCGTCCACATCACGCGGGACGGCGGGACGAGCTGGCGGAACATCACTCCGAAGCAGCTTCCGCCCTGGAGCCTGATCAGCTCGGTCGAGCCCTCGCCGCACGACGCGGGCACGGCGTATATCGCGGTCGACCGGCACGAGCTCGACGACTTTAAGCCCTATGTCTTCAAGACGACCGACTACGGGAAGACGTGGCGGGCGGCCGCGGCCGGGCTGCCGCAGGACACCTTCATCCGGGTCGTCCGCGAGGACCCGGCGCGCGAGGGGCTGTTGTACGCGGGCGGGGAGACGGGCGTATACGTTTCGTTCGACGGCGGCGGGCGCTGGCAGTCGCTCCAGCTCAATCTGCCCGTCGTGCCCATCCACGACCTGGCGGTCAAGGACGGCGACCTGGTGGCCGCGACCCACGGGCGGTCGTTCTGGATCTTGGACGATCTGACGCCCCTCCACCAGCTCGAGGCGGGGGCGGCGGTCCCGGAGGCCTTGCTCTTCAAGCCGCGCGACGCCTACCGGATGAGGGGTGGATGGCCCTCGGCAACGGCCGGTTCGAATCCGCCGGCGGGGTCGGTCATCCATTACTTCTTCAAGGACAAGCCCGAGGGCGAGGTCGTCATCGAGTTCCTCGACGCGGACGGGAAGCTCATAAAGAAATACACGAACCGGCCGCCGGCGCGCGGGGCCGGAGCGGGCGATGACCCGTACGCGGCCTATTTCGGGGGAGGCGGAGCGGGGCGCGTCCCGGCCGAGGCCGGCATGAACCGCTTCGTCTGGAACATGCGCTATCCCGACGCCGAGCGCGTCCCCGGGGCCATCCTGTGGAGCGGGTCGACGATCGGGCCCACGGCCCCGCCGGGGACGTATGAGGTCAGGCTGACCGCGGGCGGCAAGACGATGAGCCGGACGTGGAATTGGCTCAAGGACCCGCGCCTCGAAACGACGGACAAGGATCTCGCGGAGCAGTTCGCGCTGCTCATCCGGATACGGGACACGCTCGGCGAGGTCAACCGGGGCGTCAACCGGCTGCGCAGCGCGCGGAGCCAGATCGAGGGCGTCGCCGGGAGAGCGGCGGGGGCGGGAGTGGATAAGGCCAAGGTCGAGGACATCGGCGAGGCGGCCCGGGCCATCACGGACAAGCTGACGGCCGTCGAGGACGTCCTCATCCAGGCCAAGTCCAAGAGCGGACAGGACCCGCTGAACTATCCCATCCGGCTCGACAACAAGCTGGCCGCGCTGGCCATGGTCGTGGCCTCGGCCGACGCCCGGCCGACCGATCAATCAGTGGAGCTCTACGAGGAGCTGGCGGCGATGGCCCGCGCCGAGCTGGAGAAACTGGGCTCGATAATGGAGAAGGACGTCGCGGCGTTCAACAAGTTGGTCAGCGACGCGGGCGTCCCGGCGGTGGTTATCAGGTAGGTTGACGGCCGCCCGGTTGGCCAAGGTGCGGGGGCTCCGGCCCCACTCTCCCTGTCGAGTTGATCACGCGAGCCAGTTCTCGACTCGCAGGCCCGGTATTCCCTGGAAATGGCGGACGTTGGCCGTAACGATGGTCAGGCGGTGCCTCAGGGCGATCGCGGCGATCTGCAGGTCGGGTTCGAAGCGGGGGGAGCGGACCTTGCGCTCGCGCGCGGCTTTGAGGCGGCCGTAGGCCCGGGCGGTCGATGTCGACCGGCGCGAATGGTCTACAAGGTCGGATCGACGGGCTCGAGGAACGGGAAGCGGTGGAAGTCCGTGTCCCGCGTGTAGATCATCTTGATGCCGTGCTCGCGCATCAGAATGGCGGTCTGGGCGTCGTAGATCAAGTTGCCGCGCAGGTGCTCCCCCTTTTTTAACACCTCGGCGGCGACCTGAGCATGGCGTTCCGAGGGGGCGAGCAGCCCGAACGTGGGCGAGGCCAGGAGGGCTTCGACGAAACCCCAGGCCTGGGCTACGCCCCACGGCTGGCGAAAAAACCGTGGATGGGTGATGACCCGCAAGAACTCGTAGAGAATGCCCCATGTCGCATACCACGGCGACGATTGCCGCCGCCACTCCTCGATCTTCTCCCGGCAGAGGTCGTGGGCCGGAGAGCTCTTGTCGGCGGCGTAAACGAGGATGTTCGTGTCGACGACGAACATCAGCGGCCCTCCATCGCCTGGTAGAGGGCGTCGCGGTCGGCGATCTCGACCAGGGCACCGCCGCTTGCGAAAGACGGCAGGGGGGCCATGGGGGAGGCCGCTTCCTTCTCGGCGAGCAGGCGCCGGAGCGCGGATTCCACGAGCTCGGACATGGTGCAGCCGCGGCGCACCGCCTCTTTTTTGAGGCGCCTCATCACGGAATCGTCGATGTTCAAGGTCGTTTTCATCCATATAACCATATAATATGTATGGCTATATGTCAATGTTGATGCGGAAGGGGCGGGACGTTGTGTGTTTCTTCCCGTCTCATATTAAAGAGACGCATGGTACGGGCGAACATTCTCATTCCTCGGGAGTTCAAGGGATATGGCCCTTTGTATGCGCGCTGCTCCCCGGCTTTAAGCTATAGAAGTTTTTTGCCCTCGAAAACGCGAAAAAACCCCACTGCCCAAACTGATGATGATGCGGGCGGCTAGGCTAATAGATTGTTTTTAAATGAGATGCTGAGGTCCGACCCCAAACGTAACATTCTTGGAGGCTGAGGCGTATTTCTAATCTAGACGATAAGCCGGGCCAATGAGTCCGGTTGCGAGGAGGTCCTTATGAAGAAGACGCCTTCGGCACCAGCGCTTAAATGGACACAGAGGCCGGTACGGGCGCTCGAGTTTGTGCTCACACTCGCGCTCATATTCGTGTCCACCGTGTTCACTGCGGCCTCCACCGGGGCCCTCTCCTCGGCCTTCGGTCAAGAGGCCGTGACCCTGCCGGCCAAGCCTCAAAGCCAGCGGGCCGGGCGCATCATCGAGCTCCGCGAAGTGTTCAGGATCTCCGACACCCAGGGAGGGTTCTTCTTCAAGGGCCCCAGGCACCTCCAGCCCGTCCCCGACGGCGGCCTGATGGTCGTCGACGAGGACGAGTTCCTGAGGTTCGACGCCGCTGGGAAGTTCGTGGTCAACATGTTCCGGGCCGGACAGGGGCCGGGCGAGTTTCGGCGGGTCGGCGACTACCTCGTTCGGGACGGCGAGGTCCTGGCCTTCCAGGAGAGCCCGATGAAGTGCGTCGTGACGGGCCTCGACGGCAAGTTCCTCCGCGAGTTCAAGCCGGACGCCCCCGTCTCGCGGCTCTTCGGCCCCTACGGGGGCCGTCTGCTGGCGGCCGCCAGCGCGCCTCCCCAGTTCGACAAGGTCCAGAAGTCCGAGGGCGACTTCCTGGACATCGTCTGGACCCTCAAGCTCATGGACGCGGAGGGCCGGGTGGAGGCGACGTCCCTGACCTTCCCCACCAAGTGGTTCGTCAAGCGGCTCCCGGGCGCGGCCATGGCCGACTATTTCACCTTCCTGCTCTGCGCACCGCTCGGGGATGGGCTCGTTGCCGTGGCCCATGAGGACGGCTATGTCATCCACATCGTCGATCCCGCCAAGAACGCGGTCGTCCGGACCATCCGGCGCGATTATCGTCGGGTGAAGTTCGTGCCCGAGAAGAAAGATGATGAGACCGGCGGGGCCCGTCGCCTGGCGCCGCCGCGGGATCATTTCAACGATATCCAGAAGCTCTTCGCCGTCGACGGCCGCGTCTGGGTGGTGACCTCGACCGTCGAGCCGGGCAAGGGTGTCCTTGTGGACGTCATCGGTGCCGGCGGCGATTACCTCGACAGCTTTTATCTCCCCCTGCCGAAGGGGGTCGGCCCGCACGCACTGGCCCGCTACTCTCTGACGGTTTCGGGGCGCACGGTCCTGGGCCTCGAGACCCTCGAGGACGGCCTGCTCGAGGTCGTCAAGTACGAGATCGTCGACTGAGATCGGTCATTCGAGCCAGTTCGCGACACGCAGGCCCGCGATGCCCTGGAAACGGCGGACGTTGGATGTGACGACGGACGAGGCCAATTACGTTTTCCTGCCCGAAAACGCGGAAAAATCCTCCCGCTCAAACTGATAGCAAAACGCTCAGATCGGCTAATCCGTTGATATCAATCCAGTTCCTGAGGTCCGACCCCAGTAAAATAGAAATAGTCGTAGGCGAAGCGGGCGATCTTGGCGATGAGGGCCTCGACGTCCTCGGTGTCGCCCAGGAAGTTCTTGCTCCAGACGGTCAGGACCACGTGCCCCTGGCCGTCGGGAAGATAGATGATCCCGCAGTCGTCGACCGAGCCGGCGATGGTCCCCGTCTTGTGGGCCACCGGGGTGCCGGGAGGCAGCTCGCCCTTGATCCGGCCCCCGCCCGTCTGGCACCTCAGCATGATGTCGAGGATGAGGTCGCACGAGGCCGGGTCGAGGATCTCCTTGCGGAAGATCTTGGCCAGGAGGGCGGTCATGGCCTTGGGCGTGGCCTGGTCGCGGAGGTCGGCGCTGTAGGCCAGGACGGCCTTCTTGTGCTCCTCGGGCGTCCAGCTTCCGCCGCCGGCGCGACGGGCGGCCGTGATCTCGTCGAGCGGCAGGTGGCCGTACTTGGCGTAGTCCATGCCCAGGAAATCCATGATCAGCTGCTGGCAGGGCCGGTCGACGGACATGCCCTCGATGCCCAGGGTCCGCAGGCGGGCGTTGACGTTGGCGGCCCCGACCTTGGCCAGGAGCATGTCGGTCGCCGAGTTGTCGCTGATGAGCATCATCAGGTTGATGAGGTTGCGGACCGAAAGGACGATGCCCGGCGCGTTGAGGCTCGAGAGCATGCCGCTTCCCATGTGCTGGTCGGTCTTCGCGACGCGGATCTCGTCGTCGAGCCCGAACCGCCCTTCCTTGACCTGGTAGAGGACCTCGACCAAGATGGGGACCTTGAAGGCCGAGGCCATCGGGAAGAGGGTGTCGCCGTTGACGGCCAGCTCCGTGCCCGACTCGATGTGGAGGAGCGAGACGCCGACCTCGCCCTCGGCGCGGGCGAAGACGTTGCGGATCTGTTTCTCGAGGCGCTGGAGGCTCGTGAGGGCGGGGGCGTCCTTGTCCTGGGCGAGAGCGGGATGGGCGGCTAAGCGAATGGAGGCAATCGGAGGAGGGGTGACGGTAGGAAGCGTGGCTGCAGCAGACTCCTCGGTGGATGTGATGTCGGCCGGCGAGGCCGACAGCGAAGCCGCAAAGACAGCCATTAGTATCAGGGCGAAGGGCTTTTTTTTCATCGGGAACCTTTCGAGTCCGGGATATCGGTATCGGGATGGTATAGCCGGCCCCGCCGCCCTGTCAAGGCCGCCGTCGGTCTTGCGGAGAGGCTGGCCGCCATTTTTTTCTTCTTTTGCCCTTAAAAACGCAGAAAAAGCCCCCCGCTCAAACTGATGATCAGGTGCTCGGAAATTCTAAGATATTGATATTAATTTAGATGCTGAGGTCCGACCCCAGTAGAAGCCAGACCGGAGCCGCGGGGGTCGGAGGCGCCCGCGAAGCGGACCGGTTTTCCGTCGGGGCCGTACTCGATGGTCAGGGCGTGGGCGTTGCCGAGGCCGCGGGCGAAGCGCAGCTTGTGGCCCTTGGCCGCGAGCTCGGACAGGACCGCCTCGGCGATGCCGGCCTCGTAGGCGATTGTGTCCGGCTCGATGAAGCTCACGCGGGGCGCCGCGACGGCCTGCCCGACGTCCATCCCGAAATCGACCAGGTTCATGACCATCTGGGGGACGGTCTGGCCGATGGTGTGGCCGCCGGGGGTTCCGAGGGCCGCCCACGGCTTCCCGTCGCGGACGATGATCGTCGGGCAGTCGCCCGAAAGCTTACGCCGCCCGGGGTGGGCGTCCATGGGGTTGCCCTTGGGCTCGAAGGTGCAGTAGGCCAGGGAATTGTTGAGCCAGATGCCCGTGCCCTCGGGCATGATCCGGCTGCCGAAGGCGTTGCCGAGGGTCTGGGTCGCGGTGACGATGTTGCCGGCGGCGTCGGCGACGACGAAATGGGTCGTGTGGGACCGGGCCGCCGCGACTTGGTCGTCCTCGCCGAGCCCCGGATAGACGAACGGCTTGGCCCGGTCGGGGTCGATGGCCGCGGCCTGCTCGTCCCAGTAGGCCGGAGAGAGAAGGGTCGCGAGCGGGGGAGGCGCAACCTCGGGGTCGCCAGCGTAGCGCAGGCGGCACCAGAAGGCGTGCTTGGTGGTCTCGATGAACCGGTGCAGGAACGCGGCGCTGTTGTGGCCCAGCGCGGCCGCGTCGAAGCGGCTCATGAGCCCCAGGCGGATGAGCGAGGGGAAGGCCGTGGCCGGAGGCGGGGCCGTGACGACCTCGCAGTCGCGGTAGGGGACGCGGATGGGCTCGTCCCATTCGGCCTTGTCGCTGGCGAGGTCGGCGCCGGAGAGGAAGCCGCCGCTCGTTTTCATGGCGCTGTCGATGGCTCGGGCGATCGGCCCCGAGTAGAAGGCGCGCGGGCCCTGCGAGGCCACCATCCGGAGCGAGCGCGCTAGGTCCTTTTGGACGAGCCTGTCGCCGGCGCCGAGGGGTCGGCCGTCGCGGCCGTAGAAGGCCCGGGCGTGGTCCGGGAAGGCGTCGAAGGCCGCCCGGATGGTCGCCGCCCCGCCTTTTTCGAGCATGAAGCCGTTCTCGGCCAGGTCCACGGCCGCCTCGAAAAGCTCGCTCCAGGGGAGTGCTCCGTATTCCTCCGACATCGCTTCCCAGGCGTGAACGTTGCCCGGAGTCGAGACGGCAGCCGGGCCGCCTCGGTTCTCCCGGTAGCGGGGATGCGGGGGCCTGAAGACGTCGGGGTCGAGCGCTGCGGGGATCCGCCCGCTGCTGTTGAGGAAGCGGATCTCGTCCTTGCGGGCGTCGTAGATGAGGATGGTCCCGTAGCCTCCCATCCCCGACATGGCCGGCTCGACGACGTTCAGGGCCGCGGCCATGGCCACGGCGGCGTCGAAGGCGTTGCCGCCCTTTCGCAGGATGGCGATGCCCGCCTCGGTGGCCAAGGGATGGGCGGAGCTCACGGCGCCGTGGATCTCCGGGGCGGCCGAGTCGGAGCGAGCCTCGTCCTTTTTGCAGCCCGGGACGGGAACGGATACGACGAACAAAGCGGCTCCAACAAGGGCCGCCACGATCCCCCGGAAACGCGTCTTGGTCATGGCCCCTCCTCGGGCCGATTCTACCAGAGAACGCGCCTGCGGAGAACCGCGGGTGAAACTAGGTCCCTATCTCTTTTTCGAGGGCCCGGCGGACAAGGCGGTTGAGAGAGATCCCCTCGCTGATCGCCTTTCGTACGGCCCGCTTGTGGAGCTCCGGGGCGACCCTGACATTAAAAGTTCCCCCATAGGACTTGTAGAGGTCTTTCCCGGCCTTTTGGCAGAGCTTGTGATAATCCTCGACGGCCTCTTTGAAGCTTTTCTTGAGCTCGACCACGGACCGTCCTTCGAACGAGACGAGGTCATCGATCCCTTCGACCCTCCCATGAAAGAGGTCGTCCTCGGGGCTGTAGTGGACGGATCCGACGAAACCCTTATGACGCATCAGGTTCTTCATGGAAGAGATCCTTTTCGCCTGAGGTGCCTGTCGACATCATCCAGTTGGTAACGTTTGAGGACGTTCCCCGGATGAGGCCGATGCAGCCGGATGATATTTCGGTTTTCTTCATTGAAGAATGCGACCCGGGATCCGGCGGTCTTCCCTATCTTCACTTCTTTATACCCGAAACCTTTGAGTAGCGCTACAAGCTCGTCAAGGGTGAAGTCCCGCGGCCTCGCCAGGAACCTCTGGAGTAGCTTCTGCCGGCGACTCATGAGCATGATACCTGAAAAGACATTAAAATGCAACTGATTAATAGTTACATACTTTCCAGTCGCGTTGCGAAATTCTGTTCCTGTTCGCAATACTAGATGACGCTAAAGCCGGGCCACTTTTCTCACGCCTCGAGATCCGCGGGGTAAACACAGGACGGGCTCCCCAGTTCTAACGGTTTTGCCCCCAAAAACACTGAAAAAACCCCCCAGCCCAAACTGATGATCAGGCTTTCGATTAGGCTAAGATTCTGATTATGAATAAAATGCTGAGGTCCGACCCCAACTCTTGACATTGTACTCAATATTGAGTAACAATCTATTCAAAAGAGGCAAATAACATGTTGAATTTTCTGACCAAGTCCACTATACGACGCAAAATCCTGCTCTTGTTCGTCTATAACCAAGGGAGGGACTTTTACCTGAGCGAGATCGCGAGGCAAGTGAAAACATCCGCCGGGACCGCTCAAAGAGAGCTGAATAGGCTCCGGGCCATGGACTTCGTCACGTTCAAGAAAAGGGGCAACCTCAGCCTTTACCGGCTCAATACGGAATTTCCGCTGCTGGGCGAGATCGAGGCGATCGTCAGGAAAACCTTCGGGATCGAAGCCGAGCTCGGGAAGGCCCTGCAAAAGGTGGGTAATATTTCGTTCGCCTTCCTCTTCGGCTCCTATGCCGAGGGCGGGATGAGATCCCGCTCGGATATCGACTTATTCCTTGTCGGGCGGCCCGACGAAGACGAGGTCTATCGTGTTATCACCGCGGTCGAAGATACCGCCCATCGGGAGATCCATTATCATATCCTGGACGAAGAGGAGTTCGCGCAAAAGGCCAAGGCGGGCTCCTTCGTGAGCAACGCGGCGGCCAACCCCCTCATGCTCTTGGGAAAGGCAGATGACCTCAGAAAGCTTGCTGGTCAGGCTTGAGCGCGAAGGGAAGCTCAGGCGGCAGAAGCCCGATATCGGGGCCATGAACGATCTGCTGAGCGCGGCCCGGAGGAATTTCGAAGCCGCCAAGGTCGTCCAGGGCAAGATCGACGAAGCGGCCTTCAAGCTTTATTACGACGGGCTTCTTCAGATCGGGCGCGTCGTAATGCTGACCGCCGGCTACCGCCCCTCCGGCGGGGAACAGCACAAGACGACGTTCGAGGCGGCCGGAGAGGTCCTCGGGCCGGATTTCTCTGAACTGATCAGGAAGATCCAGAAGTTCAGGATCAAGCGAAATGCGTGTGTTTACGATCCCGTAGGCTTGATCGGAAAGAGCGAAGCTGAAGCGATCCATCGGACGGCGAAGGCGTTCTGGGCCGGTGTCAGAGACCGGCTCGAACGGCTTGATCCGCAATTGCACTTGTTCGAGGGGCTCTGAGAGAAGCGGCAGTTACATCTTTTCTGATCGATCTACGAAAGTTTGTTGGAAATACTGATTGATGTTAAGCCCGGGCGCTTTATTCACGCCTGGAGATCCGCGGGGATAGACACGGGACGGGCTCCCCAGTTCTAACGGTTTTGCCGGCAAAAACGCTGAAAAAGCCCCCCCCGCCCAAACTGATGATCGACCTCCCTGACAGTCTAATAAACTGATAATAAATAAAATGCTGAGGTCCGACCCCAAGAAGATCCAATGAGAATCGGCGGCCCTGTCGATCGTCTAATTATATGAAATGAAATGAGAAGGCCTTGACGGAGGGCTGTCGCATGGTTATACTAAAGGAAGAAACGTTCAACCAATTAAACAGGAGTTCAACCATGCCGACGGTCGTCACTTCGGCGAAGGGCCAGGTCGTCATCCCCAAGAGGGAGCGTGACCGCGTCGGCCTCAGGCCCGGGATGCGGGCCTCGGTCACGGTCGTGGACGACCACATCGAGATCCGGCCTATCCCCGAAAATCCCGTCGAGCACTTCCACGGGTACTTTAAGAAAGGACCGTCGCTCACCAAAGCCCTGCTCGACGAGCGGCGGAGAGACCTATGGCGTGAAGACAAGAAAGGTCCTTGACTCCTACGCGCTCCTGGCCTACCTCCAGGGGGAGCCGGGGTACAGTCGGGTCAAGGGGATGCTGGCTTCGGGCGATGCGGACCTCCTCATCAACGCCGTCAACGCCGGGGAAGTCTACTACATCCTGGCCAGGGCACGCGGCTTGCGGGAGGCCGACTACTTCCTGAACGTCATTCTGCCCAGCCTGCCCGTCACGGTCGTCGACAACTCCTTCGACGACGTCATCGAGGCGGCCCGTCTGAAGGCCGCCCACGCCCTGTCGTTCGCCGATTGTTTCGCGGCGTCGACGGCCGCTCGCGAGCGCGTCCCGCTCGTCACCGGCGACCGGGAGTTCGAGAAGCTTGGCCCTGCGGTCGATATCGATTGGCTCGATCCATAGCAGAGAGGCCCTCATGCGCGCGCCGAAGGCTCACCACAACGTCTACGTCGTCTACCTCCGCAATCCCAAGGGCGATGGCAAGGCCGGCTACTACGTCGGCATGACGGGTCTTTCGCCCGAGAAGCGCTTCGAGAACCACAAGAACGGGATCAAGGCGGCCGCAGTGGTCAAGAAATACGGCGAGCGGCTCGTCCCCAAGCTCTACGAGCACCTCAATCCGATGTCCTACGGGGCGGCCAAGGTCGTCGAGGTCGAGCTGGCCGAGGAGCTCCGGCGGCGCGGCTTCGTCGTCTTCGGCGGGCACTGAGATGCGTGATGGGGGGAGGGTTTTCCTGCCGAATTGCCCCCAAAAACGCTGAAAAATCCCCCCGCTCAAACTGATGACCAGGCTCTAGTTTGGCCTAAGAATCTGATTATGAATGAAATGCTGAGGTCCGACCCCAATCCTCTATTGTGTCCCCGCTTTTGACTGTGTTATAGACAAGGTAATCGCGATTGCGATTGATGACCGATCATCCATAGGGGCGATGCCATGAAAGACGATCGGAGAAACGATCTTCCAACTGTTCCCATGCCTACCGAAACCGCCTCTGAAAAGCCGGGACTCCCGGATAGCGGGGCGACGAGGACCGTGGCCCCGTCGAACGACGAGATCCGGGTCATCGGGAATTACAGGATCATCCAGAAGCTCGGTGAAGGAGGCATGGGGGAGGTCTTCGAAGCCGAGCAAACCGCGCCCGTCCGAAGGCGGGTGGCCCTCAAGATCATCAAGTGGGGGATGGACACCAAGCAGGTCGTGGCCCGCTTCCAATCCGAGCGCCAGGCCTTGGCCTTGATGGATCATCCTCATATCGCCAAGGTCTATGATGCCGGGGCCACCGATCAGGGCAGGCCGTATTTCGTGATGGAGTGCGTCAAAGGCGTGCCGATCACCCAATACTGCGATACGCACAGGCTCAACAATCGCCAGAGACTGGAGCTTTTCATCCAGGTCTGCGAAGGGGTCCAGCACGCCCATCAGAAGGGTATCATTCACCGGGACATCAAGGCCTCGAACGTCCTGGTGATGATCCAGGATGACAGACCCGTACCGAAGATCATCGACTTCGGTGTCGCCAAGGCGGTCTCCCAGAAACTGACCGAGAGGACCGTGTTCACGGAGATGGGACAGCTCATCGGGACGCCCGAATACATGAGCCCCGAACAGGCCGAAATGACCGGGCTGGATATCGACACCAGGACGGATGTGTACTCCCTGGGAGTTCTCCTGTATGAGCTGCTCGTCGGGGTGCTGCCCTTCGAGTCCAAAGACCTGCGGAGCGGAGGATTCGATGAGATCCGGAGGAAGATCCGCGACGAAGAGCCGCTCAAGCCGAGCACGAGGCTGACCAGCCCGGGGTTCGATACCCAGCAGGCCCTGAAGAGCCGCCGGACGGACCTGTCCGCTTTGGCGAAGCAGCTCAAGGGGGAGCTGGACTGGGTGACCATGAAGGCCATGGCCAAGGACAGGACGCGGCGCTACGCCTCGGCCTCGGAGCTGGCTTCGGACGTCGGAAGGTATCTGAAGCACGAGCCGCTGATGGCCGGGCCGCCGAGCCCGATGTACCGGCTGAGGAAATATGTCCGAAGGCACAAGGTGGGCGTGGCGGCCGCCGCTCTGGTCGTTCTGGCCATGGTGATCGGAATAACCGGGACGACCATCGGATTGCTAAAGGCGGTGAAGGCCGAGAGGAAAGCCAGGGAGGAGGCCGAGACGGCCCAGCGCGTATCCGATTTTTTGGTCGGCCTTTTCGAAGTCTCCGATCCCGGCGAAGCGAAGGGGAACACCGTCACGGCGCGCGAGGTCCTGGATAAAGGCTCGGCGCAGATCGAGAAAGAGCTTCAGGACCAGCCGCAAATTCGATCGCGCCTGATGGAAACCATGGGAAGGGTGTACAGAAACCTGGGGCTTTATGACCAGGCGGGCCCCATGCTGGAACGATCGCTCGCCCTCAAGCGCAAGGTTCACGGGGACGACCATCTGGAAGTGGCGGCCGGGCTGCACACGCTCGGCGTGCTCTATGATACTCAAGGGAAATATCAGGAGGCCGAATCCCTTTTCCGCCAGTCTCTCGCCATCAAAGAGAAATTATTGGGGCCGGACGACCCGGAGGTCGCCAGAAGCCTCAACAGCATAGCCGTCGTCAACTGGAATCAGGGCAAGTATGACCAGGCCGAGCCGCTTCTGCGGAGGTCGCTGGCGATCAAGGAAAAAACCCTGGGGCCGGACGACCCGGACGTGGGCAACACCCTCACCAACCTCGGCATTCTCTATCACATCCAGAGCAAGTTTGAGGAAGCGGAGCCTCTTCTCGAACGGGCCCTGAAGAACGCGGAGACGGCGCTGGGGGCGGACCATCCCGATGTGGCTTCCGCTTTGAACAATTTGGGATCCCTGTATGAGGATATGGAACAGCGCGAGAAAGCCGAGCCGCTGTATGAGAGGGCCCTGGCGATCTGGGAGAAAGCCCTGGGGCCCGACCACACGGACGTCGGGATAGGATTGCACAACCTGGCCAACCTCTACAGGGATCAGGGCAAAGGGGACGACGCGGACATCCTCTATCGGCGGTCGCTTTCGATCTTCGAGAAAGCCTTCGGACCGGAGCACCCCTATGTCGCCTACAGCTTTCGTGAGCGCGCCAATCTCTATAGAGATCAAGGCCGGCATGATGACGCCGAGAAGCTGTATCGACAGGCCTTGAGCCTGTTCGAGAAAAGCATGGGTCCCGATCACTTGAATGTGGCCGAAACCTTGGAGCAGTATGCGCAGTTGCTGCGCAAGGTCGGGCGGGTCGAGGAGGCCGATGGCCTCGTCAAGCGCGCCAAAAGCATCCGGGATTAGAGCGACCCCTGTTCGAGTCAAGGGGCGGCTGAAAGATTTTCCATTTCCGACACCGCGCGCTCGAGCTCGGCGACGAGGGCCTCGGGGAGGTCGGCGCGGCTTCGTCGTCTTTGGCGGACACTGAGGCCCGTGACGGGGAGCGGGTTTTCCTGCCGAATTGCCCCCAAAAACGCTGAAAAATCTCCCCGCTCAAACTGTTGGCCAGGCTCGAGGGCAGCCTAAAAAACTGATAATAAATAAAATGCTGAGGTCCGACCCCACATAGGGTATTGAGTCCCTGAATTAATTGAGCTAACATGCGGGTGGCGCAAACGGGAGTTGACTATGATCGGGGCGATCGCGGGCGACATCATCGGGTCGGCATACGAGTTTCATCGGATCAAGTCCAAGAAATTCCGGCTCTTCCATCCCGAATCCCGTTTCACCGACGACACCATCCTGACCGTGGCCGTGGCCCATGCCATCCTGACCGATGGCAACTACCGCAAGGCCGTCCTCGCCTTCGGCCGTCGCTATCCTGAGGCCGGCTACGGCGGCCATTTCCGTATCTGGCTCCATTCACCGCGCCCCAAGCCCTACAACAGCTGCGGCAACGGATCGGCCATGCGGGCGAGCCCGGTCGGCTTCGCCTTCGGTACGGTCGACGATGTCCTTCGCGAGGCCGCCCGCTCCGCCAGGTTCACGCATAACCACCCCGAGGGGATCAAGGGAGCCCAGGCCGCGGCCCTGGCGGTGTTCCTGGCCCGGACGGCGCGGGACAAGGACATCATCAGGTCCGAGATCGCCTCGCGTTTCGGCTACGACCTGAACCGGACCGTCCGCGGCATCCGCCCCTCCTACGGCTTTGATGAGACCTGCCAGCTGACCGTGCCCGAGGCCATCGTCTCCTTCCTGGAATCGACCTCGTACGAGGACGCCGTCCGCAACGCCGTCTCTCTCGGGGGCGACAGCGACACGCTGGCCTGCATCGCCGGAGGGATCGCCGAGGCCTTCTACGGCGCCGTTCCGGCCAAGATCCGCGCCAGGGTCCGCGGTCTCCTGACCCCCGACCTCCTGGACGTCACGGAGCGGTTCTGCGCCCGCTACGGGCTGGCATTCTGATCCCCCGGGCCCTCGGCAAATAGGGAAACAGGTATTGTGTCCCCGAATTTTGGAGCTCCGGCGGCGCGGCTTCGTCGTCTTCGGCGGGCACCGAGCTAGTTGACTCCGCCCGGCTCGTCCGGCTGCCGGGTCGCCGCGTACTCCACGGCCTCCCGGCTCTTGTTGATGTGATAGGCCAGATCGGGGATCTCGGCGTACAGCTCGTCGTGCTTCTCCACCAGATCCTCGAGATGCCAGAGCGACCTTGCGTCGGACGCGTCCGCCCGGATGCCCGAAATGAAGCTCCACGCGGCGTCCGCGAACCGCCCCTGGCCTTCGAGCGCGAGGCCGAGGTTCTTGAAGGCGTTGGCCCGGTTCGGGTCGAGCCAGGTGGCCTTCCTCAGGTACGGCTCGGCTTCCGAATGCCTTCCCAGCTGGTTCAATGTGAAGCCGAGGTTGTTGTGGATGAAATACAGAAAGAAGGGATACCGGGGATAGAGGTCGAGGGCCTCCCGGTAGAAAGCCAGGGCCGCCTCCCAGTCCTCGAGGCGCTCCATGATCTGGCCCTGGCAGTAGCGCATGGCGCCCGCGTCGTCCGCGTCTCGACAGTGGACCAGATACTCCACGGCCCAGCGCATGGCCTCGTCCTCGCGGCCCGCCGAGCCGTTCAGGAACATCAGATCGTAGCGGGCGTCCTGGTGATTTTCTTCGGGGTCGTTCAATTTGGCGAGAAGCCCTCTCTCTCTGTCCTCGAAGGTCGCCGAAAGGCCTTCGCGCGGCGGTCTCTTGCGGAACTGGAAGGTCCACTTCTCTTCCTTGCCCAGCTCCAGAGGCGGCAGATCGGGGCAGCGGTGGCTGAACGCGCTGAACCCCGACGTCCACCAGATCTGCCCGTCCGCGCCGAACTCATTCGCGTTCAGCTTGCGTTCGTTCAGGGGCCGCCCGCACCGGGCGCAGAGATTGTCGTTCTGGCAGCGGCAGTGGACGGTCATGACCTTGTTCTTGAAGACGGGATTGGGATCCAGACAGACTCCCCGCCACTCGCCGCACGCCTCGCAGTGGACGAGCCCCTTAGGGACGCCCGGGACCGCCTGTCCCGACAGCCTCTGCAGCTCCTCGGCGGTCGCCGGCCGCCCGCCCTTGCTCATGTTGCCGTACAGAAAGCCGCTCCTCCTGCGGGCCTCGATGAATCCGGTAAGCCGGGCTTTCCTGTCGCGCAGCTCGTCATCGGCCTTGATGTCCACGCTCGGCTGCAGCTTGTCGGAGACCCAGATCGAGCCCATCGGCACGGAGTCGCTCCAGTTCGCGCCGCCGTCCCGGCCGATATGGGCGCACCGGTCGTCGCCGAGGACGAGGCAGGTCTCGAGGGCGTTGGCGGCCGCCTGCAGGCGGGCGATCTCGAGAAGCCCTTCATCGGGGATCGCCGAGGGCAGAAGGATGATGTGGTAAAGCCCGGAAACGACGCGGGTGACGATGTAAGGGAATCCGTCGAAATAGAGCGGGACGGGCTCCGCGCCGGCCTTGGACCGGGGTTTCCTCCCTTTGGCCATGGCATGCCTCCTTATGATGTTCTCCGGGAGGCACCCGGCGCGATCGGGCGTCGGGCAGGGATGGGGGAGCTCGGCCGCAGAAACAAAAAACCGGACAATTCGTTGCTGTCGGCCGCGGCAGCCGCATCCTCGCCCTCGGCGAGATGGCACCTTGGGTGTCCGTCCCAGGTTGCCGGGCCCTACGTTAGAGGGCCACTCCTGATGCACTTCTATAAGTAGGCCCGAGCGCCCCGATTGTCAAGGGGCGGCTGAAAGATTTTCCATTTCCGACACCGCGCGCTCGAGATCGGCGACGAGGGACTCGGGGAGGTCGGCGCGGCGCCTCTTGAAGGCCGCCAGCAGGGCGCGGTAGTACCAGAGCTGCTCTTCGCGCGGGGCGTTGAAGCGGTCCCAGACCGAAGGCCCGTGGCTCCGGAGGTCGGCGGCGATGGCCCGGGCGTTGTGGAGCTTGTCGGCGGCCGAGACGAGGAGCACGGAGCGGTCGGCATCGGCGAGGTGGGCGAGGTGGCGCTCCTTGCGCTCCCGCCAGGGGGGCTTGGGGAAGGTGTCGCAGTCGCTGCAGGCCTCGACGATCCGCAGGACCTCGGGGCCGAACCGGCCGACCGCCTCGCGGGCCTTGGCCTTGTCCTCGATGTCCTCGATGGCGTCGTGGAGGAGGGCGGCGATGGCCTCGTCCTCCGACGCCCCGTGATCGAGGGCCAGGGCGCAGACCGCCAGCAGGTGCGATATGTAGGGGATGTCGCAGCCCTTTCTGGTCTTGTCGGCGAACATGACGGCCGCCGCCCAGAGCGCCTGGGCGAACCGCGGCCCCGTCAGCCACGGCCGCGAAGGCAGGGGGACCTCGGGGAGCGCGCGCGGATCATTCGTCTGCATGGGGCGCCTTCTCTTGCGGGCAGGCGGACAACGATAATAGCATGAGCGTGGGCGGTTTCCTATCCCTCGATCCTCGCAAGGAGACCTCATCTCATTGAGATCGGGAGCCGGGAGTTGTGCCACCCTATCTTCGTGGGTTATTATTTTTTCGTGATGGGAGCGACCAAGATCCTTCTTGTCGACGGCTATAACGTCATCCACCGGGTCCCTCAGCTGCGGCCCAGTCTCGAGCGAGGACTGGAGAGCGCCCGCATGAGCCTTGCCCTGCAGGTCGCGACCTGGAGCCGGACCCACCCGGCTTATGATTGCGTCATCGTCTACGACGGCGACGCGCATTACGCTGGGGGCCGGGCCCAGCGTCTGGCCGGGGTCCGGTGCCTTTTCTCCATCCGGGCGCATGGGGGCGACGACGAGATCATCCGCCTCGTCAGGGAACACAAGGGAAGAACTTCCGACATCACGGTGGTTTCGGACGACAACAAGGTCGGCAACAACTGCCGAGCGCTCGGGGCCTCCGTTCAGCCCTCGAGCTTCATCATGGGCGTGAAGCCACGCCGAAGGAGCGCCACGGTTGGCGTCTCACCCGATGGCAAGGGCCTCGGCCGGAAGAAAGCCGCCGAGATCAACGAAGAGCTGAGGAAGAAGTTCGGGGTGTAGATCTTATTACGTGCAACGGCTCATCTTTTTCTGCTGAGCGTGGCTTACATCCTTATTTCACTCTGGATAAAATACGGCCATAAAACTTCTTCAATTGTTGCACTTCACTATTGAACGCGTACCCCTAAAAACGGGGAAGCCCCCCCGCCAAGCTGTTGAGCTGGCCCCTTGGCGGGCTAACACGCTATTATTGAATGACATCCTGAGGTCCAATCCCAAGCCAATCCGCGCAGTTGTAACTAGCTTTCAAGAAACTCTTCGAGGCTCAAAGAAAGTCCTGCCTGGCGGATTATTGAACGTAAAAGGCCTCGACCGAGATCTCGAGGATGTCTAGGAATCGCTATTGTGTTTCCTTGAGGGGTTTTCCAAACTTGGTGGCCCTTGCCCTCGCGAACGAAGATGATGCCAGCAAGTTGCTGCAGCTTTTTTACCACCCTATTAGGAGGAAGGCACGGCCGAAATGGCATCCGCGCGATGATAGGGGAATTTCGTGGAATAACATAATTAATTCGGCTCTTTATATTGGCTATCCCTCCAAATAAATGTGGCGAAGCATTCCAGACTTGTTCATTCTTTGGAGTGATGTTTGGAAGACATCTATTATGGTTCTCCTCTGCAAAAAGACACGTCATTTCATCAAAGTCTCTATCTTTGCAATAATCGACTCCCAGCCTATATCCAGGAAGGCCGTCTGCAACGCTCTTACTGAGAGTGCTTCGTATCTCATGGTCCTTTGTTTTCTTCCACACGCTCCTAATACTATTTGCTTCTGCAAGCCCTTCTTCTAGGCATAGATCTGTCCCCTTTGTGGACTGATATTGATGCTCAAAGCCAAAGCAGTAGAATGCCTGTCTATGGGTAACTTCCAACCTTGTCGCGAATGACTCGGTCTTATGATGGAAGGCCTCATGATAATATAGGGCGAGACGAGCTGCATAAAAAGCATCGTGTTTGTTTATCGTCTTTCCAGACCGCCGCATGAGCTCTCCGGCTAGCCAGATGATGCCTTCATAAAGGAGGTATATCCCCCACCAATCAGGATGATAGCGGTGAAAAGGAAGATAGAATGCCAGGCAATCGGCCGGCGGATGTCCATTTCCATCGTAGGGAGTTGGAGATCCTCCGTGATTGCCTCCTAACGTCTGCCATATAACTGGGGACATAATAGGGATATTGGTGCCTGGTTCGACTAGGCGCTCTCCGATTTGACTGAACAGATCCTCTTCCGAGGGTTCTCGATGGACGATTGATTCATCTTGAGGAAAGATCCTTTGTTCGACATCAGCAATGGGGACAAAAATGAAATCTTCATGCCAATTAGGAGGGAGCACCCTTATTTGAAATACTACAGGCAACGCATTATACAGAGTCTCTATCGTGTTAGCCACCATGTTGCGTTGGCCTCCTTCCTTCCGGAAATATCATTCCGCCTGACTTTTATGAGTATTATAAACGTAACACGGAACAGGCTGCAATTTATCTGAAAATTGGCGGCCGCAATGACCTGTGAACCCCGGATCTTGTGACCTGCCCCTCAGCATAGTGCCAGCCCTAGGCTGAACTTTCCGGCCACATGCGCCTCCGGCGCCGGCGGCCTGTATCCTAACGAGCTATGCGGCCTGATGCGATTGTAGGTCTTTCGCCAGGCCTCCACAAGCACTTTCGCCTCCTCAAGTGTATCCAGCAACTCCCCGTTCAGAAGCTCATCCCGCATCTTTCCGTTGAACGGTTCGATGTAGCCGTTCTCCCAGGGGCCCCCGGGCTTGATGAACAGCGTCGTCACCACGAGGCGGTCCAGCCATTTCCGGACAGCGTTGGCCGCAAATTCTGCCCCGTTATCCGATCGAATGTATTCCGGCAACCCTCTGCTGATGAACAGCTCATAAAGCTGATCCAGGACGTTTCCTGATCGGATCCTTCGGGCCACCTGGAGCGCCAAGCATTCCCGAGTGAACTCATCCATGATGGCCAGGATCCTGAGAGGCCGGCCGTCAGACGTCCTTTCCTTCACCATGTCTTAGCTCCAGACATGGTCCTTCCTCTCGGGCCGAAGTCGGATACAGAATCCATCGTTGAGCCATAAACGGCCTCGCTTAGGCTGCTTCTGGGGCACCTTCTGGCCCTCCCGCCGCCATATGCGCTCGACCCGTTTGTGGTTCACCCGCCAGCCGTCACTCCCCAGCAACGCCGTGACCGCCGAGAGCCATAGCGTCCATACTTAGTAGCCAGCCTAACGATCTGGCCGACTAGTCGTTCCTCGTCATCGGAGACCTTGCGTTCGTGACGCTGCGTAGACCGCGGCTGCCCGACCGCCCGACAAGCCCTTCTCTCCGAGATGCCCATCACGTCACACACATGTTCGACCGCCCGGCCTCTCATGGCCGGGCTCAGAAGTTTCCCCGGTTAACGTCTTTCAGGATGGCGTTGTCCAGGGATAGATCCGATACAAGCTTTTTCAGTCGGGCGTTCTCCTGCTCGAGCTCCTTGAGCCGCTTGGCCTGTTCGACCTTCATCCCGCCGTACTCCTTACGCCAGCGGTAACAGGTCTGCTCAGACACGCCCAACTTGCGGCAGACCTCGGCGACCGGGTTCGATTGGTTGAGAAGGACTTCCGCCTCCCGGAGCATGGTGATGATCTGCTCCGGGGTGAACCGTTTTCTGGCCATATCGACCTCCCTCGATCCAGCAAAATCTTGGCACAAGGGCTGGATCCCTGTGAGGGGGTCAGGTCATCCCTGTCGTGCCCAGTTGGTCAGGTCTCAAGCTGATGGGCGGACGGGGGAAGAGAATTGATAATGGCAACGATTTATCTCAATCTGAATCTGGACTCTGCAGGTCCAGACTATATGCCACACCCAGAAGGGTTTCTGGCCCTCCCTTATCCTTCAGTATCTCCCCAACCTGCTTCTTCCCTCGGGAGCCGGATTCCCCCGCCTCGGCTTAAAGGGAGCTTGACAGACGCGCAAGTCATCTTGCCCACCGTGAGCAGGACTGTCAATCGGCGTCCAATAATGACCCAGAATCAGCGTTGAAAAATGTCCCCCTTCTGTAAAGGAGTTATTATTGGACGCCGATTGCCAAGAAGGCCCGCTTCGCGGCCCACCTGAAGCAGATCTGGTTTGAGCCTGATAAAAAGAGCGCCCGGCGCCAAGCCGCGGCTCTAACCGACGATTACGAGAAGCGGTTCCCTGAAGCGGACCGTTTTCTTGAATAGGATCTCGAGGACTCGCTCTTGTTCTATGACTTCCCGGGGTCGACAACAAACGGATTTCTTCGACCAACGGCCAGAAGCGGCTGAACATGGAGATCCGCCGGCGTAGCCGGGTGGTCGGGGTCTTCCCTTCGGCCGAAAGCTTTGTCCGGCTTACGATCTTCTATCTAATTGAGTATTCGGAGGACTGGGCGAGTGAGCGAAGTTTCATCCGAGAGGATAAGGCACCCTGGTCCTTGGACAGGCTCCATGAACTGACGGCTCAAGCGGCTAACTGAGGTGAGTACATGATGGCCCCGAAGTTGCGAACTCAACTTGACGCGGCCCACAAATGCTCCCCTCCCTACAAATATATACTGGATATATTGCCATATATTCTTGGTATATAGTGTACTAGAGCTTCGACATAATCGAGAAGGGCGGATAAAATCCTATTCAGTCGTTGATCGGCAGATATCAACTATGGGGCAATCTTCACAGTGTGGATTTCTGGGAATGCATATTGTTGCGGCAAAATCGAGGATAGCCCAGTTGAGTTCTTTGGGTGTTTTCGTATGAATCAACTTGCCTGCGAGTGTTTGTAGGAAAGGATCATATCGGATGTCGGCGAGTTTCCGAGGGCCAAAGACTCGCTCCAACACCCTCGCCATATTAACATCAAGCAGGGGTTGCGGCGTTTTGTGACAGAATAGCAGGATTGCATTAGCGATGTATTGCCCGACTCCTGGAAGGGCTTCGATTTCTTCACGTTGACTGGGAAACTTGCCGTTTCGCCTGGCCATTTCCTTGGCCAGTCTTTGTATCGAGGTTGCCCGGCGACGCCACAGCCCAAGCGGCCTAAGGAACCTGCCCAGTGTCGTCACCCTTGCAGAACGCAGCTTCCGCCAAGAGGGGAACCGGTTAATAAAGCGAGGGAAGAATTCGGAGACTGTTTCAGCGCGTGTTCTTTGTAGCAACACTTCAGCGATAACAAGCTCATAGTTGCTGGCCGACCGCTCACGCCAGGGAAACCGACGGCCATGAATCTTGTGCCATTTAAGAACTCGAGACCTGAAAGAGAAGAGGTTTTCCTGGCCAGGCAGCCGACACCCTAATTCAGCGGCTCGCCCATTTCCCTTTTTCAACGTCCTCTGTGCACGGCACAAGGGGGCTAGTCGCATAAAAAAAATCAGCCGTGCCTAATAGCACGGATCTGGCCCTCGCGTTCCTCCGCCAATCCGAGGCGCTCAAGCGCCCTGACCAGGTTTTCTATCGGTAGTTTATTAACATCCACTCCGTCCAGACGGGAGAGCTCTTCCAGTGTTGCAGTGCCACACTGATTGAGTTTTGACCAGACAAGATGGAGCGGATAGTTGAAAGTACGGATGAGGGTATGAGGGTAGTGGCGGTTGTCGATGAACGCCTGAAAGCGCTCAAGACTAGCGACGTCCCCTTCCCTCCCGTCGCAGCGTATCAGTTGAACAATCGCTCGGATTCTATTGATATCGCGTTCATTCCCATGAATTATCTTAGTAGCCATCGAAGATGATACATCCTGGGGATACTGGCTTGGGTACTGCGACGATAATATGATCCCAACTCCATAAGCACGACACTGGAGGACAAAATCTGCCATGTATTCATAATCGAGGACCCGGTTTGCTTCATCGATAACGAAGAGCTGCCGGATGAGACCAGAATGGGGGAGCGAATTGAAGTAGTTGTGTGCTGACATTACAACCAATTGCGATATGGTGTTCTTGACTTCGTCACTCTGAAGTTGGCTAAGGTCAATAGCTAACGATCGGGCCGTGAGCTCGTGGAAAGAAATGGTCCTAAATTCGGGACGGAAGAGCCCTAGGGAGAAGAGGGGTTCAAGTCGGTTAAAGGCCCTGATGTCTTCACGCTGCAGCGTGCTGCCGACTATACTGAAATCGGGGAATCGAGAGTTGTCTAAATACCTTACAGTCCCCGCAGATAGGATTCCCGCAGCCTCGAATGCCGAGGAGATCGCATTCTTCAAGATCGCTGCTTGTTGATCACCCAGCCTGTATGTTCGTTTGAGGACGGAAACCACTCCTGCGATATGGTGATTAGGTTGGAGATACAATTCGCCTGTCGCAGGGTGCCGAATAGGGTACGGAATAAGGGGATTGTAGGGTAGCCCTTCGAAAGTAACAAAGACTCTTTCAAGGTCGGCATCACGCGTAAAAGTCACATCGGACGCAAAATCATTCTTGAAATCTAGAATCAGCAGGTTCTTGCCTTGCTCGCGGAATCGACATACCAAGTATTTAACAAGCTGTGTTTTTCCTTTCCCTGATGAGCCCGTTATCATGATATTCATGTTGTCGAGCGGATCCAAAGGAGACTGCGGGTCGTAGTACACCATCCGCCGAGAATCATCGACACCTATAAAGATCTTCTCGAGAGGTCTGGCAGGACGATTCTCGACTGTTTCATATGGCTCCGATAACCCCGGCTCTTCGATAGGAGGGACGGGAAGAATGTCTGGTTCTGTCTGCCCGGTTCCAGACTCGGGTTCAGGTCCATGCCCCTCGTCGCCGGTTTCAGGGACAGCAGCCGAAGGGCCCTCAGGCAAAGGCGCTGTGCCGATTCCCGGCATATCAAACAGGGAGTACAAGGCTGTTCGTGTTTCTTGAAGCTGCAATGTTTCGGCAACGCCAGGCCAGTGGGTTTTCGTCAGGCGCAGCCATAATCCTTCCTGCAAGTTAATCGCCTCTGAGACCCCCGGGAGCTGCCCTTCGGTAGAAACCAAGACCGCACCATGTCTTGCGTCAACAAATTCGTATTCTCCTGCAAGAAGAGCGGCTTGAACCGACCTACTTATATCTACCCATTGTTCTATCTCGCTCGGCCTGCTAGGGCCGGCAATCCGGAGCCCAAATTCGATGAGTTCAAGAAGGGCTAATCGCTCCGGCATGGCCCCTTCACGCAGGCTTATCGCAATCAGCTTCTTGAAGTCAGTGACCGTGGCCAGGCATTGTGCCAAGGCGGCGTGTGCCCTGGGGATGCCAAGCGTCCCGGAGACAAACTTGGATTCAATGCCGCATGCCGAAATGCGAATCCTTTGAGACCCGGCTCTGGGGAGCACAATACATATTGCCAGAAGGTCCGTTCTCCTCCCATCATCAAGGGTGTTTCTTCCAAAAAAGGAAGCGAATGAATCTACTGGGATAAGGAAACTAACAATTCCTTGCCCAGACGAAAGCGGAATACGCCCGTCCCTCCCTTGGCTGACGAGCATTCGGACGGCTCCCACGAGGCCGATGATCCCGAGTGCGTGCCTGCCTGTCTTGAGCGCCTCACCGCCAATCGCTATTCCTATCTTTCCGAGATCAACGATAAATTCCCCTGCGATATCTTGACTGCCAAAGAAACCGTTGACGGCGACCAGAAATCCCCGAGGAATTGTGGAGAGTACATAAAATGAATTCGCTCTGCCCGCCAAATCAAGCTTGTAGTCCCAGAGGGTACGCTCCTGGAGAGCCCTGTCTGCACCATCTCGCACATACTTAACCAGAACGGCTGGATCGATTGATTGGCCAGGGACAATTACCCACGGCGCGACAAGCCTCTGCGGCAGGTCGATTGACGAGATCGTAGCGATAGTGGTGCCTAGCGTCTGTCGTATTTGGCTTAGGGTCCCGGTAAAAGCTCCTCCAATCCCGTCCCCTGATGCTCGGAGAGCATCAAATTCGGTGCTCACGCTCTTGGGTACAAGGCTCTGGCCTTCTGTCAGCCACCTTGAGGCCCTATAGAATACGGCCTGCCGGCCAATGCCCCTCGGGATACTGTGATTCCCTGTGTCGGCACTGAACGATGGTTCCCTTGTCGGGGGAAGCATATAGATATCCGGCTGGGCATTCCTGATACATTCATCGTCGTCCTCAAAGCGGCAAATGCAAAGAGGGGGATTTGACCACTGTGCGGATACATCAGCCCCGAGCTTATCCTCAACATATAATCTCACCCCGCCAGGAAGCTGCTTTCCATGGCTTGTTGGACCGGCTTCACAATGAAGGAATGCATCTACATTGGTTACGATTTCATCGACCGAATAGCCGCCACGAATGCGCACGCCAACTGACCTCCGGGACGGGAAAGAACGAACATATGCTGATAATCCCATTATGGCGAGATCTTCGGTGGCGCCAGTCCCGATGTCCACGGCGAGGCCCAGCCTTTCTTGAACTCTTCTTAGGATGCCAGATATCCCCCCAGCTTCTTCCTGGGTTGCCAAGGCATCGCAGTTCATCTTTATTGCCAGATGCCACCCAGGATCAGAAGTCATGGTTGCAAGTGTTGGTTCAACCTGCCTATCATCGGCCGACAAGCCAACAAGCCAGCGAAATCCCTGTATTTTACCTAACAGGAGGGCTAGATGACGCAAGTGTTTGCCATCTTCACCATGAAGGAGCCGATTCGCACGCTCATATAGGGCCGCCTGGACCATGAAGCGCTTTGCCAGAACGAGGGGATGCCAAGGGCCGACCAGATAGAAAGAATCTCGAAGCCTCGAGTTGTCCCAATGCACCACGCAATCAAGGTGAGTTAAGACAAAAACTTGCCCCCATTCAAGGTTGCTTTTCTCGCCATCAATATATGCAAGTATGGCATGAAAAGCCGCAAGGTAGGCGGAGAGCAGGAGCTCCATTTGCACCGAACGAGAATTAACAAAAATTGGGTGGCTGGCATACAAGGGATGTTCGGTGTGGGTTGCTCCCATATCAAGCTCGGACTCCACCTCTCGAATTATCGCTTCTCTCGCGTTTGAATAGTCTGCAAGAAGGGCCCGTGCCCCTGTTGGCAAGTCAAGCGTCGCAAACGCCCCTCCATCGATTGGACCAAGGCAACTTATAAAGTCGCCGGGAGAGCTCGTTACATAGCCTCTTGTCACCAAGAGATCTGTCAGTAAAGGACGCCAACCATCTCTTTGGTCAAGAATCCTTGCGAGGCTTTTCCTGAGGTTGGAGGCGGCGTCCATTTTGCCTAGCGCGGGGTAAGGCTCTCGCTTGGTGCCCTCGAAGATGCCAAAGAGATCGCTTAGCCGCCGTTCACGCGGCCCTGCCAGAAGGACCCGCAATTCATCTTCAATCGTAAACTCGCCTTTCTCAAGGTCGCCGACCTCAAGGCTAAAGGTGCTACTGAGGGTCCCGAAAATACATTCAACATTGATCTGGCCACCTGGTTCGTTCGAAACATCGAGTCGTTGAGCGGAACGCCAGATTCCGGGCGCCTCCGTTTCAATTATGCTCAGGTCTTCGTTGCCGTCCTTGCTAAGCCTGACATCGTTCGCCTCCTCACTAATCAGGTACACATGGACGGGATCTTCTACGATGATCTTTCTGTCAGGCGCTTCTTCGTTGCGCTCTGCATATGCATCGGTCACTTCAAAACCTGGCTCGACAATAGAGAATGCGGGCCGGTCTGGCCCACACAAGTTCACTTCTAGCCGTTCGTCGGCCTGGATATCATTATTGAGAACGAGGGCAATCCTAATCGGCATCTTACGAGCATATCTCCCCCCAAGATCATCCGAGCTAAAACGCATACATACGCGACCCTCATTACCCGGCAACTCGCATTCAGTAACCCTTCTCTGTCTGCAATATATCGCCGCAATCCAAGGACCTTCAGCAAATTGTTGGACCGGGATCCTGAAGTCGATATCAACTTCAATATGCTCCCCAAGGAAAGTAGCCATCCTCTTGCCATCACCTGCCAGTAAGCCCCGCTGACACGAGATGCGATAAGTTACCTCGGCTCTCTCTCTTGGCTCCACCCGGAAGAGTCGCTCCAGTCGTCCGGCATCCAAACGATACCAATCGCTAGAATCTACGCGATTCTCGCCCCAGCACCCATGAAGAGCTAGAAGACCGAGATCAATTGTTGAGCTTCTTCCAAGCCTGTCCATAAATCGATCTAGCGATGTCATTACATCGTTGCGTTCGTCCTCGGGGATAACCTCGAGTACGATCTCCCTTGCTTGTTCCCTGACATCCTCGTCCTTTTGACACCGGTCAACTATTCTTTGGCATAGCCGGGCGGTGTCCTTTATTAATCTTGGTACGGTTGGAACCGCCCCGGAGGGGCGAGGGACCCCCGAGTGAAAAAGGAATTTTTGCTTCACATCAGCGATGGCAGGGTAATCATTTGCATTAAAAGTACCGAGAATCGATTCAAGCAGAAGTTGGCCTCGCCGTGAGGATGGCCGCGAATATTCGAGCAGCCCATTTAGGGTGAACTGCCGCAGCCATTCTTGTTCAACATGGTTTCCGGACCATTCGGCGACAAGGGAGTTGAGGACGGGCCCATCAAATCGAAATGGTTCGCTGCCATCATCGATCCATGGCCATTCTTCTGAAAAGGCCAACGACCTTATGGTTCCTCCTGACCCCCGAATCGAATCTTGAATATGAACGAGTTGCCCTGGATTTGCCACGGCGACGAAGGATCCAATACGCTTACTGGTCAAGCCAATTGCCCTTATCAGCCGGCTTGCTTCGTTCGGCTCGTCTTCTTCGCCAACGACAAGAAACGAGTTGATGCCTTGTTGAAGTAAACGTCTATGGATTTCCGATGCTATCCGGCGCGTAAGGCCTGGAACTAGTATTCGACAATCACGATTTTCATCGGACGCTGCACGAAAATAGTGTTCGATCAGCGTTGCCAGAACCCGCGAAGTTGCTAGCATTCCGCGTTCCCTTCAAAAGAAGTTCAATATGGGCGAGAAACTGCCACGCTGCTTCCCGCATCGGGACTACCCGTAAGTAGCCCCATTGCCTGTAGTTCTTTCATAAGCAGTGGCCGAGCGTCGGCCGCGGCACTAAAATCGATCCCATATTGTCCGAAGTGTTCTTCTACATCCTGTAGAACCAGCTTCCCACTGCCTCCACGATTGTGGCTTGACCATTTGCTTTCTGCAGCCAAGAAGGTCATCGCCTTTAACAACATCTGGCCTGGGAACACAAGAAAGCCGCTCTTGGCAGCACGGCCCTCACGCACTAATAGATATCCGCCAGATTCGTCTCCGGCTTCCGCTCTGTATAGAACTCTAAAGAATTCGTCGATGTTCTTCCCTTGCCCAAGCATCAAGGGATTTCGCCATGCTCCATAGGCCTCTCCTTCGCGAGTCAGAAATGTCCTCACATCTGCTCCGTCAGCAACGGCCCTGAATCGATGAAGATTGCGGAGAGCGTCCGCGGATTCTCTCGCAAGGGAAAGCAGCTGGCCAATACTAATCTTATCCCGCCCGCCACCCTCAAGATTTAGGCTCTTGTCATCGAGTCGATCCCCAGTGACCTCCTTGAGGCAATATAGCAGGATATTCACCTCTACACGGCATTTCATGTATCGTTCGATATGCTCAAAGAGTTCGCGCGTCGATGTAAGCGTAGGGTGTAATAACCCGCGGTTTCTAAGCAATATTCTTTGGAGCATAAAATCATCAGACGCAACGTTGCCCATGTCTACTGCATCAATAAGCCAGGCATGGATAAGGGGTGTTAATTGCATCTGGGAAAGGAGCCAGATGGGAAGTGCGAATCGTAAAAAAGTCATTAGCAACTGGACCCATTGCATTCGTGGCAATTCTGATTCAAGGTCGCAAATAGCAATCAGGTCATGAGTAATTCTGAAGGCTATCTCATCCCTGTCCGTTCTGAATACGGACCTGCTGCCATCCGTTCTATCTAGTAGGTTCCTTTTCGGCAAGTCCGGATTACAGTCGAAGCTCCCCAGCCCTAAGGTAACAGCAAGAATATCCTTATCGCGGGGATCCTGACCGACACAGGAATTTCCCCCGAGTAGGGCACGCCAGATCTTGTCGACTAGTTGACTTTGATGGTCTATTCCCCGTTGAGTCCCAAAACCACCATGCCATAAATATTGTGATATCGGTCCGGAAAGAAGGAAATTATTCACCACATGTTCACGATTCTTTCCGAGCCAACCATTTTTTGCCAATTGAGGATAAGCGGGGGCGTAAAACCTCTGCGCTTTGGCACTCCTGCTCTTCTTCCGCCGTCCTTTCAAGGCGTGCAATACGGCTCTCTGCTTTTTCTCATGAATGTAGCGACGCCCTTCCCCAATATCGTCTGGGTCAAGATACTTCGTGCCTGTGGTGTTGCCGTAATGCCGTTCAAAAAACACTTCGCGCATCAATTCGAGGACCAGAACTTCAGGGGCAAGTCGCATGCCGGCAGAAGGGACAAATATGAAACTATTTTCTATCAGCGGGTGAACCTTGGGTTCATTCGCAGTTTTCGGATAAGGTGGTATGTTCACTGGTGACATCGACCTCTCCATCGAACCGCCCGAGCCTAAATTTTTCGCCGTCCTCAGCTTCTATGATTAGCTCGACATCGTCGTTAGCGAAGGCATATTTACCCTTGGCGGCTGCCCGAACACGGGCATCAGATATTCCCGCGATTAGCTCCTGCGGGAAACATCTGGCTTCGAGCTTGCCCTCGACCTTGCGGGTTAGCCACAAGTACATCGGCGCCAGGAACACCGCTTTTTCTCCACCTTCAAACCTGATAGCAAGGGCGACGCTCCCGGAGGCTTCGCTGACAATAGTTTTCGGTTTCAATTTATCCCTGACCCATTCCCCGGCCAGTTTGACTGATTCAGAAAGGGGAATCAAACTTCTAGACTGGTCTTCGGTCAACCCGCTGAGGAGGCTTTCTAATCGTAGGTCGAGCTGATGGATGGTCCGCCTTTCTTCTGGGGATCTTTCCTGCGGTGCCTTGGCCACCAATCCAAGAAGGATCGAGAACCGGTCAAGTTCCTCGGCCCAGGCAAGGAGTCCTTCTCGTAGCGCCCCATAGTGAAAAAGGAAATTACTGCTCCATCTTCTAAGCGCCCAGTGGCAATTAAGTACTTCATAATCCGCCGTCAATTCGAGAGCTTCTTCCATATCCTTCCAAATGGAGATGCAAATGCGTTCGAGATCGGTGAAATATGGCAGGCCACTTTCGGGCACCGCATCATAATCCGCATCCCAGCGATCATAGAACTCCGCAGGAAGGGCCTCCCGGCATGGGTCCAGGCTCGTAATAACGCAACCCTCTCCCAGTAGTCTTGTCACGCCAACGTCGGTAGAAGGTGGATTTCCTTCAATAACCTGCCCTATTGCGGCCCGTGCAAGGGAATGGCCCTCGCCGACTACATCCCGAAGTTCCCTCAGGCCTTCGAGCTGCTTCTTGCGAAGGTCATCATCTTCCTCGAGCCCAAGGGGACAATAGGAGGCGAATAAGCTCATGTAGAGTCGTCGTGTGGCCAAGGAAAATATGTCGTTGTTAGCTATCTTGGATCGAACCCAGTCACAAGGATGAATGTTGTCATAATCCTTCGGACAGCCCGCAAGGAGGAGCGATATGATGGCCAACGCCTCCCTAAAGACAATGACCTGGCCCGAAAAAACTTCTGCTCTGGTTAATAATTGTAAAAAACTTCTTCTCCCTTCTTCGTCAAGCAACCAATCCCTATTCAATCTGAATGGGCACATGCTCTGATCGGGACACGATTGGCAACAGGTCCAATGAGCTTCCGCTGTGGCCTTTTGTATCAGGCCCGAAAAGGTTTCTCTCCCTAGCAGTAGGCTCCGGTTATCGAGATGGCTGTACTTTATCTTTACCCTGCTGAATACTGTGCGTCCTCCGCCAAATTCGCGTTCCCCCTCGATTTCTCCAACAATTGATGTGTTTGCCGAAACGATTGCCGTGACTACTCGAAACCAGGGAGTAGAATTGATATCGCGATCCATGTGGTAATCGCGGTGGGCTTTCTCTAGCACTCCTCGATTTGTACATATGACGAGGGATATTCCCTTATCCCAAGCGTGCTTAATTGTATCAAGCAACTCCCTCGCGGGGTTGACATCGGGAGAATAAGGATTTCGCACGACCGAGGCATCCTGCACGATTTGTGCAGAAGCATATCTGTTATCACTCTCGATCACATCGAGAGCATAAGGAATCGTAGCCTGATCGATTTCAGATATCGACCCCCCCCCTTCATCGCAGACCCTGCATCGTTTTTCTTCCGTTAGCTGCCTGCAGAGTTTTCCCATCGCCGCCGACTTGCCGTTACCCGGCGATCCGACGAAAAAGTGCCACCGTGCCGTTTCGTTTCCGTTATCGCCTTGCAGAATTGAACCGCACAATTCGCTAATAATCCCGTCAACTTCGGTCGGCACTTCCAGAAGAGGCCTATAGATTGTCCAATTGGCTGGCGCACTGATAGCATGTTTACCATCCTGCTGGAGCCCAAGCAAATCACGCAAAAAATCGTTTTGTACTAGAGTTGGCGTCATGGCTAATTGCCTAAGTTAGATTCCTTGTTGCTTGATGGTTGGCCTTCTTTACGGCCTAGAATTGAAGCTAACTCAATAAGGGCTCGCCCAAATGCCTCTGCAAGAAGCGGAGGAACGGCGTTGCCTACTTGCGTGTACCGAGGACATTCTCGAATTCGCCTAGCCCCGCCCGTCGTGTACTTTGAACGAAACTCAAACCAGTCAGGGAAGGACTGTAGTCTAGCGTACTCCCTAACTGTATGAATTCTAGGCTCTGCGTAATGCAAGAGATCATCGGGGAGCGTGGTGAGCGTATGGGATGGCTTATCGGGGGAGAGGGGGGCAATTGCCTTTTTCGTGATTCCGAGCCCCTTTCTTTCATCACGCGAGAGCTGAACACCTTTGCGGCAATTCATGAGGATGTGTCGGAATCGCGCGACCGTTTCGGGGCGGTGATTGACCAAGCGCAGGCTGTTGATTTTCTGCCGGTTCATGCCTCTGTGCATCAGTCGCTGGAAAGATGTTACAGGACCTTGGTATACGATTTCCCTATAACCCGTGGGGGATTCAGGATCATTGCACGCTATTGTCTTCTTTGAACTAACCTCAAGATCGGATATTGCTTCCGCGACGGTCACAGGACGGTTGAGCGGCAGTCCCTTAGATTTGAGAAAGCCTTTGCGGATCCGCTGCAGAATATCAAAATAATCCGGACATTCACGACCATAGAGCAAGTCGCGTCGAATGCCAATCGTAAAATATCTGGGCCGGAACTGCGGTACGCCGTAATCAGTCGCCTTTACGAGTTTTTGCTGGACATCATACCCGTTTTTCGCAAGAGAAGTTTTTATCCGCTCTGCATAGCTTTTTTTCGGCCTGCCTCGACCTCTTCGTCTTTTCTTTATTACACCAAAGACAGTATCAATACCCGGGACATTTTCTAATAACACAAAAGGTGGCTTGATCATGTCTACCATCTCCATGTGGAGTTTGAATAATTCATTGCGAGGATCTCTTCCGGTCCGTTTTCCCGCATATGAAAAGCCCTGGCACGGCGGACCGCCAGCCACGAGTTGAACATGGCCTACAAGCCTGCGTAAATGGGGGCGGTGCTCCTTCATGAAGCTGCGTATGCCATAGGGTGCAATCTCCAACCAATCTGGCCAATTAAATCTTGCTTTGCCCTGATTATGGCTACCGCTATCGACAAGGTTATGTCGCAATGTTTTAAACGCTTGTGGGCTCTTTTCAATGGCGAATATCCCTTCCCAGCCCGAATTCTGAAGTCCAAGAGAAAGGCCTCCACAGCCAGCAAAAAGGTCAATGAAAAAGAATTGCCTATAGTGAATGTCCCTAATAGGCCTGTTTTTTGCTACTTGTTTCGAACTCATGCATCCCGTATCCCCGCGGAATTTGCACACCGTCCCGTCACAGGCAATTTATCATCTGGGAAATGGAATTATCAAGTGGTTTTTTCTTGGGTCGCCATGTGGATGAAATGCAATGGCGGTCTAGCCTTAGGAGTCTTCAAGTCTAATAGCCGTCATCGGCCGTCGGGGCTGGGCAAGTCATCAAGATCGCGTTTGGGGGTCAGGTTAGTCCAACTAGCCGGGTGGGTCAATGGGACGCCTTCAGGAGCCGCTCCAAGAGTTCGGCCGAATTTCTGGTGTTCTGTTCGATTGAGACGAAGCAGGAGATTACTTCGCCCGATGCCATGAGGCCAATTCCTGTAATTGCCAAGGCGATGGCACCGGCCAGGCCAAAAATAAGCCCTACCTCACGAACCGAAAGTCCAACAAACGCTATGATAACTGCCAGCACGACGATAATCCGGCCAAGTCCCTTCAGAAGAGATCCGTAGCCTAGCAGGGTGCCGAATTTTGACCCAGCCAGAGCGGCCTGACTCATCACTGACGTTCCGCTCGCAGATACGGCTGGAGAGGGCTTTGAATCAGATTGGTACTCACCTTTTGCTGCTTTCTCCCATTGTTCAACAGTCAGGGCTTCATTGCCATACAATTTCCATTTTTCTGAATCCGCGCGATTTGTTCGCTCAAGGCGTATGCCGGGGAGATAGTCGCTGATTTTCTTATCATATACCTGATATAGTTTTGTTCTACAATTCTCATTTTGACAGGAATATCGGATTTCTCTGCCTCCCGCCAGGCTCCCCTTCTTTTCTTCTTGAGTGTTAGGCCCTCCGCAAATTGGACACTTGAAATCTGTTGTCCTCATAAAAACCCTCCTGATTGATAACAATTTATGCCAAGAATTTCCGGCCATCGCCTCATTTCGCATCAATCCTATCGTTGGCCAGTCTGTAGTCTGATAAATTGCTGAACTCGATCCCGCTCTTATTCTCCAAAAGTACAGCGAATCAGTGCATGAGCATCAACAACCAAAAATGTGGTAGGTAAAATGGCCTTTACTTGCCCCCAAGGCCGCAGCTGATTAGCTGACCACCTTAATGGTTCCATCGTTGTGGTAAATGAAGGTCAATTCACAAAAGTCCCGGTTATAACAAGTTCCTCTCCGTCGACTTCTGTATTTCTGCGTATGGCTAAAGAGCTGTCGTCCCACATTCGGGGATCTTTGAGCCAGATACGAATTATTGTTTCGGCTTTTATAGAGGCTCTGGCTGAAAATGCGTTCTTGGCTGTTTTGGACATGCTTGTCGTTTCGCCTTCCATGTTTCCGAAGCTATAGTTTAAAGAAGTACGATCCATAGCTTCTGGATTTAAAACCGGCAGTGCCCTTGCATAGTCGGAAGACAGCCTTACCCGCCGTGTCAAAAATACGTCACAAAAAGTGCCGAAACCCGCCAAATTCTGGCTAATGGTGCTTATAGAGAAAACGATGAAATCAGAGGAAAAAGCAATACCCCTGGCCTGACTCAAGCAGGCGACAAATGGATTAGCTATACGCTGCCCCAACACTAGGCTTAGCTCTGGAATGCTTTGATGTTCCCTGAATGCCGTAAAATTATTCGAAGTTCCTAAGCAACATGTCGATTGACAGCGCTGGGCAAGCTATTTACAATATTTTTGGCTCTAAATATTTTTCGGCAAATTCATGATGCAATATAGGCTCAGTACTTAGATGGCCAAATTTCTAATGGACTACTGCCTTAATCATAGGCGAGAAAGCTGTGACAACAGAGTGAAAAACATCAGAAATTTGGAAAAGATATGCGATTGCAATTATATGCCCACTATTCCTGATAAAAACGCTCAGCTGGAGCTCGACCATATTTGTGAGAAATGCGCTTTTGCGATATTTCTTATTGAGAGAACATGCCCCGTATGCAATAAAGTTGACCTAAAATGGGGATCTCCAAAAAAGGTGACCTTAAGCAGCAAGTTAGGTCCCATAATTGCCTTCCATTACATCTGCAGCAACTGCGGCAGAGATCTATATAGTAAAGATGTGTTGAGTAATTGGATTATGTAAGTATTTAGCTTTTAGCCGCGGGATTCTTACGCAATGAGAATTATTTTCTAAGCAAAGGAGGATGTAATGTACAAAACAACAATTCGCTTTATGACAGGACTTATTGTATCAATACTATTTTTATTTGTCTCATTAATGACATCCAATGCGCAGGATAGTAATATTGAAAAGAGCAATTTTGTTGTCATATCCAGCCAGTTACTATTGCCTAACACTTCTCTATCGACAATACCTTTGCAGACTATAAATAGCGAAGAAAACATTGCTACCGGAGAGAACAAAGAGAAATCCGAAGAAAAAAAGCTAATTATTATCCTGCCAATAATTAGAATTAGCGAAAAAGACTAGCTATTTGCTCCTTGATGCTCTGAGATCAATCAGCTTCTTTAATTGCTTATTTAATTATGTAAACTAGATGTGCCCAGCCGTGTCCTTTGACGTTCCCAGCTTTGGAACAATCGTAAGCCTCTTTAGCTTGGTACTTGAGCGGGCAGCTCATGGAGTCTGTCCAAGGATAGCATCGACTTGTCCTCGCTGTTGCAGCAGTTCTCACTTATCCAATACTTCGAATATTCTACAAGGTATCAGATTGTCAGTCTTTAGCTATTAATGACCGAAACCAAGGTCATAATGATTCGCCAACCCGGCGGCTAATGCCAGTGAAAACCATCCCATGATTCACCTGTAAAGATGATTTATAATTAGCTTTATTTCGCAACACTATATGGTGGTGTTAAGCCACTTGCTTTTCATGAGCCGTAACTATGCCTAGCTCGGAAATCTTAGGCCTCTTCCCCAAGCGCGAACCCTCGCCCTCATGCCCCGAATCCGAACAGAAGCTCTACCGCTGCCTCCAGGAATCCCTCCCCCTCGACTGGATCGCCTGGCACTCAATTAAAGTTCGGACCAGCGGCGCGCAGTTCTCCGAGTCCGACTTCGTCATCGCCGACCCCGCCCGCGGCATCCTCGCCCTGGAAGTCAAGGGCGGCGCTATCAGGAAGGACGGAGGCCTCTGGCTTCAGAACGGCCAGGCTATGAAGGCCGCGCCGCTCGATCAGGCCCACCGCTTCGTCAGGATCCTGCTGGCCAAGTTCAAGGAGAAGGGGCTGGTGTCGCCTCCGATCGGCGTGGCCGCGGCCTTCCCAGACACGGATTTCGAACAAGGACCCACGCAGGGCGACCTCGTGGGCATCGTCATCGGGGCCCGTGAGCTGCCGTATTTGAAGGAGATCCTGCCGAAAGTCTTTGAGAAGGCCCTGAGGCCGAACACGTGGGGAACGCCCTCGCCGGGTTGGCCCGCCTTCTGCCACGGCCTGTGGTGTGAAAGCTGGCCGGCGGGGATGCGCCTGTCCCAGGTCGTCAAAGGGCGCGAGGCCGAGCGTGTGCGGCTCGACGAGGAGCAGTTCACGGCCCTCGAGTGCATCCTGGAGAACGACCTCGTTCTCGTGCGGGGCGGCGCGGGGACGGGCAAGACCCTGTTGGCCCGGGAGCTGGCCATCAGGGAGGTGGCGGCGGGGCGCCGGGTCCTTCTCCTGACCTTCACCGACGCCCTGGGGCTCGAGCTGGCGAGGCATGTCGCGATGCCCGCATTGGTGGTCTCGCCGGTCGGGCGGCTGGCTCTGGAAAAGCTCAGGAAGAACGGCTTCGAGGAGACGGAGCGATACGAGCCCGAGTTCTGGGACGGGGTGACGCGGATGGCCGCCCGGTCCGCCCATCTATGGGACGATTGCGGGTTCGACACGGTGATCATCGACGAAGGCCAGGATTTCGGGGAGAACGAGTGGGCGGTCGCGGAGCAATGCGCGGGGCCGGCCGGGATGCGCCGGGCCTGGATCTTCGCCGACGAGAGGCAGGCCTTCTGGGAGAACCGGAAGATCCCGCCCGATCTCGAGAGGCGGGCGTTCAAGTACGAGCTGAAGCGGCCCTACCGGTGCCCGCCGGCCGTCCAGGCCCTGGCGGACGCCTATGTCGACGGCGGATGGGGGAGCGGGCCGGAGCGGTTCGAGGCTGTGGGTCGAGGGCTCGAGGACGGCACGGTCAAGATTGTCGTCTGCGGGGACACGGAGGCCGAGGCCCATGCCGCGGTCGGGCGCGAGGTGCGGGCGGCGAAAAAGGAGGGGTTCGCGGAAAGCGACATCGCCGTGGTTTCGCTGCGGGGGATGATGTACCCGGGCAACATCATGCACAGCAAGACGCTTGGGCGATGCGAGCTGGCCCAGGCCACGGACTTGGAGAGGCGCGAGCGCGTTATCTGCGACACGTTCTTAAGGTATAAGGGGCTGGAGCGGCCCGTGGTGATCGTTGGGGACGTGCTGACGTCGGCATCGCGGTACCCGGTGCGGATGAACATTGCGGTGAGCCGTGCTTTTGGGGCGTTGAGGGTGGTTGTGGGGCGGGGCGAGGCGGAAAAAGACAGGATCCTGGGGGATTTAGTCCGTTTATCCGAAAAAAGGGGGGGAGGTCATGTTTGACCGCCGTCATGACGCACGGGTAAGGGCTGCGGCATTCGATTGGCTGACCGAGCAGGTGCTGTGAAGTACGGGGACGTCTTGCCGCGGTAGACCCTGGCCCAGGGATTTTTCCTTGATGAAAAAAGAGTCCCGTTGCTGGGGCCCCAGGGTATTTTCAAGCCGCAGATCCTGCATGAAGCTCCGCTTTCCATAACCACTTCGCCTGAGGGCCCATATGATGACGCCTTCGGTCCTAATGGCCTTTTACGTTACCGTTACAGGGGGACCGATCCGAACCACAGGGATAATCGATGGCTACGGAATTGCATGGCCTACCGTTTGCCTCTTATCTACTTTCATGGGATCGCAAGGAGCCGATATGTCGCGGCTTGGCCCGTGTTTGTCGTCCATGACAGTCCCGCCGGCCTCTCCTTCAAGATCGCCGTTGATGACAAGGCCCATCTCGGGATCCCGCGTGAAGGCGAAGAAGACAGGCCAGGAATTGGTGAGGACGCGACATTCGCCAGGAGGGCCTATATCACATCCACGGTGCGGGTGCGGTTACATCAGCGAGCGTTTCGGGAAAGGGTGCTCGAAGCGTATCGGCGGCAGTGCGCTTTTTGCAGGCTTAGGCACGAGGAGCTTCTCGACGCGGCGCACATCATCCCGGATTCGAGACCGGAGGGCGAGCCCGTGGTTTCGAATGGGCTCGCGCTATGCAATCTCCAGCACGCGGCGTTCGATAGGTTCTTCATCGGGGTGCGGCCCGACTATGTGATCGAGATACGGCCGGACGTTTTGAGGGAAGGCGACGGGCCGACGCTCAGGCACGCCATCCAGGGGCTGCACGGAGCGAGGATTTTATTGCCGGCGAGAATGAGCCTCCGGCCTGACCCGGGGCTGTTGTCGGTGCGATATACGCAATATCGCGAGGCAGTCGCGGGGCGCTGACCAGTATCAGAGATTGCTCAGCTTGGAGCTGACTAGGCGGTTGAGGCTGACGCCCTCCTCGGCGGCCTTGCGGATGCCATAAAAGGCGATCTCCTGAGAATTTCCGGACCGGATCGAGCGTCTATTGTTTTATGAAGGCCACTGAGGCTCATATCGTATTGCATTGTATTATCTAGATAATCCCTTGAAGAGGGATTAAGCTTGATATACAATGCAATCATGAAAAAAGGATTAGGGCAGATCGAGATGGCGTTTTTTGCCTATGTTCAAATGCGCGGGCTGACGGCCATCCGGACAGGGGACCTCATCGAACCGCTTCGCCTTTCTACGACGCAAGAGCGGAAACTCCTCAGTCGACTATCCATGGCCGGGTTGATAGCCAGGGTATGGCGGGGATTGTATCTGGTGCCCCCCCGCATACCACTGGGAGCCAAGTGGAGTCCGAGCGAGGCCCAGGCTCTGAACGCCTTGATGGCGGAAAAGAAGGGACGCTACCAGATCTGCGGCCCTAATTCTTTCAACAGATATGGCTACGACAGGCAGATACCCGTACGCGTATATGCCTACAACAATCGGCTGTCAGGCGAACGGTTGATCGGGTCTGTGCCGCTCATGCTGATCAAAGTGGCGGACAGGCGGCTGGGGAGCACGGAAGCCGTCGAATCATCGGATGGTCAAACGGCCATTTATGCGTCTCGAGTTCGGACGCTCGTGGACTCTGTCTATGACTGGGCGCGTTTTGACAGCCTGCCGAGAGGCTATGATTGGATAAGGGCCGACCTCGCTGCCGGCCGGGTTGCGGCGGACGAGCTTGCAGAGGCCACGCTTCGTTACGGCGATAAGGGGACGATCCGGCGCGTAGGGGCGCTTTTGGAACGAGAGAATTTCAACGAAGCGGTTCTGAAGAAGCTCGAGGGCGCCTTGCCGCCCACCAGGGGGCTGATCCCTTGGATCCCCACAAAGCCGAGGCGGGGTACAGTGAACCGGCGTTGGGGGGTCATTATCAATGCGGGTGCATGAGGACCCGGAACTCTTCGGGGCCGCCATCAATTATACGATGGCTTCGACGGGCTTCCTCCCGGGGCTTATCGAAAAAGATTACTTCTGCACGCTGCTGTTGGAATTTCTGACGGCCGATAACGATCTGCTTTACTTTAAAGGCGGGACATGTCTGGCGAAGGTGCACACCGAATTCTACCGGCTCAGCGAGGACTTGGATTTTTCGATACCGACCCCTGTTGCGGCCACTCGGTCCGAGCGCAGCCGTCGTGCGGCGAAGCTCAAGACGTCGCTTCTGATGATCGATCAGCCCCAATCCGTATTCCGGACGGTCAAAGAATTAGCAGGCGAAAATAATTCGACCCAGTACACCGCCGTTGTCGGATATCGATCGTTGGTCACACGTCAAGAAGAATCGATCAAGATCCAGGCGGGACTCCGTGAGCCGCTTTCCATGCCCGGCGTTAAAGCGCCGGCCCGCACTCTCCTCCGCGACCCCGTTTCCGACCAACCGATGGTGGAGCCCATAATCGTGAAGTGCTTGGCGGCGCGCGAGGCCTTCGCCGAAAAATTCCGGGCGGCTTTGTCACGTCGTGAGGTAGCCATACGAGACTTCTTTGACATCGCCTATGCGGTCCGAAAAGCGGGCATTGAGACTCATGATGAAGTGTTCGTTGAATTGGTCAGGGGAAAGCTGGCAGTAGCGAGGAATGAGCCCGTTGATATCTCGGAGGATCGATTCGTAGCCCTTAAACGCCAGGTCGTTGCCCAGCTTAAACCCGTGTTGCGATCCAGGGATTTTGAGGAGTTCGATCTGGAATCGGCATGGGGGCTGGCAGCTGAGATGGCCTCGAGAATAAGCGGGACGCATGTGGCCTTAGTAGAGAAATAGGGGGTCACGGGGGGCCACGGTCTGATCTCGGGGCCGCGGCGCGCCGGGCGTAGAAATTGCTCCATGGGAAAGGCCGCCGATGAGCCAGCGTGGGATGCTGGGCATGGGCGCCGGTGGCTTGCCGCCTGTGTTAAGCTAAAGGCGCGAAAGGACAAGATCATGCCGCGAATTGAAGTGAACCGCGAAGCCCCCGTGGTCGGGACCGCCGAGGCCCATATCGAGGCCCCGATCGAGGTCGTGTGGCAGGTCTTGAGCTATCTCGACGGCTGGCCGGGCTGGAACAGGGGCGTGTCGCGGATCGAAGTCAGCGGTCCGGTCGAGGTCGGCACCGAATTCCGCTGGGTCTCCGGAGGAGCGAAGATCGTCTCCCGGCTGCGAGAGCTGGATCCGCCCCGAAAGATCGCCTGGACCGGAAAGATGTTCGGCATCCGCGCGGCGCATGTCTGGGAGCTTGCGGAGGGAGGCCGGGGCACGCACGCCCGCACGGAGGAGTCGTTCGAGGGCTGGCTAGCGAAGCTTCTTCCCGGCCTTATGAAGAAAACGCTGGCGAAGGCGCTCGACCAGGGGATGGCCGCCCTCAAGGCGGAGGCGGAATTCCGCCACGCCCAGGCCGGGGCCGAGCAGTAAGGGTAAGCCCACCTCTTTTTTATCGACGAATAGTTATAAAACACAACAAACTATTGACAAATAATCCAACAGGCCCTATTATGTCCCTAAGGAGGGACCGATGGCTGCCTTAGGATCGCGCATCAAGCAATTCCGCAAAAGCCGGGACCTCAGTCAGCAGGCGCTGGCCAAGCTTCTCGGGGTGTCGCGGCCTACGCTGTCGCTCATCGAGACTGGCGAGCGGAAGCTCAGCGCCGACGAGGTCAAGCGGCTGGCAGACATCTTCAACGTTTCCGTCGACGCCTTCTTCGACGAGTCCAAGAGCCCGCAGGTCTTCATCCGGGAGGCCGGGGCGGAGTACAAGAAGGCCGCAAGCGAGCTGCGGATCGATGTACCGCGCAAGAACCTGGCCAAGTTCCGCGAGGTCCTGCTCTACGTCCTCAACAAGGTCGGGGCCAAGCCGAACGTGGGCGAAACGGTGCTCTACAAGCTCCTCTATTTCATCGATTTCGACTATTACGAGCGATACGAGGAGCAGCTGGTCGGGGCGACCTACAGGAAGAACAGGTACGGGCCGACGCCCCTCGAATTCGGAAAGGTGGCCGCGCGGATGACCGAGGCCGGCGAGCTCCGGAAGCTCCCGAACAACTTCTTCAGCTACCCCCAGACGAAATATCTCCCGCTCCGGCCGCCGGACCTTTCGCTGCTTAGCGGCCGGGAGATCGAGGCCATCGAGCGCGTCCTCGACAGGCTCTCCGATATGACCGCGGCCCGGATCAGCGAGTACTCGCACAACGACGTCCCCTGGCTGAGCACGGAGGAGGGCGGCATCATACCCTACGAAAGCGTGTTTTACAGGACCCCCGCCTATGCCGCGAGGTCGGGCGATGCCGGCGTTTCGTGAGACGCGCCGTCTGCCGGAGTTCGAGCGCGATCTCAAGCGGCTCTGCAAGCGGTTCCGTACGCTCGAAGAGGATTTGACAACAGTATTGAAGGCTCAGGTCGCCCTCTATCACAAGCTCGGAATAGACAACAAAGGGACATGCCGGATTTCGGGTTTGCCCTTCAAGTTTCCTGAGATCTACAAGGTCAGGAAATTCGCCTGCCGAGCGCTCAAGGGACGGGGGGCGGCGTCGGGGCTGCGCCTCATTTACGCTTATTTCAGGGACCAGGACGCGATCGAGCTCGTCGAGATCTATTTCAAGGGCGATAAGGAGAACGAGGACCGCGATCGGATCCTGGCGCTATATGCCAAGAGCGAACGTGACTAATAGGAGGATCGTATGTGCCAATTGCTTGGGCTTTCATTCAACGTTCCGGTCCGGCCTGAGATATCCTTCCGGGGCTTCATGCGGAGGGGGCGGTCGAATCCCCACGGCTGGGGCCTGGCCCTCTATCCCGACGGCAAGGCCGCCCAGGTTTTCAAGGAGCCGGTCGAGGCCGACGAGAGCCCCCTGGCGGGGTTCTTGCGCGATTACCCGCGGCTCGTGTCGCCGATCTTCATCGGACACGTCAGGGTGGCCAGCTCCGGAGGTCACTTCTACAGGAACACGCACCCGTTCGAGCGTGCGCTCGGGGCGAGGGATTGGATCTTCGCCCACAACGGGACCCTGAGGAACTTCGGGAAAGAGGGCGGCGGAAAATTCGCGCCCTTGGGCGAGACCGATTCCGAATGGGCCTTCTGCCGGATCCTGGACTGGTTGGATAAGAAGGGCATCGGCCAATGGACGAGCAAGGCGTACGCCGCCCTCGCGGAGCTCCTCGGCGAACTGAACGAGCTGGGCGGGCTGAACGTCCTGATGTCCGACGGCGAGCGCCTGTTCTGCTATCACGACCGCGACGGCTACAACGGGCTCTGCTACGTGCGGCGGCAGTATGATCAAACCTGGATAAAGCTGGCCGACGAAGACTGGGAGGTCGACCTGGGGCGGATCAAAAAGCCGGGGCAGAAGGGCTACGTCGTCGCCACCAAGCCGTTGACCAACGAGAAGTGGGTCGAGTTCGCCGGGGGGCAGTTGATCGTCTTCCGCAAGGGCGAGATTGCCTATGGATAGTCCGAATTATTGCGTGGGCGGCCTTCGTTAGCCGACGCTCTTGCGGAGCGCCCGCACGACGAATGTGTTCAGGCTCTCGCCCTCCATCATGGCGTTGACCGACAGGGCCCTGTGCAGCTCCGGACCGGTGCGGAGGACGAACTTCCCCGAGTAGGACTTCGCGGTGGGCGGGGGAAGGGGGCGGCCGTCCTTCTTGTAGATCTCGATCCACTCGTCGACAACGCCGCAGAGCTCTTTGTAGACCTGCGCCTCGTCGTCGCCGTGGCAGCAGGGCCCGATCCAGCCGGGCACGGAACCGACATAGCACCCGTCCTCTTCCGACCACGCTACGATTTTGAGGTATCGGTCGCTTTCTTTCATTGTCTCGCTTCCTCTATCTTCAGGCTCACGGCCATTTCGAGATCCCGAATGAGCTCGCGAATTTTCCTAGGCATATAGATAGTACTAAAATGATACTAATTTTTCAATAACCGAACTAACAGCTCTTGAGAAAGGCCCGTATTGAGTCGTGATTCCCGGCCAAAACAAATTCATGGCTTGAATTCATATCTCACAGGGATCCTAGATGCTTTCGGGCGCCGCGGGCGGATGTGTAAACCTTTCCGCGCTTGACCTACAGCTGAACGTCATTGAGAATCATCCGGCTCCTCGATCGTCTTTCATGACGGATAGATAAATGCCGCAGGCGCGGCGCTCGAGGAATTGATCATTTTTCTATTGACGGGGTGTAGCCAATGGGCTACAATTCAGGTACTCTTGAAATTCGCAAGACAAAGCCGTTTGCCGCCTGGATCGACGGATTAGGCGATGTCCGTGGGCGCGCTCGCATCCTCGTGAGGATCGAAAGGCTTGCTGCCGGAAACCCAGGCGATGTTAGGCCTGTTGGAGAAGGGGTTTCCGAATTGAGGATAGATTACGGACCCGGCTATCGTGTGTACTTCAAAAAAATCGCCAATGAGCTGGTGATCCTATTGGCAGGCGGAGACAAGAGCACGCAAGAAAAGGATATCAAAATGGCTTTGCGCTTAGCGCGGGAGCTATAGGAGGCGAAGATGGCCAGGACCGTTACGACTCGATACGATGTGGCCGATCACCTCCGCACCCCCGAGGACATGGCCGCTTACCTGGAAGCCAGCCTCGAAGATGCTCGCGGTGATGCGGCTTTTATCGCCAAGGCCCTGGGCGACATCGCCCGCGCCAAGGGCATGTCAAAAGTGGCGCGCGATGCCGGCTTGTCCCGTGAAAGCCTGTACAAGGCGCTGTCCGGCGAGCGGAGCCCGGGCTTCGACACGATCCTGAAGGTCATGAAGGCCCTCGGCTTGAGGCTGACCGCCGAGATCAACGAATAGACGCCGGACCCGTCAACCTTTTGCCCCGATATCGAGTCTTTCTATCGAGGGCCAAAAACATGTTCAAGAACTATCTCGTCGTCGCCTGGCGGAACATCAAGCGGAGCAAGGCCTATTCGGCCCTCAACATCCTCGGGCTGGCCGTGGGCCTGGCCGTCTTCATCCTGATCATGCTCTTCGTCCGGGCCGAGGCGAGCTTCGACCGCTACCACGAGAACGCCCGGAACATCTACCGGGTCGTCCAGGAGCAGCCGGGCAACGTCTATCTCGGCTCCAACGTCTTCGCCGTCACGCCGGGGCCTCTGGCGGCGGCCATGGTCCGGGAGTTCCCCGAGGTCGTCGCGGCGACCCGCATCGACAACTGGCGGAACGTCCTGGTCCGCGTCGGCGGGAAGAGCTTCATGGAAGGCGAGGTCCACTGGGCCGACCCTCAGACCTTCGAGATCTTCTCTTTTCCGATCGTCCGCGGCGAAGGGGGCGCCGCCCTGAAGGACCCGTTCTCGGTCCTGCTGTCCGAGAGTGCGGCGGCCCGCTTCTTCGGCGGCGACGATCCGGTCGGCCGGACGGTCGTCCTCGAGGCCTACGAGATGAATTCCGAGTTCAAGGTCACCGGGGTCTTCCGTGATCTCCCCAAGAACTCCCACTTCGTCATGAACGTCGTCGCCCCCTTCGAGACGATAGGCAGGATCCAGCAGACCGACCTGACCCGATGGGGCAACAACTCCTATTACACGTATGTCCTCCTGCGGGACGGCTCCGACCCCAAGGCGCTGGAAGAGAAGCTCGTGCCCTTCATCGCCAAGCACGAGGCCGAGCGGGGCTGGAAGCACGAAGGACAGCACTCCCGCTATTTCCTCCAGTCGCTGACCCGCATCCATCTCCATTCCCGGGCCAACTTCGATTTCGGGCTGATCGGGGACGGGCGGTTCGTGTTCCTCTTCGCCTCGATCGCCGTCCTGGTCCTGGCCATCGCCTGCGTCAACTACATGAACCTGGCCACGGCCCGATCGCTCAAGAGGGCCAGGGAGGTCGGGCTGCGCAAGGTCGTCGGAGCGGGGAAAGGGCAGCTCGTCCGCCAGTTCCTCGGCGACGCCATGGTCCTGAGCTTCCTGGCCTTGATCCTGGCCGTCGGATTCGTTCTGGCCGCGCTGCCGGCCTTCCGGCGGTTCGTCGAGCGGGACATCGCCTTCGATCCGTTGCGCGACGCCGCGCTCGTGCCCGGCCTGATCCTTCTCGCCGCGGTCGTGGGCCTGGTCGCGGGCGGCTACCCGGCCCTGTTCGTCTCGGGATTCCGGCCGGTCTCGTCTCTCAAGGGGACAGGAGCGGCGCGGGCGAATGGCCGAGGCCTGCGCAACGGCCTGATCGTCTTTCAGTTCGCCGCTTCGATCGCCCTGATCATCTGCACGGTCGCGGTCAGCGGCCAGCTGGCCTTCATCCGGAACACGGACATGGGCTATGAGCGCGACCAGATCCTGGTCCTGACCCCGCGGGGAGGCGTCCGGACCGGGCTCGAGGCCTTCAAGAACGAGCTGCGGTCGAACCCCGCGGTCGTCAGCGTCGCGTCGTCGTCGTGCCTCCCGAACAACGTGACCTCGAGCACGCACGCCCAGTGGCCGGGAAGGCCGGAGGACCTCGAGATCCCGATCTACGTCGTCGACGCCGATTACGATCTCCCCGGGCTCTACGGCCTGGAGATCGCGCGCGGCCGGAGCTTCTCGCGGGACTTCCCCTCCGACGCCGCAGGGGCCTACCTCATCAACGAGGCGGCCCAGAGGGCCCTGGGATGGGACGACCCCGTCGGCCGGGAGTTCGGCCGGAAGGGGCGCGAATCGGCGGAGGCCAGAGGCCGGATCGTCGGAGTGCTCAAGGACTTCCACATGCACTCCCTGCATCTCTCCATCATGCCCCTTTACATCTTCCTCGACCCGGTCCGGGCGAACCGCGTCTCGATCAAGCTCCGCGGCGGCGACATCCCGGCCGCCCTGGCCGGCATCCGCCGGACCTGGGAACGGTTCGCGCCCGAGTATCCCTTCGAGTACAGCTTCTTCGATGAGATCTTCGACCGGGCCTACCGGACCGAGCGGCGGCTGGGCACGATGTTCGGCGCCTTCGCCGGGCTGGCCGTTCTGATCGCCTGTTTGGGCCTCCTGGGGTTGGCCGCGTTCGCGGCCGAGCAGAGGACGAAAGAGATCGGCATCCGCAAGGTCCTCGGGGCCTCGACGCCGGGTGTCATCACCCTGCTGTCGAGGGATTTCATGAAATGGGTGGTCGTGGCCAACGTCGTCGCCTGGCCCGTCGGCTACTTCGCCATGAGATCGTGGCTCGGGCGCTTCGCCTACCGGATCGATCTGACCGTGCCGATGTTCCTGGGCGCGGCCCTGGCGGCCTTCGCCGTCGCCGCGGCGGTCATCGGGCTCCAGACCTACCGGGCGGCGTCGGCCAATCCCGCCGACTCCATGCGCTACGAGTAAGATGTGCCTTGGCTGCTGCAATCGATTGATAATAAATAAGTAAGACAAATTCCCAAGCAATGCCAACCGGCTTAATCGCGATTTTCGGGGCTCAAATCGGCATTTAAGCGAAATCGCTGCTATTATCAGCAAGATACATCGGCCGAGACAGAGCCGCCGGCGGGCGCCGCGGGCGATAAATTCGGGGACATGATACCTATTTCCCTTTTTTCCCTTGACGCGCGGCGGCGAAAGGGGGAAATAAATAGTGTGTCTCGCGATTGCTGTGAGCAGAGGAGGTGATTCGCATGCCGAGGAGAGACGGACAAGGCCCGCCGGCCGGGTCGAGAGGGCCTCGCGATGGACGGGGACAAGGGCAGGGCCCCGGATTAGGCCAGGGCCAGGGCCGCGGACAGGGCCGGGGGCAGGGCCAGGGCCGGGGTGTGGGCCAAGGCCAGGGCCAAGGTGTCGGTAAGGGCAAAGGAGGCAGGAGAGGCCCCTGCAAGTAACAAGGAGGAGCGTATGAGCACTGTCAAGGTCATCGAACTGATCGGGACCTCGAACAAAAGCTGGGAGGATGCGGCCAGCAGCGCCGTCAAGGAGGCCCAGGAAACGGTCAGCGGCATTACGGGCGTGGAGGTCATCGCACAGACAGCCCGGGTCGAGAACGGAGTTATCAAGGAATTCCGTGCCAACCTGAAGGTCGCTTTCAAGGTCGAACATTCCCGCTGAGAGCCGAATGGGGGGGCGCGGCCTCGAAATAGGGAAATAGGTATCATGTCCCCAAATTATCGGGCGTACGGCGACCTGGCCTGGACCGAGCCCCTGCTGGCCTTCCCCGAGGAGTACGCGGACGGGGCGCGCCATTTCGTCAAGCTCATCCGTGAGCACGCGCGGATCGAGGTCCGCACGATGCTCCACCTGGGATGCGGGGCCGGCGGCCACGACCACACCTTCAAGGAAAGCCTCGAGGTGACGGGCGTGGACATCAGCGAGGGGATGCTGGCCCAGGCCCGCAGGCTGAACCCCGAGATCCGCTACATCCGCGGCGACATGCGGACGGTCCGGCTGGGGGAGAGGTTCGACGCCGTCGCCATCCCCGATTCCATCGGCTACATGACGACTCGCGCGGACCTGCGCCGGGCTATCGCGACCGCGGACAGGCATCTGCGGCCGGGCGGCGTGCTGCTCATCGTGGCTATGGCGCGGGAGGATTTCCGGGAGAACAACTTCGTGTACACGGGGAGGCGGGGGGACGTCGAGCTCGTCGTATTCGAGAACAATCGGGCCCGCGGCCCGCGCTCGTCGACTTACGAGGCGACGGTCGTCTACCTGATCCGGCGCAAGGGGCGGTTGGAGATCGTCTCCGAGGTCCATAAGCAGGGGTTGTTCACGGTGCCGGTCTGGCGGTCGCTGCTGCGCGAGCGCGGGTTCCGGATCGCCCAGCGGAAGCTCGACCATTCGTACGATCCGTTCATCGTCGGCGACGGCCGCTACCGCGTGCGCATCTTCTGTGCCTTGGCTGCTGCTTCTGATTGATAATAAAGAAGTAAGCTAAATCCCCAATCAATGCCAACTGGCTTAAACGGCTTTTTTAGGCCCAAAACGAGCCATTAACCGAGTCTAGCCCCCGCGCGAAGATCACCTGGTTCCAATTGCCCCTTTTTGCCATTGAAAAAGCGATTTAAGGCCTGTTTTTCGGCCCTGGAATGAGGCTTGATCGTTTATTATCAATCAGAAGCAGCAGCCAAGGCAGAACGGCCGTAGACGTGGTCGCCGATGCGGCGCATGCGGGCTATCTCCTCGGCCGACAGCGGCCCGGCGTCGAGGACGGTCAGGTTCTCGCGCATCTCGTCGATCGACTTGGCCGCCGACATGCAGACGTCCACGGCCGGGTGCGAAAGAACGAAGCGGTAGCAGTCCGGCGCGGTGGGCGGGGGCTCACCCGGGGGCATTCTCTTCGGGTCGAGGAGCTTGCCCCATCGCGTGGCGGTGAAGGCCACCGATCCGGGCCGTGTGGCGGGCCCGCCGCCGAGGTGCGGGAAGATGTCGGCCTCCGCGCCCCGGTGTGCGGCGTTGTAGCGGTAGTGCAGGACGTCGAACTCGCCGCCGCGGGCCAGCTCGCCGAGGCGCTTGCGCTTGTGGCTCGAGACGCCGACGAACCGGATGAGGCCCTTGTCCTTCATCCGCAGGGCCCCGTCGATGAGCCGACGCGACGGCCGTCGCGAGAAATAGCCGAGGATGAGCACGTCGGCGTGGTCCAGCCCGGCGCTCGCCAGCCCCCGGCGCAGGAGCCGCTCGGTGAAGAAGTTGTTGTGGGCGTAGGTGAAAGCGGCCAGCACGAGACGGTCGCGCTGTCCCTTGGCCACGATGTTCTTGAGGGCCGCCCGCATGTGCGGCACGTAGCCCTTGATGATCGTTCCCCAGGTGAAGTAGTTGCAGCCGCGCTCGAAGGCCTCTTCGATGGCCTCGGTCGGGGCCCTGTAGCCCGAGGCGATTCCCAGGCGCCCGACGCGCAGCCCGGTCCGGCCGAGAATGACGGGTTCGCGAAAATCCATACTTTTTTACAGCCCTTCCAGCCATTCCTCCATGGCCCGGATGTGGAGGTCGATGGCCGCGTCGATGTCGGCGGGCGGGGTGAGGCCCCGTGCGGCGCAGTATTCGGCGAGCGAGGCGTCGATGTCGAGCCAGGGCGAGAGCTGGGTGTCCGGCTCCGGCCCGGTTCCAGAACCGTCTGGGGGGAGGCCCGTGCCGTCCGCGCTCTGTTCGGTCCCCGGCTTCTTAAGCGCCCTCCGGCCTTTGCTCGATGGAGGGCTCCCAGCATTTGCTGCGATGTGTGTGTTTTTCTGTTCGTTGTCCGCAGGGGGTTCCGGATTGGCCTCCGCGGCGCCCAGGATCTCGATCATCCGGATGTAGAGATCACCGTAGCGCCGGGACCACTCAAAGTACGGCTCGGTGCCCTGTGAATCGAGGAACGACGCGACCGTGCCGTCTCGGCCGACGACGCCCTCGCAGCCGGGGTGGGCTCCGTAGAGCGCGAAAAGCTCTTCGCCGCCCCCGCCCGTCCTCCTCCCCAGGGGGTAAAGGCGGCATACGAGCGGCCGCCGGGCGTGGACGCGACACCCTCCGTCGGGGCCGACGAAGACACAATGGCCGTCGGCAGTCGTTCGCAGGGTCGTGCCGCCCTCCTCCGTGTACCGGGAGAGGAATTCCGTCGTGCCGATGCCCAAGGCGCGAGCCATGCCGAGGATCTCGTGCGGGCCGACCAGGATGACCTTGCCCTGGCAACAACGGCCGCACGCGCGGCAGGCGAACGAGAAGGGACTCTCGCGGTGGAGATCGAAGACGAGATCGCGCCTCGCTTCGGGGCTCAAGATGGGGCTAAGGCTTGCGCTCGGGCCTCGGGGCCGCTCCTACCACTTGGCCTCGACCTTGCCCATGGTCTGAAGGAACTGGCCGGCCCGAAAGAACTTGAACTGGACGGACGCGTTGACGTCGCTCTGCAGGTGTTTGAGGACGGCGGGCGGGAGATCGCCGGCGTGGAGGAGCCTGTCCCCCGCGTACCACTTGATCTGGGCCCGATCCCACTTGATCTTGTGGCTTTGCAACGGATCGGCCTTGTCCGTCCTAAGAAGCTTCTGGGGCCCGGCCTCCCCTTCGCGGTGGAGGAAGCCGAACGAGGCACAGAAGGCGGCGGCCGTCCCGGCCAGCTTGAGCGCGTCGCGCCGTGAGAGGCTTTTATTGCTCATGATATTCCTCTGCCGAAATTATCTACAGGCCGCCGGTTCATGTCAATAGAAGTGCCTTGATAGAAGTGCCTTGGCTGCTGCTTCTGATTGATAATAAAAAGTTAAGACAAATCCCCAATCAATGCCAACCGGCTTAAACGGCCATTTTGAGGGTGTTTTTGCATGATCCGCATGGGACCGGAGCCTGAAATTGGGTAACAGGTATCATGTCCCCCATTTATTGACAAAGGGCGTGGCCTGCACTACCGTTCAGGGGAGAACAGGAGGGCCGGATGCCGAAAAGCAACAACATCGATCGCCGCCGGTTCCTGAAGAATGCCGGGGCCGCCGTCGTCGCGGGCGGGCTGGCCGCTGCTGCGCCCGGGTGCTCCCGGCCGGGAACGGGAGACAGGGCCTCCGAAGCCACCGGGGCGGAAAGCCCGGAAGTTCACGGTTCATGCGACCCCTGGATCGAGGTCGACCTCAGGGCCATCGAATTCAACGTCGGCCAGATCGGACGGAAGGTGGGAGGGCGGCCCATCATGGCGGTCCTCAAGTGCAACGCCTACGGCCATGGTCTGGTCGCCGTGGCGAAATTCCTGGAGGGCGTGCCGGTCCACAGCTTCGCGGTCGGCAAATTGAGCGAGGCGGTCGCCCTGAGGCGGGCCGGCATCCGGCTTCCGGTCCTGAACCTCGGGCCGTTCGGGGCCGCCGATGCCGAGATGATCGTGCGCCACGACATCAGCCAGTCGGTTTACACGGACGCCGTGCGGGACCTGGACAAGCGGGCCGCGACGATGAACAGGCGCGCGTCCGTCCACGTCAAGATCGACACGGGCCTGGGCCGGGTGGGGGTGCCGCACGAAGCCGCTCTGTCGTATCTGCGGAACGTCGCGGGCCTGGCCAACGTCCGCGTCGACGGGGTCTTCCAGTCGTTCAACGAAGAGGCGGAGGTCGACGCTCTGCAGCTCGCCCGCTTCCTGGCCGTGACCGAGACCGCTCGTAAAGAGGGGCTGCCCGTCGGCCTGCGCCACGCGGCGGCCAGCACGGCTATCTTCCGCTATGGCGAGGAGTACTTCCTCGACGCGGTCAGGCCGGGGATCGCCATCTACGGCCACTATCCGACCGAGGAGGAGCATCGCCTGAAGCGCATGGAGCTGCGTCCGGCCCTGTCGTTGAGGACCCGGGCGGCCTACGTCAAGGACCTTAAGGCGGGCGACGCGCTCTCCTACTTTCGGAAGTTCGTGGCTGAGAAGCCGGAACGGGTCGTGACGGCGGCCCTTGGATATTCCGACGGCGTCCCCCACAACCTGGGCGGCCGGGCCGAGGCGCTCGTCCGGGGCAGGAAGTTCCCGTTCATCGCCGATGTGACCGCCAGCCACTCCTACCTCTTGGTCACGGGGCATGACGACGTCTCGACCGGCGACGAGATCACGCTCGTCGGACGGCAGGGCGAGGCCGAGCTGCCGCTCTGGGACCTGGCTCAGGCCGCAGGCGTCTCCGACTACAAGATCCTCATAGGGCTCAGCCCCTCCTTGCCCCGTTATTATGGTGCCTTGGCTGCTGCTTCTGATTGATAATAAATAAGTAAGCTGAATCCCCAATCAATGCCAACCGGCTTAAACGGCGATTTTGGGCCCTGAAATGAGCCATTAGCGAAGATCGCAGCACAAGACTAGGGCCGCTGTCCTAAGTGCCCTTTTTCAGCCTAGAAAAAGCGATTTAAGGCCCTTTTTTGGCCAAAAAATTTGAGCTTAATCGAGTATTATCAATCAGAAGCAGCAGCCAAGGCAGAACGGAGACCCCTGACGCGGGCCCTTTTTTCCAGATACTTGAGAGCCTTTTCGATTGCCGCCGGCGGCACCCTATCGATCCGGATGGACTTGTCCTTTCCGGACAGCAAACCGCCCGTAAAACCGGCCGTCGTTCCGATCAATGCCATCGTAGGAACATAGAAGGCTCGTGCGCCCGTGAGGATTTCCACCACTTGTTCGACAGTGTTTTCAGGCGGTCCGGGCTTCGTGGCCAAGCCGACCAGCGTCCCTGCGGCGGCCCCGATCAACATCCCCTTCAAGGGCCTCGATCTTTTCGAGACCCTGACCGTCATGATATCGGCGAGGTCGACCGATTCGTCCGCTCCGGATCGCGAACCGAGGATCAACAGCGAGGATCGTTTGACGGCGATCAGCTCGCCTTCCAGCGTGTTCCCATCCTTCTTGGTGATAATGACGTTGCTCCCCCGGCGCGCTCCGTACGTCATCCCGGACATCAAGAGGATGGAAACGACAACCCCCAGCCCAACGAATCGTTTCATGGCATCTCTCCTCATTCGCTTCGCACCGTGGATAATATCGCTCGTAGCGAGGGGCGAGTTGTCAAGGATCTGTCAAGAGGTCTTCTATGGTCGTTCCTGTCCGTCACTTCTCGGGGCCTGGCGCGGGAGCGGGTCGCGGCCGAAAAGGGGGGATGCATACTTCGCCTCCGCATGACGTTGACAAACCGGCCGGAGCGCAGTACCGTTCCGAGCTGAACAGGAGGGATCCATGTCGAGCACGTTCCTTGCGGCGCGGCGCATCGCTTGCTGCGCGGCCCTGGCGCTTCCCATGATCCTGTCGCCGTTGCCGGCCGAAGACGGCGATTCCGCGGATTCCGTCGTCAAGGCCCTCTACCGGTCGCTCACTTTCGCGGCGGGCGAGCGGCCGGACCTGGACGCGTATCGATCGATCTGTCACCCCGAGGCGCGCTTCGTCCGGATCACGCCCGACGGGCCCGTGATGATGGACCTGGAGGGCTTCATCGCTTCCTTCGCGGGAAGGATCGACCGGGGGGAGATCAGGACCTTCCATGAATCGGAGATCTCTCGGCGGACCGAGGCCTACGGTAGCCTCGCTCAGGTCTTCAGCGTCTATCAAAAAGGGATGAATACGGTGAATCCCGCCGAGTTCGTCCGCGGCGTCAACTGCATCCAGCTCTTCAACGACGGCCGGCGGTGGAGGATCGTCAGCGTCGTCTGGCAGGATGAGCGCCCGGGCCTGCCGATACCGGAGAGCTACCTAATCAAGGGCCAGGGCCCGCGAGGATAGCGAGAGGAAGGCGGCCAGGACGGGATCGGCGTCGGCGATCGAGAGCGGCCCCTCGGCGACCCGGCCGGCGAGCTTCTGGCGGAGCTTGCGGAGATAGGAGAACCGGGCCGGGAACGACGCTTGGCAGAGCCGCAGCGTTTTCCGGCTGAAGCGGGCCGGGCTCTTCCCCGCCGATTCAAGGGCCATGAGCGCGCAGGCCCGGAGCATGATGGACCGAAGGGCGGCGTCGGCGGGCCGGCCTCGGCCGGGGCTGCGCTCGAGCACCGCGGCGATGAACCGCAGGTATCTGAAGAGCCAGGCGTCGAGGACCTCGCCACGGGCCGCCGCCCGCGAGAAAACAGTCATGTGTCCGTGCCGGGCGTCCTCCTCGACGTCCTGAAGGTCGTCGGCCAGCTGCAGGAAGGCCCCGAACCCGAAACAGAAATCCTCCTGATCCGGATCGAGGCGGCCGGCCACGAGGTACCCGTCGGCCAGGACCGAGGTCCCGCCCTTCTCGAAGCTGATGGCCAGGATGTCGCTAAGGGGAGCCGTGCCGTCCTGGCGCTGTTGGAGGAGGCTGCGGATCTGGGCGTTGAAGATGGCCAGCATCGAGCCGTAGACCCCGGGATGGCCGGCGCGGGGGAAGCGGCCCTCGACCCTGGCGACGAGCGAGCGAAGCTTCTCTTCGCGGGCGTCCTCGGCGGGCCGCGCCCGGCCCTCGAGCCAGTCCTTGAGCTTGGCGAGGGTCGCCAGCTTGGCGGATGTGGCGACGGCGTTGTCGTCGAGGAGATTGTCGAGGTAGGGATAGACCATGCTGTATCCGAACACCGCGTCGGTGTGCTCCACGGGAAGACCCATCTCGAGCTGCAGGGTGTTCATGATCCAGACGTTGCGCAGGGCCTGGTAGACGGATTCGAGGCCGAGACCGGGATCGAAGCCGCGGGCGGCCTTGAGGAACTCGCGCGTCGAATCGACGAACCGCTCGTCGTACACATTCCCGAGGGGCAGCTCGACGAGCTCGAGCAGCCGCTCCAGTGACGGGCGCAGGGCGGCGGCCGCATCCTCGAGACGGGACGGGTCGGCGAGGGGGGCAGGGGCGCCGGCGTTCCCGTTCGCGCGCGCCGTTACTTTGTCGACGACGGCCGTCAGCTCCCGCTCGGCGGCTTTTTTCGCGCGGCCCGAGTATCGCCTGCCGAGAGGAGGGGCCTCGACCGCGGACGCCTCCCAGATTCCGCAGTGCTCGCGGACCAGAGCCTCGACGCGCGGCCCAAGGGACCCGAGCTCGGTGGACAGGTAGACGGCCGGATGGGTCATGTGCCCTATCATACTACCATTGTGCCTTGGCTGCTGCTTCTGATTGAAAATAATAAAGTAAGCGAAATCTCCAAACAATGCCAACCGGCTTAAACGGCCTTTTTCGGCCCAAAATGAGCCATTAGCTGCCGCCGTCATGGAGTGAAAGTCGAGGGTTCCCCAATTGCCTTTTTTCGGCCTCGAAAAAGCGATTTAAGGCCAATTTATTAGCTATAGAATGATGATATTTACTTTATAATCAGCAAAATACAGCAGCCAAGGCAGAAAGGCTCGTCGTTTGATATACTGAGAAAGAAGGGAGGCGCGCATGGCCAGGTCGATCATCATCATCGGCTCCGGCATGGGAGGACTGGCCGCGGGCATCTACGGCCGGGCCAACGGCTTCGAGACCCGCATCTTCGAGATGCACAGCCTGCCCGGCGGCCAGTGCACGGCCTGGAAGCGCGGCGGTTACACCTTCGACGTCTGCATCCACCACCTCTTCGGCTGCTCGCCGGCGTCGCGCATCCATGAGCTCTGGCTCGAGTTGGGGGCCATGCCGCGCGAAATGGTCATGCCGCCAGAGTGCGTCAGCGTTCTTTCGTCCGACGGCCGGCTTTTCCGCGATTACTACGACCTCGAGCGGCTCGAAAGCCACATGCTTGAATTGGCCCCGGGAGACGCGCGGGCCATCGGGGATTACATTCGAGGCATCCGGGCCTTCGAGAGGCCCGACATTATGGGCGAGCTGATGCTCGGCTCGACAGCCGACGTACTCAAGTTGTTGCCTTCGGTCGTCAAACGGCTCCGCTGGTTCAAACCGAACATGGCCGCGTTCGGCCGCAGGTTCTCGGACCCCTTCCTGCGACGGGCCTTCCCGCTTCTCATTTATTCGGCGCCCGAGATCCCGCTTCTCATCCACCTCGTGCGGCACGCCTACGGCCTGAACGGTGCCCTCCAGTGGCCCGTCGGCGGGGCCCTGCGTTTCGCCCTGTCCATCGAGAAGCGCTACAAGAGCTTGGGAGGCGAGATCGCCTACAACGCGAGGGTCGAGCGTATCCTCGTCGAGAACGGGCGGGCCGTCGGTGTCCGCCTGGCGGACGGCACGGAGCACCGGGCCGACGTCGTCATCTCCAACGCCGACGGGCGCAAGACGATCATGGACATGCTTGGCGGGGCGTTCGTCGACGACAAGGTCCGCGCGGCGTGCCGGGAGCCGGCCGATGAGACCAACTGGTCGGCCCACGTCTTCCTGGGCGTGCGGCGGGACCTGTCGGACGAGCCGTCGTCCCTGATCATGCTTCTTGACGAGCCGGTCGAGATCGCCGGCCACCGGTGCGACAGCCTCGAGACGCAGCTCTACGGCTTCGACCGGACGATGGCCCCTCCAGGGCACGGGACCATCAAGGTCGAGCTGGTGTCCAAATATTCCTATTGGAAGGCGCTGGCCGCCGACCGGACCATGTACGAGGAGGAGAAAGAGCGGGTCGCGGAGCAGGTTATCGGCCTTCTCGAGCGGCGGTACCCGGGGTTGCGGGGCCAGGTCGAGCAGACCGACGTGCCCACCCAGCTGACATGGGAACGATACATGGGAGGCACCCACGGCTTCGCCAACATGCCCCGGAGGAAGGCCACGATCTGGTCGGGGCTCAAAGGATCGGGCGGAGATATGACCCTGCCGGGACTCGACGGATTCTATTTTGCCGGCGTGTGGGCCAGCATGGCCGGATCACTGTTCGGTAACGCGCTCTCGGGGAAGCGGGCGATCCGGGCCCTCTGTAAGCGGGAGGGGAAGCGGTTTGTGACGGCTTCTCTTTAATGTGCCTTGGCTGCTGCTTCTGATTGAAAATAAAAGAGTAAGCGAAATCCCCAAACAATGCCAACCGGCTTAAACGCCCTTTTTAGGCCCAAAAATGAGCCATTGGGGGCTGTTGTCATTCAGCACAGTTCGAGCGACCCAGCGGCCCTTTTTCGGCCTCGAAAAACCGATTTAAGGCCCATTTAACGGCCATAAAAAGATCTTAAATAATTTAAAATCACTTATATACAGCAGCCAAGGCAGAGTGGGCCAGCGCGGTTTCCCATTCCCGGTACTTGCGGAACGAGTACCGGGCGGCGAAGCCCGGCTCGCCGAGAACGCGGGCGATAAGCGCCGTCCGCGGCGAGCCCGCAGCGTCGATGTGCGCCTTGTAGTAGCCCGAGGCCTTGACGAGCATCGTGCGCTCGAGGCCCTCCGGGACGGGCGGGGCGGCGAACTCCAGCTCGGTCCGCTCCCCCCGGTCCGGGCTCACGTGATAGATCCCGTCGGTCGCCTCGAGCTCGGCCCTGACGTCCCGGCCGCCGGCGTCGATCGCGCTCTCAGCGGCCAGCTCCGCGACATGGACCGGCAGGTCCTCGCCGTAATCCACGGCCAGCGAGTTTACCATCCAGAAGTTGACCGGCGGCCGCAGCTTGATCCGCAGCGTCTCCCCCGCAACATCCGAGACATCGATAAGGTAGGCTTTCTCCTGGGTGATGACCGGGGCCCCGCCCCAGATGGCACCCCGCTCCTTCCAGCCGCCGGGCGTTTCGACCCAGATCTTGAGCCGGTACAGCTCCTCGCGCTCCATCCAGGATTGGAACAGGTGATACAACGGGCCGCCGCGGTCGACGTCCCGGTAGGCCTCCTCGAGCGAGGTCCCGTAGAGCTCGAGAAACTTGCCGGCCGAGATCGATGCCCACGCCGTGGTCCAGACGTTGGCCAGGAGCTTGGCCCGGACCGCCCCGGCCGGCTTGGGGAACTCGAAGACCAGCTCATCGCGGAAGTCGCCGGACTCGTCGGGCTCGCGGCCATCGAGGTCGCCGATCCAAAAGACCCGGTCGTCGGCACAGACGAAAGCCAGGATATCGCGTCCGTTGACTTCGTTGGCCCGCGTCGGGGCCAGGGGCCGCGCGAACGTATGGATCCGGCCGTCGAGGCCGGGCGCGACATCAACGCCCGGAGCGTGATCGACGGCCACGACCTTGAGCTCGTCGGTGTACTGGGTCTCGTCGAGCTCGTTGGTCAGAAGGACGCGGTACTTTCCGCCGGCCGCCCGCAGGTGGGGCAGCTCGACCCAGTCGGTCCGCTTGAGCCCCTCGCTGACCGCCGCTCCGTAGGGCTCGGCGTCGAGGACGTACTCCGCGCCGTCGAAGGAATAGACGAACGGGCAGGAATCGAGTTGATCGAGGCTTTCGGCCGTCGGATCGATGAATACGCCCTTTATTAAAAAGTAACCCAGCAAGACAGTGACCGCTCCGGCGGCAAGACCGGCGACCACGCTCAGTCCGACGTTCGCTCTCCCGACCCATAGCTGATGGACGTCGGACAGGGGGATGGTGACCGGACGATAGACCTCGGCGCGGACCGTGTCTTTCAAAGCGTAGGCCCTTTCCGGGATGATGACCTGCCCGTCCAGAGTTTCGATCAGGGTGATCCTTCCCTTCTTATCGGAGACCAGCTTACTTATTTGCGTTCTTTCGATCTCGACGTTCTCGAGGGTCGTGCCGACGATGGAGTCGCCCTCCGCAGAGAGCCTCGCGGGCTTGTCCCTCTCGAAGGCCAGATTCTCTCCCGACCTGAGGACGACATTGAGGATGACCGGATTCGTCGATCGGGAGGAGATCTCGGCGGGGCTCTTTTTGACGATCGAGGAGCATGAAACATTGAAGGACAAGAAGGCCGCCAGGACGAAGAGAGCGATCAGTTTTTTTGACATTCTCGACCCCTTTCACAGACCGCTTGGACTGCCGGCAACGGCGCCCCTTTCTCCGGGCGATAGCAATTTAAGCCGGCCGCAAAGGGGAGTTGTCAAGATTTCGTAAAAAAAATGGGGGACATGATACCTATTTCCCAATTTGTCTCGCCTGTTCTCAGTAAAAGGGAAATAGGTATCATGTCCCCAAAAAGAAAATGACCCATTAAGCGCTGGCACCATTGAGCAGGGGTCGAGCGATCACAACGGCCCTTTTTCGGCCTCGAAAAAGCGATTTAAGGCCCATTCATCAGCCATATTTTGATGTTAAATGATTTATAATCAGCCAAATGCAGCAGCCAAGGCAAAAGGGGGTTGACAAACGGCATAAAAAGTATTATATTGTCAACCTGCAGGGGAAGAAATGACCGACGCACCAGAATCAAAGCCGTTCGAGACGCCGTTCGGCGTCCGCCTGCGGGCGGCCCGCAAAATGGCCGGCCTGAGCATGGAGGAGCTGGCCGCCAAGCTCGGCGGCCGGGTCACGAAGCAGGCCATCAGCAAGTACGAGCGGGGACAAATGATGCCCTCCCCCGAGGTGATGGAGCGTCTGGTCGAGGTCCTGGGAAAAGCGACATGGGGTGCCTCGCCGCTGCGCCCGGTCGACGTCGAGCTGGCCACGCCTCTCCTGCTCCGGCAGGAGATCGACGAAACCATCGACGCCCGCATGGAGCGTCCGATATTCCGCCGGCAGCGCCTCCTCGGCAGGTTGCTGAAAAGATCGGCCGAAGGACCGGCCGAAGGACCGTCGAAAGGATCGGCGCCCGAGCCGGTGCTTTTGCGGGAGGAGAGCCGGGGTCCCGATAAGAAGCCCGAAGGGGAGCCCGAAGGACGACGATCCGCCCGCAGGTTCGAAGCGGGACCCGAAGCGCTCTGCAGCTTCCTGACCGACGACCGCTTCCCTTCTCTCGCCGAGCGCCGCGCTCATTACGTTCGCGCTTGGGAGACCGGCGCCGGCCCCGAACGGATCCGCTTCCGCGAAGGAGAGAAACTACCGGCCAAGTCGGCGTCCGCCCTCAAGTACCGGCTCGCCGACCATCTCCAGAAATACCTCGAGCTCGAGGCTCTCCTCGGGACGGCGGCCGCGTTCCGGAACCCGGTCGCGGGACAGCCGGTCACCACCCCTCAAGAGGTCGAGGCCGCGGCCGGAGAGGTCCGGCGCCGCTGGGACCTCGGCTCGGGCCCGGTCGTCAACCTGTTGGGCGTCCTCGAGGACCGCGGCATCCGGGTTTACGAGACCTCCGGCATCGAGGGCTTCGAGGGGCTTTCGGGATCGTTCGGCGCCGGGCCGGACGCGCCCTTCGTCGCCGTCAGCCGCGACTTCCCCGCCGACCGGGTCCGCTTCACGGCCGCCCACGAGCTGGCCCACATCCTCTGCGGCTTCCCGGAGGAGAAGGACGCCGAGGGATCGTGCCACCAGTTCGCGGCGGCCTTCCTTCTGCCCAAGGCGGCGGTCGAGAGGGTTTTCGGCGGCGGGCCGAGGCGCAGGATCACGCTGTCCGAGCTGGCCGAGATCAAAACGACGTTCGGGATATCGCTCCAGGCCGTCATGTACAGGGCCAAGTTCCTGGGCTTGGTCGGCGAGCGGCAGTTCCGCTCGTTCCGCGAGACGGTCAACGCCCGGGGTTGGGCGGTGACCGAGCCCGTGGAGTACGCGGGCCGGGAGCGGGCCACGCGCTTCAGGCGGCTTGTCCACCACGCGGTCGCCTCCGGGATCCTGGACCTCGAGCGGGCCGCGGAGCTGGCCGGGGTGCCGGCCGACGAGCTGAAAGACGAGATCGGAGAGATCTTTTAAATAGCTAAGGAGGAAGGTCGATGACGGGAACCTCGAAGAACAACCCGCCCTAGCCCGGCGGCCGCCTCCGGGCGGTCGCGCAAGGGGCTGACGACGGACTGAAACCAATTCGGAGAACGAGAGGAAGATCAAATGGGGAGAACTATCGAAAATTATCTCAAGGAAATGGGGATCGGCGAGGCCCAGAGCTTCGAGAACATGGCCGTCTTTCCGCTGACCTGGCCGCAGAACGGCGGGCCCGAGTACATCACCCTCCGCGAGGCCCTCGAGCGGGGCGTCTTCACGGTCACCGAGACGAGCGAGGGCGGCTCCGTGCCCGAGCTGCGGGTCGAGAACAAGGGCGACGTCGCCGTCCTGATGCTCGACGGCGAGGAGCTGGCAGGCGCCAAGCAGAACCGGATCATCAACACGACCATCATGGTGGCCCCAAAGTCGGGCCTCAAGGTCCCGGTCAGCTGCACCGAACAAGGCCGCTGGAGCTACGTGTCGCCCGAGTTCGCCGAGTCGGGCCACCAGATGGACCGCAAGCTGCGGAGCGTCAACATGGGGGCCGTTCACGCGAGCTTGGCCTCATCGGGGGGCTTCCGGTCGGACCAGGGCCGAGTGTGGCAGGAGGTCGCCAAAATGTCGGACGACGCCCAGGTCGTGTCCCGTACCGGGGCCATGAAGGACGTCTACGACGCCAAGGGCGCCGAGCTCGACGACTACCTGAAGTCGTTCCGCGTCGTCGACGGCCAGAAAGGGATGCTCGTCTTCCTCGACGGCCGTCCCGTCGGCTTCGACTTCGTCTCCCGGCCCGAAGCCTTCGGGCGGCTGTTCCCCAAGCTGGCCAAGAGCTACGCCATGGAGGCCATGCTGTCGGCCCAGGAGGCCAAGCGCCGCGCCGGCCGCAAGAAAACGAGGCTTTTCGGCCAGGGCCCGGGGGAAGGGAAGAGCGCGGAGGACAGCGCCGCCGAGGAAAGCGGCGCCCGGGCAAAGACCGCCAAGAATCCCACGGCCGGCGAGGCCCGCTCGTTCCTCGCGGCGGCCGCCGCCTGCGACGAACAGAAGAACGCGTCGGTCGGCCTCGGCTCGTACTACCGCTGCGCGGGCCCGGGTCTGGTCGGCTCGGCGCTGGCCGTCGACGAGGCCGTCGTCCACATGGCCTTTTTCGGGGTCGACGAGGGCCAGCAGGCCGGTCCCATGGCCCGGATGAGCTCCCGCCGCGGCTTCCGGATCATTTGACAAAGGCGCGGCTCTGACCAAGGAGCGATAAATTCGTGTCATGCCACCAAATTTCCGGGGGGAGGCACGATCGGAAAACCAGGGAGGCCGGCTCGGTTGACAAAACCGAGCCGACCTGTATTATCCGGTATGAGACCGCCGGGGTGTTGAGGGAAAAGCGGCAGAGAGATCCACCGCATACGCATGAGGAGGGACCGGCATGGCCGAATACTCGCACTCGCAGCTCAGCAAGTTCGAGCAGTGCCCGCTGCAGTACAGATTCATCTACGTCGACAGGCTCAAGCGCGACGAGGAGGGCGTCGAGGCCTTCCTCGGGCAGCGCTTCCACGACGCCATGGAATGGCTCTACCGGGAGCGGGCCTTCCAGGTCGCGCCGCTCGACGAGCTCCTGGAATATTACGAGAAGGACTGGGCCGCCCGCTGGCACGCCGGGGTCCGCATCCGCAAGGAGGGCCGCACGCCGGACGATTACCGGCTGATGGGCCGGCGCTTCATCGAGGACTACTACAAGCGCCATCATCCGTTCGACGAGGGCCGGGTGCTCGGCCTCGAGCGCCACATCCGGTTCCCGCTCGACGCCCGGGGCCGCTACCGCTGTAAGGGCATCATCGACCGGCTCATGCTGGCCCCCGACGGGGCCTTCGAGGTCCACGACTACAAAACGGGCTCCAGCCTGCCCGATCAGAGGGAGCTCGACGAGGACCGCCAGCTGGCCCTCTACCAGATCGGCGTCCAGAAGCTCTGGCCCGAGGCCAGGGAGGTCCGGCTCGTCTGGCACGAGGTCGCCTTCGACGTCGAGATGCGCTCGACGCGGACCCTGGAGGCCCTCGAAAAGCTCAAAGCCGACGTCGCCGCGCTCATCGACCGGGTCGAGGCCGAGCGCGAGTTCGCCCCGCGCGAAAGCCCCCTCTGCGACTGGTGCGCCTACTGGGACCTCTGCCCGCTCAAGAAGCACCTGGTCAAGGTCGAGGCCCTGCCGCGCGACAAGTGGAAGGACGAGCCGGGTGTCGTCATCGTCGACGCCTACGCCGAGAGGTGGCGGAAGAAAAGGCGGCTCGACGAGGAAACCAAAGCCGTCGAGACCGAAATGGAGGCCATCCGGGAGGCGGCCATCGCCTTCGCCGAAAAGGAGAGCGTCCAGGTCATCGCCGGCACGGACGCCCGGCTGCGCGTGACCGGCAAGGAGCGGGTCGTCTCTCCGGCCAAAGGGACCGAGGAACGGGCGGCCCTCGAGCGCGAGCTGCGGGCCCTCGGCGTCTGGGACGAGGTCGCCATGCTCGACATCCACGCCCTCGAGGACGCCGTGGAGGCCAAGAAATGGCCGCCCGAGACCCTGGCGCGGGTCACGGCTTACGCCAAGCTCGAGAAACGCTACACCGTGACCGTTAAAATGGGGGACATGATACCTATTTCCCTATTTTCATCGGCCCCCGACGATCAGGAGTGAGGGCGGGGAGTGACTCGGTGAACGAGCCGCCGGGCGCCTTCGGTTTCTGACCCCCGAGCCGCCCCGCCGCGGCCGCCGCCTTCGCCGAAAAATGGGGTGCGCAGGTCAGCGCCGCTGGAAGCGGAGCGTGCCGGACCCTCCGTTGCTCCAGGTCCCGGTGATCGTGAAATCCGAGGTGTTGCCTCTGACCGGTCCCGAGAACTTGCCGCCCGGCTGCCAGTCGATGGTGATCGTCAGATTCGCGGGATCGAACGTCCATCGGCCGCTGCCTTTGCGGACGTCCTTGCCGCTCACAAGGTACTCGACGTCCTGGAACGTGCCGTCGGCGTTGAAGGTGATGAAGCCGTGGTACTGGTCGTAGCTCCTCTGGGGGTCGAGATGGACGAAGTTCCCCGCGAAATGATAGGAGCTGGCTTCCTCGACGGGCCGGGGCGGCTCCTGCTGGGGATCGGGCCGCCATTGGGCGACGGCCGCCGCGTACTGGAGATCGGGCGTCCGGGCGTAGGCCCCGACGGCCTCGACGAACACCGCCCAGTTCTCCCTCGGGTCGACCTGCACGGACCACACTCGCTGGGTCCGTCCCCGCGCGGCGAGGGTCTCGTTGAGCGGGATGACGTTCTGGCTGACGAATTGGCCCCAGCTCTTGCCGACGCTGACCCGCAGCTGGACGTTCTGACACGCTTCGGCGGCGACGTTCCCCAGGCTGAGCTGCACGAGCAATCCGCCCCCGGGCCGCGATGCGTCGAGGCCGACCTGGATCGAGGGCTTGATGGCCGAATAGGCCGACCGCCACATCGTGTAGACGGCCTCGACGGCCGCCCGTATGGCGACCTCGGGCTGCCGCCAGCAGAGCTCGGCGTTCTGGAGCGTCCGGGCCGCCGCCCGCGAGGCGAGATCCTGGACCTGCCAGACCTGGGCCTGCCAGGGCGAGCCCGAGAATCCGTAGTCGGGCTCGGCGTTCCTCCACAGCGGATCGTACGGCTGCGGCCGCTCGTAGGTCGTCCGGTAGCCTCCGGTCGCGAGGAACCGCTCGTGGGCCGCCGCCTCGTAGGAGGCGTGACTCGAGAAAAGGGAGCGGGCCAGATCGGTCAGGTTGCCTTCCTCGCTCGACACGCCGTTCCAGTACCAGGGATCGAACCAGTCGAGATGGTTCCGGGCGCTCGCGCCGCCGGCGGCTTGATGATGGGCGGCGAAGATGACGTACGGGCCCTGAAAGTCGGCGTTGACGCCCCAGCCCCGCCGCCACCAGCTGCTGAGGGCCTGCCGGAGCTGCCCGTACTGCTCGGAGAACAGGTTGGTCTCGCGTTGCGGCGCCGCGGGCGGCACGGGGTCGATGAGGAACGCCGGCCCCGCTTCGGCCGGCCCGATGATGAAGTTCCGGGCGTTCATCCGCCCCAAGGCCTCCCCGGCCGGCATCCCGTTGAGGTGGTAGGGGACGAACATGTCGGCCAGGTAATGAGCGGACCAGGCCAGCCCCTTGCAGGCCTCCTGCTCGCCGCCTCCGCCGATGCCCAGGGCGGCCTGGATGAACCGCTGGTACCACTCGGCCGCGGCCTGCGGGCCCAGGCCCTTGCCGGTCGATGGATTGAACCAGTGCGTCGAATAGAGAGTCGAACCCTCGGCGTCGGGGCCCGGTCCGACCGGGACCATCGACAGCGAGGCGTCGACGCCCTCGAACTGGAGGATCTGGTCGATCGTCAGCTCGCGGCCCGAGGCCGTGGGCAGGCCGTAGACCGTCCTCAGCGCGGGATCGTTGCGCAACAGCTCGAAGGCCGCCATCAGGATCTGCTGGTGGGTGTCGGTGACCTTGAATCCGCCGATGCCCCGGAACGCGCCCCAGGGGTGGGCGGGCGCGGTGGCCAAGAAAAGCGCCAGCCCCACCGCGAAAGCGGCGCGCGCGAGGCCCCTGCGCCCCGGACGGAGCGGGACCGGACGGTCGGCGAGTGTCACCGGGCGCTTGGGCGTCCCGGTTGTGGAGCGATGGCGCATGGCGTTCCTCCTCGGCCTCGAAAGAGTTCCTTATAACCCGGCCGCCGCCCCGCCGTCAATATTTTCGGGGGCGACGATTTCCCTTGACGGGCGGTTCCGAAGAGTTCTATAAATAACTCGGTGTTATGAGCTCAAGCCTTAGGCCGGCGCGGGTGATCCAGAGGGCACGGGCCGTCGGCGCGTGTTCTCATCCGGTCGGCCGGATCCGTCCGCATCCCATGAGAATCGACCAACGGGGGAGACCATGAGCGACAACGAGCGCGACGACAAGAAACCGGGACCGGCCGAAGGCCCGGGCCCCGGCGGAACGACCCGCCAAACCGCCGCGGCGAACGGCGACGGTCCGGACAAGCCCTCTGAGCTCACCCGCCGCCGGTTCCTCTATTTCGCCGGCGTCGTCGGCATGGCCCCGGTCGTCAACGGCGTCGATCCCCTCCAGCTGACCCGTCCCAAGACCCAGATCAAGCCCAAGATCGCCGCCAAAAAGATCGTCCCCATCCAGAACCTCAAGTTCTCCGTCCTGCGGCCCGACGACCTGCTGGCCCTCGAATTCGAGTGCGTCAACCTCCGCGTCCGCGATGGCCTGCGCCCGGCCCTCGTCCGCCAGAACGCCGCCAACCCCGCCTACCTCATCGTCCATTTCCCGCCCCAGCACATCGCCGAGCAGGCCTTCTTCGAGACCACTCCCGCCGTCACCGCCGACCCCAAGGCCCCGCCCGAGCCGACCACGGCCGAGACCCCGACGCCGCCGCCCGTCCTGGCCCGCATCTCCGGCCCGACCCGGCTGGCCTTCTTCGTCCCCCAGGACGTCTCCGAGATCCCCTTGACCATCGAGTCGCTCCTGTCCTGGGAGAGCTTCGAGCCGAGCCTGGTCGGCGTGGCCATCCCGCCGCGCATCCCGGCCAGAGCGACCATCGCCCGCGGCCGGACACTGGCCAAGCCCGCCGCCAAGGTCACGCCGGCCGACGCCGTCACCTTCACCCCCCCGGCCTACGCGCCCGTCATCCTGCCGGGAGGCGCCCCGCGCCGCGACCTCTACCAGGCCCGCGTCTCGAAGGTCCCCGCCCAGCTCAACCTGGCCCTCCTCAAGATCGCCGAGCCCGCCGCCCACCAGACGGCCCTCGAGCTGCCCTACCGCCTGATCCTCTCGCCCCACGCCCTCAACCTCTGGGCCCATTCCGTCCAGGCCGTCACCCGCAACGGCCGCACCGAGCTCTGGCACACGCGCCTGGCCGCGGCCGAGCCCGACGGCTCGATCGTCGACACCGGCAGCCCCTACATGGCCCTGCGGGCCGTCTGGTCGCCCGACTGCAACGTCGAGGCCCCGTCCTCCGGTCCGGGCCATTCCAACGCCCCGTTCCGCATGTCGCTCGACCGCCAGGACCGCCACGAGATCGTCCACCTGACGAGCAACTTCGGGATGACCTACGCCGGCTCGTCCTGGCAGCCCAAGCCCGTCAAGGTCGACCGTCTCATGCTGACCGCCCTCGGCGGCTGGCTCGACTCGTCGGGGATGTGGCTGCCGACGCCGCTTTCGGTCGAGGAGTGGCGCCACAAGGCGACCCTCGGCCGCGACCACTACGTCAAGGTCGTCTACAAGGGCTTCCTGATGCCCTTCGGCCACGCCGCCTCGCTGGTCAAGATCACCGAGCGCAAGTTCCGCAAGGGCCAGGACGGCCGGCAGATCGCCTACCTCTTCCAGCGGATGTACATCATCGTCCGCCAGCCCGACAAGTCCTTCCCGGCCCCCTTCCAGGCCTTCGAGGGCCGCGAGGTGCCCTTCCGCAACGTCCGCATCACGACCCGGATGACCCCGCCCCTCGAGGACCCGGCCGCCAGCCAGATGTTCGGCGGGGCCCTCCAGTCGGCCTTCTGGCCCCGGGTCCAGAACAAGGACTTCCGTTTCCACTGCGTCGGCACCGACTGGTCGGGCAACCGCTCCGAGTTCACCACCCCGATGGCCTTCGTCGACGCCAACTACGCCTTCGACCTCCAGAGGACCGAGGCCGCCGTCGGCGTCTACAACCAGTCGGGCCAGCTCGAGCGCCGACGCCCGCCCCTCAACGGCCAGAAGATCGCCTTCGCCCAGCCCAAGAAACAGGGCGACACCGAGCTCGAGGTCGAGAGCCTGACCTTCGGCGCCAAGATGCCCGCGTCCCGCGTCAACAAGGACCAATGGCAGCTCGCCGACCAGCCGTACTTCTTCCCGGTCATGGAGGAGGCCGCCGTCTCCGTCCCGGCCCTCAAGGCCATGGTCGGGCTCGGCGCCTCGGCCATCCGCTATCCCCAGACCTACCTCCAGAACGGGCTCGGCGGGGCCAACAAGGGCGAGGTCTTCGCTGCCCTCCCCGGGGCCCCCGGCCTCGACTTCGGCGCCGGCAAGGGCGACAAGGCCGGCGGCGTGGCCACCCCGAGCTTCCCCATCGTCGGGCTGTCGCGGGCCCTGGGCCCGGTCGGCGGTTCGCTGCCCGCGGACGCGGCCGACGCCCTGGCCGCCGCCGAGTCGGCCCTGGCCGACGTCATCGGCGGCCGCTTCGACCCCAAGAAGTTCTTCGACGACAAGGCCAAGCTCCTCGGCGGCATACTTCTCAAGGACATCATCACCGCCGTCACAGACTTCCTGAGCCGGCCCGAGGAGGCCCTGACCATCAAGAACGAGGTCCGCAACAGCCCCTCGGGCCTGCCCGCCGAGGTCCACACCCTGATGACCTGGAAGCCCAAGCTCCAGAACTTCACCATCTTCGTCGCCGACCGCGACGGGACCAAGGCCGCCCTGACCATCGACGTCAAGAACATCGCCTATCTCGACGGCCGCGAGCCGTATTTCGAGCTGCGGGGCGAGCTCAAGGACTTCACCCTCGACCTTATCAACCCGATCATCACCCTCATCCGCATCAAGTTCTCGAAGTTCACCTTCACCTCGAAGAAGGGCCAGAAGACGGTCTTCGACCCGACCATCTCGGCCATCCAGTTCGCCGGGCCTCTCGATTTCATCAAGGACCTCCTCGACAAGGTCAAGATGCCGGGCATGGGGGGCGCCGGCGGGCTCGGCGAGCCGATCGTCGACGTCGACACCTCGCGGGCCCGGCTCGGCTACACCTTCAACATCCCCGACGTCGCCTTCGGCGTCTTCACCCTTCAGAACATCAAGTTCACGGCCGTCGTCACCCTGCCCTTCACGGGCGACCCGCTCCTCTTCCGGTTCGCCTTCAACGACCGCTCCAACCCCTTCCTCCTGACGGTGGCCATGTTCGGCGGCGGGGGCTTCTTCGCCATCGAGCTGCAGCCGAACGGCATCAAGCTCATCGAGGGGGCCCTCGAGTTCGGCGGCTCGTTCTCGATGGACATCGGCGTCGCCAGCGGCGGCGTCACCCTGATGGCCGGCATCTACTTCAAGTACGAGGACGACAATGTGACCATCAGCGGCTACGTCCGGGTCGTCGGCTCCCTGGAGGTCCTGGGCATCATCAGCATCTCGGCCCGCTTCGACCTGTCGCTGACCTACGAGCAGGCCTCCAACCGGGTCTGGGGACAGGCCAAGCTGACGGTCAAGATCAAGGTCCTGTTCTTCAGCGCCAAGGTCTCGCTCAAGGTCGAGCGCTCGTTCCGCCACTCGCCGCCGCCGCTGTTCACCGACATCATGGACGAGAGCCACTGGCTCGACTACTGCGAGGCGTTCGCCTAGCCCGGACGGCACGATGAGCGCAGACATGAGCGCAAAGGAGACACGCCATGGCTAAACCGGAGATCGTGTGGGCTTTCCTGCCCAACGGCGTCAAGGACGGCAAATTGAGGTTCTCGGCGGCGGTCTCCATCCGCTTGCCCGAGGAGGCCGGGCCCAAGCCCCACCTGGGGCTGTTCCCCGAGGTCCTCGACTGGGCGGGGACGGTCAAGGACCTGGCCTTCGACGTCCAGTTCGAGAAGGCCGCGCCCGTCGAGGCCAAGCGCGTGAGCCCCGACCCCGACCCCGAGCTCTGGCAGGCCGTCTTCCGGCCGGACTCGCCGGTCGTGCCCTTCCAGTTCGCCGACCTCAGCCGCCGGCCCGTCCTGGCCTTCCCGGTCAAGCACGTCCAGTCGTTCGTCGCCCAGCAGTACCTCAGCGTGGCCGCCGAGTCGCCCGAGGAGCCGCCGGGCATCGAGCGCGTCTTCCGCAGCGAGGCCCTGGCCATGGTCCGGCTCAAGCCGGTGGTCAGCCCGCGCTTCGCCGGCGCCGTCCAGCCGCGGACGACCGAGTCCGTCATGGCCCAGACGGTCCGGGCCACGGTCGACCGCCAGAAGGTCAAGGCCATGCCCGTCCAGGACAAGCCCCAGCCGGCCCAGGACTTCTACCTCCTGCGCCTCTACCACCAGCCGCGGGGCCGGGCCGTCCTCGATCCCAAGACCAAGAAGCCCGTCGTCCAGCGCGTGCCGCTGACCCCGCCCGAGCTCGACTTCCACCAGGCCTGTTCGTCGCTGACCAACTACCCGGCCCTCATGCGGCTGATGGGCCTGGCCATGGACTTCGAGGTCGACATGCCCGCCGGCAAGCCGACGTCGACCTTCCCGGCGCGGGTCGTCCCCCGCGGCCGGCCCGACGACAAGTCCCCGTGGACGCGCTGCAGCCTGAACGTCGCCAAGGGGGCCTTCGAGGCCGCCTCGAAGAGCTCCAAGCCGGAGATCGTCGACGGCTTCCTCGACCTTTCGGACGACGAGACGTTCGACCTCGTCCAGATCGACGTCGACGCCGCGGCCCTCAAGACGGCCGAGCTGGCCGACAAGGCCGAGAACGAGACGACGGGCAACCTGCCGGCCCTGCGGTCGAGCGGGCTGTCGGTCGTCCGGACGGGAAACGCCGTCGTCCTGGCCGAGGCCCTGCGGGCGTCACTCGACCACCACCAGGCCATCGTCGGGCGGCGGGAGCCGACCTTCACCGCCGAGGACCTCGTCCAGGGCTACCGGGTGGACGTCTGGGACGAGGCCGGCAAGCGCTGGCACTCGCTCTGCAAGCGGGTCGGCACGTACCACTTCCTGCGCAACGGGCGCACGGAAACCCTCGAGGACGAGGGCTTCGTCTCGGATTCGGTCACCGAGGCGGCCGACGAGTCGTCCGAGGACCTCTTCGCCCATGAGGCCATTTTCGGCTGGGACGGCTGGAGCCTGGTCGCGCCCCGCCCCGGGCGGACGATCGACAAGGACGACCGGGCGGCCGACATCCAGAGTCAAGCGGCCACGGCCTTCCGGCTGGAGACCCGGTTCAAGCCCGCGCCCGGCTCGCTGCCCCGCCTGCGGTTCGGCGGCCGCTACCGGCTGCGGGCCAGGGCCGTCGACCTGGCCGGCAACAGCGTCGGGCCGGAGTCGGACGACGCCTCCAAGGCCATCCCGGCCCCGCCCAAGGAGCCGGTGTCGTACGCCCGGTTCGATCCCGTCGCGCCGCCGGTCGTCGTCCTCCGGGAGGGGCCCAAGCGCGGCGAGGACGTCGACGAGGTCGTCATCCGCAGCTTCAACGACGCGGTCGCCAAGGACACCGTCGCGACGTCCGAGACGGCCGAGCGGCACGTCGTGCCGCCCAAGACCTCCGAGCTCGGGGCCGAGACCCACGGCATGCTCGACGCCGAGGGCGGCGGCCTGCGCAAGGACGTCTACGGGCTGATCGCCGCCAAGGACCCCGGCAAGCTCCGCGAGATCGAGCCGGCCGAAGAGATCGATCTGCCGTACTTCCCCGACCCGTGGGCCAAGGGCGTCGTCGTCCGCGGCCTGCCGGGCGTTCCGGCCGACAAGCCGATGCGCATCGAGTTCAAAGGAGAATGGCCGCAGGCCCGGCCGTTCCGCATCCGGGTCGCCGAGGGCGACCGGCCGGCGGCCTGGGACGAGGGGTCCCGGGTCCTGACGGTCTGGCTGAAGAAATCCGACGTGGCCACGCTCCGGCTGAGCTGCTGGTTCCCGGCGCCCGTGCTGCCCAACGTCGGGCTCTTCCGCTGGCTCGAGAGGCCCGAGCTGGCCATCCCCAAGAGGATCCTCCAGGCGCCGCAGGCGACCAAGCCGCTGCTGGTCGTGCCCGCGGGCGTCCGCATGGACGCGCCGGCGCGCGTCGTCGAGCCGCCCGGGGCGGCCGCGGGCGTCAAGACCGAGGCCAAGGTCGAGGCCCGCGCGGTCCAGACCGGCAGGATCGAAGCCCAGAAGGTCCAGCCGCAGGCCCAGGCGGCCCGCGTCCAGGAGCAGCCGTCCCGGGAGCTGGCCCCTGTCTTCCAACTGCCGAAGATCAACCTGAGCCGGATCAAGGACCTGGCCGTCAACGCCTCGCACTGGATGATGACCCCGTTCCGGACCGTGGTCCTGACCCACGCCGTCCAGCAGCCGTTGGGCCGGCCGGGGAAGAAGTCGTTCGGGACCGTCCGCGGATTGGGCGACACCCACGCGTCGTTCGACGCCGAGCTCGAGGTCCACGGCTCCAGCAGCCAGAAGTTCGATCTCGATGCGGTCTGGCAGGAGCCGGTCGACAACGTCGCCGAGAAGACCTGGAAGACGCTCGACGGGGCGGCCCACGTCCTGGATCAGCCGCTCGAGCGCGGCGCGACGTCGTTCAAGATGGGCGGCCGGTCGGGGCACCGCCACGAGTTCGGCGACACGAAATACCGGCGGGTGACCTATACCCTGACCGAGACGACCCGCTTCCGGGAGCAGATGCCCGAGACCGTGGCCTCGAACGTCGAGCTGCAGATCAGGAAAAGCGACCCGATCACGGTCGACGTGCCCAACGCCGCGCCGCCGGCCATGCCGGGGGTCGTCTACATCGTGCCGACCTTCGGCTGGGAGCGCAAGCGCGAGCTGGGCAAGTTCACGAGCCTCCGCAAAGGCGGCGGGCTGAGGGTCTATCTCGAGCGGCCGTGGTTCTCGTCGGGCGACGGGGAGCTGCTCGGGGTCGTCCTGACCTCGATCCCGGGGGTGCCGACCGAAAGGGCGGCCGGGGCGGGGACGGTACGCGCCGACCTGGTCCGGCCCGTCGGGGCCAAGGTCCAGGTCGCCAGGCCCAAGCTCCAGGCGAGGCCGCAGGTCATGGCCAAGGCGGTCGTCTCGCTGCCGCCCGTGCCCGAGGCGCTGCGGCCCTACGTGACCCTCTGGGGCATGGACCCGCTGTGGAGGGCGGGGGCCATCGCCACGCCGGAATACCCGGCCCCGGGCGACTTCGGGCGGGCCGTGGAGACCCTGGGCGGGCTGTCGATCCCCGAGCTTCCGGACACCCGGGCCTTCACGGCCGTCGGCCACGCCGTCGAGTACGACGAGGAGCGCGGGCTGTGGTTCTGCGACGTCGAGATCGACCCCCACGACGCGTATTTCCCGTTCGTGCGCCTGGCCCTGTCCCGTTTCCAGCCGGTGTCGGTGGCCGGGGCCCACCTGTCGAAGGTCGTCACGGCCGATTTCATCCAGCTGGCGCCCGACCGGACGGTCTCGCTGGCCTTCAACAAGTCCAACCTCGCGGAGATGACGGTCACGGTCGCCGGGGCCTCCTACGTGCAGGCCGCGGCCGGCAGCGGGCCGGGGACGGTCGAGGTCGCCCTCGAGGCGCGCAACCTGGCCCTGCCCGAGGAGATCGGCTGGACCGAGGTGCCCAAGACGACGGTCGAGCTGAGGGCCCAGCGGGTGGCCACGGGGGCTCCCGGCCTTTTCACCTGGACCGGCAAGCTGACCATCCCCAGGGGGCTCCAGCTCAAGGCCCACCGGGTGGCCGTGCGCGAGTACGAGGAGTTCGTCTCGGACGAGCCGGTGACGGCCGGCGGCCGGCCGGTGACCACGGCCCGGGCCGTCGCGCTGCAGAAAGTGCGCAGGCTGGTCTTCGCCGAGACCTTCCCCCTGTTCGACCTGTAATCAGATAATTAGAGAATTCGGGGACACAATGCCCATCCCCCGATTCTAGGATGGCTCAGTCCGGGTCGAATAGGCGGACGAAGGGCGGGAACGACCTCTCCTTAGGGGTGAAGCTCTTGTCGAGCCAGTCGACCCAGACTATCACTTCGCCGTCCCTCAGCTCTCCCCAGAAGACCGCGTCGTAGGTCGTTTCGCCGCCGAAGGTTTCCCCGAACAGCCGGGCGGCCCCCGACGCCAAGCCGTAGCTCGACGCGACGGCGGCATTGTCGACGATGACCGAATAGCACGTGCCTTGGCGGCACCCTCCGGTCTTGCGGATCTCGAAGCCCATCTTCTTGATGACGGCCGGGACGTCGGCCAGGGTCCGGGGGGCGGCCAGGCCGGCGCCCGCCGCAGGCGAGGGCTTCGGCGCCGGCGGCGGGGGAGCGGGCTTCGGAGCGGGGGCCGGCGGAGGGGCCGGCGGAGGGCCCGTTCGGAGCTTCTGGCCGGGATCGACGCCCTTCTTCCAGTCCACGTCGGCGCCGAAACCGGGGATCTCGCATTTCTCGAGATACTCCCTGGGCACCGTGACCCGCATCTCCCCGATCTTGAAGCGTTTTTGCCGGAGATCGTCGAGATAAGGGCAAAGGGCTTTGTAGAGCTCGACCGTGCTTTCGAACGGTCCCTTGATGGTCATGTCGCCCTGCTCCGGGACCATGGCGATGACCAGCTCGCCGGCGTTCTCCTCCTCGTCGGAGGGCCGGACGAGGATGTAGGCCGGAGTGGCGATCATGGACCGCGAGCCGCGGACGACCTTGAAGGCGTGCCGCGTGTCGGCCCCGGGCTCATGGCCCGTCGATGGATAGGGGGGCTTGGGCCCCACGGAATAGGCCGTGCCGGGATCGGAATCCAGGGGCGTCCCGCCCGACGCCCGCCCGCGGCGCGGGGCCTTGTCCGAGGCCGATATCTCGAGGCGGTAATCGACCTCGCTGACCCGGGGCGGAAGCTCGGGCATGAACGTCACCTGCCAGACGGACCGGTCGGTCCCCCCGCGCCCCCCTTCGAGGCGCGTCGGCGGCGTTTGGATGACCTGGCCGTTGCTGCCGGTGATCCTGACCCGGACCGAGGCCGGGTCCACGATCTCGTCCGTGCGGAGCCGGTTGGCGCCGAGCTCGAATTTGACCGTGATCGGCGACAGGTTGTCGAGCGCGGAGTCCTCCTCGATGACCAGCCGCCTCGATGCGACCTGAGGGATGCCGTCGGGATCCCGCCGCACCTCGTCCTCCCAGACCGCGAGATAGAGGCCTCCCCGCTGTCCCGAGATCGACACCCGCTCGACGTAGAGCGGTCTGCGGACGATGTCGCAGAAATCGAGCATCATCCCGGCGCAGAACTCGATGGCGAGGTTGAGGCACTCGACGGCGTATTCGGTGTAGGCGGCTCCCTCGGTGGCCACGTCGATGTCCGGCTCCCAGGGAATGTCGATGGTCACAAGGAATTTCGTATCCATGCGGCCGAGATCGTTGATTGTCACGTATTGGCCGCCGGGCACCGGGATGCCGACGCCCTTGAGGCCGAGGGGCGCCGTCATGCCCCATTTCGCGCTGACCGACTTGGTCAGCCGGGCCAGCCTGTTGAAATAGTCGTCGAAGCCGCTGAACCGGGCGATCCTCTTGCCCTCGAGGAGATGAGCGTAGGTGTCGAGGAAGTCCTCGCAGAAGCCCTCGAAGCCGTACGTTGTTTCGACGAGATCCTTGCGGTAGCTTCCCGGGTGGGGGACGTTCATGACGTGGTCGAGGACGGTCATGTCCCCGAGGAGGTGGACGACGTGCCCGAGCCGGAGGTAGGCCTCCTCGCATTCCACGAGGGAGGCCCCGTAGGAACGGATGGCGCCGGCCCAGTTCTTGAGATCGCGTGTCCCGGCGCCGTCCCGGGCCCAGTCCAGGGCGCCGTCATAAAAGCCGCCGGGAGGCGGAGTGACCTGAGCCCCCTTGAGCTGCCAGATGCGGTACCAGCCGTAATAGGGCACGCCCTTCTTCGGGCGCGGCGAGTCGGGATCGTAGTAGTGGCGCATGGCCCGCTCGTTGCCGTCGACGTCCCCGTAGTCCTCCGCGACGGCGCCCTCGAGGATCCGGCCCCGGAAGCGGAGCAGCTCGGCGTACACCCCGTCGCGGCCGTACTCCCTCTCGATGAGCTCCAGGGCCTTCAGGGCGATCATCCGGTGGACCTTGTCGTAATAGGCCTTCGCGGGCGGCGGGGCGAGGAGAGAAAGAACGATGGCCGCCGCGAGCGGGACGGCCATCTTCGAGCCCTTGATCCTGCGCATCGGTCCTCCTTGGCGGGCGGATCTTACGGCGGCCGCTTCCCGCGCCGGGGGGCCGGGAGCCGGCTCACTCGATATCGAATTCGAAGGACTTGGAGACCGACTTCCCTCCCGCCCGGATCGTGGCCCGCAGAACGTAACTGCCGGCCGGAGCGGCGGCGGGCAGCGTCAGCGTCTTCGACGTCGTGTGCGTGCCGTTCCCCTGCTGCGACAGATCCCTCGATTCGACGAGGACGTTGCCGGCCTGCATGACGGCCCTGACCTCGGAGAGGTCGACGGACTCTCCCGGCCCGGCCCCGGACACGACGTACGTGACGGCCATCTCGAGGCTCTGGCCGGCCCGGACGCGGTTCACGGCGCGATCGAGGTCCCCGGCGACGGCCAGGCGGACCGCGAGGATGTCGACGACCGGCGCCGGGGCCCGGGCGGGACGGCTCTGTGGGGGCGGGGCCTGCGGCGCGGACGGCCTCGGGGGAGGGGTCCGCATCCGCTCCAGGATGCGGGGCATCTCTTGGACGTAGTCGCGCAGGCCTCTGTCCGCGGCTATCCGGGGGATGAGCCGCTCGTAGACGCTGATGAACACGTTGTGGATGGCCCCGTCGTCGAGGGGGGACCAGAGGTGACCGGCCTTTCCCTGTTCGGAGAAGGTCTGGAGGAGCTGGCCGTCGACCCCGTTGACGAGGATCTTCATGTCCGCCTTGATCTCGGCCGGGACGCGGGTGGCGTTGAGGGTGCTCTCGAAGCGCAGCAGCAGGTCGGCGCCGAGCTTCCAGGCCTCCTGGGCGGTCGGCGCGGAGACGACCCTGTCGAACACGAACGGGAGCGACCGCTCGGAGACCTCCTGGAGGATCCGTCCGGGGTGGAGCTGCTTGGGCACATTCCACTGGATGGCCGGGTCATTCGGGAGCCATGTCCAGGTCGTGATGCGCTCGTCGAATATCAGACCGGCCGTCAGCGGCAGCTTGCCGGGAGCGGGGCCCGCTTTGGGATCGCTGAACGAGAGGGCGGTTTTGGCCGTCCGGCAGGCGGCGGCGGCCAGGACGGCCGACAACAGGACGGGGGCCCACACGAAAAAGCGTGGTGCGCTCCTCGGGCCTCGCATGGCGGGATTTTCCTCGGCGACGGTCATGCTACTACAGGAACGACCGGGAGCACAAGTCCCGTATTCGGGTCCCGTATTCGGGTTCGCGACGCAAGGGGGAAGCGAGGCGGATTTGACGGGGCGCCGGAAGAGCACATATACTCTCGGGAAAAGAGGGGACGCGGTCTCGCGTCCCCGACTGAGGAGGCCCGATGTCCGTTATCAAGAAGGGCAACACGGACCGGCGGTCCGTGCCCATGATCGTCGTCCGCGTCCTTGCGGCGGCCCTGGCCGTCATCTCGGCGGCCGTTCTCTTTGCCGCCCAGGCCGACAAGCCCGACCTCGAGATGATGAACCGCATCCGTTTCGAGGGGCTGGAGCACAGCCAGGTCGGCAAGCTCGTCGCCTACCTGTCCGACGTCATCGGCCCGCGGCCGACCGGCTCGCCCGGGATCGATCGGGCCAACAACTGGGCCGCGGCCAAGATGAGGGAATGGGGGATGGCCAACGTCGCTCTCGAGCCCTACGAGGACTTCGGGGTCGGCTGGGCCGTGCGCTACGTCTCGGCCCACCTTCTCGAGCCGCACTACGCGCCGCTCATCGCCATCTCCGTCGAGTGGGGCTCGAGCACCAAGGGCAAGATCACCGGCGCGCCGGTCTATGTCGACATCCGGTCGAAGTCCGACCTCGCCAAATACAAGGGCAAGCTCGGCGGCCGGATCGTCCTTTATCAGCCGCCCAAACCCGTCCCGACCCACTTCACGCCCGACGCCCGCCGCCACGACGCCGCGAGCCTGGCGGCGCTCGCCGACACGCCCGTCCGGGCCGCGACGCCCTCCGATCCCGACTACGTCCGCGGCTTCCTCGACGACCTCGAGGACTTCTTCCGGGCCGAGGGCGTCGGCGTGCTGGTGTCCTCGAGCGGGGCCGCCCGCCGCGAGTACGGGACGGTCACGGCCCGGGGCGTCCGCCAGGCCCGCGATCCCAAGCGGCCCCGGCCCCTACCGGAGATCATCCTGGCCGCCGAGCACTACAACCGCGTCCACCGCATCATCGAGGAGTTCAAGGAACCGGCCGAGATGGAGGTCGAGGTCCGCACCGAGTTCTACGACCGGGACCGGCGCGGCTACAACGTCGTCGGCGAGATCCCGGGCACGGACAAGGCCGGCGAGGTCGTCATGCTCGGCGGCCACATCGACTCCTGGAGCCCGGGCACGGGGGCCGCGGACAACGCCGCCGGCTGCGCCGTCTCGCTCGAGGCCGTCCGCATCCTGCGGGCCCTCGGCGTCAGGCCCCGCCGGACCATCCGGGTCGTCCTCTGGAGCGCCGAGGAGAAAGGCTGGGTCGGCTCCAAGGCCTACGTCGAGAAGCACTTCGGCGATCCCGAGACCATGAAGCTCAAGCCGGAGCACGCCAAGGTCGCCGGCTACTTCAACTTCGACAACGGCAGCGGCCGCATCCGGGGCATCTATGCCCAGAGCAACGTGGCCGTCAAGCCCATCTTCGAGGCCTGGCTCGAGCCGTTCCACGACCTGGGCGCGACCCACGTCGTCGTCCGCGAGACGGGCGGCTCGGACCACGGGGCCCTCGATTACGTCGGGCTGCCGGCCTTCCAGTTCATCCAGGACCCGCTCGACTACGGGACCCGCGTCCACCACACGAACATGGACGTCTTCGACCACGTCAGCGTCGAGGACCTCATGCAGGCCTCGGTCGTCATGGCCGCCTTCGTCCACAACGCGGCCATGCGCGAGGACATGCTGCCCCGTAAGCCGCTGCCCGACCCCATGCACTACCCGGTGCGGCGCTGACAACGGGGAAATGATCCGGGGAACAATTGGGGAGACCCAATGATCGAGACATGGAATGCCGCGCGACCGCGAGAGGTGTCTTCCCGATATTCCTGAATTTCTTACGCGACAGACAATATGGAAGGAACGACAAGGAGGCTGACATGAAAAAGCAAAAGGGCGTTGTTTCGATCTCGCTCGTGGCCCTGGGCATCATCGGGTTCGTGGTCCTCTCAGCCTACGGCCTCACGGTCGTTACGGGGAAGTTCACGGCCCTGGCCGTCGACACGGCCGCGCCCCGGACGGTCAACACCGGCCTGACCCACCTCCGCGTCCTCCGGATCTATGTTTATGCTCCGAGGAGGCCGGCCGAGATCGCTTACACGACCGACCAGATCCAGGCGGACCAGCCCGGCGGGTTCCTGTGCCAGACGAGGTGGCTGAAGGGCCTGGCGATCACGGGAGGTTCCTTCACCCTGAGCCACGCCATGTTCAAGCGGCCCGGAGTGACCTACTACTGGGAAGCTCTCGGCGATTGAGCGCCCGTCCCGGGGTTATTTTTCCCGGGGGTAGGGCCAGGCGGCGATGCCGCCTTCCATGACCTTGGCGTTCCTCCAGCCGTTGGCCCGCAGCACCGTGGCCGCCTCGTAGCCGCGCAGGGAGATCTTGCAGTAGCAGACGATCTCCTTGTCCTTGTCGGCCGGCAGCTCGTTGAGCCGCTGGCGCAGGGCGCCCAGGGGGATGAGGGTCTCGCCGATGCCCAGGCGCGCGCTCTCGTACTCGTCGGGGCCGCGGGCGTCGAGCAGGAACGGCCTGTCGCCTCCTTGGACCCTCTCGTGGACCTCGCGGGCCGAGACGCCCAGCATCCGGCCCTTGAGCTTGTTCTGCATGATGTGGGCCGTGGCGATGAAGTGGTCGATGGCCGCGTTGAACGGCGGCGCGTAGGGGAAGTCGAGGCTCAGCAGGTCGTCCACGGTCATCCCTCCGGTCAAAGCCATGGACGCGGCGGTGACCGTCCGGCAGACGTCGCCGGGCCCGACGGCCTGGTAGCCGAGGAGCCGTCCAGAGCTCTTTTCGACGATCATCTTGCTGACGACCAGCTTGGCGTCCATGAAGACCGGCTTGTCGGGGCTGGCGTTGATGACCGTCTCGATGTCCGTGATCCCCTGGCGGCGGGCCGCCGCTTCGGACAGGCCGGTCGTCCCGGCCGTGTATTCGAAGATCTTGCAAATGCCGGTCTGCAGGATCCCGGGGAAAGCCGCGGTGTCGCCGAGGACGGCGTTCTCGCCGGCCACCCGGCCCTGGAGGTTGGCCAGGTCGCCCATCGGGGAGTAGACGGGCCGCCCCGTGATCCGGCTCCGGGACTCGACGCAGTCGCCGGCCGCGTAGATGTCGGGGTCCGAGGTCCGCATGTGCTCGTTGACGACCAGGCCCTTGAGCTCGCCGATCCGCAGGCCCGCTTCCTGGGCCAGCTTGACGTTGGGCCGGACGCCGATGGCCACCACGGCCAGCTCGCACGGCAGCTCCGTGCCGTTCTGGAGCTTGACGGCCGTCAGCCGGCCGTTCTCGCCGAGGAACTCGGCCAGCCCGTTGCCGGTGATGACGTTGGCCCCTTTCTGGCGGATGTGGTTCTCGACCAGGGCCGCCAGCTCGCAGTCGAGGAAGGTCAGCAGCTGGGGCAGGAGCTCGATGACCGTGATGTCGATGCCGGCCAGCTGCAGGGCCTCGCAGGTCTCGATGCCGATGAGGCCGCCGCCGATGATGACCGCCTTCTTGATCTTGCGCTCGTCGCAGACGGAGCGGAGGAAGTCGGCGTCCTTGAGCGAGTTGAGGGTCGTGATGCCCTCGAGGTCGCGCCCCGGGAAGGGCGGGATGACCGGCACCGAGCCCGTGCAGAGGATGAGCTTGTCATAGGTCAGGGTCGAGGTCTCCCCGGTCCGGAGGTGGCGGCAGGTGACGGTCCGGGCCTTGCGGTCGATGGCCGTGGCCTCGGTCTCCGTGCGGGCCTCGATGCCCTTGGCGTTGAGGAAGAACTTGGAGTCCCGGACGACGCCGGCGGGGGTGCTGATCAGCATGTTCCGGTCGTCGAAGAAGCCGCCGACGTAATAAGGGTAGCCGCAGGAGGCCATGGACAGGTCGGCCTCCTTCTGGATGATGGTGATCTCGGCGTCGTTGTCGAGGCGCCGGGCCCGGGCCGCGGCCTTGGGGCCGGCCGCCGAGCCGCCGACGACGACGATCCGTTTTTTATGAGCCATAAGGTCCCTCCGATGATGGAATGACAAAGACCCTATGATGAACCCCGGGGCGCGGGATGTCCACCTTTTTTTGGCGGCCGGGGCATCCGGGCCCGTGGACGGGACCTTTGATCCGGGCTATAATCCCGGGTCCTGAGCTCATCAAGATCGGAGGAATGCTGATGCCGGACAAACGCCTGAAGACGGCCCTGGGTTTCGTGATCCCGGCGGTCCTGCTCGCGGGACTTTCCGCCTGTCGGCCGGACGGGACGACAGCGGCCCAAGAGCCGGAGGTCCTCTCGCTGCGGGAGCAGGCCCCGTGGATCAACGCGCGGATGGAGGACCGCTTGACGACGGTCCTTCCCGGCCTGATGCGCCGGGCGGGCATCGACATGTGGCTGGTCATCAACCGCGAATACGCCGAGGACCCCGTCTATCTGACGATGGTCCCGCGCCCGGCCATGTATTCCATGGGCACGGTGGCCCTCCTGTTCCACGACAAGGGGCCCGGGGAGGGCGTCGAGCGGCTCTGCAGCGGGCCCCGCGGAGTGGCCGGCTACCGGAACATCTGGCGGCCCCGGGACAAGGGCCAGTTCGACAACCTCGCCGATTTCGTCAGGGCCGCGGACCCGAAGAGGATCGGGATCAACGTCTCGGACAAGTGGCCCCTGGCCGACGGCCTGACGGCGTCCTTGAGGCGCAGGCTCGAGACGGCCCTCGGCCCGGAGCTTTCGCGGCGGCTCGTGTCGGCCGAGGACCTCTGCGTCGGCTGGCTCGAGACCCGGACGGCCGGGGAAATGGAGGCCTACCGGGAGGTCTGCGCCATCGCCCATTCCCTGATCGCCGAGTTCTTTTCCAACCGCGTCATCGTGCCGGGCGTGACGACGACGGACGATGTCGTCTGGTGGATCAGGCAGCGGGTCGCCTCGCTGGGCATGGAGACGTGGTTCCAGCCGACGATCGATATCCGGCGGCCGAAGAGGGAGAGGGACAAGGACCCCGGCGACCGGGTCATCCGGCCCGGAGACCTTCTCCATTGCGACGTCGGGATCGTCTATCTCGGGTTGTGCACCGACATGCAGTGGCAGGCGTACGTGCTGAGGCCGGGGGAGGCGGACGCTCCCGCCGGACTGCAGAAGGCCCTCGACAACGCCAACCGGGTCGCCGACATCCTGATGGCCGAATTCCGCACGGGACGGACGGGCGCCGAGATCGTCGGGGCGGCCATGGCCCGGGGCGAGGCCGAGGGGCTGAACCTGATGATCTATTCCCACCCGGTCGGCTTTCACGGCCACGGCGCCGGCTGCACGCCGGACGCCCGCGACCCGGCGACCATCGACGAGGTCAACGTCCCGAAGTGGAGCTACCCCCTGTACCCGGACACGGCCTACGCCATCGAGTTCAACTGCCGGACGCCGGCCGCGGAGTGGGACGGCGAGGAGGTTTATATCGGCTTCGAGGAGAACGCCGTCTTCACCGAGGATGGCGGTTGCCGGTTCATCGACGGGCGCCAGACGCGGTTCCTCCTGATCCGTCCGGTCGGGATCATATAAGCGACCGGGGACGCCGGGCGGCCGGGGAGAAGCCGGCCGGGGGGAAGGCGGCCGGGGGGAAGGCGGCGGGCGGAGTCGGCGGAGGGAGAGCGGCGAGGGGCTTTTCAGCCGGCCGCGGCGATCTCGAGGATGCGGTCGAGGCGGAAGGTGCGGATCTCGCGCCGGGTGTGGCAGTAGGCCCGCAGCCCTTCGAACGTCCGGCCGCGGTATTCCATCATCTCGACGGCTTCGGGCCGGATGCGGCGGCGGGATTTCGTGTCGTCGGGCTTGAGATAGACGATGTCGAGCTCGCGGCCGGCGCGGATGGCGTCGAGGACGAGGGCCCGCCTGTCGGCGGCGGGCAGGGCCGCTTCGGCCTTGCGGTACTGGAAGCGGGTCAGGAAGCGGACGATGCGCCAGTCCATCAGGATGTGGCCGCGGCGGATGGGGGTTCTGAGGACCAGGCCCTCGAAGCTCGTGCAGCGGCTGAGGGCGACGTAGACCTGGCCGTGGGCGAAGGTCCCGCGGCCGATGTCGACGACCACCCGGTCGAATGTCTTGCCTTGGCTCTTGTGGATGGTCACGGCCCAGGCCAGCCGAAGGGGGTACTGGGTGAAGGCGCCCACGGACTCCGAGTCGATGCGGTCCGAGTCGGCGTCGTAGCGGAAGCGGAACAGCTCCCAGGTGTAAGGCGAGAGGTCGATCTCCTCTCCGCCGGGGAGCTCGACGACGATGACGTCGTCCTCGTCGGGGACGCGGACGATCTCCGTGACCCGGCCGAGCGTGCCGTTGACGAAGCGGCCGAGGCGGTCGTTGACGAGGAGCATGACCTGGGCCCCGGGCTTGAGCTCGAGAGCGGACTCGGTCGGCAGCGAAGAGCGGTCGAATTCGCCCTCGACGAGCGCTTCGTAGCGGCGGGCGCGGCCGGGCAGGGCGGCCAGCTTCTCGCGGTTGCGGGCCGAGGCCAGGTCGTTGGTGCTGGTCAGGGTGATGGCCAGCTCCCCGTCGGGCGGCGCGTAGCCGGGGTCGAGGCGGCTGTTGAGGAGGGCGAGGTGGGCGTCGTCGACCGAGCGGTTGCGGATGGCGTTGAGGAGGCCGATGAAATCGGCGTCGGTCTGGCGGTAGACCTTCTCGAGCTCGACGAACTCCATGTCGAATGTCGGGTCGGCGAAGATGCGGGCCGAGAAGAAGTAGGGCGACTCGTAGCGGCCGGAGGGGATGGGTAGCGCGTCGGGCGCGGTGGGCGTGGGAGGCGCGGGAGGCGCGGCCGGATCCCCGCGAGGGCCGGTGCGGGCGAGGGTGGCGGAGGGGCGCGAGGAGAGCAACGCGCCCGACGGGCCGGCGAACAGGTCCCGCTCCTGGGAAGTGACGACCGGCGGGAGCTGGTAGAGGTCGCCGATGAAGATCATCTGCAGCCCGCCGAAATGCTCGCCGGGGCGGGGCCCGTTGAGGCGGAGGAACTTCTCGACGCAGTCCATGAGGTCGGCCCGGACCATGGACACCTCGTCGATGACCAGGGCGTCGAGGTTGCGGTAGAGGGCGGCCCGGTCGGCGGCCGCGCCGCGCGGCTTGGGGAGCTTGCGGATGGAATCGGGGGTCGTGTCGGGCTTGAAGCGGAAGAACGAGTGGATGGTCTGGCCGCGGACGTTGAGGGCGGCCACCCCGGTCGGGGCCAGGACGGCGATGCGCTTGGCCGTGCGCGAGCGCCAGTGCTCGAGGAGCGTCGATTTCCCGGTGCCGGCCTTGCCGGTGACGAAGACGTGGCGGTCCGTGCTTTCCATGAGGTCGAGGGCCCGGCGGAAGCCGGCGTTGATCTCGATGCCGCCGGAGGGCTCGCGGAGCGGGGCTGAAGCGTCAGGGGGAGAGGTGGAGGAACGAGGAAGCGCGGAGGAGTGAGAGCGAGGGGTCGAGGCTTTAGGGGACGAGGAGGAGGAGCCGGAGCGATGAGTGGAGGCTTTGGAGGGCGCGGATTTCGGTGGCCCCTCAGCGACCCGAGGCGGCAGGGGCGCCCGCCGAACCTTGGGCGAGCGAGTTTTGCCGACGGCCTTGGGCGCTCGAGCCTTGCCGGCGACTTCGGTGCCTGGGCCATGACCGAGCTTTGGCTGGGGCCCGGGCCTGGATGTGGGACTTGGACCGGGCCGCAGACCGGGCTTGAATTTGAGACCGGACTTGGCGGAATGACGGGAGCCGGTGGCGCGCGTTTTCATCGGATCAGGGGAGACGATTCCAATTGGGGTCGGACCTCAGTATTTTATTTGTTGACAACGACTTGCACGAACACGTAAGCTCTAAGTTGTTGATAATCGGGACCTAAAATGGCATTTTGCCGGGTCATTTTGATCAAACTTAGGTTTTCAGAATGTCCAGAGGTCCGATATTACTCTCTTTTTAGCATAAAAAACGCACGATCAATAGATTGGGAAAGATACAAAACATACTTCAATCTATTTAAATTCAATAAGTTGCTGAGGTCCGACCCCGAAGAAGAGGGTCCTGCAGGACGGTCAGGGGCTTGACCAGGGTCAGGCCGCCCGCCTTGAGTGTCACCTTGTAGGCCCCGGGGGGCGCCGGTATGTCGTTCAGCTTTCCGGTCCTCGTATTGACGCCGGCGTATTTCCTCCCTCGCGCCGTCAGGGATCTCTCGAGTTCCTGGTTCAGGCGTAGCCTTTCTTCCCAAACGGGCTCTTTTATGAACCTATCGAGGAGGCCCTGTTCCTCGGCCGTGAGCTCCGGCGGGCCGAACTTGAACTCCCAGACGAAGCGGTTCAAGCCGGGTGTGCCCTTCAGATCCTCCGTGAACACCGCCCCTCCCTCGAGGTCGGAGATCTCGAGGACCGCTTCTTTGACGTCCGGGGCCAGAAGGTAGTGGACGAGGGCCCCCCGCGGCGGGTTCTCCCCCTGGAAAAGGAACTGGCCCCGCGACCCGCCCCGGCCGATCGGGATCCACTGGGTCGCCGCCCGCTGATCGAACAGGTGCGCCGCCGCCGAGGCCGCCGCCGCTGTCATCTGCTCGAGGGCCGTGATGTCGTCGCAGATCCATATGCCGCGCCCGTGGGTCCCGATGATGAGGTCCTTCTGAACGGCGTGGATGAGGATGTCGTGGACGGCGACCGTTGGGAGGTTATTCATGAACCGCGCCCAGGTTTTCCCGGCGTCGGTCGAGACGAAGATCCCGAACTCCGTGCCGAGGAAGAGCAGGTTGGGATTGATGAGGCCCTCCCGGATGACGTAGGCGACCTGGCCGTCCGGCAGGCCCTTGCCGAGGTTGGCCCAAGTCTTGCCGAAGTCCGCCGTCTTGAACACCCAGGGCGAGAAGTTGTCGCTGCGGTGCCCGTCGATGGTGACGTAGCAGACGCCGGCCTCGAAGCGGGAGGCTTCGACCCGGCTGATCCAGAGGCCCTCCGGCACGCCCTTGAGGTTCGGGCGGACGTTGGTCCAGGTCTTGCCCCCGTTGCGGGTCACCTGAATGTTGCCGTCGTCGGTCCCGGCCCAGAGGATGGCCGGGCTCAGCGGAGATTCCGAGATGGTCACGATCGTGCAATGGTTCTCGGCGCCCGTGATGTCCGGGGTCAGGCCTCCCGTGTTCCGGTCGATCTTGACGGGGTCGTTGGTGCTGAGGTCCGGGCTGATGATCGTCCAGGAGTCGCCCCGGTCGGTCGTCTTGAAAAGGACATTGCCTCCGAAGTACACGACGCCCGGCTGATGGATGGAGGTCACAATCGGGCTGCTCCAGTTGAAGCGGAAGGGGTTGTCGTTGCCCCACCCCTTTTCCCTATGGAGGTCGAGGATCTCCGCGGTGACGTACTCGCCGTAGTTGACGATGTTCGCCTTGCGCGGGCGGATGGAGGTCGTCTGGCGGATCTCGACGTCGACTCGGTTGATGTAGCCCTGCTGGCTTTCCGCGTAGACCGTGCGCCAGTCGAAGGGATCGACGGGCGTGTAGAACCCGTCGCCGCCGCCGATCCGGAACCAGTGGTCGGTCAGGATGCCCAAGGGGTCGCGGCTGTTGGAGGGTCCGCCCCAGCTGCCGTTGTCCTGGAGGCCGCCGTAGACCCAGTAGGGATCGCGGGTGTCGGCGCCGACGGCGTAGAACTGGCTCAGGGGGAGATTGTCGTAGAAAAGATAGTTCTTTCCGTGGTCGTGGGTCAGGGCCGTGCCCCCGTCGTTGCCGATATAGAACCGGTCCTTGTTCCCGGGATCCGACCAGAGGGCGTGATAGTCGCCGTGGATCCCCGTTCTCTGCGCCTGCAGGGTCTTGCCGCCGTCGAACGAGATGAGGAAGCTGCCGGCGACGACGTAGACGATGCGGTCGTCGAGGGGGTTGACGTAGATGTGGCTGTAGTAGAAGGGGCGGTTGTTGTAGCGGTTCATGAACTGCCACGTCTCGCCGCCGTCCTCGCTCCGGTAGATGCCTGTGCCGAGCTTGGTCATGTCGCCGAAATCGGGGTTCGTCTTGCCGTCCGGGAGCATGGGCCGGGGCTGGAAGCCGTGCTCGACGAAGGCCATGAGGACCTTGGGTCTTGTCCGGCAGATGGCCAGCCCGATCTTGCCGAGGTCGCCCTCGGGAAGGCCGGCCGTCAATTTCTTCCAGGAGGCCCCGCCGTCGACGGACTTGAAGATCCCGCCGTTCGGGCCGCCGCTGTCGAAGCGGTAGGGCCGCCGGAGGCGCTGCCAGAAGCCGGCGTAGAGGATGTCGGGATTTGTGGGGTCCATGGCCAGCTCGATGGCCCCCGTCTTGCCGTCGTCGGGGAGGCCGTTGGTGAGCTTTTTCCAGGTCGCGCCGCCGTCGGAGGTCATGAACAGGCCGCGGGAGCCGGAATATCCCCAGAGGTGCCCGCCCGCGGCGACGAAAACCTTGTCCGGGTCCGTCGGGTGGGTGACGATGCGGGAGATGGAATGGGTGTCCTTGAGGCCCATGTTGACGAAGGTCTTGCCGCCGTCGACCGATTTGTAGATCCCGTCCCCCCAGGCGATGCTGTTGCGCGGGTTCTTCTCACCCGTCCCGACCCAGAGGATGTCCGGATTCGGCTGATAGATGGCTACGTCGCCGATGGAGGCGGCGCCGTAGGTGTCGAAGATGGGCTGCCACGTCGTTCCGGCGTTGACCGATTTCCAGACACCGCCCGAGGCCGAGCCGACGATGACGAAGGTGAAGTCTTTGTCGAGAGCCTCGATGTCGGAGATCCGGCCGGACATATTGGCCGGGCCGATGTTCCGCCAAGGAAAAGCCTTGGCGATCCCCGGGTCGTCCTTGGCGTCCGGGGCCTTTTGAGCCATGGCCGATCCGGCGGCGAGAACGCAGACGCAGAAAAATAATGCGAAACCCCATCTTCTCGTGATCATGTTCGCTCCTTCTTTGGGAATGTGCGGAGACTATCCTGAGGGTCATGATATTTTGCTCACCGGCGCATGTCAATGCTATTTGGCCCTGGGGTTTGGCCCTGGGGTCGGACCTCAGCAATTTATTTATTTACAGACATTTAAGCATTTTACTGAGGGCTAAGTGATTGATATTTGAGGCAATAAATGTGATTTTTGGGGGTCGTTTTGTTCAGCGGGCGGAAATGAATCCCCGGCGGGAAATCTAAGGACCGAGTTTCGCGTTATTGCCACCAAAAAGCGGATCTCAACAGCTTAGAAGCAAGAGAAAAACTGATTTAAAACGTTGAATATAAAGGAAATGCTGAGGTCCGACCCTAATTAACGGGGCAGCCAGGCCCGGATCTGGCGGGCCATGCTCATGGCAGCCGGGGGGCTGAGGTTAGCCATGACGATGATCGTCCACCTCTCTTCGGGCATCCATTCGAGGACGGCGTTGATGCCGGGCGCCCCGCCGGCGATGCCAAGACCGCCGCCGTCACCCTCCCAGGCGGCCCCGTACACGCCCTTCTCGAGGGCGATCGTGTACTTGAGAAGGTCGCTGGCCGTGGAATGTCCGCCGCCGGCCGAGCTGCCGATGCCTGGCAGACTGTCGTAGTTCGTACGCCACGCCCCCCCCTCTCTGATGTAGCCGATGGCCCGCTTTTCGAGGGCAACGTTCTTCGGGGCCCAGCCCGAGTCGGTCATTCCCGCGGGCCCGAAGACGCGTTCGTTGATGAAGGTGTAGTAATCCATTCCCGAGGCCTTCTCGATGATCAGGCCGAGGACGATGTAGCCGCCGTTCGAATAGAGACTGCCGTGGCCGGGCTCGAAGGCCAGGGGCCGGTCTGCGAAAAAGGGCAGGTAGTCGGCAAGGCCGCGGATCTTCTCCTTGTCGGCCGCCGCGAATCGGTCGCCGAAGAAGTCGCCAATGCCCGAGCTCATGTCGAGAAGGTGGCGGACGGTGACGCGCTCGGCGGCGGTCTTGTTGGGATAGTCCGGAAGGAACTTACCGATCGTATCGTCGAGAGTGATCTTACCCTCGGCGAGCAGGAGTCGGATAGCCAAGGCTGTGAACGACTTGTTGATCGACCCGACGTTGAATTTTGTGTCAACGGTGTTGGGTATCCCCTTCTCACGGTCAGCCTCGCCGAAGGCCTCTTCGAAGATGGGTTCGTTGTTCCGGGCGATGAGGATGACACCCGAAAAGTCACCCGTCCTGGCGGCCATCCGAGCATGGGTGCGGACGGCGGTGATCAGCTCGTCGTCGTCCTTTTTCGGATCGGGCGCCGGACCTTGATCGTCCGGTGAGGCTCCGACCTCGACCTGGATGCCGAGCAGGCCGTAAGGGGCAGCCGTTTCGAACGTGAACTCGAAACGCAGAAGGCGCCCCGCCTGGCCGCGGGCGTGGACGCGTAGGAAGTCTTCGCCGGCCTCGACGACCTCCTCCGGATCGAGTGAGCCGACTTGCGCTTTCATCTGGCGGTAGCGGGCCATCCGCATCTGGAGCGGGATCTTCTTGAGCGCCTCCCGCGCCGTGTGGCGGGCCAGAAATTGCCTCATTGCCGGGTCTCCGGCGTTGAAGGCCTCGAAGTAGGCCTTGGCGGCGCGGCCTGCAGGGGTCTGGGGGAAATCGACCTGGGCCAAAAGCGGCGCCCCAAAGGCCAGAATAAGAGCCGCAAGCGCGAGCTTGGGGTCGGACCTCAGCTTTTTGTTATAGGTCAACAAGTTAGCCATGATTTCCTCGCCCGCCTAAACTGTAAACGGTGCGTTTTCGGCGGCAAAAACATCGAAATATAAGGCATTGTCATAGATGGCCCATTATTTAAAATGACCCCAAAAAGAGAAAAGTTGCGAGAAATTATCAATAACATACGTGTCCAAAAAATATCTAACTAGCTGTAAAAAATAAACTTACTGAGGTCTGACCTCATCATTTTATTTCCTTGAGGAGCTCGGCGACGGCGGTCTCGAGCTGCTCGTCGCGGCCGTCGATGACGGTCTCCTTCTTGTTCTCGACCTTGATGTCGGGCTCGGTCTGGAGGTTCTCGAGATAACCGACCCCGACGGCCTTGACGCCGAGAGGCACCGCGCCCCAGCGGAGGCCGCTGTCGCCGAGCATCTCCCATCCCGCGAACGAACAGGTTCCAGGCACGGGCATGCCGACGAGCTTGCCGATCCTCATGAACTGGTAGGCGAAGGCGAAGCAGTGGCCGTCGCTGTACTGGGCCTCGCCGACGACCGAGATGGACGGCTTGGTCCAGCGGAAGTTGGGCTCGTACCCGTTGCTGCGGGCATCGGTCGTGTAGTCGAAGAACTTCTTGCCGCTGAGGAACATATCGAGGTCGGCGACCAGGTCGCCGCCGCCGTTGAACCGGGTGTCGACGACGAGGCCCTCCTTGGCGGCGAACCGGCCCATGACCTCCTCGAAGGCCGACCGGTAGGCGCTGTCGCTCATGCCCGGGACGTGGATGTAGCCCAGGCGCCCGCCGCTCAGGCGCTCGACCTCCTCGCGGTTGCGCAGGACCCACCGCCGGTAGAGCAGCGTGCCCTCCTCCCGCGGCGTGACCGGCTTGACCGTGACCGAGCGCTTCCCGGCACCGGCCTTCGCGCCGGCCGCCGCCGGCGCAGCCAGCGTCAGCAGGACGGTCTGCCCGGCCTTGCGGTTGAGGTAGTGCTCGAGGCCCTTGTCGGCGGCGATCGTCTGGCCGTCGATGTCCTCGATGACCGTACCGGGCGCGATCTCGAGGCCGGCCTTGTCGAGCGGCCCGCCGGCGATGACCTCGACGATCTTGACCCCGACCCCGGCGAAGGCCGGATCGTAGAAAGCGCCGAGCGAGGCCGTCTCGTCGGCGTTCTCGACGCGCCGCGAATAGCGGGCCCCGCTGTGGCTGACGTTGAGCTCGCCGAGCATCTCCGACAGAAGCTCGGCGAAGTCGTACCCGTCCCCGATCCCCGGGAGGTGCTTCTCGTAGACGGGCTTGAGGCCGACCCAGTCGGCCCCGTGATATCCCGCCGTGTAGAACGTCTCGAGCGTCCGTCGCCAGACGTGCTCGAACTGGGCCTGGCGCTCGGCCGCCAGGTCGACGGTCATCTCGCCCCGCACGGCGACCGGATCGCGCTTGCCGCTCGAGGGATCGATCTTGGACAGAGCGCCGTCGGCCAGCAGGAAGATCGACTTCATCTCCTTGTCCCAGGCCATCCGGCCGCTGCCGGCGTTGAGGGCCGCCAGCATCTTGGTCTCGCGCGTCTTGAGGTTGGTCGTCCAGAGGTTCATGCCCCGCTCGAAGCGGGCCAGGTAGTAAAGGGTGTCGCCGTCCTTGTTGACGAGGGCGTCGCCGAGCGACGACGAGTGGATGGTCAGGCGGGCCTTGCGCAGCTCGAGGCCGGCCCAGTCGATGGCCAGCGGCTTGACCTCCTCCTCCTTTTTCTCCTTCGCGGCGGGCTCCTTTTTGTCCTTGGGGGCATCGGCCTTGGTCTTCTTCTCCTCGATCTCCTTGAGCAGGGCGGCCTCCTCCTTGGTCAGACGGAAGCGGTCCCACGACTCGCGGGTGAAGAACAGGGCGTAGACGTCGAATTGAGAGCCGCCGCTCTGGGCCGCGGACTTGAGACCGTCGCGGTTGCTGGCCCACATCATGGCCTGGCCGCCCAGGATCCACTTGCCCCGGCGGTCCTCGAAGCCGCTCTCGCTCAGGTTGACGGCCTTGGCCGAGCCGTCGGCCCGCACCAGGCCGATCTCGCCGGGCGCGAACCCGGGCACGGACAGGTCGAAAAGGATCCAGCGGCCGTCGGGGCTCCACTCGAAATACTGGCCCGCGTCGGCCGACGGGGCCAGCTCCTTGATGGTCAGGAGCGTGCGGGTCTCTTTGGAGGCGATGTTCAAGACCTTGAGGGTGGCCCGGTCCTCGATGAAGGCCAGTTCCTTGCCGTCGGGGGAGTAGGCCGGCGAGGCGTTCTGATGGTCGTTGGCGACGAGGGGCTTCTCTTCGAGGACGGTCGAGGCGTAGAAGTAGGGTTCCTCGGACCGGGTGCGGCGCGTTTCGTAGATGCCCCAGCGGCCGTCGCGCTGGGAGGCGTACAGCACGGCGTTCCCGTCCGGCGAGAACGAGACCGACGCCTCCTGGCCGGACGCCGAGGTGACGCGCTTGGTCATGCCCCCGGCGACGTTGGTGACGAAAATGCCGCCGCGGGCGATGACGGCGATCTCCTTGCCGTTGGGCGAAAGGGCGAACTCGCGGGCCCCGCCGCTGACGGGCACAACGATCTCGTTGTTGGCCCGGGCGCCGGCGGCCAGGGCGACGGCGACCTTGCGGGGCTCGGCGCCCTCGCGCATGGTGTAGATCGCGCCGTCGTAGCCGAAGCACAGCGTGCCGTCGTCGGCCATGGACAGGAAGCGGACCGGGTGGGGGCCGAATTTCGTGACGGCTGTCGACGGACCGCCGCCTTGCGCCATGCGATGGACGTTGAAGGACCCGCTCTCCTCGCTTAGGTAATAGAAGCCTTCCTCGTCGGGCGTGAAGAGAGGGCTGCGGTCCTCGCCGGCGAAGGCCGTGATCTTGTGGTGCCGTCCCGTCCGCAGGTCCCAGACCCAGATGTCGCGGGCGATGGCCGAGGTGTGGTGCTTGCGCCACTCGTTCTCGCCGCCCTTCTTGTCGTGGTAGAGCATCAGCTGGCCGTCGCGGCTGAAGCGGACGTCCTCGGCCGGGGTGCCGAGGACCATGACCGAGCGGCCCCCGGCGGCGGGGACCTTATAGAGCTCGGGCTGCGAGCCGGTGGGGAAGAGGCGGTTCGAGGCCGTGTCGAAACGGGCCGCGCCGAAGTAGACGTCCCGGCCGTCGGGCGAGAAGGCGAAGGGTGTCTCGGAGGCCGAGTGGACCGTCAGGCGGCGGGCCTCCCCGCCGGCCGCGGGCATGACGTAGACGTCGAAGTTGCCGAAGCGGTCGCTGGCGAAGGCGATCCACTGGCCGTCGGGGCTCCACACGGGCAAAGTGTCGTGGGCCTCGTGGAGCGTGAGGGGGACGGCGGCGCCGCCGGAGGACGGGACGCGGAAAAGGTCCCCTTTATAAGCGAAGACGATGGTCTGCCCGTCGGGCGAGATGGCCGGATAGCGCAGCCAGGTCGGCGACGGGACCGTGTTTTGGGTAGCGGTCGCGGGCGCGAACGCGGCTGCGGGGGACGCGACGGGGCCGGAGATCGAATGGGAGGTCGCACAGAGGCTGAAAAAGGCTAGGGAAAAGGCGACGATGACGGCCGACGGCCGGGCCCCGGCCTTGCAGGCGCTTCCGGCGGACCGAGCGGTTCGATCGAAGGTACGGTTCATGGCGGGACTCCTTTCTCCGAAGCAAAGAATATACCCCCGCCGGCGAAAAAAGGCCAACTCTTTGGGGTCGGACCTCAGGATATTCAATATAATCAATAAGTTAATTCATATTTTGCGTGACGATTAAACTGTAGAAAGCATGATTTTGATAGCAAAAACATTCGCATTGAATTGACGTGAGATACTTCTGAGGTTTTGATAAAATTGCCCCTGAAAAGAGCGTACCCGGGCCGAATTATCAACAACTTAGAGTGCCGTGATGAGGCTAACATGTTGAAAAAAAATAAAATGCTGAGGTCCGACCCCAAGAAATGGGGATTGGTGATGACAGGGGGCGGGGCCCGGGGGCTGGCCCACATCGGCGTGCTGGAGGTCCTCGAGGACCACGGCCTCGCGCCCGGCATCATCGTCGGGACGTCGATGGGGGCGATCGTCGGCGGCTTCTACGCCGCCGGGATCACGCCCAAAAAGATGAAGGCGCTTGCCGCGGAAATGAGCCTGGAGAAGATCGTCTCCAAGCGTGCCCGCCGCCTCCTCCTCAAGAACCGCAGCGCGCTGCTCGACTACCTGCTGCTCGAGGTCCAGCGGCAGAGGCTGGCCAAAAAGGCCGAGGCCCGGGGGATGGACAGGATCGAAGGCTACCTGAGAACAATCGTCGGCAACGTCCGGATCGAGGACCTGCCCCGGCCGTTCGCCTGCAACGCCCTCGACCTGGTCACGGGCCGGGAGCATGTTTTCCGCGACGGCCCGCTGGCCCGCGCCCTCCGGGCCTCGATGTCCTATCCGCTGGCCTTGGAGCCGGTGCGTATGAAGCGGATGATCCTGGTGGACGGCGGATTGGTCGACAACGCGCCCGTCCGCATCGCCCGGGAGCTCGGGGCCGGGACGGTCGTCCTCTCGGATGTCCGGCGGGGATTGAAGCCGGTCGCGGCGACCCGCTTGCGGAACCCCTTCCAGATCATGCAGCGCGTCGTGCAGGCCGTCACGACCAAGGCCACCGAGGAGCAGAAGGTCGACGCCGAGTTCATCCTTCGCATTCCCGTCGACGTCGAGACGCTCGACTTCCGGCGCGTCACGGCCGTCATCCGCAAAGGCCGCTCCGCCGCCTTGGCTGCTGTAACAGATTTTAAAAAAATAAGTTAAGCCTCGATCAGGGGGCAAAAAAGGCCCTTAATCGCGATTTTCCAGGCCGAAAACCGCGGCTAAGGCCTACTTGACGCCGAACTCGAGGTCCTTCGACGGACAGTCGTTGACGCACACCGTACAGGAGAAGCAGTCGGGCCGGAAGGCCGCGTCCTTCAGGATCTCGGCCAAGGCCGGGCAGGGCGCCTTATCCCTGCACACGCCGCAATCCGTGCAGCCCGGCTTCTTCCGGACGACGCGGAACAGCCCGAACTGCTCGACCAGGTTGGTCAGCAGCCCGATCGGGCACACGAGATAACAGAACGGCCGGTAGAACTTGAAGGCGAACACCAGGGTCAGCAGGAACGGCAGGAAGTGGATGATCGTATCGAACGCCGTGGCCTGCGCGGCGATCTCGAAGCCGTGGAAGGCATTGACGTAATCGTACGACGAGATGGCCACCTTCTGCCCGTTCTGGACCGTGTGGAGGATGGCCGTCCCGCTCAGGAAGATGAACAGCAGCAGGAACCCGACCCTCACGGCGTTGGTCGTCCGGAAGTTCCACTTCCGCCGCCGGATGCCCAGCTTGTCGGCCAGCATGGCGATGAGCTCCTGGACGGCGCCCACCGGGCAGACCCAGCCGCAAAAGAGCTTCGGCCCGACCAGGGTCAGGAACAGGATGACCGCCATCGTGACCATCATCGGCGTCCGGAACCCGTAGAGGATCGCCTTGGCCGCCGCGCAGATGGGCGACGGATGCATCGAGAAGCCGCTGAACATCTTGATGGGCAGGTTGGCGGCGATGCCGTAGAGGAACGTCGACAGCAGCAGGACCGGCACCTTGATCCGGTTCGTCATCTTCTTTGTCAGCAGCAGCGTCAGGGCCACGAAGCCGATGACCAGCATGGTGACGAACTTGGGCCGCTGGAGGACGTCGAGGAACGTGGCCGCCCGCCCCCGACCGCCGCCCTGCTGGGCCGCCAGGGCCAAGGGCATGGCCATCAGGCCGAAGCCCGCCGCCGCCGCGATCCCGATCCGTTTGGTGATGCTCATCTTTCATGGCCTCCCGATAGAATTTGTCGTATTCTACCCGAAGACCTCCCTTTTGGGAAGCGGAGCGAGAATTCTCCCCCGCGTCCGGCGTCCTTTATGGATGTGAGCGATGCCGAAGCGAGAGGCCCCGGTTGGCGATCCTGATCCGCCCTCCCGCCAAGGAGCGCATGGCCGAGCGCGGAGCGACGGATGAGGAAGTCGCCTTCACCATCCGCCGGGGCTTCCCGCTTCCCGCCCGCTTCGGGCGCAGGAAGCACCGGGCGACCATGCCTTTCGAGCGCTTTCGCGGGGATAAGTTCTATCGGTTCAAGCAGATCGAGGTCTACTCCGTCGGCGAGGAAGAGGACGTCATGGTCGTCACCGTCGTCGTCAAACATTTTTAGGAGCGCGCTGATGGATATTTCCTATGATCCCCCCTCCAACATCGCCTACATCCGCTTGAGGAACAACGGGCCGGCCGTAAGGACCGTCCAGGTCAGCGAGGAGATCAACGTCGATCTTTCCCCGGACGGACTGGTCTACGGTATCGAGCTTCTCAACGCCGGGGAACAATTAATGAAAGGCCGGAAGATTTCCTTCACCGACGAGTCGACGGGCAAAGCCGTCGAACTTGCTCTGCCCCCTTAAGAAACGGGGAAGACGTTCCGCCGGCCCGGCTTTCACGCCCCCCGAGGGCCGTCGAACGCCCGCCCCCCCGCTTCGGCCTTCCCGCGGATCCAAAAAAGCGGACCGGGCACGCCTCATCTTCCAGGCGGCCCTTGGAATTTTCCCCGGGCCGGATGACCAGCCGGATCTCCGCTCTCAGGGCCCGGGCGATACGAGGGAACGAACGACCTGTCTCCGGATCAAAGGCGCTGCCGCGTCGGCCGGAAGTCCCAGGTCAGCTGGTAGGCCATCTGCCGGAGCAGGTTGCTCATGGCCTCGTTCTTGTCCCGCAGGCTGAAGGTCGGCGTCCCGTTGGGCCCCATCCCCAGCGCCCCGACCGTTCCCTCCCGCCGGATGCTCTCGGTCCAGATCGTGGCCCCGCTCTCGGTCGAAACGAGGCGCACGGTCATGGCGATGTCGAAGGTCGTCCGCACGAACAGGGTCTTGGCCAGCGGCGCGGCCAGGTCGACCTGGGGCTTGACCTTGGAGACCGTCGCCTCGCCCAGGAAGTAGGCCCGCACGCCGTACTTCTCCCCGACGGCCTTGGCCGCCTCGCGGTCGAACGACGGCCGGCCGATCTCGGCCAGGACCTCGGCCGGCGCTCCCATCTCGACGACCGGCACCCGCTGGGCCCGGGTGATCTCCTCGAGGAAATACTGCGCGGCGGCCTCGCCGAGCTCCCCCTGGACCCCCTCGGCCCGGAACGCGACCATCCCGAGGTCGGCGTAGTCCATCAGATTGATGGCCGGCGGGACGATCGTGTACTTGGCGCAACCGGCCACGGCGGCCAGGGCGAGGATGGCGACGACATATCGTTTTCTCATTGGCATGGTGAGCCTCCGCACGGATCGATATCAATGATTTAGTCGCACGGCATCCTCTTAGTTCGTCCCCCGCGCTTTGCCCCGCTGCTTCAACCGCACCTTCAACCCGCACCTTCATCCGCGCCTTCGCCCCGGGCCGCCCTTCCCCGAGGCGCTTTTCCCCCGCGCCCCCCCGCTCTGGGTTTCGAAGCCTCCCTGATCCTGGACGCCGTGCGCCCCATCGGCGAGGGCCGCTTCCGAACGGCGCTCGAGGACCTGCGCCGCCGCGGCGTGACCGTCATCGAAGGGATCCAGCGGGCCCTACAAGTTCGTCCGCCCGACCCAGTCCAGCCCGCCGTCGGCCGCCGTCCTCGCCTTGACCTTGACCACCGGCGTGCCCTGGAAGTACCCCCGGATATAGGTCGTCAGGTAGCTGTTGAACATGTCCTTGAACCCGGGGCTGTTGAGGCTGGCCGCCACCTGCCGCTCGGCCTCGGCCGCGATGAAATCCCTGATCGGCCCCTCGCCGATCGTGAACGGGGGAGTGCCGATGACCGAGAACCGGGGCGTGAACGTCGCTTTGGCCGAGATCCCGCCGAAGCTGAAGAACTGCCAGGGGCTGTTGAGGGGCTTCTCGTCGGTCATGATCGGCAGGGTGACCTTGACCTTCAGGTTGTCGACCTCAAGGTCCAGGCAGTGCTTCCAGTGGATCCGGCCGGTCAGGACGTCCTGCGTTTCGTACTCGCCGACGAACTCCGTGCCGAAGCTCTCGAACCCCAGATCGACGATGACGCTCGTGCCGCTGACGCTGACCGCGAAGGCCGTCGTCTTGAGCGATTCGGAAGTGCTCAACCGGTTCGCCCCCTTGAGCCGGACCCTGAAGATCGTGGCCCCGACGGGGAGGGGGATGCGCTGGTCGCGTGTCGGGAAGGTGAACAGGAATTGCTGGGCCCCGATGCCCAGCATGGCGCTCGAAGGATTGAAGGCCGAGTTCTTCTCGCCGTGGGCGAAAGCGAAGTGGCTTTCGGAGATGTGGAGGACCCCCAAGGCGCCCGCCGGCTGGAAAATGTCCGGCGAGAAGTGACGGACATAGAGCGGCTGGAACCACCGAACGGAGTACGCCTGCCCGCCGGGCGTGAACACGGCGAGACGACTGTAATAGGCCCCTTCCGGGACCCGGACCTTGATCTCCGCGGGCGATACGGACTGGACCTCGCCGGCGACCGGATTGACGGCGATGGTCTGGCCGAAAGAGATCGCGACCTTCGTTTTTTGAGGCTGGCCGGTGTATCCCAAGCCTGTCCCGCGCAGGGTGATGACCGACCCGACCTCGGCCTCGGCCGGGGTCTCGGAGAGGCCCGGTCTCGGCCAGACCACGGCGACCTTGAGGACCGATGCCGGGACCATCAAGGCCTGCGTGCCCGCGATGAGCTTCAGTTGGAAGCCCGTGCCCTCCGGGGCGTCCCAGCGGGCGGTCAGCCGGACCGTGATGGACGTCACCGGTGATGTCGGGACCCTCGGCAGGGGCACGATGGCCGCCCCGACGCCGCCCGCGGCCGCCCGCTCATCGGCCATGAGCTGGACGGCCGTCACGGCCCCCAAGCTCGACCCCGAAAGGGTCACGTTGACCGCACCGCCTTTCTCGAGCTTCAGGTCGGCAGGCGTCGCCGACTGGACGGCGAGGGCCGGCTGTGCGGCCGTCCTGAGCTGGGCCGCGGGAGTGGATGCGGCGAGCATCATGATCCCGATGCCCGCGACGACGCGAATTCCCATGGTCTCCTCCTTCCCGGACAGGATCAGGATCCGAGTTGGCCCTTAGCCGGCCCGCCGGCGAGGGCCACTCACTTGATGCCCAGCGAGGCCAGGAGCTCGCCGATCTGGATGAGCGTCAGGCCGAACACGGCGCCAAGGGCGACCTGCAGGTCGGGGATGCTGAACGCGGCGGCCCACATGGCCCGAGCCACGTCGGCGGCGGCGGCCATATAGGCTTCGCGGATGGCCCGGGCCGTGTCTGTCGGCGGGAAGCCCGATAGGCGCAGGGCCGCCGCGACCTCGTTCTGTTTAGCGGCGTAGGCGCTCTTCAAGGCCTGGGCGACCTGGGTGGCGCCGCGCCCGGCCCTCTTGAGGATGGCCGCCGCCCGGTCCCGCGAGGTGTTGAAGCGCGACTTGAGCGACGCGGCGACCTCTGCGGCTCCGTAGCCCGCCGCGGTCAAGGCCAGCCCCGTGGCCTCGTCGTTCAGCGCGTAGACCGCGACCAGGGCCTCCCCGGCCGCCGTGGCGTCGACGCCCATGGCCAAGAGCTCCACGGCGGACCCCGTCGCGGTGAGAGAGAATTTCTCTCTGAGCGCCTTGACGATCTCCCAATACTTGTAGGTGCCTTCCTTGAGGGCGACGGCCACCTCGCGCGCGTACCGCAGCGCATATCCCAACATGAGGGCCGCGGCCGCTTTGGGCGATTGAACGCCTCTCTTGACCAGGACGCGGGTTGCGTCGCCGGCCCTGTGCAGGGTCCGGTTCATGAGGGCCGCGAAATCCTCCGGGGTCAGGGGGAAGACCTGGATGAGGGGCGAACCGTAATCGTCGATCGTGTAGCCCGCGCTCTTCAGCGCATGGACGATGGCGTCCGGGTTGGCCCGGAAATGCTGGACGAGGGCCTTGACGACGTCCATGACGGCGAATCCCGCCGTCTTGAGGCCCACGGCGACCGCGGTCACGTTGAACCTCGCCCCGACGAGCGCGCCGGCCACCCCGGCGGCCGTCAGGGAGAACTCGTTCTTCAAGGCCAGGGCGATGACCCCCGATTCGAAGCCGGCGGCGACCAGGGCCCCGGTGAGCCCGGCGGCGCTCAGGGCGAAGACCGACCGGACCCCGGTGGCGATCATCCCGCCCAGGTAGCCCCCGGCCCGTAAGGCCTTGGCCGTGAGGTTGGCGTCGAGGCCGAATCGGTCCTTGATGGCCTGGGCGGCGACCGTCGCGCTCCGCCCGAGCTGGCGGTATTGCGAGGCCAGCGCCTCGGGCGTCGTCGCCGTCGCCGTCCTTTGCGCGGCGAACGACTCCAGCCCGAGGGCGAATACCCCTATGGTCAACACGAGCCCCCAGGCTGCGATCCGGAAAGAAAGTCCGTGTCGCATCCTTGTCGTAGTCATAATATGCGCCGACCTTTCATCCGTTCCGGCGATCCGGAGTCGGAACACGGGATAAGGATGACGACCGCCGCGGGCCGGGGCCGCTTTCGACCTTTCCCGTGGCGCATCGGGCGGGATTTTTCCAGAAGGACGGTCGAAAGTCAATACGGGGGACGGCCGAGGGTTTGACCCCCGCCGCCCGATTTGCGAGAATGGCCCCTTCCGGCCCCGTTTCCCGCCGCCGCCGAAACCCGGCCCGGACGAAAACCGTATAGTCAAGCATACGGAGGTACCATCACGTGATCCCACAAAGAGCCAAGATCCCCATCCTGGCGGTCCTGGCCGCGGCCCTCTTCCTGGGCCAAGCGGCCGGCGCCGTGGCCGCCGCCGGCCCGGCCTTCGACCGCTACCGCGCGCCCGAGGAGCTCAACGCGGCCCTGCGCGACCTGGCCAAGGCCAACCCCGGGTTCGCCCGCGTCCACGCCCTGGCCGAGTCGGCCGGCGGCCGCGAGCTCCTTCTGCTCGAGATCGGGCCGGAGACGGCCAAGACGGCCAAGGCCCTGCCGGCCGTGTTCGTCGCCGCCAACATGGAGGGCACCGTGCCCATCGCCGGCGAGGCCGCCCTCTATCTGGCCACGCTCCTCGTCGAGAAGGCCGAGGCCCGCTCCGACCGGACCTGGTACATCCTGCCGTGCGGCAACCCCGACGCCGCCGCGCGCTACTTCGCCAAGCCCCTCTATCGCGACGCCCGCAACGCCCGGCCCGTCAACGACGACCGTGACGACGCGACGGACGAGGATGGCCCCGACGACCTCGACGGCGACGGCCTCATCACCCGGATGCGGGTCAAGGACCCCGAAGGGGAGTGGATGGCCGTCCCCGGCGAACCCCGGTTGATGAAGAAGGCCGACTGGGCCAAAGGCGAAAAGGGCGTCTGGAAGCTCTATCCCGAGGGCCTCGACAACGACGGCGACGGCCGGATCGACGAGGACGGCCCCGGCGGCGTCAACGCCGGCACGGCCTTCCCCCACCTGTTCAAGTACCACGCGCCCGGCTCCGGCCCGTGGCCCGGCTCCGAGCCCGAGACCTACGCCCTGTTCCGGTTCTTCGACGCCCACCGCGAGGTCGGCCTGACCTTCGTCTTCGGCGAGTCGAACTTCTGCCTGTCCCCGCCGCGCGGCGGGCGCCGGGGCGAGGCCGACTTGAACCAGATCAAGATCCCCGCGAACATGGCCGGCTTCCTCAACGCCGATCCCGACAAGACCTACACCATGGCCGAGATCATGGAGATGGTCCAGCCGCTGGCCCCTCCGGGCATGGAGATCTCGGAAGCCATGATCGCCAGCTTCCTCGGCCTGGGGGCCGTCGTCAACCCGCTCGACGAGGACCTCAAGTTCTACAAGGAGCTCTCCGACAAGTACAAGGAGTTCCTCAAGGCCGCTAAGCTCGACGCCAAAAGGCTCGATCCGGCCCCCGACAAGGACGGCTCGTTCGAGCTGTGGTCCTACTACCACCTCGGCCTGCCGTCGTTCGCCCTGGATTTCTGGACCCTGCCCGAGCCGCCGAGCGAGAAGAAAGAGGAGACCCTGACGCCCGACCAGCTCGAAAAGATGACCAACGACGAGTTCATCGCCTTGGGCGAGGAGAAGATCAACGCCTTCCTGAAGGCGGCCGGGGCGCCCGATTCGTTCAAGGCCGCCCAGGTCATCGCCGGCCTCAAGGGCGGCATGATGGACACCAAGAAGATGGCCGAGATGATGCGCCAGATGCCCAAGCCGCCGAGCCCCGAGGGGGCCGACCCCAAGGACAAGGCCTTGCTCGCCTGGAGCGACAAGCAGCTCGGCGGGAAGGGGTTCGTCGTCTGGAAGCCCTTCAAGCATCCGACCTTGGGCGAGGTCGAGATCGGCGGGGCCGCGCCCTTCGCCGACAACACCCCCCCCCCGGCCATGATCGAGGGCCTGCTCAAGGGTCAGGTCCCTTGGGTCCTGGAGATCGCCGGGAAGATGGCCCGCATCGGCATCGCCGACACGGCCGTCAAGCGGCTGGGGACGGGTGTTTACGAGATCAAGGCCTGGGTCGCCAACGCCGGCGGCCTGCCCTATCCGACGGCCATGGGCCGGCGGAACATGCGGATCATCCCGGCCGTCGTCACCCTCGACGGGCCGGGGCTCGAGATCATCGAGGGCAAGAAGCGCAGCCTGGTGCCCTCGGTCCAGCCCGGCGTCGCCCAGGTCGTCACCTGGATCGTCCGTGCCGACAGGCCGGGCCAAGTCACGATCAAGGCGAAGACCGAGATAGCCTGGGGCGATTCCCGCACCATCGATCTGGGAGGTGTCAAGTGAAAAAGCCGGCCGCGCTCATCCTTTCGATATTGTTCATCGTGGCGGCCCTGCCGGCCCAGAAGGCCGGCATCTCCGTGCCGCTGCGCTTCGACCATTACTATTCGCTGGAGCAGGTCTATGAGGCCCTTCAGGCCCTCCAGAAGGCCTATCCCGCGCTGACGACGCTGGAGATCGTCGGAAAAAGCGAGGAGGGCCGGCCCCTCTACGCCATGACGGTCAACAATCCCAAGACGGGCCCGGCCCTGAGCAAGCCCGCCGTCTATGTCGACGGCAACATGCACGGCAACGAGATCCAGGGCGGCGAGATCTCCCTCTACCTCCTCGACTACCTCCTGGGGAGCTACGGGCGGAACGAGGAGATCACCAAGCTCGTCGACGCGACCTGTTTCTATGTCGTGCCGGTCGTCAACGTCGACGGCCGCCACCATTTCTTCGCCGACGCCAACACGTCGAGCAGCAACCGCGGCCTGCGCATCCCGACCGACGACGACCATGACGGTCTCGTCGACGAGGACTTCCCCGACGACCTCGACGGCGACGGCAACATCTGCATGATGCGCGTCCGCGACCCGTTCGGAGCGTACAAGACAGACCCCGAGGATGCCCGGCTGATGGTCCTCGTCAAGCCCGGGGAGAAGGGGGAGTGGACCCTGCTCGGCGAGGAGGGCCTCGACAACGACGGCGACGGGCGCGTCAACGAGGACGCCGAGGGCTACGTCGACCCCAACCGCAACTGGGGCTTCGACTGGGCCCCGCCCTACGTCCAGAGCGGCTCCGGCGAGTACCCGTTCTCCGGGACGGGGACCAAGGCCCTGGCCGCGTGGATCATGGCCCGGCCCAACATCTGCATCGGATGGTCGTTCCACAACTTCGGCGGGATGTACCTGCGCGGCCCGAGCCGCAAGGGCCTGGGCGAGTATCCGGCCCAGGACGTGGCCGTCCTCGACTACATCGGCAAGCAGGCCGAGCGCATCATGCCCGGCTACCGGTATCTCGTCTCCTGGAAAGACCTTTACACGACCTACGGGGACTCGATCGAGTGGCTGACCCACACGACGGGGGCCTACGCCTATGTCCCCGAGGTCTTCCAGGCCGTCAGCGAGTCGTTCCGGGGCGCCTCGGAGAGGCCGGAGAGCGGCGAGGCGGCCGGCGAGGGCATGATGGCCATGCTCTCGAGCGGGATCTCGGAGCGCGAGCGCCTCAAGTTCAGCGATAACCTGGCCCAGGGCGAGCTCTTCAAGCCCTGGAAGGCCTTCGAGCATCCGACCTATGGCGCCATCGAGATCGGCGGCTGGGTCAAGATGAGCTCGCGGCTCGGGGCGCCCTTCACCATCAAGGACCTCGTCCACCGCAACGCCATGACCGTCATCTTCTCGGCCAAGCACGTGCCCGACGTGACCCTCGAGGTCATCGGGGTCAAGGCCGTCGGCCGCAACCTCTTCCGAGTCCGGACCCGGCTGTCGAACGACCGGGCCATCCCGACGGTGAGCGCTGTCGCCCAGAAGCTCGACATCCATCCCGAGGACATGCTCAAGGTCTCCGGGCCGGGGGCCAAGGTCGTCGCCGGCGGACTGCTCACGGACCCCTACCGTGACCAGGTCGTCCTCAAGAAGCACCGGCCCGAGCTGCAGTTCGTCGTCGTGCCCGGCTTCGGCAAGGTCGAGCACGAGTTCCTCGTCGAGGGCAAGGGAACGGTCACCGTCCGCTACGAATCGCGCTGGGCGGCCGACGCTTCCAAGACCGTCGAGCTGAAATAGTCCCTTCGGCGCGGGGCCGGGGGGAGGGGCGCCGGGAAGCCGGGAAGGGCGCGCGGGCGTCCGCGGCCCTTGCCATCGGCCTGCGGGAGGGGGCATAATGGCCCCGGACGGCGCAACGGACGCCAAGGAGGCCGGCCATGCAAAGACGATTCCTCATCCAGGACCGCAAGCTCGTCGAGACGGCCGAGGAGACCGCCCCCATCCTGCTCGTCACCAAGCCCGACGAGACCGAGCGCCGGGCCCTCGTCGAGACCTATAAGATCGACGAGCACACCCTGGCCTCGGCCCTCGACCCCGACGAGCAGGCCCGCCTCGAGTGCGAGCCGAACCACATCGCCTTCGTCTACAAGCGGCCCAAGAACTATTCGGGCGCCGATCAGCTCCTGTTCAAGGCCTCGACGATGGGGGTCTTCTTCTTCGGCGAGACCGTCGTCCTGGTCACGGCCGAGGACATCAACCTGTTCGAGGGCAAGCAGCTGGCCAAGGTGGGCTCCCTGCGCGAGCTCGTCATCCGGCTCGTCTACCGGGCCGTCTTCCACTTCATGGAGCACCTGCGGATCATCAACCAGATCGCCGACGACGTCGAGCAGAAGATCAACAAAGCCATGGAGAACAAGCACCTCATCAACCTCTTCTCGCTCGAGAAAAGCCTGGTCTACTATCAGAACGCCATCAATTCCAACGGGGCCCTGGTCGAGAAGATGCGCCACATCGCCCCGAAGTTCGGGTTCACGACCGACGAACTCGAGCTGCTCGACGACGTCATCATCGAGAACAACCAGTGTTATAGGCAGGCCGAGGTCTACGCCAACATCCTGGCCAGCCTGATGGACGCCCGGGCCTCGATCGTCGGCAACAACCTCAACGTCCTGATGAAGACGCTGAACATCATCACCATTTCGATCATGGTCCCGACGCTGGTCGTTTCGATCTTCTCGATGAACGTGGTGCTGCCCTTCGGCCTGAAGGAGCTTCCGGACTTCTGGAAGATCATGGGCCTGGCCGCGGTGTCGATGGTCGGGTTCCTGATGTTCTGGAAATACAAGAAGTGGTGAGCCTCAGCGTTCGGCGCGCTTGTAGCTGACCGACAGGCCCGAGCGGCTCCCAGGGACGAACGACGTCTCCATGAAGGGGAGGCTCTCCACGTAGGCCAGGAACTCGCCCGTCCCCCAGCCGCCGCGGCGCTGGCGCGGGGAGACGTTGTGGGCGGCGAAGCAGCCGCCGACCGTGAGCTTCGGCAGGACGGCGACGAAGTACTCCTTGTACCAGTCCTTGTCGGCGTCGCAGAAGACGAAGTCGAAGGGCCCGGGCAGGGCCGGGACGAGCTCGTGGGCGTCGGCCAGCCGGGCGTCGATGAGGCCGTCGAGGCCGGCCTCGCGGAAGTTGGCCAGCGCCTCGCGGTGACGGCCGGGGTCGATCTCGACGGTGATGAGCCGGCCGCCGGTCTTGCTGAGGGCCCAGGCGATCCAGATGCCGGAGTGGCCGGTCGAGGTGCCGATCTCGAGGGCCCGGGTGTAGTTGTTGGCGATGATCAGGTCGTAGAGGGCCTGGCCGTCGGATCCGGAGACATTCATATCACGCCAGCGGCCCCGGCTGCGGTCGAGGAAGGCTTGGACCCGGGCGTCGAGGTCCTCGCCCTGGATGCTGTCCGGCTGCCAGGGCCCGGGGCGGGGGGCGAAGCCGGTGGGGTGGGCGGAGGTCCCGGGAGGGGCGGGCGCGCTCACGCCGGCCGGGAGCGGGAGCGGCGGCGCCAGCAGGGCGATCAGAGAAACGAGCGCGGCTCCCGTAAGGATCCGAAGTGATCGACGGGTCATGGCCGGCCTCCCCATGGTCATCATTCCTCTTCTATTAACTTGGACGAACGCCTAAAGGCTTTCTTCCCCTCCCTTGGTGCTTGGGCTGCTGTAACTATTACATATTAAATGAAATGAATTGCAAAAAGAGGGCGCTGGGAGGCCTTAAACGCGATTTTCAGGCCCGAAAATGAGCTTTAAGGGCCTCAGGCCTTCTTGTCGGAGGCCCCCGGCTTGGTGAGGGGCAGGCCCTTGGCGCAGAACGGGCAGACGTCCGGCTCGAAGGCCTCGACCTTGAGGGCCAGCAGGCTGCCGACGGGCTTGCCCTCGATGGGCACGGTCCCGGCGCTGCGGTCCACGAGGACGTAGATCCCGGCGATCGATGTCCGCCGCGCCTTGAGGCTCTCGACGACCTCGACAAGGGAGCCGCCGGTCGTCAGGATGTCCTCGACGATGACCGCGCGCTTGCCGTCGAGGCCGGAGAACCCGGAGCGGAACGACATCTTCTCCTCGACGCGCTGGCTGAAGGCGAACGTCTTGCCGAGCTTGAGGGCGGCCAGGAAGCCGATGGCGATGGCCCCGTAGGCCGGCGAGACGACGTAATCGAAGTCCGGGACCTCGCGCCGGATCTTGTCGACCAGAAGGTCGACGATCCGTTCGAGAGCGGCCGGCTTCTCGATGAGCCGGATCTTCTCGAAGTACCACTCGGAGTGCTTGCCCGAGGTCAGCTTGAAGTGGCCCTGGAGCAGGGCGTCGCATTCCTTGAAGAGCCCGAGCACGAGCTCGTTGGACGGATCCGTGTTCATGGGGTTCTCCTTGGCCGGGCGCGGGGCTCCGGCGAACGATCCACAGGGGCCCGATTATAGCGGTATCGGGGGCGGCGGGCAAGGGCCCCGAGAGGGCCGCGAAAGGGCCCGAGGGGGCCGGCTGTCGGTTCAGGGTGTCGGGTCCGCCTGTCGCGTCCTGCGCCACGGCTCGGCGCCGCGCTCGGATCCCTCGGCCCGGGGACGCGGTCCGCCGTCCTACAGCGTCGTGATCTTGAACCTCACGCCGTCGGGGTCCGGGCAGGTGAGCACCTCGGTCCCGGCGATCCAATCGTCGGCCGGCAGCTCGTCCTCCCGCTGCTTGGCGGCCAGGAACGGGAACAGTCCGTTGAGCGCATAAAGGCAGAGCTTCTTGCCTTTAGGGATCTCGAGCATGCCGCCGCCGCGGATGTAGAAGACGTCTCCCGGCTTGTGCTTGGCACCGCAGCGCTTGTTGATGCCGATGACCTCGACCTTCAGATCTTTCATCCCTCCTCCTCTCTCTCCTAAGATAGCCCCGGGGCCCGGAGTTGGCAACTCTTTTAGACGGGAGGAGGGAGGCCGGGCCGGCCAAGCCAGCTTCCTCTCCATATGGTCCAAAACAGGCTTGAAAAACGCGATTAAGGGCCGAAAAAGCCCCCCAAAAAGATGTTTAATATTTCTATATCAGTGACTTACAGCAGCCAAAGCGAGACGGAAGGCGACGAACAGCAGGAACAGCCCGTAGAGGAGCTTGACGGTGGCCGACGGCAGGCGAATGGTGATGCGGGCCCCGAAGACCGTCCCCAGAAAAAGCCCGAGCGCCACCCAGGCCGCCGCTCCCACGTCGAGCGTCCCCGCGTGATAGTAATAGAGGACGCCGGGCAGGCCCACCGGAGCGAGCAGGGCCCCGAGCGAGGTGGCGATGGCCGTCTTGGCCGGATAGCCCAGGACGAGCACGAGCATAGGGACGATGATGTTACCCCCGCCGATGCCGAACAGCCCGGCCATGATCCCGGCCCCGAGGCCGATCGCGTACAGGACGGCCGCGGCCGGCCGCGGCGGCTCGGACGGCTCCGGTCTCAGCCCGGCCTCCCGCCCCGTCAGGCGCCGGACCCGGGCGACGGGATCGATGAAATTCCAGCTGACATAGAGCAGGAACAGGGCGTAGAGGGTCTTCATCAGCCCGGCCGGCAGGGTGTTGGCCAGCCAGGCGCCGGCGGCGACCGAGGTCAGCAGCCCGAGCGCCAGGTAGACCGAGGCCCGGACGTCGATGATCCGGGCCCGATGATAAGCCAGCACCCCGAGGATGCCGACCGGAAGCAGGATGGCCGCCAGCGAGGTCCCCGTGGCCTTGACCAGCGTGAATCCGGCGAAGACGACCAGGACCGGGACGATGACCACACCGCCGCCGATGCCGAACAGCCCGGCCATGACGCCTGACGCAAGTCCCACGAGGACGAGCCACGGTCCGCTCATGCCGGCGATTATACCATATTGGGGTCGGACCTCAGCATTTTCTTTTTAATCAATCGGTTAGGTTTGATTTCCAATGATATCTACAGCTTTAAATTATCGTTTTTTGGCCCAAAAACGTGGACAGTGTCGGGCTTTCGACCTCCCGCGCGATTTGATATATTGGCCTTGTGGCACCCCTCGCCAGCCCGGAAACAAGAAAGGACGATTGACATGAAGACGACAGAACCGCGAAAGGCGGCGGCCTTCGGCATCCTCCCTCGTCCCCGGCCCGTGGCCACGGCCCTGACCGTCCTCGCCCTCGCGGTCGCCGCGGCTCTCACGCCGGCCTGCCGCGGCCGCGACGAACGTGCGGCGCCGCCGGCCGCTGCCTCCGCCTCCTCCGCCTCGCCCGATTACCCCATCCGGCCCGTGCCTTTCACCCGGGTCGCGTTGACCGACGATTTCTGGGCCCCCCGGCTCGAGACCAACCGGACCGTCTCCATCCCCTTCGCCTTCCGGATGAACGAGGAGACCGGCCGGGTCGACAATTTCCGCAAGGCCGCCCGCCTCATGGACGGGCCGCACCGCGGCCGCCGCTTCAACGACACCGACGTCTACAAGGCCATGGAGGCGGCCGCCTACTCGCTCCTCCTCCATCCCGATCCGGACCTCGAACGAAGTCTCGACGACCTCATCGCCGTCATCGCCCTGGCCCAGGAGCCCGACGGCTATCTCTACACGACCCGCACCAACGACCCCTCTCACCCGGCCCCGGGGGCCGGCCCCGAGCGCTGGTCCAACCTCCGGGTCAGCCACGAGCTCTACAACGCCGGGCACATGTTCGAGGCCGCCGTCGCCCACTTCCAGGCCACCGGCCGCCGCGACTTCCTGGAGATCGCCCTCAAGAACGCCGGCCTTCTCCTGCAAACCTTTGGCCGCGCCCCCGGCCTGCGCCGCGGCTTCCCCGGCCACCAGGAGATCGAGATCGGCCTGGCCAAGCTCTATCGCGTGACCGGCCGCCGCGACTATCTCGATCTGGCCGAGTTCTTCCTCGCCGAGCGCGGCCATTACTTCGGCGGCGAGAAGCACGCCCCCGACGACCCGTTCTCGGTCTACGACTCCGACGAGTACCTGCAGAACCACAAGCCCGTCCTCGAGCAGGACGAGGCCGTGGGCCACGCCGTCCGCGCCATGTACATGTACGCGGGCATGGCCGACGTGGCCGCTCTCGGCTCCCGCCCCGAATACGCCGCGGCCATCGGCCGTCTCTGGGACGACGTCGCCGGCCGGAAGATGTATCTCACCGGCGGCGTCGGCGCCCGCCACACCTCGGAGGCCTTCGGCGAGGCCTACGAGCTGCCCAGCGCCGAGGCCTACACCGAGACCTGCGCCGCGATCGGCCACGCCCTCTGGAACCACCGCCTGTTCCTCCTCCACGGCGACGGAAAATACATGGACGTCTTCGAGCGCATCCTCTACAACGGCCTGCTCTCCGGCGTCTCCCTGTCCGGCGACCGCTTCTTCTACCAGAACCCGCTCGAGTCGGCCGGCGATTACGAGCGCAGCCCGTGGTTCGAGGTCGCCTGCTGCCCTCCGAACATGACCCGCTTCCTGCCCTCCCTGCCCGGCTACGTCTACGCCACCGACGGCGAGGCCGTCTACGTCAATCTCTACGTCGCCGGCCGCGGCGAGATCGGGACCGCCGCCGGCCCGGTCACGCTCACCCAGCGGACCCGCTACCCGTGGGACGGCGCCGTCCGCATCACCGTCGAGCCCGGAGCGGCCGGCCCGTTCGAGCTGGCCCTGCGCGTGCCCGGCTGGGCCCGCGGAGAAGCCGTGCCGACAGACCTCTACCGGTTCCTGGACGCGGCCGGCGCGCCTCCGGCTCTGTCCGTCAACGGCGAGCCTGTGCCGCTCGACATCCGCCGCGGCTACGCGCGCCTCCGCCGTAGCTGGAGAGCAGGCGATACGATCGAGCTGGTCCTGCCCATGCCCGTCCGCCGCGTCGTCGCCCACGAGGCCGTGACCGCCGCCGCCGGCCGCGCCGCCCTCCAGCGCGGTCCCCTCGTCTTCTGCCTCGAAGGCGTCGACAACGGCGACCGGGTCTTCGATCTCTACCTGCCCGATGACGCCCCGCTCGCCGCCGAATTCCAGGCCGGCCTCCTCGGCGGCGTGGTCGCCGTGAGCGCGGAAGCCGTCCTGGCGCCCGCCGGCGCTCCGTCAGCCATATCGGGCGGCCCGCCCCGGCCCGTGCGCGCCATCCCTTATTACGCCTGGGCCAACCGGGGCCGGACCGGGATGCTCGTCTGGCTGCCGCGCACGGCGGCCGCCGTCCGGCCGCCCGTCCGCGTCGACCGGACCGTGGACTGAGCCCCGGGCCGCTCCATGGCCCGAGGCCGCGGGCCGGCGTCGGCCCTCGCCCCTTCTGGCGCCCGCCGCGCGGCTGGTTTATAATCGGAGATGAGACCCGCGAGGAGGCCCCGATGTTCCCAAGACGCGTCCTTTCCGCCGCGCCCGCCGCATCCCCCCTGCCCTCGGGACCGTCCCGCCCGCCCCGTCCCTCGCCGACCCTCCCTGCCGCGGCCGCTCTTCTCGCCCTCCTATCCCTCCCGGTGGCCGTCGCTCCCCTCCTCCTCACCGCTGCTCCCGCCGAGGAGTTCGTCCTCGACAACGGCCGCCTGCGGGCCGCGTTCGACGACCGCGGCCTGGTCTCGATCACCGCTCTCGATACGGGCCGTAAGCTCGCTCTGGCCGCGGACCCGACCGTCCTGACCATCGACGGCCGGGCCGTCGAGGTCGGCGCCCTCGGACCGGCCGAGATCGAGATCACCTCGGCCCGTCTGGCCTACCGCCACGTCAAGGACCCCTACACGTTCGACGTCGTCTACGAGCTGCGCCCCAACTGGTCGTTCCTGACCAAGCAGGTCGTCGTGACCACGGTCACCGGGCGGACCTTCCGCCTCGGGCCGATCACGCCCCTGGCCGCGAGCCTTGACCTTCTGGCCGCCGAGGAGCTCGAGCTCTCCGGCGGCCGCTTCGGCGCCCTGCTCCGCTTCCGGCCCGCCGGCTCCACGGCCGGCCCGCCCGCCTGGAGCCTCTTTCTCATGCTGCAGAACCCGTTCATGGAATGGAAGCGGAACGGCCGTTCGGTCGAGGTCTCCTATGACCCCGACATGGAGTGGAGCGCCTCCTACGGGCCGTTCGCCTCGGACCGCCTGTGCCTGGGCGTCGCCGAGCTCGGCGGGACGCGCTTCCCGGCCCGGGCCGTCCCCGAATGGCGGCTCGTCGAGGACTACGACCGGCTCGTCCGCGATTCGCCGGCCATCGACGCCGCCGAGGTCGAGGCCCTGACCGAGTGCGTCCGGGCCTTCCTCCTCTACCGTCCCGGGCGCAGCGTCCGGGTCCACATCCCTTGGTGCGAGAACGACTACCAGATCGACGTCGGGACGCCGGAAGGCGTCGAGGAGTACAAGCGCATCATGGACCGGGCCGCCGAGCTCGGGGCCACCCATCTTCTCTACACGCCGGCCAACAGCCTCCTGTCGCGCCTCGAGGACAACGCCGACGCCTGGGGCTGGGAGAACCTCCTCTGGTTCGGCCTCGGCCAGAAGATCCGCAAGGGCGAGTGGGACCCGCGGCTCGACGAGGTCCCGGCCTCCCTCCGGGAGATGCTGGCGTACGCGGCCTCGAAGAACCTCCGCCTCATGGCCTACGCCTATCCGTCCCTGCCCTTCCTCCAAAGGCCCGAATGGACGGCCTGGGCCGAGGGCAGGACGGAAGGGTACGCCGGGGCCGACACCGGGCTCCGGAGCTTCCAGGACTGGTGGCTCGAGATGCTGACCTCCTTCATGTCCCGGACGGGCGCCGCGGGGTTCTCGTTCGACCACTGGTGGATTGCCGTCGACGGGGCCTCCAGCGCGTACGCGCAATGGTACGGGTGCCGGCGCATCCTCGAGACCTTCCGGCGGGAGCGCTTCGACGCCGTCATCGACGGCCGCCAGCAGTATCAGAACTTCGGGCCCTGGACGTGGCTGGCCGGCTCCTACCCTCACCCCGTCCTGACCGACGAGCAGCCGGAGAGCTTCAAGGCCTTCCCCGATCTCAGCACGGACCGGGTCTCGGCCAACCGCCAGCGCTACGCCGCCTGGGTCTACCGCGTCGAGCGCTTCTGCCCGCCCGAGATCATGCCGGGCTTCATCACCCACCAGACGACGCGCTCGGACGGAGAGGGCGTCATGCGGCGCGACCGGTTCCGGACCAAGGACTGGGACGTCCTCGGCTGGAAGTACTCGCTGCTTTCGTCCGTCGCCACGGCCCCCTTTCACCACGTCATCAACTTCATCCCGGCCCGCGATCCCGAGGAGTTCGCGGCCCTGTCGGACGAGGACAAGGCCTGGTTCCGCTGGTGGCTCGACTGGACCGACGAGAACACGCGGTTCCTCCGGGCCCTGCGGCCGATCATCGGCCCTCCCATGGCCGGCCGCATCGACGGCACGGCCGGCATCGTCGAGGACCGCGGCCTGGTCTTCCTGTTCAATCCCAATCCCGAGCGCCTGACGGCCCGCTTCAAGCTCGACGCCTCGATCGGGCTCGTCCGCGGGGAACGGTTCATGGTCCGTGAGCTCCATCCGCAGGAGGGGCGGCTCATCGCTTCGCCCGGCGGTTTTTGGGACCGGGGCAGCGAGGTCGCCCTGCCGATGGACGGCCGGGACGCCGTGGTCCTCGAGGTCTTCCCGGCCCCGGACAAGGTCGAGGGGCCCATCCTGTTCAACGTGAGGGGGGAGGCCGCTCTGGAAGGCACGCGGCTGGCCCTCAGGAACCTGACCGCCGAGGCCGGGACCGGCCAGGACGTGCTCGTCCTGGTGCCCGAGGGCCAACGGATCAGGTCCGTGTCCGTCAACGGCGTCGGCTTCCCGTTCCGCGCCGAAAAGGGCCGGGTGACCCTGCGCGTCGGTTTCGCCCTGCGGGCCTTCAGCCGGTCCGAACAGGCCGGGCGGGTGCCGGACGATTTCCGCGGCGGGACGTTCAAGGCCCGGATTAACGTGCCCTCGCGGGTCTTCGACCAGCTCGCCGAACGGCGCAAGGCGTGGCCGGTGTCGTACTCGGACGACGACCTCCTGGCCCCCTGGCTGGCCCCCTGGCGCCTTCTGCTCTACGTCGCCGTGGCCGAGCCGGACGACTCCATGGACGTCGGCCTGAAGGTCAACGGCCAACCCGTCGAGGTCCGCAAAGCCTACAACAGCGTCTACCCCCGCCGTCCCGAGCGGACCTTCCTCGGCTGGTACGCCGACCTGTCGCGCATCAGGCCCGACCGCCCCGTCGACATCGAGGTGACCCTGCCCGAGCTCGAGCCGGGCCGCTTCCGCGGGCTGTTCTTCGAGAACGTCGAGACCGAGTACACCCAGCGGTTCCTGGCCCCGCCAAGGTCCAAATGATCGGGCCTGTACCTTTTATATTGACATCCTGCTAGGGCGTTGATTATTCTTGATATCCGAAATTCCCAACCGGTGGCGGGAGGCCGCGCGATGGACGGAAAAACGATCCTCAACATCAAGTCCCTCAAAGAGCAGGTCTACGAGCACCTTCGTGAGCAGATGAGGACGGGCCGAATCCTGCCGGGCTCGGCCATCGACATGGAGGAGACCTCGAAGAAGCTCGGGGTCAGCAAGACGCCCCTCCGCGACGCCCTCCTCCAGCTGGAGATGGAGGACTTCGTGACCATCCTCCCGCGGCGGAAGATCGTCGTCAACACGCTCAGCGAGGAGCACATCCGGAACTACTACGAGATCATCGGCTCACTCGAGAGCATGGCCCTGCTCAAGGCCTTCGACAGGATGGACGGGGCCGCCGTCGACGCCATGCAATCCCTCAACGACGCCATGAAGAAGGCCATCGCCGCCGGCGACTTCGACCTCTACTATGACCGCAATCTGGCTTTCCACGACACCTTTCTCAACCTTTGCGGCAACTCCACGCTGATCAAGCTGGCCCACACGCTGAAGAAGAGGCTCTACGATTTTCCGAGGCCGCAGGGATTCGTCAAGGAGTGGGAGGAGTCCTCGATCCTCGAGCACCAGGCTCTGATCGACCTCATCCGGGCCGGCAAGCGCCTGGAAGCCGCCAACCACATCCGCGACGTCCACTGGTCGTTCGAGGTCCAGGAGAGGTTCGTCCGCCGCTATTACCCCGGCATGGTCTGAGGCCCGCCGCCTCCATCGCCGGCCGGCCGTGACCTGGAACGTGTTCCGCACGAGTTCCGGCCCGGCCGTCCGCGCGTAGCGGGCCTCAATCCGGCCGCGGCCGCGGAAGGTTACCGTCGACGGGGTTTCAGCGCCAGGGCCGAGGGCGCGACCGCCAGGCCGCCGAGGGCCGTGCAGCGCAGCTCGGACGGCAGCATCCGGCCCGACGCGTAGGAGGCGTCGACCGTCTCGTCGAGGGGCACGGGATTCTCGTATCCGCCGAGAACCAGGTCGGCGCAGACAAAAGCCGAGGCGGCGGCCGCGGCGTTGCGCGTGTGGCAGGGGATCTCGCACGTGGCCTGGACCAGATCGCAGACCGACCCCATGGTGTTCTGGAGGGAGATGGCGGCGGTGTCGGCGGCCTGCTTCGCCTTCCCGCCGGCGGCTTCGACCACGGCCGCGGCGCCCATGGCCCCGGCGGCGCCGATCTCGACCTGGCATCCGGCGACTTCGGCGGCGAAGGTCGCCCGCCAGGCGAAGACGAGGCCGATCGCGCCGGCCGCCAACAGCGACAGGGCGATCCGCTCGTCGTCGAGCTTCCGCTCCTCGGCCAGGGTCACCAGGACGCCGGGGATGACGCCGGCCGATCCTCCGGTCGGCGCGGCGCAGACGACCCCCATGCTGTTGGAGACGTGCATGGCGGCCATGGCCCGGGCTGCGGCCCGGGCGTGGAGCCCCCCGGCGGCCAGCCGGCCGCGCTTCTCGGCGCGGAAGATCCTGCCGGCCGTGGGGGCCAGGAGTTGCATCCGGACGCCGCGGCCGGAAAGGCCCGCGCGGACCGATCCCCGCATGATGCCGTAGCGGCGGACGACTTCCCGGACGATCTCCTCGCTGGGAAGGCCGAGGAGCCCGGCTTCGTAGGCCAGGGCGGCCCGGCCAAGGGAAAGGCCGCGGCGGCCGGCGAAGGCGACCATGCCGGTGGCGCTCCGGAAGAGGGGCTCGCCCTTTTTGACCGGGAAGAGCGGTTCGGAGGCCCAGACCGCGCGGACCCCGCGGAGCCGTTCGATCGCGGCCCGCACGTCCGGGCTCGGGGCCGACGCCCTCTTGAACGATAAGAAGACCTGACCGTTCCCCGCCGTCCGGAAGCCACGGCCAAGGGGAGGGCCGTCGGCCGCGACCAGCCTCTCGACGGCCCGCGCCTGGCGGGCGGAGGCCAGGACCATGAGCTCGTGGCTCTTGCCGTCGAGGAGGACCGGATGACCGTCCAGCTCGGTGACGGCGATCATCCCGCCTCCGACGGACTTGGCCACGGCCTCGAGGCGCCGGCCGCTTTTGGCCGCGATCTCCATGCGCACCGTGTTGGGGTGGTCCGCGCCGGCCAGGGCGGCGACGCGAAACTCGAGACGAAGACCGCTGCGGGGCGCGAGGGCCAGGGCCCTGGCGAACCGGGCGTCGGTGATGGGCCAGCCGAGGAGACCGGCGGCCAGGGCCCGGTCGACGCCCTGCTGGCGGAAGGTGGCGGCGTAGGAACCGTCGGGATCGAAGGTGAACGTCGCCCTCGCGGGGCGCTCGCCGAGGAGAGAGCGCATGAGGCGGCCGATGTGGTAGGACCCGGCCGTGTGGGAGCTCGAGGGCCCGCGCATGACCGGGCCGAGGACGTCGTTGAGGATGCTGGCGAATTCCATCGTTCCCTCTCAGCGGGCGACCAGGCCGGCCACGGCCAGGTCCTGGACGGCGTTGCCCACGGACTTGAACAGGGTGATCTCGTCGTCGGAGAGGCGGCCCGGCGAGAGCCCGGCCAGGACCGCGCCGATCTCGGCCCGGATGTGTCCCTTGGCGATGAGCCCGGCGCGCAGGGGGGCGATCAGGTCGCCGGCTTCCTCGAGGGCCGAGGCCAGGTGGTCGACGAACACCCGGGCCCGGATGACGGTCTCGCCGGGCAGCTCGCGGACGTGCGGCTTGTAGGAGCCCACGGCGTTGATGTGGGCTCCGGGCTTGAGATCGGCGTCGCTGAAGACCGGGGCGGCCGAGGTCGTCGCCGTGCAGACGATGTCGGCTTGGCGAAGGTCCCGGGGCGACGAGGCGGGCTCGACGGGCAGGGAGAGCTTGCGGCCCATCTCCTCGGCGTAGACGGCGGCGGCCCGGGCGTCGACGTCGAAGACGAGGGCCCTTTCGAGCGGGCGGACGGCGGCCACGGCCTCGAGCTGGGTCCGCCCCTGGACGCCGGCCCCGAAGACGGCCGCGACCCGGGCCTTCTTGGGGGCCAGGGCGTCGGTGGCCGCGCCGGAGGCGGCCCCCGTGCGGACGGCCGTCAGATAGGATGCGTCGAGGACGGCCAGCGGCGTGCCGGTCTCGGCGTCCATGAGGATGGTCACGGCCTGGGCCAGGGGCAGGCCCTTGGCCGGGTTGTCCTCGCAGAGCGAGATGAGCTTGAGGCCGATGCGCTTGGACGCGGGCAGGTAGGCGGGCATGACCAGGGCCGTGGTCCGGAACTCGGGGAGCTCGAGGCTGGTCCGGGCCGGCACCCGGGCCTGGCCCGTGGACAGCTGGATGAAGGCCTCCCGGACGGCCCGGATGGCCTCGGGCATGGTCAGGGCCCGCCGGATATCGGCCGACGAATAAAAACGCGGAGGCGATGGAGAGGCCGTCTTGTTCATGCCGAAGCCCATTTTACCAGAGCTCGCGTCTCGCCGGGTATGCGTTTTTTACGGTCCGTGATAGCAAAGCTGGAATGTCCGCTTCTGGAGGGAGGAGGACATGAAGGAGGAGGTCGTGGTTTTGTGCGCCCGTGAACTTCAGCGGTCCCAAGTGCTGAAGCGGTTGAACCAGGGGAGGATGTTGGGGGTCTGTCCCGAAGGCAGGCCTCCTCATGACCTCAAAGGGCGCCGGGGCGGGTGCGCGGCAGCTTGGCCCCTGTCTCCGCGAGCCATGCGTCGAGCCTGCGGCCGAGGGCCTCGACGATGTCGGGCCGGGAGGCGGCCAGGTCGCGGGCCTCGCTCTGGTCCTCGTCGAGGTGGTAGAGTTCGTGGCGTCCGTCCTCGTAGAAGCGGATGAGCTTCCAGCCGGCTGAGCGGACGGCGCTCCAGGGCCTGACCCGGTCCCCCCACCAGTAGTGAGGGAAGTGCCAGAACAGGTCGCGGTCGGCGGGCAGAGCGTCCTTGCCGCTGAGCAGGCCCGAGAGGTCGAGGCCGTCGATCGCTCGGTCGCCGGGAGGCCGGCCGCCGGCCGAGCGGACGATGGTCGGGAAGAAATCGACGCTCGAGACGGGGACATCGCACAGGGCGCCTTCGGGGATGGTCCCGGGCCGGCTGACGATCAGGGCCTCGCGGATGCCGCCCTCGTAGGGGAAGCCCTTGCCCATCCGCAGCGGCGAGTTGTCGGTGACCGTATGGAGGCCGCCGTTGTCGGAGAAGAAATAGACGTACGTGTCCCGCGTCAGACCGAGCTCTTCCAGAAGCTCGGTGATCCGGCCGACCGAGTCGTCGACGCTCTTGATCATGGCGGCGTAGACCGGGTCCTTCTGCCCGCCGGACGGCGGCTTGTCCCGGAAGAGAGCGATGTCCTCCTCTTTCGCCTGGAGAGGGGTGTGGACGGCGTAGTGACAGAGGTTCAGGTAGAAGGGCCGGTCCCGATGGCGGCGGATGAAGGCGCAGGCCTCGTCGGCCTCGCGGTCGGTCATGTACTCGCCGGGCCGCCGCGGCGGAAGGGAGGGGATCGGGGCGCCCTCGTTATGATAGGGATCGAAGTAGTTCTCCGTGTGGCCGATGTCGGCCCCGCCGGCGTTCTCGTCGAAGCCCTGGCCGGCGGGCAGGAACTCGTCGGGGCCGAGGTGCCACTTGCCGACGTGTCCCGTGGCGTATCCCGCCTCACGGAGGACCTCGGCGATGGTCGTTTCCCCGAGCTCCATGAACAGGGCGTTGCGGGGTGTGGCGAGCTTGAAGGCCGGGTTTTCGTCGTAACCGGAAGGATTGGCCCGGTCGGGCCCGATGAGGCCGCCGTCGCGGCCGGCCCGGATCCAGTCGGTGATCCCCAGGCGGGCGGGCCAGCGTCCGGTGAGGATGGAGGCCCTGGTCGGGGAGCAGACGGCCGCGGCGGCGTAGGCCCGGGTGAAGGCCATGCCGCGGGCGGCCAGGCGGTCGATGTGCGGCGTTCTGTAATAGCGGCTGCCCGTGAAGCCGAGATCGTGGGCGCCCAGGTCGTCGACGAGGATGAAGACGATGTTCGGCCGCCGGGCGCCTGCCTGGCGGCAACCCAGGGCCTGAGCGATCAGGACGGCGGCCGGGCCGGCGGTGACGGACGTCAAGAACTCGCGCCGGGTCCATCCTTTTGGCGTCGTCATGGCCGGGACGTCAGAGCTTGTAGCCGATCTTGCGCAGGAAGTCCTTGCGCCACTTGACGTCCTCGGGGCCCTCGACGCCCTTGGTCCGGACGCCGTCGATGACGCCGAGGATGCCTCGGCCCGCGGCCGTTTCGGCGATGACGACCTCGACGGGATTGGCGGTGGCGCAGTGGATGCCGCAGACCTCGGCGACGTTCTTGACGGCGTTGAGGATGTTGATCGGGAAGCCGCCGGTCATGAAAATGAGGAAGCAGTGGCCGGCGGCCAGGTTCGAGGCGTTCTTGACGGCGATGGCCACGAGCCCCTCGTCGTTGCCGGACGACCGGACCAGGGCCGGCCCGGACGACTCGCAGAAGGCGATCCCGAATTTCATGTGGGGAGCGGCGGTGACGACGGCCTCGTGGAGGTCCTCGACCGTCTTGATGAAGTGGGCCTGGCCGAGGATGAAGTTCATGTCCTCGGGCTTGTCGATGGCCACGGCCTTGATGTCCATGGAGCCCTCCTCGTTACGTGCTGCCCCCATTATAAGGGAAAAGAACGGATCAAATCTCCACTCATGTGATTTTCGCCGACAGATATCTTCTCGCCACGGACGGCCGTCCCCCGGAAGCGGGAAAGCATGGGACGTTATCCCGTCCCTCAAACCGGCGGATTGGGCTGTCAGCCCCTCACGAGCCGTGACAGGACCGCGCCCGCGGCCAGGCCGGCCAGCAGGGCGGACAGGCTGAGAGGTATCCACCATCTCAGCCGGCGCCAGGATGGCGTGCGAACCGGGTCTTGGCCCGAGGTCAGGACGGTCCAGGCGCAAAACCCCTTCTTGACCGCCCATCGCTCATAGAGGACGAGGAGAGCTCCGCCCAAAAGGGCGCCCGCCCCGACCATCGCCCACCAGATCATCACCGTCCAGGCCGTCAACGGCATGACGGGACAGCTGCGGAGGCTGAGGTTCACGAGGGGCATGACGGCCACGTTCGTTCCCGCCAGGCCCAGGCAGACGGACACCAGGACGTGCGGCAGGCGATCGCCCAGGAACCGGCGGGGATTATCTCCCGCCGCGGGGGCCAGGAGCGGGCCGTGGAAGAGGAGCCACGCTGTCATCAGCGGAAGACCGAGAACAAGCGCGGCAAGCAAAGCGGCGTTGCTCTGAGCGGAGGGAACGTGGATCAGGATGATCAGAAAAGCCACGAAGGCAGGCACTACGGGAACGATGTCGCCTAAGGCCTCGATGAGGACCGAGGGCCGCGGCCCGGGGCGTTGGCCCCGCCCCGTCGCGAACCAGGCCAAGAGTGCCAGCGGACCCGTGAGGAGCGCGGCCAGGGTCCAGAACCTCCGTCCCCGGGTACCCCCCGAAGATAGCGCGGTCATCAGGGCCGTGCTGATCACGACCAGGCCCAGCCAGATCAGGCCGGCCCATCGGCATATCCGGGCCTTCCGCCGGATGAGCTCATAGCGGCGGCCCGCTTCCCGCCGAACGTCCTCCGGAAAAAGCCGGCTGAGCGGTCCCGGGGGGCGCGGGGCGGTTAGCTCGTCCTGCACTCTCAGGACGACCGGCCGGTCGAACTGGTGGAAGTAGTAGAGATACACCAGGCCGTTGGGCAGGTCGGCGACCATCGAGGAGATGGTCCAGCCGGTCCCTCCGTCCACATGGACGGCATCTAGGACGGCGGCGGCATCCTCGGCCGTCAGGCCGTCCGGCCGCTCCAGCAGCCGTCCCAGCCGTTCCCGGGCCAGGTCGTAGCGCCAGCAGGGATAGCTGAAGCCGTTGGCGGGGCGGGCCACGTTGAAATTCGTGGAGACCAGGAAACCGTCCCCCGCGGGCTTGCGCGTGAAGGCCAGCTCGCCGTCCGGTCCGGCGCTGATGATGACCGCGTCGCCGGAGGCGTCGGCGAAGTGCATCTGGTCGTGCATGAAGGAATGCCAGCGGTGGGTCCCGACCCAGGCGAGGACCTCCTCGACCGTCGCGCACTCGTGCAGGATGCGGATGGGGTAATCATTGTAGCCGCCCGGGACCGGCTGACGCTCGTCGTGAGGATCGACGTCGACCCTCGGGAGCCCGTTGGCGTCGTAGGCCAGCCCCTTTTCGTTGACGCCCTGCTGGACGTTGTCGGGAGTCCCGACCCAGATCGCTCCATAGCGCCGGTCGCCGCCCGGATCGACCCAGTAGGTGGAGTCGGGATTGATGTAATCATCGTTGCCGCCGAAGAAGACCCGTCCTTCTTTGGACACGGTGAACACGGTGCAGCGGGGCGCGTCGCCGATGCCATGGCCGGTCCCCGCCGGAAAGAGGGCCTTCGTGGCCGGCGCCGAACATGACCCAGGGTCCGAGCCCAGCGCCATGATGAAGAGCGAGAGGATCGCGGCGGACATGGGTGATTTATTCATCGGCCGGGCCCTCCTTTCTTGGCTCGTCGCGGCGTGCGGTTCCACACGGCTCAAAAGTAAACTCGGAACGAGGTGAAGAGGAGATCGGGGTAGAGGCCGAATTCCGAGCGTATCCCAAGATCGCCGGCTCCGGGGATTCCCTCCGGGATGCCGGGACCCCGCCCGGCCCCGAGATGGGCCCCCGCGGAGAGGTACACGTTCCTGGCGAAATTGTATTCCGCGGTGACCAGGGCGATCGCCGATCCGTCGCTCGTGTTCCAGAGCAAGAGCCCCGTGAGGGGCAGAAGGGGGGTCACCTGATGGCTCAAGCCCGCGCCGAGATAGTGGCGGCCGAGCAGATACACGGAGCCCTGGTCGTAAGCCGGCCCCTCCAGGACCTCCCCGTATTCGAGATCGCCGCGGCGGCCGGGCCCGTTGAAATGGTACTCGACGAAGGCGTAGGTCTTCGGCCCGACCTGATAGTCGGCGCCGGCCGATATCCGGGCGTAATCCGGCCCTCCGGAGCCGTCCCCGCTCCGGAACGCTCCGGGGGCGACATAGGACGCTTCGAGCCAGAGGCCCGCCCCGCCCAGCGACCGGGCCAGATCCAGGCCGATCATCAGGTTGTCCTGGAAATCCATGATGAGGACCGAGGCGTCCGTGCTCCAGACGGGGAACCGTCCTCGGACATAGACGGCGCCCGCGCTCAGGCGAAAGTCCGGGCCCGGGAGCCAACCGGCGTCGATCTCGCTCATCACGCCCACAGGGACCCTGATCCGCACCGCGTCGATCCCCGTCCGCTCCTCCTTGTCCAGCTCGTCGAACGAGAAGGGCTGGAGGATGTCGGTGGGATTGACGATGCGGGCGCTTCCCCAGGCGATGACCTGGCGTCCGAAGGTGATGTCGGCCAACGGCAACCTGACCGTCAGGGACAGCCGGTCCAGGTTGTGGCCGAGACGGAACCCGCCCGGGATCTGTCCCGATTCGGGATAGATCCTCGAGGCAAGATCGGCGACCCTGTAGGCATCGCCGGAGGCGCCGGGGCCGGGGATGGCGAGGTCGGCAAGCTCCCGGTCCCCGACGACGGGGATGATCTCATAGGCGGCGTCGAAACGGACCTTCGAACCGGGCGAAAGCCCGACCTTGATGCGCAGCCTGTTGTTGGCCGAAGCCAAGGCCGTCCGGTCCAGGTCGAACCATGAAGCCTGCTTCTCGGTGAACGAAAAAACGGTCAGGAAGGACTTGAAATACCCGTTGAAGGACAGAACGTCCGGGGAAAGGCCGTCTCCGGCCATGAGGGCGGGGGCCAGGGACAGGGCGATGAGCAGCAAGGCGGGATGGGCGGCGTTCCTGGTGCCGGGGATCATGACCCCTTCCGTTGGTCGCGGTCCACGCGGCCGTCCTTGAGGGTGATGACCCGCCTGGCCCTGTCCATGACCATCTTGTCGTGGGTCGAGAAGAGGAAGGTCATCCCGGTCTTCCGGTTGAGCTCGGACATCATGTCGATGAGCTCCGATCCGGTCCTGGAATCGAGGTTGGCCGTGGGCTCGTCGGCCAGGATGAGCCGGGGCCGCGAGATCATGGCCCGGGCGACGGCCACCCGCTGCTGTTGGCCTCCCGAGAGCTTGGTGGGCAGCCTCCGTTCCATGCCTTCGAGGCCGACGTCCCCGAGGATGTCCATGACCCGGTCGTGCCGTTCGCTGCGGCTGACGCCCTGAAGGAGCATGATGTACTCGATGTTCTCCTCGACCGTCAGGACGGGGATCAGGTTATAGGCCTGGAAGATGAAGCCGATGTTGTCCCTCCGGAAATCCGACAGCTCGGCCCCGCTCATATCCGAGAGGAGCTTGCCTCCCAGCCAGACCCGGCCCTCGTCGGGAGAGTCGAGGCCGGAGATGACGTTGAGGAAGGTCGTCTTTCCCGAGCCCGAGGGGCCGACCACGGCCGTGAACTCGCCCGGCTCGATGACCGTCGTGATGCCGCGGAGGGCCCGGACGGGGGTGCCGTCCTCCTCGTAGGTCTTCCCGAGGTCCTCGGTGCGGACGATGGGCTCCATGGCATCCTCCCTTTTACAGGCTTCTCCTCATGGCCTCGGCCGGCTTGAGCTTTCCCGCGGCCAGGGCGGGATAGAGGCTGACGAGCAGGGTGAAGAGGAACACGGCGGCGGGGTAGATGATGAACTGGTCCGGGCTCAACCGGGGATAGATGAGATCGCGGACGGTGGCCCCGGCGAACTCGATCCCCCGGTAATCGATTCCGGTCCGGGCCGTCAGTAAGGTCACGGCGAATCCCAGGACGGCGCCGACGGCCAGGCTCAGAAGGGCCAGTCCTCCGGCCTCGAAGACGATGAGCCGCCGGACCGCCGAGGGCCGGGTGCCCACCGCGCGCAGGACCCCGAACTCGAACATCCGCTCGTAGAAGGACATGAACAGGGTGTTGATGATGCCGAAGGTCACGACGGCGAAGAGGATGAGGCCCGTCACCGCCAGGAAGACCGCGGTCATGTCGAAGACGGCCTTGAGCTGGGGCAGGAGCTCGGCCCAGGAGAGGGCCTCGTTGCCGGTCGCCTCCAAGTCGCCCCAAAGAGGCAGGCCCTTGCGGACGGCGTTGCGCGACTCGTGGAACTTCAAGGCGATCTCGTGGCAGCCGTCCCCGATCCCCAGCATTTCCCGGGCTTTATCGATACGGACGAAGGCCATCCCCTCGTCCAGATCGGGGATGCCGAACTCGTAGATCCCGGAGATCCTGAAGAGCTCCTGGGCGATCTCCCCGCTCCCGGCCTTGGAGAGCGTCAGGACGATCCTGTCGCCCAGGGAGGCTTCCAGGGTTTTGGCCAACTTGGCCCCGAGGACCAGATCTTCCGGCGACTGACCGTCGAAAAAGCTCCCCTCGCGGATGGTGTCGTCCACCTGGGACAAGTGGCGCTCGGCCCCGGGGTCCACGCCGTAGACGACCGCCGGGCGGGCCTCGACGGTCGAGGTGATCATCCCCGAGCCCGCCGCCCTCAGGGCGAACCGCGCGACGAAGGGGTCGTCCTTGAGCCTCTTGACAACATCGGCGAGGTCGCGGACGGTCAGCTCGGGATCCATGCTTTCCCTGAATCCCGGGGCATGGACCTGGGCCTCGCCGAGGAAAGACGCGGTGGCCGAGTGGATCATGTTGCTCTTCATGCCCTCGATGAAGGCGTCGGTGAAGATCAGGGCGGCCAGGCCGATGCCGATGGCCACGGAAGCGATGGCCGTCCGCCTCTTGTTGCGGAGGATGTTCCGCCAGGCCAGCCGGGCGAAAAACGTGATCTTCATGGGCCCTAGTGCATCCTCATGGACCTGACCGGCGCCGTCCGAGCGGCCATCACGGCCGGGAAGAAAGCGGACAGAAACGCCGTGGCCAGGATGGTCAACGCCGGGATGAGGAAGCTCCGCAGGTTGATCTCGGTGGTCATGTCCTCTATGGTGATGCCCCCGTAGGAGATGGGATCGCCGAGGCTGATCCCGTGGGTGGAGGCGTAGGTGTTGAGGCCGAACGCGGTCACGGCCCCGAGAAGGACGCAGACCAGAGCCAGAGCGGCCGCTTCCGAGATGACGATCCTGAAGACCTGCCGGGGCCGGGTGCCCATGGCCTTGAGAAGACCGTACTCCCGGCGCCGCTCGAGGACGGACATGAGCACGGTGTTGAGGACCCCGACGGCGACGATGAGGATGATGACCACGAGGCTGATCCACATCCCTTGCTTGTCGGCTTTCATCGCCTTGTAGAAGCTCCGGGCGAAGACCTGCCACGGCTCCACGGACAGGCCCAGCGGCCGCAGGGCGTCCCGGAGGCGGTCCGTGACGCGGCCGACATCGCCGAGACGGTCGACGACCAGGGCGATCTCGTGGAGCCGGCCGTCGAGGACCATGAGGTCTTGGGCGTCCTCGAGGTGAAGGTACAGCGTCGTGCGGTCGCTCATCTCGTCGCCTGTTTCGGCGATGCCGACGACATCGTAGGCGTCATTGGCGATCGACCCGTCGGCGGCCTGGGACAGGATGACGACGGCGTCCCCCGGCGAGGTCCCGAGGTTGCGGGCCAGGCCGCTCCCGATCACGGCCTCGCCGGCGGCCCGAGGCGAGAGGGTTCCGCCCTCGACGATCCTCCTTTCGAAGCGGGTGGTGCGGGATTCCCGGGAGGGGTCGATGCCCACGATCCGGGCCCCCGAGCTCTTGTCGCCGGCGGAGACCAGGCCGGCGAAAAAGACCCGCGGGGCCCAGCTCTCGACGCCCGGGGTCGCTTCGATGGCGGCGGCCGCGGCCCCGGCGTCGTCGATCGTCGTGTAGAGGGACGGGTCGTCCACGTACCCGGGCGCGTGGACCTGGATGTGCCCGAGCCGGGTCCGGGTGAACATGTCGATGATGTTGTTGTAGGTCCCGTCGGCCCAGGCGATGAAGAACGAGCCGAGGACGAATCCCCCGAACATGCTGAGCCCGGTGAGGACCGAACGCCTCTTCTGGCGGCGGATGCTGCGGAGGGCGATCTTGAGGAACATCGGCGCCTATCCCGGGGAGCGCAGGTTCCGGAGGGTGAAGATCCCCTCTTCCAGGGGGATGTCGAAGGACGCCTCGAGATACCGGAGAACGGTCCGGTGGCCCTCCTTCGTCTTCGGCTCCAGGATGAGGGTCGTCGGGATCGTCCTTCCGCCGAGCGTTCGGACGTCCTCGAACCGAAGCTCGCGGACGAGGGCACCCTTCTCGTCGTAGAACCTTTCCCAGAGGGGAATGGCGTCCTCCTCGCGGGCCGCGATCACGACGTGGCCCCAGACGACCGGGACCCCCTCGCGGGGCAGGCACTTGATATAGATCAGGCCGGGAGCGGGGTCGTCGACCGTCGTCTCCTCGAACGTGTAGTCCTCGAGGAACGTGTATTCCTTGACCAGGTCGTCGTTGGTGAAGTCCGAGCCCATCCAGGAGCTCATCATCATCGAGGGCGGGACCTTGATGACCTTGTCCGTTTTCGGCAGATAGTTCCACATCTCGTTGCCGACCCGGAGCGTGGCCACGCCCTTCTCCTTGAGGGGCTCGTCGATACGGATGAAGGTCTTGTCGGCGCCCTCCGACCAGATCCTCATCCGCAGGGTCCGTTCCCAGTGCGGGGTGCGGATCTGCATTTCGACGGTGGCCCGGCTCGAACCGCTGCGGTAGAGCTCGTCGATCCTCTTGAGGACGGCCGGGACATCGGACGGCCGGGTTTGAGGGAGGCGGCCCGCCGCCGGGGAGGGACGGAAACAGGCGAAAGCGGCACAAACGGCCAAAAACCTCTTCATTGTGGGCCATCCCCCGAAAAAGAACACGACAATAGCAGTATAACAAACGCCGTCGCCCTATCCAACCCGAAAGGCGGCCCGGATGATTGATAATCCGCCGTCCATTTATTAAGATGCGATTGTCCGGATCGCTGAATCGAGGAGGCGGCATGACCAAGAGGCTCACGCGCGCCGGCGCGATATTCGCGGCGCTGGCAATGATCGTAGCGGTCGTCCCTGGGGCTGGGACGGCCCAGAGGATCTACTGGGGCGATTCCGTGCCCGAAGGATGGAACGGCGCGTGGCCGGACGAGCTCCGCACGGTCGCCGAGAGGACGGGCTACACGCGCACGGCGTCCTCGACGGACGTCCTGGAATACATCAACACCCTGCGCTGGTCGAACGGCAGCATGTTCGTCATCAACATGTTCACGACCGCTTTGAGGCGCACGGGGGCGGCCGTCGTCCTGGCCGAGCCGCGGGTGACCTCGCCCGAGGAGGCCGCCAAGTCGGGCAAGACCGTCGTCTATCTCCAGGGCAACATCCACTCCTACGAGCCCGAGGCCAAAGAGGCCCTGATGATGCTCATGCGCGACATCCTCCTCGGCGGGCGCCGGGGGCTGCTCGACAAGCTCATCATCATCGTCTGCCCGAACCTCAATGTCGACGGGACGGACACCTTGAGCCTGAACGAAGGCACGCCCCATCTGCTCGGGTCGGGGACCAACGCCCAGAACATCAATCTCAACCGCGACGCCGTGCGGGTCGAGACGGCCGAGATCGCCGGGCTCTACCGGACGGTCCTCAACCGCTGGGACCCGGTCCTCGTCTACGACGGCCATCTCATGGGCCGCGTCCAGCACGGCTACGCCATCGCCTACGCCACGTGCACCGTGCCGGCGGCCCATCCGGGGCCGCGCGAGTACGTCTTCGACAGGCTGTTCCCGGCCGTCCGCGAGGCCGTGCGCAGGGATTTCGGGCTCGAGGTCTTCACCCACTGCGGGACCGACAGGGCCTGGCCGCCGACCGTCTGGAGCCACGAGCGGGCCCTGTGGACGACCGAGGCCAAGTTCGTCGTCAACGCTTACGGACTGCGCAACCGCATGGCCATCCTGGCCGAGACGCCCGGGCACGAGTCGTTCGAGCGGCGCATCTACGCCCAATACGCGCTCATCGCCGGGATCCTGGACTACGCCGCCTCCCACGGCTCGGAGATGCAGGAGGTCTGCCGGGCGGCCGACCGGGAGGTCGTCGAGAGCGTCGCGGCCAAGGCCGCGGCGGGCGAGCTCCGCAACTTCGTCGCCGGGACGTATGAGTCCTACGGCAAGGTCGATATCCTGATGTACAAGGAGCCCAACGTCTCGACCCTCGTCCCGGGCACGAGCGTCCGGGGGCGGATGGCCCCCCACATGCTTGAGGCCCCGGAGATCGTCCGGGGCGTCGAGTTCCTGTGCAAGCCCGTCGGCACGGCCGAGGCCCGCGTGCCGCGCGGCTACCTCATCCCGGCCGAGCTGGCCGATATCGCCGAGAAGCTTCGCGTCCACGGCGTCAAGGTCGAGACGCTGGCCGAGCCGGTCCGGGCGGCGGGGGAGGAGTTCGTTGTCGAGAAGGTCGGCCGGGAGCGGAGCTGGGGCTACTTCATGGTCAAGCTCGAGGGAGGTTTCGTCGCGTCGCCCGCCAGGGAATTCCCGGCCGGGACCTTTCACGTCGACATGGCCCAGCCGATGGCCAACGTCGCCTTCTACTGTCTCGAGCCGCAGGCGGCCGACGGGTTCGTCGGATGGGGACTTTTCGACGAGCGACTCCGGTCGGCCGGTGCCGACGGGAAGGGCTTCGTCTATCCTGTCTACAAATATTTCAAGCTCGAATAAGAGGCGGCCGGATCTCCAGTTAAGGCCTTCTCCGATGGAAAGAAGAGGCTTCGTTGGGACTCATCGGAGAGATAAGATCGGATTTTTCTTCTTTTTGAGGCCCGAAAATAAGGGTTTATTGGCTCCTCTAACCTGAAGCCGAAGCCCGAAAATTCCCTAAGTTGTTCCTGTTAAACGGGATGCTGAGGTCCGACCCCATCTTTACAGAAATAGGAGTCGGCCATCTCGCGGTCGAGGAAGTAGCTGATGATCGTCCGGATGACGACGATGCTGGCCAGGACGGCGATGTCCTTGATCGTCGGGTGGGTGATGGTCCCGATGATGTCGGCGGCGATCAGGAACTCCAGCCCCAGCAGCAGGTAGGACCCCAGCTGGTGGCGGAGGATCTCTCGCTCCTTGCAGATCCTCCGGCCCTTGAGCCGGCCGAACTCGGCCCGCAGGAGGCGGAAGGCCACCAGGATGACGCCCCAGGTGATGACCGCGACGCCGATCGTCCCGATGCCCACGTAAAGATAGTGGAAGATCTTGATCATCTCATGTCCCTCCGCGTCTCGACCCGATCCGGGCTAAAGCCCCCGGCTCTCCAGCCAGTACAAGAAGGCGGCGATGAGAGCCGCCGCCGGCAGGACGACGACCCAGGGATTGACCTTGAAAAGCTCGGGGAATGTCAGGCTCTTGAACCGGCCCTTGGCCAGGATGCCGGCCCGCAAGCGCGGATACATCGAGGCGAACAGGCCCGCGCCGAGGAGGATGCCGCCCAGCCCGCCCACCAGGGCGTCCAGCCATCCCTGGCCGACCGCGGCGGAGATCGTCCCCGGACAGTAGCCGAGGGTGGCGAATCCCAGACCGAAGATCAGGCCGCCGACGGCCGTCATGCCCCACGATCCCGGCTTGGGATGGAGCCGAGCCAGGCCCAGGCTGCGCAGGAGGTAGACCCCCAACATCCCGGTCACCGCCGCGGACAGCATGATCTTGAGCACCGTGAAGTCGGTGAGCAGGAGCTGGCCGATGATGACGTCGTAGCGGGCGACGCCCCCCTTCTCGAGCAGGAAACCGAAGCCGAAGCCCGCAGCCAGCCCGAGTCCAAGCTGTGTTCTCTTACTGCCGTGCAGTTTCGTCAACATGGCGCCCTCCTCTCTACCCCAGCACCCGGAAGATGAAGAAGGCCGCGGCGATACCGCCGATGAAAAAGCAGATGGCCGCCAGCCAGCTGCTGACGGCCAGCTGGAGCGTGCCGCTGATGCCGTGGCCGCTCGTGCAGCCGCCGGCCCAGCGGGCCCCGAACCCGAGCAGGACCCCGCCAAGCAGGGCCACGGCGACCCTTGTCACGGGCTGAGGCCCGAACGCGGCCTCCCAGACGGATGGGACCCAATCGAGCTTGAACTGCCCCGAGAGCTTGGCCGATGTGAAAGACCCGAGAATGATGCCGAAGACGAGCATCCATTCCCAGTCGATCCGCGGCGCGAACTCCTTGTAGTAGGCCTTCTCGAGGACCTTGTTCCCCCGCAGGAGACGCTCGATCATGCCGCTCGTCCGGGCGAAGGCCGTCGAGCAGCCGATGGGCTTGTCCGACAGGATGAACGTCAGCCAGCTGAGGACGCCGATGCCGATGCCCACCGCGTAGGGGGACCACCTTCCCATGGTCAGAAGATCCATCTCAAACCCTCCTTCCGGTCCTTACTTCATGTATCCCGCGGCCGCGTATCCGGTCATGCCCCCGGCCACGTTCCGGACGTCCTTGAAGCCCCGCCTCTTGAGCAGGCTGGCTCCCAGGCTCGAGCGGTGCCCCGTCCCGCAGATGAGCAGAAGGGGGCGGTCCTTCTTAAGGGCCCGATGTTTCGTCCGCAGGTCGGGGGCCGGGATGTTGACGGCCCCTTCGATGTGGCCGTTGGCGAACTCGTTGGCCGAGCGGACGTCGACGAGCGTCATCCGCTCCCGTTTCTTGACCATCGCGCGCAGCTCGTGGACCGAGACCTGCGTGAGCTGGCCGCTCGGGAGGCCGGCTTTCAGCCAGCCGAAGATGCCGCCGTGGAGGCAGCCCTTGACGCGGTCGAGCCCGACACGCCGGAGCCAGACAGCGGCCTCCTCGGCTTGGGGCCGGGTCTCGGCGACCAGGGCGATATCGGCCCGGGGCGGGAGGACCCAACCGGCGAAGGTCGCGAAATTGCCTCCCATGTCCAGGGCGATCGAGCCCGGGATGTGCTGGCCGCCGAAGGCCTCGAAGGAGCGGATGTCGAGGACCAGGGCGTTCTCGGCTTTGGCCTTGCGGGCGAAGACCCCGGGCTCCCAGGCTTCCATCGGTGGCAGATCGGCGACCACGGCCGGGCCCCGGCGGTTGATCTCGCTGCAGCGGGCGAAATGGTCGGGGGCCGCGGGCATGTTGGTCGTCAGGGACTTGATGAACTTCTTGCGGTCCCAGATCTGAAGGGCGGCGTTGTATCGCCGCTCGTAGCCGATGGTGCTCGTCCGCTTGGCGGCGATGGCCCGGCCGCAGAGCGAGCCGGCCGCGTGGGCCGGGTAGACCTCGCAGTGGTCGGGCAGGTCGAGGAGCTTGCCGAACAGGCTGTCGTAGAGGCGGGAGGCCAGCTCGTCGGCCATGTTCGGGAACAGGTCCGGCCGTCCGACGTCCCCGACGAACAGGGTGTCGCCGCAGAAGACGGCCACCGGCTCCTTGCCGCGGTCGCTGTCCGTGACGACGTAGCTGATGTGCTCGGGGGTGTGGCCGGGGGTCTCGAGGACCGAGAACTTCATGTGCTCGAGGCGGAAGGAATCTCCTTCCGACAGAGGCACGTGGTCGAACCGGCAGCGGGCGCTTCGCGGGGCGTAGATCCGGGCCCCGGTCATCCGGGCCAGGTCCATGTGCCCGGAGATGAAGTCGGCGTGGAGGTGGGTCTCGAGGATGTGGGTGATCCTCAGCCCCTGCTCGCGGGCGGCGTCGATGTAGATCTGGACGTCGCGGCGGGGGTCGACGATGGCGCACGTTTCGTTCCCCCCGATGAGGTACGAGCTGTGGGCGATGCCCTTGACGAAGAATTGATGGACGATCATAGCGGTCTCCTAAAGGTAGAATAGATAAACCGTCCCCACGGCGAGGACGAGGAACAGGGCGGTCATGATCCCGCCGGCGCGCAGGTAATCGGAGTTCCGGTAGCCCCCCGGCCCCATGAGCAGGGCGTTGACCTGATGGGTCGGCAGGATGAACGAGTTGGAGGCGCAGACGGCCACGAGCAGGGCCAGCATCCGGGGGTCGAGCGAAGCCAGCTTGGCCAGGTTGATGACCAGCGGCACGAGCAGGACGGCGGCGGCCACGTTGGACATGAACAGGGAGAAGACCGTCGACAGGACGGCCACGGCGAGGAGCAGCAGAAGGGGATGGTGCCCCTGGAGGACGCTCATGATCCCTCCGGCCAGGTAGGCGGCGGCCCCCGTCTTGTCCATGGCCACGCCCATGGGGATGAGGCCGGCCAGCAGGAAGACCGTCCTCCAGTCGACGGCCCGGTAGGCGTCGTCGATGGACATGACCCGGAGGAGGACCATGGCCAGGGCCCCCGAAAAGAGCGCCAGCGAGATGGAGAAGCCGGCCAGGATGAGGGCGATGGCCCCGGCGAAGCACAGCAGGGCCTTGAGCGGCCGCGGCGCGCCGGGCGAGGCGCCCTCGACGGGGGTCAGGACGACGAAGTCCCGGCGGTCGTCCATGGCCCGGATGTTGTCCCAAGGTCCGAAAACGACGAACGTGTCGCCGGTCCTGAAGGGCCGGTCGGAGAAGTCCTGCAGCGGGTCGCCGTCGCCCCCAAGGAGGGCGATGGGCTCGACGGCGAAGGTCTTGCGCATGGCCATCTCGCGCAGGGTCCGCCCCGCGTAGCGCGACCGGGAGGGGAGGATGACCTCGGCGAAGCCGCTGCCGAGGGTCGACAGGAGGTCCTGGACCTGCTCCCTGTCGCCGGCGGGATCGAGACCGAGGTCGGCCGCGAACCGCTCGACGTCCTCGCGCTTGCCCAGCAGGACCAGGGTCTGGCCGGCCGCGAAGCGGGAGTACCGCCAGGGGGCGTGGAGGACGGACTGGCCTTCGAGGATAGCCAGCAGATTCAGCGGATAGGACGTGCCGAGACCGGACTCTTCGCGGGTCATGCCGACGATCCGGCTGCCCTCGGGGACCGAGGCGTAATGGACGCCCTGCGGCAGATGCCAGGTGTCGATGAGCTTCTGCTGGGCGCCCGGCTGGCGGGGGCATTCCCTGTCGGGCAGGACGGCGCGCCGGAAGACCAGGAAATAGGCGATGCCCGCGGCCGTCAGGGCGAGGCCGATGGGGCTCACGCCGAACAGCCCGAATTTCTCGAGGCCGTTCTGCCTGAGAAGGTCGTTGAGGATGATCAGCGGCCCGGAACCGACCATGCTGAGCGTGCCGCCGAGGATGGCCGCGAATCCCATGGGCATGAGCAGGCGCGACAGGCTGAAGCGGCCGGACCGCGACATCCTGATCAGGGCGGGGAGGAAGAGGGCCGCGGCGCCGACGTTCTGCATGAAGGCCGACAGGGCGGCGACGACCGACGAGACGAGGGCCAGGAGCCTGCTCTCGCTCGTCCCGGCCGATCTCGTCAGAAGGCGGGTCAGGCTCTTCATGGCCCCGGCCCGGTCCAGGCCGAAGCTCATGATCATGACGCCGATGACGGCGATGACGGCGTTGCTGGCCAGCCCCGAGAAGGCCTCGGCCGGGGTGACCAGGCGGGTCCAGGCCAGGCCCAGCATGACGAGGATGGCGACGACATCGACGCGCAGCCGCTCCATGCTGAAGAGGACGGCCGTGGCCGCCAGGAAAAAAAAGACGAGGCCCATCTCCCAGGTCACACGTACCTCTCAACCCTGCGGATCGCCCGGCGGTCTGGGTCTCGGCGCGGGGGGTGACCGCGGACGGAAAACCAATTTACCATAGGGCCCGGGGCCGGTCAACGGAGGCGGGGGGTCAGAAGCCGGCGCGGAGGGCCAGGCCGGCCGTCCGTCCGGCGGCCGGGAAGCCGAACCGCTCCTGGTAGTCGGCGCCGAGGATGTTGCGGACGAAGAGCGACAATCCGAACCGCCGGTTCAGGGGGACGCGGCCCTCGGCGTCGAAGCGGGCGTAGCCGTCCTGGTCCCGCACCCGCAGGCCCGTGTTGTAGAGCGTGTTGTCGTTGTAGATGACCTTCTGGCCGGAGACGATCTGGGCGAACAGGGCGACGCTGAGGTTCCCGCGCGTCGTGTACCGGACGCCGGCGTTGGCCTTGTGGGCCGGCATGCCGGGCAGCTCGTCGAAGCCCGCGTCGGCGGGATCGAGGAACAGCGAGGCGAACAGGTCGTCCCTGGTCCGGCTCTTCTGGAAGGTGTAGTTGGCGAACGCCGTCCATCCCCGGCCCAGGGGCTGGACGGCCTCGATCTCCAGCCCGTAGAGGCGTGCCCGGCCGATGTTGTAGGCCACGAAGTTGATGAGATCGAACTGGATGTAATCGCGGATGTCGTAGTAGTAGGGGGCGATCTCGAGGCGCGTCCCCGTCGGAAGGACGCCGCGCCACCCGCCCTGGAGCATGAGCCCGTCCTCGTGGCTGAAGGGCAGGGCGCTGGTGTCCACGCCGGCGTCGTCGGCGTCGTAGTGCCAGTAGTACTCCGGAAGCGCCGGCATGCGCACGGCCCGGGCGACGCTGGCGTAGAACAGGCCGTCATCGCCCTGCGGCGCGGTCAGCTTCAGGCTGGGGGCCCAGCCTTCGAGGGAGATGCCCGGGATCTCCTCGATGATCCCGCCCGGCCCCGGATCGCCCTCGAAGGACAGATAGCGCAATCCCGGGGTCAGCTTGAGGCGTCCCCCGAGCAGGTCGAGGTCGGCCGCCACATAGGCCTCGAGGTTCTTGGCGGCCACGTAATAGCCGAGCTCGTAGGGGGCCCGGAAGTCGTCGGGCAGGTTCCGCTCCCCGCCGTCCTTGAGCCGCCGGTATTCGAAGCCGGCCTCGAGGACGTGGTCGCCGACGAAGTGCTTGTAGGCCGCCGACCCGCCGAACGACCGGTCTTCTTTCCAGAACTTGTGGAACACCCGGTCGAGGGCCTCCCGCGTGTTGTAGGCCTCGCGGTCGCCGACCGTGGCCCAGCCGCCGAGGGCCAGCAGGCCGCTCTCGCCGAAGGCCTGCTCGTAGCCGAGGTCGAAGGTCCATTTGTTCTTGACCCACCAGCTGCCGGGCTCGGGGTAGGCGCCCATGCCGCCGTACATGTATTCGCCGTCGGAGGCCGGGTGGTCGTCGTCGATCGGCGTCGTGTAGAGCGGGTCGTCGAAGCTCCTGGCGGCCCGGTTGTTGACGGCGAATCCCTTGCGGATCCGGGTGTAGGCGACGTCGGCCGCGAGGCGCCCCCTGAACGGGAGGTCGTAGCCGAGATGGATGTCCGCGTTGGCCATGCGGACCTCGCCGTTGCGCAGGTACCCCTCGCTGCGGTCGAGGGCCGCGGCCACCGAGTACTCGAAGGCCCCGGGCTTCCAGCCGTGATGGAGGCTGACGGCGCTGGTCAGGAAGCTGGCCCCGGAGGCCTGGACGGTGGTCGTCGGCGCCGCCGTCGGCAGGCGCTTGGGGACCAGGTTGATGTACCCCCCGAGGACGTTGCCCAGCCGCGGGTCGCCGACCCCTTTGACGACCTCGATCCGGTCGACGTTGTGGAGGGGGATCATCGTCCAGTCGATGAAATAGCCGCCGGCCGTCCCCGGCGTGTTGAGCGGCCGGCCGTTGCGCAGGACCTTGATGCGCCTCGCGCCCAGCCCGCGCAGCTTGATGGAGTCGTCGTCGACGGCCGTGCCGACCTCCTGGATGCGCTGGATGTCGACGCCCGGCTGGCGCTCGAGTGCCGTGTCCAGGGTCGTTCCCAGGCTCAACGGGAAAAGCTCGGGCTTGACGACCGACATGTTCGGCGTCTCGGTGTCGCGGAGCTTCTCGATGACGTCGATGACGATCATGTCCAGCTGGAAGTACTTGGTCTCTTCCTTGGCCTCGGCCTTTTCCTGGGGCGCTTCCTTTTTCTTGGGCGGCTCCTTCTTCTGCTGGACGGTCTCCTGGGCGAGGAGCGTTGACCCCGTGAGCACGGCAGCGGCGAAGGCGGCGATCAGGGCGGGGCGGACGGCGCTTTTCATCATCGGACCCTCCGGCTCGAAATGCAGGCGAAAATGATACAGGCCCCGGGCGCGGCTGTCAATTCGCGGCCGGCCTCTCCAGCCGGAACACCGGCCGGACCGGGTCCCCGGCTTTGAATTCCTTGCCGCTTTCCATTAAGCTTAGAGCCCGGTCCTGACAACATCCCGTCGCGAGGAGGTCCCATGAAAAAGACGCTTCGGCGCCCGGCCCTGTTCCTGGCGGCCATCGCTTTGATCGCGGCGACGGCCGCCGCCGGCCCCATCAAGTTCGCCCGCACGCCGCACATCGCCGATGGCCGGATCGCCTTTTCCTACCACGGAGACATCTGGATCGCCGCGGCCGACGGCTCCGGCCCGAGGCGGCTGACGGCCCACGTCGCCGCGGACATGTCGCCGCGCTTCTCCCCGGACGGGCGCTGGATCGCCTTCACCAGCGACCGGATGGGCAACAACGACGTTTACGTCATCCCGGTCGACGGCGGAGAGCCGACCCAGCTGACGTTCATGACCGGCAACGACGCCGCCCTCTACTGGACCCCCGACGGCCAGGGCGTCGTCTTCGCCACGAGCCGCGGCGAGCGCGTCTGGGGGAGCCCCCTCCATGTGGTCCCGTTCAAGGGCGGCCTGCCGGTCCCCCTGCCCATGGACCAGGCCGCCCTGGGGATGATATCCCAGGACGGCCGCCGGATCGCCTTCAACCGCATCGCCCCCCGCTACTGGCGCAAGGGCTACAAGGGCAACGCCAGCGCCGAGCTCTACGTCATGGACGCCGACGGGGGGAACATCGTCCAGCTGACCAACACCCGGCTCGAGGACTTCCGCTCGTTCCGCCAGGACTTCATGCCGATGTGGGGGGCCGACGGGATGATCTACTTCCTCAGCGAGCGCGACGGCCTCTTCAACATCTGGAGGATCGCCCCGTCGGGCGGCCAGCCCGCCCAGGTCACGTTCCACAAAAAGGACGGCGTCCAGTTCCCGTCCATCAGCCCCGACGGGACCGAGATCGTTTACGAGTGCGAGTTCGACCTCTGGAAGATGAAGATCCCCGAAGGCCGGCCCGAACGGATCGCCCTGAGCCTGGCCTTCGACCCGAAGCAGAACCTCGTCGAGTACCTGGTCTCGGACGGCCGGGCCGACGGGTTCGCGCCCTCGCCCAAGGGCGATTACCTGGCCGTCGACTACCACGGCGAGATCTTCGTCGTCCCGACCGAGGAGGGCGTCGGCGAGATGCGCCGGATCACCTCCTCGCCCTGGCGGGACCGCTATCAATCCTATTCCCCCGACGGAAAGCACCTGGCCTACGTCTCGGACGAGTCTCTCGAGGAGGAGATCTGGCTGCAGGACCTGGCCACGGGGCGGCGGACGAAGCTCACGACGCACGAGTCGACCAAGGGCTCGTTCGTCTGGTCCAAGGACTCGAAAAAGATGGCCTTCAGCGCGGCCAACAAGCTCTTCGTCGTCGACGTCGAGTCGGGGAGCGTCCAGGACCTCCTCGAGACGCCCGGCGGCCAGTCGGTGGCCGAGTTCTCACCGGACGGGAAATGGCTCGTCCTGACCCTGCGCGACGAGGACACCAACGCCGACGTCCATCTGTTCAACATCGCCGAGCGCAAGGCCTACGACGTCACCCCCAACCCCTTCCGTGACATGGGGGGCGAGCTGACGCCCGACGGCCGTTACCTGGTCTTCCTCAGCAACCGGAACGCCGGCGTGACCCATCTCTTCAAGGTCTCCCTGGCCCGGCTCGCTGAGGACCCCGACGACCCCCTGGTCAAGGAGCGCCTGAAGAAGGCCGAGAAGCCGAAGGCCGGGGAGAAGGAGGGAGCCGCGGCCGCGGCGCCCGCCGCCGCGCCGCTGCGGATCGACCTCGAGGGCATCGACCGGCGCGCCGTCGCGATCACGACGGGAACCCACGGCGTCTCGAACGTCTTCTTCCTGTCGCCGGACGGCCGGACCGTCCATTTCCTGAGCGCGGACGACAAGGGCCCGGGGCTGTTCTCGGTCGGCCTCGACGGCCAGGACCGCAAAAAGGTCGCCGAGGGGACGTTCGCCGGGCTCCAGGCCTCCGGCGACCGGCGGACGCTCTTCTTCCGCCAGCAGGACGACCTGTTCAAAATGGATATTGCCGGCAAGGACCGCAAGAAGATCGCTTTCCGGTTCACGGTCGTCGTCGACAAGCGCCAGGAGTTCGAACAGATCTTCGAGGAGTGCTGGCGGGTCATGAAATACCGTTTCTACGATCCCGGCATGCACGGCACGGACTGGGAGGAGGTCCGCAGGACCTACAAGCCGCTCCTGGCCTACGCCGGCGATTACCAGGACGTCTACGACCTGGTCAACGAGGCCATCGGCGAGCTCAACGCCTCGCACACGGGCGTCAGCGGGCCGGCGGGCCCCGAGCGGGCCGAGCGGCCGGCCGGCCCGGCGACGCGCCACCTCGGGTTCGAGATGGCCCCCGACCGGGGCGCCTACCGGATCACCCACATCTACCGTGACGGCCCGGCCGACAAGGAGTGGCTCAAGCTCAAGACGGGCGACTATGTTTTCGCCGTCGACGGCGCGCCCCTCAAGGCCGGCGACAACTACTGGCCCATCCTCGGCCACCTTCTCAACGAATACGTCACGGTCAAGGTCGGGCCCGGGCCCGATCCGCGGACCGGGACCCGCGAGGTCCGCATCCGGTCGGCCGCCTCGCTCGCCGATGTCAAGTATCAGGAGTGGGTCAAGAAGAACCGCGAGATCGTCGATGAGCGGACCGACGGGCGGATCGCCTATGTCCACATCCGGTCGATGAATCAGCCGTCGCTGCGCGTCTTCGAGAACGAGATCTCGCAGTTCTCGAACAAGAAGGGCATCATCGTCGACATCCGCTACAACGGGGGCGGCAACATCGACCAGCAGATCCTCGACATCCTCGAGCGCCGCCCGTACGAGTACTGGAATCCCCGGTGGGGCGCCCGGACCTGGGGGCGGCGCCCCCAGCAAGCCATCGCCGGGCCCAAGGTCATGCTCATCAATTGGCGCTCGGCCTCGGACAGCGAGGTGACCCCGATGGGCTTCCGGGACCTCGGCCTGGGCCGGATCGTCGGCAACCCGACCAACGCCTCGGTCATCGCCACGGGGAGCTACCGGCTGATCAACGGCGGGTCGATCCGGACGCCCGGCTCGCTCGTCGTGACCTACGACCCGACCCAGCCCGACAACTACGGGATCAACCTCGAGAACTACGGGGTCGCGCCCGACGTGTTCGTCAAGAACTCGCCGCGGGACGAGCTCGACGGGTTCGACCGCGAGCTTGACGCGGCCGTCAAGGAAGTCCTACGGATGCTGGAGGACGGTGTCTGGCAGTACCGGAAGTAGACGGGCCCGCCGGGGTCACCGCCGGGGCTTTTGGGGGCTGCTCTTGCCGTGCGAGGTGACGACCTTATGGCACTTCGTGCAGTCCTGCTTGCCGGCGTGGAGGGCGCCCGGCATCCGATCCTTGGCCAGCTGCGTGTGGCAGTCGTAGCAGTCCTTGGCATAGTAATCGGGCGTCCATGAGCCCTCGTATCCCTGGGCTTTCCAGGAATTGATCAGCTCGACGGCTTTCTTGACGCAGTCCCGGGGCAGCTTGGCGCAGCGCGTGTTGTCGTAGTTCGTGCCGTCGTAGACCTCGCGGAAATAGAACCCGTCCCAGATGGCCCGCGACTGGTGGCACAGCGGCGAGTTCGAGATCGTCTGGACGGTCTTCTTGAAGGGGTAGAGGTCGTCCCATTCGGTCGTCGGGAAGGGGAAGCCGCAATACCATTTGTAGAATTCCTGCCGGAGCGTCAGGGGGGCGCCGATGAAACTCATCAGCAGCAGGGGGCCCTGCAGGGCGCCGCAGTCCGAGCCGTAGGGGCCCCCGCCGTTGAAGGCCGAGGTGATCTGCGGCGGGACGGTCTCCCAGCCCGAGCCCGGCAGGGCGGCCGCGAGGGCGTTGCGGATGAGCCCGAAGGAGGCCACGGCGCACCCGCGCAGTCCTTCGGTCGAGGCCCCGGCCGTCGCCTTCGGGTCCAGGCCTTTGGCCGGCCAGGGCCAGCTTCCGACGTCCGGCAGCGGGTCCCGGCCGAAGGCGGCCCGGGGGCCGAACGCCGTCAGCCCGGCGGCCGCGGCCGCCGCGCCGCCCAGGATAAAGCCTCTCCTGTCCAGGTTCCTTCTCCCCGCAGGGGCGTTCTCTCTCATCTCGAGGCTCCTTCCTTGATATTGAATGTATCCTTCACGGGCCCGGACCACAGGAGCCGGGAAGGCCATGATAATCTCGGCTGAGGGGCGTGTCAACGCGGGGCGCCGCTTCGAGGGAAAGTGATATGACCGGACCGGCGTGCGCTCCGCTTGCAACCTGGCAGGGCCCGGCCTACAATGGGCCGGAAGGGATGGAAATGGCCAGGCGGAAAATAACAAGCTTCCGGAGCGGGGCGCCGCAGATCCCCGGCAACACGGGCCCCGTATATGGGAACGATAAATATCTTCAGCTGCGGATGGCCCTGGAAGCGGCCGACATCGGCCTTTGGGATTGGGACCTGGCCTCGAACCGCGTCGCCATGTCGGCCAATATCCGCAAGCTCCTGGACATCGCCGGCGGCGGCCAGGAGGAGCCCTTCCGGTCTTTCCTTCAGGTCATCCATCCCGAGGACCGGGGGCGGATCGAGGCCGCCCTCAAAGGGGCCATCAGGCGGAAGAGCTCGTTCGACGAGGAGTTCCGCACGGAAAAGCGCGACCGGACCATCCATTGGATGCGCATCCGCGGGCGGGTGTCCGTCGGGGCCCGCGGCGCCCCCGAGCGCGTCATGGGCAGCATCCACGACAAGACGGAGCGGAGAATGGCCTTTGACGCGCTGGCCAGCGCCCGCAACGAGCTCGAGGCCAAGGTCAAGGAGCGGACCCGGGAGCTGCTGAGCTCGAACGAGCGGCTGCGTCGGGAGATCGCCATCAAGAGCGCCCTCCAAAAGCAGATCCTGGAGATCAGCGAGAAGGAGCAGCGGCGCATCGGCCAGGACCTCCACGACAGCCTCTCGCAGCAACTCGGGGGAATCGTCTTCATGGGTCAGGTCCTTCAGGAGAAGCTTATTCAAACGGGCCTCAAAGAGGCCCGGGATATGGAAAAGCTGGTCGGCCATCTGAAGAGCGCCCTGACCCATACCCGCGACCTGGCCAGAGGGCTGTATCCCACGTTGTCGGAGGGCGGTCTCGCCGCGGCCCTGAATGAACTGGCCGTGGCGGTCGGGGAGCTGTTCCGCGTCAAGATCACCGTCCGGTGCCAGCCGGGCGTGAACACCTCCGACGAGACCGTCACTGTTCATCTCTATCGGATCGTCCAGGAAGCCCTGAACAACGCCATCAAGCACGGCAAAGCGACCCGCATCGCCATCCGCCTCGTTCGTCGGAAAAACGCATTCGCCCTGACGGTGGCCGACAACGGCGTCGGCTTTCCCGACAAGCCCAACCGTAAGGGCCTGGGGCTGAACATCATGGAATACCGGGCCACGTCGATCGGCGGCTCTTTCAAGATCGAGACCCGAAAAAAAAGCGGGGTCATGGTGACGTGCGTATTCCCCGAGCCCGGAACGTCCACGGATCTGGACTAGCATGAGGAAGGAGATCGGGCGGCGGAAAAGAAGGATCTTCGTGGTCGACGATCACCCGATCATGAGGGACGGCATCTCCCAGCTCATCGACCAGCAGGCCGACCTGGAGGTTTGCGGAGAAGCGAGCAGCGCGCAGGAGGCGCTCGGGAACCTGGCCGCCGCGGATCCCGACCTCCTGCTCGTGGATATTTCCTTGGCGGGGATGGACGGCATCGAGCTGATCAAGATCGTCAGAAAACGGGAGCCCCGGCTGCCGATGCTGGTCTTGTCCATGCATGAGGAGGCCTTGTACGCCGAGCGGGCGGTTCGCGCCGGGGCCAGAGGCTACGTCATGAAGCACGCTTCCTCCGAGACCCTCCTGACGGCGATCCGGAGGGTCCTCGACGGGAAGATCGCTTTGAGCCCGGCCATGACCGACACGCTCCTGGAGAAGATGATCCCTGACGGCCAAGCCGGTGACCAATCGCCGATCGCCCGTCTCAGCGACCGCGAGCTCGAGATCTTCAAGATGATCGGCCACGGGCTTCGCCCTCAGCGGATCGCCGAGGAGTTGAAGGTCAGCGTCAAGACCGTCGAGACCTATTATTCCCGCATCAAGCAGAAGCTCGGCATCCGGGACGCCTCCGAGCTTCTCCAGAAGGCCATCGCCTGGCGCAAGGACCTCGACCCGCCCGACGGTTCCCGATAAGGGCTTCGCCGGGCGGGCTGTCAGGGGTCTCCCCGACACCAAAAACATGGATTTCCCCGATTGATTCCGGATCCCCGCCGGAGGATATTACCCGTTGATCTTGTGAAGGAAGGACCAGCCATGTCGAAGATCATCGCCCGTTGGGAATGGCGGACGTTCGGCGAGGCCTTTGGCCAGGCCGAGGCGCGCATCAAAACTCACCCCGAGGACAAGGCCCGGACGAGCTCCGAGGTCTATATCATCTCCAAGCAGAGCATGGACAACACCAAGATCCGTGACATGCTCATGGATATCAAGACCTTGCAGCAGGTCAACAGCGACAAGCTTGAGCAATGGTTCCCGGTCATGAAGGCCGGATTTCCCCTGGACCCACCGGTCCTTGCCGACGTCTTCCGGGCCTGGAAGGCGCCCCTGCCGGCGCTGCGGAAGGGCGCCTACGGCTATGAGGAGTTCCTGCGCGAGCTGGTCGAGCCTCACCCCGACCTCAGGATGGTCGCGGTGGACAAGGAACGCCACGGCTTCATGGTCAACGGCTGCATCGTCGAGATCGCCGAGCTCAAGTTCGACGGCCGGCCGACCCGCACGGTGGCCGTCGAGATGGAGGACCCCGCGGCGGTCATCAGGACCGTCCGGGAGCTCGGCCTCGACGGGTTCGAGAACGTCAACTACCTGAAAGCGCTGAAGCGCTTCGCAGGGATGGACATACACTAATCCAGAGGAGGTTTTTCATGAAAAGGTTCTTTTTCCTGAGTCTGCTCGTGATGGGTCTCGTCTTTTCGGCCGCGGCCCAGGAGGCGGAGACCACGACGATCTCCGGCCTGAGCGAGGAAGGCCTGCTGATCTTCAAGTCCGACGACGGCAAGTTCCAGTTCATGCTCGACGGCCGCATCAACCTGGCGGCGGCCGTGTACTCGAGCCACGACAACCCCATCAGCAACGGCACGGAAGTCCGCAGGGCCCGGCTCGGCCTCAAGCCCAAGTGGGGCAACTGGGAAGCTCAGTTCGACATCGATTTCGCCGGCAACGAGGTCGACGTCAAGGACATGTGGGTCGGCTACAACGGCTTCAAGAACACGATGATCACGTTCGGCAACCACAAGAGCCAGTTCAGTTTGGAGGAGGTCACATCGTCCCGCTATATCACCTTCTTGGAGCGGGGCCTGCCCAACGCTTTCGCCCCCGACCGGCGCCTCGGGATCAGTGTCGCCCACTGGGGCAAGAACTGGCGCGTCTTCGCCGGCCTCTTCGGAGAGGAAGCCGGCAGCCTCGACGAGGAAACCGGCGAGAACGAGGCGCTCAACTACAATTTCCGCCTGAACTACCTGCCCCTTCTCACGGATAACGGGTTCATCCATCTCGGCGGCTCCTACGGCCATTCCACACCCTTCGCCAACGACGAGGGCCGGGTCAGGTTCCGCGCCCGTCCCGAGACGCACGTCGCGGACAACCGTTTTCTGCACACCGGGTGGATCGACGCCGACAGCTGGGATCAGTTCGGCCTCGAGTTGGCCACGTCGGTCGGTCCCGTCCTGCTGCAGGGCGAATATATGGCCACGAGCGTCAACCAGATCGAGGGACTTCCCAAGGCCAATTTCTCCGGTTATTACGCGTTCGCCAGCTGGATGCTGACCGGCGAGAAGCGCCCCTACAATGTCTCGGAAGGCGAGCCAGCCGGCCCCATCCACCCGAAGAACAAGAAGCTCGGCGCCATCGAGCTCGTCGCCCGCATCAGCAATCTCAACCTCAACGACATGGACACCGAGATCATGGGCGGCAAGGCGAACAACATCACGGTGGGGCTCAACTGGCGCCCCTACGCGAATTTCCGGTTCATCCTGAACTACACCTTCGTGAATCTGGACGAGTTCGCCACGGGCAACGGCGATTATACCGGCAACGACGACTTCCGTATCCTCCAGGGCGGGTTCTACTTCTCGTTCTAGTTCGAGCGGTCCATTAGATTGATCCGCCGCGGGGGCGGGCCGGGCCCGCCCCCGCGGACCCATTCCCCTGAAGGAGGACGACCATGGCTCAAGAGATAGAGAGAAAATTCCTGGTCAAGGGCCAGGCTTGGAAGCAAGGGGTCAAAGGCACGGTCTACCGACAGGGCTACCTGTCTTCCATCAAGGAGCGTGTCGTCCGGGTGCGGACGATCGAGAACAAGGGTTTCCTGACCATCAAGGGGATCACCAAGGGCGTGTCGCGCTCGGAGTTCGAGTACGAGATCTCCGTCGAGGACGCCAACCTCATGCTCGACAACATCTGCGAGAAGCCGCTCATCGAAAAGACGCGCTACAAGATCCCGGTCGGCGGCCTGGTCTTCGAGGTCGACGAGTTCTTCGGCGAGAACGCCGGGCTGGTCGTGGCCGAGGTCGAGCTCCAGGACGAGAACCAGAGGATCGATCCTCCCGAATGGATCGGGGCCGAGGTTTCCGGGGATCCCCGCTATTTCAATTCCAACCTGATCAAGCACCCCTTCACCAAGTGGTGAGCGGCGCCCCGTCGAAGGACGGACGCGAGACCGCCGGGAGGAGCCCATGAGCATCATTTATCTCAAGCAATCGAAGATCCTGGAAGGTCAGATTGACGAGTTCCTGGACACCATCAGCCGGGCCTCGCTCATCTTCCGCAACGGCATCAAGGAATACCTGGACGGGGAGATCGGCCATTTCGAGAACACCATCGGCGAGATGTCCCGGATGGAGAACCGGGCCGACGAGCTCCGCCGGACCATCGAGAACCAGCTCTACATGCACTCGCTCATCCCCGAGCTGCGCGGCGACGTCCTGGGGCTGCTCGAGAGCATGGACACGGTCATCAATGCCGAGAAGAAGACGCTGCTCCAGTTCTCCGTGGAGATGCCCTCCGTCCCGGCCGAGCTCGGCCCCGACTACCTGGCTCTCGCCGACGTCAGCGTCAACGCCGCCGAGGAGATGGTCACGGCCGTCCGGGCCTTCTTCCACGACTTCAACATGGTCAAGAACTACCTCCATAAGGTCTATTTCCATGAGAAGGAGGCCGACAAGATCAGCGACCGTCTCAAGCGCCGGATCTTCGCCACGGATCTGGAGCTGAGCCGGAAGATCCATCTGCGCTATTTCGCCCTCCATGTCGAGAACATCTCCGACTACGCCGAGGACGTCGCCGACCGCCTGGGGATCAGCACCATCAAGCGGAGCTATTGAGCCCGAGCAGGCCATGATCTATCTGTATCTCCTCAGCGGCGTCTTCCTGGGGTGGTCGCTGGGGGCCAACGACGCCGCCAACGTCATCGGCACGGCCGTGGCCACCAAGATGGTCCGCTTCAAGACCGCGGCCACGCTCTGCGGCCTGTTCGTCATCCTCGGGGCCGTTCTGGGAGGGGCCGGGACGACCGCGACCCTCGGCAAACTTGGGGCGGTCAACGCGCCGGCCGGGGCCTTCGCGGTCACCCTGGCCGCGGCGTTCACCGTTTTTTGGATGACCAGGCTCAAGATGCCCGTGTCGACCTCCCAGGCGATCATCGGGTCGATCCTGGGCTGGAACCTGTTCGCCGCCGCGGCCACGGATATGGCGTCCCTGGCCCGGATCGTCGTCAGCTGGGGGGCGTCCGTGGCTCTGACCGCGTCCATGGCGGCCGGCCTGTACGCCCTGTTCCGGGCCATACTCAAGCGGCTGCGCGTCCATCTCCTGATGCTCGACGTCCACACCCGCCTCGGCCTGATCGTCGTCGGAGCCTTCGGGGCCTACAGCCTGGGAGCCAACAACATCGCCAATGTCATGGGGGTCTTCGTTCCGGTCGTGCCATTCCGGGACATCGACATCGCCGGACTGTTCACCCTTACCGGCGTCCATCAGCTCTTCCTGCTGGGCGGCATCGCCGTGGCCGCCGGCGTTATGACCTATTCGCAGAGGGTCATCCGGACCATAGGCAACGATCTTTTGAAGCTGTCTCCGCTGGCGGGCTTCACGGTCGTCCTGGCCTCCTCGCTCGTCCTTTTTATCTTCTCCTCGCGGGGCCTCGAGGCCTGGCTCCTGGCCCGCGGCCTGCCGGCCATCCCGCTCGTGCCCATCTCGAGCTCGCACGCCGTCATCGGCGGCATCGTCGGCATCGCCCTCCTCCACAGGGGCCGGAACATCCGCTTTCGGGTGCTGGGAGAGATCGCCGTGGGGTGGCTGGCGACGCCGGTCCTGGCCGGGGCCATCGCCTTCTTCGGCCTGTTCGTGCTGCAAAACGTCTTCGATCAGCAGGTCTTTCGGGCGGCGGCGCCGACCGTTCTCGAAGAGACCATCCTGCCGAGAGATGGGGCCGCCTGTCCGGGCGAAAGGGAAAGAGAGGACGGCGGCTGGACTCCGGGCGCCGTTCTGCCCGATAATCCCGTCGATGTCGCCGGCGGGAAACGGCCGCTCACCCGCGAACAGGAAGCCGGAGAGAGCGGCGCGAAGGATGCCCCCCGGCTCCGGGGCGTGAACGGCCGGGATAAGGGAACAAGGTGAGAGACATGGACAATAACCGGAAACCCATCACGACGACCGGCGGCGGTACCAAATTCGATCCGTTGGACATGAACAACTACCGGATCGAGAAGCTCCCCAAGCGGTCGAGGTCGGGCTTCGAGAGGATCCTGGCCCTGTCAGGGGCCCCCCTGGCCCTGATCGCCTTCGTGCTCTTGGGATTCGTGGTCAAGCTGCCCTTCCTGGAGCAGATCGACGGAGCCCGTCTGGTCGACGCCTCGGCCAGGAAGGCCTTCGGCGCGATCGGAATGGAGGCGTTCATCCGCAGCAACTATTTGATGCTGGCCGTCTTCGCCGGCGCCATCATCCTCTGGATGACCGAGGCTGTCCCCAATTACCTGACCTCGCTCATCCTGATCGTCAGCCTGGTCTTGACCGGCGTGCTGTCCGAGAAGGAGGCTTACGCCCAGCTGGGGCACCCGGTCATGTGGCTCAACATCATGTCCTTCGTCCTGGCCAGTATGCTGGTCAAGACGGGCGTCGCCAAGCGCTTCGCCCTGTGGTTCATCCTCCGGTTCGGCAAGACCGCGTCGCACATCTTCCTCAGCTTCATCGTCATCAACCTGGTCCTGTCGGCGTTCATCTCGGCCACGACCGCGAAGGCGGCCATTCTGCTGCCGATCTTCATGGTCATTGCCGCGATCTACGGCGCCCGCAGCGGCCGGGACAAGACCAATTTCGGCCGCAGCATCGTCCTCCAGAACCTCCTCAACATCAACATCGGCGCCGGGGCCTTCGTCACGGGCTCGGGGGCCAACCTGTTGGCGGCGGCCTTGATCGGCGGGGCCATCGGGGGCTCCGTCTACTTCTCCGATTGGATGCGGGCCATGCTCCCCATGGTGGTCGGCCTGATGCTCATCGGCTATATCCTGGCCATGAAGGTCTTCTTCCCGCTGAAGGCGAACGAGAGGATCCCGCAGATCGAAGGAGGGATGGAGAGGCTGCGCCAGGAATTGCGCCGCATGGGCCGGCTCGATTTCCAGGAAGTCAAGGCCATCGTCATCTTCTTCCTCATCCTCGGTTTCTGGGCCACGGACAGGCTGCACGGGATCAGCCCGACGGCCGTGGCCTTCGTCGGGGCCATCGTGGCCATGCTGCCCGGCATCGGCATCGTCAAATGGAACGATATCGACGTCCCCTGGCACCTCATGCTCTTTTCCGCGGGGGCCTACACACTCGGGGCCGGCCTGGCCGTCACCGACCTGCCGTCGATCAGTGTCAACGCGTTCTTCGACCATCTCGGCATCGGCGATCAGACCCATTTCTGGGTCCTCTATCTTCTCCTGACGGGGGTGATGGTATTCAGCGCCCTGATCTTCCAGTCGAAGACCATGCGGGCCATGATCTTCATCCCCATCGCCATCGGCGTGGCCAACAGGTTCGGCTATCCCGTCATCAGCCTGGCCCTGCCCGTGGCCTTCATGATCGAACACGTGTACGTGCTGCCTTTCAACAGCAAGCCCGCCGCGCTGCTGTACGAAACGGAGATGTACAGCTATCCCGACACCTTCCGGTACGGTTTAACCCTGATGGTCATCGCCTGGGTCCTCAACATCGCGGCCGGGGAAACGTGGTTCCGCCTGCTGGGCATCACCCCGGCCGGGGTCTTCGGGTTCTTCTAGGGGCGTTGGGTCTCCGGCCCGCTTCCATGGGGCGATCGGCCGGAGCGAGGATGTCCTGGAGTGCCAGGATCATCGGGTGATGCGTTCCCGTTTGCGTCAGACCTGAGCGGGGATCTGGGCGGCGAAGGCCTCCACCTTCTTCTGCCAGCCTTCCTCCAGCGGGCCCTTCATGCCGGTCACCAGGACCTTGCCCTCGGCGACCTTGCCCAGGCCTTTGTCCTCGAGGATCTGGTTCATGAGGGGGATGACGCGCTGCCACTTGGCCTGCTCCTCCTCGGTCGGCAGCCGCCCGGTCTTCTTGTCCGGCCGGGGCGCGCCCTCGGTGGTCAGGATGGCGTATTTCGTCCCCGGCGGCAGCGCGGCCTTCTTCAGGAAACGGCGCATGCACCCGCGGGGCTTTCCCAGGCGGCCCGGCGAGCTGAACACGTACAGGTCGGCCGGCGGCATCTGCTTGTGTTTTGCCTCCCGGATGTGATGGACGTTGACTGAAACGCCCCTGGCGGCCATCTGATCCTTGAATTCCTCCGCGACCTTGACCCCGTTGCCGAACTTCGAAGCGTGAAAATACTCGATCGTCATGCCGTCCCTCCCGTGGCTGATTCGATGCGGTACCTTTTGATGCTGACGAAACCGTCCTCGTCACGGACCATGGCGTAGAACTTGCCGCCCCTGATGGCCGAGATCCGGAAAGGCAGGGTTACCTCGCGGAGGTAGATCCCGTCCTTATCAAAAACGTCGTAGATGTGATCGGGCGACGAGATCCATTCCGGCTCCCCGCCCGATTCCTCGGGCTTTTTGAGGGTCGGCGGGATGGCCCGCTCCAACCAGTAGTTGCCGTCCTCGTCGGTCAGGATGAAAAAGCGCTCCAGGGCGGGATGGAACTCGTTCTGCCAGGCCTGCCCGGAATAGTGAGGGCTTTTCAGGGGGACGAACTCCCGGCGGAAGCGGAACGCGGGCTTGAGGTCGGGCCCGTAGACCGTGAGGTCGATCCGGGCGTTGAATCCGATGACGAAGCGGTCCGAGCGGTCGACGGTCCAGATGTTCGCGAACGGCGGGCTGACCGAGATCGCGCCGCCGTCGGGGGTCCGCCGCATGCCCCGGACCTCGCCCTCGAAATCCCCGATCCTCTCCATATTCTTGCCTTCCGTGTCAGATCGCCAGACTGTGGTCGTGTAGGGCACGGCGCTGAAATCGGAGCTGACCGCCTCGACCTCCTTCTCCGCCCTCTGGTTCTGGATGTAGATCCGCCCGGCCGAGTCGCACGCCATACCGCTGTGGAATCCCTCCACTCGGAAGCCCCCGGCGAGCCGGCCGTCCTCGTCGAGGATGGTCACCCGGCTGTTCCGCCCGTCCATGATGACGATCCGGCCGTCCGGGGCCAGGTCGAAATAGGAGGGCGTGTCGAACTCTCCCGGCCCCTGACCCTGACGGCCGATGGTCCGAAGCAGGCGGCCGTCGGGCTCGAAGATCTTGATGCAGACGTCACCCCAGTCCATGACGAAGATCCTGCCCGCCGCGTCGACCCGGAGCCAGATCGGCCGGTTGAATACGTACTCTTCGGCGCCTTGCTTCTCCCCGATCGTCAGCTCCTCGACGACGGCAGGCGTGGACCTCCCGTCCCGGGGAAAGTCCGGGTTGGTGACCGTCCGGAGGCCATCCAAGGTCTCGATCTTGACGGGATAGGCTTCGGTTTCGGCGGGCTTCGGCTTGCAGCCGGAGGCGGCGACCATGAGGCCGAGCGCCAGCAGGAAGATCCTTTTCATAGCCGACCTCCATTCATCGGAGAGGGCTGGCCCTCGCTATACCCCGCATTTTCTCGCTCTCGGGCCCGGGTTGTCAACCACCTTGGGGCCGGCCGGGCGGAGGTTTTGATACGGGAGCCGTTATCTGATATGAAGAAGAAGGCATTTCGTCGAGGGAGGGACGCATGGACAATAGGGTCGCGCTGGGTCGCTGCGGCCCCCGTGTCTCCCCCCTTTGCCTCGGAACGGACAACTTCGCCGATCCCACCCCGGAGGCCGAATGCGCCCGGATGATCGACACCGCCCTCGAGGCGGGGATCAACTTCATCGACACGGCCGACGTTTACGCCGGAGGCGAGTGCGAGCGGATCATCGGGAGGGCCCTGGCCAAGAACAAGCGCCGCCGGGAGGTCGTCCTGGCCACCAAGGTGTTCTACCCCACGGGCCCGGGGCCGGATGACCGCGGCGGCTCGAGGCGGCACATCCTCCAGGCCTGCGAGGATTCCTTGCGTCGGTTGCGAACCGACCACATCGACCTCTACCAGACCCACCGGCCCGACTTCGACTGCCCGATCGAGGAGACGCTAGAAGCCCTGAACGATCTCGTCGGGCAGGGCAAGGTCCTCCACATCGGAAGCTCGACCGCGCCGGCTTGGAGGGTCATGGAAGCCGTCCTCACGAGCGACAGGCGGGGATGGGCGAGGTTCGTCTCGGAGCAGCCGCCCTACAATCTCCTCGACCGCCGCATCGAGAACGAGCTCGTGCCCATGTGCCGGGCGCACGGGCTGGGGATCATTCCCTGGGCCGTTCTGGGGATGGGCGTCCTGGCCGGCCGCTACCCGGACGGCGTCCGTTTTCCCGAGGGTTCGCGGGCCTCGAGACGCGGCGGGATCTACGCCGAGCGGGTCACGCCGCGGGGCGTCGAGGTCGGCCGGCGGTTCGCGGCCATCGCCCGGGAGCACGGCCTCTCTCCGGCCCGGTTGGCCGTCCTCTGGGCCAAGGACCAGCCGGGGATCGCCGCGCCGATCATCGGACCGCGGACCGTGGACCAGCTCCTCGACCTCGTCCCGGTGATGGGGATGAGGCTCGACGAGGGTCTTCGGGAGAAGTGCGACGCCCTTGTCCCGCCGGGGACGGCCGTGGTCAACTTCCACAACTCGGCGCCCTGGATGAAGGCCCGAATGGTGTAACCATCTTCGAAACGGGCCTTGACACCTTCTCGTAGCCCGGATATCCTCCCACCCGACAAGGGAAGGATGGATCGAGCGCTCGAGTCTCAAGATCCCAAGCCGGGCCGGATGAGCTATCCCGAACAAACATGGGGAACCCTCCGGCCCAAGCCCGGGAGGGGCCTGATGGCCTATCTTATTGAAGGAGGGTGGGATGAGGAACTCCGTTCTCTTGAAGGTCGCCGTGCTTTTGCTGGCCGCCGCCTGCGGGAATGGAAGCGAGGACGTCCTGGCGGTCGATGGTCCGACAGCTTCCTCCGACGGTCCGCCAATGGGGGTCGCCGTGGGAACGAAGGAGGAGATCCCCGCGGATCAGCAACGCGATCTGGCCATCGCTTTCGGCCTGCCCCGGATCGTCGCGGTCAATGCCTACCTGTCCCGGGCGTTGATCGTCGAAGCCGTCTATCAGGCCACCGCGCTCTCGGGATCGGGTTATTACGGCCAGATCACCAATACGGGCACCCTGACAGCGGCTTACGGCGGCTTTCAATACCTTCCTCAGCCCGCCGACCGGATGGTCCTTCAGCTCGGGGAAGAGAGGCACGAATTCGTCATCAAGGAGGCTCGGGGCAACATGCAAGCCCAGACGGCGACCGCGTGGCTCCTGATGCCCCATGTCCTCCGCTATACCCATATCATGCCCGGCCAGGCGGAAGCGGAAATGGCTGTTCAGTACGATGGGGTGAGCTTCATATCGGAGGTCACGGGCTGGTACGTCCAGTCCGGCCAGCGCTACGACATCAACCTGCGGGCATCCGGACAATCTCAGACCCAGAGGGGGATCGACGGTCAAGAGGCGCAGACGGCGTATGATCTGACCGGGACGATCTCGCGCCAGGGATTCGTCCTCAACGTGGCTGAGCGCCATGCCATGTCGCTCGCTGCGGCCATCCATCCCTCACGGCTGCTGCCCAGCCAGCGCGGCAGCGCCAGCCGGTTCAATGGGACCATCAACAACACGATGAAGAGCGGAGACGTAGAATACAAGCTCGACAACGTTCGTGTCCAGACCGATATGGTCGCTCGCGGGGGAACGGGCTCGGCCGGACTGACCGGTCTTGACGGCGGGATCCTGAGGAACGGTCAGCCGCTGGGCCAATGTGTCCTCCAGAACGGCCAGGCGTTCCTGGCGATCCAGTCCGCCCTGATCCCGTTGGACCTTCCGCTGGGGAGGGAAGGGGCGATTGAGTCGCCAATTCAGGTAGGCGGGGTCATTTCCCGCTCCACAGAGATGAAGCCTATTTTGGATAAAATACTTCGCCTTCGGCAGGAGGAGCCATGGGAGGTCCGAGAAAGTCCAGCGTCCCCATTCTAGCTCTGGCCCTCGGCGTCGCCCTTGGGCTCTTTACCTTGTCCACCCCGCGCCCCGCTCCGGCCGACGCGGAAGGCTTCTCGGCGGTCCGGGCCCGCGAGGATATCCTCCGGATCGCCGCGGAACCGCACCCGGTCTGGGACCAGGAGAAGCTGGCCCCCGTCCGCGCTTTCCTCGCGGAGCGCCTGAGCGCTATGGGACTGGCCGTCGAGATCTTCAGCTATCCTCCGATCACGGATTCCTCCGGGCGGAGCTATCCCCTGGTGAACATCTCGGCCTCCCTTCCCGGCAGGAGCGGCAGGAGCATCCTGCTCGTCTCCCATTACGACTCGTCGCCGGGCAAGCGGAGCGCCGAGAGCGATGGATCGCTGGGGGCGGCCGACGACGGCTACGGCGTGTCCACGATGCTCGAGGTGGCCCGCGTCCTCAAGGGCCGTGAAGCTCCGCTCGAGAACGGGGTCCGGTTCCTTTTCACCGACGCGGAGGAGACCGGCCTGCACGGGGCGGACGCGGAGATGTCGCGCAACGCCGCCGCCTGGGCCGACGTGGACCTCGTCGTCAATATCGAGGCCAGGGGCGTCAAGGGCCCGGCCCTGATGTTCGAGACGGGCCCGAACAACCGGGCGACGATCGAGCTGTACCGGAGGGCGCGCCTGCCTTTCGCCTATTCGTTCGCCGTGGACGTCTACCGGAAGATGCCCAATTCATCGGATCTCACCAAGTTCCTGCAGAGAGGGTATGCGGGCATCAATATCGCCGTCCTGGACGATCTGTCCTTCTACCACACTCCGCGCGACAATCCCGACAACATCTCGCTGTCATCGCTGCAGCACTACGGAGAACAGGTCCTGCCCATCGTCCTGGCCTATGCCGGCGATCCTTCTTACGCGAAGCCGGGGGCCTTCGTTTCGGGTCAGGACATGGTCTATTTCACCTGGCTGCCGGGTGTTTTCGTCTCCTATACGGCCACGCCGGCCAAGATCGCGAGCGGCTTTGTCCTGGCGCTGTTCTTGGCCTGGTTCGTCCGTAAGGTCCGCAGGCGGGAAGCGAGCGTCGGGGGGAGCCTGCTGTGGCTATCGGCCTGGCTGGGCATGGGCATCCTGGTCCTGGCGGCGGGCCTGGGAGTCAGCGTCCTTCTCGGCAGGGCCGCAGGCATCGATTGGAAGCTGACCTACATGCCGGGCGTTCCCTACGAACGGCCGCTGCTCTGGGGCCTCGTGCTGCTCGCGGGCTTCGTGCCTTGGCTCATCGCCTCCCGGCGTGCGGCGAAGGGAAAAGGGAACGCCTCTCTTCTCGCCGGGGCCCTTGGGCTCAACCTGATCGCCCTCGCCCTGGCCCACGTCTTCGTACCCGGGGCGAGCTTCATGTTCGCCCTGCCCGTCGTCGCCTGTCTGGCGGGCGATCTCTTGAGGGAAAGGCCGGGCCTGGACTTGGCAGCCGCGATCCCGGCCGCCCTGGTCATAGGTCTCTTTCTGCCGATCGTGCACCTGATCGGCCTGGCGCTGACCATCGGAGCGCTCGGCGTCCTGCTCTTGCTGGCTTTCCTGCCCCTTTCGATGATGGGGCCGCTCCTGTCCGCTCCCCCCCGGTCGCCCATGCGCCGGTGATGATGGATCGCTCATCGACGGGCGCCCGCCGTGCATCCCCGGCCGGGGCCTGATGGGAGTCTCCAGGGACTTTCCCGGTCCCTTCGAGATACGAGAGGAGCGGCCTTATCGAGGAAGCGGCTTGAGGGAAAACAGCAGATAGACCGGATTGGCGGCCGCGCCGAACCATTCCACCGACCACGGAGTCGGCTTCAGGAGGGCCGCGAGCCCCGCCTTGCCGAAAAAGCGCAAGGTGGATCCTGAGGCCTCGGCCAGCGCCGTGACGGTCGGATCGACGGTTTCGCGGTCCAACAGACAGCTGCCGATGAATGCCGTCGCGAGGGATGATCGTCTGGCCAGAATGCCGAGGACCGCGAGGATCTCCTCGTCCCGCCCGTATTCGAAAAGGCCGCCCTCGGACGAGCAGAGGACGATATCCCTGTCCCTGTCCTTGAGGATCTCCGCCCAGGCGGCCTCATCGCTCCAGGATCGGTTGCGGAACCGGAGATCCAGGTCGAGCCCCTCGAAGTCCTGTCCCGGCGCTCGCAGGGCGGCCAGGCTTTGTTCCGCGAAATGGGGGCCGATCGTGTCGATCTCCAGAAGTTGGATCTCGATCCGCCTGTCGCGAAGGAGACTCTCGTCCCGCCGGCGGATGAGCCGGAGCGCGTTGATGGTATCGGTGGCCGCCCCTCCGGCGACATTGATCAAACACAAGCGCTTGCCCGGCTGGGCCTTTAGCATCGGAGAGAGGATCTCCGCCTGACGCCGGCAGAGATCGCGCAGCCTCATTCGGGCGGCGATGCCGGTGACGCCCATGGCCGCCCTGCGGTCACTCTCCCTTTCGTCCCCTCCGCCGATAAGCCTCGGCCCCAGCTTCAAGAGATAGGTGCCCATGCCGCTCAGGTAGCTGGTCGGTGCGTTGTTCGAGAAATGAGTTCCCCAGATGTAGGAGCGCTCGGCGATCATCTTGCGCTGGGCCTCGGGCATGGCCCGGACCAGGGCCGCCAGGGCGGGGGATTGGGCCCGCACGGCGGCCAGGGCGCTGTCGTCGATGGACTGCTCGAAAAAGGGGTGGGTGATATCCAGGACCGGAAGCTCGAGCCCCGTGTCCGTGAAGACGTAGGGAAGGCCCGGAACCTTGTTCGCCTCCGCGATCCTTCGGGGATGTTCGTTATCGATATCCATGGCCGTCGCCTTCCCCGGCCGCGATCAGCCTGTTCCCGGCAGGTTTCTTATTGACGGGGTCCCTGGCCTCGGCCGGATCGGCTGAGGCCTCGCCGGCGCCCGGTCCTTCACAGCGTCGAGGACGATCTTCAGGAAGTCGTTGAGGCGGGGCATCCAGCGGACGACCACGACCAGATCGTTCATCTCGTCGACGACGATGAAGTTGCCTCCGAAGCCGGACGCGTAATAGACATGCTCGGGGACGTCCTTGAGGGCCTGGCGGCCGGTGTTGAGCCACCACATGTATCCGTATCCTGGATTGGCCTTCGCCGGAACCCGGAGACGGTCGATCCATTGTTCGGGAAAAAGCCTTTCTCCGTTCCAGACGCCACGTCGAAGAAAGAGCAAGCCGAAGCGGGCCTGGTCCCGTGTGCTGATGAACAATCCGCCGCCGAAGTGGCCCCCGCCGCTCACGGACTGCATGTTGGCTCCGTCGACGAGGAACCACGAGTTTTCGTAGCCGTGCCACCGCCAGGTATTGGAGGCGCCGATCGGGTCCATGAGGGACTCGCGGAGCACCTGGGGCAGCGGCCGGCGCCAGACCTGGAGCAGGCAGTAGGCCAAGAGGTTCACCCGGACATCGTTGTACTTGAAATGAGCGCCCGGTTCGTTGAGGGGGCGTCTCTGCCAGAGCTCGGGCTTGTCGGCCGGGACCGGCCGATCGGCCCAGTCCGGCGTGTCGAAGAGCGTACCCTCCCAGTCGGATGTCTGCTGGAGGAGGTGGTGCCAGGTGATCTTGGCGTTGTGCTCCGAGTCGAATTTCCCGTCCTGAACGTACATCTTCACGGGGTCGTGGACATCGCGGATGAGGCCCCTGTCGAGCGCCAAACCCGCCAGCGTCGAAAGAAAGCTCTTGGTGACGCTGAAGGTCATATCGGCCCGACGCGTATCCCCCCATTCGGCGACGATATACCCGTGCCGGATGATCATCCCGTTCGTGTCCCCCCGGTGCTTGGTCGGGCCGAGAAGCCGGAAGCCGGGCTCCCGTCCGAAAGAGCTCCAGATCGACGCGGCCAGGTCCTTGGGGCCCTTGTTTTGGTTCTCGATGGCGTAGGCCACGGCCCGCTCGATGAGGCGGGCGTCCATCCCCGCCTGTTCCGGCTTGCGGGACTCCCAATCGTCCCATTTTCCCGGAAAATACGTCTGCCCGGGCGAGAGGAGGGGCAGGACGAGGATGGCGGCAAGGACCGGCAGACAGAAGGCGGACGGAGCCCGTCGCCCCAGGGCTTGGCTTTTTTGTCGGCTCATTCTTGGACCCCCAAAGGACTCGGACTTTCCATGGACCTTTCTCTTTTTACCACCCCGCCGTCTTTCAATCAAGGAGCGGTGGCCGGATCGCGCGTGGCAACCCGGTCATGGAGGGAAGGCCCCTCGGCGGGGCCGAAGGGGGCCGCGGCCGCGACGCTACCGGTAGCTGAAAATGACCGGAAAGAGCGCCGTGACGAACACCGCCCATGCCGCATAAGCGGGCATGTAGGCCGTCTGCCAGCGCTCGAGGCGCTTGAATGGAGTCCGCCCGGTGAGGAATCTCGCGGTGAGCACGGCCGACCAACCCAAGTTGACGAGCAGCAGCAGGTTCAAGCCGAGTGCGGCCGTCCTGTTGGGGCTGAAGCCGAATTCGGAGATGCGCGCGGCGATGGCCCACAGGGCGAGCGCGTCCACGACCAGTGCGCTGGTCACCAGCAGGAGCAGAAGCCAGTCGAACCGGCCGGGAGGCGCCTGCGGATCGCGTGCCGAAATGGCGTAGAGGAGCAGGCCCAGGACGACGACCAGCAGCAGGTCGAACCCGATGAGCACCTCCCGCTCGACGTCGATGGGATGGCCTGTCCAGATCATGGCCCCGACGAAGATGAGCAGGAGGGCCGTGAAGAGCGGCGTGAAGAGCCACGTGAGCACGGGCGCCATGTTCTCGATGACGCTCTGCTTGTGCTCCACGAGCCAGGCGGCGATGACGACCGCTCCCATCGCCCCGCACGGCAGGACCCATCCCGCGATGGCCCTCTCCGCGTCGAGCCCGATAGTCTCGAAGATGAAGTTCGTGAAGCCCAACAGGGCGCCTCCCCCGAGCGCGATGAGCGTGTAGTAGATGAACCACTCGCCGGAGAACCGCACGTAGTTCATGCGCTCCTCATGGCCCCGCCACCGGCCTCCGGCGTACGCGTAACAGACCGTCAGCCACAGCGCGATCGGAAGATGGATGGCCGCCAGCATGCCGGTGTGGCTTTCGGGTCCGAACGGCGGAAGGTTGACCGCCAGGGCCGCCGCGGCGAACGAAACGGCGAGTCCCAGCCATCCGATCGGGCGCAATCCGCGTTTCAGCGCGAAGAAGACGGCCAGAAAGGGAAGGACGAACAGGCTGAGATGGCGCAGGTAGAAGGCCTCGTTCGCCGCGGGCCCCGTCAAGCGGAGGCCGAAGAGCTCGGGGGCCTTGATGGCCACGGCCGCGGCCATGGCCAGGCCCACGGCCAGGGCGGCTTCGCGGGCTTTGATCGGCGACGAGGCTTCGCCTCCCGAGGGGCCCACGAGCTGCTTCCAGAGTCGCTCGGAATATTCCTTGGCGAATTCGCGGGCCACGGCGTCCAGATCGCCCAGGCGCTTGACGGCCACCAGAAAGGCCTCGTCCTCGTCCAGGCCCGCCCCGCGCAGGGCTTCGATCCGGCCGCGCAGGTTGTCCTCGAGCTCCTCGACGTCGGCGGAATGGACCGCTTGCCGTCTCCGGATGAATTGCCGCCACTGCCCGATGCGCTCATCCAAGGTCGGCTTGTTCGTCATGAGATCGCTCCTGTCAAGGCCCGTCAGACCGGTCCTCCCGCCGGATCGACGGCCATGCGCCAGATTCCCCGCATCGTATGATCCACCACCTGCCACTGGCGGCGCTGGCGGTCGAGCTGCTCCGCGCCGGCCCGGGTCAGCCGGTAGTACTTGCGCCGTCGGCCGGTCTCCGACCGGCCCCAGAAGGCCTCGACGAGGCCGTTGCGCTCGAGGCGGTGCAGAAGGGGATAGAGCATGCCGTCGGTCCATTGCAGCCTGCCGCCCGAAAGCTCGCTGACCCGCTTGATGATGGCGTATCCGTAGTTTTCGCCTTCGCGCAGGATGGCCAGCACGAGCGGCGTGGCCGAGGCGGCGACGAGGTCCTTGTCGATGTTCACGGCGGCCGGGCTCCTTTACCTAGAAGCAATATACATTGTAGTTCTATGTATGTCAAGAGAAAAAACGGAATAGGGAGAGCGCGATCCGACATCAGAGCCGGTCCCGAGAGGCAGCCGGCGGCCGGCGGGAACCGGGCAGGAAAGCGCGGGCGTTTCCTCAGCGATGGGCCCGCGCCCCCGTCCGGCCGCCCTTGAGGGCTCGAAAACGACGATCAGGCCAGATCAAAGCGATCGAGGTTCATGACCTTGGCCCAGGCGGCCACGAAGTCCTTGACGAACTTGGCCTGCCCGTCCCGGCTGCCGTAGACTTCGGCCAGGGCTCGGAGCTGAGAGTTCGAACCGAAGACAAGATCGACACGGGTCGCGGTCCACTTGACCTCGCCCGTCTTGCGATCACGGCCTTCGAAAACGTCCTTGGCGTCCGATACGGCCTTCCATTCCGTGCCCATGTCGAGCAGGTTGACGAAGAAGTCGTTGGTCAGCGTCTCCAGTTGCTTAGTGAAGACTCCGTGCCGGGACTGCCCGAAGTTGGCGTTCAGGACGCGAAGGCCGCCGACGAGGACGGTCGTCTCGGGGGCGGTCAGCGTCAGCAGCTGGGCCCGGTCGAGGAGCATCTCCTCGGCCGTCACGGCGTAGGGGGCCTTCTGGTAGTTGCGGAAGCCGTCGGCCTTGGGCTCGAGGACGGCGAAGGAGTCCGCGTCGGTCTGTTCCGGCGTCGCGTCCGTGCGGCCCGGCGCGAAGGGAACGGCCACCTCGTGGCCGGCCATCCTCGCGGCCTGTTCGACGGCCGCGCATCCGCCCAGGACGATCAGGTCGGCCAGCGAAACCTTCTTGCCCTTCGAGGCCTTGGCGTTGAATTCCTTCTGGACGCCTTCGAGGGTCCACAGGACGGCCTGCAGCCGGTCGGGCTGGTTGACCTCCCAGTCCTTCTGCGGGGCCAGCCGGATGCGGGCTCCGTTGGCGCCGCCGCGCATGTCGGAGCCGCGGAACGTCGAGGCCGACGCCCAGGCGGTCGAGACCAGCTGGGAGATCGACAGGCCCGAAGCGAGGATCTTGGTCTTGAGCTCCTCGATATCCTTCTCGTCGACGAGCTTGTGGTCGACGGCGGGCACGGGGTCCTGCCAGATCAGTTCCTCCGCGGGGACCTCCGGACCGAGATAGCGGGAGCGGGGCCCCATATCGCGGTGGGTCAGCTTGAACCACGCCCGGGCGAAGGCCTCCTGGAATTCCTGGGGATTCTCCAGGTAGCGCCGGGCGATCTTGTGATAGGCCGGATCGAACTTGAGGGATAGGTCGGCCGTGGTCATGATCGGCCGGTGCTTCTTCGACGGGTCGTGGGCGTCGACGACCATGTCCTCTTCGGCCACGTCCTTGGCTATCCACTGATTGGCGCCGGCCGGGCTCTTGATCAGCTCGTAATCGTATTTGAACAGGACCTTCAAGTAGCCCATGTCCCATTTGGTGGGATTGGGCTTCCAGGCGCCCTCGATGCCGCTGGTGATGGCGTGGCCGGCCTTCCCGCTGCCGAAGCTGCTTTTCCAGCCGAATCCCTGTTCTTCGATGCCGGCGCCTTCAGGCTCGGGGCCGACATGCGACGCGGGACCGGCGCCGTGGCACTTGCCGAACGTGTGGCCGCCCGCGACGAGGGCCACGGTCTCCTCGTCGTTCATGGCCATGCGGGCGAACGTCTCGCGGACGTCGCGGCCCGAAGCGACCGGGTCCGGGTTGGCGTTCGGCCCTTCCGGGTTGACGTAGATCAGGCCCATCTGCACCGCGGCCAGGGGGTTCTCGAGGTCCCGCTCTCCGGAATACCGCTTGTCGCCGAGCCAGGTGTCCTCGCTGCCCCAGTAGATGTCCTCTTCCGGCTCCCAGACGTCGACGCGCCCGCCGCCGAAGCCGAAGGTCTTGAAGCCCATCGACTCGAGGGCGCAGTTGCCGGCCAGGACCATCAGGTCGGCCCAGGAGATCTTCCGGCCGTATTTCTGCTTGATCGGCCACAGCAGCCGCCGGGCCTTGTCGAGGTTGGCGTTGTCGGGCCAGCTGTTGAGCGGCGCCAGGCGCTGGGATCCGGATCCCGCTCCGCCGCGGCCGTCGCCCATCCGGTAGGTGCCGGCGCTGTGCCAGGCCATGCGGATGAACAGGCCCCCGTAGTGGCCGTAGTCGGCCGGCCACCAGTCCTCGGAGGCGGTCATCAGCGCTTTGAGGTCCTTCTTGACGGCCGCCAGGTCGAGCGACTTGAATTCCCTGGCGTAGTCGAAGTCCGCGCCCATGGGATCGGACTTGGAGGAGTGCTGGTGCAGGATCCGAAGGTTCAGCTGCTTCGGCCACCAGTCCCGGTTCGACACGCCGCCGCCGGCCGTGGAGCCCATTCTTTGCGTTCTTTCGTCTTTTTTCATGGATAAACCTCCTTTTGTTGCCTGGATCGTTGGATGGAAATCAGTCCTTTCCGCACCTGCCGCAAAGACCTTCGAGGACGACTTTCTTGCTGGTCACCGTGAACCGCTCGTTGATCTCCGGGGGGACGGCGATGTTGTCGTAATCCGTGTTGTGGAAATCGATGATGCGTCCGCACTGAACGCAGCGGAAATGATGATGGACGGCCATGTCGGGGTCGTATCGTTTGGCCTGCCCGTATCCCTCGACGACCCTGGTCAGGCCGATCTTCGAGAAGGTCAGCAGGGTTCTGTTGACGGTGTCGAAGGAGATGTTCGGGATCCTCTTGACGATCCTCTTGAAGATGTCGTCGGCGGTGGGGTGGTCCTTGGCCTTCAGGAGCTCCTCAAATATGGCCGTCCGTTGGGGCGTTATCTTGAGGCCCGCTTCGTGGGATCTCCGCCGGAAGGGATCGAGGACGTGATCGCTCATCGGTTATTCTCTAAGAGCAGAAACTATATAGTAGTAAATACTAATTGTCAAGCCTTTTTTGGGATCGATCACCTCCATCGCCCTCTTTTATCCCCCCCCCCTCCATTTTTGTTTCCGGGACCCGTCTCAAGACTTTAGCATTAGCCATTAATTCCCCCACGTTAGGGATCTCCCCCCAGCTAAGCCAAGGACGCTAGCGCCATGGTCGCGGAAATTCAGTGCAGGGGAGTTTGATTCCGATCTCTCGCTTATTATAAACTTAAGGCATGAAGAGTGCTCCAAAACCGCCTGACTTGTTCGGACGATTCCTGGACATCATGCGGGCCCTTTCCGCGGAAGATGTCGATTACGTCCTGATCGGTGGCTTCGCGGTCATTCTCCACGGATTGTCCCGGCTGACGGCGGACATCGACATTTTTATCAAGCCGGAGACCGAAAATTGTGAACGGCTGAAAAGAGCCTTGCGGAAGGTTTTTCCTGCAGATGACGAGATCGACTCCTTGTCTCTACGGGATTTGCAGGATTATGCCGTGGTGCGATATGGGACCGTGGATGATTTCTATATCGATCTAATCGCGGGGATCGGAGAAATGTTCCGTTACGAAGACCTGGAATACGAGATCCGGGATGTCGCGGGAGCTCAGGTCCGGATCGCGACCCCGGAGACTCTTCTGCGAATGAAAAAGGACACCGTCCGCCCGGAAGACAGGCGGGACGCTCTGTTCTTGGCCGAGCTGGTCGCGAACAGGGCGTCTGAGAAAAAATAATGTCCCCCCAGAAATTCCGAACTTTCGCCGATGCGGAGAAAGCCCTTTGGGTGTTCCACCCCGACGAAAGCTATTACCGTCGCGTCGCCGCCCTCTGGTCCGCCGCATGGCGCATGTGTCCGCCCAGAGCGGTGCGGCGCGGGATCATTCGATTGCGGTCGCTCGATGACGCCCTTGGGCCTTCTGAGCCTCTCCCGAAACGCTCGTAAGAGACCTCGCCACATTCGGGAGGAAACAGTAATGGGCGATAGAGGACTTGAACCTCTGACTTCTACCGTGTGAAGGTAGCACTCTACCGCTGAGTTAATCGCCCACGGCCCTCATTTTAGCCGAATCAAACGGGATGTCAATGACGGCCGGTCAGGGATCAGGCGGCCCAGGGAGACTCAGCGGCCGGCCTTCTTGCGGATGATCGAGGTCCGGCCCAGGGCCCGGACGGGGGCCAGGGTCAGGGGGCACCGCATCAGGAAGGAGATGGCCTTGTTCCTCAGCCCGGGGATGCAGACGGACCTGCCCCGCCCGAGGGCCCGCAGAGAGAGGCGGACGACCCGCTCGGCGCTCATCCACAGGGACTTGGGGAGCGCCGATTTGTCCATCCCGGCGACCTCGTGGAACTCGGTGTGAGTGAAACCGGGGCAGAGGGCCTGGACGGAGACGCCCTTGTCCCTGACCTCGCCGTGGAGGTTCTCGGAGAACATCACCAGGAACGATTTGGTGCCGCTGTACATCGGTCCCGAGAAGGGGGAGAAGGCGGCGATCGAGGCCACGTTGATGACCCCGCCGCGCCCCCGTTCGATCATCCCCGGGATGGCCGCCCGCGTCAGCCGGACGGTGGCGTCGATATGGACCTTGACCATGGTCATGTGGTCCGCGACGTCCGCCTTGGCGAACCCGCCCCGGCCGCCGAAGCCGGCGTTGTTGACCAGCAGGTCGAGGCCCGTGATCTCGCCGATGCGGCGTTCGACGCGGGCGATGCCCTCCTCGGCCGAGAGGTCCGCCTGCAGGACCTCGACGCCGACGCGGTGGGCCTTTCCCAGCTCTTCGGCCAGGGCCGAGAGCTTCTCCTCGCGGCGGGCCACCAGGACCAGGTCGGTCCCCGCGGCCGCAAGAAGGCGGGCGAATTCGGCGCCCAGGCCGGCCGAGGCGCCGGTGACGAGGGCGGTCCGATAGGTCGGTTTCGGCATGCGTTTCTCCTCGGTCCAGCATAGGGCAAACCGGCCGTCATTTCAATTGACATCGTCCGGGATTCTCCATATAAATAGGATTAATGGCCATCACCCGCTGTCCCTATTGCCACGCCATCATCGACGAGGCCGACAAGTACTGCAACAACTGCGGCACCCAGCTTCTTTTCCCCGAGGACGAGGAGATCGAGGAGGACATCCCCGGGGAGAAGATCCTCGACGCCGAGCTCGAGGAGAAGGATTACGAGATCGACGAGCCGGACGCCGCGGAGCGGGCCCCCGAAATCGACGAGACCGCCGACGATGCCTCCGTCGAGCTGACCGAGGAGACCGAGGAGATCGACCTCGAGGACCTGATCGAGAAGGAGCCCTCCGGAACGGCCGGCGCGGAGGAGCCCGAAGAGGAGGAGCCGGAGGGCGAGGAGGACGAGCCCGGCGACGAGGTCATCGTCCTCGACGAAGCCGAACTCGGGGCCGACGCGGCGGGCATCTTCCCGGAGGGCGAGCCTCCCCCCGCCGAGGACCGCCCCGCCTCGCCCGAGGAGCGGCTCGAAGGCGAGCCGCCGCCGGCCGAGGAAGAGGCCCCGGAACCCTCCTCGGACGCGCCGGTCGAGCACGGCCAGGCGGATGAGCCGGACGAGGAGACAGCTCCCCCCGCCGCGACGGCGCCCGGCCCCGTCCCGCCGACCTTCGACACCGTCGAGCTCGAGAACATGGGCAAGACCGTCGAGCTCGGCAAGGACAAGATGGACCGCATCCTCGAAGCCATGGCCGAGACCCAGGCGCCCGAAGAGGCTCCGAAGGAAGGTCCGCGTAAAGATGAGCGCGAGCCGACCGGGTCGCTGCCGCCGTGGGCCAGCACCATGAAAGGCGCTCCCGCGTTCGAGGAGGTCAAGGACACGGCCGATCTTGAGCCCAAGATCGCGGACAAAGGCCCATGGGAGGTCGGCGAAGAGGAGATCTTCCCGCGCAAAAAACCCTCGGATTCGACCATGGGCATCCCCGAAAGAGTGACCCAGGCCGACCTGCCTTTCGGCTCCGCCGCGGCGGATGAGGCCGGCCGGGAAGCCGGCGAGGAGGAGGAAGAGAGGGGAGAGGAGCCCGAGGAGGCCCAGGAAGAGGCCGAGGAGACCGGGCTCCGGGGCTTCCTGAGGACGGGCCGACGCGAGGAGGCGGCGGCCCTAGAGCCGGAGCCGGATCGGGAGACCGGGGAGACCGGGGAAACACCCCATGAGGGGCTCGGGCGCGTCGCCGCCGTTCCGTTCGATATCTCCTCATTCCTGAAAGCCAAGGCCTTCGATGTCCTGTTCGTCGGCCTTTTTTGGATCGCCGCCCTGTGGCTGGCGGCCGGCGCCGTGGGCACGACGCTGTTCGGCATCCTGGCCGCCCTGTCGGGCCCGATGCTGCTGCTTTACGCGATCTTCGTCCTCATCTATTTATTTTTCTTCAAGTTCTTCCTGGGCGAGACGCTGGGGGAGCGCCTGTTCCGGAACCGGGAGTGAGCCCTTCTAGATCCCGAGACTGAGCCGCTCGGCCAGGGCCGGCGGCAGGCCCGCTTCGATGATCCTCTTTTTGGTCAGGTCGACGTCGTACTCCACGCGGTGGAACTTGACGGTCCGGGCCTCCGAGTCGTAGACCGCGAACGCGGCCCGGGGGTTCCGGTCCCGGGGCTGGCCCACGGAGCCGGGGTTGATGAGATAGGTGACCCCCTTCTCGAGCTTGATCTCGTTGGTGTTGCCCTCGAGGAAGGTCCCCTCGACGCTCCCGTCCTTGAAGCTGTAGACGAAGGGGAAATGGGTGTGGCCGAAAAAGCAGAGCGGGGTCTGGATGTAGGAGAAAGCCTCGGCGGCGTCGAACTCGCCGAAGATGTAGTAGTCCTCGTCGAACGGCGCCCCGTGGCAGATGGTGATGCGCCCGTCGACGATCTCGGGGCTCTGCTTCAGGCGGGTCAGGAACTCCAGGTTCTTGGGCGTGATGTTGCGCTTGGTCCAGAAGATGGCCGCCGCCGCGATGGGATTGAAGGTCTGAACGGAGTCGAGGCCCGAAACGGCCTTGTCGTGGTTGCCGCGGATGATGGACAGCGGCTTGAGGGCCGTGACCTTCTGGATGACCTCGTTGGGCGAGGCCCCGTAGCCGACCAGGTCGCCGAGGAAGAGATAGTGATCGATCTTCTTTTTGTGGATGGCCTTGAACATCGCCAGGAGCGCTTCGAGGTTGCCGTGGATGTCCGTGAAGATCAGATACCGCATGGAACGCCTTCCTTTTCCCGAACGGCCCGGTGGAGGGCCTCGGCCTCGAACGAGCTCCGGACGAGGGGCCCGGACAGGACCTTGACGAATCCCATCCGCCCCGCGGCTTTGCCGAAGGCGTCGAACTCGGCCGGCGTGTAGTAGTTCGCGACCCCCGGATTGGACGCCCGCGGCTGCAGGTACTGGCCGATCGTCAAGAGGTCGCAACCGGCCTCCCGCAGGTCGGCGAAGCAGCGGAGGATGTCCTCCCTGCGCTCGCCCAGGCCGATCATCAGGCCGGACTTGGTCACGGCCCCCCCGGCCTTGGCCGCGGCCAGGACGCCGAGCGAACGGCGGTAATTGGCCCGGGGCCGGCCGATGGCCGGATACATGGCCTCGGTCGTTTCAAGGTTGTGGTTAAGCACGTCCGGGGCGGCCTCGAGGATGACCTCGAGGGCCTTCTCCTCGCCCTGGAAGTCGGGGATGAGGACCTCGACCCGGACACCCGGGTTCCTGTCCCGAACGGCCCGGACGGCGGCCGCGAAGTGGGCCGCCCCGCCGTCGGGGAGGTCGTCCCGGGTCACCGAGGTCAGAACGACGTAGGCCAGGCCGAGGGAGGCCGCGGCTTCGGCGACCCGAGCGGGCTCGGCGGGGTCGAGGGGGGCGGGCCGCCCTTTGGGCACGGCGCAGAACGCGCAGTTCCGGGTGCAGATGTCCCCGAGGATGAGGAACGTCGCCGTTTTCCGCTCCCAGCAGGCGCCGATGTTCGGACAATGGGCGCTCTCGCAGATCGTGTGGAGATGCCCCCCCTTCAGGACCTCCGAGACGACGAAATAATTCCCGTGGGACGGAAGCCGGACCTTGAGCCAGTCGGGTTTGCGCGTCGCCGGGCTCCCTTTTCTCGAAATGGGCCGCCCTCTTCACGAGGAACGCGGCCCGTCATGACCGGGGCCGTAAAAGCCTTACGCCGAAAAGATGAAAGCTCCTAGTACTCGATGTCGCGTTCCCGCTTGATCCGCCGCCTCATGCGCTTGCGGGCCTGGGCTTCTTTCATCCGCCGCTTCTCGCCGGGCTTGAAGTACACCGAGTGCTTCTTGATCTCCTTGATGATCGCCTCCTGCTGGACCCGCCGTTTGAAGCGGCGCAGGGCGGACTCAAGGTTCTCACCTTCGTCAAGAATGACAAAAGCCAAAAGCTTTCACCTCCTCACCTAGGGGGAAAATACCGCACTTTTATACCGGAATGGGGAGCCGAAGTCAATAGCGCGCATTGCCTCACGTAAAAGGTAACCGAAGGATTACCGATTGAATCATTTAAAATGTAACCCAATTCTAAATCAAGAAAGGGTTACCAGGAGATCATGGACGTGACCGTGCGCCGCCAATACCTACA